>Ga0209751_10000001_pt1 | contig 776038 bp, 805 predicted proteins | sample RifCSP13_1_FD_184019 | JGI IMG/M metagenome (GOLD analysis project Ga0209751, IMG submission 184019) | Soil microbial communities from Rifle, Colorado - Rifle CSP2_sed 13_1 (SPAdes) (version 2) | ecosystem: Environmental > Terrestrial > Deep subsurface > Rock core/Sediment | place: Rifle...
GGTGAAATTGACTCACTGGCTGAAGGACTTATAGACTCACTAGCCGACGGTGAAATCGATTCACTGGCAGACGGTGAAATGGACTCGCTGGCGGACGGTGAAATCGATTCACTGGCAGACGGCGAAATAGACGCACTGGCGGATGGCGATATCGACTCACTGGCCGAAGGCGATATTGATTCGCTGGCCGACGGCGAAATCGACTCACTTGCGGAAGGACTGATTGATGGACTGGCAGAAATACTGGCGGATGGCGAAATCGACTCGCTGGCGGATGGCGAAATAGACTCGCTGGCGGAAGGGGAGATTGACGGACTAACCGATAGAGAAGCGCTGGGGCTGATGGACTCACTGGCGGATGGCGATATAGATGCACTGGCAGAAGGCGATATAGATGGGCTGGCTGATGGAACACCATCAAATTGTATCCATGCCGATAGGCTAGTTTCGTTGCCGTTTACGCCCAAATCTCCACCCACACCCCCGTACCACATCGTGCCTGTATAAGTAGTGGTATCTTGACTTGTGGAATGATAACCAAATTCTACGACTAGCCTGTCTCCTGCAATAGTAGTGTATGAATCGGCTATGGCATTGGTAGTGGAATTAAGCATCTGTCTTCCGGCTACAATCGTTGTCCATTCGGTAGCGTTATTTGCGTTGGCAACGAGATTAGCTGCAGATGAATCGCCGGTGCCATTTCCCGTCCAAATCCAAATGTAGAATCTATCAAATTCATCAGCAGCAGCGTTATCTTCCCCCACACCCACAACAGACTGCCAAGTGGTTGAGCCTGCGGTAAAGACGGTTCCCGTAGGCAGCGCTTCGGAAATCCACCTTCCCATGGCAACGTTGTAATCCGCAGAATTTTGGTTTTCAGTAATTGGGAGTTCATTTGGACCCGTACCGCTGGCAGCAGTATCGAGCAATTTGGTGACAGCCGAAGCATTGTCGTTCCAAGTTCCATGCCAGCTTCCTGGGGTGGCTGTGTTGGTGGAATTACTGTAATAAAATTTAAGCATAACTTATTAAATTACTGACTTAAGTGGTAAATTGGCTTGATAATTCCATCAACATTAATGTGTATGCCTGCATTGCCCGTGTCTATCCGCCTGATGAACCAAACGTCAGAGCCGTACCAACTTTTGGGCGAAAGGGGATTGACGTAGCCGTATCCATTGATGAATCCAAGTGCTGTCAGCGCTTTCCGGTTAATTAAGGAAATGCCAAGCTGCGCATGGGTTTCGTTGGGAATTTCTCTGGTAGGATAAGCATGGCTAACCATCCAATTATCCTCAATTAAATTAACCAGCTTGGAAAGCGCATCCGGCGGGGCGATAACATCGCATTCAAGAGAGAACCAAGCTCCATAATTTTTGTCCAAAACCTCTCTCCTTATCAATTCTCTTGATTTGGCCAATCTCTCATCGAGTATCGTATCTTTGTCAACGTCAACATGCAGCAATTTATAATTGGTTATCTCGTATTTTTTACAATACGCATGCAATTTTTTAACATATCCGGGGTTTTCGGAATTGTCCACTAGCAATAGGTCAAAAGGATAATCCAATTTCGATACCGATTCAAGCCATCTTTCCATGGCGTAATCTTTGCACTCGTGTACGGGTGTTCCCATTAAAATTTTCATCACGTTAGAGATAGAAAACGTTTTAATCTATTTTTCAGATAACGTTTGCCCATACCACTTTTTAAATATTTTTCTCTCGCTTTCGCATCATCCCCATCAAGACAAGCTTCATAATATATTAATTCCCACGGTCCTCGTGGTTTTGTCCAAGTTGATTTTCCTTCATTGTGTTGATTAAAACGTTTCCGCAAATCATTAGTTAAGCCAGTATACCAATAGTTGCTTTTTAAACTTTGTATAACATAAACATATTTCATAAGTCCCGTTAGAAATCTCCTCTCTTGTTGTTGTCATTGTTAATCATATTTGTATCTTTTATCCCGCGAATTTCTAACGGGATAAGGCTTGAATCTCTAACGTGATTCATTGATTTAAGTGATAGATTGGGTCAATAATTCCATAAACGTCAATGTAACTGCCTCCGTTTTTAAGAACCTGTGATTTGAACCAGCTCTCTCCTGTTTCCCAAGTGTCAGGTGTTTCAGGATCGTTGAATTCAAGAATGAAATTATGTTTTCCCAAGGCCTCTCTTTTGATTAGAGAGACTCCAAAATCGGTATTGGGGATAGTTGGGTCTTCCCGGGCCCATTTATTGGGATTAACCATCATGTAATTTTCCTGTTGCATGATTTTAATTAAGTTATCCAAAGTATTGACCGGAATAATCTGGTCGCATTCCCAGACAAACCAAGCATCATAATCGTGTTTCAGAAAATATTGCCTGATTATTTCTCTGGAACGGGCGACTCTTTCATGTTTCCCTTGCTCTATTGGCAATTCCAAATGAATGATTTTGTAGTTGGTTACCCCGTTAGAAATAGGACTCTGTCCGAGATTTCTAACGGGGTTAATTCCATGTTTGGCGCAATACATATCTACCTTTCTCATATATTCTGTGCCGACGGAATTATCAACCATTAACAAATCGGCAGGGTGTTCCTGCCGGGAGACATTTTCCAGCCATCTGTCCATAGAATAATCTTTGGATTCATGAATTGGCGCCGCAATCAAGACTTTCATTTTTTGGGTGACAATCGGATTCAAATGAGCTATCGGAGTAACTAAATTATCAACCTCAATGCAGTTGCCTCCGTCTCTTAAAACCCGCGCTTTAAACCAAGCTTCGCTGGGTTCATAAGTCTTAGGCATTTCAGGATCGGTTCCGAACTCTAGAATGAAGCTGTATTTTTCCAAGGCATTTCTGGCAACTAAAGCAATGCCGAAGTCGGTGCAGTACGCGCCGGGAAAACCCCTCATCCAACAATTGTGATCAATAACCATAAAATCTCCCGTCTTCATGAATTTAACCAGTTTGCCTAGCGTGTCAGTCGGTATTATTATGTCGGACTCCCAACTAAACCAAGCATCATAATTCTTGGAGAGAAACTCATTCCTAATTATTTCCCGGGAGCGGGCCATTCTTTCATACCTTTCTATGTTTGGGGGAAGATCAAGATGTTTAATTTTGTAGTTTTTGATTTTGTATTTCCCGCAATAGCCCTTAACCTTCTCCATAAAGTCAAGGTTAAGCGAATTATCAACCAGCAAAAGGTCAGCGGAATAGGCAGGCTGCAATTCGGCTACATTCTTGAGCCACCGCTCCATGCAATAATCTTTTATTTTGTGAACAGGCGTCGCAATTAATATTTTCATTTTATCACGTCAAAAAAGGCCACAATCCAAAGACCTTTAATTTTCTCCTTTACTTTTAATTGTCTAAACTAATAATACTTTATTAATATCGGTTTGTCTTAAAAACAACATTGGGGCAGCCGGATGTATTTCTCCAAACATCCTGTTAGATAAAACTATACCATAATCAAAATTCACCCGCATGAATTATGTTAATTTTTATGGTTATTTGTCCAGATGAAACATAAAACCAAATACTCCGATTGCGTCAATATAGCTGCCTCCGTCCCGGAGCAACCGTTTTTTATACCACTGGTCGCCGGCATCCCAATTATCGGGCATATCAGGATCGGTCCCGAATTCAAGAATGAAACTGTATTTTTTCAGACACTCCCTTTTAACTAAAGCAATGCCGAGGTCAAAGCCGGTTGCGCCCGGGATTTGTCTAATTCCATTATTGTGGACAATCATCATGCAGTTTCCCGCTTCCATGATTTTAACTAGCTTATCTAGGGCATCCGCCGGTATAATCTGATCGGACTCCCAGTCAAACCAGCAATCATAGTCGTGAGAAAGAATTTCTTTCCGGATTATTTCCCGCGAACGGGCTATCCTTTCATCTCCTTTTTGTTCCGAGGGAAGCTCTAGGTGTTTCAGCGTATAATTCATTATTTTATATTTCTTGCAATAACCCTTAACTTTTTCTACGTAATCAAGTCCGGGGGAGTTATCAACCAACAGCAAATCGGCCGGATATTCCATTGCCGCTACATTTTTCAGCCATCTTTCCATGGAATAATCTTTACTGACATGTATCGGTGTGCCAATTAGGACCCTCATCCCGTTAGAAATCCGACTCGCCTTTGGCGTGTCGGCAAAAATCTCTGATTTTTTATTTCTAAAGGGATTCATGCGTTTAAATGATAAATAGGTTTAATCAGTCCGTAAACTTCAATGTAATTACCTCCGCCTGCGAGAACTTTCTTCTTGAACCAGGCCTCTACCATAGCGTAGCAGTCGGGCATATCGGGTAATTCAAGTAAGAAGCCGTACTTTTCCAGACACCACCTTTTAATTAGGCAGACGCCGAAATTCACGTTCGGTTCTCCCGTAAAGACTCTGGACCAGGTGTTGGGATGAATCATCATATAGTTTCCCGCCTCCATAATTTTGGTTAACTTTTCCAAAGCATTGGGTGGAATAATTTGATCGGATTCCCAGCTAAACCAGGCGCCATAATCATTGGCCAAAATTTCCTGCCTGACTATTTCCCTAGAACGGCCGATTCTTTCAGGCACAGGCTGGTTTTGATTGATTTCCAAATGTTTAATCTTGTAATTTTTAATTTTATATTTTTTGCAATAACCTTTGACTTTTTCTATATAACTAAGGTCAGGGGAGTTGTCTACCAGTAATAAATCTGCAGGAGTTTTCTTCTGTAATTTGGCCACATTCGCAATCCATTTTTCCATGCAATAGTCTTTAACCTCATGAATCGGCGTGCCGATTAAAACCTTGAATCTGCCGGAGGGGGCAGTTTTTTTTGCGGTGAAGATTAGGTTTTCTTTTGGCTCCGGGTTCTTAACTTGAATCATATCTCTATATTAGCAAATTCACGTCCGCCGCGGACATGATGATGTTTTGGATAAATTAGCGACATTAATTTTGTAAGTAATTTTAAGCATAAAGTTGGCGATAGTCAAGCAATCAAAAATATACAGTCAAAAGATTGATTATAGTGATTTTAAGATTTTTTTCAGAGGTTTAATAAACTTATCCATTGAATTATCTAGGACATCGTTTATATCGTGTTCTTTCCAGAAGGCTTCATCCCGCATTGAGGCGCCGTCCGGGGGATTGACTTTAGATTTAAAATTCAAGAAAAATGAGCGGCTCTGGGTGATGTAATGATTAATCCGGAAGTTTTCGTAAGTGGGTTTATAATCCGTCCAGCCTTGAGTAATTGGCCGCAAATTTTCATCAAAAGTGCCTTGCGGAGTTTGGAAAAGATGGGGATTGTCAGGTGGCTGGGTAAACTTTTTAAGTCCGCCGCGGACAATGCTTTTGATATGGCGGTTGTTTGAATAATTATCTTCTGCCCGGTATTTATAATTTTCAATAATTAAACCCTTCGGTTCTTTTATGTGTCCGCTAGAGCCAAAACACGACCAATAAACGCCCAAAGCGGAAAGTTTTTTGTCCGAGTACTTTTTGAGCGCAATTTCCATTGATTTATCCTTTGTGGGGAAGAGGAATTCATCTCCATCAATGAAGGCCATCCAGTCAACTTCATCTCCGAATTTGGTATATGCATCTTCGTAGCTCTTAAGTTGCGGTGTTTTTAATTTTGGGTTCACAATCATAATTTCAATGTCAAGTTTCTGCTTTAGTTTGTTCAAAATCTTTTCGGTATCATCGGAACACTTATGTAGATAAATATAAAATTTTCTAAACCCGACCAGATAATGAAAGACAATCCATTCCTTAATCCAAGGTGCCCGGTCACGTTGTATTGTTGTTATTCCAATTTGCATAGGCTATTTTCTTAAATGATAAATCGGACATATTGCTCCATGAACATTGGCAAAACTGCCTCCATTTTGTAAAGTTTGTGTCTCCAACCAGTCCTCTGTCCAGAGGTCGGTAATTCTTTTTAATTTTAAGCACTTTTTTGTGATTAAGGTGCAGCCCATATCGAAATTAAAGACAGCGGGAATTTTCCTGTCCCAAGAATTATGTACAACCATCATGAAATTTCCTAACTTCATTATCTTGATAAGTTTATCCAGGGCATTGGTTGGTATGATTTGATCGCATTCCCAAGAAAACCAAGCGTCATAATCTTTGCCGATAGCTATTCGTCTTAATGCTTCCTGCGCTATATTTATCCGTCTGCCGGAGCTTAATTTTTGATCGAGATTCAAATGTTTTATTTTGTAATTTTTGACGCCGTATTTCTGGCAATAACCCTTAACTGTTTCTACATAGTCAAGTCCGGAGGAGTTATCAATTAAAAATAAATCAGCCGGAGTTTTCTTCTGGAGTCTGGCGACATTTTTAAGCCACCTTTCCATGGAATAATCCTTAACTTGGTGAATTGGTGTTCCGATTAAAATTTTCATCAGCGTACTTTTATTGCTTTGCTTCGTCCGGCAACATATTCCTCACGGATTTGTTCGGGCGTAGACAAAACAAAAAGGCTCCAACCATGCTTGATATTGTCCGGACTTAATCTCGCACTGTAGTCCTTAAATTTCTCAATTGTTACATTCTCATTTATGGCATTGTAATGATATGCCTTGTATACTTTGTTGCTGTATATAACAGTGCCCATTGGATTACATCCGTGAGCGCCTGGCGTGTAATTTATTTCGTTGATTAACTTTTTGTTAAAAAGCAAAAACTTACCAGGTAGTGGGCTTTTTTCCCCATACTTCATGCCGGCAATATCCAAATTATCTTCCATATTAATCATGTCGTAAAACTCGCATCTGATCATTGACGTTCCGAAACCTTCTTCCGTTTTTAACTCAACTTCATTTATATCCAGCAACTCATCCAGATCGCACATTAAAACCCAATCGGTTTTTGCATCTTTCCAGCAATTATTTTTGATTTCCATATGCCGGCGGTCTTGAAATTCATTGTTCGTATCAAAGGGGATAACGTCGCAATTATTGGCCAGAGCGATTTTAACGGTATTATCAGTGCTCATATTATCGTACACGATAATCCGACAGCCCGGAAATCTCTTACGGTAATGATCGATCATGAACTGGATAAGTAAGCTTTCATTATAAGCTACCGTATGTACAGTGATCATTTTATTGCTTTAGCCATGTTAATGCTCTAATTTACTGTGTCTCGGCAGTTTGTACAATTTTTCAGAGTAATCGGCTTGCGCCCTGCAACTGCGATATACCAGGGTTTTCCAACTCTTTGGTATCGGACAACTTTCCTTCCATTTTATTATTTTATTTTCGTTTGTCCATTCCTTCCAGGTTTTTAGATAGAAATAACGTTTACCTAGAGTGTTAATATGCTTAAGATATCTTTTTATTGTTCTTATGTCCATATCATCAAATGAGAGAATGGCAGTAATTAAATCGATACATTTTTCCGGCAACAGTTCAATTTGCCAGGGCATAAGAAATACGATTTCCGCCTTCTCAAACTCTTCTTCGATTTCCCTAAAAGATGTGAACTTTCTATATTTGAATATTTTCTTTTCGGGGAGTAAGTTTTCCAGATATCTTTGAGCTACGTAAAGTGCGGGCGGTATGTCAATCAGTATGTATTTTTGTACCTTAAGTAAACGCAGAAAGACATAGGCTGTTCTCCCATATCCGGGGCCGATTGACATTATGGACTTGATTGAGTTAATGTCGGTATTTTTACGTATTGTATCGTATTCCAGAAGTGAATATCCCAGACCTTGCGAAATTAGCTTGCCTTCAAAATTAATTGCGGTCGGGTCGCCCTCGCTTGATTCACTGAGCATTTTTGATTCTTTTTGTAATCCTTGATTTTTTACATATTGCCAAAGAAGCAGGGTAATAAAATTACAGTCTTTAGCCGCATACGGCGATGGCGGGATTTTTTTTGCTACTTTTTTAGCTTTTGCGATTTCTTCTGAGCCAAGATTACGGCATAAATAATCAATCTTTGATTGGAGTAATTTTGAAACCCCTGGCATAGATGGATCTTCAAGCCAAGCGCAGTAATCGATGGCCAAGGTATGCCCGAAATTTTCATATCCGGTTGCTGCCAATTTAGCAACACGTCCATTGTTAATTTTATTAACCCAATCATCGGATACATATCTTTTTTTGGCGGGCATCATATAGAAATCAAGAAGCATCGCTTCTAGCTCCTCAGGGAGATTGTAGTTATTATTCATTTTTTCTAAGAATAGTTACTGACGGGAATGGTTCAATCGTAACATGTTCAATGTTTGGGTGTTTGCGGATAAAATCTGCCAGCCATTTCTCAACCGGGATTTTTTTAAACTTTTTAATCCAGGGAAGTTTGTCATGTTCTTTTGAACCGCCTTCAAGAATAATCACTTGACGGACTTTGTCTATCCAATAGGGGATTATCTTCTCCAAGATTCCGCCCTCGTTGCTCAAATCCACGTGTAAAATGTCTATCTCTTTGTATCTCTTATCGACACCGATTGCATTCCGTAAGCTTAAGCTGACAATTTTTTTGTATTTTTTTAAGTTCTTTTCAGCCAGAGACCGGGGGACAGAATTAAATTTATAGTTTTCCCAAAGATCATAGCAATCTAGCTTCCCTTTGCCGTTGGCCGTAAGTCCTCTGGCCATGTGAAAAGCACTGTATCCGGCTTTAGTTCCCAGTTCAACTACTTTTTTGGGTTGATAAACGCGCATTAGAGCGTAAAAAAAATCTCCGTAGTTATTTTTTTCATACGAAGAATACCAGGGGGGATTTAGCCAATCTTTTCTGTAGGAGAAATTAATCATCCTGTTAGAAGCTGCGATCGCTTTTCTCATATTTTGAATTCTAAAATGTTTATGTTGCAATTTGCTTCTAACGGGATCATATATTTTTTCTAATTGATTCGCAGATATAGTCTACGTCATTTGCCGTCATGTGGTTATGGCAGGGGAGCAGGAGATAAGTTTCTTCCAAGCGGTTCATATTGGGTAGATTTTGTCTTCTTCCCCCGAAGACCGTATACATATCATTGCGGCGATGTCCAAGGCCTGTTTCAATTCCTGCCATGGCCAGTTTATGCATAAGTTTTTTCCGATTGAAAACATGAATAAGAAATGGAGAGCCGCCAATAACTTGAAGGCCGGGAATATCTCTTAAACATTCCTTGTAGTGGTTTTGGAGCGTAGCACGTTCTTTTTTCAGCTTATCCAATATTTTTAAACCGGCAATGCCAATCGCAGCCGTGACATCGTTCATGTGGTATTTGTATCCGGCTTCTTTGATGTCCACGTCGTAGCTTTCTTTGCCCGTTTCCCGGTCAATTCCGTACCAGCGAAGCAGCTTTGCCCGCCGGTAATCCTGTTTTCGTTCACAAACCAAAGCTCCGCCATCTACCGTGGTCATAATTTTGACTGCCTGGAAAGAATAGGCGGTAAATCTTTCACCAAAAGTTTTGCCCAAATATTGAGCTGCGTCGCCAACCACCGGTATTCCTAAATTTCTTGTTTCATTGAGCTGTCCGAACAGATGAGCATCGGCTATGGCTTTGGTTTTTTTAGTAATTTTACTTTCGATATCGCTCCAATCCGGTAGAAGATTATCCTTCACATCGGCAAAGACAATTTTGACTCCTCTTCTTAAGAGAGGAAGATTGGTGATAGTGCAGGTGAATACCGGAGCGATTACCTCGTCGCCGGGCTTTAAGTCCAAAAGATGATAAGCTAATTCCAGAGCCGAACTGCCGGAATTTACAGTCAGAAGGTTTTTTGTACCAAGAGCTGAATTTAAGCGCTTTTCAAGCTCAATTACTTTTTGGCCCTGGGTAATAATTTTATCCTTCAAGGCATCATAAGCCGCTCGCCGCATGCCTTCGCTGACAAACGGATAAAAGAGCGGGATAGGGCGGTATTTTTTGACATTGGTTGTGTTCATTCCGGCTCATTATAGCACATTCTTTTTCTTCAGCTCCGTTTAGCAGTCTATTGGGGCGGTTGATATCAAAAAATACTTATAAGGATTCATCTTCTTCTTAATCTTCGGGAAGATTTAGCTTCAAATTGGTACTTGCAAAGTATCTTCTTACAAGGTATTGTAATATTATGCCTGCCAAAAATCTCTTTAGGGAACGGAAAGAAGGAATTTATTCCCACATTTACAACAAAGGGGTAGAGAACAGGGTCATTTTCAACGACGAAGCGGATTACACGGTCTTCCTTGACTTCCTAGAGGGTTATTTGACTCCTCCCCAGGATCCCGAAAGCATCAAAAAGTCTTTTACGGTGAATGGTCGCGTTTTCCGAGGCACTCCTCACCAGCCTAAGAATTATTTCAACAAAGTTGAGCTCATCGCGTACATGTTAATGCCGGGCCACTTCCATTTACTCTTGCATCAGGTGGCCAAAGGCTCGTTGGAGAGCTTTATCAGATCTTTGTGTACCAGATATTCAATGTATTTTAATAAGAAATACCAGCGCACAGGAGCTCTATTCGAAGGCCCATATAAGTCAGTTCAGATCAAGAGCGGACCCCGTCTGCCGCACCTGACTCGTTTTTTCCATTATGCCGGCGGCCATTCATCCTATAGCGAATATTTGGGTGCAAGAGAAACTTCCTGGGTTAAGCCGAAAATTGTTCTGTCTTTTTTTGGCAAGGGGACGGCCGGATACAAAGATTTTGTGGAAAAATACGAACCCGACCAAAAGGTAAAGGAACTTCTTAAGGATATCACTTTTGAGAGTGAAATTGAGCATCTTGAAAGGAGAGATCCTGCAAGAAATGTTGAAAATCATCTTCCGGAAACAGCTGCACAATCCTCTCTGAAGCCCCTGCAAAGAATGCCTGAACTTCTGGCGACAATTGTAGTATTTTTGTTGCTGTTTACCTTCGGAATAAGAAACGTTATGGTTTCCACAGCCAATGATTTCAATCCTTCTATTGCTCCCGCAGTTCTTTCAACAACAGAAGAGGTAAAACCCAAAATGATCGTAACGGTTAAAGTTAGTGATGGGGCGGAAAGTGTGAACATCCGCCAAAAATCGACCACCAATTCGGAAATAATCGGACAGGCTAAAGATGGCGACATTTTCGAATTTGTTTCTGCTGATTCAAAGTGGTATGAGGTCAAATTAGCTACCGAGTCAGGCTTTATATCGGCAACATATGTAGAGGTTAGGGAGGAGATAAATGAATAAAGGCAAGGTTCTAACCGGTTTTATCTTTATAGTCGCCGGCCTGGTGGTGGGAGCAACGTTTGTGACTGCCAAAACCTATCTCCAGCTGGCCGTCGCAATTCTTCTTTATCCATTGCTTATTCTTTTCTTCTTTAAAGTCTTTCCGCGCCGGACTCGGGCGGCATATTCTAGGGAATCGGTGGCCACGAGCCATCCTTCGATGAAGTCGGTGGCAGGAATCGGGGCGGCAATAGGAGAAAATCTAGGCATTGCCGATATTGACAGGCGGGCATTTCTTAAACTGATTGGCGGTGCAGGACTTGCCGTTTTCCTCTTCTCAATTTTTAATAAAAAATTCGAAAACCTATTTCCCAAAAGTTCTCCGGCACCATCGGAAAGAAATATGGAAACTGCCGCAACCGATAGTAGCAATCTTGAACAAGATCAGCCATTGGTCGGATACAATATTACCGAGATTGACGACAGCATCATCGCTTTTTATGGATTTACCAATCACCAAGGCGCCTGGTTTATCATGAGAGAAGACGCGAATAAGGGTTCTTTCCGTTACACAAAAGGGCAGATCAACTTTCCCGGCAACTGGATGAACCGGACAAATCTCAAATATGACTACTATAACAATGTCTTTTAGCTCTAATCATGCCTCTTGACGTTCATTAGATTAAACTATAAACTACTGTCATGAAAATTGTGCCGGAATTTCTAAGCAGTTTACTTTTTCCGTATGGTAATTGAAGCTGATTCCGACAGATTTGTTCGGGAAGTAATAAATAGAAATGAATATTCATTTTTATTCAAAGATTTGGTAGTAATTGACGTGGGGTGCAATATCGGGACTTTCTCCTTCTGGTTATACGCTTTGGCAAAAGAAATATACGCAATCGATATGGTTCCCGAGATCATTGATAATTTGAATCGGACAATTGCAACAAATAAAATAGCTAGAATTAAAACCTACTGCACTGCGATAACCGGAAATGAGTTGCCCAGAAGGTATTGGAAGGATCCGGTTCTGGCTGCCGGAAGCTCACAAATAAGAAGAGACGGTGAATTTGAAACGCAAAGCATGACACTAAGGAATTTTATGGATATGAACAGGATTCAATATGCGGATATCCTAAAAATAGACGTAGAAGGACTGGAGAGAGAAATCTTAAGCGACCCGAATTTTCCTAAAGATAGGGTATATACGATACTGGGGGAATTGCATCACGACACAAACAAGGTGGTTGAAGCAACTGATAGAAGAATTGAAGTTAAAGATGTGGTTGAAGAAATGGGCTATCGATACACGGAGCCGATGAAAGATCATTTTCTGGCGAGAAAAATATGAAGAAAGTATGTTTTGCTCCTGTTGATGACAAGCATTATTCTCTGGCTGGGACTCCGATCATGATTAACAGCTTCAAAAGATTCCATCCGGACATCGATTTGGTTGTAATGAGACAGAACGTAGTTGACAAGCTATTTCCGGAAAAAGGAATTAACTGGTATAATGCTACCCCATATTTTGCCCAGCTTCTGTTTGAGGATTACGATTTGGTTGTAAAAATGGACGTTGACCATGTGGTTACGGGCAGAATGATGGAAATTTTTGACAACGTTAACTATGATGTAGCCGGTCCGTGGAACTATAATGATTATGAAAATTCTACTGTTGAAAACATAACCGCAGAAATGTATATTCAGGGAGGTCTGATTGCCTCAACTAAGAAGGAATTTTGGCTCAAATGGCAGGAAATGAATAGGGATGCCAGGAAATACAAGGGCCGGGAAAATGACGTCCTGAATTTAGTAATCTATAAGGCCATGCCCCAGCTCAAACTCAAGATCGTGGATAGAGAAAAGGATTATTATGGCTGCAAATCGCTAAACCGCGAATCGGAGTTTTATATTGAGAATGACAAATTAATGTGCCGGGGAGAACAGGTCCTGGCCTATCACAATGCTAAAGGCGGAGTCTATCCCAAACTGGATTTTGAAAATATGCCTTTTACCCCCGAAGTCAAAGAATGGCTAAAGCAAATCGGCAATTATGGGCAAAGCATCATAATCAGATGAAGCCATACAGCGTTGTTACTCCCAACTTTAAGATTAGCTCCGGCGGAATCCGGGTCATGTGGGGACTTTACGGCTGGCTTTTGGCTAAAGGCCAAATTGTCAATGTCAACACAAAGTATCCCGATTCGGATTTTGTGGCAATTTATCCGGAGATTTATCATGGAAATCCCATGGAAGCCAATACTGTGGTCAGATACATCCTACAGAAGCCCGGAATGATGGGGAAGGGAACTCCCGGCACCCGAAGCTTCAAACCCGGCCCGACTAAATTTGATCCAAAGGATAAACTATTTGCTTTTTCCAGACTTTACCTGAAAAATCTTCCGGAAAGCCACTACCTCTTTCTTCCGATTATTGACATGCATTTATTTTGCAGCCGGAAGGGGAAGCGGACCAAAAAATTTTACTACGTAGGAAAAGGAAAGAATACCAATCAGCATCCATCCGACGCAATTGAACTTCCGAGAATGCAGGATCAGCAGGAGTTGGCAGATATGCTGAACGACTGCCAGGTGCTTTACATCTATGATCCTGTAACCGCGTTAAGCGAAGTTGCCCGTTTATGCGGCTGCCGGGTAGTGATGATCTCTCCAATGGAAGGATTTAAGAAAGATTATGAACCGGGAATGAATGGGATATCTCTTTACAAAGATGATGGTGTTAAGCTAAACTACACAAAGTTTAGAAAACACTATAACGGAATGCGGGAGATCTTCAGTAGAAAGCTGGATGATTTTATAGAGATAACTCAAAAATGAAGAACTTGAAAAATTGTTTGGTAACCGGTGGTGCGGGATTTATTGGTTCCCACTTGGTTGAACGGCTTCTCAAAGAGGGGAGCCGTGTAACTGTTATTGACGATCTATCCGAAGGGAAATGGGAAAATCTGCCGAAACACAAAAATCTAATTAAGATTAAAGCTTCGATTTTGGATGACGTTTCCAAATTCGTTAAAGGACAGGATGTCATCTTTCATCTTGCCGCATTGCCGCGTCTTAAAAGATCACTTGATGATCCGTGGGAAACGCATAAAGTAAATGTTGACGGGACGCTCAATCTGCTTTTGATGGCCAAAAAATATAAAGTCAAAAGATTTGTTTTTGCTTCCAGCTCTTCTATTTATGGTAACCCACTCATGGTGCCTTTTTTTGAGGATATGCGGCCTAATCCCTTAGTGCCTTATTCACTGCAGAAACTTGAATGCGAGGAATATTGCAAAATGTTTTCAGATCTTTGGGGTCTTTCGACAATTTCGCTCCGTTATTTTAATGTTTACGGTTCAAGGATGAATCCCAATAGTCCTTACGCTCTTCTTCTTCCCAAATTTATCAAGCTTATGTCTCAAAATAGACAGCCGACTATCAACGGTGACGGCAAACATTCCCGGGATTTTACTTATATAACAGATGTCGTAGATGCAACGCTTTTGGGAGCAAAGTCCAAAATCAGCGGAGAGGTTTTTAATATCGGTCGCGGAGAAACAATTTCAGTAAATAAGGTAGTTGAAATACTTAATGGGCTTTTGGGGAAAAGAATAAAGCCGATTCATGGACCTCCAGTTATTGAGCCCGGAATTACCTGGGCATCTAATGCTAAAGCCCGCAAGCTTTTGGGCTGGAAACCAAGGGTTAAGTTTGAGGAAGGATTAAGAACCATGCTATGACTACCTATGATTTGAGTATACTCATCCCCGGTCGCAACGAAATGTTTTTAGGTAAAACCATTGAAAATATTCTGGCCAATATTGAAGGTAAAACCGAAGTAATTGCAGTTCTGGACGGATACACGGTTCCCGTACCGGAATTGCCTCAGGATTCAAGAGTAACGATTGTCAATTTGCCAAAATCTATCGGACAAAGAGCCGCCACGAATGTCGCGGCCAGACTTTCGAAGAGCAAATATTTGATGAAGTGTGATGCGCATTGCTCCTTTGATAAGGGATTTGATGTAAAAATGATTGCGGAAATGCATGATGATTGGACAATGGTTCCTCTGATGAAAAATTTACATGCTTTTGATTGGCTCTGCCCGGACGGGCACAGAAGGTATCAGGGGCCCAGCGGGCCATGTAGTGAATGCGGCAAGCCAACCGTGAGAGATATTTTCTGGAAAGCCAAAGAAAGACCCAATAGCGTTTCCTACTGTTTTGATTCTGTCCCTCATTTTCAGTATTTTAATGAATATACAAAAAGGCCCGGATACGGGGGGGATATCACGGAGACAATGTCACTTCAGGGGTCGTGCTGGATGTTGACCCGCGATAAGTATTGGGAACTTGGGGTTTGCGATGAGAAATTCGGCAGCTGGGGATCACAGGGAATTGAAGTAGCTGTAAAAACATGGTTATCGGGGGGTAGGGTAATGGTAAATAAAAAAACCTGGTATGCCCATATGTTTCGGACCCAGGGCGGAGATTTCAGTTTTCCCTATCCCATTTCAGGCCGCGATCAGGAAAAAGCCAAGGATTATGCCCGAACCCTTTTTTTTAACAATAACTGGCCCAAACAAGTCCATCCGCTTTCCTGGCTGGTTGAAAAATTTTGGCCGGTCAAAGGCTGGAGCGAAGAAGACTTGGCTAAGTTGAAAGCAAATACTTTTAAGTTCAAAGATCAATCAGGCGCAAAACCAGCAGAAATTGAGCCTACGGAAGGCGAACTGCCGGCAAAAGGTCTTATTTATTTAGACTGGCCGACCAAAGAGATTGTTTTTTATACTGACAATCAGCTTAAATTAAAAATTGCCCATCGAGTTCAAGGTGTACTTAGTAAGGTAAGCAAGGAGAAGAAGATTTCAATACTTAGCGCATCTTTCAAACAAATGACCTTTGGCGATAGAAACGTCCGCTTCCCAGACCTAAAAAAAGGTTATGTTGCCACACTCAAGCAAATAGTAGGTGCTTTAGAGGTTAGTCAGGCAGATATAATTTATTTCTGTGAACACGATGTTCTGTATCATCCTTCTCATTTTGATTTTGTACCAATGAAAAAAGACATTTTCTATTACAATCAGAACTGGTGGAGGGTAAGAACAACAGACGGACTTGCCGTCCGCTGGGATGAAAATCTGACATCAGGACTCTGTGCATACCGCGAACACCTTCTGAAATTTTACCGCGAACGCCTTGTCGAACTTGAGCCGGGTGGAGAAAATTCAAATTATATTTCAACTTGGAAATCGCAGTACCCAAATGTTGTTATCGAGCATCAGGAAAACTTAATTAAAAATAAATGGGGCATTAATGATTTTAGAGATAAAGCGACAGCCAAGAATTTTATGACTGCCATTGAAATTCCCGGATGGGGAAAAACAAAAGAGTTGGTCAAGGGGCTGTAGAAGAGTATCCTTAAAGGAGAAACCTTGAAAGATAAGCTTTCAAGCAGCTTCGGATAGAGCATCTTTAAAGGAGATTCCTTGGAAGAGGGTATGCAACTATCACTTACTATAACAATTTTATAGTGGGCGATGAAATCGCAAAAAGTTTTTTATCTATAATTAGGGCTCCATATTTAATGTGTTATAATGTAAAATTATGCAAACAAAAAATATGCTATCGATAATTATCCCTTCCCGCAATGAAGAGTTCCTCGCAAAAACCGTGGACGACATTTACAATAAGGCCAGAGGAGATTTTGAAATCGTAGTAATTTGTGACGAAAATTGGCAGGAACTTCCTCCGCGTCCTAATTTAAGAGTCATTCAGAAGGTAGGTAAGCCCGGACTTAGAAGCGCTATGAATCAAGCTATTGCCGCTTCTAAAGGAGAGTTTATTATGAAAACTGACGGGCATTGTATGTTCGGTGAAGGGTTTGACAAAATATTAACTGCCGACTGTAATGAGAATTGGGTAGTTGTTCCCAGAAGATATAGTCTAAATGCAGATACCAATCCCTGGTCAATTAAAAAAGACCGGCCAATAGTCGATTACGAATATTTCGTCTTCCCGTTCGTAAAGGAACTTCATTCGGTTAAAACCGGAGGCAAGTGGCATCAAAGAGCCATAGATAGGAAAGAACTACTCATAGATGATGAAATGGCATTTCAAGGATCATGCTGGCTGACCACCAGAAAACACATGAATAATATCGGAGGCTTTGATATCAATACGTCAACCGGGGATGAGTTCGTATTAGAAAGTGAAGAAATGGCAAATAAAACGTGGTTATCGGGAGGCAAGTGCATGGTAAATAAGAAGACTTGGTATGCGCATTTATATAAAGGTAAACGGGGAAGAGGATACTTTATCAATAAGTGGCCCATGAGACGGCAGAGAATCTTCCATATCGACTACTGGATGCATGACAGATGGCCCAAGGCAATTCACAAAATGGAATGGCTGATTGAAAGGTTCTGGCCTATTCCCGGTTGGCCTGAAGACTGGAAAGATCCGAAGTACGAGCAAAGATATCTTAAAAACTTAGGATTGGGGATCTATCCGGCAGAATGATTACCTTACTTTATTACACAGCTTCTAAAATAGAAGAATATTTGGGAGAAAATGTTCGGAAGCATTTGAAATCATTGGGTGATTATCCGATTGTCAGCGTTTCCCAAAAACCGCTAGACTTCGGGAGAAATATTTGCGTAGGAGAGATAGGTCAATCCTATTACAACTGCTACAAACAGATACTTATTGGTGCAAAAGCAGTCAAAACTAAATATGTGGCTCTCTGTGAAGATGACACTTTGTATACCAAAGAACATCTCAATCATCGGCCAGCAACAGATAAAGTATTCAGCTTTAACAAGAATACTTGGTATGCCGAAGAACAGGAATATTGGAATAAGGGCTGGGTAGGCATGTGCGCTTGCATAGTCGCAACTCAATATTTAATCGATACCTTAACTCCCAGATTTGAGGAATTTCCCAAGGAGATTAAGGGAGTAAATAGATATTTTCAGGAGCCGGGAAGGTTTGATGGCGCTAAAACCGAATATTGGTATTCCAAAACTCCAATACTTACTTTTAACTTCTTCCATACACTAGGCGGGAAAATGGACAGCAAGGAAAATGAAGTTGTTTCCAGACAGGAATTAGCAGGCTGGGGAGATTGCTGGGAATTAAAAAGAAAATTTTGGGGCAGAGCCAGACCAAGAGAAAAATTAAAACCCAGATATGCATAAATCATTTTTCGGCAAACCATTGTCTATAAGACGAAACATGCAGAGAATTGATAACGGATCAACGTCTATTAGAGCGGAACAAATCGCTCAATATTTAGGAGCGAAATTTAACCCGGCCGAAGGATATGAGGATGACATCTGCATATATGTAAAGCCTAGCGGAAATGAAAATTTCGCTAAGAACTCATATATAGATATAGTTGATGGATTTACACTGGTAAATTGGTTAAAAACAAGGCCTCAATTTCCAATTATTGCCGTATCAAAGAGCGCATACGATTATTTGACTTACAAACTTCCCGGTCATAGGATTATTTTAATTCCGCAGCAGCATTGTAACTTTGAGAGGACAAGAAGAACGAGAAAAGAAATAAATACAGTCGGAATTATCGGGCTATCCAGTTCATTTATGTATCCGTTTGACGAGATGGAAAAGAAATTGAAAAGTATAGGAATGAACTTATTTACCGGTTTCGTATTTAAGAACAGAATGGATGTGGTAAATTTATATAAACAAATTGATATTCAAATTACCTGGAGAACGCTGAATTGGAGGCTAAAGAATCCTTTAAAATTATATAATGCCGCATCATTCGGTATTCCGACTGTTGGCTATCGGGAGGATTGCTATCGGGAGTTTGAAAACTATTATGTTCCGGTTAAGACAATAGATGAGTTAATCAGCGAAGTGAATAAGTTTAAGAATGCAGATTATTACAATCAATTTTCAGAAAAAATTGCCGCTAAAGCGGAAGACTGGCACATCAGCAAAATTGCCAAGTTGTATAATCAATTATGAGTGCATTAGATCACATTTTTAAAAGATATAAATTAACAGGTGCGGAAAAATCACCAATATATCTTAGACGCAGCCGATGGGTATCCTTACCAAAGTTATTTCAGGCATTGAATTTTACGATTGGAGCTGAAATTGGGGTAGAAAAGGGATATTTCTCAAAACGATTATGCGGTAAGGTACAAAATCTCAAACTCTATGCTGTTGATGCCTGGGCGCCTTATAAATTTCCCGGTAATGGTAAATTTGGTAAATCTACTAATCGACAAAATAGATATTATGAAGAAGCTAAAACCAGACTTGCGCCTTTCAATTGCGAGATTATCAGAGATTATTCAATGGATGCTGTGAAAAAATTTAAGGATGATTCATTGGATTTTGTTTATATCGATGCTAACCATGGTTATGAGTTTGTCAAAGAAGATATTGCCGAGTGGTCAAAAAAAGTAAGAAAGGATGGAATTGTTGCCGGAGATGATTATTTTGTTTTTAATTCAGGAAATGATGGCGTTGTCAAAGCTGTTGACGAATGGGTAGAAAAACACGAAATAAAATATCTTTTTATTTTCAATAAGGAGCACCATCCCAGCTGGTTTTTTATAAAAGAATGAACGCATTGGATCATATTTTAAGAAAATATAGGATAAAAGAAAAAGGATTGGTCAAAATTGATGGCACAAGAGGAATAACCCTACCCAGAATATTTGCAAATTTGGGATTTACGCTCGGAGCCGAAGTCGGTGTAGCTAAGGGTAGATTTGCTCAGATTTTGTGCCAGAGAGTTCCCAATCTTAAATTGTACGGAATTGATGTCTGGAAAGTGTACGACGGATATATTGATACGGAAGAAACTGAGCAGAAAGTCATGGATGATATTTATGCGTACGCCAGGAAATTGCTGGCGCCTTATAATGTGCAGATAGTTAATGAATGGTCAATGAAAGCGGTTAAGCGGTTTGCGGATGAATCACTGGATTTTATCTACATAGATGCCAATCACAGCTACGGATATGTGAAAGAGGACATCAGGGAATGGTCTAAGAAGGTTAAAAAGGGTGGAGTTGTATCAGGGCACGATTATGTCAATGAGCATGCCGGAATACCTTTTGGCGTCAAACGGGCAGTTAACGAATGGGTTGCGGAAAACAAAATTCCCTATCTATTTATTTTGAATAAAAATGCAAATACCGAAATGCCCAGCTGGCTATACGTAAAAGAATAAATGGAGATATCAATAAGAATAGGGATAATCCTATTTTTTTTAACATCTTTATGGTTGGGAAATTGCGGTTCCTTTGGGCTGACGGTGAGAGGATGAATAATTCTTGTCGCCTCTCTTTCCCAAAATTTCTTGACACCTTCAAATGTGCGAGCTCTTTTCCTTCCTTGTCTTGACATAAGTACTCATTCTAGCAGATGTTTATTAGTTTAGTACTGTTTAAGTTTTGCGCTTTTGAAGCATAAAATTAGATATCATTTCGCAAACATATCTTATTTCTTTTTTTGTAAGTTCAGGAAACATAGGTAAAGAGAGTATTTTTCGCGCTTTCCCTTCAGCTACAGGAAAGTCGCCTCTCTTATACTTCTCGTTTTTGTAAGCTTCCTGCAGGTGAATTGGTATAGGATAATGTATTCCTGTTTCAATTCCGTGTTTGCTCAAATAAGATTGCAGCTCGTTGCGTTTTTCAGCCTCGATAACATAGAGATGGTACGCGTGAATAACGTCATTTGCTTCTTTGGGAGTGGTGATTCCCGGTATATCTTTCAGTAATTTTGTATATGCCATAGCATGGATGCGTCTTTTTTTATTTCCTTGTTTTAAATAAGGTAATTTTATATTTAATACAGCTGCCTGAATAGTATCCAACCGGCTTTTAATACCCAATTTTTCATGTATGTATCTTTTGCTTGATCCGTCATTTCTAAGAAGAAGGACATTGTTTGCGACAGTTGGATTGTCCGTGACAAGAATCCCTCCGTCTCCAAAACAACCAAGATTTTTTCCCGGATAGAAGCTGAATGCGCCTGTCTCCCCATATGGGACAGCTTTTCCTTTATATATTGCTCCGTGTGCTTGACATGCATCCTCTATGATTTTCAAATTATACTTTTTAGCTATTTGAAGAATTGGAGTCATGTCTGCAGGTTGGCCATAGATATGGACAGGTATTATAGCTTTCGTCCTGCTTGTAATTGCCCTTTTTATCTTTGCTGTATCAATAGTGTAAGTATCAGGATTAATATCGACAAAAATTTGCTTTGCTCCGCACTCGGTAATTATCATCGCTGTTGAGAAGTAAGAGTTCGGAGCCGTAATCACTTCGTCGCCTGGCCCAATATTATAGGCAAGAAGCGCAAGTCTTAACGCGTCTGTTCCGGAGTTAAGGCTTATTGCATATTTTTTACCACAAAACTTGGCAAAAGATTTTTCAAATTTTTCCACCTCCGCCCCCATAATAAAATCTGAAGCGTTGATAATTTTTCCAATCGAAGCTAGAAATCTCTTTTTAAGCTTCCGATGAGGGCGAATTAGATCGACTAATTTAATCCTATAATTCATTTTTGATATTTATTCAACTGTTCATAAATAGATGCAAAATTTATCCCAAGAGTCTCTTTAACCGAAGTAATGACGTTAGATAAAACGGTTTCTTTCCCCTCATACAGCCCATTCTTAATTATAATCGAAGAGCCACCGGTTAAAACTTCGGCACCGTAGTTAGGGATTATTGATATAACCCTTCCGGGAATTCTTCCCTCAAAAATTTTTGGATGTTTTGGAATTTCCGCATTGTATATAATTAACTTTTTTCCTTTAAAAAATGTAAATGCTCCAGGATAAGGTTTGGTAAGCGCTCGTATAAGATTATAGATATCTTTACTTGATTTTGCCCAATCTATCAGTCCGTCCTCAGGCAGTCTTGTGCAGCAATAGGTTGGGTTGCCTATTTGTTTTTTCCCTTTATATCCTTTGATTACCTTATTTACAATGTGCGCTAAATCAAGTTTTAGTAGAAGATTTACCTTTCCGTATACAGTTTCCACATTATCAATATTGGTTATAGGTATTTGATATTTTTTATAAATATTTCCCGCATCTAGATTTGATACAGCTTCGTGAATAGTTAGCGCAATTTTTTTCTTATCCATAATAATTGCCCAATTAATGTTTGCTCTGCCTCTGAACCGTGGGAGATCACCATGATGTACGTTGATGCACTTACAAAGTGTAAGAATTTTTTCAGGCAAGATTTTATTATAAGAAGCGATAACTATTGCTTCAGGCTTCGTGTTTTTAGCAATGCGATATATCCGATCATTGTTATTCGTGAAAAAGATCTTTATATTGTTTTTTTTTGCAAATTTTATTAATTTTACATTAGAACGTTCGGGAGAAAGAATAACCCATACAACATTGAATAGCGACCTTAATGATTCTAACGCGGAAAAACCCATTTCTCCGTATGCTAATAAGCCAATCTTTTTCATACGACACTCCAGTTATCCTTGCACCAAGTAATTGTGCGCATTAATCCTTTTTTCAGAGCAATTTTTGGTCTATATCCAAGATTATTTTTAATTTTTGTAATATCCGGCGATCGTCGCCGTGGCTCATCTTTTGGATAATCATTCGGATAAGTTGTCTTTTTTATTTTAAGTTTATTTTCAAACAATTTGTTCATAAGTTTCGCCAAATCCCGCATTGTAATTTCTCTTTCATCATTTCCGACATTGTAGATTTCACCATGTTTTTTGGAAAGAAGTACCCTAAAAAATCCCTCAATTGCGTCCGAAATGTAACAGAAAGCTCTGGTTTGCGTACCCTTTCCGAAAATTGGCAAGTTCTTCTTCTTTTGTAAGTATTTGGAAATCAAATTAGGCATGATGCGGTAGTCATTCATTTTCATTCCCGGGCCGTAAATATTGAAAGGCCTGACTATTTTGACAGGGATTTTATATAAATCAAAGTATGTCATACAGAGCGTCTCACCAAGCCGCTTTGACTCGTCATAACAAGCGCGAGGGCCTATAGATGAGACATTCCCCCGATATGTTTCCTTTATTGGTATTTGATCGGCCGTAGGATCACCATAAATTTCACTGGAGCTAAAATACAGGATGCTTTTGGGTGCTCTTCTGTGCGCGAGTTCAAGGATATTTCTGGTTCCATTGACGGCAACATCAATAGCTTCAAGTGGATACTGTTTGTAATAAATAGGGGACGCAATTCCTGCAGCATGAATAATATAATCAACAGGCTCCTTAATGTGTAGAGGGCGACTTATATCATGATCAATATTTGTAAGGAACGGAATTTTCTTCTTTGACTTCTTGCTTGAGGTAATATAATTGTCAACTGAAATTATTTTGCATGGTTCCTTAAGAATGATTTTATTGAGGCTTAAGATCGTGCCAACCATGTAGCTTCCTAGGAATCCGGACCCTCCGGTTATCAACATAGTTTTTCCCTCGAGGGCTTTTGCGATTTTTAAAAGCGCAATGGAAATATTGGAAATGTCTTCTGCAACTATTTTGTCTTGAAAAAAATTTTTCATGCTATTTTCGGTATAGGAACAGGGAGAATAAATTTCCCGCCCTTTTTATGGAAATCCTCAAAACGATCCATAATTGATTCGGCAAAATTCCAGGCAAGTATAAGTATATAGTCGGGAGCAGCCTCCCTTAATTTATTTACGGACACAACGGGGATATGGGTTCCGGGCGTAAATAAGCCCTGCTTTAGAGGATTGTCGTCAATAATATAGTCCAAATAATCAGTGCCGATACTGAAAAAATTCAGTAACGTGTTACCCTTTGCCGGAGCTCCGAAACCGATAATAGTTTTTCGCTTCTTCTTTAGCTTTTTTAACATCTCAATTAGTAAAATTTTATTTGCTTGTATTTTAGCTGCAAATTTTATATAGGTTTTCATGTTATCCAACTGCAATTTCTTTTCCAAGAAAAGCAAATTTTTGACAGAATGATTAATATGGGGGTTGGAGCTAGCATTTTTTATAAATACCCTGATTGATCCGCCATGCGAGGGAACACGCTGCACGCTGACAATTTCCATATCAAATCTTTTGAAAAGTGTAGCTAGGGGTCTTACGGAGAGGTAGGAAAGATGTTCGTGATAGATTGTATCGAACAAATTCTTTTTCAGAAAATCAACAAGATAAGGAACCTCAATTATAAATGTTCCTTTTGGGTTTAATAACATTTTTACAGAATTAATTAATTCATCGTAATCATTTATATGAGCGAATACATTGGTCCCGGAAATGACCTTTGCCTTGCCGTATTTTTTAATTATTTTCTTTGCTATTTTATCATTAAAATATGCAATTATTGTGTCAATTCCGTTTGCCCGGGCAATTGGTGCAACATTTTCCGCAGGATCAACGCCTAATGTGCGCATGCCCAATTTCTTAAAAGGTTTCAGAAGAATTCCGTCATTACTTCCTATGTCAACAATGAGGTCATTTTTTTGCAATTTGAGCTGCTTGATAACCGATTTGGCTAATTTTTGAAAATGTTTTATAAATGTTTGAGAAGTAGAGGAGACGTATAGATATTGTTTGAAAAGAAGATTAGGATTGACTACATGGGAAAGTTGGAGCAATGAGCATTTTGGACAAAATACTGTTTCGAGAGGAAAAAATAGTTCTTTTTTTCGCATTTGATTTTTAGATAGAAATGAATTGGCAAGAGGAGATAAGCCCAGCGAGATTACAGGAATTAGGGTATTGCGCTTGCATATTCTACATGAGGAAGCTTTTGAAGCAAATAATTTTTTCATTTGGTTATAACCACCCTAACTAAGTCTTTCTCATACGCTTTTTGATTGCGCGTTTCTGTCGTAATTGCTAAAAATACTGTATTCTCAATAAATTTCATTGAGTGCGCTTTCATGGGCTTGGTTAAAACCAGGTCTCCCGGTTTCAGTATTACCGATTCAATTTTAGATTTAGGGTCTTTAATATCCTTTTCGGAATATCTAAATTTTCCTTTCAGACAATAGACGTAATGCATGTCCTTTTTGTGATAGTGATTTCCTCGGACGGAACCGGGCCTGCCTGTTATTTCAAGAACGCTTCGGATTTTGATTTTCTCCTGATCAACTATCCTTGAGATATACCCTCTCTCATCAGTAAATTCCGGTTTGATTTTTGTTACGTGTATTGCCATATTTGAGCAAAAAGTCCAATTAGTATAGATAAATAAGCCTATTCAGTCAATAACTAATATCTGCTTACACAAATGATTCCGGATCTGCAAAAAAGGCTTTAACCGCATTAAGCGGCGTTTCCGCATGATATAATGACATCTGCAAAAGCAACTTTAATGGAAAACTTTATATTCGGGTCAATGGACCAATTGGATAAATTAAAAATTCCGTATTTTTTGGGAGGAAGTACCCTGATGGCATTTCTTCTTCAGAGAAAACCTTTTGATGATGATTCGGAGATAGATATGTTTGTCCAGGCTGAATATAGAGAAAAAATTTTAAAAAATCCTTTAAAATACTATTTTTTTGATAAACGGGCCGCTTCAGGATTTGGCAGCATAGGTTTTTATAGGGATGGAGACGCATATAGAACGGATATTGTATTTATTATTACGAGAGGTAAATATGTAGTATTAAATATTTGGCGAGACTGCTATTATGTGCTTGATAAGGATATCATATTTCCCTACAGCTATATTGAATTTGAGGGTCGTAAAGTTCCTGTTCCTCATAAATACGAAGAATATCTAAAAAATATCTATAGAGACAATTGGAGAGAAAGAAAATTGAACTGGCATTGGAATAAAAATCCAAAAGTCATTCAAGCTTCTTCAGTGGAGGATGCAATTAGAAGATATGAAAATAGAAAGGCCGGAATTGAAGAGAGGGCTGTGAGGATGAATACTCTAAGGCATATTGAAAACAGATTCAAATTAAAGAGAGGCAAATCTCGGTATGAGCTATGTCGCAGTAGGGAGGTCAGTTTGTTAAAGGTGTTTAAGGAATTGGAATTTAATCAGGGTGCTCAAGTTGGGGTCGGAACAGGCAGATTTTCTAAAACCCTTTGTTCTATTAGTATCAAGCTTAAATTATTTGCCATTGACACATGGGAATCTAACGATGGACTATATAACAAGGCCAAAATAAGGCTTGAGCCGTTTACCTGTCAAATTATTAGAGATACGTCAATGAATACGGTTAAAAAGTTTGCCGATAATTCACTGGATTTTGTTTTTCTGGATGAAATTAATGACTATAAGAGTATAAAAAACAATATCTGGGAATGGTCAAAAAAAGTGCGCAAAGGCGGAATTGTAGCCGGATATAATTATACTAGCGAATTGTCCGGAAAACCCAATGAAGTCAAAAGAGCGGTTGACGGATGGGTAAAAAAGAAAAAAATCCGGCCTTTGCTTATCCTTAATAAAGATTCTCGTCCAACCTGGATGTATGTAAAATGATGATATGGACACATTAGAATATATTTACGGAAGATTTAGAATAGATAAATCCAGCACCGATTCGGTGCTGAATAAAGCTGCAAAGTCTCCGATTGAAGTTGTGCGAAGCCGCGAAGGTGCTTTTCCAAGGTTAATAAATAATTTAAATTTTAAAGTCGGGGCTGAAATTGGCGTAGCATCAGGCTATTTTTCAAGGCACCTGTGCCATTACTGTCCTAATTTCAAGCTATACTCCGTAGATGCCTGGGAATTATTCGGAGGGTGCACTAAAGATAAAACTCAAAAAGATATGGATAAATTATATGAAATAGCCAGAGGAAATCTTACCGGCCTGAACTGCCAAATTATTAGGGATTGGTCAATGAATGCGGTAAAAAGATTTGCCGATGAGAGTCTGGATTTTGTCTACATCGATGCTGCTCACGATTACAAAAATGTTTATAACGATATTAAAGAATGGTCAAAAAAGGTTAGGATGGGTGGAATTATTGGCGGGCATGATTATATGGACCCTAATTTCGATGGAAAAAAAGATTATTACAAGGAAATCTATGATGTTAAAGCGGCAGTAAATGACTGGGTAAAAGCAAATAATATAAACCCTTTATTTGTCTTGACTAAGGTTAATTGCAGAAGTTGGTTTTATGTAAAAACCTGATATGAAAATTGATGTTTATGTCATGGTTTACAATGAGGAATTTCTTTTGCCTTATTTCCTGAAGCATTATGGAAGTTTTGCCCAAAACATATATGCTTTTTACGATGAAAGTCCGGATAATAGCAGAAAGATATTAAGTCAGCATCCAAAAGTTACAATCTTTGATTTAAAAGAACATGGATTAAATGAGGGATATTGGATTAGTAAATTGTGGACGAAGTATGAGGAACTTAGCCGCGGTAAAGCTGATTGGGTGGTATTGGTTGACGCGGATGAGTTTCTTTATCACCCTAATTTAATGGAAGTATTAAAACGCGAGAAAAAACTTGGGACACAGCTGATACAACCTCAGGGATTCACAATGTTTTCTGAAACATTACCAACCACCACCGGGCAGATTTATGATGAAGTAAAAAATGGACTCCCTGATTATTGGGCAACCCAGTGTGTTTTATTTGATCCTGCAATTTATATACGTTTTAGAAATGGCTGCCATAGTATTGCAGAACTGCAAGGAAATACTTCATTCAAAAAAGGAGAAGAGATAGGGGTAAAAATGTTGCATTATCGCTATTTCGGAAGAAAATATCTTGAAGACAGAGATACAAAAAATTTCTCACGTTATTTCATTGGCGTTCCTCTCCCCACTACCTTTGCTATAATGCGGTGGAAGAATAAGAAGCATCAGCTTCCCGACAAAACAAGGGGCAACCGATATGAATGGTTTGAAAAACATAAGTCGGAAGCATATAATGTAGTGGATAATATGACGACGTCAAAGTATATCTTAAATAAATATCAATTAAAGAAAAATCAGTCGCGGCATAAGCTGTATCGCAGCAGAGAGGGCAGCTTGTCGGTATTATTCAGGGAATTGGGGTTTAATCTGGGTGCTGAAATAGGGGTTGGAGCAGGCAAGTATGCTAAATTCCTCTGCGCTATGAATCCCAATCTAAAATTATTTGCAATTGATGCATGGGAATCTAACGACGACCTGTATAATAGAGCCAAAGCGAGACTTGAGTCATTTAATTGTAAAATTATCAGGGATACATCGGCAAATGCAGCTAAAAAGTTTGCCGATAATTCACTGGATTTTGTTTTTATTGACGCAGGGGCTGACTATAAAAGTACAGGAGATAATATTAAGGAGTGGTCAAAAAAAGTGCGCAAAGGCGGGATTATAGCGGGCTATAATTATAATAACGAATTGTCCGGGCAGCCCAACGGAGTTAAAAAGGCGGTTAGCGAATGGGTGAAGAAGAAAAAAATCCGGCCTTTGTTTATCTTTAATAAAGATGCCGGCCCCACCTGGTTTTACGCAAAAGGAACAAAATGATTGATCTGGCAATTTTTATCCCCACCAAGAGCATTATTTATTACACGGATAACCGGTTGGATGAAAAAATCATGAAGAAATGCCAGGAGCAGCTTTTAAAAGCTGAAGACTTGGGTATTCCCATCATTTCCGTCTCGCTTAAACCAATTGATTTCGGGAAAAATTACATAGTGGATGGAGAAAGAGGCTATCTGACCGTAACCAAGCAGATAATTAAGGGATTGGAAGAAAGTGCCGCGGATATAGTTTTTTTCTGCGAACACGATGTTTTGTATCATCCATCTCACTTTAACTTTACGCCAACCAAAAAGGATGTTTATTATTACAACACGAATTCCTGGATGCTTAGGGCAAAAGATGGGCATTGCTTATATTACGATCACCGGTCTTTAAGTGGGATGTCTTGCTACCGGGAAACTGCCCTGGCGCATTTTCGAAAAAGAAAAGAAAGAATAGAAGCGTTATTAAAAGAGGCCGGCAATACGGGCCATGTTAAAGCAACCAGCGGGAATACAATTTCTTTAAAAGAAGGTATTCACAGATTAGGATTTGAACCGGGAACACATAACCGGCCGGAGAGAATTGATGGTTTGGGATGTGAAGATTACCGGTCGGAATTTCCGAATGTAGATATTCGGCATAAAAATAATTTAACGCAAAGCAGATTTAGGAAAGATCAGTTCAGAAATGCCAGGTCGTATGCAGGCTGGCTAGAGTCCGATTCAATACCGGGATGGGGAAAAGGCAAAGACATTCTGGGTTAGCAGGGCCACCAGGACTCGAACCTGGAAAAGCAGTTTTGGAGACTGCCGTGATACCATTTCACCATAGCCCTAATGAGACAGTTTAATTATATCAAAGTTATTTCATTTTCTCCGTTTCTTTGTGTTCGTTGACTTTTTTGCAATGTTTGCAATATTTTTTCAACTTCACCTTCTCCGGCGTATTAACTTTGTTGCGGGTTGTGATATAATTTCTGTTTTTACAAACAGTGCAAATAAGTGCGATTTTAACCCGTTGTTCACCTTTACTCGCCATAATATTTTCCTCCTTCCTGCGCCCGCCAAAGCTTTTAGCGACGGCGGGTCGTTGTGAGCCGACAGTGGGAATCGGACCCACACTCAACTCATTACCAATGAGTCGTTTTACCACTAAACTATGTCGGCCAAATGGAACAAAACCTACGGTTTTTTCCCAACGATTTTCCCCCTAGGGTTTCGCAAAATCGGAACTCCAGAGCCAACGATTTTGCGTTATCTTAGTTTGTTGATAAGCGCAAATGAATTGGGTGCTGGGTGAGGGACTCGAACCCCCGTAGGCCTTGCGACCGTGTGGTCTACAGCCACATGCAATTGCCGCTATGCGAACCCAGCAGGATTTGATTATATTGCCTGAGCCTCCCAACAGAATCGAACTGTTGTCATATGTTTATCCCAGTAAAAATCGAGCTTGTCTTGTGAGCCGAGACCGGGATTCGAACCCGGGACCTGCTGTTTACAAAACAGCTGCTCTACCACTGAGCCATCTCGGCAAGCCGATTTTACGGGATCCCGTAAATCTAAGTCAATTTTACCAGAATTGACAAGATTTTACTGGGACAAAACATACGCTCTGCCATTGAGCTAGGGAGGCAAAAAAGAGCTTAAGACATTTTACCAAACAAAGAGAAATAGGACAAGGAGCTCTGCAAAGCAGAATTTTATTTAAATTAGAGAATTAATGCGGTTAGGCATTGAATTCTTCTTTGAAGAATAAATCCGCTCTTTTGTACCGAAGATGATTATCATTTCTCCCAAGTTTTAATCAGGAAGGCGATCTTTTGCACCACGGTGCAAAGGAAAAAGCCTTTGTCTCCCTCACCAGTCTGGTGAGAGGTACCTCAAGAGATTTGAAATTGTCGAGAAAAATCTAAATCAACCTCTAATACCAAAGAGCAGTTTTAGTATAGGAAAGAAAAAAGCAGATGTCAATGGTAAGGTTTTATTGTGCGCTGGAAGTAGAATTGTTATTTCCGATAATAATTTGGCCTACATTAGTTTGTTTCAATACAGATTCGCTTACTCCTTCAGCTGTGACTAGGGTTTTTGGCAGGAAGATGATTGCTGTTTTCTTCGGTGTTTTTATTGCTGTGAAAATAAGGTTAGCCACGGTTCCTTTTCCGGCAACCCCTGAACCCGTAAGTCCGACGCCAAAAGCATAAGATATTCTTCCGGTTTTGGTATCAATTTGGTTTAAAAGCACTTCCGGATTTGCGAAAAAAGGCCCGGGAACAACAGCTACGTTTGTTAGAATCTGTGGATCATATTGTAATTCCAACTGTACTGCAGTTACCTTATTTTTTCCGGTTGAAATACTTATTGGAAGAGAGTAATTTAAATCCGCCGGCTGGCGTAAAACCGATGAGGGGCTTGCAAGAGAAAGATTTCCGAAGGAAAGGACAGTTTGAGCAACAGGCTCTTTGGGAGCTATTGTTGTTGTAGTTTTGGGAGCTTGTGGCTGATAAAGCGCTATCAGCAAAAGCGCAAAGGTAATTAAGAAAAGTGCAAATATTAGGAAAAGCGTTCTCTTAGGCATAGGTTAATTATACATTATTTTCCTTCTTTACTCCAAGTTGAGAATCCTCGAAGAAAAGTATTGTAATCAATCTGCTCAACAGTCCCGCTATTATCGAAATCCGATGACGCACAAGAAGGATCTGCAGTAGTTGATTTTCGCCAGCAGCCTCTAAACGCATTATCATTATAATAGTCTGAAATATTTATATCGTTATCGCTATTGATATCTCCGAAAACAAGGGTTTTCGTGGGGACGGGAATTGTTTCATTCGGGGCTGAAACAGTGAAGAAAGCTTTTGCTATCATGTTGTTTTTCCGTACAACCAAGAAATATTTGTCCTGATGTAAATTCGCAAGAGTTATATTCGCCGAATATTTTTTTCCTGGAATAAAAGTCTTGGTAAATAATTGTTTTGCAGGCGCGCCGGGCACTTTTGAATTGTCCTTAAGACTGTAAAGAATAAGATCTGCAAAGATATCACCCGAAGCTGATGCCACATCCTGATCATTCAAAGTCAACACCAGAGTGACAAAATTGATTGGGGTTGGGGTTGGGGTAGGAGTTGGAGTTGAGGTCGGAGCTCCTGCAACTGGAGTCGGAGTGGGGGTGAAGGTGGGAGCTCCCGGAATTGGGGTGGAGGTTGGGGCATTTGGACTAACGCAACCGGCGCCATCAGCATCTACTATGCAGATTGTTGGAGGGGGGCAATACCAAGCGGATTGGTTGCAATATCCATTAGCGCAAGTATAATTACGAGCAGCAGTCCCGTTAGCATCAGTAGGGCCACAGCTGTCTGTATAGCTCCCACTGCTATCGGTGCAAGTATTTCCCGATTCCGTACAGTCTGAGGGTGGAGCCGTCGGAGCACCCGGGTTAACACAACCGGCACCATCAGCATCTACTATGCAGATTGTCGGAGGAGGGCAATTCGAAGCTCTCTGATTACATTGCCCATTACTTCCGCAAAAATAATCATTAGCAGTATTACCATTACAGAAGTCCGTCCATGTTTCTATGCTATCAGTGCAGGTACTTCCTGTATCCGTACAGCCAGCGGAGCAAAGTAGGGTAGTAGGATTGCAATATCCTGAAGCACAAGCTTCATTGTTTGGGGTTTTGTCGGGTTTTCCGCAATAAGATCCGATTATGCCAACTCCCTTACTAAGACAGTATGTTGAATCGTCATAAAGACTTCCGATGCAGGTTTGACTGCTAAAACAATCTTTATCAACGCAATTAAAAGAGGGGGTTGTACAGCAAACAGATCCGTTCGGATTGTTACCGCAGCTGTAACTTGCATCTTGGACAGAGGGTGGAACACATGGCCCCATCGGAATACAATTTCCTCCATTTGCGGTGCAGGCGTCTCCGGTTACGGGCTGGCATTTGCCGTTGTTACAAAAATAACCTGTTTCACAATCAGAGGCATCATAACAAGCGGAGGCTGCCCTTTGTTTGAGAGTTTGTTGTTGTTGGGCGACAATTACGGTCAGGGAAACTGCGGAGACAAGCACCAGCACAGCCAGAAGTCCCATTGTTCTTGAGCGCGAAGGAGATAAAATAAAATCACGAAACTTTCTGAGAAAGTTCATCTTAATTAAATATGACAAAGTTGGGGGGGGAAGTCAATAGATATATAATTTTAAATTTTCAATTTTTAATTTTCATTGAATTTTCAATATTTTAAATTTTTAAAATTAAAACATTTAGATTTGATTTAAAATTTTAAATTTCAAATTGAAAATTATTTTACAATCCTAGGAGTTTTTCCGAGAAAGTGAGGAGATTGAAGATCAGGTTTCCCAGCGTGCTGGAGATCATCAGTAGGAAAAAGATAATAAAAATTCCAATTGACCCCAAAGACAGATATGCATTAGCCAGTTTTTCCGGGAGAAGCAGGGCAAAGATTTTGGATCCGTCCAAAGGGGGAATCGGTAATAAGTTGAAAATTGCCAGCAGGAGATTTAAATGTGTAATGGCCGCAAGTAAATCGTAGAAAATGGAATATGGAATAAATTTTAAGATTAAGCTGGCAGCGATGGCCAAAGCGACGTTTGTCAAAGGTCCGGCGAGGGAAACCAATGCCATATCTTTTCTGCCGTCGCGCAAATTAAAAGGATCAACCGGAACAGGTTTAGCTGCACCGATAATAATCGGAGATCCCGTAATTAATAGTATTAAAGGTAAGGCAATACTCATCATCGGATCGATGTGATTTTTTGGGTTCAGGGTTAGTCGCCCCATCAGGCGGGCTGTCGGGTCGCCAAGGCGTTCCGCAACATAACCGTGGGCGATTTCGTGGAGAATAGCGGAGAAAAGCAAAATGGTTAGGGTAATAATTGCGGAAAGAATCATAATATTAGATCAAAGATCAAAGTTCAAATATCAAAGACTATTTCAAAGTTAAAAACCTAGAGACTTCTTTTTCCTTTCATTGTTAAAACGCTTGTTCCAATTATTCTAGATATTTCGTCCAATTCTTGAATAAAAACATTTATATTTTTTCCTTCTTCGGGTAGTAGCTCTCTTAGCATTGCCAGCCAATATTTAGCCTCATTAGCGCTTTTTAAAGATATTTGAAAGTAATTAAGAAACTCTCTTTTAGAAGAAGATGCTTTTGCTTCGACGATATTAGCGCCTACGGAAGTAATGCATCTGATTAACTGATCGCTAATAATTTTAAGAGAAACCTTATACGAAAGTTTTTCTAAAAACTTAATAATGTTTATGGATAGATAGAACGCGCGATATTTTACTTCCAGCTTTGGACTTTTATTTTGGCTTTGATTTTTGATATTTGAGTTTTGAACTAGCACAGATTTATTATTGTATTTGATTGCAGTTTTTAGTATACTATCAGGATTAGAGTTTGTCTATGAGTACTGGAATGAAGTGTGCAAATTGCGGAAAAGGCGTAATGTATGGACATAACGTGTCCCATGCAAAAAATCGGACCAACCGGATTTTTGCACCCAATCTTCACCCCGCGCGCGTAATGATTGATGGAACTTTGAGGCGAGTAAAACTCTGTGTTAAATGCTTGAGGAAATTAAAGAAAGAAATGGCTCCAAAAGCTTCTCCCAAAGTAGCATCTCCGGTTTCCGCCACCGCCTAATCCCACTTTCCTTATTGGGTTATTTGTTTATTTATAGTATTGGTAGTATTACGCTTTTAGCGTCGGGGTAGCCGTTGAGAAAATCTTTGTAACTGACCGGTTTTTTCCCCTCAACCTGAAGTTTTCCAAAAGGTAAAAACTTAATAATTTTTAATTTTGCTTGCCCGCCATAGCCTAGGCGAAGGCGGGTCCAGACGCCTGGCCAGGGGAAGTATGCGCGAATTTTCCTTTCTAACTTAATTTTTGATTTTTGATCTTTAATTTTTGATGTATCGATAAAACCGGTTTCGCGTTTCAAAGATTTGGTAAAAGTGGCGTTTTCGTGATTTTGGGCGATTAACTTAAGGCTTTCTTCTAGGTATTTATTCAATATTTTGGGTAATAAATTTGCTCCTTTTGCAAACAGCCTTTTATATAACGATTCGGCAGTATCGGTGTCCAAAATCTGCTCTTTTTCTTGTCCCAGGATTGGCCCATGATCTATTTCTTCATCAAGTTTAATAATGCTGATACCAGTAATTTTATCTCCATTTAAAATCGCATTTTGAACCGGAGTCGGACCCCGGTATTTCGGCAAAAGCGAAGGATGGAGATTAATTATTCCTTTGGGAAACAAATTAAGAATTTCAGGAGGAATTATTAAGCCAAAGTCAGCCAAGACGGCGATTGGAGACTTAAGATTTAAGATTAAGGATTTAAGATTTGAGTCGGAAAGATTGGGAACGGATAAAAATTCAATCTTATTTTGTTTGCAAAAGGTCGGAACCGCGCCTCCGGATTTTTCCGTAGTTAAGACTAATTTTAAATCAAAGTTTTTGACTAAAAATCTAAGAATTGGAATGACATAAGATGATGAGCCAAAGAAAACAATTTTCATTAAATTTCGAATTCCTCAAACTCATCTTCGTTTTTTTCGTTTTTGTAGGATTTATAAAGAGTTCCTTTTTGTTCCAAAACTCTTTTCGGGAAAAGAACTCCATCTAGATGGTCGATTTCATGTTGAATAATCGTAGCTAAAAAGTTAGAAAATTTTTGCTTGTGACTGTTTCCCCGTTCATCAAGATAAGCAAGAGTTAAAGAGGATGGGCGGAGTACAGATCCCCAGATGTTTGGAAGAGACAGGCAGCCCTCTAATTTTTTAGAAGCTTTTTTGCCTGATTTTTTAGGCCGCTTGACATAATCAACCTTTGCAGATTTTTCAATAATTTCAGGGTTAATGAATACCAAAAACTTTGATTCATCTGTAGGTTTGGCGATGAAAATCCGTAAGGATTTACCGACCTGCGGCGCGGCCAATCCAACCCCCTTAGGGTCAGTTGTTGCGGCAAGTGTTTTCTTCATTTCTTCGATCAGCGCAATTACAGTAGTGTCTACTTTGGATACTGGTTTTGCGATATTCGATAAAGCCGGATTTGGGGCAATGACTATTTTAAACACGCTGCAATTATACCACAATTATGCCTGCTGACATTAGAGTTTGGCCCAATCCTCAATGGATTTTAGGGCATCTGCATCCTTCGGAGATAGATTATCCAAAATATATTGCATTTGGGCGATTGCTTTTTGATTTAGAGTCTGATCCACAACTACCTTTCTGTCTTTATCCAGGGAAGCAGTATGATAAAAAATGCCTAATCCAAAACGCGCATCCCTGTAATCGGGCTTGAGCTTAATTGTTTTTTCCAGAGCCGAAATTCCCTTCTCAAGATTATTATTCTGTCCGTATAAAACACCGAGATTATACCAAATAATTGCATCGTTAGGAGCAAGAAGAGAAGCTTTTTCAACCGCATCCAGAGTACGCGGCAAATATCGGGAATCAACTTGAGCAAGAGTAAGAAAAAGCCTGACCCTGGTCTTCCAAAAGACTACATTGTTTGGGTGTTGAGAAACGACTTCATTGCTAGTGTTAATTGCTTCTTGAGCCAAAGAAGAAGCAACGCTGACCGCTTGTTCTTTTGTAGTTGAATCAATAGGCTTTTGAGAGACCAATCCTGCGGCAATAATTGCATCATTTATGGCAAGCTCGTCTTTAAAAACAGGCTCATTTCCCCGAAGTTCTACTGCTTTGTGTAAATTTGGATAGGCTTGTTGATATTCTTTGGCCTGGTCTAGATTATAGCCCAAAGCATAGGCAATATCTGCCTGCCAGAAACGGACTAAGTTTAGAATCATGAATAATGAAGCAAGAATTATAAAGAAAATACCGGTCCATTGATACATATTGTTAGATTCGTTATTGTAGATTTTCGCGGATGAGTTGGCGGATTGCGCGGATCTTTCTGTCTTAATCGTATTGCTTAAAACAAAGACAAAAGCGGGAAGCATAAATAAATATACATTTGTCATGACAACGGAAAATCCAAAGAAATTGGTAATCAAGATGGAGACGTAGCTTGCCAGTAGTGCAAAGCTCAAAATGCAAAGCTCAAAATTACAGCTTAAAGCTGAAAGCTTTTCGTTTTGAGTTTCATCTTTGAGTTTTGACATTTGCGCTTTGAGCTTCTTAAAGCCTACAAAGAAAAAAGAGCTGATCATGAGTAGGTAAGTTCCTAATCCAAAAATGCCGGTGGTCGCAAGATAGTTAAGGAACTCATTGTGGGCTTTGTTGTATAGGAAGTTCCATTCGGAGGTTAGGTTTTGGCCAACGGGCTTGTACCTGTAATAAGCAAAAGCAAACGTTTCCACTCCTGTGCCAAAGAGGAAATTTGCTCTCCAAGTGCTTAACGCGCCTTCCCAAACTAAAAGTCTTATGTCTCCCGATTCTGTCCCTCCGGAATCAGATGGTTGAATGGGTGCTTTATCTTCCTGTGTTTCAGTAGTTACGGGTTTCTGAAAAATGCTCCCGATTCCTGCAAGCGTGAACTTATTCAATTGGTTAATCGGCGTGCCGATGATGAAGGTAATAATTAATAGTCCAAAAATCAAAATGGCAATAGGAGATTTTAGATTTTCGGCTGATATGGATAATTTTGGTTTGCCGCTGATCCGATAATATAAAGCGGCGAAAAAAATAAGAGAAAGCCAAATTCCCAAAAATCCGGAGCGCGCACGAGTGAAAAGGAGATCAACGTAGAATAATGCAGTAAGTAGTATGTAGTAGGTAGTATGTAGTATTTTTTTATTAGATACATAATACATGACACCTGATACATGATACTTATTATCAGGATTATTTTGAGCTCGTAAATTATTTAATGCCATTGCTATAGAAATTGGTATTAGAATGGCCAGGTAGGCGGCGAGCCAATCAGGCTGTCCCAGTGTTGAGAAAATTCTGATTTTTGGCTGAAAAGCATCTGTCCAGCAAGCAACATTAAATTGGCCCCGAAAAAGTAAGCAAGTCGGGTCGTAGCCGAAATGAGAGGGAAGTCCCCACAACGCCACAATCAGGCCGGATATTAAGCTTATGGTCAATAGTCTACGGACTACAGCGGATAATTTTTGAGAATCGAAATTACTTAAAAATGCATAGTACAGCAAAATGTAGGAAATTATGGACAGTAATCCGCCGTTAAAGCGGGAATAATAACCCCACAAAGAAACATGCGGATCCAGAGAGAAAATAGTGGAGATGATTTGAGAAAGGAGAAAGAGACCGATTGGAATATCCAGGGGTGTTCTGCAAAGCAGAATTCGTTTTTGAAGAATCATTTTTATAAACCAAGACGCGCCAATAATAATAGTTAGTCCCCAGACAAGCCACATTTTATTCAACTCAAAAAGCTCGGAAGTAGCACTCGTAAAAGCAAGCGGAACCAGAAGAAAAAGGGTATAGAAAGAATATTCGATAATCCGGTTGCAAAGATTGAGGAATTTCATCCTAGATTTTCCAATCTTAACACATTATTTAGGTTGGAACAAGCAATTGCGAGAAGAGACTTATTGAGATTTCTTGAGATCTTGAACAAGTTTTAACCTATCGGGATTTATTCCGGCCACAGCTTCGTCCGGAGTTATGACCGGTGGTTTTTGTGCAGCCCTTGCTTCTTCAGCCTGTTTCATTTTTTGTCTTAATTCCTCTAGCTGTTGTTCGTTGGTTTTTGGTTCCTGAGCAGCTTCCGGTGCTGCTGGGTCTGCAGTTTGTATTGCTGGAACCACTGTTTCTGCTACCGGCTTCACTGCTTTGGCGGCGGCATTAGCTTTTATTGCTGTTTCTGCGGTTATATCTCTTGCAATTCCTGTAGCTTCAGTTGTGGGGGCGGGGTTAGCGGAAATTTCGCTAATTGATTTTGAGCCAATGTTTGCTCCCGACAAAAATTCCTTCCTTTGTTTATCTGAAGCCGGAATTACAGTGCTTGGTTCATGTGTCGAAATTCCTGTAGCCGAACGAGTGAGATCGGCATTGTCCGCTGTTCCTTCTCCGGGTAAATTCATGTATCTAGAGTGACATAATTTTATTTTCTTGTCAAGAGTATGCTATGATAAAAACAATTTGCAATTACCAATTTGCAATTTTCATTAAATTTTCAATCACGCAATGTTTCAAGCATTGATAATTGGATCATTTATTGAAAATTGTAAACTGTAAATTGAAAATTTTCTCTATATGTTTGGCAAATTTTTTTCTTATTTTTCCCATGATATTGGTATAGATCTCGGAACTGCAAATACTTTAATTTGGGTAAAAGATAAGGGAATTGTTATAAGAGAGCCTTCGGTAGTGGCAATGCACAAAAAAACCAAGAAAATCATTGCGATCGGGACCGAGGCCAAAAGAATGGTTGGAAAAACTCCTCCGTCAATTATCACGGTATCACCTTTGAAGGGCGGGGTGATTGCGGATTTTGATGCGACCCTGGCAATGATCTCTTACTATATTCAAGTAGTCCATGAAGTTGGCAATGTTCTTCCCGTTGCCTGGTCCCGCCCCAGAGTTGTCATCGGTATTCCGTCTTCTGTTACCGAAGTTGAGCGCCGTGCTGTTTGGGAAGCAGCTCTTTCGGCGGGAGCCAGGGAAGCATTTTTGATCGAAGAACCAATGGCCGCGGCAATCGGAGAAAAGGTTTCGGTTTTTGCTCCAACCGGAATGATGGTTGTAGATATTGGCGGAGGAACCACGGAGATTGCAATTATATCTTTGGGCGGCATTGTGGTAAGTAAATCTTTAAAAGTTGCTGGACAGGAGATGGATAATGCGATTATTCATTATGTCAGACTGAGACACGGCTTGATAATGGGAGAGAAGACTGCGGAAGATGTAAAAATAAAAATAGGAAGCGCGTTCCAACCAAGGTTAAAAGTTGCCCGTTCAGAAGGCTCAGGAGAAAAGTCAAATGAGGGAATAAAGGAGAAAATGGCAGTCGTCAGGGGACGAGATATCGAAACAGGACTTCCGAAAAGCTTGCGCCTGACAGAAGTGGAGATCAGGGAAGCTTTGGCTCCGGTTTTAGCTGAAATTATGGAGGGAATTTCGGATATTTTGCAGGAGGCTCCGCCCGAGTTAACCAATGATATTCTAAGCCATGGAATTTTATTAACCGGCGGAGGATCTATGCTTTCGGGGATTGATCAATTGATAGTTGAGAGAACTAAAATTCCGGTTGTTCTTTCCGAAGATCCCCTTACCTCGGTTGTCAGGGGAACCGGGCGCGTCCTGGAAAACGATTCACTCCTGCAAAGGGTAAAAGTCGTTGGGGGATTGAAATAATGGGGAATATGCTTAAAAAATATTTAAAACTGTATTTTTCTTGCGTATTCGATTAGAGGATTAATACTCAAGGTAATGCTTCCGATGATTGGCTGTTTCCTTTTCTCTCTCCAATTTTCCCGGACAATTACGTCTGCTCCGCCGAAAAGAATTCCCACAACCTTTGGATTGCCTTGTTCGTCGGGAATAACCGCAGGCGATCCGCTACTTCCGTCATTTGACAGTCCGCGGGCGTACCAGATTCTAGTTTGTTTATCTGCATTCCATTCTACCGTTGCCACATTTCCTAAGGTCAGAAAATTTATGCCATCTGTTGTTATATCTCTAAATTCGGCAGGAAAACCTACAATCAAAATTTTCTCGTTGCTCTTAATTTCGGCATTGTCTTGAAAAGCCAATGGAGTTATTGCTTGCGCCTGTTCCGGACTTAGCTCGCATTTTAATATTGCAATATCATCTGTCCCCGCCGTGACCACTGTAACATTTAAAGGAGCAATTTTTTTCCGATCTATGTTCGGTCTCCAGATATTCAAACCTATTATTTTTGCATCTGGTTGATCGACTAAGGTAGTGACATGCTTATTCGTTACGATGTAGACATTGTTTCCTTCTTTGTGAGCGCACCAGCCCGTTCCCGAACCGATGCCTCTATCGGTTAGCGTATCGATAGCATAAGTACTGTTTCTGACTTTATCGAATAATTCTTTTGTAAATTTTCCCTCCGGTACGAAATAGGCTTGCTCGCCTTCGAGCTCCGTATTCAGCGCTGTTGCTTTTAATTGATTGCTTGCGGAAGGACTGTCGGGGAGCATAATGTTTGTCTGCTCAATAAAAATTTTGCCCGAAATTGACCCAACTACGCCTCCTCCTACCCACACCATAAGAGCTTTTCCCATGAATGTTAAGAATTCCCTTCTTGATATCTGTTTGCCTGTTAGTTGTCTCTCTATCATTTGGCTATTATATCGTCCCATAGGGCTAAATACAATTCAGTGCTGTCGTGGGGGGATTGAAATAATTTCCTCTTGTAACGATAGGGTAAACCTACTAGAATGGGTTTATGAAAAGGAGAGAGGGTTTTTTGTCTGCTTTTTTTGCTGTCGCGTTTTTAAGCATTATAATTTTAGTTCTTTCCCTTTCGGGTAAACTTAAATTTCTTTCATTTTTGGAAAAACCCACAGTTGCTATACAAGGTTTATCTTATAACTTGTTTCAAAAATTGCCTTTTGTATCGGAAAGCGCAAGAATTAAAAGATTGGAAGACGAAAATTTGAAACTTTTGTCCCGGGTTGCGGACTTTGAAAAACTCAAGCAAGAAAATGCAGCATTATCCGATCAATTCCAAACGGTTTATCCCCGAAGCACACAGCTTTTGAAAGCAGATATAATCGGTGCTCAATCTTTTATTCCCGGGATATCGGTTCCCAACAGTTTTATTATAAATAAAGGTCTCAAGAATAATCTAAAAATGGGGATGGCAGTAGTAATCAAAGAAAATTTCGTAGGTGTAATATCGCAAATTTCCGAAAATTTAGCTCAAATTAACCTAATCAATAATCCTTCATCTTCTTTTACAGCCAAGACGGAGAATGGGGCCGTAGGAATAGTTAAGGGCGCAAATACTTTGACCATTAACAACATTCTTCTTTCGGAAAACATAAAAATAGGTGAACTTGTTTTAACAAAGGGCGACATTAACAATAATGGTGTTGGTATTCCGCCGGATTTAATAGTCGGAAAAATTACATCAGTTGAAAAAAATCCAAGTAATCTTTTTCAGAAAGCAAAAGTCGAAAGTTTTGTTAACTTTATGAATCTGTCTGCGGTTTTTGTGTACCTACAATGATTTTTATTATATTATTAACGTTAATTACGCTAATTATTAGCGGGATTACCACCATTCCTTTTGTAATTGGATTATTGACAATTCAGACAGTTTTATTTAAAAAATCTTGGGTGTTTTTTTTAGCCCTTGGATTAGGTTTATTTCTGGACTTAATCATGATTCGGCCTTTAGGATATACGAGTTTAGTATTGGCGATTTTCGTGTTTTTAATCCGGCTTTATGAAAGAAAATTCGAAACTCAAACCATAGCTTTTGTCTTCATCTCAACTTTCCTGGGAAGTCTGATTTATCTTATGATTTTTGGGTACAATAACGTTCTAATTCAGTCATTGATAAGTGCGATTATCGGAGTTTTATTTTTTAAGTTATTATGGTTAAAATTGGGCCTGCATTCGGAGACTATATAAGACTTGAAAAAAGCCAAAAACATCCCGGAAATTTTGACAAAAACTATTCCGTGAGAAGCTACATCTTGCCCGTAATTTTGATAATAGCAGTAACCTTAATTGTTGCAAGACTTTTTTTTCTGCAAATTATTAAAGGAGAAAGTTTTCGAAATCTTTCGGATAGCAATAGAACAAGAACTATTCCCATCCATGCTCCCCGCGGAATTATCTTTGATAGAACAGGAGTACCCTTGGTTTTTAATGTTCCAGGATTTAGGCAGACGTTAAACGGTAAAACAAAACTTATAGATGAAAATGAAGCGTTAAAACTTTTATCCGAAGGAGAAAATAATTTGGAGATTGACGTCTTGAGGCAATATCCGTATGAAGACATTTTTTCCCATGTTTTGGGTTATATCGGACAAATTTCTCCGGAAGAATTAAAAAATAAAGATTTTGCCCTCTACGGGGGCGGAGATTTGATTGGGAAAATCGGAATTGAAAGAGAATACGAAGCTAAACTCGCCGGAATTAATGGAAGAGAACTGGTTGAAATAAATAGTCTGGGTAAAGTTGTCCGGAAACTAGGCTTTACAGATCCAGTACCCGGACAGAATGTTACGCTTACCTTGGACATTGTACTGCAAAAAGCCGCGTTTGACGCGGCCAAAGATATCAAAAAAGGAGCCATAATTGTGTCCAGTCCCAAGGGTGAAATTTTAGCCCTTCTGTCCAGTCCGCCTTTTGATCCCAACCTTTTTACTATGGGTGAAGGATATTCCGTGGGGGAGACGACGCCTTATAAATCCGTGTCACAAATCTTATCGGATTCAGAAGGTCAGCCCCTCTTGAACCGCGCAATTGGAGGGACATATCCTCCGGGATCAACCTTCAAGCTGATTGTCGCTGCGGCAGGATTGGAGAATAAAGTTATCGATCGGAATTTTACTATAGAAGATACGGGAATTTTAAGAATTGGTTCTTTTTCTTTTTCCAACTGGTACTTTACCCAATACGGAAGGACGGATGGAGAAGTAAATGTGGTAAAAGCTATTCAAAGATCAAATGACATTTTTTTCTACAAATTGGCTGAATTAGTCGGAGTTGACAAGCTTGCTGGCTTCGCAGAAAAGTTCGGTTTGGGAAAAAAAATAGGGATTGATCTTCTGGGTGAGCAAGAGGGTCTAGTCCCGACAAGAGAATGGAAGAAAAGCACAATCGGGGAGAATTGGTATTTGGGAGATACCTATCATTATGGAATCGGGCAGGGTTTTTTGCTGACAACTCCCTTGCAAATCAATGTTTGGACCCAAGCGATTGCCAATGAAGGGGTTATTTATAAGCCCCACCTTCTGAAAAATGAAAAATTAAAAGTTAAAAATGAAAAATTTCTAAGCAGGGAGACGTCTGACCTGATTAAGGAGGGGATGGTTGAATCATGTGCTGCGGGAGGAGTTGCCTGGCCGCTGTTTAATTTTAAAATCAAAAATCAAAAATCAAATCTCAAAGATGAGGAAGAAATAAAAATTGCGTGCAAGACGGGAACTGCACAACATGGTGGGGAAGAAACTTTACCACATGCTTGGATCACGCTTTTTGCCCCGGCAGAAAAACCGGAAATTATCGTGACAGTTTTGTCGGAGGCTTCAGGAGAGGGCTCCAACGTTGCCGCCCCCATCGCGAAAAAAATCTTGGAAGAGTGGTTTTCCCGCTGATGTCATGCCTCGCACGCTCGACCCCGGGGTCGAGGCTGTGTTACTTTTTTTCATCTATGGTCTGTTTTTTTGATTTTTTCCGTAAACGTTGATCTATCCTATGTTTTGTTTCCAAAAAAAATATTACGCCACCTAATGCGCCACCTAATAATTTATCAATGAGTTGTACTTTTGCTCTGGGTTTGGTAACGTTTTCTTTGACTTTTAAATCTGATCCTTTTGTTCTTCTGACGGCTTCTCTAGACACTATGGAATTATATAATTATGGATTTTATGAGTCAAGATTAACTCTTAATCAATGTGATAAGCTAGATTTATGAGCGAGCGGGATTATTGGTTGGGATTTTCTGCACTGCCCGGAATAGGGCCGGCGAAATTTAGGAAGATTTTGAAGGAATTTGGAACCGCAAAAGCTGCTTGGGGGGCTAAGAAGTCAGACTTCTCAATTGAAGAATATTTAAAACAGCTTAAGGAAAAAGATGTTTGGTTCGTTACCTTGTTGGATGAAGATTACCCGCAAATTTTAAAAGAAATAAAAAATCCGCCGTTTGTTCTGTATGGCCGCGGCCAGGTACCAGACGATACCTGGTTTGCAAAAACAATCGCTGTTGTGGGCGCGAGGAAAACTACGCAATATGGCAGGGAAGTTACGAAACTTTTGACTACGGAATTGGTTTTGAACGGATTTACGATTGTTTCGGGTCTGGCTCTTGGAGTTGACGCGATTTCGCACCTGACTGCTTTGGAAAATGGAGGGAAAACGATCGCTGTTCTGGGGTGCGGAGTCGATTGTTGTTCTCCAATGGAGAATTTCAATTTGTATAATAGTATCCTTGAAAAAGGGAATTGTATTGTTTCGGAATTTCCCTTGGGAATGAAGCCAACTCAATGGACATTTCCTGCTCGCAACCGGATTATCGCCGGCTTATCCCAGGCGGTATTGGTAACAGAAGGTGCAGAAGACAGCGGATCCTTAATTACCGCAAAGTTTGCCCTGAGATTTGATCGAAAGGTTTTTGCAGTACCCGGACCGATTACTTCAAGTATGTCTAAAGGTCCATATAAATTAATTTCGAAAGGAGCGAAATTAGTGACATCGGCTGAAGATATTTTTAAGGAACTCAAAACTCCCGCCTTCGCTAAGGCTCTAGCGGGCAAGCAAAATTCAAAAGTTCAGAATGCAACCAAAGATGAGTTAATAATCTTAAAGCTTTTGGAAAATGAGGCGTTGCATTTTGATGAAATAATTAGAAAAACTAAATATAAATCCTCCCAACTTAGCAGCCTTCTTTCTCTCATGGAAATAAAAGGGATGGTCAAGAGTATTGATGGGGGAATGTATGGTATCTAGCTATCTGAATCTTTGGAGATCGGGATCGTTTTCCAGAGTGTTAATAATTCTTTGCTTATGTTTACGATACACAATCCAATATATTTGAGGATATTTAGATTTGTCAGTTGCAGTATTTACTGGTATGCCCGGAATTCCGGCTGCTCTTATTTTTCCCAGGAAAAATCTTAACTTAAGATGGTAATGAAATTCTCCCTCACGCAAAACGTTAGATAAACTTATTAAAACCTCCTTACTTTTTTTTCTAGTCTGTAGTTTAATAATAACTGGTAGATTATTTGCTTCAAGAAGTTCCTGAAGCTTTGCGTCATCGGTTTCTTTTTCAGCTTTAGCCATAAAATCAGTATAGCTGGATGGCATTAGGGGTATTTCAATGCCGCGTTTATCAAGAGTCTTTCGCGCATTTGCCAATGCAGCTTTACCCTCTGCCCTCTCAATGTCCTTTGGACTAGCTCCTTTTAAGATAAGTTCCCTTATCCGCACATTTACTGGATTTAACGCATATGGTCTTTTCATAAAAAGTTCGGATAGGGGGTGCTCTGTTTGCAATTGGATACTAGCTTTATTCCACATCGTTGCTAAAAACCTTTTATTTATTTGATTTACGCGTTCTCTGAATGAATGTCTGCTAAAGGAATTTAGGAAAATTTTCCCTACCTTTTCTGCTGTTAGCTCCTCGTTTAGATTATAAACGAGCGCAAGGTTTTGATCCCTCTCGCTTATGGGGATTTTTTCAAGCCCTCCCTCTCCGATGGCTTTTTCTATAAAAGAAATTCTTTTTATTTGTGCTTCGTATGGCGTTAAGCTTTCCTTGCTCATAAGGTCGCATTATATAACAAATAGGCTCATAGTTCCAGTAGTCTTGACAGGTATTGTATAATTTAATCTTATGAATGGGAAAGAAGTTGGAAATTTTTTCAGAAACAAAATTATACCATATTTTCTAACAGGTGCTTTAATTGCATCTTTTATAAAGATAGAATCGTGCGATAATTCTCAAGATGTTCAGGTACATAATCAAACAGGCGAACTAACGGAAAACGGTTTAGAACAAGATGGACTACTAGATAAACTTTCAGAAGGGATTAAACATCTTTTGGAATCCCGAAAATGAACCCGGAATTTTGATATCATGCGATCCGCCTCTTGACACGCGTTGTATCATCTTGTTTGCGCTTGGGGAATTAGGGATGAGTAAAAAATTCTTAGTTTTATAAATTTAGTCTTTGGGTTTAGTGGCGGTAATGATATTGTATTTAAGTTGGTGTCGGTATGGATAAATCATCAGTGCGGCCATCAAGTTGGTATTTTTCATAATTTTTCCACTAAGAATTTTTGGCAAAAGCATCAGGTTGTTCTCTCGAAGATTTCTCCAAAAAGCCCATCGCCAAGTTGGCCAGACGTTATGACTGATATCTTTCATTGCAATATTTTCAAAACCAGCAGCTTCCAAGATTTTCGGGAAAGCGCCGTGGGCAAAAAATTTAATACTGGGCATGCCGGTTTTTCGGACCATAGCATCTGTTATTGTCCGGCGTATTGGGTCCAATTTCTCGTATGAGGGTACTGAATATTCGAAAAGAACTAATTTCCCACCGGGTTTAAGCACGCGCCGGAACTCACTTAATGCCGTCTCAAGGGGGTCGGCGTGCACTAAAGTTTCCATAGTATAGACTCCATCAATAGAAAAATCAGCAATTTGTTTTTTCATATTGCAGTAATTGCCTCGAATTAAGCTGACTTTTTCCTCAACACCTTGTTCTCGGGCATAGCGCTTGGCTTCGTCCAGACGTTTTTGTATGAGATCTAACGCTAAAACATTAAGGCCAAACTGCTGAGCCATAGTTGTGGCAACTCGTGCATAACCACAACCGGCGTCGAGAACTGTCGAATTTAGATGTAAATTGAGCTCTTGTCCAAGCCTCATTTCCATAGTTTTTAAAGCAGACTTTAATTCAAAACGTTCTCCTTTTTCCGTATATCCGAAATGACAGGCGCCTTGCCAAACATTAAGGAAGCTAGGCTCCATCCGATTGTAATAATCAACTATTTGTCCGACGGTTTGCTCAGGATTTGTTTTTGGGGCAAACTTAAGGCTGATTCCGACTTCGATTATTCCCATATCTTAAATATTAAAGGGGATTATATCAGAAAAAAGTGAATTGGGGTAGATTCCTTACCATTCGTTTTGGTCGCGCTTGCGGATAATAATTGATTTTCTCTTCTTATCTGGTTCAATCCACATCCAACTTATTCCGTCCAAGCCAATAGAGCGCAGCATTTTCTTGTCCAAAGTTACTCCCACCGAATTTCCAATTCTAATTAATTTTCTAACCATAAATGTTTTCTGTTGACGTTATAACTTATTATTATACGTAATAACGGCACATGTCAAGATCATGGGAATTTTATTTTAGGGGCTTGACAGGTCGTGTATAATCTCTTCACAATAAATGAACAATTGTTAAATTGTTGTATTGTTAAATTGTTATGAAAAGTTTGGTTATCGTAGAAAGTCCTACAAAGGCTAGGACAATTGGAAAGTTTTTGGGCAGCGATTATGTTATTAAAGCCTCAATGGGGCACGTTATGGATTTGCCTAAAAGCAAGATCGGCATAGATTTCGAGCACAACTTCAAGCCTTTATACGAGATGGTCGCGGATAAAGAGGAAATTATTGCCGAACTTAAGACTGAAGCAAAAAAAGCGGATCAAATTATTCTGGCTACTGACCCAGATAGGGAGGGAGAAGCGATCGCCTCGCATATCTCCGATATGCTCCGCTCAAATGAAAAATTAAAAGTTAAAAATGAAAAATTCAATAGGATAGTATTTCATGAAATAACGAAAGAAGCAATTGAAGAGGCGCTAAAAAATCCCAGAACCATAGATAAAAATTTGGTTGACGCGCAGACCGCGCGCCGGGTTTTAGACAGGCTGGTTGGTTATAAACTTTCTCCACTTTTGTGGAAAAAAGTCCGTAGGGGATTGTCTGCGGGGCGCGTTCAATCAGTCGCCCTGCGTTTGATAGTAGAAAGAGAAAGGGAAATTGAGAAGTTTGGAAAAGAAAAATACTACACCATCGCTGCGGCGCTGGTGAACTCAAAACTCAAAACTCAAAACTCAAAACCTGAGGAAACATTATTCGAGCTGGTAGAAATTGATGGCCAAAAGATTGAGGTGGCGAAGACTTTTGATCTGTATGATGGGCAGTATAAGGTTACTAAAACTTCAATTGGCTCCGGAGAAAAAGCTTTAGGAATTGTTGGTGATTTAAAAACGAAAACATTTACAGTGGCAGATATTTTGCAGAAAGCCACTACCAGAAGCCCGCAAGCGCCATATACAACCTCAACTCTTCAGCAGGATGCGGCGCATAAATTATATATCAATGGAAAAAGAACCATGAGTTTGGCGCAAAAATTATATGAGGAAGGATACATTACTTATCACAGAACAGATTCCGTAACGATAGGTCAGGCGGCGATGTTTGCAATTATCAATTTCGTTAAAAAAGAATATGGAGACAAATATGTGCCATTACAACCGAGAATTTATTCTGCCAAACAAAAATTAGCCCAAGAAGCACATGAAGCAATCAGACCAACTGCCTTCGGCGAAATTTCAAATTTCAAATTTCAAATTTCAAATTTAGTTGGGAGTCAGGGGTGGAAATTATACGAATTGATTTGGAGACGGGCAGTTGCATCGCAGATGTCGGACGCGGTAGTCGAGTCAACCACGGTTTTTGTGGATGCAGGCTCTTATAAATTAAAAGCTAACGGATCAGTGCTTGTTTTTGACGGGTTTTTGAAAGTAAATCCGCTGGGAATGTCTGATAATAAATTACCCAAATTTAATAACGGTGAAAAGCTTGATCTTGTCGACGTTTTGGAAAAAGAACATGAAACTTTGCCCCCGCCCAGATACAATGACGCATCGATTATCAAGACATTAGAGGAAAAGGGAATTGGCAGGCCTTCAACTTACGCAACGATTATCTCTACCATTGAAGCCCGCAACTATATTGAACGGCAAGAAGGTAAATTTTCTCCGACCGCAATCGGAATTGCCGTCAGCGATTTCCTGGTTACAAATTTTTCATATATTGACGATATTCCGTTTACCGCATCAATGGAAGATGAACTTGATAATATTGCTATCGGAGAAAAAAAATGGGAACTTGTTTTGCGTAATTTCTACACGCCGTTTGAGAAAAAATTAACCGAAGTCGAAGGAGCGGAAAGAGTAAAAATTGCAGTTGAGGAAACGGGCGAAAAATGTCCTAAATGTAGTGAAGGAAATTTAATAATCAGAACGGGAAAATTTGGCAAATTCTTTGCTTGTTCTAGATTTCCCGATTGCAAATTTACCAAAGCTTATGTTGAGCAAACAGGCTTGAAATGTCCGAAAGACGGTGGGGAAATTGTGATAAAAAAAACCAAAAAAGGCCGCAAGTTCTATGGCTGTTCCAATTACCCCGCCTGCACATTTGCGGCTTGGAAATTAGAAGATGTCGGCAAATCTCCGTTGTCATCCTGAGTTTTCTTCAACGCTCGTAATAATTAGGGTATTGACAAATGTGCAAAAAGATATCAGTATAAATATTGTGAGGAAGTTTCTCATTTTTTTACTGAGTGTTAGTCTGACATCTGCAGTTGTTGTTCTTTCTTCAAATTCCGTATCGGCAAATCATCAGGAGGATGTTTTGGGAGTAGCCAGCGCAGCAACATTGTCAATTCCTCCGACCTCTGACGGACCGGGACTTATTCTTCCGGATAGTCCTTTATTTTTTCTGGACAGGATAAAACAAGGATTTCGTTTACTTCTGGCATTTACTCCCGAGCAGAAAGCCAAAATACATAACGGCGTTGCCGGAGAAAGATTGGCAGAATTACAATTGATGTTGGCCAAGAATAATGTTCCCGGAATTAGAACTGCGCTCCAAGGGGTGTCGGATAATCTTAAAGGAGCTTCGGAAGATTTAGTTAATGCCAAGCTAACCGGACGCAGTATAAGTTTGCTGGCAAAAGAAATAAATGACTCAATCAAAGAAAAACAGAAAGTTCTATCCGGTTTGGAGAATGAGGCTAATGGGGAAATAAAAGCGCAAGTTGTCGCGGCAAAAGAAGCTCTTAAGCTTGCCAAGGTTAAAGCTGAAGAAAATTTGCCGGAAGATCTCTTAATGAATGAGATAATAGATGATTTAAATCAGGAAATTTCGGACAATCTAAATAATGCCACAAATTCCGCGAAAGGAATTAACCGGGCAATCGAAGTTTTGACAAGATTGGCAAGTGAGGCAGCTGTCAAAAATCAGCCGGCCAGACAAACAGCCCTACAGCATGCAATTGATGTAAAAAGTGTAGTTGGTGAATTCCAAAAAGCTTCAGTTAGCCTGCAAAGAGTGGTGCCAACTCCAACCCCAGCCAAATCCACCAAGAAATAAATAAGACAAGAAATGTGTCAGCGACGTGAAGATTTTTCTCTCCGCAAACCTATAATGTTTGATTGCTTGGTAGCATTATGTTAAAATGGTAGCCGCTTTATGGTAGAAAGAAATCTGGAGAAAGAAAGAGCTGATTTAAAGGCAATTCGAATAAGTCTAGGGCCACCTTCGACAGAAGAACGCTCCTATTTTGTAAAAAATATTATCCCAAAGATGCATTTTGCTCCTGAAGAATTTAATGAAGCTATAGAGCGATTGTCTGAATTTAAATCAACTATCGAAAAACATAATATTAATTTTTCGCGGCCAGCGCTTTGCAGCAAATTTATTTATGTAGAGATGAACGGATATTTTATGGATTTGATAAAAGAAGCTCTCAACGATAAGGATATGGCTGGAGTTAGATTCAGATATGATTTCCTCGAAGGCATAGAACGTGCAACAGCGATAATCTTGGTGGGCGATAATGAATTGTCTGAAGTTGGTGAGTCTAACAGATTACAATCTCTGTCAAGTCAGGAAAATTCTGACTATGCACTTTCCGAGAAAGCAGGCGCCTACATCTGGTCAAAAACGCGTGCTCGCAATTATTCTAACATTTTAATTAAGGATCCTTCAGGATTTCTGCTTATGGATTTTGGAGCTGAAGAAACGCAGGCGGACTTAGATTCGGGTCTTTATGGTCCCCTGTGTAGGGAATACGTTCTTGGTGGAGCTCAATTGGCGCGGGATTTATATAAAGAAGTTTATAAAATAGCTGCTCCTTTGTACCCCGAAAAACAGCAAAAATAATCCTCTTTTGTAAAAGTACTTGTTAAATAGTAAAATATAATGATGATTAAATTGGGAGCGGCGGAATTAAGAACTACGAAATCTTCAGAGGAAGAGAAAAAAAAGATTAAGAAAAATCCGATTTATATAATTTTGGATAATGTAATGGATACTTACAATATCGGATCTATTTTCCGTTTGGCCGATGCAGTGGCCGCAGAAAAAGTAATTCTTTGCGGAGAAACGGAAACACCACCGCACACGCGGATAAAAAAAGCCTCGATCAATACAACCGAGTGGGTAGAATGGCAGTATTTTGCTGACGCAAAAACTGCAATCTCAAATCTCAAATCTCAAATCTCAAATCTGAAGGTGATAGCCGTTGAACAAGACAAACGAAGTATCCCTTATGACAAAGTAAATTATGATTTTCCCATAGCTCTTGTGGTAGGTCATGAGACCAATGGTGTTTCGAAATCTGCTTTGCAGATGTGCGACCAAATCGTCGAAATCCCCATGTGGGGAGTAAATAAAAGTTTAAATGTTGTGGTAAGTTTGGGAATTATAATTTTTGAAGTAATGAAAAGGGCTTTCCCTTGACATGAAATTTCTTTTTCTTTAGTATTAATGCGTGGCCAAAATACTTTCCTTTCATCCTAATCAGCCGGAATTAGAAAGAGAAAATCCGCTTAAGTATCTTTGGGAAGAATTCATGTTCCTGGATAAATTTACTAAATTATTTATTATCAGCTATTTTTTAATTGTTATTGCAACGCCTCTTATTGTAGCCAATTACCAAATCTTTAATTCCTATGGAGAGTCGGAATCGCAAAGACTAGAGACAATTGCGCAGCTGCGGGAATTTCAAGAACAATTTATTAATCCGTCTTCTTCTACGGCTCAGGTCGCAGCTACGCCAATTCCAATTCCGGAACACACCGAGTCACCTCTGGAAACTATATCTAATTTTTTAATGAATGGCATTAATTACCTATTAAAGATTCCCGGTACTTTCTTTCAGGCCAACTAGGAAAATACACATTGACAATTGTTTAAAAATAGCTATAATGATTGTTGGTATGTAAAAGATTCTATCAAAGTCTGGGAGAAACTCGACCCACCTTTGGTGGGTTTTTTGATGCACAATTGAAAATATAAAAATAGCGCATCATCCGCCTAACGTCGCCCCGTGAGCCGTGTACGAATAGTACGAAAAAGGCGAACGGTAAGACGAGGCGGATTATCTTTTGCTCTTTAACAAATCAAGTCATAGCAGCAAATCAGAATCAGGATTCTTCTATTTTGAAGGAGCATGTTCCTATGAACTTTGTTCCTCGATCAAGAAGTGGTAGGAAATCCCCGCCCTGGGCGGGGTTTGATATTTGTCAACGTCAATTTTGACAGTATCAATTTTTTTGAGAGTTTGATCCTGGCTCAGGATGAACGCTGGCGGCGTGCCTTAAGCATGCAAGTCGAATGGTCGCAAGACAATGGCAGACGGGTGAGTAATATATAGGAATCTACCCTTCAATGGACCATAGCTCATCGAAAGATGGGGTAATAGTCCATAGTCTCGTAAGAGTAAAGATCTTAACTGATCGTTGAAGGAGGAGCCTATATCCTATCAGCTAGTTGGCGGGGTAAAAGCCCACCAAGGCGATGACGGGTAGCTGGACTGAGAGGTCGGTCAGCCACAACTGCACTGAGACACGGGCAGTACACCTACGGGTGGCAGCAACTAGGAATATTGCGCAATGGACGAAAGTCTGACGCAGCGACGCCGCGTGGAGGATGAAGGCCTATGGGTTGTAAACTCCTTTTGATCCCGCATTCACGCGGGATAGAATAAGCCCTTACTAACTACGTGCCAGAAGTCTCGGTAATACGTAGGGGGCAAGCGTTATCCGGATTCATTGGGCGTAAAGTGTGCGTAGGCTCCTTGAAAAGTCGCGTCTTAAATACTAAGGCTTAACCTTAGGGATGGATGCGATACTATTAAGGTTGAGGATTGACAGGGATGCTGGAACAGCTAGAGTAGCAGTGAAATGCGTTGATATTAGCTGGAACACCAAAGGCGAAGGCAAGCATCTAGGTTTTTCCCTGACGCTGAGGCACGAAAGCTAAGGTAGCGAAACAGATTAGATACCTGTGTAGTCTTAGCTGTAAACTATGTTCGCTAGCTCTCACTTTCAAAGACCATAAGTCTTTGACAAATTCAAAATTCGAAATGTTTAGGATTTAGAAATTAGATATTAGGGTTTGTCAAAATCATTTGTGATTTTTGATAGTGGGGGCGTAAGTTAACACGTTAAGCGAACCGCCTGGGGAGTACGGCCGCAAGGCTAAAACTCAAAGGAATTGACGGGGACCCGCACAATCTGTGGAGCGTGTGGTTCAATTCGAGACAAAACGAAGAACCTCACCAGGGTTTGACATATTACCGTTTATTCTCTAGGAAACTAGGGGAAATCCGCAAGGATGGTATTACAGGTGCTGCATGGCTGTCGTCAGCTCGTGCCGTGAGGTGTTCCCTTAAGTGGGGAAACGAGCGCAACCCCCATTCAATGTTAAATATTCATTGAAGACAGCCCCCTCTTTCTGTGTTTTATCTCAGCGTTCAGTGCAAGTGTTGATTGTTGTAATCAATAAGCATGGAATTAAGATAGAACTTAGAAAGAGGGGGAGGAAGGAGGGGAAGACGTCAAGTCAGCACGGCCCTTATACCCTGGGCTACACACACACTACAATGGCGAAAAACAATGAGTTGCAAGCCGGTAACGGCAAGCTAATCTCTGAAATTTCGTCTCAGTTCAGATTGGGGGCTGAAACCCGCCCCCATGAAGTTGGAATAGATAGTAATCGCGGATCAGCAAGCCGCGGTGAATACGTTCTCGGGTCTTGTACACACCGCCCGTCAAGGCAGCAAAGTCGGGGGTGGCCGAATCCCCTCTTTTTGGGCTTTATAGCTGTATAATAAAGCTCTGTATGCATTATGTTTATGTTCTAAAGAGTCAGAAAACAAAGAAGCTCTATATTGGCTACACATCAAACTTAAAGATTAGATTTTTAGAACATAATTCCGGAACAGAGAAATATACCAAACATGGATTACCATGGAAATTGGTTTATTACGAAGCTTTTCTTTCGAAGTTTGATGCAGGCAAACGAGAAAAGCAGATAAAATCTTTTAAAAGTGCGTACGGATTTCTAAAGAGAAGAATTAAAGACAGCATAGAATAATAGAACCTAAAAAGAGGGGAGAGGCCAAATTCGGCGATGAAGCTTAAGTCGTAACAAGGTATCCCTAGCCGAAGCTGGGGATGGATCACCTCCTTTCTAAAAATTCTTCAGAGAAGAACTGACAAACGTGAAGGCAAATGCTTTTATTTAGTCAAATTCTGCTTTGCAGAAAAAGTAGGAAAGAGAGATGAACGGAAAACTTAGCTTCTAGCGTCTAGTTTCTAGCGTCTAGTTTCTAAGTATAAAGTTAACACCAAGTGGATAGACACTTGTCCCCTCCTTTTTTGAAAAGAAGGGGAGAACAATATCTATTTTTAGTTCCTACCACTTCTTGATTGAAGGCTTGTCCTGAAAGAAATCCTCCAAAAATCGCTCTTCGAGCCGTGTCGCCTGAGGCGACTGAAAGGCGAGAAGTAAGATTTGGAGGACTGATTCTTCAAAGAAGAATATTGTTGCTTTGAAAAAATTAATCCACCCGGACTCTGCTTTGCAGAGGGTGGAGTTTAAGAGTATAGCTTTTTGTGGGTGGCAAGCATTTTCATCATCCTTTCGGTATATTCCGTACCAATTTGTTTCCAGCGCACTCTTGTCGTTCCTATAATAAGTTTATTATCGAATTTTATTTTCGTTAATTTATTAAGATGGATTGAAAGGTCAATGTCTTCATGAACTTTTTTATCATCCAGGCAGACATCTTTTTTAACTTTTTCCCAAACGGATTTTCTTAAGGACATATTTGGTCCGTACAAACAGCCATTTTTAAATAATAAACTTAAGACATCAAATAGCATGAGGCTGGGAAAATGAGATAATTTTATTGATTTTTGCCATTTATAATATTCTGTCGGGCCCGATAAAGCACCGAGATCGGGATCTGCAAAAGCTTTTTTTATTCTGGAAATCCAATCAGGAGGAAGTATTGTGTCGGAATCCGTTCTGGCAATAATTTCGTATTTTGCGCTATTGAAGCCGGCATTTCTGGCATAGATCATTCCTTGTTTTACTTCCTTTATAATTCTGGCACCAAATTTTTGCGCAATTTCAACTGTTTTATCGGTGCAATTATTGTCAACGATAATTATCTCCGAAGGCTTTTCCGTCTGTTCCAAAACGCTCTGCAAACATTTTCCTAGATATTTTTCTTCGTTGTAAACAGGAATAATTAAGGAAACCTTCATGTATGAAATTATAGTGTATTTTTTAGTATAATCAAAGGCATGTTGATAAGTTTTTTACAAAAAAATATTTTTTTTCGAAATATTATTTACCAACTCGGAAAAATGAGAGCCAATAGTATGGTTGGGGAAATTAAATCTTTTTTGAAGAAAGAAGATCGCATTCTGGATATTGGTGCTGGTGCTTGTAATGTCTGCGAAATTTTATTGCGGGATGGATATAAGATTACTCCTTTAGACATTCAAGACTTAAGCTTTGTAAATAATATTAAACCTATAATATATAACGGAAATAAAATTCCTTTTAACGATAATGAATTTGATGTTGCGTTAATATTAACAGTCCTGCATCATACATCTCATCCCGAGAAAGTAATTGAAGAAGCAAAAAGAGTTTCAAAAAGGATAATCATTGTCGAGGATATCTATACAAATAAATTTCGTAAATATCTTATTTATTTTTTTGATAGTTTATTAAATTTAGAATTTATTGGCCATCCGCATTCGAATAAAAACGATAAGCAATGGAGAGAGATATGCGAAAAACTTGGATTAAAACTAATTGATGCGAAATATAGCCGCTCTCTTCTGGTTTTTGACCATGCAACATATTATTTTGAAAGGTAGCTTTTACCCCGATAATCTTATGACCTATCTCTTTTCCGCCCAAAACGAACTTTTATCTATTAAAGCCTGCTTCCTTGTTCTGATATAATGTTAGAGCTCAAATGAAGATAGGTATTATTACGGATAGTTATTATCCGCAGATTAACGGAGTTGTTATTTCTGTCGATAATTTTACAAGAGAATTACGAAAACTGGGACATGAGGTGTATATTTTTGCCCCGCTTTTAAAAAATTATAAAGATAAGGATAAGAACATCTATCGTATATCTTCATTTAAAGTGATTTCTTCCGAACCTGAGGTTTTGGTTCCTTTGCCGATGCCCGGGCGGAGTTATAAGAAAATTTTTAACATGAAATTGGATATAATTCATGCGCACGGTAATGGAGCCTTTTCTTTCCTTGGCTGCCAAATAGCCAAACTTAAAGGAATTCCTTTTATTTTGACCTTTCACTCCGTGCATACAAAGTATACGCATTATTTTTTAAACGGAAAAGTAATCCGTCCCAAGATGGTAGCCGGAGGGCTGCGTATGTTTGCCGATATTTGTGACGGCATTATCACACCGTCTGAAAAAATGAAAAAAGAATTAATAACCTGGGGGGTAAAAAAGGAAATAAAAATAATACCTAATTTTATTGATTTTGCACGATTTCAAAAAAATAAAAAAGGATATTTGCATAAACGTTTTTCTATACCAAAAAAAGATAAGATTTTATTAACAGTTGGGCGTTTGGGTAAGGAAAAAAATTTTCCTTTTCTCTTCAATATGTTTAAGAAACTTGTTAAGACAGAGCAAAATGTCCATTTTGTCATAGTGGGTCAGGGTTGGGAGCTGGGAAATCTCAAACGTTTGGCACTAAGACTGAATTTGTCAAATAAAATACATTTTACGCAAAAAGTAGAAGCGGAAATAATTCAGGATGTTTACGCAGACGCAGACATCTTTGTTTTTGCTTCCAATACGGAAACTCAAGGTCTTTGCGTTTTAGAAGCGGCGGCCAGCGGACTGCCAATTGTTATTGTCAAGGATCCGGCTTTTGATAATTTGTCAATAGATGGAATTACAGGTTTTAATGTCTCCAAAAATCAAGAAATTTTTGCACAAAAAGTAAAACAGCTTTTGAATGACAATGCTCTTCGTCAGCTGTTTGGAAGGCAGGCAAGAGAAGTAGCAGGAAATAATTTTAGAGGTGAATATTTGACCCGTGAACTCGTGAATTACTATAGAGAAGTAATAAATGCTTATAAACCCGGAGGAGAAATGTTGCGTAAAATTAACCGCGTGGCACTGGTGCAGCTTTTCCGCGCAACTAACGCAATTAACAAATTTCTCAACTCCTAAATTTGTATTGGGAATAATCTGCTACAATTATAAGTAAATCGACATGTCAACAAGTGTACCTACGGTTAGCATTATTGTTCCGGCGTTTAACGAACATGAACGAATGGCCGGAGTATTGCAGATAGCGGTAGATTCGGGACTGGGAGAAGTGATCTGCGTCAATGATGCCTCAAGCGACAATACTCGTGAAATTGCGCAAAGCATTAAAGGAGTCAAGGTAGTGAGTTATGACAAAAATCACGGTAAAGCATATGCGGTATGGCGGGGAGTAAATGAGGCCAAGGGAGATATTGTGCTGTTTGTTGATGCGGATTTGATTGGCTTATCGCCTGCATTATTGGCTTCTTTGGTAGCCCCTTTGCGGGATGGACAATACGATGCAGCAGTTGGTATACGAGGAGAAATTTGGGATAAAGTTTTCTTCCGACCGGTCAATGGTGACCGGGCATATTTCAAGAAAGACGTCCTGCCCTACTTGGAAAGATTTCGGGATAAGGGTTACGGTCTCGAATTGTCTCTTAACTATGAATATCGCAATAAACGTGTCAAAATGGTAGCGTTTGAGGGGGTACATCAGTTTTTTCAGTTTAAGAAAAAATCCTTTACAGGAGCTGTTAAACAGCTTGGACAACAGTGGCGAGAGATTTATCTTCTGGTGTTGCGGCACGAGCGTCCGTTGCACTTCTTTTATTACGCGTATCTTTACCACTTTTATGTCGGAAGACAATAGACTTTTCTTCTTAGCTTCAGTTTGATATACTCAAGTTTGATAGGGCGCGGTGGCGAAGAGGATCGGAGTCCCGATGATTCGGGACGAGCTCGCCTGCCTGACAGGCGTGGGCTGCGAAGCAGCGCAGGAGTCTGTCCCAGTAAAATCTTGCTAATTTTGCTAAAATTAGCTTAGATTTACGGGATTCCGAATTTGTAAAGCTTTTTTGGCGCGATGGTGAAGCGGTTAACACAGTTGTTTGCAAAACAACCATACGCCGGTTCGAATCCGACTCGCGCCTCACAAAAAAGCAACAAATTCTGGGACAAAACTTCCATGCGTGGGCCGAAGGTACCCCGAGGGGCATTCGATTCCCTTCCGCGCCTCATATTTTATGATTCACCCTGAACGTGAAAAAAAAGAATATAAAGACGAGACAGGTTTTAACGAGGAAGAACTTGACAAAGCAGTAGAAGCAGGCGTTTTCAAAAGAAATATTCTTAAAAAGAAGAAAATTAAAAAAACACTATTCGAAAAGAAAGCCAAGAAATGATAAAATAGATAGTCCGTCTATTAAGGATCGGTAGTTCACTGGTTTACCCGCGCAAATTTCTTTGAAATTTGAACGGGTGAAGAACACAATGTATTATATATACATTCTTAAAAGTCTTAAGGATAATAAATTATACTCAGGCTATACAGCAGATTTAAGAGCAAGGCTATTGGAGTACAATAAAGGAAGAGTTGAATCGACTAAGCATAGAAAACCGTTTGAGTTGATTTATTACGAAGCATATTTGCATCAACAGGATGCGACGCCTAGGGAAAAGTTTTTTAAGACTCAGTGGGGCAGAAATTATTTAAAAAGAACATTAAAAAATTATTTGGGCAGCTAGTTCACTGGTAGAACGCTTCACTGATAATGAAGAAGTACATGGTCCGATTCCATGGCTGCCCACTAGTATTGGTAGAACGGTCGCCAATGGCGACAAGTAGGTGGTCCGACTTGTCCCTCCGAAGCTTAAGCGAAGGATGATTCCATCCCGCTCCACAAAAAATAGTCTTCAGATTCTTTTTGTCAGGATTTTGTCAAGTAACATTTTATTTTCTACTGTAGTCTTTACAGATGACATTGGAACGAATAAGTTATAATAATGAGCCGATCATAGCGCCACCCATATCCGTTGATACGCTTTACGACCAAAATAGAAATGAACTTAATGACATTCCGCAGACCACTTTGATTCCGGAAAAAGAAAATCAACCCAACATGCCAGGAATTTTCAATCCCTCGGTAGAAGGATTTCCGGCAATATGGATTCCCGGTAAAGCAGTCCCTCCTAGATTTATTTTTGTGGAAAAGGCAGATGACGGAGGCGTAGGCGGACACGTCGAGGCCTCAATGAGACTGAAAGCAACTATTCTAGATCATGTTCTACGTTATAATCGCTGGAAAAACAATAATCCAATATTTACAAGCCTTATGGCAACCCATACAGGTGATGATGTGGCAATAACGGGCATCATTGACGAAAGTGTGATGGAACATCAGGAAGTTGTTGCCGAATTAATGTGGGATGCTTTCAAAAAGGGAGAAAAAGTTGCATTGGAACAGGGATTATATGGGCCGGGACAAGATTTAAAGGTAGATGCTTTTACTGGCAATACCCATGGGATGGGTCCCGCAATAGCAATATTGCCTCTACCAGCAAGAGGGGAGAAAGACAAGCCTTCTCAGGTAGTTGTGGTTGCATATGCAGATAAAACAGAGCCTGGAGTATACAATCACATCACAACAAGATCCTATCTTGATCCAAATTTCAATACAGGGTTATTAATCGCAGATTCAAAAATGAACAGAGGCTACATTTTTGAGATTACCGATCTTAATACGAAAGCGCGAGCTTATGAAGAGGGCATACCGCATGGCGATCAGAAAGTTCTTGATGAGACCATGAATCGCTTGGGAAAAACAGAGCGAACAATTCAGCTTAGTGCCCCTGAAGATTACTATAATATTTGTCGTCTCACAATGGATGGCTCCCGCTATGTGGTTTCGAAAATTTTTACCAAAGAGGATAATGGTAAACCCGGACAATTGGGAGTAGTGGTTTCAGCGGAAAGACTTCATAATATCCCAAGTAAAGATGGAAAGTTTAGCTATGGAGGTAAAGATGACCCGGTAATGGTTTCATTAGCACAGGGAGATTGGCCGGCGCCGGGTGAAATAACTTCTCCTATGTCTTTAACGCCTGTGGTTGCAGGAGATTGCAGAGGAAGTCATAACTTAAATATTTTTCCTATGCCAATTAATGGACCTACTTCATATTTTTCAGGACCAATCATGTCAATTCTAAGTATGAGTGTTAACATTCATAGCGGGAAAATTGGTGCAGTTTCGGATCAATTTGCCCGGGGAACACCTTGGGATAAATTTAGAGATGATGCGGCACGTAAGGCAAAAGAATTCCGAGATTCGCAAGGGTTTAGACAGCCTGGAACATTACCAACAGACGAAATGGAATACCAGTCAGGATATGTTAAACACATTAAAGCTCTTAGTTCCCGTTTTCAAATAAGAGATGTAAAATAAAGTTTATTAGCCTAGCTCGTTCCGATTCACAAGTTGCGCAATTACTGTTTAAATTCCTCGATGAGTTGTGAAATTCCTTCTTGTGTTTGCACGATTAGCATTTGATGTCCTTCAAGATTCATCCATTTCTGCATCCATTCTTCTTCTGCAAGCCTTAGCGCGACTTTCCTAGACAGATCTATATCGTCAGTTTCGATTAAAAATCTGTCCGTGTTGGAGAAACTTTCGTTTGGCTTTCCGAAATTTTCAACAGCATGTGGAATAGGGTATTCAATCTGATTTATAACATCTTGCAATTTTTCCGGGTCTATCGAAACATCACTCCCGTTTTTTATTCTTGGGAGATGAATCTTAAACAAGATGCCCGGAAAACTAGCGATCTTCGGATAGCGGATTTTTGCAGACATGATTTCTGTTGACAAAACTACCATTCTTGGATTTTGCACTCTCATCATCTCTTTATAGTTTGGGTAGGTTAACAGCGATTCTTTTACTTGAGCTTCGCAGGCTTCCAGAAACTCATTAAATATTTCCGGAATTACTCTTCTTTCAAGCTCGGGAATTCCTTTTGCGTAGATTTCTTTCGGATCATATTTTTCGTATAAATCAAGGATATTAATAGCAAATCGTGGACTTTGACCAGGCATGAATACCCCAAACGGAAATATCTCTCCGATTCTATGATTTTGCGCAATAGTTAATTGCGGTTTATTCGATATCTTTGCAATTTTATTCGCTTTTAACAACGCATTTACTAAAGGATCAGGATGATCAATATTTCTTGCTATGTAATATCCGATTCCTTTGACAGGAACAGGTTTGTTATGTTCTAGGGCTTCATATTTTGCGCCAAGACCTCCGCATCCGGTCGGCATCTCACCCGGTTTAAAAGCTTCTCCGTCATAGTGTCCCGCAAAAACAGCAAATTCTACACCTGCGTTAGTAACGATATTACTATCCACATTCCCACCGGCTGCAATTGATTTTAAGGTTACGTATTTTTCCGGTTTCGGAAATCTTACCCTTGCATCTCCACATGCGCTCAGCGCATATAATTTGCCTGCTCTTTTGTTTTCTTTCCATTTTCCCCTAAGCTCGTCCGCCTCTTGGCTGTGATTATCTTCGAGAAGATCATGTGGCGCTATTGAGATATTTTCTATAAATTTTACAATTTCCGGATGTTGTCCTTCGGTTGCCATATAGGCCTATAATTGTAGCAGGTTCGCACTTTTTTGCAAGTTTTAATTGCAAATGGGTTGTTTTTGTTATAATATCAGTTCTATGTCGAAAGCCGGGGAAACCCGCCTGCAAATGCCTTCCCGATCGAATCGGGATGGCGGGCAGGCTTTTTTTACAGCAGTTGGCTGTATGGATGGGCGGGTACAGGAGCCTGTCTTAGCCTTCGGTCAGCAAAAATTCGGTGCCAAGTACGCGGATACTATTACTGAAGCAGGATTGGTAGGCTTACTTGCGAAAAAAAACATAGATCGAGCTCTTCTTGATTCCATTAGGAAAAAGATCTTAATTTCTCTTGAAAAACACCATTCCAAGGGCATTATTGTTCATGGACATCAGGAATGCGCGGGCAATCTGGTGGAAGACATACAGCACAAAAAAGATGTTCTAAAAACAGCAAAAACTATAGGTACATTAATCCAAAATAACATGCAGATTATTCCGGTTTTTGTCACCCGTTCGGCAAGCTCAAGGTGGATAGCAGAAGAACTATCATGACCTACGGAAAGGCAGTTAAATATTTAGAAAGTTTTATCGGGAAGATTGTTTTCAATGTCAAAGCCTCAAAAGATCCCCTGAAAAGGATGCGGACATTTCTTTCTCTTTTGGATAATCCCCAGAATAAATTCAAATCCATTTTGGTCGGCGGAACATCTGGAAAAGGTTCAACTGCTTATCTTTTGTCTCATATCCTTAAGGTATCCGGATACAAAACAGGACTGACTTTATCTCCGCATCTGCAAAAAGTTAATGAAAGACTGCAAATAAACGGAAAAGAAATTTCGGATGAGACGTTTGCGAAACTTACTACTTCGATGATTCGAATCATTGAGACGATGAGAAAAATGCCTGTTGGCGCCCCGTCGTATTTTGAAATTTTGGTTGGGATGGCATTTAAATATTTTGCAGATCAAAAAGTCGATATCGCGGTTGCAGAAGTAGGAATGGGAGGGGAATTTGACGCGACCAATACGCTAAATCCTTTAATCACTGCCTTGACAAACGTTTCTTTGGATCATATAAATATTCTGGGAAAAACTGTTGAAAAAATCGCCAGAACTAAAGCGGGAATAATAAAGATTGAGGATTTAAGATTTAAGATTAACGAATCAACTACGGATTATAAATCATTAATCATAAATCGTAAATCTCCCGTTGTGGTCTCCGGAGTGAAGCAGCCGTCGGTGGTTAAAATTGTTGAAGACAGGTGCGAAAAAGTTGGGGCAAAACTCAATTTATTATGGAGGAATTTTGGCTATAGAATAAAGAAGGAAAATGCATCGGGAATAGATTTTGATTTTATCTCACATGAGGAAACTTTGAGTGATTTGAAATTGTCTCTTTTAGGACAATACCAAGCTGAAAATGCCTCCCTGGCTATAAAAACAATTCTTGAGCTTAGAAAATTTGGATTTAAAATCCCGGACGGACAAATCCGCAAAGCTTTAAAAACTGCATTTTTCCCGGGACGATTCGAAGTAAAAAAAATGAAAATTGTACTCGATGGGGCGCACAATCCAACAAAAATGAAGGATTTTCTCAAAAGTCTTCAGAAAATTTTCCCAAAAGAGAGAAAAGTATTTATCGTCGGATTTAAATTTGATAAAGATATCAAAAAAATGCTCAAAGAAATTGCAAGGGTGGCGGAGGAAATTATTGTTACGCAATTTCAGGCAAAAACAGACCTGAATTTACATGCATCTGCGGAAGCAACGAAAATCAAGAATCAAATCTCCCGCCTTCACACAGGCTCTAGCGGGCAGGCAAAACTCAAAAAAGTTGTGGTTGAGAAAGATTCAAAAAAAGCCTTGAAAATCGGTCTTAAAACAATTCAACAATCTGGCAGTCCGTCAATTTTAGTCGTCACAGGCTCTCTTTATTTGGTGGGTGAAATTAGAAATCAAATTTAGAGAAGTTGAAGAAATATGAGCGAACTGGAATCAGAACGAAATAGATTTGATCCTGATGAAATTGTTCGGAATTCGGGAATCCTCTGGCAGGTAGCCCTGGATAGGAGGCGTCCGATTTCTCAAAAAGTTGCAGTTGCGCAAGAAATGGGATCTATTGGGAAGGATTTGGTTAGGGAGACGCTGGATGGCGTAAGTCGGGGAAATGTTGCACCCGATATTAATTTTGTTCTTAAAGGCTTAAGTCATGAAAATACAGCCAAATTCTTACTTGGAATTGGAGGAATATTGTTAGCCAGTATAATAAATTCTCTGGAAAGCGGTATTATTAACGGGTGGGAGGACAAAGTGTTTGTTGATAATTATAATAGCAGAATTATAGGCACCCCATTACCTACCATCAAGGCAAAAGAATCCGGTGATGATTCTAAAATTCCTAATCCGTCACCCCAAGAGGAAACAGAGGTTATTTATAAAGAAGTGAAAAAAGATCCTTCCTTTCTTGGGTTTTTTAACAAGGGAAATGAAAAAACATTGCCCTTGGTTGTCTTTTCGTTTTTAGATAGTCAGCCTTCGTTAAGACAAGGTCTTTATATGGTTGTACCTTATTATAAAGAAGCAATAAGCAAGCTGAAGTAATATTGGTACTTTTAAAAAAAATTTTTTGTGATAAACTCGTCATATGGTTTTAGCGGATAGAGACATTAAGAAGGCTTTTCTGCAAGGCAGAATACAAATTTCTCCAAAGCCCAATTTTAAAGAGCAGCTCGGTTCGTGCTCTATTGATCTGCGGTTGGGAAATATTTTCCGGATTTTTGAATACAGCCGCAACCCCTACATTGATCCTTCAAAAAAAGACTACAGTAACGAAATCACCAGAGAGGTAAAAATTAAAAACGGCGAGAAATTTATTATGCAGCCAGGGGATTTCGTTTTAGCTGTGACACTTGAGAATGTAAAAATTGCACCGGATTTGATGGGCAGGCTTGAGGGTCGTTCATCTTTGGGAAGACTCGGGTTGGTTGTGCATTCAACTGCTTCGATTTTTGATCCGGGATGGGACGGGAAGCCGGTTCTGGAATTAGGGAATTTGGGCCGGATGGCAATTTCACTAACCTGCGGCATGCGAATTTGCGCGATGACTTTTGAGGAACTCTCCAGCGTTGCGGATGTTCCTTATGTAAAAAAGAAACAGGCAAAATACGTTTTTCAAAAAGGCCCTGACGAGTCCAGAATTCACCAGGAAAAAAGATAGGTTTAAACGTAAACCCCACGATATTCTTCCGGAAGCTGTTTGGCTATTTTCCCCATAATGAAATCTCCAATTTTTTTGTGTTTTTCATCATTCGGCAAATTCTGGTACTCTTGCAGAAGAAAAGATATAATTATAGGTTCTCCAAAATTGACATTAACGGGCGCGGCCGGAAAAATAATAAAACTGCCCCGAGGCAGGACTTTATCTGTTTCGCGGATTGCTACAGGTATAACTATGGTATCCGGTTGCATTGTAAGGTAGTGTATTGCTGCCGGCTCTACCTCCTTTAATTTCCCATTATAGCTACGTCCCCCTTCACAATATATTCCCAGAAAATAACCTTCTCCAAGCGCTCTTTTTGCAGACTCCAAACTCTCCCTAGTCATTTTTTTACGTTCTATTTTTTCTGTTTCATTTTCAGCCGGAAGATTCGGCGGCCAGACCCTGATCCGATTAAATCCTCCAAGAAAAATTTTGGCAACCGGGTTTTTATCCAGTTTTATTCCCTGAAGATAGATAAGCTTTGGGACAATTTCCCCAAATCCTATCTTTTTCAAACTCCGTTCAAGGGCAGGCGTATCGAAATTACTGGTGTGGTTCATTACAAATGCCAGATTTTTACCTTTAGTAAGCTCCAATGCCTTTTCAAGATTTTCCTTACCGCCGACTCGAATATCCGGTGCGCCAAAAATTCCTAGCCCTTCAACGATTTTTTCTACGATTATTTGTTTTCGATGGAAGAATTTTCTTTTAAGTTTTTCTTTTAATCTTTGTTTTGTGGTTAGTTTTTCCGGCGTAGGAAGAATTTCTTGAGCTTTAGAATCTTCATCTTGTTCTACAAAATTCCCAAGAACCTTGCCTAAAGTAGGTAGAGTTAGTGGTGGTTGCGGTTGTCTTCTTTCAAACTCGCGTGCCATATGAATACAGGATTATAAAATACTATCTTATCATATTTCAAATTTATTTTTCATGTGCTATGATGTTCTGCAAAGCAGAATAATATGAAGTATCATGTTGAGTTGGACATTGAGTTGAAGAAAAATCCGTATTCAGGAACATATATTGCTTTGGAGGGAGTTGACGGAAGCGGGAAAACCACGCAGGTTGAGAAACTTGCCGAATATTTCAGAAAACAAGGAAAAAGCGTAGTTCAGACCAGAGAACCGAGAAAAACAGGCTTAATCGGCGACATTGTTCAAAGGGTCTTGACCGGAAAATTAAAAATGTCCTCCGTTGCGCTCCAATATTTATTTTCTACCGACCGCATGTCGCATCATGAAGAAGTAATTATTCCGGCGTTGAAAAGGGGAGATGTGATTGCTTCTGACCGCTGTTTTTGGTCGGCAATTGTTTACGGAATTTTGGACAGGACAAAAGGAAAGTATGATTACGAAGACGCTGAATTTCTACTAATCGCTCACTCTTTGCTTTCAATGTACCATCAGTTTATTGTTCCGGATTACACTTTTTATCTCAAAGCTTCGTTGCCAACAGTTTTGAAAAGGATTTCCAATAAGGCAGATGCTCTAGAGATTTATGAAGATCAAGGAAAGCTTAAAAAGGCAATTGAGGGCTATGATTGGCTAAGCGAAAAATTTGCCCAAGAAATAATTACAATTAATGGGGAAGGAAGCATTGACGAAGTAACGAAGAGGATGATTGAGAAAATAAAAATATGATTTTAGGACCGAAAAAATTACTACAATTAGTCAAGGCAAAGAAACTTGTCGAGGGCTTATCCGAACGCGAACTGACCAATCCCGAAGGAGCGGGTTTTGATTTGCGTTTGGGTGAAGTTTACCGCATCAGGGGGGATGCGTTTCTGGGAGAAGTTCACCGAAAAACAGCGGAAATAGAGTTGATCAAGAAATATGATCAAAAAAAGACCAATAGTCTGAAAATAAAGCCTGGAGAATTTTACCTGGTTAAGACAATCGAATCAGTAAACATGCCGCAAAATTTAACCGCGTCAATTACTCCGCGCTCCACAACTTACCGTTCCGGCTTGTTTCTCCGCACCGGAAATGTGCCGCCGGGATATTGCGGGGGATTGATTTTTGGCCTGAAAAATGAAGGCCCAATTACGGTTGAAATCGAAATGGGCGCGCGCTTTGTGCATATCCAGTTTTCAGAAGTTCAAGGCGGCGGAAATCTTTATCGCGGCCAATGGCAAGGCGGCCGCGTCACCGCTCACAAAAAAGAAAAACAAGTTTAAATGAATATTATCAAGAGGCTTATTCTAAGAATTTGGAGATTATTAAGGATTTCCTTTTTCCTTATTCCTAGTCTTATTTTATATTTTGTTGGCGTTCATTATTTCTCTTCTGAATTAACTGGACAAATTTTTTCAGCTAATAAATATACATTTATTGTTAGTTCAATTGGACTAGCTGCTGCATTTTCCGCTATATGTTTTCAAGCAGCCACTTCTGTTAAAGTTAAGCAAAAAAAGGATGTATTTGCTAGAGCTGGCGGAAGATTTGTCCATGCCAGCCTGCTTTTCGCATATGGAGGAATCTTAAAATTTTTTAGCGATAATCTGGGAGATTATAGAATATCACCTATTTTTCTTAGTAACCTATTGAAGGTTTTTGTTTCTAGTTTTGGCTCAATTTTTTTTCTTTACGGAATAATATATGTTTCAATCGCATTGGGAATATTAAATAAGCTATTATTTAGCGAAAAAGATGCATTACTAGACTAATATCGCATTACATCAACAGAGAAAGTTTGCTATTGTAGAGACGAAATTACAGTATTACGTATGAGGTTTTTGTGTTTACCTAAAGAGACGAAAATAGTACAATAGGATGAGTAATATGGATAAAGAAATAGATATTATGAATAAGGAGGAGCTAAAGAGCTTTTTAATCAAAGCAAAAAGAGAAGGATATGCTTCAGGAGAAACTACTACGACAAAAGAGGCTGATGGCTCTTATTCTACGAGATATGAGTCTGGAGATTTCAAATTTCATGATAATTGGTTTGGCGGAGAGCCTTTTGGTGGGCGGGAAATCGTTTTTTATAAAGGAAAACCTTATTGGATGATGGTTTATTATGGAGTTGATTTGACTGAAGCTAACTTGGCTATACCAACTTTGAGAAAAGCGCTTTCTCAAATGCCTGATGATTTTCCCGCAAGAGGCCCTAAGATTTTTGAGGATGGTGAGTTTAAGTATGAAAATGATTGGCAGGGAGATATTGGGAAATTTATAGGAGAAGAAACAATAAGTAAGGGCGGTAAGCAGATTTATAAGACAAATTACTCCGGTGGACCGGTTGACCAGCGCAAGGAATAAATTATGGGAGAAATTGGGGGAATTGTAGAAATAGCAAATAAGTTTGTTAAAAATAGATTTCCGTCGGAGAGATATAAGAGCACGGTTGGTGTTTATGGGGGGAAAATTGTCACAGAGCCTGATGGGAAAATGGTTTATGAGATAAATAAGGGGTGGAATAACTGGATAGACGGTAAAGGGGAAAAGATTCTCCGCAGATGGGACGATCACGTAATAAAAGAGCCTTGGAAAATGCTTACAACGCATTCACGAGAATTCTGGGATGTTGTTTTTAAAAGCGATCCGATGCGGCATCGCGGAACGAAAGAAGAAATAGCCGCAAATATCCAAAGATTAGGCTTGTCCGAGTATTATGGTATACATCCGCAAGGAATTGAGATTAAAAAACCGGAAGTATTTACGAAGAAATGGATTGCCATCAAAGATATTTTTAGAGCAGATCAAATTAAATCACCGGATCTTGATGGTATAGACCGATTTCAGGCCTTGGCAGAAGAAGCTAAATATATCCGTTCTATTCATGATAAATATGGAGCAGCAGGAGATTTCATTGACGATGTAATGTTTCAGGAAAGAGAGGGAAATGCAGTAATGGATCCTGTTCTGAATATTCCCGACGCAATTCTTACTCCATCCACAAAACGAATAAAGCAGCTTGAAAAATCTGCCATTTCGCAAATGGAAAAGACAGTAGCTAAAGAACAGGGCATTGACGTTGAGACCGTGAGGCTTAGCGAAACAGAGTTTAATGTAGCAGAGCAAAAAATCAAGGAAAGAATCGCAAAAGATCAAAAAGCAACGGATGTGGTAGAGCTTCTAGTCTGGACTGCTTTTGAAGAATTCAGACGGTCGGATGATCCTGAATCTGTAGATAGAGCAATGACGACTATTATAAAAAATTATAATGATCCTGTAATATTGAGTATCGTTCGGTCTTTTGTCAGGAGAGGAAGGCCGACTTTGCCCGGAGAAGAAATGGACCACGGAATAACTGCTTTACACAACAAAGGTCATCTTGGCGCGAATGAAAAAAAGAGCGTGAAAGTTAGGGAAATTATTATAGAAAAACTAGATGATTACTTTCCTAAAGCGGCCCCTAAATAAAATCCCAATAAGGAATAATTTGTCCTATTGATTTGTTGATTTGTTTATTGGTAGTATTGGATTATTATTTTCAGTATGAAAATTAATGATTATCGGGAGGGAGAGTATCAGTATTTGGATTTGCTGCGGGATATTTTGGAAAATGGACATGAAAAAAAAGAATTTAATTCAGGAATAACACTTAAAAGTGTTTTTGGCAGACAAACCCGTTATGATTTGTCAAAAGGGTTTCCACTTTTGACTACGAAAAAAGTTTTCCTGCGGGGAATTATCGAAGAACTTTTGTGGTTTTTGCAGGGCAATTCCAATATCAAATATCTGGTTGACCGCAATGTACATATTTGGGATGAATGGGCGTATAAACGCTTCACGGAAGCGTTAAGTTCAAAGTTCAAAACTCAAAGCTCAAAGCTGACGAAAGACGACCGAAAAATAAAGACGCAAGAGGAGTTTATTCAGAAAATAAAAGAGAATAAAAAATTCGCTTATAGGTGGGGAGAATTGGGGCCGATTTATGGCAGGCAATGGCGGAAATGGGAAACTTCGGACGGACGGACAATTGACCAGATCGCTTGGGCGATTGCGAAACTTAAAAAAACTCCGACCAGGAAACATATTATGATTGCCGCTTGGAATCCCGAATTTGTTTACGAAATGGCCGCGAGTCGCGAGAAGTCTGTTGTGCTTCCTCCTTGCCATTCTTTTTTTCAAATTAATGTTAATGACAAGAATGAATTATCCTTACAACTTTATCAACGAAGTTCGGATGTCTTTTTAGGAGTTCCATTTAATATCGCCAGCTACGCGCTTTTAACAATGATGTTTGCGCATGTCGGTGGATTCAAACCCGGAGAATTTGTCCATACTTTTGGCGATGTGCATATCTATGGGAATCACATGGATCAGGTAAAAGAACAGTTGAAAAGAAAACCCCGACCGTTTCCGAAAATGAAATTAAATCCCAAAGTGAAGAATATTGACGATTTCAAAATCGAAGACTTTGAGTTGATTGGTTATAATCCTTATCCTCCGATTAAAGCAGACGTAACGGTTGTGGGAGGATTTTAATGTTGCTCCGTGTCATCCCGAATTTATTTCGGGATCTACTTTAATCGAAAACAGACATATCTTCAAATTTAGGATTTGCTTTTTTAATCAAATTTATCTTCCAGTCTCTATGCCAATTTTTTAATTGTTTTTCTCGGGCAATAGCCTCTTTAATGTCGCTGTACTCCTCGAGATACACAAGTTTTTTGGTTTTATATTTTTTTGTAAAACCTTCCATCAAGCCAAATTTATGTTCAAAAAGTCTTTTGAAAATACTGTTGGTAACACCAATATAGGAAGTTGTATTGTATTTATTTGTTAAGATGTAAATATAATAAATTAACTTTCTTCGCATGCTGCTTTATTATATAATGCTTTTGAGATGCTGAAACAAGTTCAGCATGACAATTAAGAAGAGATTATGAAAGTAAGTGCGATTGCGGCGATTGGGAAAAATCGGGAATTGGGAAAAGACAATAAGTTGCTGTGGCACATCAAAGAAGATTTGCAAAGATTTAGAAATATCACAAAGGGGCATCCGGTTATCATGGGTCGCAAAACTTGGGAATCTCTGCCGACAAAACCTTTACCAAAACGTTATAACATTGTTATAACGCGAGACGCTAAATTTAAGGCGGAAGGCGCTGTCGTTTGCAATTCAATTGAAGAATCGATTAAAAAAGCAGCCGCCTCCGCCGAAGGCTTCGGCGAGCCAAAGGAAATATTTATTATTGGAGGTGGACAGATTTATGACCAGGCGATTAAAAAAGGATTAGTGGACAAACTTTATTTAACGATAATTGATCCGCCAGCTGGTGGAGACTCCGAAGCGGATACTTTTTTTCCGGATTATTCGGAGTTTAAAGCAGTCATATCTGAAAAAGCGGGGGAATCCGAAGGGTATAAATATAAGTTTCTGGACTTGGAAAAATAAACCGATTAGCGTCTGTGAAATCCATTCTTCTGCTTTCTTTTAATGCTTTGTTTTTGCTTGATCTCGAAAGGTTTAAATTCAATTATTTTTTCTCTTGAATTACTCTTGTTCTCTTGCTCACCAGTCAATGTCATTAAAATTCTTATGTCGCGAACAATTAATTCATAAATCATTTTCCCTTTATATTTGGCTCCGCTATTAAGCATTTTGAATTTTCCTGCTCCGGTTTCATTGAATTCATCGATAGCTCCGTTGACTTCTTCCTGAATCTCTCTTGATAAACGTCTCTCCAATTTTTGTAATTCTTCATCCGTCGGCATTTTTATATATTTTCTGAATCCATTTTTACCTGTTTCATTTTCTGTTTTCTTCTGCATTAATTCTTGAATTGGGGATAGCGGTTGTTGCGGTTTTTCTCTTTTCTCTTTTATTTTCGGAGTCCATACCGGCCATTTTTTTTCCAAAGTATGATTGTTGGATTGAGGAACAATTGGTTTTTCCAAAGGATGTTCACTTACCAACTTTTTCTGTATGAAAGAAAGCACGGAATGAGTAAGCAGCATAGAGGCTTTTGCTAGTCTTGACATATCCGGATCATCGAAGCGGTCCAAAAATACCCATTCCAGATGTTTATTTTCAGTATCGATGTAAAAACCAAAACCGGAACCCCGTTTTTTCTCATCATTAAACGTTACTCCGATTATTGCTTCGCTATGTCCATTTCCAATGGGAGCAAAAACTACTTCCTTTGGAGCTTTAAAGACTGTGTAGTCAACATCGCAGGGGGTAATTACGTATTCCGGCTTTAATCCTGTCTTTGGCAAAAGTTTCATTATGTTTTTTAAATCTTCGAAAGTCGGAATGGGTTTTTCTGGGATTTCCGCGTCTGTTAAAAAAAGTCCGATTTCTTTAGGCGCATAAGCAGCTTCCAGCGGAGTCTGATTTTCCGCACAATCTTTAATATTGGCCACAAGATTAGCAAAAAATGATGCATCCTCATCATTCTCTCTGATCATTTTTTTAGCAGCTCTGTATGTGCCTATCTCAAGCCGCGTTATACCAAGCCCCAGTTTTCCCAAAGCGGATGCTTTTTCTTTATGGCTTCCTATTACGTAGGCCGATACGAGCTGCCTAAATGATTGGGAATTAAATAATTCATTGCAAAGTTTTATTCTAATTCCGGTTGTTATCTCCAAGAGTTCTTTTGCTTTCAGGATAATCTCTTGTTCGATTTGAGTTTTAGTTGGTATTTTAACATAATCAAAAATAGCTAAATCTCCGGTTGATAGGGCCGCTATTTGCTTACACGCATCCTGAATTAAACGTCCCGATGTCTGCGGATATTCTTCTATTAAAGAATCATGTTTATTTTCCTCTTGGATTGCTTCGAAAGAATTCTTATTTAAAGCAACCCCTGCCTTATTGGTTGTTTTGTAATATTTTGAAAGATCAACATTGTTATTGTTAATAATGTCTATAAGTGAAAGGTCCTCGATTTTCATGAACAAGCTGCCTAGATAATTAAATCTAACTAATTGCACTAAGGAAGAGAAATCATGAGCAAATTCGGATCCTTTTACCAAATCTGATTGCTGCCGTAAGGTTTGCAGCGTCAGAATATCAGCGGCAGTCCTTAACATATAAAGCATGCCATTTGCATTGGGGCTATCCTCATTGTCATTTAGAATCCTCTCCATTAGATTAGTTTTTTGTTCGGAGATAGTGTATCGTCTTTTTTCTACTTTATCCCATGCGCGACCCTTAATGTCGGAATTGACCAATTTTGGCTTAAGCAATCTGGCTGTCTTTCCGATAAGACTGAGAATTTCTTTCTGTTCCAAATATAAAGCTTCATTGTTATTGCAGGCAGATCTACTTATTGGGCTTTCGCTGAAAATGTCAACTGGTAATATAGCAATTCCTGGAACTGCTGTTTGCTGGTCTAGGTTTGGTAAAATTTTCAATTGTTCTAGCATAGGATATAAAAATGTATTTTAGCATAAACAACGCATATAAGAAAAGACTTTAATAGCGGTCTAAATAATACGCTTTTATTTTATCTATTGAAAAAGATAGGAAACACTTATATACTTGCTTTAATTCAATGAGCAATCTTAAGAAAACTGATCCGCAGGTTTACAATCTCATCAAAGAAGAAGAAAAGCGTGTTTCGGATACTTTGGAAATGATTCCGTCAAATAATTTTCAAAGCAAAGCTGTTTTGGAGGCCTTGGGCAGTATCTACAATTACAAATATTCCGAAGGCTATCCCAAAAAACGTTATTATCAGGGGCAAAAATTTGCCGATGATGTGGAAATTCTGGCACAAGAAAGAGCGAAAAAATTATTTGGCGTCCCATATGTAAATGTCCAGCCATATTCAGGCAGTCCGGCCAATTCGGCAATTTATTTTGCCCTTTTAGAGCCCAAAGACAAAATCATGGGACTTTCTTTAGCATTTGGTGGGCATTTAACCCATGGTTCGCCGGTTTCTTTTTCGGGAAAATATTTCACGATTATCCCTTATAAATTGGATGTTAGGGGAATTATTGATTATGACGAAGTCGAAAGATTAGCGATTGTGGAAAAACCCAAAATTATTATTTGCGGCGCCACCGCGTATCCAAGGATTATTGATTTCAAAAGATTTGGAGAAATTGCTGACAAAGTCGGAGCATATTTATTGGCAGATATTTCCCACATTGCAGGTTTGATAGTCGCCGAAGTTCATCCCTCACCCGTATCTTACGCAGATATTATTATGACCACTACTCACAAGACTTTGCGTGGACCAAGGGGGGCGATGATTATGGTAACGGAAAAAGGCTTGAAAAAAGATCCCGAATTAGGAATAAAAATTGATAAAGCGGTATTTCCCGGCTTGCAAGGCGGACCGCATGACAACCAAACTGCGGCAATTGCCGTAGCTTTGAAAGAGGCAAGTATTGCTTCTTTTAAAACTTATGGTCAGCAAATTGTTAAAAACGCGAAAGTTTTGGCAGAAGAATTAACAAAATATGGACTTAATTTAATTAGCGGGGGAACGGATAATCATCTTTTGTTAATTGACCTGACCAATAAAAAAGTAAATGGAGCGGTGGCAGCTTTAGCCCTTGAAATTGCAGGAATTATTGTGAATAAAAATGCAGTTCCCGAAGATTTACTGCCGCCTTTTTACCCATCGGGAATCCGTCTTGGAACTCCGGCCATCACCACCAGGGGAATGAAAGAAAGAGAAATGATAAAAATTGCCCAATGGATGAATGAAGTTATCAATGAAATTTCAAATGAAAATTTTCCAAAAGACAGGGAGCAAAGAAAAGAATTTTGGAAAAAATTTAAACAAGAAATTGTTGCAAATAAAAAACTCCTTAAGATTTCCGAAGAAGTCAAGAAGCTTTGTTTAAAGTTTCCTCTGTCTTGACGAAGAAGTCCCACCTTCGCTAAAGCTTCCACCGCTGAAGCTTTGGCGGACAAGTCGGCGAGCAAGGAAAAACTCTCTGTTCAGAATTCCCCCTATTCCAATATTTTCCTTGACAATTTACGCTTTTCTTGGTAAGTTATGCAAATTGCCCAATTGGATAATTTTCGAAAGGATGAAATAATGACAAATAATAGGGAAAGATTTAGGGGAGGTAAATTTAAGGGGTTTGCGGATGACGTATATGGTCAACCGGGGCATTCGGCACGGATCAAACGAATTGATACATTAAAAATATCAGCAAGCCGAGAGACTCCGAAACCGGAGGTAAAACTTACGCTTTCCCATTTATTAAAACCCGGTAAGTGGATTATTGTTAGTCAACTTGCTTTGTTGAGAATCAGTACAACAGAGTCTCTTGTAAACGCATTAAAGGAAAAAAGCAAAGAAAATTCAATGAGCGCAAAAGTTTTGAGAGTGAAATTGCAAGAGTTTCAAGCGCAGGGGATTTGCATTCGAAAAATTCCAGAAGGGCAACAAGATGAATATTGGAGCTTGACATCTCAAGCGCAGAAGTTAGCCGGGGAACATTTGGAATTATAATTCTATTTTATTGTGGGTCTTTGCGTCAAAAATAACTTTCCCGGCAGTTTTAGCTTCATCTTCCCTTCTTAAATTTTCCCTAAAATCTTGATAATACGGATCTTTTTTCATTGATGCAACTGTTTTTCTGGCATAGATATGCGATGCAATATCAAATGCCAAAAGTTTTTTTCCTCTTTCCCGGTCAAGGAGAAATTGTTTTGAATCGGTCAAAATTGTGTTTAAAAGATGTTTGCTGTTAAAAAGATCCAAATAAAGGCCGACTGCCGTATCTTGTAATCCGACACAGGTGAATTCCGGCGGAGGATATGTTACGAGGTGCTGACCGTCAAATAAATTACTCTCGTTTTTGGCAAAATCAAAAATTGGCTTTTCTCTTCCGACTTGCGTGCCAATCAAAGGCGTTAATAGGAAAAGCTGACCTGTATTTGCCTTGTTTCGTTTTCTAAAGTAGTCTTTAAGCATTTTAATAGTTTCCGGCGTATCTCCATCGATTCCCAAAATAAACATATCGTGTACGCCAAAACCCTCTTTCCTTAAAATATTAGTTGCATTTATGCCCTGTTCTGCAGTGAAAGCCTTGCCAACATTGTTTAATGATAGGGTATTGGTGGACTCCTGTCCTTTAAAAACCCAAAATAACCCTGCTTTTTTCCAAAGCCTGACAAAATCAAGATCTTCCGCAAAGCTAGCGTCTATCTGAGCAAGATATGGTCTTACTAATTTCCTATTTATTAATGTATCCGCAAGCCGCCGAGAATCCGCTCTTCTGGATCTGGGAGCAAGATTGTCTCCTGTAAAGAATACGGGTTCACCGTTCCTACTATCTGCAATCTCCGTGGCTACTCTTTCCGGAGTTTTCATTCTGTATGTGCCTCCGTATGCCACCGTAACACAACAAAATTTGCATTTTCCATAACATCCCCGCGACTCGTTTACGGTATGTAGTCTTCTTTTTCTCTTAATATAGTCAGGATAAAAGGGGAGCGGCACTTCGGATAACTCTTTCTCGGTTAAAAGCGGATTATCTTCGTTGTTGATTATTTTGCCATCGCGCAGGTAGCTGATTCCCTTTATGTTTTCCAGAGAATCGCCATTTTTGATTGCATTTACAACTAAAGACGCTGTAATATCTCCTTCTCCCCGTACGACAATATCAACTCCTCCCAATAACCATTTCTCAGTTTCCATAGATGGACCAAAACCTCCTGCTATTATTACGCCATCCGGCTTTTGCTTCTTATACTCATGAGTAAAGTCAAGGGAAGAATCTGCGTTTCTATTTGTTCCGCTAATTCCGACGATGTCACTTTGAAAAATTCTTTTTATATCATCGGGGGTAGAATTGCCATATTTTGGATAAAATCGGCTGTCTTCGGTAGATACTTTTGTGAAGCCGGCTCCCTTCAGAACACCGTCTATCGCAGCGAGACTTGACGAGGGAACCCGGGTTTCCGTATAGGCATCATTGGTTACTTTTCCATTAAACTTACCGCCTTCGGTAGGAACAGGATTGGTGAGCGTTATAACCGGTTGATCGTGTTCGATACGATTCATATGGCATTTAATTGCACAAGAATATCATACGAAAATATTTTTTGCAATATAAATATTTTTAAGTTGTTTGATAAGGAAATTATCGAGCGCTTGACAAATGAAGGGAGAAATAATATAAACAGCTAGTTATTTATTCAGATTATGGCTAAGGAGGAAGAAAAAGTTGTTGTAGCAAAAACCGTAGATATAGGGGGCGTCGAGTATAAAAGACCGTTGACTCTTAAAAGCGTTAGGAAAATAGTGAAGAATGCCAGATCAGGCCAGATTAAAAAAGCTGATGCCGAATTTCCCCCAACAGTAGAAGTGTTTAAGATTGTGGGCGAAAAAGTTTTATATAATAAAGTTTCAAGAGCTGAAAATGGTAGATTACGTTATGCTCCTTTGCATATAACAGCAGAAGACTGGGTTGGGGGACCCATAAAATCACTCTTAAGGAAGTACCCATCTGAGGTTAAGGCTAAGTAAATTCTGCTCTTGTTTTTAATCTCAACCTTTGCTATAATTTCCAAATCATCCCGAATGACACTTACTAGTTCGCGAGGTTTACATCCTCGCCTCACAAGAGCGTGCATACGGGACACAGCACACATTCAGCGCTAAGTCTTGTTAAAATTGCTGAATGGAGGAAGCCCGCCTAATCTTGCTGTTCGGCTTTAGGAACTATTCGTTCACGCCTCACAGAGCGATTTAAGTCGGGTAAAGACTTTAATATGAGAGAAATTACGCTGGAAGAATTATTGGAAGCCGGTTGCCATTTTGGCCACCAAGTCACCCGCAGTAACCCCAAAGCCCGGGATTTTATTTTTGAAGCCCGTGATAACATTCACATTATTGATCTTGCCAAAACAAAGGCAGGCTTGGAAGAGGCCGCTGCCTTTATCCGAGATTTAGCCGCCAAAAACGGCGTACTGGTTATTGTTGGTACGAAAAGACAAGCCAGAACAATAGTTGAGGAGGAAGTAAAAAGGGCTTCTGCAGGTGAGAATTCAGGCGAGAACCTTTTCTACATTACCAACCGTTGGGTGGGCGGACTTTTGACGAATTTTCAGGAAGTCTCCAAGAATTTTAAGAAATACGCGGATTTCGTCACCGATTTACAAGATGACGAAGTAAAATCAAGGTACACAAAAAAAGAAGTCGGCGGATGGGAAAAAGAAAAAAACAAATTGGAGAATCTTTATGGCGGAGTTGCGAAAATTACCAAAAAGCCAGATTGCCTCTTCATAATTGATTCTCACTTGGAAAATTTGGCAGTTAGGGAGGCTTTGGTAACCCATGTTCCGACAGTCGCTCTGGTTGATACCAATGCGGACCCGTCAATTATCGATTATCCGATTCCGGCCAACGACGACGCGGTTGGTTCGATTAAATTAATAGTCTCTTACATTATTGACGCTTGGATTGAAGGAAGAAAAGAAGGAATCAGGATTAGAGAAGAAGAAGTAAAAAAGACAGCGGTAGAAGCGGAGAAAGCCAAGATTAAGGCAGAAAAAGAAGCGGCCAGGGCTGCAGCCGCCTCCGCCAAAGGCTCCGGCGAGCCAAAGAAGAAAGCTGAAAAAGAAGCAAAAACAAAAACAAAAAGTAAAAAGTCTTAATTATTAATTATTAATTTCGTATGATAGACATAAAACTTCTCAAAAAACTTCGGAATGAGACTTCGGTCTCCCTTGCGGATTGTAGGAAAGCTTTGGAAGAAACAAAGAATGATTATAAGAAAGCCTTGGATTGGCTCAAGAAAAATGGTTTGGAAAAGGCCGCGAAAAAATCCGACCGGGTAACCTCTCAGGGGTTGATTGAATCGTATATCCATCAAAATGGCCGGGTTGGAGTACTGGTAGAGGTTTTATGCGAGACTGATTTTGTCGCCCGTACAGACATATTTAAAGATCTTGTACACGAAATATGTATGCAGGTGGCTGCTATGAATCCGAAGGATGTAAAAGCCTTATTAGCGCAAGAGTATATCCGCGACGGTTCCAGAACCATAGGAAATTTGGTAAAAGAAGCAATTGCAAAATTAGGCGAAAACATTGTGGTCAAACGACTCCAAAGATTTGAAATTGGAGAATAACTTTTTATGGATGATACGGTTTCACAAATGAGGGCCAGAATGCAGAAAGCATTAATGGCTTTACAGGAAGACCTCTCAACTGTCAGAACCGGCCGGGCCATGCCATCTTTGGTTGAAAATGTTGTAGTTAGCGTTTATGCCGGCGCACAAAGATTGAGAATCAAAGAGCTGGCGACGATTTCCGCATCCGACCCCCAGACTTTGGTCCTTCAGCCATTTGACGGCTCAATTACCGGCGAAATCCAAAAAGGAATCATGGAGGCTAATATCGGCTTAACTCCGTCGTCCGACGGAAATGTGATCAGAATTTCAATTCCGCCATTATCTCAAGAAAGAAGAGGAGAATTGATAAAACTCATGAAGCAAAAGTTAGAAAATGGCAGAATTGCAATCCGCCAGATTAGGCAAGATGCGAGAAATATTGTCCGAAAACAACACAATAATAAGGAAATTTCTGAAGAACAAATGTACGGAATAGATCAGGAAATTCAAAAAATAACCGATCAGATTATGCTTCCGGTTGACGAAATGGGGAGAAAAAAAGAAGCAGAGTTAATGCAGATTTAGTTTTGCGGGGTCCTGTCAGAAGTAATCCCTTCCGCTTATGATAATAACAATTTTAGTTTTCCTACTTTTACTTTCAGTTCTAGTTCTCATTCATGAGGCCGGTCATTTTTTTGTGGCTAAAAAATTCGGAATTCTGGTGGAAGAATTTGGTTTTGGTTTTCCTCCGCGGATGTTTAGTTTCAAAAAAGGCGAAACTATTTATTCAATCAACTGGCTGCCAATTGGGGGATTTGTGAAATTGTACGGAGAGGACGAAGCAGGAGCAGGAAGAATAAAGATTAAGGATGAAGGATTAAGGATTAAGGATAAAAATAGAGCGTTTTTTGCAAAAAAAACTTGGCAAAGAGCAATTGTAATTGTGGCAGGGGTAGTGATGAATGCGGTTTTGGCCGCAATTATTTTCTACATCTTTCTGGGAATGTCGGGATTTAAAACAGATTTGCCTCTTCTTTCGGATTATAAATTTTTTGGAGTAAATCAGACGAATGTTCAAGAGGTAATAATTTCTTCTATTGCCAAAAATTCTCCAGCAGAAAAACAGGGGCTAAAAGTTCCAACAAAAGTCATCGCTGTTAATGGGCAAAAAATAAAAGATTCAAAAGGATTTATAGATATTGTTGGTTTGAATAAGGGGAAAGAAATTGAAATTACTTGGAGTACTCTGCAGACCAATGAAATCCACAAAACCAAAGTAACGCCCCGAATTTCTCCTCCCCCTCGGGAAGGAGCACTGGGAGTGGGACTTTTTTCAATATCAACAGCAGTTCTTAATTATGAAACTCCCGTTCAAAGAATTTTCTCAGGGATTGTCCACCCGATCAATTTGATGGGCTACAATTTAAATGTTATAGGAAATCTTGTTAAAGTTTCTTGGGAGAAAAAAACAACAAAGCCTTTAAGTGAAGGTATATCCGGACCTGTTGGTATTGCGTCCATAACGGGAGGCATATTGGAAATACAAAATCTAAAAGAAAAAATACTTGGGCTTCTTAATCTGGCAGGTATTTTGTCAATCTCCTTAGCTTTTTTCAATGTTTTGCCGATTCCGGCGCTTGATGGAGGAAGATTATTTTTTATTCTGATAGAAGTATTCACTGGCAAAAAAGTCAATCCGCGGGTAGAATCGATTACCCATACAATAGGAATGATTGCCTTACTGATGCTAATGGTTCTAATTACTTTTAAAGACGTAGTTAAGCTTTTTGCGGGGCATTAATTTGTTATAATAAATTTATGATCTATTCAAAAGAAAGCGGACCATTTGCGTTAATTATCTTTGGTGGATCCGGAGATCTTTCGTATCAAAAAATTTACCCCGCTTTGTATGATATTGCCGAAAAAGGTCATCTTCCGGAAGATTACGCAATTATTGCAACGGGGCGAAAATATACGCAAGAGGAATTTTATAACTTTTTTGAACATTCCCTTACTTCAGATAACCGACACCACAAGCACTCGGTAGAAAATGCCATATTTAAGAGTCTGGAAAAACACATGTACTTTTATCAAGGTGACAATACTGACCCCAATTTTTATACTGGTCTTTCAAAATATCTGGATAAGCTGGTTAAGGAAGGTTTGCCATGCGGGAACAGGCTTTTTTACGCCGGCGTTCCTCAATCTTTATATCAAACAGTTTTTGCCAATATCAAGAAAAGTAGATTAAATAAAAGTCCTTGCGGGTGGGCGAGGGTTGTTATCGAAAAACCAATTGGAGAAGATGAGGCGTCTGCAAAAAAACTAGATAAGATTATCACCTCAACGTTTACGGAGGATCAAATATTTAGGCTGGATCACTATTTGGGGAAAGAGACTTTGGAAAATGTTTTGGTATTCAGATTCAAGAATAATATTTTTGAGCCGATGCTAAACGGCAATAATCTTGATCATATTCAAATCACTTCATCTGAAGATTTCAGTATTGCCAAGAGAGGAAAATTTTATAATGCAACAGGAGCATTAAAAGATGTTGGGCAAAATCATATTCTGCAAATGCTGGCGATTGCAACTATGGAACAACCGAAAGATGATAGTGATGAAGCCATGATTGGGGAGAGAATAAAATTAGTAAAAAGTCTTACGGCAAATCCTAAAGATATTGTTTATGGGCAATATGCGGCAGGAGTTGTACATGGAAAAGATGCGATTGCCTATCGGCAGGAAGCTTCGGTTCCCAAAGATTCGCAGACGGATACTTTCTTTGCGATGAAGGTTAATGTTAATAATGAAAGATTTAAAAATGTGCCTGTTTATATCCGAGCAGGTAAACAGATGGCGATGTGGCTTACGGAAATCTCTTATGTCTTCAAAGGGAAAGATCCATATCGAAATGTTTTGACAATCAGGGTTCAGCCCAACGAGGGGATTGCGGTAAAACTTTTCACCAAAAAACCGGGCCTTGAAATAAAAGTTGAACCAACTTACATGCAGTTTTGTTACAAGCATTATTTTCCGGGAGAGGCATTCGATGCTTACGAGAAATTAGTGCAGGATGTTTTTGCAGGAAGACATACTTTTTTCAATATTTCCAAAGAAGTGGAAGCGCAATGGAGATTTATTGACTCTTTGTCGAAAAACAGAACGCCTACGAGATTTTACAAGGCGGGAAGCTGGGGACCAAAAGAAGCGTTTGCTTTAATCGAGAAAGACGGCCGGAAATGGCTGGAACCATATCCTGCCTTCTGCCAAATCTAAAAATCATGGAAGAAAAAGTTTTTTTTGACACTTCTGACGGATTAAAACTCTGCGGAATCTTGTCAACTCCCAAACAAAAAACCGATAAGTGCATCATTCTTTGTCACGGAATAGGAAATGTTGACAAAGAAGAGGATGGAGTTTTTACCCAGCTCGCTAAAAAATTAACAGATGTGGGATTTGCCGTTTTCCGTTTTGATTTCCGTGGACAAGGTGAAAGCGAAGGTAAAAGCATTGATATGACGATTACAAAAGAGATGGAAGATTTGGAATCAGCAATTAAATTTCTTCAGGAAAAAGAATATAGGGAGTTTGGGATTCTGGGGGCAAGTTTTGGAGGCGGAGCAGTTTCCTTATTCACTTCAAAACATTCAGAATTGGTAAAAGCGCTTGTCCTATGGAATGCAGGAATTGATTATAGTTCAAAGATTACGCCCGTTACTCCTTGGGGAAAGAAATACTTTGGGAAACCGGCGTTTGACAGGGCAGAAAAGTTTGGATTCACAGAAATAGGAAGTAAGGGGTTTAACGTTGGGAAAAACCTTATGGATGAAATCAAAATTCTTGAGCCATGGAAAGGACTTGTAGGTATTAATAATCCAATTCTCTTTATTCACGGGGACAAAGATTCTTATATTCCATATTCTGATTCTGTTAAGTATTCTAAGCTTTTTAAGAATGCGAAATTAATTACTATTGAAGGCGGGGAACACGGATTTCACGATAATTCAAAACACGCAGAACAGGCAGACAAAGCAACAGCTGAATTCTTCCTGAAACATATGCAATATAAAAGTTATGTAGTAAGTTCGCTGCTACATAGCAGCGAACTATTGCAGTAAAATATAGCTATGAAGAAACTTTATTTAGAAAAACATAAACGCTTGGATAAATTGACTAAGAAGGATCACGAAGATTTAGTTATGGACTTGGTCAATGCCATAGTTTCCACAAAAAGTATCGGGGATGCGGCTCTCTTTCTTCAGGATTTGCTGACGAAATCGGAAATCAAGATGCTTGCGAAGCGACTACGCATTGCAAAGCTACTTATAAAGGGAATGGATTACAGGGAAATCGAACAAGATCTTCATGTGGGGCATACTACAATAGCTAAAATCGCCGTATGGCTTTCGGAAAGAGGAGGGGGTTTCAGGAAAATTATCAGCAATTTGCCCAAACAAGTAACCCAGAATTCTTGGGAAGAAATTTCGGACTGGGATAATTTCAAGAGGCGTTATTCGTTATACTTTTGGCCGGAATTATTGCTTGAGCAGGTAATAAAAAGCGCAAGTCAAAGGCAAAAAGACAAAATAAAAAATGTTTTAGATCGACTGGAAGAAAAAAGTGAACTGCATAAAAGGATTGGAAAATTTCTCGGTCGCTAAGCTGGTATAAAGTTCGCTGCTACATAGCAGCCAACTTTTGTACAGCTAATTAATATTAATTAATATTTAGTAATTTACCGAATAATTAATAATTAAAAGTTGCTAATAAGAAAGAATAAAGTTATGAAAATAATGATTTGCGGGAGCATGAGTTTTATTAAAGATATATGAATAACATTCCCCATTTTGGAAAAGAGCGGTGGGCTCAAGAGATTAGAATAATGCAGGCATTTATTTTACATGGAAATTTAAGTAGAATAAAATAAGACTATGACATTAGGTTTTATAGGTCTTGGGAAAATGGGATTACGCATGGTGATTAAGCTTCAAAAAGAAGGACACGAAGTCGTGGTGTGGAATCGGTCGGAACACGAATTGAAAACAGCAGCAACCATTGAGAAATTGGTAAAAAGTTTAAAATCTCCGCGGATCATTTGGTCGATGGTGCCGGCGGGGGAAGCGACGCAAAATGTTTTGGATGAGGTATCAAAGTTTGTAAGCAAAGGAGACATTGTAATTGATGGGGGAAATTCTAATTTCAAAGATACGGAAAAAAGATTTAAAGATTTTAAGAATAAAGGGATAAGATATCTGGGAATTGGAGTTTCAGGTGGCGTTATTGCTTTTGAAAACGGGTACCCGCTGATGGTCGGCGGAGACAAAAGCGCGTATGAATTTATAAAACCAATTTTAGATTCATTGGCAAAGCCCCAGGGCGGGCACGAATATTTTGGAACAGGAGGGGCAGGACATTTTGTCAAAATGGTTCACAACGGAATTGAGTATGGAATAATGCAATCTTTGGGTGAGGGATTCGAAGTTCTGCAAAAAGCAGAATACAATTTCGACTTAGTTAAGGTGGCTAAATTATGGCAAAAAGGAACTTTAGTTTCCGGATTCATGCTGGATCGGGCCAAAGAGGCTTTGGAAAATGACCCTAAGTTAGCAGATATTGTCGGGATTATTGCGGAATCGGGAGAAGCCGGATGGACAATTGAACAGGCCAAAGAAGAAGGTGTTGATGTTGAAATTATTGAGCGTTCGCTTGAGTATCGGAGAAGATCTCAAACAAATCCAAAGATTCAAAAATCCTTCACAGCAAAGTTAATAGCGGCTCTGCGAAATGCCTTCGGCGGCCACCCCATTCGCCTAGCTCAAAGTAAAGAAGTCAAGAAAAAATAACGTAATCATCTGGAAAAAAAGGAAGAATACGTGTTATACTAAATTTATGCGGTACTCAGCTTTATTCGGAAAGACAATCAAAGACGCGCCGAAAGATGAGGTAAGTAAAAATTCCAAGCTCTTAACTCGCAGCGGATTTATCCGCAGGGAAGTTTCCGGAGTTTACAATTTTCTACCGCTAGGACTAAAAGTTCTTAAGAAAATCGCCGATATTGTTCGGGAGGAAATGAATGCTATCGGAGGTCAGGAATTGTCATTAACCGCTTTACAAAATAAAGAATCCTGGCAAAAAACCGGCAGGTGGAAAACATTCCGGGCATTGATGAAAGCTAAAACTCAGCTTGAGACAGAATATCCGTTAGGGCCAACGCACGAAGAAGTAATAGTTCCCTTGGTAAAACAGTTTGTCAGCTCCTACAAAGATTTACCTCTATATCTTTATCAGATTCAGACAAAATTTAGAGATGAAAAACGGGCCAAAAGCGGGTTACTTCGCGGCCGGGAATTTTTGATGAAAGACTTGTACTCTTTTCATGCTCAAGAGAAAGATTTCAATAAGTTTTATGAGATTATGAAAAAAACCTACAAAAAAGTTTTTGAAAGATTAGGGCTTGATGCGCTAGAAACTCTGGCGGGAGGAGGAACGTTCAGCCAGTTTTCTCATGAGTACCAGGTAATTACGGATGCGGGAGAAGATGAAATTATTTATTGTCCCAAGGGAGATTTTAGCGCAAATGCGGAAGTAAGTCCCGTCAAAGAAGGAGAAGCGTGTAGGTTGGGGCACGGGCCTTTGAAAAAATCCAAGGCAATTGAAGTTGGCAATATTTTTCCGCTGGGTACGAAATTTTCCGATGCTTTTGGATTAACATACAAAAATAAAGAAGGAAAGGATATCCCCGTGATCATGGGTTGTTACGGAATCGGCATTTCCAGAGTAATGGGGGCGATTGCGGAAGTACACAATGATGCAAAAGGAATTATCTGGCCAAAAGAAGTTGCTCCGCATGATGTCTATTTGATCGGAATTACGAATAATGAATCAAGAATCAAGGAAAGAACGGATGAGGCTTATGATAGTTTGAAAAAGGCAGGACTCGATGTTTTGTATGATGATAGGGAAGATGCGGCGCCGGGAGCCAAGTTCGCAGACGCCGACTTAATCGGAATTCCAATCCGTTTGGTAGTCAGTAAAAGAAATGAAGGTAAGATTGAATTTAAAGAAAGAAAATCCGCCAAATCAGAATTATTGGGGCTGGAAGAAATTATTAAGAAGTTTAAGGCTTAGGGTAAAAAGGGGAGCTTGAAGGGAAGATTGAAATTGAAGATTTTTGTCCAGAAAAGAGTGTAAATTGCAATAAAAACCAAAGCCGCAAATCCGAACAAGATTGGCATTATTATTCCGCTTTTCTTTTTTACAGCCATAGTTTGTGCTAGAGGCATTGGGGGTGGAGTTGTAAAATTTTGAGCAGGAGCCGGCACTTCGGAATTCATCTGAACGAAATTAGTGGCCGGTTGTGTAGGGACCGACTCTGGCATTGGAACAGCTTGAGACTGCGGATTTATTATCGGTTGAGGCTGCGGAATTTGGGTCGGGTCAGAAGGAATTGACGGCGGAGGAGCTTGCGTTTGAATGGGGGCGGCCGGGGGCGTTGGAATCGTGGTCCCCATGACGCGCTGATAAGCTTCTCTTAATTTGGGATCTAATTGAGACAGTTTTTGCGGATCCATAGATATTAATATAGTCTTTTATTTTCAATAATTTGTCAAGTAGAGGATACTGCTGTATACTTGAAAGCATGAAAATTGTTGTGACGCATACGTCTCCGGATATGGATGCAATTACTTCAGTTTGGCTAATTAAAAAGTTTTTACCGGGATGGGAAACTGCAACTGTAAGATTTGTACCGGCAGGGGAACGGATTGACAGCGGAAAATGGAAAAATGGAAATGAAGCGTCTCCAATTGAAGTCATTGAGGATGACGAGGTAATTCATGTTGATACGGGTTTGGGACCTTTGGATCATCACCAGACCGTATCGGACAAAGTCTGCGGTGCGAGTCTAACCTGGGATTACGTCAGAATTCAGAATTCAGAATTCAGAATTCAGAATGACAAAATAAAGAGCAAAACAGAAGCGATCTCCAGAATGATTGGAGTAATTGTAGATATTGATCATTTTAAGGAAGTATTTTGGAAAGATGCAGTTGCAGACTATCATGAGTTTAATCTGACAAGCATTTTGGATGGACTTAAATTTCAATTTCCCAATCAGGATGATTATTATGTTGAATTTGTGAGCAAGGGATTAGACGCGGTTTTGCACGAATTTGAAAATAGAATCTGGGCGGAAAAAGAAATCAGAGAAAATGGCCAAAAGTTTACCACTCAATTTGGAAAAGGAATTGGCTTTGAAACTTTAAACGATACGGTTATCAAATTATCTCAAAAGATGGGCTATGTAATCGTTTTAAGAAAAGATCCGAGAAAGGGGTACATCCGCATCAAAGCCGTGCCTGTCATCGGCAAAATAAATATAGACTTGACCCCTGTTTATGAAAAGCTGAAAAAACTGGATCCGGATGCCACCTGGTTTCTGCATGTTGGAAAAAAAATGCTTCTCAATGGATCAGTCAAAAATCCAAAAATGCGTCCAAGCAAGCTGGGGATTAAAGAAATAATAAAAGTGTTGGAGAAAATTTAAAATGAAGTCTTGCATATTTTGCAAAATCAGAGACAGAATTATTCCGAAGGAATTTACATACGAAGATGCTAATATTATGGTTTTTCCCGACATTCATCCGTTAAAACCTGTTCATTTATTAATTATTCCCAAAAAACACCTTGGAGATTTATTAATGATGAATGATAAAGCCCGCCCGCCATCGCCTGAAAGCGAAGCCAATGGCGGGCAGGGATTAATGATTAAGCTTACAAAAGTAATCCAGAAAATGATTAAGGAGCAGAAGCTTGAAAATAAAGGCTATCGTGTTGTCATCAATGGAGGGGGAGCGCAAATTATAGATCATTTACACCTCCATCTCATGGGACCTCTGGGTAAAGCTGCAGAGATGTCCGCCTAAGTCTTGTGTATCGGTTTGGGTATTTACTCTGTTTTGGGTTTGGAGTAAAATAGGGTACAACTGATTTTTAGAATCGAGGTGTTGAATTATGGTAGTGGTTAGAAGAATGCCGGGAGACAGCGATGACACATTAATTCGCAAATTTCAAAGAAAAGTCTTAAATGAAGGAATTATTCCTGAGGCAAAAAGACGCGCTTTTTACCTGAAACCATCACTTGCCCGAAAGCAGAAAAAGGAAGACGCGAGGCGTGCAAAGAAGATGTGGGCTTAATATGGAAAAAGTAACAATCCCCATTTTTGTGGAAAGCAGATATCGGGTTGATAGGAAGCGTATCAAAAAAACCATCCTCAAAGTGTTAGCAGAGCATGAAATTAAAGGACCAGTTGAGGTCTCTGTTGCAATTGTAGGAGATAGGAAAATGCGCGCTTTAAGCAAGAAGTACAAGGGTGAGGATAAAACCAGAAATATTTTGTCTTTTTCTTTATCCGAAGGTGAATCGACACACTTGGGTAATGCCGTATTAAGACTTGGGGATATCGTTATGTCCTATCCGCAGGTTATAAGAGACGCGTCTAAGGAAGAAATGCTTGTGGACGACAAGGTTGACGAATTAACCGAGCACGGAATGCTGCACCTGTTAGGGATTGGCCACGAATAACCTATGGTTTTTTATCGGAAATATCGTCCGCAAAAAATAGAAGAGCTTGACAGCAAAGAAGTTCGCGAAAAACTTTACAATGTTCTGGAAAGCTCATCGGTTCCGCATGCGTTTCTCTTTACGGGTTCTAAGGGTTTGGGAAAAACGTCAACAGCCAGAATTGTCGCAAAAGTCCTGAATTGCGAAAAGAAAACAAAGGGTATCGAGCCGTGCAACAAATGCGAGCAATGCGTATCCATAACCAATGGAACGAATATGGATATTCTGGAAATAGACGGCGCATCAAATAGAGGAATAGATGAAATCCGCGATCTTCGTGAGAAAGTAAAATTGTCTCCAATGAGCGCGACCAGAAAAGTTTACATTATTGATGAAGTTCACATGCTAACTACGGAGGCTTTCAATGCGCTTCTTAAAACTTTGGAAGAGCCGCCAAGCCACGTGGTTTTTATCCTTTGTACAACCGAACCCCACAAAGTTCCCGGCACAATAATATCGCGCTGTTTACGCATACAATTTAAAAGAGCAACCGAGGAAGAGCTGGTCCGTTCATTTGGGAAAATAATTAAAAAAGAAAATTTGGAAGCAGAGGAAGATGCCCTACGCTTAATTGCTAATCTTTCGGATGGAAGCTTTAGGGATGGAGCGAAAATTCTGGAAGAAATAGTAACGCTAGCCAAGAATAAAAAAATCACCAAAGAATTGGTCGAGAAAAATTATTCAATTGCCAGCACACAATATCAAATAGCCCAAATGATAAAATCTTTGGAAGAAAAAGATACGAAGGGGGGATTGGGAATAGTCGCAAAGCTCGCAAGCGAGGGGGTTGAGATGGGGTATTTCATGCAGGGGCTCATAGAAACTTTACATAATAGTTTGCTTTTTAAAGCGGGAGTGGAATTTTCAGAAGATAATTCGGTGCTCGTAATGGATAATTCAAAATTAGAAATAGGAGAAATAAAAAGACTGATTGAATTATTAGCAAAAGCAAAAAGTGAGCTGAAATATGCAGTGCTTCCCCAATTGCCATTGGAATTAGTGATTGTCGAATGGTGTTCAGTCGCTGTTGGGGCGGACCATACTTCATCAGTTCGGGGTCCTGTCGCTCCTTCGTCCCGTCCGACGTCCTCGGTCGCAAGCCCCCTGCGGTCACTCGACGGGACGCCCTCCAGTCGCGCCACCCCTCGACTAGATATAAAAAAAGAAACGATTAATATCGTCCAGCAGGGGATTTCAAATTATAGCGAGCATGATGCTTTGTGGACTGCTTTAGTAGATAAAGTAAAAACCTACAATCATTCTATAGCCGGAGTTTTGCGCGGATGCAGTATAAAAAGCTACGATGGTAAAAAATTATTATTGCAGACAAATTTTAAATTTCATAAAGACAAACTTAGCGAAGTTAAAACTGAAGAAGTATTGGAAAATGCCCTAAGAGGAATTACGAAAAAAAATGTTAAAATAGAAATAGAATTAAAAAATAGGTAAAGTCCGCCTATTCTTACTTTTCGCCTTATGCTACTATTCGTAGCGCGGCTCAAAGAGCGAATATTGGCGGATTCAAGAAACTGTAATTCCAAATTAAGATTTGGAAACAGTTTCTATAAGGGGGTGAAAAATTAATGCTAAATCCATTTAAACAAATCGGGGAAATTAAAAAAATGCGCGATCAGGCGATGCAAATTCAAAGAGAACTCCAGGCCGAAGAGGTAACTGTTGACAAGAATGGCGTACGCATTGTTATTTCAGGAGACCAGAAAATAAAAGAACTTTTGTCCAATGGACAATCGGACAATGACATCAAAGACGCGGTTAATGAAGCAATCAAAAAGTCTCAAGAAGTTGCGGCCAAAAAACTCTCGCAAATGCAGGGAGGATTAAGCGGTCTTTTGGGAGGAATGGGCGGCCAGTAAAGTTTTTCTTGTTGATTAAGAGGTTTTACGATAGTAGAATAACTCTATGAAGATTTTTAGCGGAACTTCCAATAGACCCCTGGCTCAAAAAATTGCAGAAAAATTAGGACAAGATTTATCGCCTCTTGAAATCTACGTCTTTCCGGACGGGGAGAAAAGAATAAGAGTGTTAGAAAGGGTTACTGACGAAGATTGCGTTGTGGTTCAGCCAACATCTCCCGAGCCCGATAAAAGCTATATGGAGCTTTTTTTCATCGTTGATGCCTTGAGAAGATCCGGAGCCAGTAAAATAAAAGCAGTCATTCCATACCTTGGATATCAAAGACAAGATCATGTTTTTAGGGAGGGAGAAGCAGTTTCTTTGGAAGTGATTGCAACGCTTTTGAAATGGGGAGGGGTAGATGAGGTCATCTCGTTTGACCTTCATTCTATAAAAATTCCGGAGATTTTTAAAATAAAACTCAATCATTTGTCTGCGCTTCCGATATTTGCTCAAGAGATTAAAAAAATGGGCAAAGCTACTGTGCTAATTTCTCCGGATTCCGGAGGAATAAGGAGAATAAAACTTTTGTCAAGAATGTTAGGCAATATGCCTTTCGCGGTCATAAAAAAAGATAGAAACTTGGCAACCGGAAAAGTTGCGATGGATGGAATTGAGGGAAAAGTCAAAGAAAATGCAGTTATAATTGATGATATGATTTCAACAGGAGGAACTATTGTTGGCGCATCTGATTTGTTAAAGAAAAAAGGAGTAAAAGAAATCTTCGTCTTTGCGACTCATGCTGTTTTTTCAGATCAAGCGCCAAGTATTTTAAGCAATTCTTCTTTGAAAAAAGTTTTTGTCACGGACACGATTAATATACCTAAAGAAAAAAGATTCCCCAAACTTCAAATTCTGTCAGTGTCGCAAATGATAGCTGAGCAATTAAAAATGTAAAAATAAGAGTGCAACATGAAGATTCCCAAGGCAATACAGAATTTAATTGAATCTTTTGAGAAGTTACCCGGTATTGGTAGCAAAACCGCCCAGCGTTTGACCTTTTACCTTTTACATGTCCCGCAAGGTGAATTAGATAGCTTTTCAAATTCAATCCAAAATCTCAAAAAAGGAACAATTATTTGTTCTATTTGCTTTTCGGTAGACGAGAGCGACCCCTGCAGTATTTGTGCGAATCGGGAGCGGAATAAGTCAATTATTTGCGTGGTCGAGGAGCCGCTGGATGTTTTGGCGCTTGAGAAAAACGGAAAATATAAGGGGATTTATCACGTGCTTCATGGAAGAATAGATCCGTTGAGCAACATCGGTCCGGATGAGATCCGCATTAATCAATTGCTTGAACGAATCCGCGGAAATCAGTCTGCAATCAGTGAAATCATTTTGGCAACGAATCCGACCATGGAGGGAGAGGCAACAGCAATGTATATTAGTAAACAAATCAAAACTTCCTCCTCCGCTAAAGCTTCGGAAGGACAAGCAAAATTAAAAATTACCCGCATTGGGCGGGGATTGCCGACGGGAGCGGACATCGAATACGCCGACGAACTAACTCTTCAACGCGCCATGGAAGGTAGGCAGGATTATTGAGATGCGAATTTCTATTGAAGTTTTCCAGGGATATCGATTCTCCAGCTGGGTGAGCCTTCGTTGTCCGTTAAACCAACAGTTGCGATTTTACCTTTTCTTTCTTCATGATAACCGCGAGCTTTAAGGGTAGGATTGTTATTAAACTTAAAGATTAATGCCCTAGAGCTACGGGGAGTTTCAATATTGGGAAGCTGGAAGACCGATTCATTTGTCAGATCATACATGATCTTTGTTATGAGGCCCGCTGTTTCGTATGGTTTTTCGATGTCTGTAGGTATAGATACTGTTGAGCTATCAATATCATCTTTAGACAATCCTTCTGCATATTTCTTCCATTCAAAATACCTCATTGACACGTTTAGCTCAGCAAGAGTTTTATCTCCCATAAGTTTATAGACAGCGGCAATAATTTTTTTTTGATTACGATCAACCCATGCTGCCCGTAGATACGTATTGTCAATCATGATGGTAACAGTCGCATCGGCAATGTCCGTAGTTAATTTGTTGGATTCTTGAGGGCGCTTACCCATGTACAAAACTGGTAAAGAAGTTTTTACCATCGGCCTTTCCCTACAAATTACCCAAGATAAAGATTCTAGGTTTAATTGATCAATTAAGGGTGGAGGAAGCTCAACTTTCGCATCATCTTTAATAAATCCTTCAACGGTTGCAAAAGACAATGAAACAGATCTTTCCGGTTTTTTCCCTAATAATCTTGCGAGGAGAATAATATCATGGGCTAATAATTTGGATTCAAAAGACTCTTTGGAAGTTACCATATAATCTTGCTTTATATCATATTGCTTTTGGCCTGTCAAACAATTAAAATTTGAATATGGATGATACGACAATTTTGGGAGGGGCGCTTAATCAGCTCGGACAAACTGCGAAACAGACCGCAAAACAGGCTATAAAAATACCTGAAGAAATTGCACAAGATTTAGCCGGACAAGTTGGGATAGCCAAGCCTGCCGCTTCCGCTGAGGACTTCGGCCCGCTTCGTCAAAGCTCCAGCGAGGCGAGTGAGCCAAAGCAAAAGCAGTGGCAATCGGATGAAGAACGGATTAAATTTTTAAAGGATCTTTATGGCAAGTCGGACATGTCGCAGGATGGAAGTTTGAAAACCAATAAGCAGGCAACGGTGGAGGGTAAAAAACCGAGCGAATTTCAAGAGCAGATTGCCGACAAAACTCTTGAAGAGCAAAAAAGGCTGATAGAGTTGCGAAATCAATTGCACAAAGACGTTTATTATGATCCGACATTTAATCCAAAAAATCCGCCGGCCGGCGGAGAAGAAAGGCCCGCAGAAAAAGTAGAGCAGGAGAAAAACAAAGAAATGCAGGACTTGCAGCAAAAAGAAGCGAAAAAACCGCCTCCGTTGGCGATTGTGAGAGAGCAAAACAAAACAGAAATGTTCCGAGGCGCAGCAGGATAGCGGAATTTTTAATTTTAAATTTTCAATTTTTATTGAATTTTTATTTATTAAATTTTTAAAAATTTGACATTGGCTAGAAATTAAAAATTAGAAATTAGAAATTTAAGAATATGTTAAAGATATATAATACCTTAACGCGGAAGATAGAAGAATTTATACCGATAAATCCGCCGGTTGTAAATATGTATGCCTGCGGACCGACAGTTTATGATTATCAGCATATCGGACACATGCGCAGGTATGTCGGAGATGATATTTTGATAAGGGTTTTGGAATTTAACGGATTTAAAGTAAAGCAGGTCATGAATATTACGGATGTTGGGCATTTGGTATCTGATTCGGATACTGGAGAAGACAAGATGGAAAAAGGAGCGCGTAAATTTGGCATGAGCACTTGGGAAATTGCCAAGAAATTCGAAAAACAATTTTTCAATTCCATAAATGCTTTAAATATTCAGCCACCAAGTATTGTGATGCGCGCGACAGACTACATTAGAGAACAGATCGTCTTTATTCAGACTTTGGAACAAAAGGGCTTTACTTACAAAATTGCAGACGGAATTTATTTTGATACTTCAAAATTTCCAAATTACACCAAACTTTCCGGTCAGAATATAAGTGAACTAAAAGCAGGCGCAAGAATTGAAATGGTCGCGGGAAAAAAGCATCTAACAGATTTTGCCTTGTGGAAGTTTAGCTATTCTAAGGTGCAATCAAAAAACACCCCGAGGGTGTCATCGGAGGGTAAACGACAGATGGAGTGGGCAAGCCCTTGGGGATTAGGATTTCCTGGGTGGCATATGGAGTGTTCGACAATGGCGATTAAAGGTTTGGATACGGAAACTTTGGATATTCATACGGGCGGGATTGATCATATCTCAATTCATCACACCAATGAAATTGCCCAATCCGAAGCCGCAACCGGAAAAGAATTCGTAAAATATTGGGTGCACCATAATTTTCTGCATGTTGACGGAAATAAAATGAGCAAAAGTACCGGAAATATTTGGACTGTTGAGGGTGTGGTTAAAAAAGGTTTTGATCCGTTGGCTTTGCGTTATCTTTATTTACAAACTCATTACCGCCAGGAAATGAATTTTACCTGGGATGCTCTGGAAGCAGCGCAAATTGCCTACAAGCGTTTGATTGAGGAAGTTTCTAAATTAAAAAATCCAAAAGTCGGCTGCGCGGAATATGAAGAAAAATTTCTGGAGGCGATAAATGATGATTTAAATATGTCCAAAGCTTTGTCGATTGTTTGGGAGCTGATTAAATCCAATTATCCGGATAGTGCTAAAGCAGAAAGTTTGCTGAAGATGGATCAGGTTTTAGGCTTGGGTTTTGATAAAGCAAAAGAAAAAAGTAAATCAATAAAAATTGTCGTACCCGCGGAAGTGCAAAGATTGATTGAAGAACGGAACGCGTTGAGGAAACAGAGGAGCTTTACTCAAGCAGACCATATCCGCAACAAAATCAGAAAACTCGGTTACAATATAAAAGATACTCCAAAAGGAGTGCAAATTGAAAAAATCTGATAATTTAAGTTTTTTAAAGGCATTAGTATATGGGTTTACGATTGTCGGAATCGGAATTTCAATTGCAATTATTGGTTTCTTATTAACTTCGAGGTGATTTAAGAAAATTGGATGGTCAAAGCTTATTTGGATTTACGCGGATTATTTTATCATCTGTTGCATCAGGAGCTCCGCGGCCATCACGGTTACTAGTGGTGATATAAAGTAAATTATCCGGCTCGCCTCGCTGCGAAGCGGGTCCGACAACCACCTCTCTAATTCTGCCGATTTCTCCTTTGAGATGAGATGTGAGAATTTTACTTTCGATATTATATTCAAACAGCGCTTGTCCCCGCAGTCCCGCAAAAAATATAGAGCCGTTAAGAAAAACTGTGCCGCTTGGCGCCCATGTGTCAAAACCGCTGTTCATAACCGGCGTTTCCATGCCATTTCGCGTTTGATTTCCCGAAATTACCGGCCATCCATAATTTTTACCTTTTTCAATTACATTTAATTCATCCAACGTACTTGCTCCGTGTTCGGTTTCCCACAAGGTGTTGCCTTCCCAGGTAATTCCCTGGGGGTTTCTGTGTCCGAAACTGAAAACTAAATTTCCAAAAGGATTATCCGGAGCGGGATTACCATCAGAAGTTACTCTTAAAATTTTCCCGGCAAGAGAATTTTTATTCTGCGCAAGAGAGGGGTTTTGGGAATCGCCGGTTGTAATATATAAAAAACCATCGGGACCAAATTTTATGCGTCCCCCATTGTGAAAAAGCGCGCCCGGAATTTTGTCAACGATTATGGTTTTTTCCGAAAACGCACTGTTTTCAAATTTAAATCTCACGACTCGATTCAGGGTATCATTGCCGGTGGAACTATAAGTGTAATAGAAATAAACGAAATGATTATTGGAGAAATTCGGGTGAATTGTAATTCCCAAAAGCCCGCCCTCACCAAAATGTTTAACATCCTCAATAGTAGCTACAGGATTAGGATTTAAAACACCTTGACTATCAATAATTCTCACGCGCCCGGGACGCTCTGTAAATAAAATATTTTTATCAGGCAGAAAAACAAGCGCCCACGGAATTTCTAAATTTACCGCTAAAGTTGTCAATCGTGGATCGTTAGCTTGCGTTTCATTAACTCCAGCACTATCTAGTAATGTAGTATTTGTACTAATTTGCGGTCTGCTTTTTTGCGTAAAATTAGCATAAACAATGCTCAAAATTAATAAAACTCCAAGGGCAATAAACAACAGCCGTTTATTGTTTGACATACTATAGTTAATTATATATTATTAAATCTTGTTTTAACATTATTCTATGAAAAGATTAATTATTGCAATAGGAATCGCAATAATATTAATTTCCGCGTTGATAGTTTTTAAGAATAAATCACAAAAAAATCAATCCACTAACTCTGCGGATAGCTTAAATAATCTTGAGGATAGAGGCGAAGTTGTAGACTCTCCTTATCCTCTTTCAATTGAGTATATGCGTTCCCAGGAATATCCGGGCAGTGAAATTACTATCGAGCAAACTCTCCAGAGTGGATCGAATTATAATAAATATATTGCCTCATATAAATCAGACGGGTTGAAAATTTATGCTTTATTAACTGTGCCTTTTGGAAATCCGCCAGCCGGCGGAAGTTGGCCGGTTATCATTTTTAACCATGGCTACATTTCGCCAAAAGAGTATTCAACTACGGGAAAATATATCGCGTATGCGGATGCTTTTTCCAGGAACGGTTATATAGTTTTAAAATCCGATTATCGCGGGCACGGAAATTCGGAAGGGGAAGCCATAGGCGGATATGGCTCACCGGCATATACGATAGATGTTCTTAATGCGGTTGCCTCAATTAAAAAGTTTGAAGATGCTGATGTGAATCGCATCGGCATGTGGGGGCATTCGATGGGCGGATTTATCACGCTTCGCTCAATGGTAATTTCCAAAGATATAAAAGCAGGGGTAATTTGGGGTGGAGTAGTCGCTTCTTATCCTGACTTGATTTATAACTGGAGAAGATCAACCTTTACTCCGCCGCCTTTGTCAGCCGGCGCACGAAGGTGGAGAGATCTTTTGGTTGCGCAATTTGGAACACCAGCGGAAAATCCAAACTTTTGGAATTCAATTTCTGCAAACGCCTACCTTAAAGATGTGTCCGGACCAATTCAACTGCATCACGGGACAGCGGACGCATCTGTTCCAATAGCATTTTCGGAAAAACTTGATAAAGAATTAAAAGCAATGGGGAAGATATCGGAACTCTTTATTTACCGGGGGGATGACCATAATCTTGCCAATAATTTTAACACTGCCATCCAGCGCTCCGTTGACTTTTTCGACAAATATTTAAAATAATAAATTATTGTTATAATCAGGCTATGGAAAAAGGAATTGATTGTATTGGAGTCGGGGTTGTATTTTTCTGCCATGACGGAGAGGGAAATGTTTTATTGAGCAAAAGATCCAAAAAATGCAGAGATGAGTGGGATACCTGGGATCCGGGCGGAGGAAGTGTCGAGGTTGGGGAAACGGTAACGGATACGGTTAGCAGGGAAGTAAGAGAAGAATATTGCACAGATGTAATAAATTCGGAAATTTTGGGATTTAGAGATGTACATAGGGTTGATGAAAAGGGAAATGGGACTCATTGGATTGCTTTGGATTTTAAAGTTTTAGTTAACAGAGAAAAAGTTAAAAACGGCGTTCCGCAAAAACATTCGGAAATAAAATGGTTTAAGATTAATAATCTTCCAACGCCTCTTCATTCTCAATTGCCATTTTTCCTTAAAAAATACAAAGAAAAACTATTTTGAGAGGGTTAAGGGATTTGACATATTGAGCTAAAGACACTATATTAATAAATATGACTTCTGTCCATAAGAAACACGAGGCAAAGCCTGAAGAAATAAAAACAGCCTCCTCCGCCAAAGGCTCCGGCGAGCCGAAGGAACCAGTAGTTATTTCCGACGTGGTAACTAAAACGACAGAGAATATAGAGGTAGTCGACGACGTTCCTGCCTCACGGGCTTCATCCGCGGACGCGCTAAGCGACTTTAAGGAAAAGATGATTAAGGAAGAATCTCTGGGATCCGGCAACACCCCCAAAAAGAATTATATGTGGCCAATATTTTTCATTTTTATTATAGCGATAGCTCTATTTGTTGGGATTTTTATTTATAAACAAGGGATATTTAAGGGAGAAAAAATCAATGTGGCAACTTCGAGTCCAACTCCGACAATTACGCCCGAGCCTACAAAAACAATAGATTTTACTAAATATGAAATAGAAATACTAAATGGAAGCGGTGTAGATGGAGAAGCCGGAAGGCAAAAAACCAATTTGGAGGCAGAAGGATTTACAGTGTCCTCGGTTGGCAATGCGGACAATTCCGATTATACGGATACTATTATAAAAGCCAAAAAAGCAGTGGATAAAGATTTTCTAAATAAGTTAAAAACCGTTCTTGAAAATTCTTTTACAGTTAAGGAAGAAGAATTACCTGTAGATGCCTTGGTTCCTGTAACCATAATCCTCGGTCAGAAGATTTAACCCCCCAAAGTTTTTTGGTACAATACAACTGATGAACATTGGATTTATTATTTTAACCATCCTCGGGCTTTCGTTTTTTGAGATTATCACCAGCATTGATAATGCGATTATCAATGCGGAAGTATTAAGAGGTATGACTCAAAGAGCCAGGCGTTGGTTTCTTCTGTGGGGTATTCTTTTTGCTGTTTTCATTGTCCGCGGCCTGCTGCCACTTTTTATCGTGTGGCTTGCAAATCCTCAATATAACTTAATTGGCGTATTTTTTGCTGCATTCTCTCAAGATCCAAAAATTGCACAGGCTATTGCAGCAACATCCCCCTTACTTCTTTTGGCTGGAGGAGTATTTTTGGTTTTCCTTTTTTTCAATTGGTTATTTATTGAGCCCAAAAATTATGGATTACGTGGAGAAAGATTTTTTCAGGCTCAAGGAGCTTGGTTTTTTGCGGTCGTTTCAATTTTGCTGACTATAATTGTCTGGTTTGCTCTTCAAAAAGATCCGATGCTTGGATTTGCAGCAGTTGTCGGATCAACGGCATTTTTCATCATTCATGGTTTTAGACAATTTGCGGAAGAACAAGAGAAAAAATTGATTACGGGAAACATGTCGGATATCAGCAAAATTGCTTATCTTGAGGTTCTAGACTCAACGTTTTCGATAGACGGAGTAATCGGAGCATTTGCCTTTACATTTTCAATTCCCCTGATTCTTTTAGGTAACGGGCTTGGGGCATTAGTTTTACGAAAACTAACAATAAGCAATATAGAAAGAATAAAAAAATACATCTATTTGAAAAACGGTGCAATGTATTCGATATTATTTCTAGGGTCAATTATGATTTTGGAAAGTTTTGGCTACCATATCCCGGTCTGGTTCTCGCCGGTTGTTACTTTCGGAACAGTAGGATATTTCTTCCTTAAATCCAAGAAAGAATTGTTATAAGATATTGATGCCCCTTCGCTTAATCTTAAGTATTTTTTAAACTTTATGCGTTGAATAAATTATGAAAAATAGCTGCGGCGGCATCAATCCCTTCGAAGTTTTAACGAAGGGGGATTGACACCCACAAATATTTAACTGTAATATAAATTTAGGAGGTGAAATATAAATGGCAAAGTCAAAAAAAGATTCGGTGACCCTGACAAAAAATGGATTTATCGCCTTAATATTATTTGTTGTTGCGACTACAATGCTGGTAGCTTACGCTTATCTAAACTTCACAATAGTTAGATAGAAACTTACTTGTCGGGACTTGAAGAATGTCGTATTAGATATCGTACCCCTTTTTATATGCGTCACCATTCGTTCCTGCTCTTACCATCTCTCTTATCCTGTCTCTTTTTCCAGGATCGTCGTTACTATTCTGTTTAAGACCTGCAATTCTAACGCGATTCTTAATAAAATGTTCATCGTCTGAAAGGCTTGCTTTAAACCATTCATAGCCTACCGCATAACCTGATTTATTATATAAAGTTAATGGTTCTAATTTTCCTTCGTATTCATGCTTTACAGTTGCTCTTAAAAATGCCTCAAGCCTAAGTTTGTCGAAATTGCTTTTTGGCAAAACTCTCCCCCCTCTTTTATATAATTCTGGAAGCTTTTGCCACTCTGAAGTATCATTATTTAATAGTCCCAACTTCCATGCTTCTCGAATAAAAATAATGCTATTTACCTCATTCTGAGTAAACATTCTTCTTACCTTGGGAAGCTGACGAATGGCTATAATTTCTGCCTCTTCGACTGATAATCCGCGCTTAAGATAGGATGTTAACTGAGTTTCTGCTAAGAACGTTTTCTTAACAAACGCTTGTTCTGTGCGTATAAGCGAAGCGTCGCCAGTAATTCTCCTTGCCAGCGCCTGAAACATATTTAAAGTTTTTTTATTCCCTTTGATAAGTTCCTTTTGAGCTAACAGAAATACTTCTAATCCAAGTTTGTCAAAATTACTTTCTGGTAATTTCCTATTGCGTAAAGCATAAAGCTGATGTAATTCTTCCCGTGTTGAAAGGTCTTCCGGAATTAACCCTGATTCAAAAAGCAAATTGGCAAATTGAGCCCCCATTTCCCTATTTTTCAATATGGGCCATCTATGTTCTTTTCCTAACATGCGTGTTCTTGTTTTTCGACTGCTATGATCGCTAAGTTTTACCTGATTCCATTCTGGTCTACGTTTATTTTGCGCTATTGCGCTACTAACTTGTTTGTAATCAAGTCCTGTTATTTCTGCTATTTCTATATTCAGTATGTCCCGTTCGTAAAATGGCCTAACTTTATTCCAAACAGTGCTTTGTCGCTTGTGCATATTTATTTCCACTGACGTAAATTTCTGCACAGCTTGCTTTTTACTTTCAACAATGACGCCTGCTAAGGCGATATTTTCTATTACCATACTTAAAAACTCATGTTACTTTGCCTAAATGGACTTTTCTTGACTTTTTCCTGACAAGTTATATCTTAATACCTGTTTTTGCAAAAGAATGTGTAATTATAGCACAATAGTTTGCTTTGGGTAGCGTGATGAGGTAAAATTGACTCCGTGAAAACTTTGAGTGAGTTATTTAGAAAAATTAGAAAGCTTCCCCAAAAGTACAAAATTATTGGTTTGATTGCAGTTGTTGCCTTGGGATATTTTATGTTTTTTGGCAATAGAAAAGCAGCTCCCCTGCAATTTGTTCAGGTTAAAAAACAAAATCTCCGGCAGGAAATTTCAGGTTCAGGTACTTTGACCGGAACAAATAGCGCCGGTTTGCACTTTAAAGCTAGCGGCCGCCTGGGATATGTAAAAGTGAAAACCGGAGACAAGGTTATTAAAGGACAGGTAATTGCCGGATTGGACACTCAAGATCTTGAAATTGCCCTTAGACAAGCGCAAAATACCCTGCGGGACAAACGGGCAATTGTCGATAAGATAAAAGACGACACCAAAGACAATACTTCTGAAACTTTTACCCAAAGACAAACCCGAACCACAGCCGAAGTTGCTCAGGACAATGCTTATGATAACGTTTTAGCTGCTCAAAGAGCATTTCAGGATGCTGTGATTATCTCGCCACTTGCGGGAGTAGTGACAAAAGCGGATTTTTTACCTGGTGAGACTGTTTCCCTGACGGATATAGTCACTCAAGTTGTTGATTTTTCCGCAATTGTCTTTTCAGGAGAAATTGATGAGGCGGACATATCCAAAGTAGCGGTTGGACAACCGGCGGAAGTTACCCTTAATGCTTATGGAGACCGCATTTTTCAAGGTAAAGTTTCGGAAATTCTGCAGCAAACGGAAACTACTTTAAATGGCACAACAGTCGTAATAGTCAAAATACTTTTGGATAATCAACCGATTATAAATATTGCCGGACTTAACGGTCAGGTAAATATTGTTACAGCCGAAAGAAAGAATGTTCTAGCTATTCCTTTGGATGCCCTATTGAATGGCGATACTGTTTTTGTCAAAACCGCATTGGGATTGAAGAAGCAAAAAGTAGGAATAGGATTGGAATCGGACACGCAGGCAGAAATAAGCGAAGGCTTAAAGGAAGGAGATCTAGTTGTTGCCAATCCGGCCGATGTTCCCAATAATCTAAAATAATGCTACTCGTACATCTTTCAAACATCAATAAAATTTACCAAACAAGTCACGATCTTAAATTCCAAGCTCTGAAAAATATTAGCTTGTCTATTGACTCGGGTGAGTTTGTGGCGATTATGGGACCATCAGGTTCCGGAAAATCTACCTTAATGAATATTTTGGGACTTTTGGACAAACCCACCAGCGGGTCGTATAAATTGGAAGGGGAAGACGTAGCTCATTTAAGTGAAAAAGTAATGGCTGAAATAAGAAATAAGAAAATAGGTTTTGTTTTTCAGCAATTCAATTTGTTAAATAGAACTTCAATTTTGGATAATGTTACGCTTCCCTTGATCTATGGCGGAATTGATAATCAAGAGAGAATAACCAAAGCAAAAAAAGCCTTAGATCAGGTCGGTCTCTCGGACAAATTGGAAAACCGTCCAAATCAACTCTCGGGAGGCCAGCAACAAAGAGCGGCTATTGCCAGAGCTTTGGTAACAGATCCCCAAATTATTTTGGCTGATGAACCAACCGGAAATTTGGATACTAAAACCGGACAGCAAATTATGGAAATCTTCCGCAAATTGAATAACGAGGGAAAGACGATAATTTTGATTACGCATGAGGTGGATATTGCGAGGTATGCAAAAAGGACGATTCGCGTCAGAGACGGAGAAATAAAATGAATCATTTGGAAACATTCAGGGTGGCAATGGCAGCGATTCTGGCCAATAAAATGAGGGCGTTCTTAACGATCTTGGGAATTATGATCGGGGTTTTGTCGGTAATTCTTTTAACCTCTTTGGTTTCGGGGCTTAAAACAACCATTACCAAACAGATCGCCGGTCTTGGTTCCAATTTGGTTATTGTGGTTCCGGGAAGAATAGGCGGATCAAGATCTCCGGGCGGAGTCCAGGCAAACCGATTAACTTTTGCAGATGCGATAAATCTTAAAAATAAATTAAGACAGGATGCGCAAGTTTGCGCTGTTGTGCAAAAAACAGGCACTTTGAAAAGATTAAATATCAACGATAAAGGAGCAGCCATTTTCGGAGTCCAGGCGAATTACGAAAAAATAATTAGCTTGAAAACGGAGAAAGGAAGATTTATTAATGAAGCGGACGTTACCAGCGGAAGAAGAGTAGTGGTCATTGGAGCAACGGTCGTAAAAAATCTTTTTGGGACAGCGTCCCCTCTGAATCAGACCATAAAGATTGCAGGAATAAATTATGTGGTTATCGGAATTGCAGGTTCCAGAGGATCAATCTTTGGCATAGATCAGGATAATTCTGTTTTAATTCCGTTAACCAGCGCCCAAAAACAATTTGGAATTACCAGTCCCAATACTATTTATATAAATGCGCTAAAAGCGGAAAACGTCAAAGACATACAAGCCAAAGCAAAAGCGATATTAAATAAAAGATTAACCGAAGATGATTTTAGCGTCTTAACTCAGGAGCAGGCCCTATCTACAATATCAACCGTTACAAATGTTTTGACTTTGGGTCTTGGAGGAATTGCCGCAATTTCTTTGATTGTCGGAGGAATCGGAATTATGAACATAATGCTGGTTTCGGTGACGGAAAGAACCAGGGAAATCGGCCTGCGAAAAGCCTTGGGAGCCCAAACCGAGGATATCAGAAATCAATTTTTGATCGAAGCAGTGACGCTGTCCGGCATAGGAGGAATAATCGGAATAGTTTTGGGAATATTACTTTCGCTTTTGATTAATAATTTCCTACAGACAACGATCACCTGGTGGTCAGTTCTATTGTCTTTTGGATTTTCGATGATAGTCGGAATCGTTTTTGGTGTTGCTCCGGCGGTCCGCGCCTCAAAACTTGATCCAATCCAAGCCTTGCGCTATGAGTAAATGAAAACAACTGTCAGACCAGCGTTTTTAGCATCTGATCTGTTTTTTGCTGTACGCCCTTCAGGATTTGCACCATTCTTTTGAAAACCTCAAGGCTTGGTCTTAGTTTTTTTACCGATCTTAAATATTTCCTATCCTCTTCGTTCATATAAAACTATTTTACCTGACAATTGCAAAGATAGCTTGACAGCATCTGGACATTTATCAGACAATCCGGTTGAGGTAGGCTTCGCAAGCTTACATTTATAATCTAAATTACAAAAAGTATGCTAATATTGGTTAGCGTATTTTTATCGCAAAGGAGAAATATGAGATTTAAAGATAGAATACAGGCCGGACAATTGCTGGCAGATAAACTAAAGGGGTATGCCGATAAAGATGTGGTGGTTTACGCTATCCCTAGGGGTGGTGTTCTAACCGCAGTTGAAATAGCCAGAAATCTTCATGCTGTTCTGGATTTGGTAATCACCAGAAAAATTAGCCATCCGGATAATCCCGAATACGCCATTGCGGCAACAGCAGAAAATGGGCATATTGTCGGTACCCCAAGAGAATTAGCGCTGGTTGGTGAAGATTGGCTGGAAAGAGAAATGAAGAAAGGACGTCTGGAGGTAGCAAGAAGAAGAAAGAAATATCTGCATGGAAAAAAAATGACATCTGCTAAGGGGAAAATAGCTGTTGTTGTTGATGATGGCGTAGCAACCGGCTTAACGCTTCGGGTTGGCATTATGGAAATTAAACATTATAATCCTGCAAAGCTTATCGTTGCTGTTCCGGTCGTTCCCAGATCAACTGCAAAAATTTTGAGGAAAGAGGCAGACGAGCTAATTGCGCTTGAGATTCCATCTGATGATAAATTCCTCGGGGCAGTCGGGTCATATTACGATAGCTTTGCGCAAGTTAAAGATAAAGATGTAATAAAAATTCTTGATGCATATCGATGAGGCTAATCAAAAAGACCAGGATCATCAGCCGATTCGCGGAGGTTGCAATTTAAAAGAAAAATGGCGTAAGATAATTATAGTAGCACTCTTTTTGTAGAAAAGGTGGAGAAGAGATATCAAAGAAAGGAGGTTGTCAAAATATGGAAAAAAATTCCAGTTTCTTTTCAAACCCCAAACTTTCCTGGTTGTGGCTTTTAATAAGAATTTATGTCGGGTGGGCATGGCTTACTGCAGGATGGGAAAAAATAATCGATCCTGTCTGGGTTGGAGCAAAAGCCGGAGTAGCAGTAAGCGGTTTTTTGGCCGGTTCACTGGCCAAGACAACAGGTGCACATCCACAAGTTGCAAGTTGGTATGCGGATTTCATAAAGACAGTAGCGCTGCCAAATTCCGTCATTTTTTCCTATTTGGTTTCCTACGGGGAACTTTTTGTAGGGATTGGCTTAATTCTAGGCGCATTTACGGGAATTGCCGCATTTTTCGGAGCATTCATGAATATGAATTATCTTTACGCCGGAACCGTCAGCACCAACCCGACATTGCTGATTCTTCAAATTTTCATAATGCTGGCAGGAAAAACTGCGGGGGGTATCGGTTTGGATAGATTTTTGTCACCGTGGATTGCGTCCCGGAAATATGGTGCAAAATAGTGATAAAAGCGAAAAAATTTACGTTACCCACATAAATATAAGGCAGAGTATATTTTTTTTGCTGCTTAAACTTATCTTTCTGGATGTGACAGCAGCATTCATAGCGATATTATATTTTTCTTCGGTTACAAATAAATTTGTGCCCGAAGTCATCAATAGTGCAATACTATCGTATAACTTACCATTTTTTTTGATCCTGGTTTTTCTAAAAATTGCCTTGACTATTTATATTGTTATGCGATGGATAACTGAATATTACGAAATTTGGCCTCATGTCCTGATGTACTGGAGCGGTATTGTTTGGAGAAATCAGGAAAAACACCCATTTTCGCAAATGAGATCTGTAAAAGTTGAGCAGGGATTTTTTGGAAGAATTTTTGGGTTCGGGACAATACACCTTTACAACTGGTATTTAGAAAAGTATACCTCTTTGTATTTAATACATAACCCGATTAAATATTTTCATATTATTGAAGGTCTGCTTCCAAAATCGGAAAAAGACAGAGAAATTTTTTTGGGCAATACGGCATCGAAAGAATCTTAACATTTGAAATGATGGAGATAACGGCAAATGGTAAATTATTGGATCTATCGGGGAAAACCGCAATTGTAACAGGCGCGGTAGGAATTGGCTTTGGGATTGCCTACCGGTTAGCAGAAGCCGGAGCCAGTGTTGTGATTGCAACCCGTTCTCTTGATGAGGCCAACGAGTCGGTCAAAAAATTAACCGAAAAGAATTGGAAAGTAAAAGCAGTGCAGGCAGACGTATCCATTGAAGAAGATGTCAAAAGGATGGTTGCAGCCTCTGTTGCGGATTTTGGATCGGTAGATATTCTGGTGAATAATGCGGGAATCTATCCGACAATTCCGGTTATGCAGATGACACTTGGGGATTTTGACAAAGTGCTGGCGGTAAATCTTAAAGGAGTATTTTTGTGTACAAAATATGCGGCGGAACAAATGATTAAACAGGGGAATGGTGGAAAAATTATCAACATTACCTCTGTTGACGCGCTTCATCCCTCATCTGTTGGTCTGGCTCATTACGATGCATCAAAGCATGGGGTGTGGGGATTTACCAAGAATGTTGCACTAGAGCTTGCTCCGCATAAAATCTGGGTTAATGCAATTGCGCCGGGCGGAATTTTGACAGAAGGAGTAAAACGGATGCAAGCGGGACATCCTGCCACCGCAGGTGTTGATCCCGCAAAGCTTCTCGAGATGTTTTTGGCAAAAATTCCAATGCGTAGGATGGGGGAGCCTGATGATATTGGAAAAGTTGCTTTATTTCTGGCTTCAGACATGTCTTCGTATATGACAGGAACTCAGATTATTGTTGACGGAGGAGTCTTACTTTCTTAAATTATTTTAAAGGGGGTGATATGGCATGATGAATTTCGGAAATTGGGGATCAGGGTATTACATGATGAATTCCGGGTTGGGAACTATTATGGTTATTTTTTGGGCAGTAATCCTAATTGACTTGATTCTTTTAGGGGTTTGGTTGTGGAGGCAGGTGAATAAAAAATAACTTTACTTTGTTCCTTAAAATTCCTCATATAAAAATAGATTGTTGGACATGAAAAACTTTGACGCGCGTAAGTAATTTGATGACAAAACTCCCAGTTGTTTTTATCCAGGGAAGCATGTATTATTTAAGGCATGGTTCAAAAAGCGTTTTTAAAAGTATTTCGTAAATCCCATTACTTCGTAATCACTGCCGCTATCGCTTTCAACGTTCTGTTTCTGCACTATCTGATTCTTATACAAAATACCACCTGGGATGCATTCTGGCAGTCTAATCTTCCTTGGTATAGCTGGTCTCAGGTTATATTAAGCATTGTCAATGCCGCTCTCATAGGTATTGCCATCTCTTTTCTTTTATATGTGATCGAGGAGAGAAAGAAAGGATCCGAAACGACTTTTTTCAATACCCTTGGATCCTTAGTCTTTTCCACTGCCGTGACAGGCTGTTCTGTTTGCAGCGCTTTCCTCTTACCGACACTGGGAGTCGCAGCGTCTTTAACCGCTTTTCCTTTCGGGGGGCTGGAAATAAAACTATTCTCAATTGTTGTACTTTCGTATGCGATTTGGCAGTACTCAAAAAACATCCTGGGGTTTTGCAGGAACAAACAGCCGTCAGCCAACGTTTACAAAAGAACTTTTAGTCAATTACAGCCTTTTTTACTTTTGTTTCTTTTTGTTTTTAGTGTTTATGCTATTCCCAGACTTCCTATCAAATATCGGGCCAAAACTCAAAGTAATACGGTCGCGGCGGCAGCTGCTAATGTTTCCAAGATTAAGGCCGATGCCGCTTCTGTTTTTGCTCAAATAAATCCCGCAAAAGGATACGAAATAAATGTAAAATATGGCGATATAGGTCCCAAAATGCTTGAGATGGGCGTAATTGATTTGGAGAAATTTAAGCAAATTTATCAACAATCTCAACAGGCGCTGACGCCGGAACAAGAAGAGATCTTAACCCGAGGCTCTGATAAAAAAATTAAGATAGACCAAAACAACTCCTATTTTCTGTTGAACTTTTTCTGGGCTTTTGGTCTTGGAAATAAAACAAAAATATTGACAGAAGGGGATATGGTCAAATATGGCCAAGGGCAGGTTGGCAAATTTGCTTCAACCGGAGGATGGACGCTTGCCAAAAGCGATGCAATCGACTACTACTCAAAAAGAGCTCTAGTTCCATTAACGCCTACGCAGGAAGATCTGGTCAACAAAGTCGCCTCGAACATTTATAGGCCATGTTGCGGTAATTCAACAGCTTTTCCCGACTGCAATCATGGAATGGCGCTTTTAGGCGTGCTTGAGCTAATGGCGGCACAAGGCGGCACTGAAAATGAAATGTATAATGCGGCAAAATACATCAATGCCTTTTGGTTTCCCGCCAATTATTATGACATTGCTTTGTACTTTAAAAATAAAGAAAATAAGGACTACAAAGATGTAGATGCCAGACTAATTCTTGGTAAGGATATTTCGTCGGCTTTCGGAGCGCAAGCGGTAAAAAAATGGCTAACGGAAAATGGCATAGTTGCGCCGCCGCCCCAGCAAAAAGGAGGCTGCGGAGTTTGAAGGTAACAATATCAATTATCATAATTACCGTTGTTATCCTTGGCGGAGGCGTATGGCTTTTAGGGAGTAATGGTGCTAAAGAAGAGGCGAAATTGAGTAAACCTTTGGTGGGAGATGCCATCGCCGACCAGGGGGCAAATCACGTACCGGAAGGCACTTTAGTAACTTATCTTACCAATCCGCCTACCGGAGGCTCTCATTATGCCCTTTCTGCAAAGGCCGGTATTTATGACAAGAGCGTGCCGGACGGAAATCTGATACACAGCATGGAACATGGAGCAGTCATACTTTGGTACAATGGCTTATCTAAGCAAGATATTGAACGCTTAAAACAAATTTTTAATTCGGTTTCAATTAGCAAAAAAATTATGGTTCCCCATGCTACGATGGATGTTTCAATAGCTCTAACCTCGTGGGGGAGATTACTTAAACTTCAGGCAATTGATGAGGTTAAAATAAAAACCTTTATGGAAACGAATGAAAACCGAGCCCCTGAAAAAGCCCCGCTCTAAGATTATGAGAAAATCAATTATTAAAGGAAGCGCGGCATTTCTAATTCTTTTGGCCGTTTACTTTTTGATTTTGACTCTAGTTTCCGGGTGGAAGTTTGCCTGGGAGCAGTTTAGCCGGTTCTGGTACTTTATTATAGCTCTTGCTTTGGGCTTTGGGGTGCAATTTGGCCTTTACAGTTACCTTAAGGAGATTATTAGACAAAAGGCTAAGACGGGACGAGTTTTAGCCGCAACCGGCGTAACTTCCACTACGGCCATGATTTCCTGCTGCGCCCATTACTTGACCAATATTTTGCCAATTCTCGGGATAACAGGTATAATTACTTTTATCGGTCAATACCAGGTTCAATTTTTCTGGATTGGCTTATTTTTTAACCTTTTGGGAATACTTTACTTGGGAAATAAGGTGCTAAGATTTTCTAAACAATAATGAAAAAAATTATCATTATTTTTATTGCAATTCTGTTTATAATTCTGGCGGTTAAGTTTAGGGGAGTGCCCTTTGAGACAAAAGAGAACAGCGAGGGTTCTGTTGTGATCACTGTTACGCCCCGTGATCTAGAAAGTGACCCATCCTCCTTAAGTTTTGACATTGCATTAGGCACTCATTCTGAAGAATTGGACAGCGATTTGATCGTTGTTTCAGAAATCGTAGATGATCAGAGAAAGTCATACAAGCCCATATCTTGGGAAGGAACACCTCCCGGAGGGCATCACCGCGAAGGCGTTTTGAAATTCAAGCCCATTTTGCCCGGGCCCAAATCGATTGAATTAATAATAAAAAATGTCGGCGGAGTGCCGGAAAGAAGTTTTAAATGGAATCTTTAAAACTTGTTAAATAATTTCATGAAAGAAAAACAAATTATTATATTGGGCTCTATAATTACAGCTGCTATGCTTGTGGCGGCGATCTTTCTATTCAATGGCAATAGCGGGCAAAGCTCTTCTACTAGTCAGACAGTAAATATATCGCTTGATAGTTTAGTCGGCAAAACAGCGCCTGATTTTACATTGGAAAATTACAACGGTGAAAAAGTTACCTTAAGCAAGCTCAAGGGTAAAAATGTTGTCCTATTTTTTAGTGAAGGCCTAATGTGTTATCCGGCCTGCTGGGACCAAATCGCTGCTTTTGGGAAAGATAATGAATTTGCGAGTAAGGATACTATTGCATTGACGATTCTCAATGATCCCAAGAGCGACTGGAAAATGGCAATTGAAAAAATGCCGGAATTGGCTAAAGCCGTAGTCCTTTTTGATACCGACAAGCGGATTTCCATAACCTATGACATGCTTTCTCTTCCTTCATCCATGCATAAAGGACAGCTTCCCGGGCACACCTACGTGGTTATTGATAAAGAGGGAATTGTCCGATATGTCAAAGATGACGTTTCCATGGCAGTCAGAAATCAGGAATTAATAGCAGAAATAAACAAACTTTAACCTATGGAACTTTTAATCAGCGCATCTTTTATAGCCGCGTTTTTCGCAGGAATTGCCGCGCTTTTTGCACCCTGCTGCATCACCGTGCTCTTGCCAACTTATTTTGCTTCCATTTTTAAGCAAAAAACTACAGTATTTTTAATGACTTTTGTTTACTTCCTTGGCATCTCATCGATCTTTCTTCCCATTGGTATGGGAGTTTCATTCCTGGCTCAAATCTTCAGCCAATATCATGATACGATTTTTCTTATCGGGGGAGTCTTTTTACTGTTTTTAGGCATAACTTTGCTTTTGGGACAGCAATTTTCTTTGCCTTTTACTGTCCACCCGGAGCTGAAAAAGCAAGACTTTGTGTCGGTTTATATTTTGGGTATATTTTCTGCAATTGCCACCACTTGCTGCGCACCTGTACTGGCCGGAGTCCTGACCTTATCAGCGCTTCCCGGTTCAGTTTTCTTAGGAGGAGTTTATACCCTGGCTTATGTGTTAGGAATGGTTCTTCCTCTTTTTATTATTGCCTTTACCCTGGACAAAGCCGATTTTACCAAAAAGTTTTTCGCCTTCAGAAGAAAAATCTCCTATACTTTTCTTGGCCAAAAAATCCAGCAAACTTTAGCTAATCTTTTTTCCGGACTGATATTTGCTGCATTGGGAATTATTATTATTTATCTTGCAAAAACAAGCCAGCTTACGACGCACTCTTCATACCAGATTGCCTTGAATATATACCTGACAAAATTTATTGAGTTCATTGGCCAATTCACTAAATTTATTCCCGAGACAGCTTGGGCCATCATCGTCATTGCTATTGTAGTATTTATTACCTATATTGCCATTAAGCAATTTGTATCGTTGAAGAAAAACAAGACCAAGGGAGGTGACTTACATGAATAAAACAGGGCTTATTGCAATTTTAAGTACCGGAATAGTCGTAGTTTTAATACTGGTCGTTAGTCGGTTTAGCAATTCTAACAGACAAGCTGTTCAGGCGACTGAAAAGGAAGTATCAGGTAATGCGTTATCCAAAAGCACGCAAACAGACTCTGCGGCAGATCATCATGGAGGAGGAGCGCCTGTTGATACGACTATTTTTAATAGTTTAATTAATAAACCTGCGCCTGATTTTACGTTGGAAAGTTATGATGAAAAAAAAATTACCCTAAGTGGATTAAAAGGTAAAAATGTCATTCTTTTCTTTAACGAAGGATTGATGTGTTATCCGGCCTGCTGGAATCAGATTGCGGCTTTTGGCAAGGACACGGGGTTGCAAAATAAAGCTGTAATATTAAACATTACGGTTGATCCTAAAAATGATTGGAAACAAGCGACAGATAAAATGCCGGAACTAGCTCTTGCAACAGTAGTTTTTGATAGCAATAGGGAGGTTTCCCGAAAATACGGAGTTCTAACTCTTCCTTCGTCAATGCACAAAGGTCAATTTCCCGGACATAGTTACGTAATAATTAATAAAGAAGGAATTGTTAAATTTATCAGAGATGATGCTTCCATGGTAATCAGAAATCAGGAATTAGCTTCCGAAATTGACAAGCTTTAACGCCCTTGGATTTAGCAACAAGATTTGGTTTTTGTTGCATTTTCTTTCATGTAATCCTTTGGATTGGCGTTAAATTGATCTTTGCAGTTTTCTGAGCAAAAATAATATTTTGCGCCATCATTTTCTGAAGAAAACTCAGTTTTTTTATCCACCTTCATCCCGCAAACAGGATCCTGAGCCTTATCGTTTTTTCCAAAACCAAACATAATAATCACCTCCCTTTAATTCAATTTTGCCCGTCTTAACAGAAGAGCGTTAAAAACCACAATAATTGATGATGCGCTCATCAAAAGAGCAGCCCATTCGGGCCGAAGCAAGATGTCAAATGACGGATAGAGCACTCCTGCCGCTGTTGGGATAGCAAAGACGTTATAGCCGGTTGCCCAGATTAGATTCTGAACCATTTTGGTATTAGTTTTTCGGCTTAAAGATATTGCTTTGACTACATCCATTGGATCATTTTTCATGAGCACGATGTCTGCCGATTCAACTGCGACATCTGTCCCCGCGCCTATGGCAATTCCAACGTGGGATTGAGTAAGAGACGGAGCATCATTAACACCATCTCCCACCATAGCTACAATATTCCCTTCGTTTTGCAATTGCTTAACCTTATTAACCTTATCCTCAGGTAAAACTTGGGCAAAAACAGTATCCAGATTAAGTTGTTTTCCAACCTCGCTGGCTACATCAAGGGTATCTCCCGTAAGCATAGCTGTTTTTATTCCCATGTCGTGAAGTCTTTTAATCGCCTCTTTTGATTCTTCCCTGATTATATCAGCAAGAAGTATTACTCCGGCTAGTTTGCTATCTATGGCAACAAAAACTGGCGTACTCGCCTTACTCTTCCTTCTCCAACCATTCTCATTTATCCTTATTTTTAATTCTTCCATTAAAGCTTTATTGCCAACCACAATTTTTTTATTACCAATTTTTCCGGTAGCTCCTTTACCCGGAAAAGATTTAAATTCTTTTACATCCGGGATTTCTAGCTTTCTATTCCTAGCATGATTAACGATTCCTTGAGCGATGGAGTGTTGTGATTGAACCTCTACGGCGGCCGCTAATTTCAGAAATTCATCTTGATCTTTAATACTCGATTTTTGGCTTAAAATAATGTCAGTTACTCCGAACTCTCCTTTTGTCAGAGTTCCTGTTTTATCAAACACCACATAATTCAATTTTCTGGCTATTTCCAGTCCCTTCATATCCTTGATCAAAATTCCGTTTTTAGCGCCAAGAGTAGAAGTAATCGTGGTAACTGTAGGAATGGCTAGTCCAAGCGCATGAGGACAAGCGACAACAATTGCCGCCACAGCCACAGTCGCTGCGAAAACAACTCCGTGAGGTAAAATAAATACCCAGGTAATAAATGAAACAGTTCCGGCAACAATAGCTATATAGAATAAGACACCGGCTGCTCTATCAGCTAAGTGTTGCACATTGGGTTTTGAAGCTTGGGCCTCCCGTATTAATTTCATGATTTGAGAGATGGCTGTATCCGCTCCTGTTTTGGCAACTTCAATTGTCAACGACCCGTCTTGATTAATAGTGCCTCCAATTACCTTATCGTTTTTTTTCTTATTAATAGGTCTTGATTCTCCGGTAACCATTGATTCATTAACCGAACTTTCTCCATCTATTATCGTACCGTCAATCGGAATTTTTTCTCCCGGCTTAACTAAAACTCTATTGCCTATCACTAATTGATTAGTTTTAACATCCGTGATGTCACCATTCTTAATAAGATGAGCGGATGGGGGAATAAGTTTGGTCAATTCTGCCAAAGCGCCTGTTGCTCCCCTGACCGCTCTCATTTCAAGCCAATGGCCTAATAAAAAAACAGAGATAAGGGTGGATATTTCCCAATAAAGAGATTCTTCCGGAAAAAAGAAAGTTGCGGCAACTGAAAAAGTAAATCCTACAGCTATGGCAAACGCTACCAGAGTCATCATTCCGGGATTTTTTTGCGATAATTCTCCTTTTGCTGCTTTAAAGAAAGGTATTCCGCCAAAGAGGAAAATAAAAGCACCTATTACAAAAAGCAACAATCCGATACCTGGAAAATTTACATTAAAATGCAACCATTTTTGGATATTTGGCGAAAGAAGCATGATAAGTAAAACAAAAGGTAAGGTAATAAAGAAACGTTTTCTAAAATCTTTCTCCATCGAGGCATGATTTTCGTGCCCCTCATGCTCTGCGTTTATAGGCACAAGCTTCATTCCGCACTTTGGACAATTACCAGGAGTATCTCGTATTACATCCGGATCCATTGGGCAGGTATACGTTTTTTCATTCATAAAGATTTATCTATCTATTGATGAATCCTCTTAAATAATCTTAACAGTTCTGCGATTGCTTTTTCTCTTTCATTTCGGAATTGATCTGCGACATGTGTTCCTAAATGTTTTTCGAATATAAGCGCATCAAGACTTTTGATTGAATTTTGTATAGCTAAACTTTGATCGAGCAAATCAATACAATATTTATCTTCTTCGATCATTTTAAGCAAACCGTCAAGCTGTCCTTTGATAATATTGATACGCTTTTGAGCTTGCCCCTTGACATCCTTATTTTTATTCATATATATTATAGTATATACCCCTGGGGGGTGTATGTCAAAAGGAGGTGAAAATTTATGAAAAATCAATCATACGCAATACAAAATGCCTTAGCAGTTACAACGGCTATTATTTATGTATTGTGTCGGCTGTTGGTGGGCTTATTTCCTAATGAATTTTTTGCTATCGCTCAATCATGGTTTCATGGCGTTGAGTTTAGTAGGCTAGACGTTGGGAATTTAACTATGTCGGCATTTATCGTAGGTTTAATCTCATCTACGATAACAGCTTGGGTAGTCGGCTATATCTTTATAAAGGTTTATAGATCATTTGTAAAATAGTTCCATTTGTGATATAGATAGCAACCTAGTTGGTATTAAGAAATTAGTGGAGTAATCCTTATCGGTATATTTCGACTTGAAAGATAATCGAGCAAATAAAAAAAACCGGCTGCAACCCCCTCAAAAAAAATCGCCCCAAAAATTCTAAATTTTTGCTATACTTTCTGTGTTAGGGTATGAAATTCAAAAAAGCGTTAACAATAAGCATTAGCGAAGATAGCTTGGACCGGAAATATTGGGGAAAGCTAGATAAATTGGTTGAAAGAAAATTATGTCTCCCAAAGGACAGCCCTCAAATAAGAAAAGAATTGGTCGACGTCGACTGTATCTTAACGGGATTTCAAATACCTGTTGGCAGAGAAGAAATAGATGCAGCTCCAAATTTAAAATATATTAGCGTTTTAGCTACCGCTTACGGAAAAATTGACACAGATTATGCAAAGAAAAAGGGTATAATCGTGACCAATGTCCCGGGTTATTCTACGGAATCAGTTGCGGAATTCGTTTTTGGAGTAATCTTGGAAAAGATAAGAGATTTATCCAGGGCAAAAGAGCAGGCGGGTAAGGGCAATTATTCCGAAGCAGGGTTTAAAGCAACAGAGATAAAAGATAAAATATTTGGAGTAATTGGTCTGGGAAGAATTGGGAGTAGAATAGCAGAAATTGCCAAGACTTTTGGCGCGGATGTCAGATATTGGTCGAGGCATAGAAAAGAAGATTTGGAGAAAAAAGGTATTAAATATCAAGATGCCGATAGTTTAATTTCTCAAGCGGATATTATTTCTCTTAATTTGGCAGAAACTCCGCAAACAAAACATTTTCTAAATAGAAAAAGAATCAATAGCATTAAGAAGGGAAGTTTGGCTGTAAGCACAGTTACCAATGAGATAACAGATTTAACGGCATTAGAAGATAGGCTTAAAAAAGAAGATATAACTATTATTCGTGATCATCCGGATGAGTTAAGCCCGGAAGAAGCGAAAAGATTATCTAAATATAAAAATTGCATATTCTATCCATCAATTGGTTATATCTCTGATGAGGCAAGAATAGCCAAGCAAGAAATTTTTATTAGCAATATGGAAAGTTTCCTAAATGGAAAACCTAAGAACATAGCGACATAAATCTGATAATTCTTGGAAACCGGTTGCAACCCCCCCCAAAAAATTCCTGTTATAATTAATTTAAAGATGCCAATCATAAGAAAAATCATTTATCGCCAATCAACTAAGGCTGCGGTATTTATTGACGCAGCTAATGTAATTTATTCCCAAAGAACTCTAAAATGGCAGATAGATTTTAAAAAATTGATGGATTACTTCAAGGTCAATTATCAGCTGGATAACGTCTATTTCTATTTTGGATATTTAAAAGATGACGAAAAACAACAAGGATTCTTTAGGAAATTAAGACAGTGGGGTTACAAAATCAGAACCAAAGAAGTTAAATTAATTAGACAATCTGACGGCACTATCTTAAAGAAAGGGAATTTGGATGTGGAGCTGACCATAGATGCCATTAAGGATCTTAAGTATTATTCGACAGCTGTTCTAATGAGCGGAGACAGCGATTTTCATGCCCTGGTCAGATATCTGCAAAACAAAGACAAAAAAGTAGTTGTAATTTCATCGAAAGGGCATGTCTCTTACGAACTTTTAAAAGCTGCGAATAAATATATTAATTTCAATACTTTAAGAGAATTTGTGGAGAGAATCTAGATTCCAAAAATCCCCTTTCGGGGATTTTCAGATGATTATTAAATATTATTCTAGCGTATTAAGCCAATCTTGTCAATCGGAAGAATAGCCTTGACAGGAATTAATAACAGGCTGCAACCCCCCCCTCTAAAATTCCATAAGTTGTTTAATGCGTTTTTGTTTCGGGGGTAAGAGTATAAAAGATCCGAGGAATTAATTTCAGTTCCTCTACATCAACTATCACGGCATCCGTTTGCATAACATTTTTAGAATCCCTATAGGTAACGTCAAAAGGAATTAAGAGAACGCTTTTTCCAACTAGGCTTGAGTCAACCCTTGCAAATCCACCATGAAGATTGTAATCGGATTGGGGTTTATCATCTCGTTGTGCTTTTAATAGCATCTGCTCGAGCTCTTCAGGAGTAATTTCACGCCCTTCGCCTAGGGGATAACGTGGAAAATGCTTTGGGAAAACAAATCCTGACGGACGAACTTCGCCTTCCATAAAGTATACCCTATCAATCTCTCTAAGGTCCCTTGCTCCAATGATAATCCTTGGTCTTTGTCCATTTGGGATAAGTTTTCCTCCTTGAGTTTCATAAACTTCTAAGTTCCCATATTTATTTGTCTTCAGAATGTGAGTAAGTGGATCAAAACGGAGAAGGTCTTGTGACCAATAAGGATCAGAATTAAATCCGAATTGATCAGCATCATACTCATCTGTGATGCTAAAACCTCCTATATTGCTGAATGATACTGATTCCGATCCTAATTTGAAATTTTTAATCCTGCCCATTTTTAATCGAATTGAATTTGATTCAACTTGTTCAAGCGTCAATGGTTTTGGCCCCGTTTCAGTAATTAATGGATTTTTTGGTGCTTCTATATTGGCCATAAAGAGGATTATACGTATGGATGTCGGAAAAAGCAAATAAGAAAATCGGCTGCAACCCCCCCCATTCTCACATTCTAATTCTTGCAAAAAAAGAAAAATAAGTATAATATTGTCTTCGACTTATGGGAGTAGAACGAAATGATTTCATCGCAAGCAAAGAAACAATGAGGGATCTTAGACGTGATTATTCAGTTGTTAGAGACAGTTTTCAGGAAAGCTTGGGAACATTAGTTAGGGAAGTGTCCGATTTCCTCGTAACTAAGTATGGTGAATTTATGCCAAACACAAAAGACCAGATTTCAGATGGGATTGAGAATAGACTGCTTTTCTTAACAAAAGAATCTTACGTAAAGTTTCATAAGGATTGGCTTGGGAGAGAGGAGTCAAGAAATCCAACGGCATATGTTTGTAAAAAGGGCGGTATAACAGTTCTCCTAGATACGCTTGAAGTATGGGCGGGTATTTCTCAGACAGAAAAGGAAAAATTTATTGAATATTTTGGCAGTAAAGAACAGGCAATAACGGAACTGACTTATATAAATCTTATTGCAAACATCGTACATGAGACAGTGCATCAGTTTCAGGATTGGTCACTTCCGGAATTATTTTTTGAAATGGGAACAGTATATTATCAGGAGGAGATCAATCGGGAAAGAGACTATGAATGTCCTACCACGGAGAAGCAAGATAAAATTAGTCATCTATATAAGGAGCTTATTGAGGAATTTGGAGAAGAAAATATGCATAAATTATATTTTGGGGGTTTTAAAAATACTTTTGAGAGAAAAATGTTACTAATGCAGGTTGAAATATTTATTGATATGAAAGATGCCAAGTCTTTGCTTCCCGGATATGGAAATGATGTTGGAGAAGCTAGGACAAATTAAAACTCGGTTGCAACTCCCTCCCCAAAAAAACCAAAATTATTTACCCTTTTTAATAATTAAGGTAATTTCGTCGTCAATCATCATTCCGCCTTTTGGTAATATCCGTCTATCAATTCTTAAACCTTCGTCTTTTAATAAATTGCAAACATTAATTTTGAAGGATTTATTATTAATGGTGGGGGATTGAAGACGTATTTCCTGCGTAGCTAATTGCGCAAGAGATATTTTCATACGATCGTGCTCATAAATAACCGGGTCTACGACAGCCGACAACTCTCCATTTGAAGCTAATATTCTTTCTGTTTCTTTTACGTGTTCATGAAGATCTTGTTCGTCTTCTGCATAGTAAAGTAAGCCACATACAGAAACAATTAAATCTACTGAATTATCCTCAAGACCCGTTTCACTAAAAGTTCCGTCGATATACTCCAAAAATTTATATTGTCTTTCCGGAAGCTCGCGATCTAGAGCCAGACAATTTATACCTTGCAAGGATAATTCTCGGCCGATTTGAGATATTGCCTTTCCTTTTCCGCATCCCATATCCAAAATTCTGTCTCCCCTTATTAATTGTTTTTCCAAAGAATCAAGGAAATCTTTTGCATGTGAAAAGCCATTTATCAGAGCGTAGTCTCGCGAATCCCGATTTCTCTCCATGCTTACCATTTCGGAGAAAGGACGATGTTCCATTGACTCATGCATATGGCCTAGAATTATACATTAAACACTAAAGTTCCCCAAACCCACTTTTGATATAATTGGTTTATGACGGTGTTAATTATTCATGGAATTGGCGGACACGCCGGTATTCATTGGCAAAAGTGGCTGCATGATGAATTAATAAAGAGCGGATTCAATGTTTTGATGCCGAATCTTCCAAATTCCGACCATCCGGATAGAAAAGAATGGCTTAAAATTATAAAAGTTAAAGTAAAAGGCATAGATCCTCAAGAGCTTATTATAGTTGGTCATTCTTTGGGGGTAACGACAGCTCTTGATCTATTAGGGGGGATTGACAGGAAAATTATAGGATTAATCTCAGTTTCAGGATTTGCAGAAGATTATGGGGCTGAAATGAATAGTTATTTTTTGAGTGAAAAACATATTGATTTCTCTAGAGTAAAAAAACATGTTGAGAATTCATTTGTAATCTTTGGAGATAATGATCCATATGTTCCGCAGAAAGAGTTACGGATGGTTGCGGATCAACTTGGAGTTGCGCCTAAAATTATAAAAGATGGCGGACATTTAAATACGGATACCGGATTTACGACTTTCCCCTATCTTTTGGAAATAATTAAAAAATTAAAATAGCCACGCCGGCTGCAACCCCCCCCAAAAAAAATTCAAATGCGGAACTAATTGTTTGAGGGGTTTTTGGGAGCTACTACCCAATTTTTCTTTGGTCCTTCCGGATTCCATGAAGAATTCCATCTTGCAAAACCATAGCTTTTTGAAGCTCTTTCTAATACCTGTCTGAATTCTTCCTCTGATTTCAGTTCTTTTTGAGATACTAGACTGCCGCCTTTTTCTTCACATTCTTTGTTATATTTCTCCAAAGCTTCAGGACTGGTTGTATAGATTAGCGAATCTACGGATGTCCGTCCGTCTGCGAATATTTTTGCCTCCAGAGGTACATCGACTACAAATTCAGATCCTTCTTTTTCATTCATAATAAAATGCTATCTGCATATTTTAACATGATATTTTGAATAAATCAAAAAACCGGCTGCAAAGCCCTCCCGAATTTCCAAATCATTTTCATTTTGATATAATCTTTTCATAATTTATATGAGCGTGGAGGTAGATTATTTCTCTACCAGTGAAAGAAGGGGAGAGAAATGTATAGGTTCACATAGTGTTGCTTCTGGCAATTGGATGCCTGTAAAATTTTTGGGAAAAGGATCAAGGATAGCCGTTATTTGTAGCTTGAATAAAGATAAGGGTTCAATAATAATAACGGACCCAAATGGGAAACTGGGAGCAACAAGATATGCTGCTCCGGAAGATAACGAGGGGGAGGAGGTTGACATATCTTCAAATCCTGAAGCATCCATGGGTACGTATGTCGAAATTGCGGGAGAACAAATGCTTTCAATTTATACGGAGAATAAAAAATCATTAAGTGAAGTTTTGATTTATTTGGATCTGGATGAGAATCACGATCAGGAAGTTTCCCCGGAAGATTTTGTCGGCCCCATCACAGCATCTTAATTAAAAATAATAGGGCAAAAAAACCTGCTGCAAAGGCGAGATTTAAAATTGTCTGTATTCTTCCTTGATGATATTTCCATAATTTTTGAGAAGTTTTTGTATTTTAGGGTTAATTACGAAATTACAATAAGATTTGTTTTTGTTCCTCTCAAAATAGTTTTTGTGATAATTCTCAGCAATATAGAAATTTGTGAAAGGAGTAATTTCCGTCACAACGGGATCCAGGTAGACTTTTTCTTCTTCAAATTCCGTTTTTGATTTTTCGGCAATTTCTTTTTGCTTTTGATTGTGGTAAAAAATTGCCGATCGATATTGTGTGCCGATGTCGTTACCTTGTTGATTAAGAGTCGTGGGATTGTGGGTATGCCAGAAGATATCCAGGATTTTTTCAAAAGAAAGAAGTGAAGGATCAAACTCAATTTGAATAGATTCCGCATGTCTCGTACTCCCGGAGCAAACTTGTGCATAAGAAGGATTTTTTCCGCCAGCTGGCGGATTTCCTCCCGCATATCCGGGCAAAACAGATATTACGCCTTTCAATCTTCTGAAGATTGCCTCCGTACACCAAAAACATCCGCCTGCAAGTGTTGCTGTTTCCAATTTATTTTTCATGTAAAACTTTCGGCAGCTCCCTTCCTTCGGGAACAAAACGGATTGATAAAGAATTGACGCAATGCCTGGTGTTTTTATCGGTTAAATGTTCTCCCTCAAACACATGTCCCAAATGCGCTTGGCAATTGGCGCATTGAATCTCCGTTCTTTGTCCATCCGGGTCCGGCAACCGTTTTACGGCATTGGGAAAATTTTCGTCAAAGGACGGCCATCCGCATCCGGCAGCAAATTTACTTTTTGCTGAAAATAAGGGAACATTGCACCTGCGGCAAATAAAAGTGCCGTTTTCGTAAAACTTGTCATATTCTCCCGAGAAAGGCGGTTCCGTACCCTTGCCTACAATTACTTCTGCTTCTTTTGGGGTGAGCTTGTTAAATGCCACGACATTATTGTACTACAGGGTGAAGGAATTTTCAGCCTAAATCAACATTAATTACAAAGATTCTGGATTTTGCTATAATCTTTTCGTGAAGAAAAGAACATGGCTACTGTTATTCGTTATTGTAATTAGCACAATTGGTTTTTATACTTTTAAGCAAATAAATTCCAATACCAACCTGTATAAAACCATATTAAATTCATTGTCAGGTGCAAAAGGGAAATACAGCGTGGTTGTTGAAGATTTAGAAAATGAAAAAAGGGATTCGCTTTATGGAGATAAAGTTTACAATGTCGGCAGTCTTTATAAATTGTGGGTTATGGCAGAATCTTTTGATCAGATCCGAAATGGCACTCTTTCAAAAGACGAAATATTATCGGAAGACGTGAGCGTTTTGAATAAGGGTCTTAATATTGATCCGGAATTTGCGGAGCTAACGGAAGGAACGATTACATTAACGGTAAGGGATGCTTTAAGGCAAATGATTGCCATTTCACATAATTATGCGGCGCTTCTTTTGACCAATAGAATAAAGCTATTAAATGTCGCCGGGTTTTTGAAGAAAGACGGTTTTAATAATTCACATGTTGGCGATACGCCGACATCAACAGCTGATGATATCGCGGCTTTTTTTGAAAAGTTATACAAAGGCGAACTTAATAATCCCCAATATACTAAAGAAATGCTGGATTTATTAAAAGCCCAGACCCTTAATGATAAACTGCCAAGATATCTACCGGAAGGAACAGTTGTTGCGCATAAGACAGGAGAGATAGACTATTTATCGCATGACGGCGGAATTGTCTATGCTCCGACCGGTGACTATATTATCGTAGTTTTGTCAGAGAGTAGTTATCCTCCGGGAGCAGAAGAGAGAATTGCTCAAATCTCCAAGAGAGTCTTTGACTATTTTTCCAAGATTTAATATAATTTACCCCGCAATGAATGCAGAACGAATAGGTCAGCAAAAAGAGATTAAAGAGGTCCCGAAAACCTCTTTAATGGCGCGTTTTGCAGTATTAAATCATAACTTAGCAACACGAGAGGGTATGGGCTCATCAAGAATCAGCCGAGCGATACAGAATGGCCTTTTTTGGATAGAAGATCAAGTAAACAATAGTCACATTTTGAGCGAGGAAGCACATGCTCAATATATGAACACATTATACGAGGATCTATTAAGGCATAATCCCGATAAAATTATTAGCTGCTTTCTACTTAGAGAGGCTAAAGCAGAGAACGACTTTGTTTCTAAGAAAGATGGTGGCTTAAGTTTAAAAAAAGGAAAACGCTTTATACGTCTGTATCCATTTAACCACTCCGATAAAGGAACTACTTTTGAAACTCTTGTTTCGGGAATGAAAAAGGTGGCCAAGTATATAGAAATTAATGAAAAGAAGCTGCCTAAGCAAAACTGCATTACATTTATTACTTATACCATTAGTCATGCTAGATTGTTTGGTAGATTGGGATTTACTGTTGAAGAAACCCCTTATGTGGAAGGAAAGAATAGGTTTTTTGGAAAGACATTAAGCCCAATTAGTCAAGAAGTTAAAAGCATGCATTCGAGTATTTTTGTATGCTCTCAGACTTACGATGAGATAAAAGGCAGATTTTCCGATTCTTCTCAGCCGAAGACGACATCCTGAAAATTCCCCAGCTTTACTTTTAAAAAGATCTTCTATAAGCTAAGAGTATTATGATAGATGAATTTGGAAATGAACGCCCTATCTTAGAAGAACTTCATGAAGATGAGAAGAAAATACATGAAGATGAAAGGAATATAAGAATTGCATTTCTTGCAATAGGACTGCTTTTCCTGATTATTATCGGCGTTTTTTATTTTACTGCACAACTCGTGCAAAGAATTGAGAGTCAAAAATCTGAACCCGTAAATATTGTAAATCAATTAACCCCAACTCCGCTTGTTCCATCGATTTCTCCTGCTTTAAAATCAACAGTTGCCCCTTCGTTTCTGCCTTCGCCTCTAGCTTCATCTACGCCCGTAGTTATAATCCGGGAAGTTGTCAAAAATGTTTCTGTAAAAGACCAGTATATCCCTTTTGGTAGTGGCAGTAATCAAACAAATGATTGGGCGGATGTTGCGGGATTACAAGCAGACATAGATTTTGGAAGTTATGAGAACATAAAGGAGGTTCGTTTCGAAATATCCGTGGGTATTCCAACTGCCAATCAGACCGTTTCCGTGAGGCTTTATAATGTGACAGATAAGCATCCGGTATGGAATTCGGAAGTAACAACTACAAATAATGTTTATGCGGTTTCACCGGCCATTATTTATGACAAGGGTCTAAAAACTTACCGAGTACAAATGAAAACACAGCTGCAATTTTTGGCAAACCTTAATTTGGCAAGAATACATATAATTTCAGAATGATTTAGAATAAATTGGTAAAATTCCCAAACCCCTCAATCTGCTATAATCTTTTTATCCTTCGACTTTGCTCAGGATAAATTATGAACCTATCGGTTGGAATCGTAGGGCTGCCAAACGTAGGGAAGAGCACTTTATTTAATGCTCTACTTAAAAAGCAAACAGCGTTTGTCGCGAATTATCCTTTTGCTACTATTGAGCCCAATGTTGGTGTGGTGCCTGTTCCAGACATTCGTCTGGAAAGATTAGCGCAGATAACCAAAGATGAAGAACAAATGGATGGATTCCCACCGATTAAACCGGCGGTTGTAAATTTCGTGGACATTGCAGGATTGGTTAAAGGTGCGAGCGAGGGCGCGGGATTGGGAAATAAATTCCTGTCCCACATCAGGGAGGTTTCAATTATTGCCCATGTGGTCCGCGCGTTTGAAGACCCGAATATTATTCGGGAGGGAAGTGTCGGACCGAAAACTGATTATGAGGCAGTTGAAACGGAATTAATTTTGGCAGATCTACAGTCAATCCAACAAGCGCAAAGCAAAGTAAAAAGATTTGCCAAGGAATCGGAAAAAACAGCGATTGAAAAATTGTTTAAAGAGCTGAATGAAGGGAAGAGGGCGTCGAAAATAGAATTGTCTGATGAGGAAAAAACTTACTCGAACACATTTTTTCTCCTTTCTGCAAAACCGGAAATTATGGTATTGAATGTTGCAGAATCAGATTATTCCGAAGAAAAAATAAAAAATATAACAAAAACTTATTCAGAATTGTTAGGAGTTAGCGATGAGAAGTTGGTAGTTATTTGTGCCAAGATCGAATCGGATCTTTCGGAATTGTCGGAGGAGGAGCAAAAACAATACCTTGCAGATTCGGGAGTTAAGCAGTCCGGTTTGGAAAGATTAATTCAGAAGGCTTACGAAACTTTGGGTTTAATTTCTTTTCTCACTTGCGGGGAAAAAGAAGTGCGCGCTTGGACCATTCGACGCGGTGAAACCGCGCTCATGGCCTCCGGCGCTATACATACTGACTTTATGAAAAAATTTATTAAAGCCGAAGTTGTTTCCTATTCCGATTTTGTCACAAATAGTGGTTGGAAAAAATCAAGAGAATTGGGTAAAGCCCGCCTCGAAGGCCGCGACTACATGGTAAATGATGGCGATGTAATAGAGTTCAAGATTGGAGCTTGATGATGGCGACCCCACACAGTTTGCCGTTCGCCTTTTTAATTCTATTCGAATACGGCTCACGGAGCACTTTGTGCGGGGCAAGTGTGGTGGAGTTTAAGATTGGAGCGTAGCTATTTGTAAATTTCGTGGGTGCCGATTTTGTAGAAAATAACTTCTTTTTCATTGATAAATCTAAATAGAATTCTTTCTGAATGGGTTACGGAAAATGCCCAATAATCTTTTAGACTGCCTGTTAATTTATGAGTTTTAAGACGCGAGTCAAAACAATTATTTCTAAAAATCTTTTCCCTTATTATTGCAATTTTTTGTTTGTTTTTTTGCATCTTTTTAAAATCTTTTATGAAGCGGGAAGTGTAATGAATTTTACTTATTCTCATTAAGAAGATTCGCTAGGGAAGGGAAGACTTTTGTTTTTTTCGTTCTTAGTTCCCTGTCACCCTCCCGTATTGCTTTAATAGCATCTTTTAATTCTCTATCATAAGATTCCTGTTTTAGCTCTTCAAGATAGTCAAAATCAACAATAGCCACATCGGGTTTATTGCCATGCAAAACAATTATAGGTTCTTTGGTTTTTCTAACTTCATCAAATATTTCTCTATATTTTTTTTGAATATCGGATGAGGCTACGGTCTTAGGCATAAGTGATATCATATACAATATAGAATATCATATAATTTCCCAAATGTCAAGAGTACGTTGGAGTTCAAGATTGGGAGTTAGACTCTTCTTTCTGTGCGGATTTAACTGGCATCTCGATTTTGATCGCCACACCTGTCGTCTCATCAAGTCTAAAGTTATTCTTGTAATGATTAAGTGTAGTTGTAGATATTTTTAGCCTTCTAGCCTTGCCGGTGATATTAAGCTGCGGATGATCTCTTATAAAAATTAGTATTTTCGTAGCATTTTCCAATCTTAATTTTTCAGCCTGTTCATTTTTTACTCCCGCAAAATAATACTCCGTCCAATATTCACTAAGCATCTTTTCAATCTTATTCCAGCTGAAGCCTTTTTTCTTTGCTTCACTTGCTAATAATTTTTTAGAGTCTAAATTTCCTTCTGAAGTCAAACCTTCCTCAAATATTTTTCTGATGCCCTTTATTAAAAATCTCGCTGCTATTTCATTTTCTTTGGGAGATGTTATTACGTTTGTTTGAGATAAATTAAAACCAAGTTCTTCCGAAATCATCCCATTGTACCTAGAAACACGTAATGCTTTGAATACACCTATCGGATATTTGACCGCAATCTATTATTGAAATAAGTATTGCGCTTGTGAGATTTTCGAAAATTCTTCTTTTTTCTATCTCATATTCTCTTCTAATCCCAAGTTCCTTTTGAGTGGAAATATGTCCGTCGTAAATTTCATGGATCATAGATTTAAGCAGAATTTGCCCGCGTATTATATCAAAATATATAGTAACTGGGAAGATTTCGAAGATAAATTATGATAAAGTTAAAATTATGAATGCAGTGCGGCAGTTAAAAGCGGAAATAGAGAGAATTGCGGATCAAAAGAGGGCAAAACTTTTGCAGAGATATTTCAAGACCGGAAAAGGGGAGTATGGGGAAGGGGATATTTTTTTGGGAATCACGGTTCCGCAGTCCCGCAAAATCGCCATCAAATTTGAAAATCTTGATTTTGCTTCAATTGAAAAATTACTACATTCAAAGTTGCACGAAGAAAGATTAATCGCGCTTTTGATTTTGGTTAATAACTTTTCCAAAGGGTCGGACCCTCTGAAAAAGAAGATTTACGATTTTTATTTAAACAACACAAAATATATTAATAACTGGGATTTGGTTGACTTGTCTGCTCCAAATATTGTCGGAAATTTCCTTTGGAATCAGCAACGGGGTCCCTCCTCCGCTAAAGCTTCGGCGGGCAAGCCTGTCGAAAATAACCCCATTTTAATAAAGCTCGCGAAGTCGGAAAGTATTTGGGAACGGAGAATTGCGGTTTTATCTACGTTTCGATTTATAAAAGAGAATCAGTTTCGCGATTCTTTGAAAATTGCAAAAATGTTGTTAAAAGATGACCATGATTTGATTCAGAAAGCAGTCGGGTGGATGTTAAGAGAAATAGGAAAGAGGGATCTGGAAACAGAGATTGAGTTTCTAAACAAGCACTATCAAAAAATGCCCCGCACCATGCTGCGTTGCTCCATTGAAAAATTCCCGGAAAAACTTAAGATGTTTTATTTAAAAAAATAGATGAAATGAGAAATGGAAAAATAATTATTGGCGGACTTGTTTTTATTTCGTTTTACATGGTTTTCTGGCTTTGGTTTTTTGATAACCCCAAACCGCATGAAAACATTATAACTATTTCCAAAAAAATGTCTTCTTTTAGGCCTGCAGAGAATAATAATTTGGCATTGAGAGATAAGGTTGAGCCTTCTCCGGTTGTGCCGTTAAGCTACAAAATATCTCTTGATCTCCGCCGTCAGTCGTTTAACTTAAGCTGTGAATTTGCTGCAGCTGCAAGCATTATTTTTCATTTCACAAATAATCCTGTTTTTTCGGTTTTTAATGAAGTGGAGGCTGAAAAAAAGTTAATCAATAAAATGTGGATATCCAGAAACCCCAATGTGGGAATAAGGATGGGGATGGTAAATGTGACAAGCCTGAACAGTTTGTACGCAAATCTCAATCAATGGTTTGGCGGATCCGATTACTACGGCATTCACGCGCCGCCATTTATTGATCTTTTCGCAAGTTATAAGTTAATTGCCAGGCCAATTTATATTAACGATTCAACCATTCCGGCAATCAAGGAGGCAATTTCTCAGAACCATTTGGTTATGGCTTGGATAAAAATCGGCTATGCAAAGCCTGTTGATGATGCCCCTTCTTATGGAAAAGTAAAGATTGTCAGGGGAGAGCATACGGTTGTTATAACTGGTTATGATGAGGGTGGTGTAATTGTTATGGATCCCGGAATAGGACTGGAAAGACACATAGAATATAGGGCTTTAATTGATGCCTCTATTCCTTTTTCAATGCCGTTTCTGGAAGTTTATAAAAATATAGATAACGAAATGTTCTGGGATAATTTAACAGTTGGTTTTGATACTTTGACGGGGATTGACCGGAGTATTCCTAAAGTTTCTGTTGAAAATGGCGCGAGGATGGCTGGGGCGGCAAATCAAATGCGGGATATTTTGAAGGATTTTGGATACAGTATAAATTCCGTGAGTAACGCTGATAACTTTGATTATCAAGATGTTTCCATAAGAACAAAAAAAAGTTTTTCCGATTTTTTGTACATTTTAACTAGAGATATCAAATTGGCAGGATATACTGTCGCAAGTTCATCCGCAGATCTTGCAGACGACGGGGGAAAAGACATGGTGGTTATTGTAGGAAAGTAAAAGAACCAGTTTTAGGTCTTGTCCTGCACTATGTGCGCTATGCCATTGAAAGATTCTCAAAAAACAGAAAATTGTTTTATTTATCTCGAAAGCCTAAGAAATCATTAATTAAACGCCTGATAGCCCATTTCCCTACAATGTGAATAGGGGAAACTCTTCGCAGCTTGCTACCAACTTCAGTAATCAACCTTGACGGAAAAGCTTTTGTCGCTTCCGGATTATCTGATCTAATTTCCGGCTTTCTTTCTGTCATTTGGGGATTATAGGTAAATTATTACTTGAAATCAAGGTTTAAAACTTGTTTTGCGATTTCCAATATGATAAGATTATGGGCAATGAGATTATATGAATTGATATTGATTGTTAATGCGTCTCTTACGGAGCCTTTGAGGAAAAAAATAATTACAAGCATAAAGGCGTTATTAAAAGATTTAAAATTTGTTAAGGAAAATGAGATGGGACAAAAAACTCTGGCATACAAGATCAAGAGGGAAGCAAACGGATTTTACTTTGATTTTACCTTGGAAGGAGAGAATATTCCGGCAAATTTTGAGAAAAAACTTTTGGAAAATGATAATATATTAAGACATCTACTCTTGAGGGTGAAATAATACTGAATTTATGGCGCGAAGTTTGAATCAGGTACAACTAATTGGGAATTTAACCAGAGATCCGGAGCTGCGATATACGCCAAATGGAACAGCAGTTTGCAGCTTTGGTTTGGCTACCAACAGGAGTTGGAAAACAGACGCGGGGGAGAAACATGATGAGGCGGAATTCCACAATATTGTGGCATGGAATAAATTAGCCGAACTCTGTTCCCAATTTTTGGTAAAAGGCAGAAAAGTATACGTTGAAGGGAGACTGGCAACCAGAACTTGGACCGGACAAGACGGCGCACAAAGAAACAGAACTGAGATTGTTATCTCAGATATGATACTTTTGGATTCGAGACGTCCGGAAGGAGAAGTTGAAAGTCAGCCGGCAGTTTCTGCTCCCGAAGAGAAGAAAGCGTCGGAAGAAGAAAAAGTAGTAAAAGTAGCAAAAGGAAAAGATAAGAAGGAAAAAGAAGAATCGCCAACCGCGTCAAACGCGGCTGCGGGAGAAGAAGTTGTTCCGGATGATATTCCGTTTTAAATATGAAGAAGTTAATTAGGAAACCAAGAAGAAAATTTTCAGTCCCAAAGGTCTGTTTTTTCTGTAACGAAAAAAAGGAACCTTCTTTTTGGGAAATGGGCACACTTTCGAAATTTTTGACGGAGAGAGGAAGGATTATTCCTGCTTCCCGCAATGGCCTTTGCCTGAAACATCAGAGGTCTGTTGGATCAAGTATAAAGCATTCAAGGCACTTAGCTCTAATGCCATTCGTCTCCAGCTAATTCAGTCTCTTTTATGAGAAAAATAAGGTCATTACAGTTGATTGTATTGCTAATAATTGCAGGTCTTCTAGGTTATTATTTCGGCATCAATAATGTAAAAGTTTCCTGGAAAAATCACAAACCATCTCTCATGGTTGTAAATAAGGAAGCTCCTGCAGCGCTAGCGCCTGTTGATTTTTCCGTATTTTGGAATGTCTGGCAAAAAGTTGAAACAAATTACTATGATAAAACAAAATTAGATCCCCAGAAAATGTTAAATGGTTCAATCGAGGGCATGATTTCCAGTCTTGGAGATCCTTATACGATATATCTTCCTCCGGCGCAAAATGCAAATTTTAAAGATGGGTTGGCAGGGCAATTTTCCGGGATTGGAGCAGAGCTGGGAACTCGCAACAAGCAGATTATCGTAATCGCTCCTCTAGTTGGTTCACCTGCAGAAAAAGCAGGAATCAAAGCAGGAGATTTGATACTAAAAGTGGACGGAGAAGTAACTGTCGATTGGACGTTGCCTGCTGCGGTTGAAAAAATTAGAGGCCCCAAAGGAACAGGTGTTACTTTGACAATCTTGCATAAGGATTCCGAAAAGCCCCTTGATATAAAAATAGTAAGAGATATCATAACGGTAAAAAGTGTTGACGGATGGGTGAAAAGCGCGAAGGACATCAGCGGAATTAATGTTCCCAAAAATTTGACCAATAAAATTGCCTATATCAGACTTTCCCAATTTGGTGACTCAACAAATAAGGATTGGGCTTCTGTTATCAATAACCTTAATCTTGAAATGGAGACGGATGAATCTATAAAGGGATTAATAATTGATCTTAGGAATAATCCCGGCGGATATCTTGCAGATGCTGTATTCATCTCATCCGAGTTCTTAAAACAAGGAACTCCGGTAGTTCTGGAAGAGGATGCGCAGGGAGCAAGGACAACCCTTTCTGTCGGGAGAAAAGGTCTGATGTACGATATTCCTCTGATTGTTCTTATCAATAAAGGAAGCGCTTCAGCCAGCGAGATCGTCTCAGGCGCATTAAGAGATAATAAGTTGGGGGGGAAGAGTAGGGCAATTTTGGTCGGGGAAACATCGTTTGGTAAGGGCACAATTCAGCAGGCGGATGATTTGGAAGATGGGGCGGGCCTGCATATCACTATTGCCAAATGGTTAACTCCAAACGGGGCTTGGATTAACGGTACCGGACTGAAACCGGATATAGAGGTGAAATTGGACGAAAAAGATCCAAGCCACGATTCGCAGCTGGAAAAAGCGGTTTTGGAATTAGCAAAATAGGCATGAATCTTCAAGAGAACGTTCTTCTGAAAAACTACAGTAATTATAAAATCGGCGGGCCGGCAAAGCATTTTATTGAGGTAGAATCTACGGAAGAATTAAAGGATGTCCTTCGACTCGTTAACTCGCAGGCTCAAGATAAAATTGCGATTTTAGGCGGGGGTACGAATGTTTTAATAAGCGATGAGGGGTTTGACGGACTGATAATTCTAAACAGGATAAAAGGAATAGAGCGGGAAGGAGGCAATTTAAGAATAGGGAGCGGAACGTCGATTCAAGATATTCTGGAATATTGTATCGAAAATTCCTTGTCCGGTCTTGAATGGGCAGGGGGTCTTCCCGGAACTATAGCCGGAGCGGTTAGGGGGAATGCGGGCGCATTTAAAGGTGAGACCAAGGATAATGTTGTTGAAGTTGAAAGCTTAGGCTTGGAAAATTTGAACGAAAAAATAAGAAATAATGCGCAGTGTCAGTTTGGTTATAGAAATAGTATTTTTAAATCAGGAGAAGGCTTAGATGAATTTATAACACATGTAGTTTTGGAATTAACATTAGGAGATCAGGAAGAAATAAAAGAAAAAATTAAGCAAAAAATAGACTATCGGAACAACCGCCATCCAATGAACTATCCAAGCCTAGGAAGCACTTTTAAAAATATTTCCTTGGATTCACTTTCACCGGGATTGCAAAAAGAATTTGCGGAAATCGTCAAAATTGATCCTTTTCCCATTGTTCCAACCACGAAGCTTTTGGCGCTTTGCGGCTTAAAAGGGAAAAGAGTAGGGGGAGCAATGATATCCGATAAGCACCCAAATTTTATTGTAAATATTGATAACGCCACCGCCAAAGATGTAAAAGCACTTATTGAAATTGCAAAACAAATTATCAGGGAAAAATACAACCTTTCTCTTGAAGAAGAGATTATCTACCTCGGATAAAATCTGCTATGCCACTTCGCTTTGCGTTAAGATTGCATATACCTACCGTAGCTTTCAAGCAAAAAAGATAATTCATTATTAAAGTTGAAGCTTCGTTGGGCATATACCCCTTCATTTTGAAAGCGAAGGGGTATACAATAATTTTGATGCAGAATATTTTCCTTGAAATAACAATTATTATTTGTCTGGCTGCCTTTGTTGCTGTAATTTTCAGATGGCTAAAGCAACCAATAATTCTTGCTTACATATTGACGGGAATTTTAGTTGGTCCCTTTGGTTTTTTTAATTTATCCAACAAGGATGTCCTGCAATTAATGGCGCAATTCGGCATTACGCTTCTTTTGTTTATGGTTGGGTTGGAGTTAAAACTGAGCGACCTTAAGAGCGTTGGGAAAGTATCTCTTTTAACAGGTATAGGTCAAATTGTCTTTACATCTTTAATAGGTTATTTTATTTCCTTAGCTTTGGGATTTTCAGTTATAGCATCGTTATATATCTGCATAGCGCTTACTTTTTCAAGCACGATTATAATTGTTAAGCTTTTGTCTGACAAGAGAGACTTGCATAGTTTGTACGGAAAAATTTCTGTAGGATTTTTATTGGTGCAGGATTTCTTCGCAATTATACTGTTAATATTTCTTGCAGGATTCAATAATCTCAATGGGGAATCTCTGTCAGTTTGGACATTTCTGGTGACTCTTACCAAAGGTGCAATTTTATTTGGAGGTGTAACTTATTTAAGTAAAACCTTGTTGCCTAAAATGGTTGATGTTATCGCTCATTCTCAGGAGGCATTATTCCTTTTTAGTCTCGCCTGGGCATTTGGATTAGCAGCTCTTGTTAGCTCGCCATTAATAGGTTTTTCGGTAGAAATAGGAGGATTTTTGGCCGGGCTTTCTTTGGCTAACTCAAGCGAAAATCTTCAAATAGCCTCAAAATTAAGATCCTTAAGGGATTTTTTTATAACAATATTTTTTGTAATTTTAGGAATGAATCTTACCTTTAGTAATATTAACGCAATTATGTATCCTGCAATAATCCTTTCGCTATTTGTTCTTATCGGCAATCCTATTATTGTTATGGTTATTGTGGGAGTTTTGGGATACAGAAAAAGAACGTCTTTTCTTGCCGGATTAACTGTTGCGCAGATTTCGGAATTCAGTTTGATAATTATTTTCTTAGGAAATAAACTTGGCCATCTAACCGGGGATGTGGTGACGTTGCTAACGGTTATCGGAATTATTACATTCACAATTTCTACATATATGATTGTTAACGGTAATAAATTGTACTTATTTTTGGCACCCGTTCTTTCTATTTTTGAGAGAAAGCATGGTAAAAAAGATGAAGTTTTACATTCCTCAAAAGAATTGTCGGCGATTAAAAATCATGTAGTTTTGGTCGGGGGAGACCAGATGGGCGAATCATTGATTGACGTATTTGAAGCAATGAATAAAGAAATAGTGATTATAGATTTTGATCCTGAAATCATTAATAAGTCTGAATTTAAAAATGTTCATAGGCTTTTTGGGGACATTTCGGATACCGAAATTAGAGAACTTGCCAATATTCATTCCGCCCACCTTATTGTTTCTACTATTCCCGATGTGGAAGACAATTTAATCTTAGTAAAGGAAATTAAGAATAAGAAGAGCAATGTAACTGTGGTTGTAACTGCTTTGGATTCAAGAGATGCAAGAATATTATATTCTGAGAAAGCGGATTATGTAGTTTTGCCTCATCTGGCAGGAGGAAGACAATTAGCAAAAATTTTGGATAAAGACTTGAACGGGCTAAATGAGCTTAAGGCAAAAGATCAAAAATACTTATGAAAAGGAATTAATGACGTCGTCGATTTCTCCCTCAAGTAAAACAGGCAAGTTGTGCCACGACTTATTTATCCTGTGATCCGTGAGTCTGTCCTGGGAAAAATTGTAAGTTCTGATTTTTTCCGCCCGCATGCCGCGTCCGACTTGAGTTGACTTGAGGGAAGCAATTTCTTTGTGCTGTTTTTCAATTTCCATTTCCCAAAGCTTTGACCTTAAAAGTTCCATGGCAAGTTCTCTGTTTTGCGCCTGAAATCTTTCTTTTTGGGAAGTGACGATAATGCCGGTTGGAATATGCCTTAATCTGACAGCAGTTGAAACTTTGTTGACATTTTGTCCGCCATGACCGCCGGCCCGGAATGCTTCAAAGGCGATGTCTTCAGGATTAATATGTAAATCAATGTCGTCAAGTTCGGGGAGCACATAAACGGTCGCGGTAGAGGTGTGAATCCGGCCGCGTTTTTCAGTTGCGGGAGTTCTCTGTACGCGGTGAACGCCTGCTTCAAATTTAAGAGTTTTAAAAGGGGAAAGGTTTGAATTTCCTTGAGAGATTTTTATAACTCCTTCGTCAATTTCTTCAACCTGAAAGCCTTTAAGCTGGGCGAACCGCAAATACATCCGCAATAGTTCTTCTTTCCATAATTTCGCCTCTTCGCCTCCGGCCGCTCCTTTGACTTCCATGAGAACATTACGGTCGTCCAAAGAATCACCAGATTCTGCCTCCTTATTCAATGCATCTTCCAATACTTTCTTTTGAGATTCCAGCTCTAGGATTTCTTTTTCCGCCATTTCTTGCAATGCAGGATCGGCAAGAAGAGCGCGAGTTTCTTCAATTTTTTTTGATAATTCCTGGATCTGAACTCTTCTATAATCGTACATGGGGTTTATCTATTTGGTTACTGCCATGAGCATTTCCCGCAGAGTTTTAGGCGCTATGTCTTTGGCTTTTTGCTCTTCCTGTTTTTTTACTTTTTTGGTCAAATATTGTTTGGCAATATTTTGTTTATCTTGAAATTTCTGAATTCTGGACGCACTATCTACGAATCTTTGCTCACCGGTATAAAAAGGGTGACATTTATTGCACAATTCAACGCGAACCAGTTCCAAAGTTGAACCGGTTATGAATCTATTTCCGCACGCGCAAACGACCTGCGCTGATTCATAATATTTAGGATGAATATTCGCTTTCACAATGCTATAATTATACTCAATCTTTCAAAAGTAAGCAAGCATTCACATTACTTGTTAGATTTATTATCATGTCAAATCTTAAAGAAAGCAAACCGGCGAAGCGTAAATATGAACGTCGCTTGGAGACTGATGTCTTTCCGATACTAAATATTGATAAAGAGGCAAAAATAAATCCAGAAAAACAACTTACCTCGCTTGATAATGCCTATATACTCCTAGCAAGAGGCATGCCTCTTGTGCAAGTGGCGTTAATAACCTGCCTTGATCAAATACAAAAAGAGGTCAATATATTTGAACCCAAACAAGAGGTAGTTAAAGAAGCTAACGAAGAAGAGCAGGAGCTAAATATTGAATTTATAAATTCTCTTCTTGATTCAGGGCTAATAACGGAAAATACTTCGATGTGGCAGAAGCTGCATGAATTATATGAATTGCAGCAAAGACCGCTTCCCGAAAATACACTGGATCAAATTAGACTTGAAGCATTATTTGCAGCATTTTTCGCTGCAGAGTCGGACACTGATTCCGCCTTGCTAACTCAATATAGAGATTTGGTCGGTAAAATAACCGATGCGCATTTTACATCTAAATTATCTTCGGAAGAAAAATTTATCAAGAGTAAAGTGTGCAAAGAGTGGAGATGGGATGGGGTAGATGATGAGGGATTATTATATGTATATACCCAGGATGGGAAAGGATATGAGTTTGATGGCGTAACAGATGAAAAGGGAAATTTTCATTTTTTAACCGTAGATATCCTACGGAAAAGAATCAAGAGTAAATCATGGAGGAGGGAAACTCCCGAAAGATATAAAGAAATGGCGCAGTGGAATCCATCCCCAGCTGATCTAGTCAAATAACGACATTTTCCCGCCCGGAGCTAAAGATCTTTTATCCACGAAGAGTAAGCGTACGTAGGAATAACGGATGAAGCGTAAAACTGAAATAAATTATTTTTATTTTGTGTCAAATTGCTTAATCCGTAAGCTTTTAACATTTGTTGAACATGGCCTTTATCCGCTGATGTTGGTTTTTGTGCATTTAAATATCCAACAATAGGCGCAAATCGTTTTTCCATAAGTTCTATAAATTTTAATTGCGTTTCCTCGTTAAGAATTCCAACAATACCTTCATTGAGAAGGCTTCCTACACTATATGAGGGATACATGAGTTTTTGGCCGGGCAATAGAACGCGGACTTCTGCGCCATAAACTATATACCGTGCGTTGGGAGACTCCAATACGGATAATTCGGTGTTAGTTTCCAGTTCCTTAAGTTTTTCCATTTTTCGTGGATCTAAATTAATACCGCTTGCATTTTTTGCCTCCCGAATAAACTTGTGCAGATGGTCTATTGCCAGCTCTTTCCATCCGGTTCTTTCCTTGCCGTGCAGTTCCCGGGAAATTGGAAAAGATTGCATGAATTCCGATATGAAAGCTTTGCCGAAATTCACGGCATCTTTAAGCCTCTGATTATGACTATCTGAATTAAAATCTCTAAAAAGGGCGGCGTCTGCATACATTTTGTCAGAGACGCTGGGAGCCCAATATAAAGGCTTTGTTTCTTCAATTCGTTTCTGATAAAGTGGGGTTTTTAATAATCCTGATTTGAGCAGGCTTTTTTCCGCGCTGGATGCTTGTGTTGGAATTTTAGATATTCTTTCCTTTTGAACTTCATTAAAATCACGCAGAGTTAGATCAATAAATGTCCTTTCGGAATACTCTTTATTATTGATCGATGGGTAACATGCTCTAAGCGCTTCAGCTACGGTTCCCATGGTTGCCCTAACCAATTCTATATCTCTTGGAGGTTTTGTAGCTTCAAAATTTTTTACGCGCTTTGCAGGCATCTCTTTTGTCATAGTCATAAGCGAATATTATAGGGTATTTCATCGGATTTGTCAAAGCTATTATTCTATTTTTGGAGTCGTTGAGCGAGGCTATTTAAAGCCAAAACTTCTTGTTTTCTGGTTGCCATATTCCGGAGGGTCACGGTATTATTTTTAGCTTCATCAGGACCAATAATTATACAATATGGAATTCCTTTTTGGTCAGCATATTTCAGCTGTTTTTCCAATTTTGCGTTAGGATCAACATAAAGCTCCTGATTAATATTGTTTTTACTCAAAATTTCGCAAACCTCAATAGATTTATTTAACAATTCCGGAGACCCGCCTTGCGGCGAGGCAGGAAAAACCGTTACCAAAACTTTAGTAGTAGTTAAATCGGTAGGGAAGAGGTTTAATTCTTCCATAGCTTCGATTAAGCGGTCAAAACCAAAAGCAAATCCAACCGCGGGAACCTGTTTGTTCCCAAACATTCCAATTAAATTATCATATCTGCCGCCTCCGCCGATTGATCCCGCAGAATATCTCTCAACCTCAACTTCAATAATTATACCGGTATAATAATTCATTCCGCGGGCAAGAGTAGGAGAAAATTCATATTGATTATCGGAGACTCCAAGCTGTTTTAATATTGAAAAAATTTTAGAAAGACGAGGGGATAATTCTGTCTTTTCTGTAGCTTGCAATATTTCTTCCGCTTCTTTTTTTGTAAATCCGTTTTCTTCAAATTCTTTTAGAATGTCGTCTTTTCCGATTTTCTTAAGCTTATCAATGGCTCGGACTGCCAAAATATTTCTGTCCGGAGAAAGGGTAATTCCTTTCGCTTTAAATTTTAGATTTTCTCTGTCATTAATTAAAATCTTAAAATCTTTAAAGCCCAGAGTTTTGAGAGATGTGGCTGCGATTTCAATTATTTCTGCATCCGCCAGGGGAGAGGATGTGCCGACAGTGTCAATGTCACATTGTAAAAACTCGCGATATCTGCCTTTTTGCGTGTTTTCTGCGCGCCAAACATTCTGGATTTGGTAGCGCTTAAAAGGCATAGGAAGAACTTGTGGTGAGTTTGCCGAACCATATTGGGCGACGACGCGGGCAAGGGGAACGGTCTGATCATACCTTAAAGCCACTTTCCGCTTGCCGTTGTCTTCAAAGCGGTACATTAATTTATCGCCTTCATCTCCATATTTTCCAAGAAGTACTTCTTCATACTCTAAAGCGGGAGTCTCGAGTGGCTCAAAGCCATAGGACTCAAACACCTTTTTCAAGATGTCTATAACAAATTGCCGTTTTCTCGCCTCTTTTGGAAGGAAGTCCCTGAATCCTTTTAATGTTTGAATATTCATATTAACCTTTCTTGCAAAAAACCCGCCTGCCACGCTAGCGCTGGCGTTGCGGGCAGGTCCCGGAATCCCTTAAGTGTCTGTAGCTTAATCATACTTATATTATAACTCAATTATTGTTTTTGGGGAATGGGTGGGGAAGTTATTTCTGCTTGCCGCTTGCCTTTGAACTTTAAGGTCAATTTAGTCAGACTGACAGGTTGATCGAGACACAGGGAATCTTTTCCGATGATTGCCCCAAGCACCGTTTCAAAATCGTGATCGGTAAATATTCCCTGTTGTTTTATCGTGCCATCCTCTTCTGTCTTTACTTTGGTAAAGATGATTTCTCTCATATTTTCTTTTATTCTGGGAGAATTGAGATTTTCGGTATTAGTGACCATCAGTTCCCACTCTGCGCCGTCAATAGCAGCAGATGTTAATGTTCCATATTCGGCCATATCTCTGAGAGCGGCTATTGGCGGAAGCTTCTTAATTACTCGTGAAATTCGGTCGCCTAAATATATTTTTATTAGTCTTTCCATTTATTTATATTATATCTCAATAATATCTTTGGGGAATGGGTGGGGTAATTTTTTTCTGGGAGATTACCATTGGCTCAGGCATTATTATCTGTATCGTCTCTCTAAATTTTTCAATAATAATTGGTTCGTATACTAGCCATTCTGTGCCTTTTATTTCTCTCAAAATCTTCTCTTTTTTATCAGCAGATTTTTCGACATGAAATAATTGGTTTGTTGTACGTTGATATCTTACTATCCGAATAGCTGCAGTATCTTTGTCTCCAGGAATAAAAATGGTTTTTTCTGGGAGCTCTAATGAATCAGGTAGCCCTATTCCGCATGTTTTCAAACCGCCAACCAGATTATTGATGTTATTTCTCGACATTTCTTCAACAGCATCAGGATTTCTGTCTCCTGGTCTTATTTGTAAATCAAAAATCTTTTTTGCTTTAAGAAAAAGATCGGCTACTTCTTTTGAATCTGGACTAATGTTTCTGCGTATTTCTGCGCTCATACATACAATACTATAAGATTTAGGGGTGTTTGTCAAATTTTTATTATAGTTCAATAAGATTTCTTAGGGAATGGGTGAGAAGACGTGGGCCTTTCTTCTCCAAAACGACCAAGTCTTCGATTCGAACACCGCCGGAGTTTGGTAAATAAATTCCCGGCTCAATGGAAAATACCATTCCTTCTTTTAAGATATCTTTGGATTTTGGTGAGAGATGAGGATTTTCATGTACCTCAATTCCAACCCCATGACCAAGAGAGTGAGGGATGGATGGGTAGCCCTTTGAAATAATATAATCTCGGGCAACTTTGTCAATCGAAGAAGCTTTTGTATTATGTATTAAGTATTTTGTATTAAGCATTTCGATTGCCTTTGTCTGTGTTTTCAAAACCGTATTGTACATTTTTTTAAATTCTGCATTTGCAGAACCGAAGAAAATTGTGCGGGTCATGTCGGAGCAATAATTGTCGAGCTTAACGCCAAAATCCAAAAGAATGACTTGGTCTTTGGTCGTTAGTCTTTGGTCGCTAGCTTGGTGATGAGGAATTGCGGAATTTTTGCCAAATGCAACAATGGTCGGGAAAGAAAGATCGCCGCCATTCTTTTTTATAAAAAATTCTATTTTATTCGCTACATCTTTTTCCGAAACTCCCAGCCGGATTTTTTTCAAAATATAGTTAAAAGTCTCGTCTCCAAGTCTACACGCTTTCTCAATTTTCGAAATTTCCTTTTCATCTTTTATTGTACGTAAGTTGGTCAAGCTAAAATGATTTAAATCATCAAAGCAAGAAGATATTTCTTTATATTCTTTGTAAGTCAGATTATTTTCTTCTATTCCGAGTTTCTTTATTCTATATTTAACTTTAATCTTCTTTAATAATTCATTTGCAGGATTTTTTGGAGAAATTTCAATTAGCTTAAAGTCGGGAATCAGGGCTTTTACGGCTGTCGTATATCTACCGTCGGTTAAAATATGTTGTTCGTTTTTTGTAATGAATAAGTATGCCTCGCGTTCTTCTTTGGAAAAACCGGAATAATTGGTTAAATAAATAATATTTGGAACAGAAGAGATTAATATGGCATCAAGCTTATTATTTTTAATTTCCTTTCGAAGTTTTGCCAGGGAAGTAGCCATTTTTATTTTTGGACTTTTTCCAAGCTTGTGTTAACTTTCGGACTTGAGGGAATTTCGGGGAAAAATATAATCCTGGTCGCGGTCAGTCTGCCTGCGTCTTTTTTGTCTAAAACTCCAATGACTATGATATTAAAATTCACTTTTATTTTTGAGAATCCGGACCTGATATACCCGTCTTTTTGAGTGTAAGAATAGGTTCTGGTCAAATTCTCTACGTCTGCAGTCATCTGTTTTCCTTCTTCAGTTGCAATGTTTAAAGAAAAATTTTCACTATCTATTGCGGAAACTCCTCCATGAATAATAATAGGAATAGTGATTACGTTAACGAATCTTGCTAAAATTCTGCGTGATTCTTTGTTGTATAGTCCCAATATTCCAACAGTAGCGTCTTTGGTAATGTCGGAAATTCCAAAAGCTCCTTTGGCGTTAGGGGAGGAGAATTTTGTCAGCTCGTCAACATCTACAAATCTCGTATTGTTCTGCAAATCAGTAATTGTTATCTGGGTATTTGTGACATCACTGACTTTGCCGATTATTCCGCGTTTTTCCACCAATTTTAATTGCGCAACTCGGGAAGCAATGTTGGTTATTAGCTGATCTCGTATTTCCGCAGTCACGTCTTGCGGAGTTGGAGTAGCGGCAAATACAGGAGAAATGAGAAATGAAAAGTGAGAAATGAGAAATAAAATAAAGATTTTTTTCATCATATACTTATTCTGCCTTGCAGAATTAAAATTCCTCCTGCGAATAGGTAACAGTTTTTTTACTCGTAACACTTTCTCCATTTGGGGCAATAGAGATTACCTCCAAAATATTCTGACCATTATCCAGATTAACGGTTGTGGAGAAATTACCGGTCGCGGAAGGAGTGATTACATCCTCAGAAGAGTCAGTTATAACAACCACAACAGCGTTGCTTTGGGTTTTCCCCGATACGATCAGGACATTGCTGTCAACTACCTCCTCATCTTTTGGTCGATCCAATACTAGGGAAATGGAAGGAGAGATAGTTGGGGCAGGAGAAGCGAAGGAAATAGTCTTTGTGTTTGTATCAGGCACAGTCTTTGTGGTTTGAAAAAGATAAAAAGCAAACCCCGCAACTAAAAGGCCAAAGAGCACAGCAACAACAGAAAGTATAAGTTTTTCTTTTTTCATCTAAGAAAAAGATGATACGATAAAAGCCCATACTTGTCAAGGCAAGTCTGACTTGCCAAGAAAAAAAGTCTATGGTAGGATGTTGTGGTGGACATATCGATTGTTGGAGATCAGAGTATAAAACTTAAAGGTAAACGGGTTACTTTTGTTATAGATCCTACTAAAGAATTACCAAAAACGCCGGCCGATGCGATAATTCTTCTTGATGACAGTCTCAAAACAGACGTTTCCCGAGTAAGTGATTCCAGGATAATCATAAATGGTCCGGGCGGATATGAAGTTGGCGGGGCTAAAATCTCCGGTACGAAAACGCCTAAAGGCATTCTCTATCGGTTTTTAATTGACGATACAAATATTATTTTAGGAGCCGCAATGGATGCGAAAATGGAAGGGTTTGATGTTTGTCAAGTTGCAGTCGTGAATGCAAATAATGATTTTAACGAAGCATTCATAACAGCTTTAGAGCCCAAAATGACTGTTTTATATGGAGATAAAAAGCTTGATGCGGCAAAACTTTTGGGAGCGGAAAATGTAGCTTCGGTTTCAAAAATTACGGTTGTGAAAGATAAATTACCGGAGAAAATGGAAGTTATCACTCTTGGCTAATTTTTAATTTTTAATTTAGTTTATGGCAGGCCTTAAAGTTCCTCCAAACAATGAAGAAGCCGAACAAAGCGTTTTGGGAGCAATACTCATCGATAAGGATGCTATTGCCACGGTTTCTTCGATAATTGCGCCCTCTGATTTTTACAATCCGGTTAACGGAATGATTTTTGGAGCAATGCTTTCTCTGTACGAGCAGGGAAAACCTATTGATATCTTAACTCTAAGAACTGCAATTAAAAAAAATAAAAATTTTAAAAATTTCGAGCAGTCTTATTTAACAGAGCTGATTAATGTTGTTCCAACAGCCGCGAATATTGAGCATTATGCAATTATCATTAAAGATGCTGGCACAAAAAGAGCGCTTATTCATGCAGGATCTCTTATTTCGGAAATGGGTTTTGGAGACGATAAGGAAATTGATACAATTCTGGACAGAGCAGAATCATCAATTTTTACGATCTCTCAAAAAAGTTCTTTGCGGTCATTTATTCCCCTGAAAGAAGCTTTGGCGGAAAGCTTTGACAGGATTGATGAACTTCACAAAAAAGGAGCAGGACTGCGGGGAACAAAAACCGGCTTTGTGGATTTGGACAATATGCTATCGGGAATGCAGCGGTCTAATTTGTTAATTTTGGCTGCCCGTCCCGGACAGGGAAAAACAGCCATGATTGTAAATATTGCCCAACACGCGGCGGTTGTAGATAAAACTCCTGTGGCAATCTTTTCTCTGGAAATGAGTCAGGAAGAATTGGTTGACCGCCTGTTGGTTGGTCAAGCAGATGTAGATGCGTGGAGAATAAAAACAGGAAAATTGTCGGAATCCGATTTTACTAAATTATCTAATGCCATGGGAGAGCTGGCGGATGCGCCAATATTTATTGACGATACGCCCGGAATTTCAATTTCGGAAATGAGAACAAAGGCAAGACGTTTGCAGTTGGAGCAAAATATTGCCCTTTTCATTGTCGATTATCTTCAATTGGTTAATCCGGGACGCCGTTATGATAATCGGGTGCAGGAAGTTTCCATTGTTTCCCAATCCTTAAAGAACTTAGCGCGTGAGCTAAAAGTGCCCGTATTGGCCGTGTCACAGTTATCGCGGGCAGTTGAGCAAAGAGGGGAGAGAAAGCCCCAACTGGCTGATCTTAGAGAGTCAGGCGCCATAGAGCAAGATGCGGATGTCGTGATGTTTTTGTACAGGCCAGATACGGAAATTACGCCAACTATCCAGACAAAACTTCTAATTGCCAAACACCGCAACGGTCCAATGGGAGAAGTAGATCTTATTTTCCGCGGGGATAGAATTAAATTCTACAACGTTGACAAAAAACACGAATCTGCAGAAGAAGCTAAATAATCCTTGGTGCCCAGGGAGGGAGTCGAACCCACACAGCCTTGCGACTAGTAGTTTTTGAGACTACCGCGTATACCATTCCGCCACCTGGGCAATCGTAAGTTCAAAGTTCAAAGTGCAAAGTTTAAAGATAAAGCTTAAAGCTAAGATCTTAAGTTCTGACTTTTGAAGTTTGAGTTTTGACCTTAGTTATTATATACTTTTCGATGTTCATCTTCAATAAATATCTATGAAATCTATTAAAAACGTAAGACTTCCTGAACACGTTATCCCCAAACGTTATTCCATAACACTTTTCCCAAATTTGCAAGAGTTTACCTTTAGTGGGGAAGAGGAGATTACCCTAGAGCTTAGGGAGCCAGCAAAAGAAATTATTCTGCATGCGGCAGAGCTTGAAATAACCTCGGCGGAAATTATTAGTGATAAAAAAAAGCTTAAAGCTGCAAAAATAACTTACGATGAAAAAGCTGAAACTGCAACAATTTCGTTTGACAACATTATCACAAAAGGCGAAAGCAAGTTGAAGCTTACTTTTGCTGGAATCTTGAATGATAAGATGCGGGGATTTTACAGAAGTAAATACAAGCATGAGGGGAAAGATCAGCATATGGCGGTGACACAATTTGAATCAACAGATGCCAGGCGGGCATTTCCTTCATTTGATGAGCCGGCAAAAAAAGCTATTTTTGATGTCCGGTTAATAATTCCGGGAGATCATGTCGCAATTTCCAATACGATTGAAAGTGAAATTGCGGAACATTCTCCGGGTTATAAAATTGTTACTTTTGAGCCGACTCCAAAAATGTCAACCTATCTTTTGGCTCTGATTGTCGGAAAATTTGAACATATCGAAGTTAAAACTAAAGCCGGCGTAAAAGTCAGGGTTTTTACGACTTTTGGCAAAAAACACCAAGCTAAATTTGCTTTGAATACGGCAAAAAAGTGTTTAGAATTTTATGAAGATTATTTTGGAATTCCATATCCTTTACCGTCATTGGATTTAATCGCAATTCCGGATTTTGCCTCAGGTGCAATGGAAAATTGGGGGGCTGTCACTTACCGGGAAACCGCGCTTCTGGTTGATGAAGAACTTTCTTCAACTGTCAATAAGCAATGGGTGGCATTAGTTATCGCGCACGAATTGGCGCACATGTGGTTTGGAAATTTGGTCACCATGGAATGGTGGACGCATTTGTGGCTTAATGAAGGATTTGCATCTTACATAGAATATTTAGCTGTTGATAAAATATTCCCCGCTTGGCACATTTGGACCCAATTCGTTTATATGGATCATTCCAAAGCCTTAGAACTGGATGGGTTAAAAAATACTCATCCGATTGAAGTTGAAGTGCATCATCCATCAGAAATCAGCGAAATTTTCGATGCGGTAAGTTACTCAAAAGGAGCATCAATCATTCGGATGTTAGCCAATTATTTGGGGGAGAAAGTTTTTCAAAAAGGCTTGCAAAGCTATTTAAAAAAACACCAATATTCCAATGCGACAACTTTGGATTTGTGGGCAGCTTTGGAAAAAGTATCAGGTAGAAAAGTCAAAAAGATTATGGAAAATTGGACAGGAAAACCAGGATATCCGCTGGTTACCGTTTCGGATCAGGACAAGAAATTAAAACTCACGCAGTCAAGATTTTTTTCAAGCCCACTATCGGCTTCAGCGCTTAATGATAAAACGCTTTGGTCAATTCCCCTGGATTCTTTTTTGTTTTCCAAAGAATCTCTTTTTATTCCCAAATCAAAAGGGTTAATTAAATTGAATGGGGGAGAGACCAGTTTTGTCCGCGTTCAATATCCTCAATCTCTTTTGAAGTTACTGGAAGAACCAATCAGAGGAAAAAGATTAATGCCGGAAGACCGTTTTGGATTAATTCGAGACGCATTTATGTTATCGCAATCCGGTCATAGCTCAACCATTGATGCATTAAAATTAGCCCAAGCATATGTTCAGGAGGACAATTTTATTGTCTGGGCAGAGATCGCCTCGGATTTGAAAACAATCAGCAATTTAATCGTAGGCCAGCCATTCGGTGATCAATATAAAACTTTTTGCCGGAACATTTTCAAATCGATTGCGACAAAAATTGGCTGGAACAAAGAGCCTCAAGAATCACATTCGCGGACATTATTAAGAAGCATTGTGTTATCTGCATTTGGATCAAACGGGGATAAGGGTACTATTCAAAAAGCCGGAGAAATTTTTGCAGAAATTGTTCTGAATAAATCCAAAATAGATCCGGATTTACGTGGAGTTGTTTACAATCTGGTAGCGGAAAATGGGGGAGAAAAAGAATATCTGAAACTAAAAAATTTATATTCAAATAGTCCGTTTCAGGAGGAAAAAGACCGAATTTTCAGAGCGCTTTGTTTTTTTAAAAACATAAAATTACTCAAAAAATCATTGGATATGGCATTTTCCGATCAAATGAGGGCGCAAGACAGATTCAAGGCAATAAGTTTCATTTGGGCAAATCCTGTTGGGAGAGATTTAGCCTGGGAATATGTTCAAAGCAATTGGGAATCAATTACCAAAACCTTTGCCGGTGGACACTTGTATCCGCGGTTTATCCAGTCGGCGGCTTATTTTACAGACAATAAGAAAGCAGATGAAATTGAAAAGTTCTTCAAAAAAAATCCGTCAGTTGGACTTGAACGGACAATAGCGCAGGTTACGGAACAAATCCGCGCAAACGATCTTTGGCTGAAGCGCGACAAATCCAAACTCTCCAATTTCCTCCGAATGGTAAAATAGGTTGTAAATTGTTCTGGATAATTGGTAAAATGAATAATTAGTTTGTAAATTATGGAAGTAATTAAAAAGCGGGTTTTGGAGAACGATATTCTACGGGTTCTTCGCGTGAAGCCTTTTGCCCTCATGATGCTTTCCGAATTTTTTTCTCAGATTGCCTTCAACATGCAGCATTTTGTGCTGATTTTCATAATTTATAATATTACCCGCTCAAACACGGCAGTCTCGGGTCTGATTCTTTCTTTTATGGTTCCGGCAGTTTTATTTAGCGTTATTTCCGGCGTATATGTAGACAGATGGAATAAGAAAAAAGTACTGCTTTTTACACATTTAATTAGAGGAGTGCTACTTTTGCCGTTTTTAATTCCAAATCTTCATTTGGGATTAATCTATGTCTTTACTTTTTTAATTGCGGTTGCAACTCAATTTTTTACACCCGCAGAATCTTCGATTATTCCTCAATTGGTTCCCAGAAAGCTGATCGTTCCGGCAAATGCCGTATTTTCATTCGGAATATTCGGAATTATGCTTTTGGCGTATATATTTTCCGGACCGGCACTTCTTTTACTTGGGAAAACTTATACAATTATTCTTTTGCTTTCCTTTTTTTTGGCAAGCGCTTTAGTTGTCGCGGGTATTAAGATAGTCGATATAAAAAAAATACGGCCTGCGGAAGACACATTTATGCCGCGGCCCAATTATTCATTTGTCAAAGAGGCGAAAGAAATATTTGTATTTATTAAAAAAGCCAATAAAGTTATGCGCGCTCTTTATATGATTACTATTGCACAAGCTGTAATTTTCATGTTTGCGGTCTTAGCTCCGGGATATGTTGCTACGATACTCGAAGCGCCTCTGGAAAGTCTTTCTTTAATCCTGGTTGCTCCCGCATGCGTAGGGTTAGGGGTTGGATCTTTTATGCTGGGGAGCAGGGGTAAAAAAATAAAGCATGAATTAGTAAGCGCTATTGGATTTATGATTGCCGGAATCGTTTTGATCCTGATGCCCCTAGCAAGCCGCGTAACCTCATATGGGTTCGTACAAACTCTGAATTCCATTCTGCCGAAAATAATACACATAAATATTTTACACCTGATTGTACTTATGGCCTTTATTCTCGGCTTTGGCATCTCCCTGGTGTTTATTCCGTCCAATTCAACCATTCAGATTGAGACTAATGAAGAAATGAGAGGGAGAATGTATGGGCTTTTAAGCTCTCTGGTTGGTGCAGTTTCTTTTCTTCCGGTAATTCTTGCAGGAGGACTGGCGGACTTGTTTGGAGTCGGAGCAGTTATTACAGGTGTTGGAGTCCTAATGATGGTGATTAGTGTTCGTTATCTATTTTTAATTAAGTTTTAGACTAGTCTGAATCGGTTTTCGTATGCAATTTTTTATTTTTGTTCTTTTAATTTGCCTTTTTATTTTCCTTTATTGCGTATATGTGCTAACCAATGACGATTTCATTTTTTTACGGCGCGATGTGACGCTGGAAAAACTTTTCAACCTAATTTTTATTAGTGGGTTAACCGGTCTTTTTGTGGCACGTTTCTTTTATGGATTTTCCGCAAAAGGTATTTTTGCAAATCCGCTCGTCTTCCTCCTCTTTCCTTATTTTCCAGGACTGTCTCTTTTGGGAGGAGTTGTTGGAGCGGGAATATATTTATTTTTCTTAGCAAAACATAAAGAAAATTCTCTGCCTTTGGGGAGAATATGTGATTTTTTTTCTATTGCATTTTTAATTTCATTACCAATTGGATTGATAGGTTATTTGATGTTTTCGCAAGAAGCAACGGAGTTTATAAAATTAGCCATTAAGGCAGCTATATATTTTGTTTTATTTATTATTTTTCTTAGATTTTTTTTGCCCCGGCTTTTGAATGGAAAATTTAAAGAAGGAACAATTTCCTTAATCTTTTTAATCTGTTTTTCCACGGTTAGTCTTATTTCAAACGCCTTTTCAAAAATCAGCATTTTGGAGTATTTTAAGAATTTTGAAAACATAATTTTAATATTAATTTTTATTGCCTCGGCGGGAATGCTCATTCAGCGCGAAGGTTTGATATCGAAAATAACACAATTTAAGAAAGGAGAGCAATGAAGCCGAAGATAATTTTTGAAGATCAAGATTTATTGGTTTTGGATAAGCCGGCAGGGATGATTGTCAACCGATCTGACACAACAACAGGGGAGACAACTTTGCAGGAATGGGTGGAAGCAAAGTTCAAAGTTCAAAGTTCAAAGTTCAAAGTTGCAGATAAATTAGGGATTGAAAATAAAAATTATGAAGAGCAGGCAAAATTAAATTTTATTACTAGGGCGGGGATTGCGCACCGTTTGGACAAGGAAACTTCGGGAATTATTTTGATCGCAAAAACCCTAGAAGCATTTATCAATCTTCAAAGTCAATTTAAAGAACGAAAAGTTCAAAAAACATATCTCGCGCTGGTTCATGGGAAAATCGAGCCGGAGGCAGGCGAAATAAATGTTGCAGTTGGGAGGTTGCCCTGGAATAGAAAAAGATTCGGCGTTTTATCGGGCGGTCGGGAATCGGTAACGCGTTACCGCGTAATTTCAAATTTTAAATTTCAAATTTCAAATTCTCAAAGCGAAGATTTAAGTTTTGTAGAGCTTAATCCCAAAACCGGAAGGACGCATCAAATCAGAGTTCATCTGCAATATATTAAGCACCCGATTTTTGCAGATCCTTTATATGCCGGACGTAAAACTTCCAGGAATGACAGGAAGCTTTTACCCCGCATTTTTCTCCATGCCTCCAAAATCTCCTTCTTCCACCCTAGGACAAACGCACTACTAAATTTCGAAAGCCCCTTGCCGGAGGATCTAGCGGATTTTATTGCAAGGCTTAATTCTTGATTTTGTGTTGATTCTGAGCTACGAAATTGGTAAAATTATATTATTGAACCCGCCTGCGCTAAAGCTTCGGCGGGCGAGGGTGGTGATTTAAATTATGGGTGGTGGAATGGGCGGATTTTATAAAGGAGAAAAAAAGAAAAAGAAGAAAGATTCAAGGAATATATCTTCTGTGTCCATAGGCATGGGTGCTCCTACTTTTTCTATGCCTAAATTAATCGAAAAAAAACGCCCCTCCCAATCTTAGCATTCGCCTTTAGGTACTATTTCCGCCAGAGGCGGACAGGCAGTACACGGCTCATGCTGCGATTTTAGGCGGGTAAAAAAGAACTTTTAACTTATGAAAAAGAAAGATGATCCCTCGGTTAGCAATACGAAGATTGCTATTGTTTTTTTTGTTTTATTGATTTTTATTGTTGGAATCTCGCTAATTTTTAAAATTATTACTGTCATAAAAAATAGTCAATTCGACGATTCCAAAAGATTTACCCTAAGTGTAGCTAACGGGCGTAATATTGAAGTAATTTCTTTATCTCCCGGTTCAAAAGATATCGCAATTTTCAAATTGAATGATGGAACAAAGCCGGAGGAAGCAGGACCGCTCCTGGAGATTCCCATAGATGGATTTATTGCCGGCGTTTCTTTGGATTTAAATAAGAAAATTGATTCACTATTTGTAAATGCAATTTATAATTACAGTAGTCTTAAAACCAACCTCACGATCATAGATCTTTTAAAGATCGCGCTCTTCGTAAGGGTTGTTCCGGAAAGCTCGATTAATGTAAAAACGGTAAGGGGTACAAGCAGATTGGAATTGGATAGGACAGTAGATCACTTAGTAAGTGATGCTTTTATAGAAAAAGACAAGCAAACGATACAAATTATTAACGCAACAAATGTCAGTGGACTTGGAAACAGGCTGGCTAAATTAGTAACCAATATGGGCGGAGATGTTATAATTGTTGCGACGGAGAATAACTTGAGAAAAAAGTCTACAATCTCATATATTGATAAAAAAACCTATACAGTAGAAAGGCTGCAAAAGGTACTTGGATATGAAGCTGTAAAAGATGCCAATAATGCGGTTTCGGATATAACTATAATAATAGGGGAGGACAAAGTCAATTCTGCCCCCTTTTAAATATGAATATTTGGTTAGTAATTATTGTAATAGCAATTATATCGGTAATTTTTTCCGTAATTGCGCTTGCCGATCTGGAAAACAAATCCCACATCGGCCAAGTTAAGAAAAAGTTGTCCAAGGGGAGGGTGGTTTTTCAGGATTCTTCATCCAATAAATAAGGGTGATCGTCATCTTCTTCTCCAAAATCTTTATAATTTTTTATCTTTACTCTGTTGTCTTTTGATAAAGCTAGGTCTTGATCGGCAGTCTGTGGAAAGGATGGTTGATTCCTGTATTTGGATACTCTTTTGGTCTCTTTCACAAAAACACAAACATTATGCTCTGTTGCGGATTTTATGCAAGCCGTATATCTATTTCCGCCCTTTATTAATTTAATAAGTCTTCTTCCCACGTCATCCGGCAATACTCCTAGATATTGTTTATTTTGGTCTTGAACAAATATTTTTGATCTTTTTGTCGCGATCACTACGGGTTGGCCTGTTGTCAAAAGGGCAATAATTCTGGGTTGGGCGGTATTCACAAGGGAAATAATTTTTGTTTTTCCTGTTTCCTCAAGAAAAATGTTGTTAACGCCTTTAACAGGGGATAAACTTTTTGAAATTCGCTTGGGTCCCAGGTCAGTCAGTTTTTTTATATTTCTAATTGCGATTTGATTCAGGATATCTATTTTTAAGACTTTTCTATAGGTAGATTTAGCATCCTGAATCTTTCCTAAGATTGTAAATGCATATGCCAAACGATTAAGAGCGTCGATATCTTTAGGGTCCTCTTTGATAAGGGCTTTATTTAAAGAGGTTGCGTTTTTCCAGTCGCCTAGAAGCATTGCTTGAATAGCTTTGTCTTTTAGTAGTGCCATCGGTGGAGAAAAATTACGATTATTGTGAAAGATGATACAGGGTTTTATTGCAAAAGTCAATGGTAAAAAGTATAATTATTTGATACATTGGGCTATGAGCGGACATTCAAAATGGGCCACAATCAAAAGAGCCAAAGGAGCAGCTGACCTTAAAAGGGGACTGACCTTTACCAAAATTTCTAATGCAATTACCGTTGCGGTAAAGGCAAGCGGGGGCATAACCGATCCTAACAGTAATTTCAAACTCCGTCTGGCTGTAGATAGCGCGCGTAGCGCAAATATGCCTAAAGACAATATTGAACGGGCAATCCAAAAAGCTGTCGGGAAGGATGCGGGAAAACTGCAGGAGGTAATTTATGAGGGATTTGCTCCGGAAGGCATTAGCGTAATTATTGAAGCTGCTACGGACAATACGATGAGAACAACCAGCGAAATAAAAAGTATCTTTAATAAGGAGGGCGGAAATTTTGGTCAACCCGGATCTGTCGCGTATCAATTTGAGCAAAAAGGCAGAATAGTTGTTGGAAAAGATATCAGAACCATTGATGAATTGTTCGAGATTGCAGTTGATAGTGGGGCAGAGGATTTGGAAGAAGCTGAAGACAAGGCAATTATCACGACTGCTTATGCCGATCTGTCTTCTGTCAGAGAACGCCTTATAAAAAAAGGCATCATCCCTGTTGGGGTTGAAGCTGTCCGAAAACCGCTAAATCCGGTGGTTATTTCCGACCCGACAAAATTGGAGAAAATTATCAATTTCCTGGACAAAATAGAGGGATTGGATGATGTACAAAAAGTTTACTCAAATTTGGCGCAAAATTAGAAGGAAGATTAACTTTCTTATTAATATTCCCAAGAGGCAAAAATTTATAATTACGGTAGTAGTTTTGTCTCTAACTCTTTTTTTCTCGGAGCAGCTATTTGGCCGTGGGGGGATGTATCTGGCCTTCCTGCTAGCTCTCTTCACAGACCTTTTTGTTTTATGGGCGGAAAGCTCAGAACTCGAAGACAATTTCTCGCCTCAGGTTTTTATTTTGCCGTTATTTTATACTTTGTCTTGTGCTCTATTTTATTTCTTGATTCCGGCCAGATTTTTGACCCGCATCGGGATGACATCACTGTATGCTTTCGGACTCTATTCACTGCTTCTTTCGGAAAATATTTTTATTGTCTCTTCAATTAGGACTATTGCTCTTTTATCCTCTGCCCGTACCGTCTCATTTATCGTGACGCTTCTATCCTATTTTTTTATGGCTAATGTTGTTTTTTCCTTGCATCTGAATATTTTCCTAACTTTATTTTTTGTCTTTACTTTTTCTTTTCCTCTAATCATCCATTCTATTTGGACTCATACTTTAGAAGCTGATTTCCGCTTGCATTTCGAATGGATTTCTCTAATCGCAATCTGTATTGCCGAGACCACGTTAATATTATGGTTTTGGCCGACAACGCCGACCATAATCGGACTTTTCTTAACCGGTCTTTTTTATATCCTGGTGGGTATTTCCCAGATCTGGTTAGAAAAGAGACTTTTTAAGGGCGTAATGTGGGAATATATTTGGGTCGGCGTAATTATTTTTCTAGTTTTTATAACCTTTAGCATGAGGTCATAAATTAAACTCTTCAGGAGCAGGGAAGAGGGGAGGAGCGAAGCGACGAACGTGATATAGTTTGATATAGCAGCTTATGATATTATAGGTCTTAATTTAGGATTCTGCTTTGCAGAATGTGGATAACTTTTCACGAGATTATGCGGGAATTTTCACGGGATATGATCATGGGGTCGGGGTCCTGTCGCTCCTTCGTCCCGTCCGACGTCCTCGGTCGCAGGCTCCCTGCGGTCACTCAACGGGACGCCCTCCAGTCGCGCCACCCCTCTTCTCTTTGAAACAATATTGCTCTTTCATATTGATTGAGCCTTGAAATTAGAAGTTTGGATTGATAAATTGACCTAAATCGAAAAAAATACGAACATGCTAATCCACATGTTTTTGAGGCTAAAATCGTGAGTTTAGATTGATAATAAGCTCTAAATTGCGACGCGGCCAAGAGGGGTGGAGAGCCGCGGTGTTAATAATTATTAATGATAAGTGATTAATAGTTAAGGATGATAACTCGGTAAATCTTTAAGCAACCGGCCGGAGGAGTAGATATCTTGTTCTCCAAGCAATATTATCTGTGAATATCAAGAGAATAATCCGCGGAGATCAAAATAATGGACTTAAGCAGATGGAGAGAAGAAAGTAATTATGTCGTACAATATAACTTTTGCGACACCACCCAGGCTCATATCCATGGAGAAGTGGTTAAAATTGCTTTAACTTTTCGCGCAGATTTATTGATATTTCATTTACGCCTCAATCACCTTGGTCATTATTCTCCCTAATTTCCAGGGCTTAAAATTTGATACACTTCCCCACTATGGGACTAATATGTCGTATTTTCACGAGACTATTTGAGGCTAAAATTCAATTAATTTCCTTTTCCCCTGAGCATTTTTACCCGGAGAAGTTTTATTTATTAGCTTAAACACGCTCATTTTGCTATAATTCTCTTCCTATGACTGAGAGCGAGCCAAGGCCCAAAATGGGACCGAGGGAAAAGGCGGAAGAATTTATCAGATTATTAAAAGACAATACTGTGTTGCCAAAAGATGATACAAATCTATCAGGAGAGCTTTTTATGCAAAGAGCGATCAGGAAAATGATGGATAATTTTACAGGCAACAATGAGGCATTATTTCAGATGGAGGCGCTACTTGAAGATGTCCCTGTTTCCGAATACTTTAAACAACATCTAATCGAGCAATTTGGATCAGAAATGGTTCATGGTTGGACCGGTTGGAACGAGGAAGTACAGGGAAAATTAATAAAAGATCTTTATGGTATATCTTTGAAGGAAAACGCATATGGCATTTTTAATCCTGAATTGGCTTTTAAAACAGAAACTAACTACTACTATCAAAACTTACCCTTTCTCGAAGTTATGCAAGACCCTAAATGGGTTAAAAAATGGGGACAAAACATTTTCAAAAGGCTGCAAAAAGAAATATGATTCATGGTAATTGACAATGTTGACTACCGCGTCGCATAATAAATAGAGATTCTGGTTTTGTCTGCTCCATTTTACAACGCAAGCGTCGCAAAATGGAGTTGGCTTACCAATTCGAATACGCGTAGAGATATATGGATAACAAGCTGCCGGTGGTTGTGAATGCCCTTTCCGGCCTAATTAATCAATTTCTAGAATATTTGGAAATTGAAAAAAATTGTTCCAAACTAACAATCCGCGATTACAGGCATTATCTGGAAATTTTTAATATCTGGTTTACTCAAAACATGCCCTCAATGTCAATAAGAAATCTGGATTTAGCAACAGTCAGAAAATACCGGGTATATCTGGCTAATCGCATTGACGCCAAGGGAATGACCTTAAAAAGAGTTACACAGAACTATTACGTGATAGCGCTTCGAAGTCTCCTGCGGTTTCTAATTAAAAATGATCATCCAACACTTGAACCTTCGAAAATAGAACTGCCAAAAACCGAAAGCCGGAGTTTAAAATTTCTGGAACGCGAACAAATAGACAGGATAGTAACTTCAATTGATACTTCCAAAGAAGAAGGCATCCGGGATAGAGCCATTTTTGAACTACTATTTTCAACGGGCCTGCGTGTTTCCGAATTGGTCAGCCTTAACCATAATCAAATCAATCTCGATCGGCGTGAGTTTGGAGTCGTAGGCAAGGGCGGACGCGCCAGAGTAGTTTTTGTTTCCGACAGGGCGGAAGAATGGGTCACGCGGTATCTAAAAGAACGAAAAGATAATTTCAAACCCCTGTTTATAAGATATTCGGGGAAAATCATTGAGGAAAACGGCGGAGAAAAGATGAGGTTGACCGCGCGCAGTATCGAAAGAATTGTGAAAAAATATGTTCGGGTTGCCCGCTTACCGGTTGACGCAACTGTTCATACGCTTAGACACTCATTCGCAACGGACTTATTGACCAATGGCGCAGATTTAAGAAGCGTTCAGGAAATGCTCGGACATAAAAATATTGCTACAACCCAAATCTACACCCACGTCACAAATAAACAGCTCCGCGATGTACACAAATCCTTCCACAGCGGGAATAAGTAGATTTGTTTATTTATTGCCAAAAAGATGGCCACCCCTATTTATTTCAACCAACATCGCTGGAATTTCTGGATCAGTTTCGCATGCTTTGCAGACATCTGATAGGCCGCTTTTTGCAATCTCCTGTGGATTTTTATTAATCTTGACAATTTTAGCGCTGATTGGGCAAGAGTCAGGCCTTCCTTTCTTTCCTTCCAAGCTGCACTTTCCGGTTATAGGATCAAAAGATTGAATGGGAATTTTTGATTCCTTTTTCATAAAAAACCAGAGGGTGTTTTGGGCTCTCCGGCAAATTTATTAAACTTTATCAGAAGTTACTAATTGCTGTCAATATGGCAAAATAAGATCCTGAAATAAATTCAGGATGACAGCTCATAAAGTCTCATCCACCAAATCTTACTTCTCGCCTTTTCAATTCTATTCGAATACGGCTCAAAGAGCGATTCCTGGTGGACATCGACTTTATTTCATAAAGCCTCGTAGGAGAGGGTGATGTTGATAATTATAGAGTTTTCGCCCGGTTGGAGTTGAGTGTCTGCTGATTTTGCTTCCAGCGATTGCGCCATCATGATTGGTCTTGGCTCAAAACCGTTTGATTCTTGGACATCCACAATTTTTCCCAATCTAATTCCCGTTGCGCTGCTCAAACTTTGCGCTTTTTCTTTGGCCATTTTAACTGCTTCTGTTCTGGCTTTATTTTCTAAATCTTTTTTGGTTTTTTCATCGAAAGTAAAAATTATTCCGCCGACCAAATTTGCCCCGTCCGTAGTTGCCGCGTCAATAGCTTTATTAGCAATGTCAATTGGCGTAATATTTACTTCCAGAGTTTGAACTACAGTATAGCCGGTAATATTTTGCACTCCCCTGTCAAAATCATAATTTGGATTAACCGAATAATTGGTAGTTTTAATATTTTTTTCCGCAACTCCCAAACTTTTTAAATCCGCAATGACTTTATTCGTAGCAGTATTGGTTTGTTCTTGAGCAGCTCCAACGGTTGATGCGGTTTTGGTAACTCCAATTGAGAGTCGAGCCGTATCAGGAATTCCGGTTGCTTTCCCCTCCCCCGAAACGCTGAACAAATTAGTTTTTGTCGTTTGTATGCTATTTACCGAAAACGGAACCGGTCCCGCGAATTTGGTGTATAAAAAGAAAACTAAGAGAATTCCAAAAGCAGTTAATAATGAAGTCTTTAACTCTCTCATAAATTATAGTTTACCACATTTAGATTTCCTTTCCCAAAGCCAAGGTGAGTAAAGCCATATTTGTATGCTTGGGGTCAATAGCTAGTTTTGAGAATTTAGGATCATAACTTAGTAAAGCGCTTATGATAGGGCGCGGGCTTGTTTTCGCCATTTTAAATAATTTTTCTTGGGGATCAGTTAAAACAACAAGATCACAGTTAATTTGGAGCCCCATTATCGCCTCCTCGGCTGATTCCCTTGGGGGAATTGAAGTATCATCGGCAGATGCCAAGATTACTGCACCACCTAATCTTGTTACAGCTTTTTCGAAGGAAATCCTTGGTAAATTAAAAGATAGGTTCTTACAAAGAATTCCAACAACATCGTCTCGAAGAAGAGCGCTCGGTAAAGAACTCCATAGTGGGCCGCTATCAATTTGACTTATCTTTAAGGTAACATTTGATAATTTAAGAAGTGACGCCGAGTCAAGCTGTTTCAGAGAAAGAATGCTTTTCCCTTTAAAATCTCCATTGACTATTTTTTCGAGATGAAATTCGGATGCTTCGGGTGGCGTTGGTGGTCTTTTCTCTACCATTTCTAAGAAAGTTTATAGTGATTGATTTTATTTGTCAATAGATCAAAGATTTAATTTTTTAAATTTTTTGGCGTAGGCGTTGCTCTTTCAAGAAGCCTCTTTTGAAAGTTTTCATAAGGTTTCATTTCTTCTTCTATGCTCGCTTTTGTGCTTTCATCTTCGTATCCTTCAAGTCCTAATTCTAGGGTAACAATGTGGTTTTCAAAACCCAGTGTTTCTTTTCCCACAATATAATGTAAATCCCGCCGTCTCTCTTTTTCCGCCCAGCCATTCAATAAGGGATGATCGTCAGCAAGCATGAATGCCAGATATCCAAAAGTTAATCCTTCATCCCGAATTGCTTTTATGATTTTGAAACGATCATCTATCGTGAAGGGTCCAAAGTGTCCCGGGAGCATTCGCTCTAATACACTTTTTAAATTTGAACGGATTATACTCTCATTTTCCTTGAATGATGACGCCTTTCCCTCATAGGAATCTTCAAGAAATTTCTTTCCCAGCTCTTTTGTGGAATATGCGAAGGGCAACTGCTTTTCCCCTCTCTCCGTTCGCCAAAATACCATTTGCCAAAGTATAGTATTCAAAATGCGGATTGTCAACCCTAATACCCCTTGATACTTTAAAAATAACCTGGTAAACTTTTAAGTTAATAAATAAAATGACGGAATCGCATATAAAAAATATTCCGGAAGGTATTCTCGGCCCAGAAATTACAAATAAAGCCATAATTTTTGACAGACACCACGTTGAAAGACCTATTACATTGGCTATCGCAACAAGCTTGTTAAAAAGTGAGGAAGCAATAGAGGTATATTCAGCAGCAGTCGAGAGGAAATACATTTTAACTCTACAGAACAAAAGGGAATAATTACCTCGAAGAATTCTCGGCAGCAAATGCTAAATTTTTTAGGAGCATGGCGACGTTGACAGGTCCCACACCCCCCGGAGTTGGGGTATAAAAAGAGGCAATATTTTTGATCTTGTTCTGATCGTAATCCCCCATCAATTTAGCGCTCTCCCCTCTGGATATGCCAATGCCGAGTAGGGTCACTCCCCTCTTAATCATTTCCGGTTTTAGGACATTGGCTTTGCCAACTGCGCAGATTATGATATCGGCATCTTTAGTTAATTGTTCATAGTTCATAGTTTTACTGTCAATAATTGTAGGTTTTGTTCCTAATTTTTGGAGCACATTAATAACCGGTTGTCCGCCGGTTTCCCCTTTGCCCAAAACAACTATTTTTTTTGATTTTAAATCAATTTTATTAATCCCTATTTTCTCCAAAATTTCAAAAACTGCCATGACGATGGGCATTTCAAATTGCGAGTTGGGATTAAAGCCGTCGACGTCTTTTTCAGGAGCGACCGCTCTTGATATTTCCTCTTCATTTATTTGTGTAGGCAGTGGCCTTTGAATTATTATTCCATGAATCTTTGAATCGCGATTTAGTTTATCGATTAATCTTATTAATTCTTGATTCGTGATTCCTGATTCCAAGTTGTAGACAGAGGTTTGAATGCCGACATTTTCCGCTCTTAATTCTTTTTGATTAATATAGGCGACAGATGCGGGATCGTCCCCGACCAAAATTATCGCAAGACAAGGTGTAATATTTTTCTTTTTAAGTCCTCCTACCTTTGTCCTTAGTTCATCCAATATCTTATTGGCAATCTGTTTTCCGTCAATCTTCATGTAGGTATTATACTAAATTTTGAAGATTTCTTTTAACACGCTCAACTCCTGGGGTTGAACATCGCATTAGAGTGGCTGGTCGGCTTTCTTTGCCGCGGCTTCTTCGGGGGTATCTTCTGCCAGAACAAATTTCATCCTAATCGTCGCCAGTTTTTCAGGATCATTGGGTAAAGCAAGATTAAAACCTTCCTCTAGCCCTGAATCCATGTCCTCTGGGAGTGGGCCCGTATCGTGAGGGTAAAAATTATCAAAAAAGAGAAGCTCGTGTACAAAATATCTCGATTCAAAATTACCTTGCCCTACGCTGACTTGTACCTTAAGCCTTTCCAGTATTGATAAGAGTTCCGGTGAAACAGAACCTGATCTCTCGAGATCATAACCAGGCGTATCGATATTCAAACAGAAAGGGTTTTTTAAAAAATCTATTACTTCCGCAAAACCCGTAACGGGGTCAATTAGCGGGACTTTTTTTTGTTTTCTTTTTTCAAGGTCAAAATCTTCGTTTGTAATCATATATCCATCGTCCGGGTTAAATGGTGTAATAGTATTCGTTTTAGGAAGGTCATCTTCAGGGTCGGCATCTATTTTTAATGAAAGCTTGAAAGCTCCAAGATCCAAAATAATATTTGTAAGAATGCGCGGAGGGGAATTCCTGTATATTTTCTTTTCTTCTGTGTATGTTGGATCGAAAGGGTGAAATTCTTGATTAAGAGAAATTATTCTTTCTTGCTTTGGCTCTAAGTCCTTGGTGTTTTCCATTGATTAAATTATACTCTAATGTCGGGTTATTCCTCAACGCAGGTGGCGGAGGTGACGCGATCGGTTGAGTTGGAGAACCTCATCAATTTTACTCCCTGCGTGTTCCTGGAATGTCTTGGGATTGAAGAAAGCTCAAGCTTTACCACCTGTCCGCGTTTGGAGGTCATGATCAGGGTTTTGTAATTTGGCGGAATCACTTGCGCAAAAGCAACTTTTCCGGTCTTAGCTGTAACCTTGGCAACTTTTACTCCCTGCCCTCCCCTGCTTTGTCCTCTGAATTGGCCGACCGGAGTTTTTTTGCCAAGACCGTTTTCCATAATGGTAATTAAATCTGTCTTGGCATCTTTTTTAATTACATCCATGCTGATAACTTCATCAGTGGCATGTAATTTGATTCCCCGGACCCCCCTGGTGCTTCGTCCCAGCGGTCTGACTGACTTTTCAGAAAATCTGATTGCTTTTCCGTCATGACTGGTCAGAATAACTTCATTATTCCCCTCGGTTAACGCGCTCCAAACCAATTCATCGCCTTTATCCAGCTTAATCGCCAAAATTCCGTTTCTTCTGATATTTTCAAATTCGGTTAAGGCTGTTTTTTTCACAGTCCCGTTTTTAGTCGAGAGAAAAACATATTTGAATGTTTCCTCTTCAATGCCTTTTTTGCCGACTTTATAATTAATGAATGATTCGACTTTTTCATCCTGCTCAACGTTAATTAAGTTGACAACTGCGGTTCCCTTGCTTGTCCGGCTGCTTTCGGCAATTTCAAAGGCTCTTAATTGATAAACTTTTCCGCGGTTGGTAAAGAACAAAATATTATCATGAGTTTGCGCATAGCGGATGTTCAGAATTCCATCCTCTTCCTTGGTAGTCATTCCTCGTACCCCTTTTCCTCCCCGGTGCTGAACCCTAAAGCTATTTAGACTTTGACGTTTAATATATCCGGTATCAGTGATAGTGATAACTGTCGGTTCATTCGGAATTAAATCTTCTTCGGAAAATTCCCCAACCTTACTCTTGTAAACTTTTGTTCTCCTCGGATCGGCGAATTTTTCTTTGAGAACTTTTAATTCTTCTTTAATTACGCTTAAAATTTTTCCCGGATGCGCCAAAAGGTCTTCCAGATAATCAATTGTCTCTTTAACCATAATCAATTCGTCTTCTATTTTCTGCCGTTCCAAAGCAGCCAAACGCCTCAACTGCATGTCCAAAATCGCCGTTGCCTGAAGATCGGAAAGTTTAAACTTGATAATTAAATTCTGCTTGGCGTCCTCTTGGGTTTTGGATTCCCGAATTGTTTTAATTACCGCGTCGATATTGTCAACGGCGATTTTCAGCCCTTCCAAAATGTGCAGCCTCGCTTTTGCCTGTTTTAACTCAAATTCCGAACGTTTTTTAACGATGAAATAACGGTGCTTGAGATATTCTTCGAGAATTGTTTTAAGATTTAGTGTTTGAGGAGTACCATTTACCAAAGCCACAATATTGGCGGAAAAACTGGTTTGCAGGCTGGTGTGCTTGAATAAATTATTTAAGACTTTTTTTGGCGCGGTATCCCTTTTAAGCTCGATGACAACTCTGGTTCCGTGTCTGTCAGATTCGTCGCGGAGATCCGAAATCCCTTCAATCTTTTTCTCGCGGGCCAATTCCGCAATCCGGGCAACCATAAGAGCCTTATTTACCTGATACGGAAGTTCGGTGACAATAATTGCAGATTTGCCATTACCTATCTCTTCGATGTCTGCTTTGCCCCGGATAATTATCCGGCCCCGTCCGGTCGCGTAAACATTTTTAATTTCGGACCAATCATAAATACTGCCGGCAGTCGGGAAATCAGGGCCCTTAATAAATTCCAGAAGTTCGTCAACAGTTGCAGTGCTGGTTAAAGAAAAAGTTTTCTCGGGATTGATTACTTTTGTTTTTCCGATCATAAAGGTAATCGCATCAACCAGTTCGCCTAAATTATGAGGAGGAATTTTGGTCGCCATACCTACTGCGATTCCTTCAGAGCCCATTAATAGTAAATTAGGCAGTTTTGCCGGAAGGAAAACCGGTTCCTGAAGGGTGGCGTCAAAATTCGGAATAGTATCCACTGTTTCCTTATCCAAATCCATGAGCATCTCGCCCGTAATTGTTGCAAGGCGGGCTTCCGTATAGCGCATAGCTGCAGGCGGATCTCCGTCAACAGAACCATAGTTTCCCTGGCCGTCTATCAAAGGGTAACGCATGGAAAAATCCTGCGCCAGACGAACGAGCGCGTCGTAAATTGGCATGTCTCCATGAGGATGATATTTCCCCATGACTTCTCCGACAATCTTTGCGGATTTTGCGTATTTGGCAGTGTGCGTTAGATTTAGTTCGTGCAGCGCAAAAAGAATTCTGCGGTGCACCGGCTTTAGGCCATCCCGGACGTCAGGAAGCGCGCGGGAAACAATCACGGACATGGCATAATCCAGATATGCCCGTTTAACTTCCGTAGTAATTTCCGTTTGTTTAAGATTGCCGATTTCCATAGATAGATTTTATATCAGGAATGAGGCAATTAAGAGTGCCACGATGTTCAGGATTTTTATCATTGGGTTAATCGCCGGCCCCGCAGTATCTTTATAGGGGTCTCCGACAGTGTCTCCGGTGACTGCTGCTTGATGAGCAAAACTTCCTTTGCCTCCCAGATTTCCTTCCTCAATATATTTTTTGGTATTGTCCCAAGCAGCACCTCCGGTGGTCATGGAAATGGCTACGAAAAGTCCGGTAATAATGCTTCCAACCAGAAGTCCGCCGAGAGCTTTAGGTCCTAATAAAAATCCAACCAAAATCGGGGTAACAACCGGAATCAAAGCCGGCACAATCATATTCTTAATAGCGGATTTGGTAACAATATCTACAGCTTTGGCATATTGCGGTTTGGCTTTTCCTGTCATAATACCTTTGATTTCTCTGAATTGTCGTCTGATTTCATTTACAATTGCCCCACTTGCTTTTCCAACTGCTTCCATGGCCAAAGCGCCAAAAAAGTAAGGCAAGGCTCCGCCGATAAATAGTCCGACAATTACCAAAGGATCGGAAAGAGAAAATACAAATTTTCCGGTATCTCCCGGAACCTTCATTAACTCCTGCGTGTAACTGGCAAAAAGCACCAGCGCTGCCAAGCCGGCAGAGCCGATTGCGTAGGCTTTCGTGATCGCTTTGGTAGTATTTCCCACTGCATCCAAGGGATCGGTAACATCGCGCACTTTTTTATCCATTCCGGCCATTTCCGCAATTCCCCCGGCATTATCGGTAATTGGACCGAAAGCATCAATGGCCACAATAATTCCGGTTAGAGACAGCATGCTCATTGCCGCAACCGCAATTCCGTAAAGTCCGGCTTGATTAAAGGCAAGTAAAATTCCTGCAGAAATTAACAGTATCGGCATTAGGGTTGACTTCATGGAAACCGCCAGTCCGGCAATAACATTGGTGCCATGGCCGGTAGTTGAGGCTTGTGCGATAGTTTTAACCGGACCAAATTTTTTCGAAGTGAAATATTCAGTGATAATAACCATGCCGATGGTTATCGCAAGGCCAATTAAAGCAGAATAAAATAAATTCAAAGACGGAATTCCGCTTAAGCCGTTGGGAAAAATAGTGTTGGTTACGTAATAAATGCCGATTGTAGAAATAATCATGGTTATTCCCAATCCCTGATACAATGCATTCATTATCCCCGCTCCCTTAACTTTTACAAACCAACTGCCGATAATGCTGGCAATTATAGCGATTGCTCCGATTAATAAAGGATAATTCAGAACTGTTTGATTTCCCTTGAAGGTCAATTCTCCCAAAATCATTGCGGCAACCGCGGTAATAACATACGTTTCGAAAAGATCTGCTGCCATTCCCGCGTCATCTCCGACATTGTCCCCTACCAAATCGGCGATTACTCCCGGATTTCTCGGATCATCTTCAGGAATATTTTTCTCAATTTTTCCAACCATATCTGTTCCCACATCTGCGCTTTTGGTGAAAATTCCTCCGCCGAGTCTGGCAAATACGGAAATCAAAGAGCCTCCGAATCCCAAAGCAATTAACGGCTGAAGACTAGTGATGTTTAAGCGCAGCATTAAGAGATAAAATCCGCTGATGGATAAAAGAGCGAGAGAGGCAACCAGCAATCCTGTAACTGCTCCGCCTTTAAAAGCCAGAGAAAAAGCTGCGGATAAACCTGATTTTGCAGCTTGAGCAGTGCGGATATTGGCTCTGACGGCAATACTCATGCCGATAATGCCCGAAATTGCGGAAAATAAAGCTCCAACCAAAAATCCCATTGCCGTGAGCCAACCCAAGAGAAAATATAAAATAGCAAAAATTACGACTCCGATTATCGCAACTACCGTATATTGAGTCTTCATGTAAGCAGAAGCTCCTTCGACAATTGCGTCGGAAATTTCGTTCATTTTTTTGTCGCCGCGGGGCTTGCTCAAAACATTGAAGATTAAAAAAACACTGTAGGCCAAAGATAAAAGTCCAACAATTATGACATTTCTAATTGCGTGTTCAAACAAAAAAGCCAAATTCATAAACTTAGATTATCAAGCTATTATAAAGTAATTACCTTCCATTTTCAATGGTGTTGGGCTTAGTTGTCCTGAAAATTTTTTGGTCTAATTCCATACCGGTTGACAATACTTTTCTTGTTTCAGCATTGTTAATAGCAGTAGAATCGTATCCCAAAAACTCTACTGCGCTGATCTTTCTAAATTCTCTTTCCTGGGTTTTTCTGATTTTTATAACGCAATTATCTTTAGTTAAATCAACACGTGCAGTTTGTTTCGGGTCATGAATTTCGACTTGTATTCCTTTTATTTCTGGGTTACTGTAGATACTAACAGATGAATAATCTTCATCATGCTTCATACTGACTTCACCTGCTAATTCCATCTTTTCTTTCCCGCTATTATAACAAGCCCGGGCAAAAGCGTTAGACATTAAGATAATAAATTCTTGCAGAGTTTTTTCTTCCGGTGACGCAAACATTTCATAGGGCGTAGAAGATGTTAACGCTTTACGGAACTTCTGTGCCATATAGATTTCATGAAAAGTCAAATAAATTGCCCCGATTATTAACGGTCTTTCTTCCGGATGATGTTCTTCCGGTTCCGCGCGTTTTTCGACCAAATGATCAAAAACTTCTCCGGAAAATACGCCTTGAGAAACTGTGTCTCCTTTTCTGTTAATTATTTTAGCTGCTCGTTCAGGATGTTGTTCCATAGATTAAATATCCAGCGTGGCTGTCTGCGCGTTGCTTTGAATAAAGTGTTTGCGCGGCGGGACCTCGTCGCCCATTAACATCGTGAATGTTTCATCTGCTTCCTCCACGTCCGCAACGGTCACTTGTTTCAACACTCTATTTGCGGGATTCATGGTCGTGTCCCAAAGTTGGTCTTTGTTCATTTCTCCCAGACCTTTATAGCGTTGTACGTTAATTATCAGATTGCCGCTTTTCATCTCCAGTAAGATTTTTTCTTTTTCTTCGTCGGAATATGCATAGCGGGTATCTTTTCCGCGATTTAATTTGTATAAAGGCGGTTGGGCAATATATAAATAACCTTCCTGAATAATTTGCGGCAAGTGTCTGTAGAAAAATGTCAGAAGTAAGGTCTCAATATGTTCCCCGTCAACATCCGCATCAGTCATGATAATTACTCTGTGGTAACGCAGCTTTTCGAATTTGACCGTCTCCCCTATTCCCATGCCCAAGGCAATAATGACGTTTTTCAATTCGTCATGTTCGATTATTTTGTCCAGCCGCGCTCTTTCCGTATTTAAAATCTTTCCGCCGATTGGCAAAATTGCCTGAAACTTACGATCCCGTCCTCCCTTGGCTGTTCCGGCTGCCGAATCTCCTTCCACCAAGTACAATTCCGAAACCGACGGATCTTTCTCCTGACAGTCGGCTAATTTTCCGGGAAGTGAAGATCCCTCCAATGCGCCTTTTCTAAGGATTGCTTCTTTGGCGGCTTTGGCTGCGAGTCTGGCTTTAGCTGCCAAATAGACTTTTTCCAATATTTTTCTTGCTTCTCCCGGATTTTCCTCAAAGAAAGTAGATAAACCTTCTTTGATAATTGTTTGGACAACAGGCTGAATTTCGGCATTACCCAATTTCCCTTTTGTTTGGCCTTCAAACTGGATTCTGTCTTGAGGCATTTTGATAAAGACAACCGCGGATAATCCTTCTTTGGTGTCATCTCCGGTTACGGAATCTTCTTCCTCCTTAAAACTTCCAATTTTCTTGCCGTAATCGTTTATTGCGCGGGTTAGAGCCATTCTAAAACCCGTCAAGTGGGTTCCTCCGTTGACGGTATTGATAACGTTGACATAGCTCTGGACATTTTCCACATAGCCATTGTTATATTGTAAAGATGCCTCGACTTCAACATCACCTTCCATTTTTTGGATAAAAATTGCTTCATGCAGAGGTCCTTTATTTTCGTTTAGTTTCTCAACCAAAGAGGTAATCCCGCCTTCGAAATAATAATTAACTTCTTTTTTAAGGCCTTCTCTTTCATCTTTAAAATGGAAAAATAATTTCGGAACCAAATACGCTCTTTCCCTGATTGCCTTCTTGACCGTATCGAAATCAAAAATTAACGTTGAGAAAATTTGCTTGTCCGGGAGAAAAGTAACTTTAGTTCCGGTTGAGAAGCTTGAATTGAAATCGGTTTTGCTATCCAATTTGGCTTCCTTCAAAGGTGTTTTTGCCACTCCCCGTGAGTATTCTTGAAAATATGCTTTATGATTGCGTTTTACCTCAACTCTCATCCACTCGGATAAAGCATTAACCACTGATGCTCCAACTCCATGCAAACCTCCGGATATTTTATAAGCAGAGCCACCGAATTTTCCCCCGGCATGCAATTTAGTCATGACAATTTCGAGGGCCGATTTTTTATATTGAGGCATGATGTCAACCGGAATTCCACGGCCGTCATCGATTACGGTCACGGTATTATCGTTGTTTAAGGTTATCCAAACATTTTTGGCAAATCCCGCTAGAGCTTCGTCAACCGCGTTATCAATTATTTCCCGCAAAGATTCATGCAGACCAGCAACGTCTGTTGATCCAATATACATTCCCGGACGTTTTCTGACAGGCTCTAATCCTTCCAAAACCTGAATGTGTTTTGCCGAATAATCAGATTTTTGAGTTTTTGCCAAGTCTGACTTGGCTTTTGGTATGATCTTTTTTGCGGATATTTTTGCAGTCTTTTTTGGAGCTTTTTTCACGCTCTTTTTAGTAGTCTTTTTTCTTGTCATAAACTGTATTTTATCAAATCTACGCCACAATTTCTACCCCCTAAACATTCCCATTCTTCTTATTGTCAGCACATCCTCTCTTGTGGGAATCATGCCTTCCCTCCTCTTAAGTTGTCTCATGATAGCTAATATAAAAGGAACTTTTTTATCTTCTTGATTATGACAAGGTATGGATACTGCTGTGGTATCCTTACCCATTTCCCTAGGAGGTATTTCCAAGATTTCTCTGGCAATGCATTTAGGAATTTCGTGTTGAACAGTAAGGGGAGTTTTACAGTTATTGCATTCACGAGGATGTTTGCAGGCTAAACAGGGGCAAGAGGGATGATGTTTTTCCGCCTCACAACCTGATACAATTTTTCCTCGCTCCATAAAAGATAATAGATAAATGGGCAGAGTAAGCAATAGAAAATAAGATACAGTATTTTTTAAATTTTGTATAGGGGCATTTTAAGGATTGATTAAACCCGCCTGATTATTTTACGGAAAGATTCGATTAGGTAATTTAATAAATATCTTGGTTTATTAATAATTAGGTCTTGGGCGGGGAGATATTGAAAGTCTTCGCCGCCGAAGCCACGTTTAAATAAAGAAAGTCCTGCAAAACGATGGTCAGATTTCTCCAAAGGTGCGACTCCCCAAAGATTATAGCGGGTCTTCCCGCGTTTCTTTGCCTCTTTGATTGCCTCCCATTGGATTAAATATGCTCCGGGATAATGTCTTCCCTCTTTGGTAGAAGCGCCATAATGATAAACCGCTTCGTTACCATAAAAAATTACGAAAGCTTGAGCCAAGAGTTTATTTTTAAACTCTGCCTTATATAATAGTACGTTTTCATTTTGTGCAAAAACTTTGAATTGTTCGTGCAAAAATTTATAAGAAAATGGGACGAATTTTTGTCTTTTGGCTGTTTCAATTTGTAAATCATAAAATTTTTGAATATCCTTTTCATCTTTTGAAGCGGTAATTTTTATACCAATTTTAATTGCTTTTTTTATTTCGTAACGCGTGGCTTTTCTCATTTGCGATAATAATTCCTCTTCGGACTTAGTAATGTCCAATTGAGATGTTAGCTCCGCGTGCAAATGCATGGGGGCTCTAATGAATCCCAAATTCTTAAAAAGATTTTTTGAAAAATCATTGAATTTTAATTGCGGCCTGACTCTGACAAAAACGCAACCATTTTCCGTGGAAATCCGTTTAACTTGTTCTATAAACACATCCGTGAAGTCTTTTTTATGCCAATCGATGATCGGTCCGCCGGGAACTGTTAAGTATTTTCCGCGTCTTGCCGGTTCAATTACCGAAAGCATGACTCCGACTAATTTTTCTTTTTCATAAAATCCGGTGCGGAAGATTTGCTTGCCTAAATTTTTATGAAACTCTCCCCAACTCCAACTCTGCAAAAAATTAACTTCATTTTTGCTCAAAACAAACTCTTCCCAAACCTCTTTATTTTCAATATTTTTTATTGTGATCTCAGCCATATCTTTTATTGTACTTTTGACCGCAAAAGTACCAAAACTCTGCGAGCGGTAAAGTCGCGCTAAAATTATTTCGTTCGCTGGTCGGGTAATTTCACCCCTTCCTCAATCTCGCTTATGCTCGCTGAGGAATTCCCCTGACAGTTCACTTAATAATTTTTTAACGCGCTTTGTTTAATGCTCGCAATTTAATCAATTATTTTATCAGTTTTCAAAATATCTCTTTTATCTTTTCCACTTAAGATTTGTTTTATGACGAGAAATTTTGCAACTTTGTTTGAATTATTTATAAATGTATGGGGTGTTCGTTCTGTCTCCACTAAGTCTCCGCTCATTAATATTTCTGATTTTTCAACACCATTTTCCCTCCATTTAGCCAAAAGCTCTCCTGCAATTACATAAAGAGTTTCCCAACTCTTTGCGTGATGATGCCAAGTTTGGATTGAATTTGGAACCTGTTCATTGTAATGTACCCCATACTCGTTAAGTAAATAATAAACAACATTTATTCCTTCAGGCTTGGAGACATTTAAGACGTCCTTTTTGTGATAAATTTTCATAAATTAATTATTTTTTAACCATTGATTAACTCTTTCAGAAATTTTTAGGGCGTCGGATTTTGAGACGTTGATGTGGGTTGGGAGGTTAAGAATTTTTTTTGAGATTTCGACCGCATTCGGACACTCCGGCGCCACTGAAGAGTACCAAATATCTGAAACATAAATTTTATCTTTCTTTAAAAATTTTATTAGCTTTCCCCTATTCTCAACGAAAATTGGAAACCTTAAATTTGTAGAGGCAGAAATTTTATTAACAATATTTGAGTTGAGAATTTTTTTATTTATATTTTTTGCATAAATTTTTGCAATTTCTTTCCGATGGCTTAATTGCTGCTTTAATTTGGTAAACTCAATGAGAGCTAAATTGCAATACCAATTTGGTAAAGAATAAAGATCATACAATCCTCCCTGCATGGGTTTTGATAAAAGATTTAAGTTTTTTAATAAATAATGCAGTGGCTTTCCGAGTCCAGAATTATAAAGAAATCTTATTTTGTAAGTGAGCAAAGGATAAAGCTTGTCTTTAAATTGTTGGTAGCCTTCCAAGGCGTCCCCTTGCGAGGCTAATCTGTTATTTTTGTGTTTTTCGTTTCTAATTATTAATGCGCCGCCGGAAACGGCATCTATAGCTTTATCCTGACTGAATGATAAGGTGACGAAATCTCCCGTCGTTCCCGCCTCTTTTCCGTTTGGATATCTCGTTCCGATACAATGAGCAAGGTCTTCAATAAGAATTAGATTATTCTCTTTACAAATTTGAACAATTTTCTCAATATTGCAAGGATAGCCTAATGTATTTTGAACAACTACGACTTTTATATTTCTATTCTCCATTAATGTTTTTCCTAAAGATTCGGGAGAAAAATTCAGATCGGAATTTTTCTCATCTAAATCCAAGCAAATTGGAGTGAAACCGGCTTCATTTACAGCTTTATAAACCGCGTAACAAGTAAATCCGTTAATCGCAACGCAACTTTCTTTTGGTAAGTTTAAAATTTTAAGAGCCAAAGTTATTGCTTCCCGCCCCTTGTAAGTTAAGATAGTTTTTCCGTTGTATTTTCCTTCAAGAAAATTTACCAGTTTCCGGTTCTGGTCATGTCCATCTGAAAATAATGATTGCCAAACGTATTTTAAATTATAATTTGAACCTAAAGAATTAAAAATGGTCATAAGTAAAAAATTGTTAAATTGTTATATTGTTAAATTGCTGACGATTATATTTATAACTTCTTTTGGGTTTGTGAATTGAGGCGCATGGTGTGCATTTTCTATTATTTCCAATTTTGAATTTTTAATCAGTCGGTGCATTAATTTCCCATCAGAAAGCGGGGTAATTTTATCTTCTTTGCCCCAAAAAATTAAGGTTGGAATTTGGACATTCCCGGGTTTTAAGGATTTGTCGGAATTAATAAGATTCAACATGGTTTGTTTCATGTTTGGGTTTGCATCTTTGTAATCGTTTTCTCCTGCCAATTTGTAGAAAGCATTTTTGAGGATGGAAGAACCACTGAGGGATTTTCCAAGCTTTGCAAGAGTTTTGAAGATAGCTCTTTTTAGAGCAAGAGGTAATTCATTGTGATAAATTCCTGCACTGTCAATTAAGATTAATTTTTCAATTTTTCCCGGATACTTTATTGCAAAATTTATCGCAATTCTTCCTCCGTTAGAATGGCCAATTAGAGCGACCTTGTCTTTTTCTTTGTCGACAATTTCTTTTAACCAGCCAATGTAGCTTTCTATAGTCCAAACCTTGTCGTTTTTACTGGTCAATCCGGGGACATTGAGCATAGTTGGTTCAATTCCTCTTTTTTTCAAAAGTTCCAAGAATATTCGCCATTTTTCCAAGGAATATGTCCATCCATGCAAAATAATTATTTTTTTCATAATCCGAAAGCTATCCTCCTATTCTGCCAGACAATTTCGCGCCTCACAAGCTTATCAGTGTCTTTTTTATTTTGTAATAAATGCTCAATAATTCCTTCCAAGAATCTCGCGCCCTTAAAAAGTATTGTCTCTCCCCCATTAAGATTTTTTAAAATATATTTTAGTCCGTCTTTGGGCATTTCAAATTTTTCCGCGTTTTTAAGTTTTGGAAATGTATATTTTGAAACACGGGGACCAATTAAAATAATTTTTGGTAGATTCATGGGGCTAATAATTTCTGCCAGTCTTTTATGTTCCTCTCTCTCATTAGCTCCCAGTTCGATCATGTCTCCTAAAACCAACCACTTATTTTTTGCAGAATATTTGTCAAACATTTCGAGAATGGTTTTTACGCCGTCAGGCGTTGCATTGTAAGTGCTGTCGATAATTGTCGTATTTTTAACTCCCTTGAAAACGGTACTCCTTCCCGGAGGGAGAATTAGATTTTTGAAGTTTGAATCAAATGGCAAGCTCAATTTTTCCATAAGTAACTTGGTCATTTCAACTGAATAAAATACACTTTTTGGAACAAGAAAATTGAACGAGTATTTTTTGTCATCGAAAACAAAATCTGTACGACCGTCTGCTATTCTGTAATCTTCTAATTTTTTTACAGAGACACTTTCAATTTTTGCATGCGTTCTTATTAGTTGTTTTTGAATTAATTTAGAATCGCCATTTGCGATTACAGTTTTTTTTGTATATTCCGGGAAAAAACCGAATTCATAAGCAATACCCTCTTCGGCGGACAAGAATTTCTTGTTACTGACAAGTTGATCAAAATTTAAACTATGAGTTAAACTTGAATTTGTCCACAGCGTAATTTCCGGGTTTAAAAAGCTTGCCAGAAATTTTCCTTCTCCCGGCCTGTCACAATCCGCTTCCGCAACATAAAGTTTTTCCTTGGGAATTGATCTGAAGGCATTGACTGGCGCAAGTAAAAAGAGAAAAATCCATTCATCGGGGGTTAAATTTTTGCGACTCAATCCCAAAATGTCAAACGGAATTCCGTACGAGCTATTTGCATAGTGAGAATACTTTGCCTTATTTCCCAATTGCGATTCGATTAAATGCAAGAGTGTTGTTTTGCCGCTTGATCCTGTAATGACAATAATTCTCGGCTTCCATCTGGTGAGCTTAATTTGTGCAAAAAAACGGAAATAATAAGCAATCGGAAAGTAAAATAACTGCTTGATTCTCCTAATCATCCCCTAATTTTACCAGAAAGCAGGTTAGAATGACAAAAATAGATTCTCCAGGGCGGCTCTTTGGCTGACATTTGTACTTTTTATAATCTTGTAAGTTTTTTGCACTCCCTTGAGGAAATTTAGATATTTAAAATTATTGCTATTTTTTGCTAGATCGTTTCTTAGAAAAGTTGCCATTTTTTCCAGCCACAAAGCGCAGTCTCCTTTATCTTTTACAATAAGTTCCGCGATTTTTAATTTATCTCCGGTTCTACCCCTTAGTAAGGTATTTAAAATATCATGAAATTTTGACAAATCGTCCTTGTCTAATTTGGTTTCTTTTTCTTGCAAAACAATGACTTTACACCGGGAAATGATCGTCGGCAAGAAAAGTTCTTTTTTCGCGGCAGTGATTACAATAATTGTGTTGCTTGGGGGCTCTTCGAGAATCTTAAGTAGCGCATTCTGTGCTTGCAGGGTAAGATCTTCATAGGCGTCGATAACAACTGCTTTTGTTTTTCCACGGAACGGCTTTAATAAAATCGCTTTTTGAATATTCCTGACATCTTCAATTCCCACGGCTTTTTCATAAACCTGAGAATTGATATCTAAAGGATCAACTCCTCTTTCTTTTAGTAAATTTGCCGTGTAGGAAGATGACAGGTTTTTATCCAAGGCTGCAATCAAGAAACTCTGCATATGGATTCTCTATTGTCCCGTATAGCCTTTCCGTTCGTCTTCTCGTTCTATTCGTCGAGTCAGACTCGATTCGAACACGGCTCACGGAGCGGCTTTAACGGGACTGCGTGAAGTGTTTTACTACTTCACTTGAATTATAGTTTATTTTTACCTATTATTAAAGTAATGCCTACTTCAGATTTTAACACGCAACAATTGCCGGAGCATAAAACTCTTCTCGAGATTTTACTTGAGGATAATTTAATTACTAAGGAACAATACGATGACATAAAAGTTAAAAGTACCAGTCAGGGTGTATCTGCTACAGGTATTTTGGAGGCAATGAATATAGTTCCGGAGAAAAAGCTTGCCCAAGCAAAAGCAAAATTACTCGGTGTTCCTTTCATATCTTTAGAAACAACGTCTTTTTCTCCCCAAGCAATCAGTCTTATTCCTAAAGCGGTTGTAGAAAGATTTTCCCTAATTCCCTTCCTTTATGACGAAAAAGCCGGGACTCTTTCTATAGCAATGAGTAATCCCGTAGATCTGGAAGCACTGCAATTCGTTGCGCAAAAAACAGGATTGACAATAAAATCCTTTGCCGCAGCCAAAGAGGAAGTAAAAAAGGCAATCAGTGAACAATATAGTCAGGAAATCGTAGGAGAGGTTGGTGAGGCCTTAGCAGAGACAGAGGCTTACGAAAAGACAAGAACTGTCGATAGTAAGCAAATCGGCGAGATAATTAAAGAGGCTCCAATTGCCAAAATAGTTTCGACTATTTTGGAATACGCGGTAACTTCGAGAGCATCGGATGTTCACATCGAGCCCCAGGAGGATCGGGTCAGAGTAAGATACAGAATAGATGGAATTTTGTATGACAAATTAAGCCTTCCAAAAAATGTTCAGGATGCGGTTATTTCACGTATAAAAATTTTATCGGAAATGAAGATTGACGAACATCGCCTTCCTCAGGATGGCCGATTTAATTTCAAAATTTCCAATGAGGAGGTGGATCTGCGTATATCCGTTTTGCCAACTTCGCATGGAGAAAAAATACTCATGAGGCTCCTTAGGAAAACTGGAGGAATACCAACCTTGGATGAACTGGGTCTGAATGGAAATTCGCTTAGAAATATAGAAACCGCAATGCTTAGACCGCATGGAATTATTCTTGTCTGCGGTCCGACGGGGGCAGGTAAAACAACAACCCTTTATTCAATTTTGGCAAAACTTAATACAACCAGGGTCAATATTATGTCTTTGGAGGATCCGATTGAATATCAGTTGCCCGGAGTAAATCAGGTCGCGGTAAATCCCGCAGTCGGACTTACTTTTGCAACCGGACTTAGAGCTTTTCTTCGTCAAGACCCAAATATAATATTGGTCGGGGAAATTCGGGATAAAGAAACCAACGAGCTTGCCTTGCAGGCAGCCCTTACCGGTCATTTAGTTTTCTCAACCTTGCACACTTCGAATGCTGCGGGGGCTCTCCCCCGACTTTTGGATTTGGGAGCAGAAAATTTTCTTCTGGCATCAACAATGAATGCGATTTTGGGACAAAGGATTGTTAGGAGAATATGCGATAATTGCAAAGAGAAATACCCTCCTCTGCCCCAAATACTGGATGAAATTAAAAAAGTATTAGGAAAAATTTTTCCCCAAACTCAACCGGATATAAAACTAAGCCGCGGAAAAGGTTGCGATCAATGCGGGAAATCAGGATACTTAGGCAGGATTGGAATTTTCGAAACCCTGCCTGTCACGCCTAAAATTGCTAATCTGGTTCTGGAGAACGCAGATAGTGCTACAATGGAAAAAGAAGCAATTCTGGAAGGCATGATTACAATGAAGCAGGACGGATACCTAAAGGTTTTGCAAGGCATAACTACGGTTGAAGAAGTGCTGCGCGTTGCGCAGGAATAATGTATGGATATACAAGAACTTTTTAAGATAACAGTTAAGGAAAAAGCCTCGGACTTGCATCTTTTGGTCGGTATTCCTCCCACACTTCGAATAGACGGTTCCTTAAGATATTTAACCGGATACGCGCCGTTAACCCTGCCGGAAATAGAAAAAATGGTATATTCATTGTTAGATCCTGTTCAGAAAGAACTATTGCTCGCCAACAAAGAGTTGGATTTTTCTTTTGGTTTTGGAGGGGGAGCATATGGGGATCTTGGCCGCTTCCGGACGAATTTATACTACCAGAGAAGAAATCTCTCGGGCGCTTTCCGTTTTCTTAATCCCGGCATATTGTCTATCGAGGAGCTCCATTTGCCTCAAGTTTTACATACTTTTTCGGATTTAACTCAGGGCTTTATCTTAATTACCGGTCCGACAGGGCATGGAAAATCTACGACCATTGCCTCAATTGTCAACGAAATAAATCTGAAAAGAGCGGCTCACATAGTAACCATCGAAGATCCGATTGAATATGTGTATCCGAAGGGAAAGAGTATCATCAGCCAGCGTGAAATGGGCATCGATACTCACTCTTGGGATTTTGCCCTTCGTGCGGCTCTTCGTGAAGATCCTGATGTTGTACTGGTTGGGGAAATGCGGGATTCCGAAACAATTGCCGCCGCGATCACAATTGCCGAAACAGGACATCTGGTTTTTTCAACCCTGCATACAAATTCGGCGGCTCAAAGCATAGACAGAATCATTGATTCATTTCCCGCAACACAGCAGTCTCAAATAAAAATTCAGCTGGCTGCCACCCTGAAGGGGATTGTTTCACAAAGGCTTTTGCCGATGATCAGCGGAGGAAGAGTGCCCGCTGTAGAGGTTCTCCTTGGGACTCCTGCGGTTGCGAGCATTGTGCGGGACGGAAAGACCCATCTTATAGATTCGGTAATACAAACTTCCAAAGACAAAGGCATGATTGGCATAGATTCATCCTTGTCTGCTCTGGTTTTGTCAGGAAGTATTAGTCTGGATATAGGCAAAAGCTACTCCCTGCATCAGGAGGACTTCTTAAGAATGGTTGGCTAATATGAGACTGTACTACAAAGCTGTAACCGATAAAGGAGAACCAATTAGTGGAATAATCGAAGCAAGAAACCCAAGCGAAGCAGCAGCGTATCTTAGAAGCAAAGAGCTCACTCCGATAGAGATAATTAAAAGGGGGAAAAACAGATTTGTAAATTTAATACCCTTTCTTGGAGATAGAGTTAGGTCTCAAGAAGTGCTTAATTTTACCAGACAATTGTCTTCGATGCTTAGTTCGGGACTCACTCTTTTAAGAAGTCTGGAGATATTAAAAAATCAAATCGAAAATCACACTTTGATAGACATTATAGACGGCATTATCAGGGATATTCAGGAAGGGTCAAGTTTTTCCCGCGCAATTGCAAAGCATCCTACAGTCTTTTCTCCGGTTTATATAGCGTTGGTAGAAGCATCTGAAGGATCCGGTCTTTTGGATAAGGCCTTTTTGCGACTGGCTGATACTTTGGAAAAACAGCAAAGACTGAAAAATACGATCAGGGGCGCGCTTACATATCCGGTAATCGTTATTCTCATGATGGCGATTGTAGTTTTTATAATGATGATTTTTGTTATTCCTCAAATTTCCATACTTTACCAGAGCATGAACATTTCTTTACCGTTGCCAACACTCATCCTGATAAAAATTTCAAATTTCTTTGTTTCATTTTGGTTTATCGTCATAGCGTTCTTGGTTCTCGTCTGGCTTGCATACCAACGCTGGTACAAAACAATGGAGGGTAAGCTTACTATAGATAGTATGAAATTGAAACTTCCTATTTTTGGCAGTCTGATAAAAAAAACAATCTTGGCAGAATTTTCCAGAACTCTTGGTGCCCTGTTGGCATCGGGGACATTGGTAGTTGAGGCTTTGGATAAAGTGTCCGATATTACCGGTAATATTCATTATAAAAATGCAATTGTGGATGTCTCAAAAAGGGTGGAAAAAGGAATAAGTATTGGAGATGCGATGAGCCTGTATTATCTTTTCCCTCTCAATTTGATAGAGCTGGTTAAGATCGGAGAGCAGACGGGAAAATTGGATGAGACACTCGCTAAAGCATCTGAATATTTTGAAAACGAAGTTGATCAATCCGTGAAGACCCTTTCAACCGCAATGGAACCATTTATCTTGGTGGTGCTAGGCGTTGGAGTTGCATTTCTGATATTCTCTATAATCACGCCAATCTATCAAATCACTTCATCAATAAAATGAAAATGAGTAAAAGAAAATTGAGGCTATTTTGCCACTTGACAAGCATTTATTTTTCTGTTTTACTAATTAAGAACATGAAATTATTTAATAAATCTTCCCACAAAGGCTTCACCCTAATCGAACTTCTGGTCGTCATTGCAGTCTTGGGAGTTTTGGCAGCAGCAGTTATCGCAGCCATTAATCCTGTTGCAAAAATTAATTCAGCCAAGGATTCAACAATCAAAAGCGACATGAGTCAACTAGTCAGCGCTTTGCAGGCATATTATACAGCGCAGCCTGCGCCTATTTATCCAGTTGCGTTGTCGTCTCTTGTACCTGGAGAATTAAAGGTCTTGCCTAATCAGCAATCTGGCAATCTCGGTTGTGTAACTGCAGCTGGCGCTGACTCTACAAACTACTGCTACACCGGAGTTGCAGGACAAAATGTTGCAGTGTGGGGAGCGTTATTCAGTCCGACTACAAGATCATTTTGGTGCTGGGATTCTACTAACGCTGTTTTCAAAACTTCCATCACTGCTGTTGCCGCTCAAACAACCTGTCCGTAAAGATTGGAACTTCTCTATCCCCTTGTATTGTTAATTTTTAGGAAAATGAGAAAATCGCTTTAATATGGATTTTAAATTGATTATTAAAAGAAATCTTCTTTCTATTATTATAGTTTTATTTTTGCTTTATCTATTCCTTTTAGCTTACAACATAAACTCAATTGGGCTTTTAGTTGGTGATGAAAAAGTGTATAGGTCAAGTGTTTTTTCTTTATTAGACGGAAAAATTGACAATAATAATCATCCTCTTCTAGCGAAAACAATCTGGTATTATTTCGTATATATATTTTCCGGGATAACCGGAATATATAAACCTATATTTTATAGACTTGGAACTATTCTTTTTTCCATTGGATCACTTCTAGTCTTTTATAAAATTGCCCGGGTCTTTTTTTCTAAGACTATATCTTTCCTTTGCGTTATCTTGCTTGCCATTGACCCTATGTTCTTCACTTTTAGCCGATTATTGCAGCTGGATATTCCCGCATTGTTCTTTTTGCTGTCCAGCATATATTATTATTTAAAATATCTTGATGGGAAAAAACTTAAGCTTTTTTACGTCAGCGGAATTTTCTTAGGATTATCTCTTGCAGCGAAATTGTCAGCTGTTTTACTCATTCCCCTTTTTCCTTTATTGTTCATGATTTTTAATCAGGGGAAAAATCTAAAATTGCGAGAAATTGCAAAAATTAATTTCTTATTTCTAACTTTTCTTTCCCTAGCCTTTACCATTGGCAATGGTATCTTCTTTTTTAAGAAGACCAGTATTGGATTTGCAGAATTTATATATCGATTATTCAATTCTCAAATTGGAGGGGTAATTAATCTGTCTGGTTATCTTCACTCGCCTGCCTGGACATGGTTCACAATCCCGCAGATATTAACTCTTTATCGAGTTCCACAAGGAGAGAGCGTAATGTCTATTATTGCATTTGCAAATCCACTTATAACAATTTTTACCCTAATCTCTTTAGTTGCATCTATGATTTTCATTTTGCGGAAAGGAATATTAAAACAAAAAAAGCAAAGCTTTCTTGTTATGGTGTTTTCCCTGCTTTATTTACCGTGGTTTTTTAATCTACATGCAACTTTTTACTATTATATTATCCCGCTTATTCCCATGGCAATAATAATGTTTTTACTATTAATCCGGAAAACAAAAATAAAATTGCAGTTACTTGCGTCTACAATATTGGTCAGTATAATCATTTTTGCAATTTATTACCCGTTGCTTGTTGGAATTAAGGTTCCTCGAAGCTATGATGTCAGGCTATACTCGTTTTCGCTCTATAGGTTTAATAATACGGATACTATTTTTTGCCAGCAATGTTATCCGCGTAAATAAAACTTTATATAATTTCTTGATTTACTCTTTTGGGTTCAGTTTCTTTGACAAGCTTTGTAAAGCGTGATTTACTAGATATATATAAAAACCGTTATTCATAATTCATTATTCGCTATTCGATCCAAAGGCTTCACCCTTATTGAGCTTTTAATAGTCATAGCAGTGGTGGGAGTTTTGGGAACCGGAGTGCTTGTAGCTATAGACCCGGCAGGAAAAATTAATTCTGCCAATATTGCTAAGGCGGAAACCTTCTCGGCAAGTGTGCAAAACAATCTCGCTTTTGATCTGGTCGGAGAATGGACATTTGACGGTAATGCAAATGATACTTCGGGATATGAAAATATAACTTCAATAGTAGGAAGCGGTGTAGCTCTAGCACCAGATAGAAGAAATAGGGGTAGTAAAGCGTACAGCCTTGCTGGCTCGGGCTATATAAATACAGGAAGTGGGGCGAATTTGAATATTACTAATGCGATTACAATTGAGGGATGGATTAAGCTCAACCAGCTCGGCGTAGAAAATGGAATATGGGGAAAAGGTAATTATCAGTGGGCTTTAACTATGCAGACTGGCAACAAGCTTGAATTCCAGTATACGGATGGTGGTGGTTCATATAGACAATCTATCAGTATTTCTGCAGTACCTAACACAAACTGGCATCATATTGCGATTACAAGGGCAGGTATTACTGATTCAATTTATATAGATGGCGTATTGGATAAACGAGCGAATAATGGAACAGCAGGATTTGCAGACAGCGGAGGAAACGCATTTAGAATTGGATATGCAGTTGGTTGGTGGAGAGGCGCGGACTATTTCACTGGCTCCATTGATGATGTGCGGATTTATAAGGCTACTCTTTTATCCTCCCAGATCAAACAGCTTTACGCCCAAGGCTTAGTAAAACATTTGTTGGCATTTAGATGATCTTATGAAAATAATTTTAGTAAGGGGTTTTACTCTTATCGAACTTCTCATAGTCATAGCGGTGGTGGGAGTTTTGGGAACCGGAGTGCTTGTAGCCATAGATCCGGCAGGAAAAATTAATTCTGCCAATATTGCTAAGGCGGAGACGTTCTCGGCAGGAATACAAAACTCTCTTGGTTTTGATCTGGTCGGAGAATGGACATTTGATGATAACACTTTTAAAGATACTTCAGGATATGGTAATAATGGTATGGGGATTAACGTAACCTCGGCATTAGACAGGAGGGATAGGAATAAAGCAAGCAACTTTAACGGAACGGCGTTTATTAATGCGGGAAATGGCGCAAGCTTGAATTTAACAAATGCTGGGACAATTGAGGTTTGGATTAAGATAAGCTCTTATAGCGCCGGAACATACCCCGCCATAGTAAGTAAAGGGGCTTCTGCGGGATGGGATACACCCGGCTATGCCATTACCGTATTCACAACAACCGCTATAGAGGGCAGCATAGACAACGGTGTGCCATACAATAGTGTTAGTTTTGGCAAGCCTACCATCGGTGTCTGGCATCACTTAGTCTTTACTTGGAGCGGAAGCTTTTTAAGAGCTTTTGTTGATGGTTCACAATATGGAGGAACTGTTACTCAAACGATAAATGCGGGTACGACATCAGACTCTCTTTGGATTGGTAACAGGTATTCCTATTTTTATGGTGTAATTGATGATGTGCGGGTTTACAAATCTGCGCTTTTATCCTCCCAAATCAAGCAACTCTATGCGCAAGGCTTAATAAGGCATCTATTGATACTTTAATAATGCTTTATGTTGGTATATGATTTTCATAGGAGATAATTTATGGAAAAACATTGGTCAAGGGGGTTTACCCAGCACCACTTGCGTGAATTAAAAGAACTTAAAAAACAAATGGAGGTTTTTATAAGTGGTGCTGGGTTTACCCTTATCGAACTTCTCATAGTCATAGCGGTAGTGGGGGTTTTAGGAACTGGAGTGCTTGTAGCTATAGATCCGGCAGGAAAGATTAATTCCGCCAAGCTTGCTAATATGGAAACATATGCAGCAAGTATAAACAACAATCTCGCTATTGATCTGGTCGGAGAATGGACATTTGATGGCAATGCAAATGATACCTCAGGATATAGGAATAACGGTACGGTAATAGGAGCTACATTAACAGCAGATAGAAGGGGTAGAGCCAACAAGGCATATAGTTTTGATGGTTCAGATGCTTACATAAACTTTTCCGCGACAGGCGTAGTAAAAACTCAGACAGGATGGTTTTATTGGGATCAATCAGCATCAGACAAGGGAAATCATAATCATTTGTTCAATAATTTTTATCAGCATTACGCTAATAATTTCTTGTACTTTGGCAGCACTAACGATTACATCAATTGGAATCCTTCCATAAATACCTGGTATTTCTTAGTTTTAACCTATACCGATAATGCCGACACCAATACGGCAAAACTTTATGTTAATGGAGTGAGATACAGTGTAACTCAACAAGCAGGATCGCATATCATTGCGGGCGTGTCCAGCATTAGTTCCGGTGGAACCTCCTCATTTAAGGGGATTATCGACGATGTACGGATTTACAAACAAGCTCTTACTTTCTCCCAGATCCAACAGCTCTATGCCCAAGGCTTAGTAAAACACCTATTGGCGTTTAAATAATACCAGGGAATACATCTAATTAAATTATGAAGATATTGAAAGCACAATTTAAGAAAGGCTTTACCTTGATAGAACTTCTCATAGTGATAGCGGTGGTGGGAGTTTTGGGAACAGGAGTGCTTGTAGCCATAGATCCCGCAGGAAAGATTAATTCCGCCAATATTGCTAAGGCGGAGACGTTCTCGGCAGGAATACAAAACAATCTTGCTATTGATCTTGTGGGAGAATGGACATTTGATGATGGCACTTTTAAAGATACTTCAGGAAATGGTAATAATGGTATGGGGATTAACGTAACCCCGGCATTAGACAGGAGGAATAGAAATAAAGCAAGTAACTTTAACGGAACGGCGTATATTGACGCGGGAAATAGGACGAGTTTAAAGCCGGACGTATTTACCGTTGAAGCTTGGATAAAGTGGCAATCAGGAATTTATTGGCCATTAGTTTCATTTTCAGCATCTGGTCTTCCTGCTATTTTACCAGTTTGGACAGCCGGACGATCTTTAATCTATCTTGGAGCCGGTAACTTTAAATATTTTTTTCACAATCCTGTAAATATAGCCGACGGAAATTGGCATCACCTTGTGTTTATAGTTACTGGAAATGGCCAAAATGATATAGATAATGCTAAAATGTATGCTGATGGCAGGATACAAATAGCTGATACAATAGCGAAAACAGGTTTACCAAATTCAAAAACAGGACCTCTTTACATCGGATTTTTTTCAGGTTATTACGCTAATGGACTGATTGATGATGTGCGCATTTACAAGCAAGCTCTTACTTTTTCCCAGATCCAACAGCTCTACGCCCAAGGCTTAATAAAACACCTATTGGCGTTTAAATAATATACTTTGTGGTATATTTATAATGCATGGTTTTATTGCTAATTTTTATTCTCGGGCTTTTTGTTGGGTCTTTTTTGAATGTTTTGGCGGACAGGTTGCCAAAAGAAGAATCTGCGATTAAGGGAAGATCACATTGTGAGAAATGCAAAAAAGAATTGGCTTGGTTTGATCTGATTCCCCTATTGTCTTTTATTTTTCTCAAGGGTAAATGTCGTTACTGTAGGACTTCCCTTTCGTTTTATTATCCGATTGTTGAATTAACAACGGGGATTTTGTTTGCCGGGGTTTTTATTTTTATCGGAGGAGCATATATAAATTTTATATCGACTATAAACATTATAAATCTTATATATTATTTATTTATTGCTTCCTCTTTGATTGTGGTTTTTTTTGCGGACCTTAAATATGGTATTATTCCGGACAAAATTGTGTTTCCTGCAATAATAATTTCTTTTCTATACTTAATACTTAATACTTACTACTTAATACCCCCCCATCTCCTCTCAGCCCTTGGGGCAGGTTTGTTTTTCCTAGCATTGCTCATTGTGACTAGGGGAAAAGGCATGGGATTTGGGGATGTAAAATTCGCATTTCTAATGGGGCTAATTTTGGGTTTTCCGAACATCGTGGTTGCCTTATACATCGCATTCTTGACAGGCGCAATTGTGGGATGCATACTAATTATATGGAAGAGGAGAGAGACATTCGGAACAGTAATCCCCTTCGGACCTTTTTTAGCCACAGGAACTTTATTGTCAATTTTTTTCGGAAATTTTATCGTTCAAAATTTCCTTCGGGTTTTACACTAATTGAATTTTTGGTTGCAGGTGCCATAATTGGAGTTTTGGCGTCTTCGCTGGCTTTTGTTTTAAATCCGATAGAGCAGTTTGCGAAAAGCCATGATGCTCAAAGAAAAGACAACCTCTCGCAAATAGCAACTGCCCTGGACACATATTATAACGATAACAATAGCTACCCTGCCGATCTAACGCAAATTGAAGGAGTTTATATGCCCAAACTTCCCAAAGATCCGCTTGTTGCACAGAGTTATTGTTATGAAAGCGACGGCAGCTCGTTCAGACTTAGTGCCAAGCTTGAGAGAAATTCCGACCCGCAGGCTATTCCTAATATAATTTGCAAGAGTAATAGTTACAACTATTCGATAACTTCTACCAATACTTCGGTTGTCGCATTTGGCGCCCCTACCCCTACGGGAATTCCTACATTAACCCCTGCCCCTACAACACCAACCCCAACTCTTGTTCCTACTTCAACGCCCACTCCAACTCCAGTGCCCTGTCAAGTCACAACTGCGCCCGCGTCGCAAACCTTGGTTATCGGAGGAACAAGTACGGTCACCGCTAGTGTTACTTCGGGATTGGGAGTGGCAACAGTAAATCAAATGCGTTTCGGTTCTTACAATACTGCTATAGCTACTGTTAATCCCACTTTCGATTCAAGCTCGCCTTACTCGACCACGGCAACTGCTGTCGCAACCGGTCTGACAGCCGTCTGGGGGACAGCGGATTTAAATGATGGAAGAACTTGCCCATCTACAGGAGCTACGGATACCGATATTACGGTTGTTGTGCCAACACCTACTCCAACTGCAACGCCAATTCCAACTAATACGCCGACCCCAACCCCTACTCCAACCTCGCCATTCGCATTTAGCAATTCCACGGTCAGTCCCCAGTCATGCGTAAATGGCCCTATTTACTGGACGCCTAATTATAACGTTGACATAACGAACAACAATGCGGTATCGGCAACCCATACCATAACCTTCTGGCAGCAATGGCAGCGCGACGGGCAACCGATGAGTTCTCCGTATACAATAACGTCGTTCTCACTGACACTGGGGCCCGGAGAGAGTTATCATTATAACTGGCTCGTAAATATCATGACTGACTGCAATCCGCTTATATTCTTGAGCACTACGTATTACTATTGGGTGTCAGATGCCGCTAACAACTCAACAAAAGCAGAACTCTACAGATCTGGCTCGTGAATTCTTCGGATTTATTTGACAGAACATTTGACTGTGCTATCATGAGTATATGCGACGTGGGTTTACCTTGATAGAGCTTTTGATCGTGATTGCCGTAATTGGAATTTTGGCAGTGGCAATAATAAGCATCATAAATCCTCTGACTCAATTTCAGAAAGCGAACGATTCCAGAAGAAAATCTGATCTTGCTCAAATTCAGAGAGCTTTTGAGACATATTATCAGGATTATGGAAAGTTTCCTGATTCAAGCGGCTACATAATTGCCGGTATCGGATGGGGACTTTCCTGGATGCCTTACATGGGTACTTTGCCAAAAGATCCGGCATCTCCATCAAGAAATTATGTGTATTATTCTTCTTCCGATGGACAAACTTATTATCTTTATGCTAGTCTGGAAAGGGGTGGAAATGATCCGCAGGCGTGCAACCTGGGCAATGCTTGTACGAGCCTGGGAACAAATGGTATACCGACAAATGCTTGTGCAAGCGGAAGCATCATTTGTAATTATGGGGTTTCGAGTCCGAATGTGAGTCCATGAAAACAATTAACAATTTACAATTAACAATTTACAAAAAGGGGTTTACCCAGCACCACTTTTGTGAATTAAAAAAACTTAAAGAAAAAATTTACTTAATCGGAAGTGGTGCTGGGTTTACCCTAATTGAGTTGTTAGTGACAATAGCAATTATTGGTATTTTATCGAGTTTCCTATTGGCAAATTTTGTCGGAGTAAGGCAAAGAGCCCGGGACGGAGTACGCAAATCCGATCTTCGCCAAATCCAATCAGCTCTGGAACTCTATAGGTCAGACCAGAGTAATTATCCGACCGGTATCTCTTTAACCTGCGGATATGCTTTGACTTCAGAAGGGGTTGTCAGTCCTCCTTCAGGGACCGTTTATATGACAAAAATCCCTTGCGATCCGTCTTCTGCGACACCCTACACCTATTCTTCTTCTGCGGGCACAACCTATTCTCTGGTTGCCTGCCTTGAGAATGAAAATGATTCCCAATTGGACGTTCCCAAGGCAAACTGTTCTGGCAGCACTACTCTTTGGCAATATACTCTTCAAAATCCATGAAAATAAATTTCAAATCGAAGCAACGGAGAGGATTTACCCTAATTGAACTAATGGTTGCGATAAGTATTATGGCTGCTTTGGGGGCATTGGGTATTACGGGATTTGCAAATTATAATCAATCTCAGATTCTTCAGAACTCCTCTAACGAGGTAACTACGATGTTGAATCTGGCCAAGTCGCGCGCGCAATCGCAGGTGAAAATGGGTACATCCTGCAGCGCGTCTTCGCAAATTCTGGAAGGATACCAAGTGGATATATCAATTATTAATCGGACTTATACGCTAAGCAGCCGTTGCTCGGGAATTACCAGCAATCTTCAAACAAAAACTCTTCCTCAAAATGTAAGTTTTAAAAGTCCGGATACTTTCCCCACCTCTTTTTTCTTCCCGGTACAAAAGGGCGGAGTGGATACGCCGGGCCAAATTGTTATCTCCTCCGGAGGAAAAACAAAAACTATTGTAGCTAATGTATTAAAATGAAAAAATTTTTCCAAAAAGGTTTTACTCTCATTGAGCTAATGGTTGTAGTAGGCATCACAGCTGTTTTGGGAACATTGGGCATTGGAGGATTCGCAAATTACAATCAAGTTCAAGTCCTGCAAACTTCCACCAACGAGGTGGTTACGATGTTGAATCTGGCCAAGTCGCGCGCGCAATCGCAGATAAAGCCTTCCGGAGCATGCAATCCATTAGATGGATATGGTGTAAATATTGTTTCGAATACGAGCTATACTTTAGTGAGTCGTTGTTCCGGTTCCGGAATCAATGGTCCGCCGCTTTCGACAAAAACTCTTCCGAGAGGTGTAAGTTTTGATGCCGGCAGTGTTGGTAAAACTATTTTTTTTCCCACAATAACCGGTGGAACTCAGGGTTCCGACAATATCATTGTGCTTTCCGGATATGGTCAACAAAGATTTATTGTAATTGATTCTCTGGGAAGAGTTAACGTGCAATTGTCGTTGCCAACGCCTATTCCTACCACAATTCCTACCGCAACTCCGCTTCCGACTTCAATACCTAGTCCTACCGTTACTCCCTTTTCGACTCCAACATCTGCTCCCACCCCAACGCCAACGCCTATTCTTACCCCAACCCCAACGCCTATTCCCACCGCAACCCCCACCCCAACCCCAATACCCGGTCTGGTGGGCTGGTGGAAATTCGACGGCAACGCTAATGATTCTTTTAATGGAAATAATGGTACTCTTGGCGGAAGTCCTCTTCCCAGCTTGGTCGCTGGTCAAATCGGACAAGCATACAGTTTTAATGACAGTAATTACATACAGATTCCGTATAATTTGGGACTTACAAATGCCTGGACTGTGATGATGTGGATACAAATAAATGCGAATGATTCAGGGGTTGTCTTTGGTTTTCCATTATCGGATGGCGCAGGTTCAATAAGCATGGATATGAATGTAGGAGGCGGTAACATTCAGTACAGAAGTAGAACAACGTCAGCGGTAATTAGTAGTTTAACAACGTCGGGAAAATGGTCTGACGGAGCGTTTCATCAGTTTGCCGCTACGTATAACGGAACCAGTCAAATAATTTATGTGGATGGAATACAGGAAGATTTAGATAATCAGAGCGGCAATTTAAGCACTGCGGCGACAAAATTTTTCCTAGGATCTTTCAGCGACTCGTATACGGGCGGAGGCAATTCAATAAATGGAAAAATTGATGATGTGCGCATTTACAACCGGGCGTTGTCGTCAGCAGAAATAGCCAGCCTTTATAACGGCGTTCCCGTATACGCCATTACAACTACCGTATTTGTAGACTCAAATGGAAATGCGATACAGGACGGAGGAGAATTGGGCTATTCAGGAGGAGCAACTGTTTCAATCTCTGCTCCCGGAACGCCCTCTTCCGCAACTACCAATTCCTCCGGTCAGTACGTTTGGAATGCGGTTTCGGGAAGTTACACTGTCTCATTAAGTGTGCCAAGCGGATATTCCGCTACTACTGCCACTTCATTTACTCCTTCGGTTGGTCCTAATGCCGCTGTTAACTTTGGTATCAAATTGAATCCAACCCCAACGCCAACGTCTATTCCCACCTCAACCCCAACTCCTCTTCCCACAGCAACTCCTACACCGGCACCCTCCTCGCCATTCGCGTTTAGTAATCCTACAGTCAGCGCAGAAGTATGTGTAAGCGCGCCTGCCTACTGGACGCCTAATTATAACGTTGACATAAAGAACAATAATGCAGTATCGGCAACCCATACCATAACCTTCTGGTCGCAGTCTCATAGTGAAACTTCCGGCATAACTTATGATCCGTTTCTGATAACATCGTTCCCGCTAACACTGGGGCCAGGAGCCAGCTATCATTATCAATATCTGATCAACGATTTCGTGAATGGGTGCCCGCAGATTATCTTCATGCACTATACGGTTTATTATTGGGTATCAGATGCCGGCAACGAAGCAACACATGTGAGCATCTACAGGCCATAATTGTTTGGCCAAAGTATGAAGAATCTTTCGGGGTCTTGACGTGAGAAAAAAAGCGTGCTCTAATAAAAAGAGTTTATAAATGGAAAATACAGGTAGAAGAAAGCTTATTTTTGACATTTTGATTTTCTGCATTTTGGCAGTAATGGCCATAATTGGTTATCTTCTTTTCTCACAAAAAAAGCTGGCTTCAAGGAACCAAACTTCTGTAGTTTTCCCATCAAGCGAAACAAAAGTAACCTCAAAATCCTCTCCTGCGCCAAAATTTAGCAATAAACAAGAAATAAGCGTTGGTAAACAGGGTTTTAATCCCGCAGTTATAAAAATAAAAGTTGGCACCTTGGTTAATTGGGTTAATCAAAGCGGTCAGGAAGCTGCGATTGTTTCCAATCCACCCAGTACTCATGATGCATATCCCGCTTTAAACTTGGGCAGATTTCCAGACGGAAGCGGCGTCTCGGTTATTTTTGATGGAGCTGGTACCTATGGATACTATAATTATCTGCATCCGGAACAAACAGGAACCATAGTCGTTGAGTAATAATTATTTATGGGGTTAAGTGCAGTTTTACTTTAACAGAAACTATCCGGATCTAAGCGATTACTGACCAACATAGATAAACACCTAGAGTAGTGATTATTTAATCAAGGTATGAAAAAACAGAAAAATCTATTCCGGGGTGAGGAGGGACAGACGATTTTGGAAATTTTACTTGCTTTTGGCGTTTCGGTATTGGTATTGAGCGCAATAATATTGGGGATAATCACATCCTTAAATAACGCTCAGTATGCAAAAAATCAAGGTTTGGCAAATTCCTATGCGCAAGAAGGAATGGCAGTGATTAGGCAAATAAAAGACTCCAGCTGGACTACACTTTCTTCCTATACATCGAATACCGCATATTGTCTTGGTCAGAATCCTATGGAGTTGGTAATACTTGCTCTTCCAAACAAAAACTGCAAAGAACAAAGTCCTGTACCTGTAGGAGGAATCTTTTCTCGAGAAGTTAAATTTGATCAGGGATCATCGGACTGTTGTCCAGACAATACTCAAACCTGCGCAGTTATTGACCGAGGCAGCAGAGTTACGGTAAGAGTTTCTTGGGCTGATAATAAATGCCCGATAGGTACACCTCTTTGCCACAACGTAACGCTTATTACTTGCTTTTCGAATACCGATCAGAAACAAGTGCCATGACTATCAATTCAAAATTAGATAAAGGTTTTACGCTGGTTGAATTACTGGCATCAATTATTGTTTTGATTGCCATAGGTTCAATTATCTCTGGCATAATTTCTTCTTCTTTGCGGGGCGCTAATAAAACAAATACGATTGAGAATATTAGACAAAGCGGAAATTATGTTCTCAACCAAATGTCCAAAGATATAATGTACGCGCAGGTATTCAATGGGCTAAGCGAGACGGGCGCAGATGGAACGTATGTTGCAAGCTGTTTTTATGACCCCCCTCCCCCTGTGAAATTTATAAAAATAACCCCTCTGGATCGTAATCCAATTACTTACAAGTGTGATAGTACTGAATTATCGGTAGATGGAGTTCCTCTTATAGATACTTCGATTTCCTTAACAAACTGCTCTTTTACCTGTACTCAGGCTAACGCTACGGATGTGCCGATAATTGGAATAAGTTTTGCGCTTGGACCTAAAAATTCGAATGGCCTTGTGGAAAATAGCAACCCGCCAATTACATTTAAAACCTCAGTTACCATACGGAATTACAGGAAATAAATCCAGCACTTTTCGAAAGGGGCTGGATAAATGTAGCTTCTTTAAGTTGACATGAAATAGTCCTCTTGTTATGCTAATTGTATGGAGAAACAAAAAGGGCAGATTCTTTTAATTGTAGTGCTGGTAGTTATTGTTGCGTCGACCATTGGATTGTCTCTCGCCTCAAGAAGTATTACGAGTCTTAGAAGTACAACCGAAGAAGTAGAATCTCAAAAGGCCTTAGCTGCTGCGGAGGCAGGCATAGAACGCGCAATACAGAATACTGTTCCGATAGGCTTAAGTGGAGAAAATCCAAGCAATAACTCTCGATATACGACTACATTTCAAACAATTGATGGTGCTCAGATTTTATTAAATGGAGGACTTGCAGTTCCAAAGGATGAAGGAGCTGACCTTTGGCTATCTACATACTCCGCCGATCCGTTATCTAATTTTGGGGCTCCTTTATGGGGTGGAGATTTGACCGTGTATTGGGGTGATTCCACAACACCCTGCGATAATTCTGCACTTGAGATAATAATTGTATCGGGACCAAAAAACAATCCGGTATTAAAAAAATATGCCTATGATCCTTGTCCAGCAAGACAAAATGAAAATAAATTTTCAGCTCCGTCTATCAATGGGGGAAATGTGAGCGGAAAAACATTCTCTCATGGAACGACTATTGCAGGCGTCTCTTCAGCTTTGATTGCAAGAATTATACCTATTTATGGAAATACAGCGGTTGGAATTAGCGGAACCTTACCCTTTCCAACCCAAGGGTACCGCATTGATTCAACCGGAGTATCAGGACAAGCAAATCGTACAATCAGGGTATTTAAGGGATATCCGCAGACTTATCTGCCTTATCTATCATATGGTCTTTTTGTAGCTAACTAGTTTCTAACAGATGATATTTAATAAGTCGATTGGCCTGGATATAGGTTTAACTAAAATTAAAGCAGTATCCCTATCGCGGCAGAATAATAATCTTATTTTGGATAGCTTTAGCGTAATGTCTTCTCCCCCCAAAGGGATGCTTTCGGAAGCGCCAATTGACGAGAGGGAAATGGCCCAGACCATAAGAAAGACAGTGGACGGTTTAAAAACTAACAGTAGAAGCGTAAATATTGCGCTTTCCGATAATCAAGTCTATACAAAAGTTATAGAAATGCCGGTTTTGTCCGACAAGGAATTGTCCTTAGCGATTTATTGGGAAGCCGAACGCCATATCCCGGTTGCGCTATCAACGATAACTTTGGTTTGGAACGTCCTGAAGAAACCTCTTAACTCCTCTAGCGATGAAAAGATGCAGGTTCTGATGGTGGGGGCGCCAACGAATCTTATTGGCAAATATCAAAGAATATTGCAGATGGCAAATCTTACTTTAAATTCAATAGAAACAGAGACTTTGGCAATTGTTCGAGCCTTAGTTTCTGCGGATCTTCCCCCAACAATAATTGTGAGTATAGGTGCGATCAACACGTCCTTAGCTATAATCAGAGATGGAATTTTGATTTTAACCTATTCAATACGAACGGGAGGAGATGCAATTAGTAGGTCAATAGAGGCAGATTTCGGAATAACTCCAGCCCAATCAGAAGAATATAAGAAAACCTATGGTTTTTCAAAGGTAGGAGCCGGTCAAAAAGTTGGCAAGTCTACTGAGCCAATCCTCTCTTCAATTCTCTTAGAGATAAGGAAAGCCTTAGCTTTTTATTCTCAAAAATATAAAGATGATTCAATAATTCAGCAGATATTACTGTCGGGAGGTACTGCCCGCTTGCCGGGAATCGATCTATTTTTTGCAGAGAATTTAGGTATAGAGACAGTTGTCGCAAACCCGTGGAAAATTTTTGGAGGCAAACCTTTGCCCTCCGAAATACTCAACAATGCTTCTGATTTTACTATCGCATTGGGTCTTGCAATGAGAGATTTATGAATGCAAATATTAACCTTCTTTTACGTACAGACAAGGAATCGTTAAAGAAGAAAAAAGAAATTAGAATTCTTAACCTTGCCGCGGCCGTATCTTTAATAGGTGTTGGCTTGATCTCCCTGAGTCTTTTCATATGGATTCAAATTATCAATCCCGGAGCTATCAAGAGGGAACAGGAAAATGTTCTAAAAGGAGTGTCGCAATTTCAAAACCGACAAGTCAAGCTTTTTGTTTTAAATAATAGGATAGAAAATATTGACAAAATTTTAAAAATGAGAAAGGATCTAATAAAGACAATGAATGGACTGTTGGCAAAAATACCTAGCGAACTATCCGTAGACGATTTTGAGGTGGATGACAAATCAGTTATTATTGCCGGTCAATCAAAATCCCTTTTCGCAATCGGTGAATTCATAGATAACCTAACAAACATGGTCCACAATAAAGAAATAATTAAATCCTTAACCCTCAGTTCTTTGGCTTTGGATGTGAGTACAAATGCTTATCGGATTTCAGTAATGTCGGAGTTATGATATGAACGAGAAAATAAACGCAGATTTAAAAGCTTTAAAATTTATCTTTAATAAGAACAAGTCCTACATATTTCCGGTTGTTACAATACTCGTTTCTATAATACTTTTTTTTCAATTTGTAATTCCACAGTTTAACGCATTGCTTAGAACAATAAAAGAAACCAGGGAATCGTCGTTAAAACTTGAGATATTAAAGGAAAATCTAGATATGCTTACCAATATCAATGAGGAGACACTTGATTCGCAGCTTCGGATATTAAATTTGGCATTACCTTTAAATAAAGATTTTATTGAAATATTAAATTCCGTTTATTCTACTGCCCAAAAAACCGGTGTTAATCTTGGGGGTTTTTCGTTAAAAATAGGTGATCTCGCTCAATCTGAAAGTGATGAAAATTTTCCGGTCGTCAGATTGTCCGTACCCATCAGCTCTTCGATTACAGCGATAAATAGTTTTGTCGAAACCATCAGTAAAACAGTTCCCCTATCGGAAGTTTATTCTGTCAAAATGGGAAACGCATCTTCGATGGTAAGTTTGTCTTTCTATTACAAGCCATTAGGCGCTTCTAATTATAGTCAAGATATTCGTATCAGCTCTATATCTCAAAAAGGATTGGACCTGGTTGATCAACTGAGTAAATTTGAAAATGTATCATCAGCGTCCCAGTAAACTTCGATTTGACCGGAGCAAATCAGGACGCAGTTTTTCAGTTGTCCTATGCGAAATTTTATCGCGCCAAGATTTTATTTTTTCATGATTTCCGCTTAATAGTATGGATGGCACAGCAAGGGTTTTGTAGTTATTGGGTTTTGTGTATTGCGGATATTCAAGAATTTCAGAAAACGATTCGGTAGAAGTTACTCCTTCTTTCAAAACCCCTTTTACAAGTCTTGCTACGGCATCGGTTACAAGCATTGCGGGAATTTCTCCTCCTGTAACTATAAAATCCCCAATAGATAACTCTTCGTCAATGAACTTTTTTATCCTTTCATCAATTCCTTCGTAATGACCGCAAACAAGAATAAGATGTTTAAGGCTTGCAAATTCTAAAGCTTTTCTTTGGTTAAAAGTTTTTCCGTGTGGGCTTAAGAGAACAACTTTTTGTTCCAAGATACCGAGATTTTTATTTTTTGTTTGCGTAATCGCTTTTTCTAAAACATCAACTCTCAAAATCATGCCATGTCCGCCTCCATATGATTTGTCATCAACAATTTTATGCGGACCCACGCCGAAGTCTCTAATATTGACAAAATTTACATCAACCAATTTTTTCTCTTTTGCTTTTTTAACAATCGAATGATCAAAGGGGCCGGAAAACATTTCGGGAAAAAGAGTAAGAATCGAAATCTTCATACGGAAATTACGAGGGGTTTTCAATAAGTGAAATATTGATTTTTTTATTTTGCTTGATTGCGGAAATCTTTACAACATTCCTGATCGCTCTGATGACTTTTCCATTTTTCCCGATAATTTTTCCCATATCGGATGCATCAACCGTGATGGTGAAATTTATCATTCCATTTTCTTCTTGTTCGCTAATTTCTACTTTTTTGGGATTATCTACGATTTGAGAAATAATATATTCTAACGCCTTTCTCATATTATTTACTTAAGATTTTCTCCACAGTAATACTCGGCTTTGCCCCCTTGGAAAGCCAATAATCAAATCTCGCTTTATTGACTTCTTTATTTTCCTTATTCTTTTCTTTCTTTTCGTACCAGCCAAGAGTTTCTATGGGTTCGCCGTCGCGTCTGTACCTTTTTTCCGTAACAACAACGCGGTATCTTCCTTCACCGCGTTTTCCCATCTTTGAAAGTCTAATTACAACTGACATATTAAAAACTCAAAACTCCCCACTCCGCTAAAGCTTCGAGGGGCAAGCAAAACTCAAAATAAGTTTCGAATAACACAAATTATACCAGTTTTAACTCCTTTGCTCAAGAGCGATTTTAGCTGCTGACAACTCGGCTATTTGTTTTGATTTGCCTGATCCTTCCCCTAACTTTTTTCCGCCAACAAAAACGCCTACTTTAAAAGTTTTTGCATGCGCGGGTCCGGTTTCCTCCAAGACTCTATATGAAGGAGAACCTTGTTTAAGAGCTTGAACTTTTTCCTGAAGTAGACTTTTCGGATCTTTAAATGCTTTCTTAATGACCAGTTCTTGTATCTTTGGAAATAAAGCGCTATCTAAAAATTTAACCACAGAGATCATCCCCTGATCCAAAAAAAGCGCGCCAACATAGGCCTCAAAACTATTTTCTAAAAGCGTAGCATTTTCCCGTCCTTTTGACTCCTCTTCTCCCCGAGAAAGCTTTAAAAGCTGTCCCATGTTTAACTCCTTGGCGATTTCGGACAAACTATTTGTGTTGACCATTAGAGATCTTAAGTTCGTTAAATCCCCTTCGTTAAAATCCGGATATTTAATATATAAATAATTTGAAATCGCAAAGGAAATAATACTGTCTCCCAAAAATTCAAGACGTTCATTTGAAGCAATTTTAAGTTTTGCTTCATTTAAATAGCTTCTATGGGTAAAGGCTTCTTCAAAAAGTTTGGAATTGTTTAATTTTGGCAAGTTCATATTTTGATATTTCCCAATGCGCCGTTTACGAATCCTGGACTTGAGTCGCCCCCATATTCCTTGGCTAATTCTACCGCCTCATCAATTATAACTTTAGTCGGTTGGGTTTTTTCAACCAGCAGTTCATAAACCGCGAGTCTTAATATTGCCAGATCAACTCTGTTAATCTTGTCTATAGAGAATTCCGGTGCTGCAGCTTCAATTTGGTTGTCAATAAAACCAAGATGACGCAATACGGCTTTGGTATTATTATTAACTATTTGTTTGTGAAAGTCTATTTTGAATAAGCTTTCAACTATTTTTTGACGCTTTTTATGCCGGGGATCCAAGGGAGTTTTCATAAGTTTTTCCTTGCCCGCCCAAAATCGTTAGCCAGAGCCGTGTACGAATAGTACTGAAAAGGCGAATGCTAAGGTTGGGAGGGTTTTTTCTCTTTCACCTTTATTGTTAGAACCTGTTTGCCATTATAGAATCCGCATTTTTTACAGATAGTATGCGGATAGACTGTAGCTTTGCAATTTGGACATACGGCAAATCCCGGAATTTGAAGTTTGATCGCAGCTCTTCTTTTCCCTTGTCTGGCCCGTGAATGTCTCTTTTTTGGTTCGTGCGGCATAGTAAGCTATAATTATAACAGTTTTAGAGAACATTCTCAAGTATTTGAAGTTAGTCCGGAGAGACTTGCTTGAGGTTAATGGTTTTTAATTTTCCTACAATAGGTAACTAATTTGCAATTGTTTTTATATGTGGATATAATACTTCTTGTCGTTTTCTGACGTCTTAAGGAATAGCATTAATTAAATTTTATGGTTGAGGAAGACAGGAATAAAGCTGATCCTACATACGAGGTGTTAGTATTGCCTGAGCTAAAAGGCAAAAATGAGATTGAAGCGGAGATAGTAGATATTATGGGTGAAAAGAAATGGATTTCTCTTAATGAGAAAGCAATAGCGGAGATGGAGCATAATGGAGATGGAAATATAGTGCGGGAGAAGATAAGAGTTATGGGATGCCATGTATATATAAGGCGGGGACTAATAACAGAGATAGAACGTCAACTAAAGGAATTAAGCATGGAATTTCCAGGAGAACGGATGAAAGATGTGTCTGTGCGGAGCGCGATCTATAATAACAAAAGAGAACATCTGTTAAGCGTGAGGGAATATTTATTTCCGATGCAGCGGGAGGAAAAAGGAAAAATAAGGCATTGGTTTAGTGAAGTTTCAGAACGTAGGAAAGAAACTAATATTTTTGGTCGACCTAGATTTCCGTTAAGTTAATCTGCAAGTTTATATATACACCCTTGGGGTGAGTATGTGGGTACACCTACGGAGGATTTAGTCTGGAGAGATTTGCTTTAAATTGATGGTTTTTAGTTTTTCCAAAAGCCGTGGATAATTTTTGAGGTTTGGGAAGATTTTTTCAGCTTCTTTTCTTACTTTTTGTATTAATTCGAAATCCGAAAAGCTGGCAATCTTGAGCATTTTTCTGCCGTGTTGCATGGTTCCGTAAATTTCCCCTGGGCCCCTAAGCTGCAAGTCAAGTTCTGCCAATTCGCTGCCTACATTATGTTTTTCCATTGCTTTTAATCTTTCCAGGGTTTGCAAATTTAAAGATTGCGTGAACAATAAGCAATATGATTGCATATCTCCCCTGCCCACCCTGCCTCTTAATTGGTGTAATTGCGCCAAACCAAACCTTTCGGATGCCTCAATGACAATAATTGTCGCATTGGGGATATCGATTCCGACTTCAACCACCGGTGTTGCTACCAAAATATCAATTTTCCCACCCCTGAATTTATTCAGCACTTTTTCTTTTTCTTTGGTTTTCATTTTTCCATGCAAAAGTCCAAGCTTGAAATTCTTGAAAACGTTATTTTTGAGATTTTCAAATTCTTTGCTTGCGGCTTTGACTGTCTGCATAGTCTCCGATTCCTCAATGAATGGGCAGACAATAAATACCTGACTTTTGGTCTCCTTAACTTGCTTCTCAATCCAGAAATATGCATTAAGTCTTTTTTCCGCAGGAACCAGCCAGGTTTTAATTTGTTTTCTGCCATGCGGCATTTCATCCAGGAGAGATAGATCCAAATCTCCATATAAAGTTAAAGCAATTGTCCGTGGAATTGGAGTTGCAGTCATTGTTAGAAGATGAGGATTTTTACCACGGCTTCGGATTATCGCTCTTTGCTCTACTCCAAATCTTTGCTGTTCGTCAATTACGACTAATCCTAAATTGTCGAAATTAATTCCCTTTTCCAAAACCGCGTGCGTTCCCACCATTACATCAAAGTCTTTGATTCTCATTTTTTGACTGCCTGTTGCAAAACCAACCCTGATTTTAAAGGACGTTAGGAGTTGTGAGATAGTTTTATAATGCTGTTGAGCTAATATCTCTGTTGGAGCCATTAGTACCGATTGAAAACCATTTAAATAGCTTAAAAACATTGCAATTGCCGAAACAACAGTTTTACCACTTCCGACATCTCCTTCCAAAAGTCTGTTCATGGGCTTAGTCTTCGCTAAATCCTTGAAAATCTCCTCAACTACTCTCTTTTGAGCATTAGTTAGGGTAAAAGGAAGCTTACTTAAAAATTTAGTTGTTTCAGATTTAAACTTATCTACAGAAAAAGGATTACTGATCAAATTTTTATTCCAGTTTAATTTTCTGTGCATTGCCGATAGCTGTAAGAGAAAAAGCTCATCAAAAGACAATCTCTGTCTTGACCTTTCAGCCTTAGTAAGGGTTTGTGGAAAATGTATTTGTTCAATAGCTTCGCTGATTGTTACTAAGGAATGATCAACAAGAGTTGAGTCAGGGAGGTACTCAATAAATTGATTTTTGTTTTCTTTAAGCAAATTATAAGTTTGCCTGCGCAGCCATTTTGACGTTATCCCTCTAGTTTCAGAATATACCGGTACCAGTCTTCCCGTATGAATGCTTGGTGAATTGGTAATAATTTCATAATCCGGAGATTGCATGACGATTTTTCTTAAAAACCAGTCAATTTTACCCGAAAGAGCAATTTTATCTTGAGAGTGAATTATTTTGGTTAAATAAGGCTGGTTAAACCACACTACCTCAATTGTTCCGGTTTCATCTGCGATTTCGGCTTTCTGCAGTCTTTTAAAATTTTTTGTAAATTCATTATTTATTTCGGAAACTGTGCCTTGAATCGTAACTACTTCTCCGGGTTGAACCCGGTTAATTTTTGAAATTAAAGAAAAGTCATCGTAACGGAAGGGTATATGATATAGAAAATCTTCAAAAGTTTTGATTCCTAATTTTTCTAACCTCCGGGCATATAATTTATATACGCGTCCGGCAGTTGTTACAGGCGTTTGCAGATTCATAAGCTTAATGAAGGATTAATATATTAACAAGGGAAGAATGGATGTCGCAATTAGGGAAATAGTTGCAACAGCAACTATTATTTTCCAAATCCACTGATGTTTCCTAAACATTTCCATATATTATTTTTTCCATTCAGTTTTAACAAATCTGATTGGTCCAACTTGAATCGTCGCACCGCTACTTGCTATTGAATTAAAAGGAATTGAAGGATCAGTAATCTTTTTTCCATCCACAGTTGTTCCTGATTGTTCAATAACCCTTTTTCCTTCCGATTTGCTTTTTGCAAGGCCTGTTTCAACAAGAATTTCTGCGAGGGGAGCTTTTGGATTAGCGATTGTCCTAGTGGCCATGTCTGTCGGTTTTTCTTTTCCTTGAACTGTCTTTTCGAAATTTTCTCTTGCATTTAACGCGTCTTTTTCGCCATGTAACTCCGTTACAATAATTTTTGTTAATTCTTTTTTTATTTCCATTGGTCCTTTTCCAGATTTAATTTTCTTAATATCGTCAAAAGATTTATTTGTTGCCAGAGTAAAATATTGGTCAATTAAGTCATCATTGATTGCCATAATTTTGGCGAACATGTCACTTGGCGTATCATCCAGCCAGATGGCGTTGCCCCAACTCTTACTCATTTTTCGTCCGTCTGTCCCCATAAGAAATTCGGTCGCGATTATAAAAGATTCTTTATTTTTCCAATTTTTCTGCAATATTCTGCCTGCCTGCATGTTGAAAGTTTGATCCGTACCCCCAATTTGAATATCGGTGTCTAAGAAATAGCTATCGTATCCCTGAATTGCGGGATAAAGAACTTCATGAAGCGCTATCCTAGATCTCTGGTTAAATCTTTTTTTCATGAGCTCTCTACTTACGAAATCATTTAAAGAAAATTTCTGGCAAAGTTCTATGACTTTCCTTAGGTTTAGTTTATCAAGCCATTCGCTATTATTCCTAACTTTGATTTTGGAAAAGTCTAGAATTTTCTCGGCTTGTTTTTTGTAGGTTTTGAAATTTTCCTGAATTTCAATCGGCGTTAGAACTGGCCGTTCGGTATCTTTGTCCGAGGTGTCCCCTATTAAAGCAGTAAAATCTCCAATTAAAAATGTGACACTGTGCCCTAATTTAGCAAATTCGTTGAGTTTGCGTAAAACAACAGCGTGGCCTAGGTGTATTTTTGTAGTAGTCGGGTCGATCCCTAGGTAAACATTGAGCTTCTTACCTGATGCTAAAAGTTTCTTTAATTCTTCCTTATTGGGGATGATGTTTGCGACTCCCCTAGTCAGTAATTCCTGAATCTTGTCCATGGCTAAAGTATAGCATAATATTGTCTAAAAGTTGTATGCCCCTTCGCCCCGCTAAGCGGGGCTTCGGAGGCATATACCAAATTTTTGCAAATTCAAAGCGGAGTGGTATATAATCTATTCATGGTTTTCTTTGGAAGATATTGGAGATCCAGACGACGACTTAGGTACCCTTCGAACATCTATCTTTACAGTAAAATTGCCAAACTAGCTTTCTTTGGTCTGGTTGGGCTTTTTGCAGTTGCATTCATAATGTTTATTTGGTTTAGCCGCGATTTACCAACGCCCGGAAAATTGTCAGCCAGTAATTTTTCTCAATCTACGAAAATTTTCGATCGAAACGGAATCTTACTTTACGATATCTTTAAAGACCAAAATCGCACCTACATAGCTTTGGACCAAATTCCAAAAACTCTGCAGGAGGCAACAATTGCGATAGAGGATAAGGATTTTTATAAAAATCAAGGGTTTTCAATTACGGGTTATTTGAGGGCGTTCAGGAATGCAATATTAAGCCGAAGAATAGCCGGCGGAGGTTCAACTTTAACTCAACAGTTAGTTAAAAATACCCTCTTAACTTCCGAGCAAACCATTGCCCGTAAAGTTAAAGAATTTATTTTGGCGATTCAGGTTGACAGAAATTATACAAAAAATCAGATTCTTGAACTATATCTCAATGCGACTCCTTATGGTGGAACGGCAGTTGGGGTCGAGGCGGCAGCGGAAAGGTATTTTGGAAAAAAGGCAAAAGATTTAGACCTACTGGAATCGGTAATCATGGCAGGTCTTCCCCAAAGACCATCTTATTTCTCTCCATACGGACAGAATTCGAAAGCATATATTGAGAGAAGCAAAGAAGTATTGCGGAGAATGCAGGAGGATGGTTATATTACCAAAAAACAGGAATTGGATACGATAAAGAGATTGCCAAATGTTGACTTTTTGAAGGAAACACAGGCAATAAAAGCTCCGCATTTTTCTTTTTATGTTAGAGACTTATTAGTAAAACAGTTTGGTGAAAATGTGGTGGAACAAGGGGGACTGCAGGTAACAACAACGCTGGATTATAAATTAGAAGAAAAAGCAGAGGAAATTGTTAAAGAAGAAGTGCAAAACGCTAGAAGCCTTCTGGTTGGAAATGGCGCGAGCGTTGTCCTAGATCCCAAGAATGGAGAAATTCTCGCAATGGTCGGAAGTCGGGATTTTTTCGAAGAACCGGACAAAAAAACAAATGCTCCGTTAAAAGGCGGACAATTCAACGTAATAACCCAGGCGCTGCGCCAGCCCGGTTCATCAATTAAGCCCATTACTTATGCTACGGCACTGGAAAAAGGGTACACTGCGTCAACTTTAATAATGGACGCGCCAACTGCCTTCCCGGGCGGCGGACAGGAAAAGGATTACGTCCCCAAAAACTATGATGGAAAATTTCACGGGCCTCTTCAGCTAAGGTTCGCACTGGGTAGTTCAATAAATATGCCTGCAGTGAAATTACTGGGGATGGTTGGAATTAAAAATATGTTAACTACGGCTTATAACATGGGAATAAGTACACTTGCTCCAACAAATGACAACGTAAACCGTTTTGGCTTGTCCTTAACGTTGGGAGGAGGAGAGGTGAGGCCACTCGAATTAGCCGCAGCTTACACTGCCTTTGCAAATCAGGGTTTTAAGAGCGAGCCGGTTGCAATTCTCAAAGTTACGGATCCGAAGGGAAAAGTTTTATTTGAGCAAAAAGAAGTAAGCAAAAAGCAGGTACTTAGTCCGGAAGTTGCGTTTATTATTTCCCATATGCTTTTGGATAATAATGCCCGTCTAATTACTTTCGGCGTGAACAGTTATCTGAATGTGTCAGGGCAGACGATCGCGGTAAAAACCGGAACAACCGATGACAAAAGAGATAACTGGACAATCGGCTGGACGCCAAGCGTTTTGGTGGCAACATGGGTTGGAAATAATGATAACAGTCCGATGGGTCAGGTTGCGTCCGGAGTAACGGGAGCAGCGCCGATTTGGAGACGGATAATCCTGGAGGCTTTGAGGAATAAACCTTCTGAAAATTTTGTAAAACCTGACGATGTTATTGCAGTCACAATAGATGCTCTTGGCGGAGGGCTGCCTGTTGACGGTCAGTCAACCCGTTCGGAATATTTTATTAAAGGAACAGAACCACAAGGGCCAAGCATAATCTATAAAACAATTAAAGTCTCAAAAGACAGTAATAAAATTGCCAGCCAGAGCGAAATTGACCACAATGAATATGACACCAAGAAATTTATTGTTTTTCACGAAGATGACCCGGTATCTACGGACGGAAAAAACCGCTGGCAGGAAGGAATTGATCAATGGGTTGCGGATAATCACAAAGACGATTCGCAATATCATCCCCCAACCGAAACATCAACTAGAATTATTCCCGATGCGACTCCGACTCCAACACCAACTGATACTCCTATCCCAACAATAACGTTAACGCCAACTCCCTAGAGACTATGGCTTTATTCTGAAAACGGCAGCGATAGACTTGAGTTCTTTCACGCTGAATATGCCTGGCGGTCCAGATTTTTCTTGCCCGTCTATATACAATCTGGAAAGTTTTTGTCCTTCATCCTCGCCTTCTGCGAACATTATTCCTATATACTCTCCTGCATAGCACTCTCCCGTATAGCCGTTAGGATTTGGTTTTTCTCCTCTCAGCGTATACCACTTCTGTTGCACGAGTTTGCCACTGCCATATCTTGGCCACTTATCAGCCATACGTTCATATTTGGCGACTGGAATTCCATTTATAGAAGCGATATTAGCGATAGTCCGAGGCTGATCCGCAAATCGTTCGTAAATTGATGTTTTTATAGTCAGTAAATCCTGTTGAGTCGTACCTACCTTGTCCAAATCTACTCCTTGAAAAAATGACATAACGCGGGTTTTTACATGGTTCATTATAGTATCCGCTATAACTTCTTTAGCTAACGATTGTTCAATATGGCGGACGATAGCGGCTTTTTTTGCTTCTACCATAGGGCGGAAAACATATTACCATATCGCGGGATATTGCACAAACTTGCGATTTATCCTTTTAATTCTGCGTGGAATTTTGCTTGGAGGGATTTGAGGATTTTAGAGCGGATTCTGGCAACTTCTTCTCCGGTTAAATTCCTATTTTCATCTTGATAAACAATGTGGAATGTTCTTGAATCTTCGAATTGATCAAGAAGTGAAACATTTGCAATTATAGAGCTTTGATTCTTTATTCCCGAAATTAAATCCGACGTCATAATATTTTCTCCTGCAATAATTGATAGATCTTCAACAATTGGCGGATATTTCGGTAGGGGCTTAAAAGTTTTATTTAAATTTATATTTTTCAAAATTTCAGAATAATTTAACTCAAAGAAAATTCCTTCACTTAATATCTCGATATATTTAGTTGGATCCATTTTGATACCTAAGTCTTTAAAAATTGCCTCAAGGAGTCCTTTAACCTCGAAGAAGTTTTTATTGTTTGTAATGCCTGAAAGAAAATATGCTTCTTTCGCTTCATCTAAATTTTTTCCCAAATAGACTTTTCCCAGTTCAAAAAGATTAATTTTTTCAAAATTGGATTTATTTTGCGAGAGAGCTTTTATTAGATTGATTTTTAGAGTTGGCCGTAAATATTCAAAATCACGGCTGACAGGATTGTCTACGCGAAGAAGGTTTTGTGAATTTATTCCTTGCGGCAGTTCCTTTTCTCCAATTAAGCTGTAGGTGTAAATTTCGGAAAATCCGGAAGCTGTTAAGATATTTTTTACCTTTTCATCTAATTTATAATCTTTAAAATAGGGAATTTGTTTGGTTGGAATTTCTCCAATTGGCATTGTTTTGGGAAAATTATTGTAACCATAAATTCTTGCCACTTCTTCAATCAAATCTTCTTCAATTTTTAAATCGTTTCTGTAGGTGGGAATTGTCGTTTCAATGATATTGTTTTTCAAAACAGGAGAAAGATTTAAGGTCTCAAGAATTCCTAAAACTTTCTTATCCGCAATTTCAATTCCTAAAATTTCATTTAACCTTTCAATTCTTAATTTCAATTTCCAGGGTTTGAAATCTTCACTTTTAATATCATAAAGTTCGCTGGCGATTTCTCCTCCGGCTATTTCCAGAACCAAGTCAACTGCTCTTTTTAAAGTATCGATTGTCCCGCCGGTATTTACTCCTCTTTCAAAAATACTTGAGGCTTCAGATCGCAGTCCTAATGTTTGAGAGGTTCTTCTTGTCAAATTAGGAATTTCAACCGGAACTCGGATAAATATATTTTTTGTTTCTCCAAATGTCCCCGAATTCTTACCGCCTTTTATTCCGCAAAGATCAATTACTTTTTCCTTGTCGGAAATAATCACTGCATCTTTGGGCAAATGGTAGATGACACCATCGACACTTTCGAATTTTTCCCCGCCTTTGGCTTGGGAAACAGTCATTATGTGACCTGCAATTTTGTTATAATCAAAAGTATGAAGAGGATTTCCCAGCTCCAGCATCACATAGTTTGTGATGTCAACAATATTATTGATTGACCGTTGATTCACTTTTACCAATTTGTCTTTCAGCCATTTAGGAGACTCCCCTACTTTGATTCCGGTAATAATTATTCCTGTAAATCGCGGGTTTATTTTGAAATCGGTTTTAATTGTCAATGGCAAAATTTTTCTTAATTTGGCTTGCCCGCCGAAGCCTTGGCGAAGGTGGGGGAGTTTAATTTTTTTATTCTCAATGGCTGCGACTTCACGGGCTACGCCAATAATTGATAAACAATCAGAACGGTTTGGGGTTATTTCCAATTCAAAGATTGTGTCATCGGATGTTTTAATAATTTTTTCACATCCAAGTCCAACCTCTGTTAATTTTTCTCCCAATCCTTTTGTGGTTAAAGTAATGTCAACGTATTCCTTGAGCCAAGATAAAGGTACCAACATAATTGTTAAATTGTTACATTGTTAAAATTGTTCTAGGATCCGTAAATCAGGGTTTGTCAAAAGACGTAAATCGTCCATTTGATATTTAAGTGTTACCATTCTTGAGAACCCCATTCCCCATGCGAAACCCGATACTTTTTGAGAATCATAGCCTACGGCTTTTAATACATTTGGATGAATCATACCGCATCCTAAGATTTCTACCCATCCGGAATGCTTGCAAAAAGAGCACCCTTTTCCCTTGCAAACAGTGCAACTCATATATGTTTCGGCAGAGGGTTCGGTGAATGGAAAATTATGGGACACGAATTTTACTTTTGTATCCAATCCAAAAAATTCTTTGATAACATAAGACATCGTGCCAAAAAGGTCAGTCAAGGTAAGATTTTTATCAACAGCCAGCCCTTCTAACTGCCAAAATTCAAATCCATGCGAGACATCGACCTGTTCGTAGCGGAAAACTTTTCCAGGATAGATTGCTCGGACGGGAGGCCTTGTTGTTTCCATAATTCTCCCCTGCATGTTAGAGCCATGAGTACGTAGAATTATTTTGCCTGGATCTGATTTTGAGCCGCGTGTATCAAGATAGAGTGTTTGTTGCGTATCGCGTGCAGGATGGTCTTTGTGAATATTCAATACTTCAAAATTATAATGATCCGTTTCAATCTCTGGGCCGTCTGCAACCTGAAAGCCTATTTGTTTGAATATATCTACAACTTCGTACAGAACTTGCGTCAGCGGATGTAGGCGGCCAATATCGGGTTTGATTCCGGGATTTGTTACGTCAATTTTCTCTATCTTTGTTTTTGATTCTTGATTCTTAATTCTTGATTCATGATTCTTAATGGTTTCCTCAATTACTCTTTTCACTTCGTTGGCGAGTTGACCGACCGCTGCCCGTCTTTCCACGGGAACTTTTACAATCTCTTTTAAAGTCAGAGTTAATTTTCCCGAACGCCCCAAAAACTGGAGCTTTATTTCTTCCAATTCTTTTTGATCCGTAGCTTCAATGATCATTGAAACCGCAGAATTTTTAATCTGCATCAACTCTTCTTCCATACTTATTAGGATATCACATTGGGGTTTTTGAGGAAAGGTATTACGCGTTTTTAACACTTTCAATAATGGATTTGAAAGTTTTGGGATCTTCGACGACCAAGTTGCTTAAGATTTTCCTATCTATTCCAACATTCGCTTTTTTAAGTTTGCCCATAAATACGCTGTAGGATAATCCCTCTTTTTTTACAGCTTCGGAAATTCTCACATTCCATAAGGCTCTGAACGTTCTCTTCTTCGCTTTCCTTCCCACAAATGCATATGCGCCCGCATGCAAAACAGCTTCTTTTGCCTGCTTTACATTTCTGCTTCTATTCTGGCGATATCCTTTTGCAAGGCTTAATAATTTTTTGTGTTTTCTTCGGGATACCATCCCCCGTTTAATGTGTGCCATATAATTATGCTGCGCCCAGTATTTGTTTGATTTTTCTTGCGAATCTTCCTTTTAATTGTCCCGGTTCTTTCTGTCTTCGCAATCTGCTACCTGATTTATTAATCTTCAAATGAGCTTTATATTGATGCGAAAACATCACCTTACCGTTTTTGGTAACTTTAAACCTTTTTCCGACTGAATTCTTAATCTTTTTTTTCATTTTTATTTTTTTTGTCCGGCGATAAAATCGCAATTAATTGTTTTCCCTCAAAATGAGGTTCTCTTTCAGGTTTGGAAAAAGGTGATAATGCGCTGATTACTTTCTGCATTAGCTTTTCCCCAAATTCTGGGTGGGCAATTTGCCGTCCCATGAATTTGACTATTAATCTTACTTTGTCGTTATCTTCCAAAAATCCGGTTCCCCTTCTGATCATTGTCCTTAGGTCATGATCATTCATGAAGGGTCCAAGCCGGATCTCTTTTGTTTCCGATACCTTACTTCGTTTTTTCTCTTCGTTTTTCTTTTTTGACTCCTGATATAGAAATTTCTTAAAGTCGATTATCCTGACAACAGGAGGATTTGCCATTGGTGCGACTTCTACCAAATCAACTCCTAATTCTTTTGCTTTTTGCAGCGCATCGAAGCGGGTTAAGATTCCAATTTGTTTTCCTTCTGCGTCCAAAACCCGAAGATTACTTGCAAAAATACGTTCGTTAATCCGGTAAAATTTCCTATTATCTTGCTTTTTTTTGTTAAATCTTCTTATCAATTTCTTCTTTTAACTTTTGTAAAAAATCAGAAATTTTAAGTTTTCCCAAGTCTTTTCCGTTCCTCATTCGAACAGAAATACTTGAGGACTCAATTTCCCTATCGCCTATTATACCTAAATACGGCACTTTTTGCAAAGACCCATCCCGGATTTTTGCCTGCAGTCTTTCAGTACGATTATCCAATTCCACCCGGATTCCTTCTTTTTTTAGATCTTCTACGATTTTTTTTGCGTGAGATCCTTGTTTATCCGTGATCGGCATTATAATAACTTGCACGGGAGATAACCACAGTGGGAAAGCCCCCCGATAATGTTCAGTCAAGATCCCAATAAACCTTTCAAAAGATCCAAAAATTGCCCGATGAATCATAACCGGTCTTTTTGGTTTTCCATCGGCATCTATGTATTCAAGTTCCATTTTTTCGGGAATTTGAAAATCTAATTGAATTGTTGCAAGTTGCCAGTCTCTATTTTGGGAATCTTTTATATGAATATCTATCTTAGGTCCATAAAACGCACCGTCTTTTTTCTTAATTCCGTATTTAACCTTTGCGCTTTTTAATGCTTCCTCCAAATCTTTTTCCGCTTCATCCCAAAGTTTTGGATCTCCCATTGCTTTGTCCGGTTTGGTTGAAAAATAAAATTCCGGCTGGAAATTAAGAGATTTATAAAATCTGACTACCAGCGTTAAGAGTTTACGTATTTCTTCTTGGATTTGGTCAGGCTTGACATAAAGATGCGCATCGTCAATCGTAAATTGTCTTAGTCTAAACAAGCCACCCAATACTCCTGAAAGTTCTCGTCTGTGCAGCATTCCGTAGTCTGAAAATTTAATCGGAAGATCTTGATAGCTCCGTGTTGTAGTGGAATAAATAAGAGTTGACTCGGGGCAATTCATCGGTTTTAGAGAATAATTTACTTCGGGTACGATCTTGCCTTCGGCAATCTCTTCATCTTCATGGATTGCGAGATTAAACATATTATGCTTTCCAAAATGTTCCCAATGTCCAGATTGCTTGAAAAGAGAATTTTTAACCATGACCGGAGTACTAATTTCTTTATAGCCTTCTTTTTCCGTTTCTTTTCTGATAAATTCCTCGAGGACTTTGTAAATTACTAGTCCCTTGGGGTGCCAAAAAACAGCGCCCGGGGCAACATCATGAAAAGAAAATAAATCAAGCTCTTGTCCAATCTGCCTGTGGTCTTTCAGCGGAGCTTTATTGTCTTTGTTATCCATTAATTTATATTATCAGGTGGGAGTCAATTTGTAAATTTGGTGGGCCCAAGAGGAGTCGAACCTCTGACCTTTACAATGTCAATGTAACGCTCTAACCAACTGAGCTATGAGCCCACGCACAGCAATTATAGCATATTGATATTCACGTTATCTCTTAAATATTTATGCTCTCAGCCCATTCTTTTCTTTTTGGATTGTTGAGAGTTGTCTCTTTGATTACGCTTTCCGGTTGGGGCATTTTTTTTGAAAAGACACTGCCGGGTATTTCACCGAAATCTTTTGCATTTTCCGTATTTTGTTGCTCCGTGCCTTTTCCATTTTTACCTTCCTTCATGTAAATCACCTCCTTTTTTTTTGAACACAAAAAAACCCGCCTAGTGGCGGGTATACTTTTAGTGTTTTACACTAAAATTTCTCCCGCCCTAACGGGTAAGGAGAAGAACCAAATTAATTGACAAGCATCTTATTTTCATTTTACAATTAAATTCTATAATATTCGGGATATCATTGCAATAGCTAAATTCTATTCATGAGCGTTTTTTAGTAGAAAGTATTGATATCCTTCAACTAAGGCATCTTGACTCGCTAATTGCTGATCGACATTTCTGGTTCTCGATGTCCAGTTATTTCCATCTGCAGATAATTCGACATACACCTCTACAAGAGCATCAGTTCCTAGTTCTTCAAGAGGAGGAAGGACAACCCTGTAATCTACAAGTTTTATTTCAAAAACTTCGGGATATTTTTCCGACAGGGCTGCTCTAAGGGCAATGTCGTAGGCATTTAGTCCTCCGTTTCCCGAAGCCTGTGCATGAAATATTTTTCCCTCGATAGAGACGTCTATCAATGCTTTGGCTCCTTCTATCTTTGATGTTTCCGTTTTGCTGGAGGGAAGGACAGTAAATTCTATATCCTTCAAACATAAAACTTCATTCAATAATAACAATTCCTGAGCGTCACCAAGAATTTGTTTTTGCTTCATCTTATCAACTAGAATTTTAACTTTCGGATCACCTTTATCCAGTTTTAATCCGTGTTTTTGAGCCATGGAAATGATATTTGCTCCGCCTCCCTGATCAGAGTGTTCAAAATGACTAGATATGCCTACCAAGCGTGGATCTATATGTTCATACGTTGCTCCTCTTTCCTGTGCAGAGACATGTACACCGCCTTTATGTGTAAGTGAGCCTTTTCTGTAGGGTGCGTTTGTCGGTACCGGAAAGCCATTGTGTTTTGCTACATAATCGGATAACTCGTTTATTCTGGTAAGATCAATTCCTGTTTTAAATCCATATTTAAATTCTGCGGTTGGCATAAAAATACATAAATCTACGTTGCCGGCTCTTTCTCCGACCCCATTAACTGTTCCTTGCACCTGTGATGCTCCGGCTTGCACAGCGGCCAGGGTATTCACAGTTGCAAGTCCTCCGTCATTGTGAACGTGAATTCCGAGAGGAAGCTTGGGAAAGGCCTCTTTGACATGCTTGGTTGTTTTATAAATGAATTCGGGAATAGATCCGCCATTGGTATCACAGAGTATTACAACTCTTGCTCCACCCATTTTCGCTGCTCGAATAGCTTCTAATGCGTAGTTTGGATTGCTCTTATATCCGTCAAAAAAATGTTCCGCATCATAAAAAACATCTCTTCCACTTTTTCTTAAAAATTCAACAGTTCTGAAAATGGTATCAAGGTTTTTAGTCCCGGTTGTTTTTAGTGCGTATTTAACGTGATCCATCCAACTTTTTCCAAAAATGGTTATCAATCCGGTTTGGCTATTTAGTAATGTTTGAAGTCCTTCGTCATCCTCTGCTTTTATTCCTATTCTTCCCGTCATTCCAAAAGCAGCAAGAGTTGAGTTATTAAGGTCAACCTCCTGCTTTATTCGTTTAAAAAATTCGGAGTCTGTCGGATTTGCTCCGGGCCATCCACCCTCGATATAATGAAAACCAAGATCTGCAAGTTTTTGAGCGATTTTTAATTTATTGCCTGTTGTCAGCGTTAAGCCAGGCGTTTGGGCACCATCCCTCAGAGTTGTATCATATATTTTTATAAATCTTTCTTTCATAATTTAAGACATAAAAAAACCTCCCGTTGGGGAGGCTAGTGTTTCGTAATTAATTTAAGTTACGCAAGCACACCTCCCTCTTGGGAAGCAATAATTTCAATAATCGATCTATTTTGCTTATTCATTTAATAATTAAATTTTATAGTATCCTTTTTCTTTTTGCAATAGATTGCTTATCCAACTTGGGTGGCAACATTTCTTTCGTTGGAAAGGCTGAAAGATGTTCCGGCTTTTTTACTCATTGCCCAATACTCTTTTGATTTTTTCTTGCTGTGCATTGCCGCCAGCCATGCGCCGGAATCTTCAACCTTCATTCTCGCAGCTTTAACTATGGAGAGAAGCCATGAGAAAAAGTTCTTGTGATATTTTCCGGGTTTTACTACGTATTGCTCGACTGCAACTTCTTTAAATTGCATTTGCAATTCCTTGGAGCTGTCAGCTAATTTTTTAATTTCGGTCATTATTTCCTGCAACTGCACTTCAATTTCCCGGTTTTCACGGCTGATTGCCTTCTCTTCTGAATGGATTATGTCTGCGGAATAATTAATGCCTGGTTCTATTACTATTTTCTCTTCTTTTTTTTCTTCAACAGCTGACGAATTTATCTCTTGAAGCTCTGCGAGACTTACCTCTTGGCCCTCAACCAACACTGTTTCCTGATTTTTTTTCTGTTTTTCCGAAGTTTTGGAAAATCCAAGGATATCGTCCAGATTAAGTAATTCCTCCAGCGGGTTTTTTACGTGTTTTACCTTGCTTTTTGACTTTTTCATAGCGGGATTACCTTATCACAAATTCTTGAGGAAATCAAGTGTTTTTTGTTGCCTTAGGATACTGGCCAGAAGATACCGGTTAGCTTCCAAATTCTTTCTTTCATCATCGCTCTTACTGGCTCTTACCGCCTCTTCAATTTCTTTTTCTTCAACTGTGATCTTTTCTTCTTCCGCAATTTTGGAAAGCGTGTATTCCAATTTAACATCATTTTCCGCTTTTTTCTTATACTCTTCTCTTAAGATTTGCGGATTTTTACCGGTTGAAGACAGATATTGATCAAGCGTTAAGCCAAGTTTTTTAACATCTTCCAGGGTCTGGGATAAAAGCCTGTCGGTTTCATTGTCAATCAGAATTGAAGGTATTTCAGCGGTGACGTTATCCAATAAAGCTTTCACGATATCCTCAAATTTGGCAGGTATGGGTCCGCCGGCTGGCGGATTTCCAGGTAAGATAATTTTACTTTTTGCCGTAATTATTTGAATAGCTTCTTTATATTTACCCAATTTGATAATCGGAGCTTCACAAGTTAAAGCGGTAAATTGCCAACCCTTCGACTCGCTTTGCTCGCTCAGGGTCGACGGATCGTCGATCTTCTCAACATGAATCTTGGGATTTATAATTGGCTTTATTCCTTGGGACTTAACAGCTTCCGTATAGGCGATTGGTAAAAGCTTTTTCAAAACTTCTTCCCTAATCTTTTCTTTATCAACTTTTTCTTCAACTAATTTTCTGGGTGCTTTTCCTTTTCTAAAGCCCTGAACTTCCGCATTCTTTGCAACCTCAAGCATTACCTCTTCCCAGGTTTTTTTGACGTCAACAGCCGGAATCGTAATTGTCAGACGGATTGTTCCGTTGGGCTCTTTTTGTAGAGCCGTAGTAACATTTTTATTCATAATTTAGAGTGCGGATGAGAGGACTCGAACCCCCAAGACCTTGCGGTCAATAGGTCCTAAACCTATCGCGTCTACCATTTCGCCACATCCGCGTATATTTTAGACATTATACACAATTTACCCCGCACCTTCAAACTCGATGCGTGCTTCAGAAATTCTAAGAGAAGAAGGTTCGAGGCTTACAGAGAAATGGATAGATTCGCCAGGCTTAAAGTCTCAAAATTCCCTATGGAATTCATGAAGTATTCAACTCTTTGAGCCCAGGTAGGAGAAGCAGCGTAAAATCTGCCGATTTCATATACATTTCTTGCTCCCCATTTATCGATGTATTTGGTTCTTAATCCTTCAGAAATCGTTTCAATTCCCTCATTCCAAGAAGAAAATCTGATCATATTGTTCCCATAAATTCCCCATCCCCATCCATTGAAAGAATCAGGAGGAATCTGGCGGCCAAAAGTAGATTCAACTCCGGAAATTGCAGCGACCAATTTCCAATCCAAATTATATTTATCTGCGGTATCTACGAAAGTCGCAGCATATGGAACCAAAGGAGAATTATATTTTTCTAAATATTCTCTTAAAATTCTTACGCGACTGTCGGTTGCTTTTTGAACAACCGGCTTTAAAAGCGCAGCGGAAGAACCCGCAAATATTTCCTGCGCAAAAACAGTTTTACCGTTAGATAAAAAAAATAAAATTAATGAAAATATAAAAACAAATATTGTGTTCATAATGCACCCGCCTAATCTTTCCGTTTGCCTTTCCACTACTATTCGTAGACGGCTCACGGTGCGATTGGTCGGCGGGTTATTCTGCTTTGCAGAATAAAAAAATCCTAACGTATGCATTTGGAAAGGCATACCTTAGGATCTAAGGTGGAAGTATATCATGGAACTATAGGTTTGTCAAGTCCCGCCAACCGGCGAATTGTTCAATCGATTAGTCAGTTAAATAAAGAGGTGTCATAGGCGAAATCAAGCGAGGTGCTGGCTATAGGATATTATTGAAGCAGGCTCATGAAGTAGTTGACACTCTCGGCCCACGCTCCGTTATTGGAGGGAGTGTATTTTTTCATAATTTCTTCAGGCGTATTTAAGCCTCCTGCCATATAATTGTTCGCTAGGGTCTTGGTCACTGTACTAATTGCTTCAGGATAGCTTTCGAATCTGGTTACCTTCTTGCCATAGATTCCAAACCCCCAGCAATTATATGAATCTGTGACAATTTTTTTGCATAGATTCGATTCCTGCATGGCTATTGCCGGTAAGAGCCTATAATCAAGATCATATTTATCCGCATCTTCAACAACATTTTGAGCAAATGACTCAAGTGGGGATTTATATTTTGCAAAAAATTGCTTGACTATTTCTACTCTTATGTCCTTGAAGACAATGCTGTCTCCCAGCACATTTTCAACCGAGGGCAAGGCCGCAAATGCTACACCGCGGTTTGAGCTTTGACCAGTTAAGTTATTGTGAAGCTTGGAATCATAGGACAAAAAGAGGAAATAAATTATACTTGCGAAAAGTAAGATGGGTGTAAGTATAAAGAAAGAGGTAGACAGAAGTATCTTTCTCATTGTCTATCATAATCGCATTTTTTGTCATTGTTGTCAAGTAAAACTGCTTCTGGTAAAATCAACATGCGCCCAGGTGATGAAATGGTAGACCTGTCCGCCGTGCCCCGATGATGGAATGGTAGACATGCAGTGTTCAGAACGCTGTGTCCGCAAGGACGTGAGGGTTCGAGTCCCTCTTGGGGCACTCTGGCAGGCGGGCATGCAGTGTTCAGAACGCTGTGTCCGCAAGGGCTTGGGAGTTCCCCGCCTGCAGTCGCCTGAGGCGACAGCTGATGGCGGGCAGGGAATCTCCCCCTGGGCACTAAGAATTTATACTTATGACTATTTCTTCTGAGAAAACAGGAAGCCTTTATTTGAATTCAAAAACATTTCAAATAGAAGATAGGGGTTGTGGCTTAGTCAATCTTGAAGTTATTGGCTATACGCAAGGAATGGGTGGGGTTGTGAAAGCTAAAACAGGAATGGCAGAGGAAACGATTCATGTTGGTCCTTGCTCAAAAGTTCTGATATTCGGAGAAGAATTTTGGAGAGAATATTTGGATCATCCCAAAAGACAAATAACTAATGTTAGCTTGATATATCCCGAAGTCAAGATCGATAAATGATATAATTAGACAAGTTTGGGCTCGTGGCGGAATTGGTATACGCGTACGCTTGAGGTGCGTATTCCGAAAGGAGTGGAGGTTCAAGTCCTCTCGGGCCCACCAATCTTTTTTTAAAAAATAGTATGTCGCCAAAAGAAGCAAGAATATTTGTCGTTGAAGACGACAAATATTATCAGGATGGAATTAAACAGGTATTAGAAAAAGCGGGTCATAAGGTGGTTCTGACAAGCAACGAGTTCTTTGATGCTCTAGGAAAGATTCGTGGAGGCGAAGTAGACAAATTAGGAATCCAAGTAATTACACTTGATGGGAAATTAAGCTGGGTAGGCGGCGAAGGTCAGCTTTTGGCTGATGAGATACGTAAAAGAAAACCAAAAATAAAGACAGTTGGCTTATCGAACTCAATTGAAGGTATTGATGGCGCCGATGCAAATGTTTCCAAAAGAGAAATGGATAGACTAGGTGAGATTATAGATAATTTATAAATGAATTCATGCAAGTTATCTTGTCAAATGCTAACCTTAGCCTCTCAAAATCTGCTATAATTGGTTCAAGTTGAGCATCGCTAAGCCCACCAGTATGTATATGACGCTGTTTAGCTTTAAAACCACGTCTCAATAAAGCTTGTGCGACAAGGAATGATTTGACTTTCAAAACTTATGGTAATATAATTCCCCCAGAAATGACTGAAGAGCGAGAAAAGATAATTGAAATTAATTTTGGCAAGAGTGATTGGGTAAGAAGTAGACCAGACACCAGCTCTTATGGAGATAATATTATCCAAATTTCTGAAAATGCAACCTTTTCCACTCTCCCGCCATGGGTAACCAAGGAATACGATTCCTTAATGAGATTACCCGCTCAAGAAACGGCCGTTTTAGGTCATTCTGCTATCTCAATAAAAAGAGAACGATTAGCAGTAATGAATGAGGATTATGAATTGATCTTTATTTGGGTTAAAAATAGAAATGAATGGGCAGTTATTTCACATAGAACATGGATAGAAGGCTCATATTTAAATGATGAGTCTTTTGATGGTCCATTTGCTCTAGATGAGATGTGTGCTAACAAAATTCTGGAAGCTTACGCTGCACCAAACCAAAAATTTACACTTGACGAAGTTAGACGGATGAGCCCAGAAAAATTGAAACTGAATGCAGAAAAAGACGACCCCGAAGATGATCCGACAAAACCGGTAGGAGATAGGATTAAAACGGCAGTTGAAAAATTTCTAAAAGGTCATCCTGACTACAAATTTAAACATGAAAATACATCTACGTATCACTCTGGATATGAATCGTCGGATGACAGGGATGAAAGGTGGCTCGAAACGATTTCTAGACCAGATACTCAAAAAAAATTATATATTTTCTATTCAATTCTAGGTCGTGACTTGCCCCATGGAAATATAGAATGGGACGAAAAATCACAAACGTATAGCTCCTTTATTGAAGGTAATGGCCCGGAAGACCCCTCACTAACAAACTTATTCGACAAATTACAGGTTATAATAATAAATCCTAAACCCGTTGATAAGGTATAAATATCCCAAACCAGGATTACTGAATTTCTATTCTCTAATGGTAATTAAGTTGAAAAGCTAACCTTAGCCTCTCAAAATCTGCTATAATTGGTTCAATCTGGACATCATTAAGTCCACCCTGGACTCTTAGCTCAGCGGTAGACCTGCCCGACTTTGAATGGACCCGTGGCTCAGTTGGTAGAGCGTCTCATTTACACTGAGAAGGTCAGAGGTTCGAATCCTCTCGGGTCCACAAAGTCCAGTCAGGCCGGGCGCTTCGTTTACATCGAAGATGTCAGAGGTTCAAATCCTCTAGAGTCCACAAGATGTTTTACGTTTATGTTTTAAAAAGTACGTCCAGAAAATTTCTGTATACAGGATGTACTAATGATTTAAGAGGAAGATTTAGAGAGCATAATGAGAAAATGGTTAAGTCTACCAGCCCATATGCTCCATTTGATATAATATACTACGAAGCCAGCCTAAGCGAAATTGATGCTTATCGTAGAGAAAAATATCTCAAAACTCGTTTGGGCAAAAGTTATTTGCGGAAAAGATTAAAAGACTGGAATGATCATGCCTAGGCATGTATAAATAATTTTTGTAAAAGATACATGCTTTAGTAAATAATAGGACATTGGGTAGTTAACATTATTCTAGCAACAGCATTTATACATGCCGAGGTAGCCAAGTCGGTCAATGATTTCCTCTCCGTCTGAAGAAAAAAGTTGCATTTCGACTCACTACGGTTTATTATAAATTATAAATGAAAAAATGTTCGAAGTGTGGATTGAGTAAGGAATTGAAAGATTTTTATAGAAGAAAAAGCGGTTTAAGGGCTGGTGAGTATTACGAAAAATGCAAAGATTGTTATAAAATCCGCGGAAAAAATTATTATCATCAAAACAGAGAGCGACAGCTATATCTAGCCAAAAAAAGAAAACTAAAATACATAGTAGAGCGTAAGGAGTTTTTGGGAAAAATTAAAAACAAGCCATGCTTTGACTGCGGGAAGAAATACCCTGCATGGGTGATGGATTTCGATCATCGTGATGGAAAGAAAAAGGTGGCAAGCATTTCGTTTCTCACCTTTCGAAAATTAGTAAAATTTGATAAAATAAAGGAAGAAATAGCAAAATGCGACTTGGTATGCGCTAATTGTCATAGGGACAGGACATACAGGAGATTGCAAAAAATTAAATAGGCCGAGATTGCCAACGAGGTCAAGGCGCCGCTCTGAAGAAGCGGTTATGCGGGTTCGATTCCTGCTCTCGGCACACAAGCGGGGTTAGTACACCGGTAGTATGCTACCTTGCCAAGGTAGAGAAGCGAGTTCAATTCTCGTACCCCGCTCACGTGAAAATAATAAGTTCTGTTTTTGAAAATAATTCCAAAATACCTTCCAAATATACCTGCGATGGGGAGAATATAAATCCCCCGCTGTCTTTTCTTGAAATTCCCACAAATGCCAAAAGTTTAGTCTTAATCATGGATGATCCGGATGCGCCGGGCGGAACATGGATCCATTGGATTGTATTTAATATTGACCCAAATACCGTGGAAATTGCGGAAAATAGTGTTCCAAAAGGCGGAATTGAAGCGACAACAAGTTTTGGTAAAAAGAGTTATGGCGGACCCTGTCCCCCCGTTCGCCATCGCTACGCTCAGGCGTTAGCGGGCGAGCCATCCGGCACCCACCGATATTTCTTCAAGCTCTACTCTTTGGATGTAGTTTTAAATTTAAACAATCCAGGCAAGGAGACCTTGGAAAAAGAAATGCAAGGCCATATTATTGACAAATCAGAATTAATCGGTCTCTACAGCAGATAACTTAATGAAGTTTATTAAGGGGTGAATATCTTTTATAAAGAGGTTGGTTGGGACGTATAATATGAGGACCTCCAATAAAAATTTTAACATCAGGATTTAAATAAGGCTTAAATTGATGGAGTGTTAGATCTATAATAATTTTATCCGCGTCCGTACACCATGCATATGTTGGATTAGTGATTCCACTTCTGTTTGGTTTGTCTAGTCGGAAGGTACCTTCTTGATAGTCTAATTTTAAATTGTTAGCTACGTCGTGACTAATTTGGGTACAAAATGCATCAGGAAAGCCTCTTTTTCTTGAATATTCCAGATAGAAAACATTTAATTCATCTATTAATTCAAGATCTATTTTGACAAGATTTTGATTCCTTAATATTTCAGTCATACTGTTCATTATATCAAAATTCGACTTTATGATATAATTTTGAATATTGCGGCCAAGCCTGACTTGGCCAGCAACGTGATTTGCGGGTGCAAATTTTACGTTGCGGGATCGTTTAATGGTAGGACGGAGGACTTTGGATCCTCTAATCTAGGTCCGATTCCTAGTCCCGCAGCACTAACTAAAAAGTAAAATTTGGCGAATCTAAGTAGGATTACGAGTAAATAACGTCAAACTTATTTGCAAAATAATTTCTCATTTGCTTTAGCCACTGATTGCGCTTAAAGATAATCAATGCCTCATTTCTCAGGTTGTAATATAAGTCAAGTTTTCTCTCATAGTCTGCAATTGACGTTCTCTGCTTACTATTAGAATCAACATCAACTAGGTGATAAGCTGTAGCATGGAGGTTTGGTATAAGATATAAACCCTTAGCGATTAATTTTGCCCCCAAGTGGACATCTTCCATTCCGCAATTCTTAAACCTCATGTCAAATCCTCCTAATTCTGTAATATGTCTCCTTCGTACGCTAACATTGCATGACAAAAACATTGATGGGAGATCCCAAACCCCAATAAGCTTCCCTTTCCCATAGTCTCTAAAAAATCTACTATTTATTAAAGGATAATATTCTTTGTTGAAATTATCGACAGGGACATTTCTATAAATGCCAGACCATTCTTGAGGAACAAATCTTTTATATCTAAAATCATTTTTGTAATTAGGGGTAACGGCAATAATTTTATCCAGACGATTTGTGCGTAAATTAAGATTCCTTAAACTAATGTTTTGGCGGAAGCCGACTATTATGCAATCTTTTAAGAAAATATGTCTCAATAGATGGCTGACAATGAAGTCATTAGGGACTACCATATCTTCATCTAAAAAAAAGACTACCTCGTTTTTTGCATAAAGTAAACCTAAGTTCCTAGCAGTAGCAGCGCCGTAATTCTTTTTCAGCTTCAAATAAGTCGTTGAATAAACTTTTGCAGCCTGCGTCACGAGTTTTTCTAAACAAATAGGCGATCCGTCGTTGATAATAATTATTTCTATCTTGCTTAATTTAAAATTGACTGGAAATATTTGATTGCAAAGTGCGCGTAAACTTTTTTTTAAGAAAAAATAATTATTGCAAAAAGGGATTATTATGCTGCAACTCGTAGTAATTCGCACATTCTTATCATGTCCCCTAAGAAGGTCTAGTCCTGTTTTTTTGTGAAATCGCCTTGCTTCTCTCGTATAGTCATTGCTTTTGTTTTTCAAAAGAAGATCAAGTGTAGATAGACCGTCAAACAGATAGCATCTCAAGAAGCTTATGAGGGTTATAGTTTTTGCAATAAAATGAATTAAGCCAAAATAAGACAATTGGAATGTAGATAGACTATATTTGGTTTCATATTGCTTTCCTTTTGTAATTAAAATTGCTGATAATTTTTTTTTAAGTTTAATCAGTCTAAATGTGACTGTGGATGTCAGTAGAAACAAAATAAATAATATAAAAAGAAAAGATATTTTATCTAAAACAATCATTGACGTAGCAAAAATTATGAATAATATGATAAAAATGAAAGTGCCAAACGATAAAAGGTGACCACGTTCTATAAAATATTTGTAGCTAATTAAGCTATCTGGATATCTGCTAATAACGTAACTTGCTTCTCCGCCATATATGCATTTTTTAAATAAATTTACTAAAGAAATTGGGTGGAAGTGAATAATTTTGATAAATGGATTGAACAGAATTGTATAGCTATTTTTAATCAGATCATTTTCCAGCATTACATCTTCTCCTGCCGGGTTTTTAAAAATGGTTTTCATACCACCGAGCTTAAGCCATATTTTCTTTTTAATCGCAAAGTTATTTCCACTTAATAAAATAAGCGGTTCGCCTTTATCTAGGTTCTTCTGGTTAATTATCGTGGACTCCTGGATGCTAAATTTGTTTGAATACAGAATGAAGCTGAATCGCCTAATAATAGTTCCCAGCCCTTGTCCTTTATCTGGTTCTCGGGATCCCATAACGCAGTCAATCTCTGGGTTTTTAAAACATTCAGCTATGTCTTGTATCCAAGCAGGGGGTAAAATGCAATCTGCATCACTAAAGATTAGGATGTCTCCAGTTGAATTCCGAACGCCCATATTTCTAGCTTCAGCGGGGCTAAGACGAGAGAGAAATTGCGGTTTTAAAATTATTTTTATCCTATCCTTATATTTTTGTAGAGCTCTTAACGAATCTGTCTTCGAGCCACTATCTACTATCATAGATTCTACTTTGATGTCATTATGATCGTAGGTTTGATTAGTTAAACTATCTAAGTTTTTTTTTAGGCAATGAAGGTTGTTATAAGAAATTATAATTACTGAGACTTTTATCATAATTGATCTTTTTAATTTTATTAATCATGCAGTTTTGAAGAAAAAGCGAATCGATTAACTGCATCATGGAATTGTCTTTGTCTTCCGATAAAGTCAATTTTATTTTTTCGACAAAAATCAATCAATCCTATCAATGCAACTGCTTCATAAATAGAATATTTTTGAGGATCGTACGTAGTCCTTTTGGTGATAGCAAGATTTTCCCACAGGATATCTTTATGAGTCAATCCAAAAATTGCAAGGTCATAGAGGGGATCTCCTAGTATTACATTTTCCCAATCAAGGATCCATGTTTTTCCATCCTTATCTTTTATAAGATTGTCCAATTTTATATCTCTATGAACTAAATAGGGAGAGGTGCTTAAATCGGTGTCCTGAATTCCACTAGATATGTGTTGTAGATGTTTTTTGCTAATTATGCCCTCATTGACAAGTCTATTCCCATATGTTTGGGCATACGATAGTAGAAATATTTTCCAATCCTTGCTCTTCCCCGTCATTGTCTGGGGATCAATCCAGCCATAGTTGCTTGAAATATTCTCAAGCAGGCTCATTTGTTCCCCCACACTTATCATGCTTGAAGCATTTTCTCGGAGTGAACAATGTGAAAGAGTCTTACCGTCAATCCTTTCCAAAATAAGAACTTCTTGTCCCCTATTGTTCTGATAAAAATCTACAATAGTTGGTGCATTAACGCCGCGGGATTTTGCTTCAGAAATAGCCCAAGCTTCTATTTTTAAGCGGTGTGGTCTGGTTGTCTCTTGAAGAATACTAGTTTTACGAACTGTTTTTCTATCTACAAATTCTAGAGTATTTAATCTCCCTCTCCTTACTGATACACCATTTTCGATTTGATTCATAATAATTCACACTTTAAATCAATTTCTCTAATTATCTCAATTTAGTATAGCTAAAACGGATTATAACATATAGGAGAATAGGTGTAAAAATAATATTTTTTAGGTTGAAATTGCAGAAATTGACAGATTTGGTATAATAAGGGCGAAAATATGACAAAGGAACAGGTAGCTCGTCTAAGTAGTGTGGTTGAAAACCGGAAACCGCTTGCTGACGAGCGGCGCAGATTAACAGCGGATTTTACGGATTTACTTAAGGATTATATTCCCGTAAAGCTCACGAGTATGAATCCGGGAATAGAAAGCGATACTACCAATGCTACCCCGGTAAAATCGGCTGGCGACCTACTTGAAAAAATAAAAAAAATCAACGAGAAAGTTACGCCGACACTCGTTTTCAGCAGAAGACGTAAGAAATAGGATAGATTATGTGGGAAGACAATTTACAGTTGGCGAAGTACGTTTTGGTATGATGTCTCCAATTGTAAGAGATGTGGTAGAAAATTTGAAAGCAGAAGTAGATATCGTTTACAGAATTAAAAACAAAGGAAGGATTAAGAGGGCATAAATTTGCTATCATAATTTTATGAAGGAGATTAAGAAAACCGCTTTAGTTAATTCCATTTTTACGGCTTTATATGTGATTGCGGTTGGGAGTTTTATGTATTACGGCTCTGCCATAAAAATAGGAAGAGTAAATACTTTTCTTGCTCCTATCACCTTACTTTTGCTTTTTGTATTTTCAGCAGCAATGACCGGATTTTTGATTTTTGGCAAGCCCGCGCAAATGTACATTGACGGCCGTAAAAAAGAAGCTTTATCATTGCTAACTTATACCCTAGTTTTCCTTTCAATAATTACTTTTGCCGCAATTATCCTTTTAGTCTTTCTTGCCCGATAGATTATTAATTATATGAAACTAACTATTCCGGTAAGTAAGAAGGATCACGCTAAGGGAAAAGAAAATGCGCCGGTTACATTGGTGGAATATGGAGATTTTGAGTGTCCGGATTGTCAAGAAGCATATTCGATAATTAATGAACTTCAAAAAATAGAGGGAAACAAGCTGAAATTTGTTTTCCGCAACTTTCCCCTTTCCGAAATTCACCCGCATGCTTTCCGCGCGGCTTCTGCTGCGGAAGCGGCAGGAAAACAGGGAAAATTTTGGGAAATGCATGATTTGATTTTTGAAAATCAGGAGAGATTAGATAATCAGGATTTACTTTCTTATGCAAAGAATCTAAAATTAGATATTGCGCAATTTAATAAAGACATCGAATCGGAAGAAATAATAAAAAAAGTAAAAAATGATTTTATGTCAGGAGTCAGAAGCGGGGTCAACGGTACGCCCACTTTTTATATTAACGGCGCGCGTTTTGATGAGTCATATGAATTGGATTTGTTACTTAGGGCAATAAAGGAAACATTGTGGGCGAGGGAGGTGATTAAGGAATGAAAGAACATAAGGAACCATTAAAAAAAGGTACAAAAGCGCCTGATTTCAGTTTGAAAGTAACACCGGACCAAACCGTTTCCCTGTCCGATTTTGCGGGTAAACCGGTAATTTTAGCTTTTTATCCTGCAGATTTCAGTCCCGTGTGCGGCGGCGAAATGATGCTTTTCAATGAGATCCTGTCCGAGCTCAAAAAATACAAGGCAGTCATGCTGGGAATTTCAGTTGATAATGTTTGGAGTCATTTGGCTTTTGCCAAAGAAAGAAATTTGCACTTCCCTTTACTTTCGGATTTTAATCCTAAGGGAAGAGTTTCCAAACTTTACAATTCATATCATGAGGAAGACGGAGTGTCCGAACGGTCGCTTTATTTAATTGACAAAGCTGGAAAAATCGCTTGGGGATACATCTCGCCTATCGGTATAAATCCCGGCGCAGACGGCGTTCTAAAAGCCTTAGAAAATTTGTCGGGAGCCCGAAAAAAATAAACCGCGTCAAGCAGTTTGGTAGAATTTTAATTCTTTAACCACTGTTGCAGAGATAAAAGTGGTATAATTAAAATATGATCCGCAAACTCAATGAAAGTTTAATCCTCTTAACCTATAAAGAAAAAATATTATTAATGATCAGAAATTATGTTTTTAATTCGGGGCTACAAAAAACATGGTGCATGATCGGAGGAGAAAAAGGCAGTAACGAGTCCTGCGAAAAGACAATTGCAAGGTGCATAAAAGAGGATATGAATATAAAAATTAACGACGTTAAGCTTCTATTGATTGCTCCCTCCGATAATAAAAATACCTATTTTTATCATGGGAAATTAACGGATAACAATGTGAATCTTATTGAACGGGCGGAAGGACAAGAATTACAATTTTTTGATTTAAAAGAATTAAATAAGCTCCAATTGGCTACTTCTACGGATCTTTTTTTCACACAAAATAAAAACATTGTGGAAGAATTACTGGCTAATTAATCATTCTCCTTGCGGCTCCGGTGGTAAAAATTCCTCGCCTCCATTATTGTTTATTTGAGGATAATCACTGACTTTAAGCCATTGGATATATGGGCATCCGCTGGCTGTTCTGGTTTTGCTGTCCCAACCGGCTGTAGAGCATTTTTTCATCTTCTTCCCGGCATTGGTAGTGAATAAAACCAGCTTGCTTTGGCATTGGGGACATTCTTCATCAAGGGGTTCTTTGGTGCCATTAATCCACTCGATATAATCACAGCCTGTGGCAACTCTTTTTTCTCTGTCCCAACCGCCTTTAGAGCATTTTTTCATCTTCTTCCCAAACCGGGTAACCGAAAGGACAAGATTTGCTTCGCATTTTGGGCATTTTTCATCTAGAGTTTGCGGTTCGGCTTCAATCCATTTTACATAATCACACCCAACATTCGATCTAGTGTCGGGATCCCATGAGCCGGTTGAGCATCTTTGCAGTTGTTTCCCTGTTCTGGTAGTGGTTATTTCAGCCAGTGAACTTCCGCATTTAGGGCAGACATCTTTTTCGGTTGATTTAGTATCTTTCGTCATGAACTAATATAGTAGCGCTTATAAAATAGAGATGTCAATAGGGATATTTATCTTTATTTGTTCTTTTTCAATCGTCCCAGCGGGCAATTCGAGTACTTTTTCATGCATCGGATTCCATAAGAAAATCCGGTTAGGTTTTAGATTTTTTTTCATTGAAACAACTTTATTTTCATTGTTCAAAATTAAAACATCAATTGGGAATTTTACTCCAAAAGTGTGAATTCCGTAATGAGTTTTAATGAGTATTGCGGAGGGCTGTTCCTTGCCAATGAGTCCCCGCATCTTTTCATTTAGATTTACAGCTTCTTTCACAAAAAATTTGATCATTTAAACATTATATGCCTAAATATGGTATAATAGTAGCCTCTGAGAATATCTAATTCAAAAAAACAATTACCCCAATGTAGTCAATGTGGAAAAAGATTAATTTTTGTGGGTAAAACCGAAACCAAGGATACTTTTTCCAAGGTAGTGACTACAATTTACAGATGTCCGGACGAGATTTGTCAAAAAGCGATCGATAAAAGAACCAAAGCCAGAATTAAGCTTCAGAAAGAACAGGATTCAGCTAAAAAAGCCCGGGTGAAATCAAAAATGAGGCTAAACAAACGCAAAATCCTCCGCTAGGCTTCAGATCCCGGAACAATTATTTCAAAAGGTTTCGTATTCTGTCCGTATGCTTGTGGGCCGTCTTCGCTAACGTACCTACCTATATTTTCTTTAAAGTATGGCGGCTTTGAAGCTTGGATTTTGCCTATAATATAATAAGTAAGAGCCATTATCATTGCGAAATTTGAATTTTCAGGCAGATCAATGTCCCATCTATGGCTCGGATCTCCAAAATACTCATTCTTTTGATCTAAGGAAATAACTAACTCTTCGGAAGATCTCACTACGAATTTAGCATGTCTGGCGTGTCCTTGACTAAACGCTCTTAAGGAAACGTGAGGTCCAAATAATTCGCTCTTTTTAATTTCCAGCATTGGGCAAATTTGCATATACTTATCCGGAAGAACGAAAGTATATCCCTTATAATCAGCAAAAGCGTCAGGAAATTTAAGTTCTCCTATAAATTCTTTAATTTTTAAGGGGTTTTCGCACGTTGATCCAAGCACCATGCCCATGTATGTAGAAGTGTTATAAGTATAAGGTTCTGCAATCGACTTGTAGGTGATGACCTCATCGGCTATCTTGGCTGCTCCGGATTCTGCTTTTGTAGTTAATAAAGTTGTTTTAAGGCCGTGTTGTCTGGACAGTTCAATTTCCCAAACAGAATCTTTTCCTCCGGATGCAGATATTACAACGGTATCTTTCATAAGGCCTTTTTTTATAGCGTTTCCAAATGAAGTTACGGTTTTTCTAAAATTGCTTTCATCGGCAAATGTCGCAGCGATATTGGAGAATATAATTGTTCCTGCGTTGTATGCGTTTCCAGAACCAACAACGAAAGGCAATTTAAATCTATTTATGTCTAATGTCGGTGGCTTATTTTTAGTAAAAAAATCTAAAGTAAGGAGGACATCTTCATCTAAATTCATTATGCTCATATACCTAATATAAAACAAAAAAAACACAAGATTTTCATCTTTCAATTACCCTAGCTTTCTATATGTTTAAACTATCTCATCCCGGGATGAATAAAACCTTATCAATATCAGTAAAACCTTTCGGATTTACTTTTTTCCCCAGTTTACCAATGCCAATACGCCGGATAAACCGACCAAAATGTATGTTATTTGGGCAAGTCCAAGTCCACCCAAAAGAGATTCGACCAAATTATAACTAAAAAGTCCGACCAATCCCCAATTGAGTGCTCCTACGATGACGAGTACATTTGCTATTTGCTGAAGCGTTTTCATGTTATCACCTCCTTCTTGCCCGCCGACTTCGTCTGGCCGTAGACTAACTTCGTCGAGCCGAAGGCCGAAACGCGAGCGTTGGCGGGTCTTTATACTAGTAAGACATATATATCGGAGTATGTCAATACCTTTCGTGTCTGAGCGGGTGAAGGGAATCGAACCCTCGTATCGACTTTGGAAAAGTCGTGTTCTGCCATTAAACTACACCCGCCTACGTTCCTTCGGAACTTCGGCGGGCAGGCCCGCTTTAATTATCCGAAGTAAACTACTTCAATTTTAGCACATAAAAACTCAACTTGGTCGGGGGTAGAGGATTTGAACCTCCGACCTCACGGTCCCTGCCCGAAATGACTTGTCGGGGTGACAGGAATTGGACCTGTTGCTTCTCGGTCCCAAACCGAGCGTTCTACCGATGAACTACACCCCGTCATTTCAAGTCAGGCGGGCCAAACCGCGCGCCCCGCCTGCCAGTCGCTATCGGCTCCAGGCAATTGCGGGCAGGTCTAGCCAACTGAGCTAACCCCCGTTCTTCAAAGAAGAATTCTTAAATGTAAGCAGATGTTTTCTTAATTGATATCCTACTCCACTTTTCAAGAATTGTTCTCTTTTTTCGGCACATGTTCTGCAATAGAAAAGTTCGTAATAAACTAATCTCCACGGCTTAAATGTTTTTGTATATTGTGATAGTCCTTTATTATGTTCTTCAACTCTCTTGTCTATTTCCTTAATTGTTAATCCAACGTAAGACATCCCTGTGTCTTTTAGGCTATGCAATAAATAAACTTTATACATTTACGCCTTTAGATTCTGCTCTGCAGAAGTGCTGCGGGAGGGAGTCGAACCCACACACCCTTACGGATAGAGGCTCTTAAGGCCTCCGTGTATACCATTCCACCACCGCAGCCTGGATACTAAATAGTATTTTAGCATATCAAGCTTGAGGGTGGAAGAGGAACTAAGGGCTATTGATTGGAAGACCTGAAGCTTTTAACGATAATTAAGGTCATTGCTATAAACGGTACAGAGAGCAGAGCTCCCAGAATTCCCATGAAATGACTGCCTATTAAAACTCCAATGATGATGACAATGGGATTTAATCCGACCGCTTTTTGCATTATTTTCGGAACGAGAATATGATTCTCAAGCATTTGTACTAAAATATAGAAAAATATAACCGATATTGCAAGTCCGGGAGAAATAGTTAAAGCGACAATAACAGCCGGAATAGCGGCAATAATCGGTCCGATTGTCGGTACAATTTCCAGTATTCCCGCCAGCAAACTTAAAGGAAGAGCGAAGGGTAAGCCGAAGAGCGTTAGACCTCCCCAGGTGAAAAAACCAATTGTAAAGGAAAGAACCAGCTGTCCACGCAGCCACCGGCCAATCTTATCTTCAACTCTGGCAATCGTTTCTTGAACCTGATCCTGACTCTTTTTAGGCCAAAGGCCTACAAATTGTTTCTTAAGCATCTCTCTTTGAAGCATCAGATAAAAACTTATGACCAGGACTGTAAATGTAGAGAAAAAACCGCTTAAAAATTTACCCGTGACGTTCAAAACATTTTTGCTTAGAGTATTGGCATCTGATTCGAAAACATTTTTAACGCTGGCTGCATCAATATTGAGATTAAGGGCATTTGCTATTTGATTAATGTATTTTGGAAAATTACTAAAAAGAAGCTCTATCTGAGAGATAAAGAGGGGCACTAATGGAAGGATCAAAAGTACCAATATCGCAATAGCTATTGTGTAAGGAATCAATGCGGCTAAGATTCTGGGAATGCGTTTTTGAGTTAAATAATCCGAAAAAGGAGATAAGGCAGCCATGATTATGTAGGAAATAAAGATAATAATTAAGATGTTACTTAGGTCAATTGCCAGCCAAAAAAGCGCTATAACGATAAGCGCCGTCAGAAAATGGTTGTTAATCAAATATTTAACAATCGGATTGTTCATAAACCAACATTTGTAGTATACGTAAGGATGATAGTATTGTCAAAGAGAGAAGAAATACTGTAAAATACACATACTGCCCTCGTAGCTCAACGGATAGAGCAGGTCGGTTCTAACGACAAGGTTGGGGGTTCGATTCCCTCCGGGGGCACATCTGCAAAGCAGATTTCTTTATGTCTTGATTTTAACTTGACCTAATGTATAAAGTTTACTTTTTGAAAAGTTTACACAACAAAAGCAAGACATATATAGGATTAACAATAAAAGATATTGAATCTAGATTGAAGGAACATAATGATGGACTTTCTAGATATACGAAGACAAATCGGCCATGGCGTTTAGTTTATTTCGAAAACTTTTATTGCAGATTGTGCGCAGATAAAAGAAAACAATTTTTAAAGTCTGGTTTTGGACATAGATTGAGAAAAATCATTTTCGAAAACTATGATAAGCTAGAATAGAATTCTGCTCTGCAGAATGGTGGGCGTAGCTCAATGGCTAGAGCATCAGGTTGTGGACCTGACGGTTGCGGGTTCGAGTCCCGTTGCCCACCCCAAGAACTTTTGGGCAATGATTCATCTCGTAAGCTTGAGGGTAGTTAGCATTTGGTTGAAGAGATTTAAATGCACTTCCTTAGCGTTGAAAATAATCGTATTTGATCCGAAAGGCACAATGACGTTTACGGCCTTAAATTCGTTGGAGTCCTTACTATTTTTTTTCGTAGCACTGGCTGATGCCACAGTAATAATTTCTCCGGTCTGCGGATCCAAAGCCAGAGCCTGCTGATAAGTCCGCGTGCCATAGGAAAGAGTGATTGATAAAGTTCCCGACTTGGTTGCCACCGGATTAAACACAACGTATTCTAAGATCTTCGGATCTGTTTGAGCGATTGTTTGCGCTGTCCAGTTAGGCGGATATTTAATCGAATATGAATATGCCGAGCTGACAAAAGCACTCCAGGATGCTGTAGGATTTATTGGTGCAATTGTTGGTGCGGGCGTTAGCGGCGGCTGGGTAGGAATTTCATTTTCCGGAGCAGGAGCGATGGTAAAATTTTGAGCAATGCTCTCTTGAGAAACTTGATCAGGAAGAGGCGGCTTGCTGTTTGACGCCAATAAATACCCTGTCATACCAAGAGAAACAATGCCTAATATCGAAATAAATATAATTGTGAATTTATTTTTTGACAGAAAAAGTTTAAAGCTTGAAGGCGGATTTTGCTGATAACTTGTTAGCTGCTGTAAATCGGGCAGATTATCCATTAGTAAAATCATCGCACAAACAAATCATGCCTGTCAATGCTATTGAGGATATTGGGATTTTAAGAACTCTAATGTCCCCTTTCCGTATTTTTCTTTTGGGATTATTATAGGAAAAGGATATTTTTTTTTAAGATGATTTTTACCAACGTATACAAACTCCACATTGCGCCCTTCTTCGCCAAGTTTCTCTGCCATTTCTATGTCGGGTAAGCTATCGCCGAATGTTATAAATTTTTGCGGTTTTATTCCTTTTTGCAAAATCCAGTTTAAAATCAATTCCATTCCTTTATCTTTTCCGGTGGTTTTGTACATGATATTTGTACCGATAGTACTGGCATCCGTTTTCATTCTGTCGTTTGCGCCAAAATTGTCAATGAGCTTTTGTAAGTCTTCAACGATTTTTAGTTGATCTTTATGATATGTATCTACTGGCGTTCCTTCTTTAATTTTTGTTGTAATCATAGTTTTTTTATTTTCATAACGCATACTTTGAGAATACTTTTCTTTAACTAATTCTCGGACTTTTTGATCTAAATCGGTTGGCATTTTGAGATTTTCATCAACTTTAATATTTAGAAAGCCATTCTGATCAAATGTTGCAGTAACTCCCCCGCTTTCCGCAACCACAAATAAATATTCCAGGATATTTCTGTTAATTATTTTATCTTTGAGTGGAATTAGTACGGCGTCTTGTGTCCAGTCAATTCCCCTGCCTGTATTAAGCGCAACCGGCTCTCCTTTTTCTAAAATTTTTATTATGTAATCTAGGATGAGTGGTTCGGTTACTATTTCTTTTTCGATATCCGTTATTACTCCGTCGACATCAAAAATTAACATTTGATTGACATTTTTCATGATTGAAATTATTGTACTCTTGCAGCCCTAACACGGTCAAGACGGGTCAAAAGTTTTTTACGCAGCCTTAAACTTTTCGGTGTTACCTCCAAAAGCTCGTCGTCTTCCAAAAAATCCAAATATTGTTCTAAACTCATTTTGAGGGGCGGAGTTAAAGCAATTGCAATGTCCGCATTTGCGGACCGCATATTGGTTAAGTGTTTTCCTTTAGCAACATTTATTTCAATATCATCGCTTCTCGTATTTAGACCGACAATCATTCCCTCATAAACCGATGTTCCGGGGTCAATAAAAGTTATGCCTCTTCCTTGCGCGTTTTGCAGGCCAAAAGTTAAGGCAGTTCCCGGTTCCGATGCAATCAAGACACCGTTTCTGATTTTAGGAAGTACAGGCGTCAACGGCTCGTATTTATCAAACATAGTATTGATTACCGCTGTACCCTTAGTGTTGGTTAATAAAGTATTCCGCAGTCCCAGAAGATTTTTGGAAGGAATTTTGTATTCAAAACGCGTGTTACCTTTTCCGTCAGCATCCATATTGGTCATTTGTCCCCTTCTTTCTCCTAACTCTCTTGAAATTATTCCTTGAAATTCGTCCGGAACATCAATAATTAAATCTTCAACCGGCTCCATCTCTACGCCGTTGATAATTTTTGTAATTACTTCCGGTTTTTCAACTTGGAACTCATAACCCTCGCGCCTCATGGTTTCAATTAAAACCGACAAATGCAATTCCCCTCTTCCGGAAACTACAAATTTATCTTCCATAACCTCTAACTTCATACTGATATTCGTTTCCAATTCCTTAACTAACCTTTCATAGACTTGGCGGGAATTTGAATATTTCCCCTCTTTGCCTGCAAAAGGGCTGGTGTTGGCAAAAATAGCAATTTTGATTGTAGGATCTTCAATTGAAATTCGCGGAAGCGCAACCGGATTGCTGGAATCTGCGATCGTATCTCCGATAGTCACATTGTCAACTCCGGTAATGTCAACTATTTCCCCGGCCCTCACTTTTTCAACCTCGTCTTTTTTAAGACCGCGGTTTATATAAATATTTTCTATTTTGGCAGGAATTTTTTCATTTTTAGCATTAATTAAAACCACTGTTTGTCCTTTTTCCAGAGTACCGCTTCTGATTCTGCCGATGACGTGTTTGCCTTTGTGGGTATCGTAATCTAAAGCAGTCGCCAGCATTCTAAACGGGCCGGCGTCAACTTTTGGAGCCGGAATATAATTGATAATTGTTTGCATAATTGGGTCTAAATCTTTGCTTCCCTGTACATCTTCCAGTTTTACCGCTGCTTTTCCTTCGCGGCCTACGGCATAGAGAACGGGAAAGTTCAATTGTTCCGAATCGGTTGCCAATTCCAGAAATAAATCATTGGTTTTTTCAAAAGAATCTGCAATATCTGCGAGTTTTTTATCAATTTTATTGATGATAACAATCACTTTTAAACCTATTCCAAGGGCTTTTTTAAGCACAAATTTAGTTTGCGGCATCGGTCCTTCCAACGCATCAATAATCAAAAGCGCTCCGTCTGCCATATTGAGAGTCCTTTCAACCTCCCCTGAAAAATCCGCGTGCCCCGGAGTATCTATAATATTAATTTTGTAGTCCCCGCCTGCATCGTGTTGCCTGGCCGCCATCGGCTTTGCCGAAGGCATGCCGGCGGGCGAAGCATTGCGGGCAGGTTTGTAATTTATTGCGGTATTTTTGGCCAAAATAGTAATGCCCCGCTCTCTTTCCAGGGGATTTGAATCAAGAATAGTAGTTTGAGTCATTTCCGCTTCATTTTCGCGGAAGGTATGGGACTGCTTGAGCATGAAATCTACAAGCGTAGTTTTTCCGTGGTCAACGTGCGCAATAACCGCGATATTTCTAATTTTATCCGATGTTAAATTGTTCATAGGGATGAAAAAGTTCCGGAAGTGTAAGCAGCCAGACCTTAAATTCTCATTTATAATTATACCACAATTAACTCAATGCCTGCATCGGCAACGCTCCCCTCTCCGCCTACGGATTATAATTATAATTCTAGCTTGCGACTTTCCGCCTTAGAGGTGGAAGTACAATCGGCATCGGCAATGCTCCCCTGTCTGCATACGGATTATAATTAATGGTTTTATTTGACATTAGTTTGTTATTTATGTAGTATATGGTCGTCATGAGTAAAGAGCTAAATAAATCGCCAGACATAAATAGGCAAATGCCCACACCTCAATTCTTAGACATTCCGAGTCCTTTTGAATCAGGAAATAAACCAATTGGGGTTATCACAAAATCCCCGATTGACGGCAAAGAAAAACCCTTTGTTTGGTTCAATAATTTAACTGGAAACAGCTTAAATAATAGGTTCAGGCGTCACGAGGTGGCAGAATACTTAACCAGAATAGTATTGACTATGAACGTGGGAATTATATTAGGACCGGCAATAGATATTAAAAAATCCATGGTTAGCGGAAAAATAAAATTAGAACGCGAAAGAGGAGACGAAAGGAAATTCGGGTACTATGTAGATGCATCAGAAAGAGTTCCCATGTTTGGTTTTAAATTCCATATAGATTCGATAGAAGATTTAGTTGAGAGGTATTATTTAGCCGGTAAGCCAAATATTTACGAAGAAACCTACAGAAAGATTAAAACAAGTCTTCCCCGGCGATAATTTTAATTTATTTATTGTAATTTATCTTCACGCTTTTAATTCTTAAGGCCTACCTCTGCCTATGGCTTCTAACCATAAAAGTTGATATCAAAAGTCTATTTTTGTTCTAGTTTTGTTCTATTGTTTTTCGGGTATTTTTCCCATACGATTAAGATATGCAAAAAATAACCTGCCCGCATTTACCTTCGGCAAAAGCCGATGGCAGGCGGGTTTTACATATTGATTTTGACAGTTTTTTTGCCAGCTGCGAACAGCAGTTTAATCCCCTTTTGCGCAATAAGCCTCTCGGAGTGACCGCAACCAACGGCAGGACTTGTATTATTGCCTCCAGCCGCGAAGCGAAAAGATTAGGAATTAAAACAGGAGCCCGAACTTATGAAGCTCTGAAAATTTGTCCCACACTGAATCTTGCTCCGGCTAATTTTGTTAAATATCTGGAAGTGTCAAAGAAGTTTTTGAAGATTTGTCAAAGCTTTTCTCCGGAAGTCGAACTTTTCTCAATTGACGAAGTTTTTATGGATATTACTTTGACGAATCATTTATTCGGCGGAGTTTATAGCACGATAAAACTTCTTAAAAAAGAAATCAGAGAAAAAATCGGCGAACATATTACGGTTTCGGTTGGCATTTCGCACAATAAACTTTTGGCAAAATTGGCATCGAGCATTAACAAACCGGACGGGGTGTTCGAAATTACCAAGGATAATTTAGGAGCAGTTTATGCAAAAGCAAAATTAACCGATGTCTGCGGAATCGGAGAAAGAATAAAATTAAGACTTAATAAGATCGGCATTTACAATCTATTGCAATTACGGGATGCGAATTTATCATTATTAATTCAGGAATTTGGCTCTGCAGAGGCAGAGTTTTTACATCAAGTAGGCTTAGGCTTAAGCACAGATGTTCTAAGTTCCTACACTAAGACTCCGGAAGTGAAATCGGTGGGACGGAATTATTGTTTGCCCCAAAACGAATATAATAAAAAAGTTGTTCTGCAAAACATTTATGAATTGTGCGAAGAAGTTTGCATCAAATTAAGGCGCTTAAATAAAAAAGCCAGGACTGTCGGATATTATTTTGGCGGAAACATAAATTTACATCAAAGAAAAACTTATACGAAATATTTTGATACAGGTAAAGAAATGTTTGATTTATTAACCAATTTAGTTAATGTCAATAATTTTAAATATGTCAGGCAAATTGGAATTACGGCATCAGGTTTAGAGGACTCAAGCAATACTCCCCTATCTTTATTTGATTCTTCTGCAAAGCAGAATTCTTTGCAACAAACAGTAGATTTTATTAATGAGCGTTTTGGCGATCATACCATCCGCAATGGATTTTTATTATATTCAGACAAACTTACCACGGTTCCCAACGGCTACATGGCAGACAAATACGAACGCACCAAATTGGCTGCTGAATCTATTTAGTCTCGCAAGGTCAGACCTTGCAAGGCTCTTGCAAGGCTGGGCAATTATCGTGGAATTGCGGTGACTGCTTTTGCAAGCTCCCCAAAGGATGGTTTTTTTATGTAAATATCACCATAACATGCTGCTTCCTTGCTTGATCCTGAATGAGCGATAATTGACATATCTGGATTTTTACTTTTTATTAATTTGGCAATTTCTTTTCCTTCTTCGCAATCTGACCGACGAGGACTAAGATTGCCATCTAGAACTATAACAGATGCCCCAGACTCCTCTATTTTGGAAACAAGTTCAGTAGCGTCTTGTAAATTGTCAGCATATCCTACAACTTCATGTCCCGCTCTTGCCATCTCGCTAAAAATATCTTGCGCATCCCTGTGGTCGTCTTCAATCAGAAAAAACTTTTCATGAATCCCCATAATTTAGCAGATTATATAGATAGGGAAAGGTATTGTCAAACTAATAAAAATATTTACTTGTAGATAAATTGGCATTCGGAAAAGACTGAATTTTTTTTATCATTCGGGAGCCCCAAGATATCCAAAGAAGCTGGGTTCTTACAAATATCTCTTGCCAGAACCACATGCTTTTCTGCAAGTAATTGTTTTTGGTTTTGCGTCAGACTGGTAAGGGTTGTAACAGGATAGAGTTTGTGTTTTTCAATGAGATCTCTAAAACTTTCCTTTTCCGGATAATCCCAGCTGATAACTTTCATATTACTACATAATGCATAATTTAAGGCATCCGGAGTAATTTTGGTATTAGTTACCAGCCAAACTTCACCTAAATTATTTTTTTCTTTAATATCGTCAAATCTGGCTTTTGTATACAATGAAACGTGCACTTGAGATCTGGTTCCAGGAGCATTGTGAAATTTACATTCGACCATTGATCTTGTCTTGTTTTTCTCAACCACAATATCTATTTCGTGAGAGATGCATTTACCTTGCAAAATTTGCCTAACTTGAGTAGCATATCCTTCCATTTTCAAAATTTCCGAAATATAATCTTCAAATGGGTATCCCGTGGGCCCCAGATCCATAATCGACTGTTTCAGTCCGTATTTTGCATGACTAAAGGGATATGGAGATTTTTGCAGAAATTCAAGAATGTGTTTATAAATTTCTTTTGTGGGAATGTTCTCGTACAATTTGGATTTGATATGGATAATGACATTTTCAACAAGTATTGGATCTATGCCTGCCCGCTGGACAGAGACCCGAAGCTTGGCTTCGTTAAATGGTTCAATTTGACCTGACGCTTTTAAGACATTGGGCATATTTATATTACATTTATATCTTACAACAAAAACCCTTGTTTTTTAAAGACTACGAAATCATCTTTTTCAAAAACCTCAACGTAATTACGATTATGTTTTAAACTATAAACCATTTCCTTTTGGGATAATAGGGAGGGTTGAGCGGAGACATCGTTTAATAAAAAGAGGATAACCTGTGCCTGGTCAATTCCGGCCGGAATTGTTGCAACGCTTTTTCTGTGGGAAAGATGTGCGCCCAGATTATTGGTTGCGGCAACTGTATAATTTTCCGGAATCCGTGTCAGGAAATCTTCGATAATTTTTTTGTTGGAGTATGGCTTAGTAAACATATCAACGCTAGGATTTTTTGTTCCAGGTAAGGGACCTAAAAAATAAGCATATGAGAGCATAAAAAAAAGCAGATATGCGGCCACATAAAATTTAGAAATTTTCGGAAACCACTTTAAAAATTGTTTTACTCCGTGGATTCCGGAGATGAATATGAATGGAGTAATCGTTGAGGTATATTGGTAGTAAATTTCACGCAATTGCGAATTATTGCTTAAGAGATTAATCAGTAAGCTAGGAACGCTAAAGATAAGTGTAAAAGGGTTTAGAAAAGAAATAAAACCAAGAGGCAGAAATAATTTGAATAAGTAACTAAGGCCGTTTACATTAAAAATAGTTAAAAAAAGTTTTTGAGGTGACAATAAAATATTTAAGACAACCTGAGTTGAAGTGTCTCCAAAATCAGAAAAATAGGCTAAAGCAAAATGTTGTCCCCTTAAGTTTTGAGGAATGGCATAATTTACCAGATAAACAAAAATTGCCAGAGAAAAAACTATTATCCCTAACCCCAATAATTTAATTTTTGTTTTTTGAAGCAATAAAGGAAAGCCAAAAAAAGAAGTAATAATCCATATTTCCTCTTTGGCAATACCCGACAGTGCTAACAAAATAGTCAGTAAGAAATATTTTTTCTTGATTAAGAAATAGAAAGACGAGAGTAAGAGTGTGGTTGCGAAAGTGACCGCGTGGAAGTCGTATAGGTTGGAAAATTGCATCAGAGGATTCATGAGAAACAAAAAGCCAAAAATTAAGGCGAGATTTTTGTTTTTAAGTATTTCTTTGGCGATTAGAAAAATAAATATAGCTCCAAGTCCCAAAACAGCAGTTTGTAATAATAATAAAGTCTTAGGACTTGACCACAAAAGATAAAATGGGGAGATTAAAATAAGCAGAAAATCCGCATGCGCAGACAATCTGGAAATTATCACTCCATTCTCATTTGATGTTTGGAAGATTCTTCCGTTGATTGTATTCCAGACTGTCTGGTCCATGTTGCCTAAATCGTAGCGCCCGGCGTAAAAATTATCGTATCTAAGAAAGCTGGCAATTGTAAAATAAGCGATATAAATACAAATAAAAATGCCCAGAATAAATTCATGCTGGTATCTCTTGAATAAATTTTCCATATTTATAGCTTGCACCGAGCAAAGCGAGGTGTGCCCCTGGAGGGAATCGAACCCCCATTACTGGTTCCGAAGACCAGTGCTTTATCCGTTAAGCTACAAGGGCGTAAATTAAATTATACCAGATATCCTGAAGAATGACTGATTGCATTGAATATTGCCAAAGAGATAATGATTCGTATATTATTAACAATATGGATCATAAAAATTCCAAGCAAGGCAGTTATCCAGCTTCAACTGAGTTTTAATTATGAAACATGCGCCAATTCCCGACAATGAACAAGAACGCCTTCTGTCTTTGCATAAATTAGGGCTTCTTGATACTCATCCTGAGGAACGGTTTGACATAATCACCCGTACCGCAACCCAAATTTTTCATGTCCCCATTTCAACCTTAACTCTGGTCGACGAGAAAAGAGAATGGTTTAAATCCTGTCAGGGTCTTTCGAGTAAAGAAGGCAGTCGCGCTATTTCATTTTGCGGGCACGCACTTTTGGCTCCGGAAATGTTGGTAATACCGGATACAAAAAAAGATGTGAGGTTTTCCGATAACCCGATGGTAGTTGGCAAGCCATACATCCGTTTTTATGCAGGCGTACCGATTTCAAATGCCGACGGACAACGGGTGGGCGTTTTCTGCATTAAAGATACAAAACCAAGAGAATTTGCAAAAGCTAATCAAGAAATTCTTTTGGGATTAGCCGCTTGGGCAGAGCTTGAGGTTAATTCGCACAACTTGAGTTTGGCTCTTTCGGAGCGTAAGAGAAGTGAGCAAGATTTAATCAAAGAAAAAGCCAATCTACAAAAGGCCAATAAAAAATTGGAGAGCTTGGATAAGCTTAAGGATGAGTTTTTGTCGATTGCTTCACACGAACTTAGAACACCACTTACCGCTATTGATGGTTTGGTTTCAATGATTCTTAGCGGAGAATACGGGGAGGTAAACGCAAATTTGAAACAACCCCTTCAGGATGTAAATACTTCCAGTCAGCGGTTGATTAATCTGGTAAACGATCTGTTAAGCCTTTCGCGGATTCAGGCAGGAAAGATGAGCTATAATCTATCAGAATTTTCTATTGCAGATGTTGTTAATCAGGCAGTCCATCTATTGCAGCCGCTATCCGGACAAAAAGGGCTGCGGCTTGAAATCGCAAAACTTGAGCCTATTATCGTTCAAGGTGATTCGGAGAAGGTAAAAGAAGTTTTAAATAATCTCATTGGCAATTCACTTAAATTTACGGATCAAGGCAGCATTACTATTTCAACCAAAAGTGAACAAGATAAAGTAAGCGTTTATATTACGGACACCGGCATTGGCATTACGAAAGAAGACCAAGGCAAGCTTTTTGGGATGTTTGAACAGCTTGAATCAGCTAAAGACAAACCGGCAAGTACGGGGCTTGGGCTGCACATATCCCAAGAGATGATCCGTAAAATGCGAGGAGAATTGTGGATTGATAAATCGGAGGTAGGCGTTGGGAGCACATTTGCCTTTTCCTTGCCCATTGCCAAATCTCAACTAGCTCAAAAAGTAAAAAGGCAGTTGATTTAGTAATAAAAAGTTGATAAAGTACATTATGATATGGCAAAGACATTATTACTAATCGAGGATGACAAAATTCTTCTGAACATGTACCAAAAACTTCTGGTTAATCATGGATATGATGTCCATACGGCAATGGACGGAGAAGAAGGATTAAAAAAATCCTTGGCAGAGCATCCCGATTTGATATTGCTGGATATCCGAATGCCAAAAATGGATGGTATGACTATGCTTAAGCTTTTACGTCAAGATCCCTGGGGAAAAGATGCGAAAGTGATCATCCTGACCAATCTGGATCCCCTCGGCACAATTTTGCAGGGGGTTGTTAAGGATAATCCAACCTATTATTTGATAAAAGCAAGCACCAAGTTTGAGGATGTACTTGAAAAGATAAGGGAAATTTTGGAAAAGCCAGAACAAAATGCAGAACCCCAATAAATTCTTAACAAAGATTAGCTTATAATTCCAAGTAAGGCAATTATCTAATTATCAACTTTGTGAGCCGCCCGGGAATCGAACCCGGAACCTATTCCTTAAGAGGGAATTGCTCTACCAATTGAGCTAGCGACCCTTGAATGTTAGTATACTACAATTATTAAACTTTTACAGCTTCCAGGAAGAGAAAAAGGGGAAATTCGCGACGGGTGCTATCCTCCGCAGGGTTTTTAGGTCCCAATTCGCTGGCCTTTGAGGAAATTTTATAAGGCTTGTACGTCCCGATCTATTCCATTTAGATCGGCAGCGGGACTCTCCACATTTACTTGATCTACAGTAACAGGAGTTGGAGTGAGTACTGTTGTAGTTGGAGCAGTAGTATTGCTGGTTGATAGATTTTGTTTATTATTTAGTTGATTTTTTGCAAAAAATACATATCCCACCATTCCGAGAATTAACAAAAACAGAATTAGTAATAAACTCAAGATTTTCTTATTCTTTTTTGGTGGCGTCGGAGAGGCTTGATAGCTAGCAGGCTGAACGGGCGCAGGAGCAGGTTGAGCAACTGGTTGGGGTACAGCCGGCTGTTCTAACGGATTCGTATTTATTGGCTGATTGTTATTTGGATCCATAATTTTATAAATTGGCTGAACCTGTTGCCTCCTTCTTAATCGTCGATCTGTCTGTATTCAATTTTTGAACTGCTTGTTTAGCGTCTATAACCAGCTTGTAAACTGCCATCAAGTCAAGCCTTAATTGACTGACGGTTGTCCCTGCATTTAATTTTAAGGTAGTGTCATCGGCAATATTCATAGTATAGTCTTTTGTAGCTTGAGCTTCAACTGCTGACTTTGCAGTATCGATCGCTATTTGCGCCGCAGTAATATCTGTCAGAGTCTTTGCCGATGTGCTTCCCGTTGCCGACTGTATAAATTTCTCCAGAAATAATTGCAATCTGGTGAGAACTTCAAGGAATCTGGCTGTATGCTTTTTGTTGACTTCTACGAGCTTGGCATCTATGCGATCAACCAAGGCTTTTTTCTTTTGGTCTTTGATTGCCTTAAGCTTAGCCTTGAATTCATCTCTTTTCGCCTGAATTAAAGCTTTCGCATCATCTCTGATTTGTGTAATTGTTGTTTTCTTCTGTTCTTGCAGTAGCTGCATTTGCAGTTTTAGCTTTGTTGCGGCATCAGTTGCGGTTTGGGCGCTTCCGGTAGTTGCATTTTCCGCATTTACTGAAGCAACAAAAATTAATAATAACAGGGGAAGCAATAGTATGAGCAGTTTTCGAGTCATTAATCTATGTTAATAACAATTTTCCTCCTTGTCAAGTAGTGTCGGAAGATTAATCCACACCTTCTATTTGAGGAAGTTGTGAAACAATTGACTTTAGTTCACCGTAAAAGTTAACGGTATTTGCATCCATCTTATTAATTACCGATTCTTGTTTTTTCCATCTTAAAATAGTTGCTCTCTTTTCCGAATCCAAAGTATCTTTTAGGCTTTTTATCCCTTCAAAATGTGCTTGCATCCTATGTTTGAAGGCATCACTCATCATATAGTCCCGAATTTTCCCCCATTCCTCTTCGGTATGCGAAGTTGAAGATTTAATTATGGCCACATTGGTCAGCAAAAACCTGACGAATCTACCAAGACTGATTGCGTGTTCGTAATTGGCTATCCAGACCCCATCTTTTCTGTCAAAACTGTTGGAATCGTTTGGCAAAACTTGGGAAATTAGAATTGCTTCCGAAGCATTAATTTTTCCCAAATCTTCTTTGAGTTTGACCGTCCACCCATTGCTCCAGGCTTTTGTCCTTTTAGTTTCCCAAAGTACAGAGCCAACAAGTTTTTCCTGATAAATCACCTTTTGCCAAATGTCTCCTCCTTCTACTCCTTTTGGAATTGGAAGAAATTCATCATTTGGAAATTGCAAGTGCAGTTTCTCCTCCAGATCAAGTTCCAAAACTTCGCCTTGCCTTTGCTGTGATCCTTGTTCCAATTTTCTTTTGAGGTCCTCATTTACACGTCTAATTTCATCCAATTGCAAATCTTTTTCTTTAAGCTTCAATCTTTGTTCTTCTTGAGCATTTCTGGAAGCGTCTTCCTTTATTTTCTTTTCAAACACAGCTCGTTCGTCTTGCTCTTTGGCAAGCTTTTTTTCTAGAAGTTCTTTTTCTTTTTCCGATTTTTCCAGCTCTTTTTGAGATTGTTCCTTGAGTCTTTTTTCCGTTTGGGCCGTGATTAGGACTTTAACTCTTTCCAATTCCTCTTTGTGTTTTTCTTTTTGCGCAACTTTTATCTTTTCTTCCAGCTGGTGGCGTAGAGCCTCGGTAATCTGAATTTGCTTACCGCACTTAGGGCAAGGAATCGTATCCATAATTTCCATACTATATCACTCATAATTCGTTGACACAAGGGTCTTTGTTTGATAGCATTCAAGGATGAAGTCAATTCTACGCAGAATAGTGTTCTATTCAGTCGCTCTTTTTCTGGTAAGCCAGGCCTTGGCAGGCGTCAGGGTGAGCGGAGGAATCACAGCTTATATTGCAGGGGGAATTATTCTTTCAATTCTTTTTCTCATAATTAAGCCGATTTTAAATATTGTGACACTTCCATTAAATATAATTACGCTTGGTTTATTTTCTTTTCTAACCAATGCAATTATCCTCTATCTTTTGACAATTATTGATGCGAATATCGCAATTACAGCCTTTAAATTTAACGGTTTTGCATTTTTAGGTTTTGTGATTCCATCTTTTCCAGTTAACAATTTCTTTGCCTATATTCTTGCATCTCTCCTGCTATCTTTTATAGTCGGTTTTTTAAAATGGTTAATAAAAAAATAGTCTGTCTTGGTGGCGGAATCGGCACGGTTAATTTAATTAAAGGTCTAATTAAGTATACGGACGGCATTGCTGTTATTGTTTCAATGGCGGATGACGGAGGCTCGACAGGGAGACTTCGCCGGCTTTACAGCATTCCTCCTCCCGGTGATTTAGTCAGTTGCATTGCTGCAATGTCTACTGCCGACGAAACAATGAAAAAACTGCTTACTTATCGGTTTGCCGGAGAAAGATATGGTCAGGACGAATCTTTGGGCGGTCATAAGCTGGGAAATCTAATGATGGTGGCATTCACTTCGATCATGGGTGACTTTTCTAAAGCGCTGTATCAAATGCAGGCAATCTTCAAAACCCGAGGAAAAATTTTGCCGGCAACAACAGAAACAGTCTCTATTTGGGCGCAAACAAGTGTTGGAGAAAGAGTAGACCGTGAAGAAAATATCGATTTGGGAAGGTTCACGGGGACTATCGAAAAACTTCATTTACAGCCAAAGAGCCCTAAAACCTCAAAAGAAGTAATTGACGCAATTATGCAGGCACATTTAATTGTTGCCGGTCCCGGAGATTTGTACTCAACCATTCTTCCTGCTCTCCTCATACCCGGAATTTTAGAAGCGATTAAGAAATCAGAGGCGAAAAAACTTTATATTGTAAATGTTGCAAATAAATTATTTGAAACTCCAAATTATAAAGTTAATGACTACATAAAAGCGATTACATCTCATTGCGGAGCTAATATTTTCAAACATGTACTCATGAACAATAACACTACGCCTATTATTCCAGACAAATATAAACGCCAATACAAATTTGTTCCGCTAGATTACAAAAAAAACAAGAATTACGACGTTTCAGCCCACGACATCGTAAATACAGGATTTCCGATTTACCATGATTCCGTTAAACTTGCAAAAGTAATCATGGAAAATATATGACCCTTCGCTTTTAAAATATAAAAAGGGAAATACCTGCGAAGCTTTAGTCTCGGTTTGCAAATTTTGGTTTAAGATTAGCCTGAAGCTACGGAGTCATACCAATTTGTAAAATATTAAAGCGGAGTGGTATAATTGAGAATATGCTCCTGAATGTAATTGCGATTGTCGTTGCAGTACTCTTAATTGGCGTAATCATGCTTCAGATGCAGGGAACCGGGTTATCCAGCTCTTTTGGAGGAGGCGGAGAGTTCTACCGCAGTCGCCAAAGCATCGATAAGTTGCTTATTTGGGTAACGGTAATCCTAACAACTATCTTTGGAATTTTATCGATAATTCTTCTCATACCTCGATAATTTATGATAGTCTTAAGAAAAAGACTCCTATTTTGGCTGATAAAAGCGTACTTCAAGAAATGGGGGAAGAATATTCTGATTTATTTTGGACTTGGTCTCGTTGTTTTCTTCCTTCTTAATAAAGTTTTATCCTATTCGATAACACGTTTGCCATTTATAGAAAAAGAGACGATAGGAATGGTGGGATCCTACACCATCGATTCTTTGCCTAGAGAAATTTTAAGCAAAATATCCAAAGGGCTGACAAGAACGGAGATAGATGGAACTGTTAAACCTGATATTGCAGAGAAATGGAAGATCGCTCCGAATGGAAAAAGTTATGCCTTTATTCTTCACAAAGATAGATTCTTTTCCGACGGCACAAATTTAACTTCTGATAATATTAACTACGATTTTGCCGATGTTACCGTAAGAAGGCCCGATAAATATACAATCGTTTTTGATTTAAGGGACAACTATTCGCCTTTTCTTACAACCGTTACCCGGCCTATTTTCAAAAATGGCTTTGTAGGGGTGGGAGATTATAAAGTCAAAAAGATACGGCTTAACGGCAATTTCATTGAATCCATAGAGCTATATTCTGAAAAATATCATAAGAACATAACTTATCAGCTATTTTATCCAACAACATTTGCCTTGAAAACAGCCTTTCTCCTTGGGGAAGTTTCAATTATTACGAATTTGCCTGACTTAGAATTTAAAAATTCCAATTTCGGGTCTTTTAAAAATGTAAAAGTTGAGAAAAAGATAAACCGGACTAAACTCGTTACTCTTTTTTACAATACTAGGGACAAGGTTGTTTCATCAAAAACACTGCGGGAGGGCTTGAGTTACACAATGCCGGATAATTTTGAATCGGGAGAAAGAAATTCCAGTCCCCTGCCGTATTTTTCTTATGCAAATCAGGGAAGATTCAATGCCTATCAACAAGATTTAGAACATGCAAAATTATTAATAGATAAATCGGAAACGGCAACCGAAAGCGGAAAAATATCCTTGACAATGGATACTCTGCCTAAATATGAAAGTACGGCCAAAACTATCGCTGAGACTTGGAAAAAATTAAACATTGAAACTAAAATTAAAGTAACTTCTCAAGTCCCTTCGAATTTTCAAATTTTTTTAGGGGAAATCAATCTTTCCTCGGATCCGGATCAGTATACCCTCTGGCATTCATCCCAAGTAAACAACATCACATATTATGATAATAAGAGAATAGACAAATTATTAGAGGACGGAAGGAAAGAGTTGGACATTCAAAAACGGATATTGATATATTCTGATTTTCAAAAATATTTACTTTCCGATCCCCCCGCTTCTTTCCTCTTCTTTCCCTATTACTACGAAGTTTCAAGAAAGCAATGACTTGGAGCGGAGTAATTTGTGATAGGTGATGGCGAAGCGATGTGCTTCATCACGGATCCGCATTATCAGTTTCAAGGCATCAGAATTTTTTGGTAAAACTATTTCTTTAAAATCAGAAGTAACAATTGTTTCCTCCCGTTTGGCAAGACCAACAATTGGAATATTTAAATTCATGCTTTTTAAAACTTTTAAGGCAATTGAAATCTGTCCTTTTCCTCCGTCAACAATTAGCAAATCTGGAAATGGCCACTCTTTATGTCTAAATCTTCTTTGTAAAACTTCTTGCATCATGGCAAAGTCATTTGGAGTGTTCAAGGTTCTTATTTTGAATTTTCTGTACCAATTTCCGTCTTTCCGCCCGTTGACGAAAACCACCATTGAGCCGGCGGCATATGTCCCGGAAATATTGGAGATATCAAAACATTCAATCCTTTCTGCTTTTTTTAATTTGTAATTATTTTTGTTTAAAATATCAATTAAGTCGGTTATTTCTTTCTTTCGCAGGCCAACCGTAAAAATTGGATTGTCATCTAGGTCTAATTTCGTTTTGTAAAACGGTCCGGTAATTAATTCGATCGCGTTTATTTTGTTTTGCAGGGTATTTGCTTTTTCGAACTGTTCGTTGCTACTTAATAAATCCCTTTCTTTTTTAAGATCATTGACAACTTTTTTAGTATTCCCTCTCAGGAAATTAATAATATGCCTGATATCTTTTTTGTATTCTTTCCTAAATTCGGGAGAATCAAAAACAGGCGGGCAAGGACATAATCCGAGGTGATAATACAAACAGATTTTATTAGGATGATTTGGAACAGATTGGTAGTGAAAGATTTTTCGGATCGTTTTTAGAACAGTTCTTAAAGCTTGAGCGCCATTGGGAAAGGGGCCGAAATAGACGGATTTATCATCCGAACGCCTGACGACTAAAACTTTTGGGATTTTATCTTTAATTGTAATCTTGATCATCGGGTAAGCTTTGTCGTCTGTCAGCTTTACGTTGTATTTAGGCTTAAACTCTTTAATAAGCTTACTTTCCAGAAGAAATGCTTCAATTTCAGAATCGGCAGTAATTGTTTTAATTTTGTCAATTTGAGATACCAAAATGTTGGTTTTTGCGTCCAGATCGGAGGATTTTTGAAAATATGAGGAAACCCTTTTTTTAAGGTTTTTCGCTTTGCCCACGTAAAGGATCTTTCCCTTTTTGTCTAGAAAAAGGTAAATGCCTGATTCCGTAGATAACAAACGATATTCCGATTGCAATACTAACAATTGTGAACCCTCCTAAAATTGTCCATATATTTAAAACGAATGGAGAAATTTTAATTTCTTTGGTAATGTAGCTTTCATTGATTGCTATTTTAATCACGTCTGACTTGTTTGTCAAAAGCGAGGGCTTCTGGAAACTGACCGGAATTTTTACATATCCAAAAGGAGGAATTGGACCTACGGATATTTTTTGAGAGAGAGGCAGCAGGAAATCCGTATTGATTGTAACTTCTTGCGGAGAAGACATAACATATCCTGTGTTACTAATTAAAACATTCCCTTTCACTCTTGCTCCCGAAAAATAACTAGGCTTAAAGTCCGAACCTAAAGTTAGAGTTTGGATTTTCGGTGCAAATTCTTCTCCAAATTCGACATTGATATCCTTGGAATTGTCGTTTTCGGAAACTTTGTAACCGCCTGCCGGCACAGGATAGGTACTGCTAATGCCTTTGATAACGAAAGCAAAATGATCGAAATCCAGTTTGTAAAAATAATCTACGCCTCCGGTAGTATTGCTCCAGGTCGGGTCAATCATTACCCAGGTTTGCAATTCATAATCATAATATTCCGGCCAGGCATGCAAAATATCTTTAACTAAGGAGAGCGGTCTTTCTTTTGTATTCGAAGTAAAGGCAAAACCGTTTACTTCCCTGGCCGGAATATTTGCGGCTCTGGCAATGGCAATAAATAGATCTGTAAATTCAAGACAAACAGCAGAAGTTGAATTCTTGAGCACTTCGGATGCCCCAACCCTAGGCTTGTTATTCTGCACTCTGTCAAAATCATATTTTAAATTATTTACGACATATCGGTAAATAGCATAAGGAGTTTTAAGCAGGTTTGCCAAATCTTTTATTTCTTTATCGTTAGTCTCCCAATAGGGCTCCGATTTTAAATATTCCTTAAGTTCGGTGTCCGACAATGCTTCTTTTTTTGGACTAAGCATTATTTTCGCAACTCCCTCAACGCTAATATCGACTTTTTTGCCGGGTGCTAGAATATATTGAGCAAGCCAGTTACCATCAATATCCCGTGTCACATTTTGAGGTCTTGGTTCAATATTCGATATCTGAATATCTTGGTAATTGGTTGACGGAGGAAGCGCAATTTCTGTTTTGATCGGAAATAAATTTGAATTTTTTAAATGATACAAAAGATTAAAGTTATAAATTTGTTCTTTGCCAAAAGATATTGATATTCCCGATTCCCCAAGTTCGTCTTTCGTAAAGATCAAATTATTATTGATAAGTTTTCCGCTATCGGGCTTGATATACGAAGGGCTTCCTAAGAAACTAGGAACGATAACTTTAACATTAAAAGAGTTGTAAGCTTTTTGTTCGGCTAACCCGGGAATATTTATGTCCCAAATCTGTCCGGATTTTTGCGCGATATCTTTGGTGTCAAAAGATATTGAAAAATAGAGGTTTTTACCTAGTCCGACAACCCGGTCATTAAAAGTAACTTCGATATTGTTCTCGTCATTATTTTTTGAGATTTGAGGCGTTATTTTTCCTCCGCCGTCGCGGGCAAAAACATTTTCAATATCTTTAAATCCAACCTGAACACCGTAGGAAGATGCATAATATTGGCTGGTTTTATTGGTCAGCGTGATATCAAAAGTCACGTGTGTTAGCGCATTTTCCAGTACATTGTAAGTAACGTTGTAATCTGTGGTAAAATTCGAATCTGCAAAAGCTGATTGAGGAGTAAAAAAGAAAATTAAACAAAAAATAAAACCAAAGATCAATCCAAGAACTTTTCTCATCTTCTCTGATTCTAACACAAGTTTATAGTAAATCAGGTAGTGTTTTGATATAATCCCGGATGTATGAAGGATACTGAACAAGCAGTAGGAAAACTTAGTAAGGAAGCTGTTATGGTCTTAAATGCGTCATTTCATGCCGCAAAAATTTTTAAGCAATTTAAAATGGACGGAATATTAGATTTTGATCCATATAAAGAGGCTCATTTTTGTGAATATTTTGCGCTTTATTATATTCAAGGAAGAAGGGATGAAATAAAACGAGTAATGGATCTGCCAGAAGGGGATTCTTTAAAGAAGATTCCCCTTATTGGCAAGTGGATGAAGAAGATAGATAGGGACAATGAAGAGTTTATTTCTGTAGCACAAAAGTCAGCAGAAATATTGGAGAAAGCTACCAAGCATCATATGCAAAATAAAAGGAATATAGTTATTATCGATAGAACTATTCCAGAAAATGAAAAATATAACTTATCAGTACCGCAGATTGAAGATGCTGCTAAACTTACGTCAGCTGTTGTTATTAAACATGAATTTCATAAAATTAACTCTAAAGACTTAAAGCGAACTGTTGAGGAAATAAAAGGAAAATACAAATTGCCGAAAGATGAGTGAGAGTTAGAGGATTTTTTTCAGGAAGGCTCCGGTGTAGGAGCGGGGGCTGCGGGCGACTTCTTCGGGAGTACCAAAGGCGACAATTTCCCCGCCTTTTTCTCCTCCATCAGGTCCCAAGTCAATAATATAATCCGCATTTTTAACCACATCCAGATTATGTTCGATAACAATCACCGTATTACCCCTATTAACCAGATTTCGCAAAACAATTAATAATTTTTCCAAATCGGCAAAATGCAATCCGGTGGTTGGCTCATCCAGCAAATACAAACAATTTTGTCCTTTTTTGGACAATTCGTCGGATAATTTCACTCTCTGCGCTTCTCCTCCCGATAAAGTCGGAGCCGGTTGGCCCAGTTTAATGTAAGAAAGTCCAACATCATTGAGAGTCTGCAGTTTGTGGGAAAGTACCGGGACAAAAGAAAAGAACTGCAAAGCTTCTTTAACGCTCATCGCTAAAATGTCTGCAATATTTTTTCCGTTCAAAAAAATTTCCAAAGCTTCTTTATTATATTGCTTACCGTTGCAAACCTCACAAGTTACATAAACATCAGGTAAAAATTGCATTTCAATTCTAATTTGCCCTTCCCCTTCGCAAGCCTCACAACGTCCGCCTTTGACATTGAAAGAAAATCTCCCCGGGCCATAACCCCGTAATTTCGCATCTTTTGTTCTGGCGAAAATGTCCCTGATGTAGGTAAATGCGCCTGTGTAAGTGGCAGGATTACTCCGTGGAGTCCTACCGATTGGTGATTGATCTATCATATAAACCCTTTTAATATTTTGATATCCGTTAAGGGTTTGAAATTTTCCCGGTTTCTCGCGGTGGAAAGGATTTTGCATTTGCATTAAAGCATGATATAAAATATCGTTGATTAAGGTTGATTTTCCCGATCCGGAAACTCCGGTGACTACTATAAATTTATTCAGAGGGAAATTAACATCAATATTTTTTAAATTATGTTCCTTAGCGCCTAAAATTGACAGATACTTAATTGTTTCATTGCTGGATTGCTTCATTGTTTCGACGTTTATTTTTCTTTTGCCTGACAGATATAAACCCGTGATAGAATTGGGATCCTTTTTTATCTCGGAAATGTTGCCTTTGGCAATAATTTGTCCCCCGCCAAGGCCGGCGCCCGGACCGAAATCAACAATGTAATCGGACTCATTCATTGTTTCCTGATCATGTTCGACTACCAAAACCGTATTGCCCAGATCCCGGAGCTTCTTAAGCGTCTCAATTAATTTTTTGTTATCTTTCTGATGCAGTCCGATTGACGGTTCGTCTAAGACATATAAAACTCCGGTCAACCCGCTGCCTATTTGACTGGCTAGTCTGATCCTTTGTGCCTCTCCTCCCGCCAAGGTCTGTGCTCCCCGCGACAGAGTTAGATAATCCAAACCCACATCAACTAAAAACAGTAGTCTTTCTTTTATTTCTTTAAGAATTAACTTAGATATCTCAATTTCTCTGGAGCTCAAGATTTCAGTGAGCTGTTTTATAAATTTAAAAGCGTCAACTATAGACATATTACAGACTTCAATAATTGATTTTTTCCCAATAGTTATCGATAGAGATTCTTTTTTCAGTCTTGCGCCATTGCATTCCGGACAAACTTCGTAGCGCATAAATTTTTCAATCCGGGATTTGAGAAACATCGAGTCTGTTGATAAATATTTTTCCCGCAAATCCCCGAGGATCCCATGAAAAGGTTCATGAATTTCCGTCGCTCTCCCCCAACGGTTTTGTCCCTCAACTTCATAGATTTTTTCGCCTGTTCCAAAAAGCAAAAGGTCTTTTTTCTTTTCGGAAACCTCCTGAAGCCTTTCTTTCATCGGAATATCATTTTCTTCGCAAAATTTGATTAAAGTGCGGGAAAACCAAGTATCATTTTCAAAAAGGTTTGAATAGGGCAAAATACCGCCCTCGCTAATTGAAAGATTGTTATTGAAGACCAAGTCTCTGTCAACCGTTAACAGTGTTCCCAATCCGTTACAAGTCGGACAGGCGCCATGCGGAGTGTTAAAAGAGAAAATTCTCGGCTCAATTTCGGACATCGAAATTCCACATGCCGGACAGGCGAATTTCTCCGAAAAGAGTTCGTCCTGCATTTTTTTGGGCTTAGCAGGAAGATTGAATCCCGCATCCTTAACTATTGAAACAATTAGCTCACTGTTTCCGAGTTTCAGCGCCTTTTCAACATCTTCGGCAATCCTCAATCTGTCCGTGTCCTTTGTTAAAACAACCTCATCGATAATAACTTCGATAGTATGTTTATTGGTTTTGATTAAAATAAAGTTTTCCTCAAGACTGAAGATTTGCTTGTCAATGCGGACTTTCCTATAACCTCTTTTTTTCAGATCAACAAAAAGTTCTTTGTATTCGCCTTTTCTGTCTTTGACAAGCGGTGCCAAAATTAATATTTTTATCCTTTTGGAAGCCTCATTATTGATTAAGGCAAAAACTGCATTAATTATTTGTTCAGGTGTCAGGTGGGTAATTTCCCGGCCGCATTTCGGACAATGCGGATGTCCGACTCGGGCAAAGAGCAGTCTTAAGTAGTCGTAAATTTCCGTAACTGTGCCGACTGTTGATCTGGGATTATGGGAGGCTGATTTTTGGTCAATGGAAATTGCCGGAGAAAGCCCTTCAATCAGGTCAACGTCCGGCTTTTTCATCACACCTAAAAACTGTCTGGCGTAAGAAGACAGACTTTCTACATAACGTCTTTGTCCTTCGGCATAAATTGTGTCAAAAGCCAAAGAAGATTTACCTGACCCCGATAAACCGGTGAATACTACTAATTTATTTTTGGGAATTTCCAAATCAATATTCTTGAGGTTATGTTCTCTGGCACCTTTGATAATTATCTTGTCATTCATACTTTAAAGCGATTTAATATTATACTGAAAAAAAAATAATGTAGCAACCATACGGGGTGCAAATCCGAATATCAAAATCCGAAATCCGAAACAAATTATAATTCTCAAAATCCAAATTTTCAAAAGTGTTTCGATTTTCGATATTCGTGCTTCGAATTTAATAAGTAGTTGTTATGCGCGGGCAGTGTAGGAGCCGTCGCGGGTGTCAACAATAATTTCGTCTCCGATGTCGATAAACAAAGGAACTTTGGTAGTTAAGCCGTTTTCCAGAGTAGCATCTTTATAAACATTGGTGGCGGAATTGCCTTTGACGCCGGGATTGGTATCCGTAACCCGGAATTTCATTTTCGGGGGAAGCGCCATGCTCAAGGCCTCCTCCTTATTAAAGCTAATTATTACTGTCTCCCCTTCTTTTAAATAATTGCTGCCGTATAAATTCTTGGTTAAAACGCTAATCTGTTCAAAAGTTTGCGGGTCCATAAAATAACAGGAATCATTGTCTTTGTACAGATATTGGAGTTCTTTTTTTTGGATTGTGACCGGCTCCACCTGTCCGTTGCTCCCATAAGTTTTTTCTAAAGTTGAGCCTTTTCTCAAACTTCTGACTTTTACCTGTACCACGGAGCTGGTTTTCCGAAGATGCATGTTGTTATAGGTTAAAACTTCAAAAATATCTCCGTGTTCCTCATAAGTTATCCCCGGCCTTAAAGACGTGACTGGAATCATAAGATGTAATTATAAAATATTTCGGAAGAATTGACAAGACTCTGTGAAATATTATATTATGTCCGTTATGGTTGAAAAAAGGAAAAATGGAAAGAATCATAATAGATTTGTCATTCCAGAGGAAAACATAGGATTATATAAAGGATTATCATATCAAGTGGGGATAAAGGCAAGGGAAGGAGAGCGGTTCAAAACTCATTCCGGTCCGGTTATCGTTGATAAGGGACATCTGGGGATCTGTGTTACAAAAACCAACAAGGATAAGAAAAAACAGTGAGACCGAAATCCCGAACTTCGAACCGGTTTGAATTTCTCAACGATATGTAATTACTACTTGACTGTGGGTATTTTATGTAGTAATATAGGCACTATATGTCGCAAATTAGATTAACCAAAACACCGGAACTAGAAGGTGTTTTAGCTTTTCTACGAAACAAGTACCGTTTATTGTCTGAAGCTGAGATTATCAAGATATCTCTCGCTGAGAAATATTTAAAAGAGGTAAATATTCCACTTGTAGATGAGGCGACGGAAAAATTGATTGCAAAAGGCCTTCAAAATATAAAAGAGGGAGAATATACTGACGTCAAAACTGAAGAAGAACTTGATAACTATCTTAGAACTATTTAAACGATTGTATGTATATCCTCCGTTTCCTAGACTCCTTTAAACATACTTATAACGCAATAGTAAAAGGAAATCAAGAAAAAGAGAAAAGGACAAAAAAAGCCTTAAATTTCTTAAGGCGAAAACCTTTTTACCCTTCGCTTAAATCACATAAAGTCAATACGAGAATCTTTGGGGAACGATGGAGTAGTTGGATCAGCGGAGACTTACGAATTATTTGGGATTTTGATCCGGAAGGAAAAATGAGAATCATCCTATTTGCAATAGTAACCCATACTGGAACGCACAGGGAATATAAATAAATTACGAAGATAATTTTGTTAAGATTTTGTGAGCCCGAAATCCCGACCTTCGAACCAATTTTATCAAAATACCAACAAATTTACTACTCCTTACAGCAATATGTTAAAGCTGTATTCGAATATTAATATTAAATGTGTTATAAAGTATATGTGAAAGGTCAAAAATTTTGGGATCAGACAGCTTCGGATTATGCTGGTGGACGAACTAAAGGTAGGAAATATATATTAGATCCAGCACTTTTTGAAATTATTGGAAATGTAGAAGGGAAGAAAGTATTAGATATTGCTTGTGGAGATGGTGCAATCACAGTATTTTTGGCAAAAAAGGGAGCAATATGCACTGGTATAGATTACTCTTCTAAGTTAATTGATATCGGTAAGAATAAAGCAAAAGAATTAGGATTATCTATAAACTTCAAGGTAATGGATGCAAGAAATATGGAAGCAATAAGAAATGAAGTACTTGATTTAATAGTAATTTCCCTACTTCTCCCTCACTTATCAAGTAAAGCAGATATTGAATCTGTAATTAAACAATGCGCACTTTTATTACATAAAGGAGGCAGACTAATTATAAGTGAACCACATCCGGCTTTTGATTTTTATATGAGAAATAAGTTAAGAATTGGCGATTTTGAATATTTCAGAAGTGGGCTGCCTTATGATTTCACGATGAATATAGATGGAAAAAAGCTAAGTTCAATTGCATATCACTGGACATTACAAGATTATTATTCTGCTATTGTTAATAACAATTTTCAGATCGATAAGATAATCGAACCTCGACCGCTTGATATAAGTAAGGGGTTGGATAGAAAATGGTATAAAGATAGGAGCAGTTACCCTTCATATATAATATTTGATTGTATTAAGAAATAGTCCTGTATTTATTAACCTGCACAAATGGTTCAAATCTCATCGGGGTATTCCATTTTCTGAACACATTCAGAGGCTAGTTTTATGTTAAAAACTGTGTGAGACCGAAATCCCGACCTTCGAACCAATTTTATATGAATATCTGAAGATTTACCAGAAGTTAAGACAATATGTCTTTAAAAGATTATCTATTATTTAGAAGCCACTGAGCTTTTATCACTTTAACTGCAAGCTCTTCGAGCTTAGATTCTGGTTCATATGTCGTTAAATAAGCGCAAACGCTCCCACAATTTGTATAGTTTGTCCCTTTAATTTTTCCTGCGGTACAATCAGCAGTGAAAATGACATTACTGATTTTTTTTCTCATCTCGTTTGGTATAGCAGAGCCATAGTAATCATTGCTTGGTTTTAAACCCTCTTTAGAACAAAGTTCTTTTATTTCCTGCAATGACATGCCTCCCTCTGCTTGATCTTTTTGCTGGCCATCTATAAATAGTCTTTGCAGATCACAATGACCATTTTTTAGGCAAAACTGATCCCTAATATTTCCTTTGATTTCTATTCCTATCATGATGTCGTAGTATAACTTATTAAGAAATATTTTCAAGTAGTGGTCGTCTGGTTTGAATCGCATCGGGGTGTGTCATTTTAATGACAAGTTGTGAAGCTGATTTTCTGCTTAAAAACTTTGTGAGCCGGCTGGGATTCGAACCCAGGACCAAGAGCTTAAAAGGCTCCTGCTCTACCACTGAGCTACCGACCCTTCTGCAAAGCAGAATTAAGGATGCTGTGCAATGTCTAATTATAACAATACTCTAATCTCTTGACAAGGGAAGTTAAACTGCATAATATAAGATCAAAGGCCCGCCTAAGTTTACTTTGCGACTTTTCAGTTCTATTCGAACACGTCGCAAAGGGCACTTGAGCGGCGGGTAAAAAGGAGGTGAAATAAAACATGACACAAGATATTGGTCAAACACTCCTTGCTTCTCTGAATAACGGTGTTGCAGTGGTAGGAAGTTTTGTGCCAAACTTAATCGCCGGAACGGTAGTTCTTCTTATCGGTATCATCATTGCTTCCATTCTCAAGCAAATAGTTTTAGGAATTTTCAAAGCTCTCAGGGTGGAGGCTTTGTTGAGGAAGTACGGTGTGCCCGAAGCAAATGAAGAGTTTTCCTGGTCGAACATCTTTGCCGAAATTGTCAGATGGTTTATAATTATTATTTTCTTACTTCCAACAGCAGACATTTGGGGACTTCCCAGAGTTGTAACGATTCTTAATGAATTCTTACTCTATCTCCCAAATGTTTTTGTTGCAGCCATCATTGCAGTTGTCGGCTTTGTGTTAGGAAGTCTGGCTCACAACCTGATTTTGGCATCAGTCAAAGGAATATCTTCAAATACGGCCAATAGGATTGCATCTGTTACCCGCTGGGCGGTAAATGTATTCGTAATCTTGGCAGTGCTTAATCAGTTGGGTGTTGCTACAGACTTGATCAGGATATTATTTACAGGTTTTGTAGCAATGTTGGCTATTGCAGGAGGTATTGCTTTCGGACTGGGCGGACAAAATAGCGCTAAAGAAATAGTTGAGGGACTTCGCAGGAAGTTAGAATAAATTAAAGTTTATTCTCCCGAGGCTCTTAAGTGAGTCTTGGGTTTTTTTAGGAAAGTTGGTATAATCAATAATGCTTGCCGCCATCGTTCCCGACGAATTTCATTCGTGCGGGATCCCGATGACACCGATCATCGGGGCTAGCGGTGCCGATGGATTTATCCATCGAGCATTCGCGATTAAATCGGAACCTAGGACCAAAATGTTTACGACTTATATATTAAGAAGTGATATTGACGGTAGACATTACATTGGCAGTACGACTGACATTAATCGCCGGCTTACAGATCACAATAAAGGACGTTCAAAGTATACAAAAAATCGGGGACCGTTTAAACTTATTTACAAAGAAGAATATGAAACGTTATCAGAAGCTCGAAAAAGAGAATTTTATTTAAAATCGCTTAAAAGCAGGGTTGCAATTGAAAATTTAATTAAACATCAAGCCTCCGTCGTCTAGCGGCCTAGGACATCTGGTTTTCAGCCAGAGAATCACCGGTTCGAATCCGGTCGGAGGTACAAAAGGCCAAAATTAACGTTCCGGGCAGCACGAAGCGTAAACGAATAGTTCTGAAAAGCCGAGCGCTAAAATTGGGAGGGGGTTCGAATCCCCATGGCGGTACACAACGGGCATACAAAATCCTATTCGAGAGAAAACTCTAATTCTGCGGAATAATTTAATCAATATTGGGAACGGAAGTACTCTTGAGATATTATTTTATAACTGTAGTTAGCCAGTAGGCTAGAATAAACAAGGGAAGCAACCACTTTAAATTTGGGTTTGTTTGAAAGAGACTCTTTGAAGATCTTCTAGTGACTTTTTTCTTTGCCATAAATATACTATGCAAAAAATAACATTGGTTGTCAATAACTAATTTTACTAAAAGATTTTTCTGATATACTAAGCAATCATGAGTATGCCTAGCGTTAAGCATGGTAGGTTTGCGGCCTTAAAATATCGGGATTTCCGGCTGTTATGGATTGCGCTGTTGATTTCCACTATTGGCTCTCAAATGCAGTTTGCCGCGATCAATTGGCATATTTACATAATTACTCACTCCGCTATTTCGCTTGGACTAATTGGACTTGCCAGATTTCTGCCAATCGCAATTTTTGCACTTCTTGCAGGAGCGGTTGCCGATGCCCATAATCGACGCAAAATCCTTTTTATTACCCAAATTACCTTAACAATACTCTCTTTCATTCTTGCTTTTGCCACCCTTAATAACACCGTGAATCCACTGATAATTTACATTGTTACTAGTCTATCTGCCGTAGCGGTTGCTTTTGACGCGCCTCCAAGACAAGCCATTATTCCCAGCCTTGTCCATAAAGACCACTTGGCTAATGCAATGAGTTTAAATGTAATTATGTTTCAAATGTCAATGGTTATTGGCCCTGCGTTAAGCGGTTTTGTTATCAAGCAATATGGGGTCGGAAGTATATATCTGATTAACGCTATTTCTTTTCTGGCAGTAATTACGGCATTAATTATGATGAAAACATCGGGAGAAATTGAAGGAAAACCGTCCAAGGTTTCTTTTGGTGCAATTCTCGAAGGTCTGATTTTCATTAAATCAAAAACTATTATCTGGTCGACAATGGTTCTGGACTTTTTTAGCACTTTCTTCTCATCGGCAAATTCTCTTTTGCCCATTTTTGCAGAAACAATTCTCCATGTCGGACCAATTGGTTTTGGTATTTTATACGCTGCACAATCAATTGGCGCTGTTTTGACCGGATACGTCATGGCATTTATTGGAAAAATTAAAAATCAGGGAAAACTTCTTCTTTTGGGCGTTTTCATTTATGCTTTGGCTACTATAATGTTCGGATTATCCAGATATGTTTGGCTGTCATTTTTAGCCCTTTTCTTGGTTGGCGCAGGGGACAGTATTAGCACCGTCATCAGGAACACTATTCGTCAACTCATGACGCCGGATTACATTAGGGGGAGAATGACATCAATTAACATGATCTTTTTTATGGGAGGGCCTCAGCTTGGAGAATTTGAAGCGGGACTTCTGGCCGGAGCAATCGGGGCTCCCTTATCTGTTGTTGTAGGGGGAGTGGCAACAGTAATAATCGCCGGAGCAGTCGCGCTTAAAGTTCCCATTCTTCGAAAATACGCCGGGGAAAAATGATAAAATATAAAGAATGCTTAGGTTATATAATTCACTTTCCAAAAAGAAGGAGCCTTTTGCTTCCTTAATGTCCAAAAATGTCAGCTTGTATGTTTGTGGCATTACTCCTTATGACACCACTCATTTAGGCCATGCTTTTACCTACATCTCGTTTGATATTTTGGTAAGAGTGTTAAGACACAACGGTTTCAAAGTTAATTACACGCAAAACGTAACAGATATTAACGACCGGGACAATGATATTTTGAAAAAGGCAAGAGAGCAGAATACTTCCTGGGTAGAACTTTCCGACTTTTGGACTGGTAAATTTTTACAAGATATGTCCTCCCTAAACTGGCTAAAGCCCAACAATTACATTAAAGCCTCCGAATATATCGGTCCAATGATTATTTTAATTAATAAACTTTTGCAAAACGGTTTAGCTTATCAAAAGAACGGAAGCGTATATTTTGACATTTCCAAAAAAAAGGATTTCGGCAAATTATCAAAATTAACCAGAAACGAAATGTTAAAAATTTCCAAAGACTTCGACGAAAATATAGAGAATCCGGATAAAGTTGATCCTTTGGACTTTACCCTTTGGAGAGCAGAAGAAACAAATCAGCCTTCCCACATCCCTTCTTTTGAATCCCCATTCGGGCGAGGCAGGCCGGGCTGGCATATTGAATGCTCCGCAATGGCAATTTCCACGCTTGGTGAGCAGATTGATATTCATGGGGGAGGAATTGATTTAATTTACCCCCATCATGAAGCGGAAATTGCTCAAAGTGAAGGCGCAACCTTAAAAACACCTTTTTCCAGATTTTGGATGCATAATGCGCCTGTTTCATACAAAGATGAGAAAATGTCTAAGTCTTTGGGCAATTTAATTATGGTTTCCGATCTTCTCAAGAATTATTCGCCTAATGCGATTCGTTGGTACCTCTTATTACATCATTACCGGCAGCCGTTTGAATTTTTTGATAAGGATTTAAAAAAATCCGAAAATGATTGTTTAAAAATTCAAAAATATATTAACCATCAAAGTTCAAATACCGAAATTGATGAAAATATTTTCAATAAATTTATCAACGCTCTTGAAGATGATTTGAATACTCCCATAGCGCTTCAAATTATTACTGAAACTGTTAAAAATAAAGGTTCAGTCTCGACGTTAAAAAAATCCCTCTCTCTCCTCGGGTTCTTGGTCTGATGCTAGCGGATAGGGTGTATAATAAGGTCTCCATGAGAGGTTTTTTTGCAATAATTTTTATTGCAATATTATTCTTATCAGTTGTAACCGGTCATGTAATTCAAAACTTTTTTCATAATATGGAAAAAAAAGCAGTGAAAAGCGAATCCATTTCCTTAAAATTTATTCCTACTTCTACACCCACAACAACCTTATCCCCAACTCCATCTCCGTCCCTATCGCCCTCGACTAATCCAGCAGTTATTCTCAAAAAAAAATTGTATACAGTTGCAATTTTTGGGGATTCTATGGTAGATACCATGGGGGAGAATCTCGAATATTTACAAAAAGCCTTGGTAAATAAGTACCCTAAAACTACGTTTAAATTATATAATTATGGGATAGGAGGCCAAAATGTGGAGCAAGGGCTTGCTCGTTTCGAAAGTTCATTTGTGAATAGAGAACGCAATTTCCCTCCAATTCCGACGCTTAATCCCGATGTATTGATTATTGGGTCTTTTGCTTATAATCCTTTTTCAACTCATGATAGAAACCGACATTATTCACTTCTCAAGGAACTGATTGCGAAAACGAAAAGTTTATCTTCCCGTATCTATCTTTTGGCAGAAATAGCCCCTTTAGAAACAGGCTTTGGAAAAGGAAAAAATGGGGTCAACATGCCGGAAGGGACAGCGCTTGAACAAGCCAAGCACATTATTGAACAATTAGATAACGTTATTAATTTATCCGTTGCCGAAAAGATTTCCCTTATTAACGTATATTACAATTCTAGGATTGATGGAGCATATGGTGATCCATATTTAGTAAACACGGATGATGGTATTCATCCATCAGTTGCAGGCCATATCTTTACCGCAGAATTGACTATTGATAAAATAAAATTTGATTAATCTTATGATAGGAATAATAAATTTTCTAGTAATCGCAATTCTTATTACTACGCAATGTTGCAAAAATGCTTATGCAATTGAAGATCCGCTTTCTATTCCTAACAATAAATTCGGTGTTCACATACTTTTTACCACAGAGCTATCTGACGCTTCAAGACTGTTTAATTCAAATGGCGGAGACTGGGGTTACGTAACAATTCCTATCCAGGCCGGAGACAGAGATCTTGAAAAATGGCAAAGATTCATGGATGACGCAAGAGAGCTACACGTTATTCCGATAATTCGTTTGGCGTCTGAGAATTATTATTTTGATACGAAAGTTTGGCGAAAATCACATTACGACGATATTTTAGATTTTGCCAATTTCCTGAACTCCTTAGAATGGCCGGTAAAAAACAGGTATATAGTAGTTTTTAACGAGGTTAACAGAAGTGACGAATGGGAAGGAAATTTAAATCCCGCAGAATATGCAAACATACTAGGATATGCTGTTTCAGCCTTTAAATCTTTAAATGATGATTTTTTTATAATTTCTGCGGGGCTTGACAATGCAGCGCCAAATATTAACGGAAAATATATGAATGAATATGATTATATGCTTGCAATGAATGATGCGGTTCCTGGTATTTTTGATTTAGTAGATGGATTGGGAAGTCATTCATATCCGAATCCCGGGTTCAGGCAGATGCCGTATATTTTGACCAGTCAAAGCATCTATAGTTTTAATTTTGAGAGAAATTTAGCCTATAGATTAAGCGGTAAGAATTTACCTGTTTTTATCACGGAAACCGGTTGGTCAAAAGAAGAATTGGCGGAAAATCAAATTGCAGAATATTTTAAATACGCATTCAAGCATGTCTGGTCTGACAATTATATTGTCGCTGTAACCCCTTTTCTGCTTCAAGGGGGGCAAGGACACTTTTCTCAATTTTCTCTAATCAATGAGAATGGAGAAAAAAGTAAAATTTTTCTTGCCCTTGCCAAAATTCCAAAAACAAAAGGCAATCCTACGGTAAATTACAATACGGATGTTTCTTCAAACAGTATATCTAAAAAACTTCCTCTAAAAACTTTTCCCAAAACATTACAATATAAAAATATACCTTTGGAAAAAAACAATATTATCTCCGATTTTTTCAAATGGCTCCTGAGGCTATCTATCTAGCATTTATGGTATAATACGACATGGTCAAAAATATACTAGCAGTAGGAAAAGACACCTCAAACGAGTTATTAAACAGTCTTACGCATGGGGAAATAAAAATTCAAGAATCAATAATGCTTATCAGAGATTTTTTGGAGGAAAAACCATCTGCAGAGTACAGTCTGGTTATCGGTACAGATTCTCATGAAAAAGAAAATAATGGGGATTCTAAAACTATAAATTTGGTTACTGCTGTATTAATCCATAGACGGGGATATGGGGGCAAATACTTCTGGAGAAGAAAAAATATGGCAAATATTCATTCTCTTCGGGAGAAAATTTATGCCGAGACACTTGAATCGCTTAATTTTGCCTTATTTTTTGTTCCAATGCTACGGAAAGCACTTAATGGTAACTCTCCCCTTTATAACTTGGAAATTCATATTGACGTCGGAGAGCATGGGGATACAAGAGATATGATCAAGGAAGTTGTGGGCATGGTTACGGGCAATGGCTTCGTAGCAAAAACAAAACCTCACGCATACGGAGCTTCTTATGTGGCGGATAAGCATACCTAAAAAACGAAAAAGTCAAAACGCAAAAGTCAAAACTGCTAAAACCTTGGAATGGGAAGATGCCGGAGAAGTTAAGAAAGATATTGATAAAATGTTGAAAGTTTTAGATTTTTCCAATATTGACCCTTCAAGGATTTTTTGTTTCCGGACCTTTGGATCGAAATCCAGATCCTATGCAAGAATTTGGGCAATGCCTAAAATATTTCAAAGAGCCTTGAATATTAAACCAGCATATATTATAGAAGTTTTATCTCGTTATTATGATAAGCTATCTCCGGACGAAAAGAAGAAAGTATTGATTCATGAGCTCTTGCATATCCCAAAAAACTTTTCAGGCGCTCTCTTGCCGCACCGCAGCCGGCATCGTCATTTGCAATCAGAGGTAAACAAGTTGTTCACGCAGTACAAAAAATTTAGATAATTTAGTCATTAGAAATTGATTAAAAATTTAAAATTGAAAATTAAATTATGATTACAATTATCCACGGAGACGATATCTCCAAGTCACGAGAATATTTTAATGAATTAAAACAGAAGTATAAAGATTTTATTTTGTTTGACGGAGGTAAGCTAACGATTGCAGATCTGGTACAGAATATTGAAGGGTCATCTCTTTTTGGCAACTCAAAAGTTATTTTTATTGAAGAATTTTTAACAAAATTAAAAAAAACGAACAGAGAGTCCAAGGAAATTCATGATTTCATATCCAAAAACGTTAAATCTTCTGTTTTTGTCTTATGGGAATCGAAAGAAATAGCAAAAAGAAATTTATCTTCATTTAAGGGCGCTATCGTTAATTATTTTAAGTTACCCAAGAATATATTTTTATTTTTAGATAATCTAAAACCCAATAGCTCAAGAAGTCTTCTTAATTTTTTTCATCAGGCAATTTCTAGCGGAATAAAAGAAGAATTAATTCTATTTATGCTGCAAAGACAATTCAGGATACTCTTGGGGTTATCCGAGCCATCCGATAATGAACCCATTGACGAAATAACCCGCCTTGCCCCCTGGCAAATGGGTAAATTGGAAAAACAGGCGAGGTTTTTTGATCAATTAAGTTTGAAAAAAATATATAAAAAATTGTACGAAATCGAAATCGGCTCAAAAACCGGAGGCCTACCTCTGTCTCTATCCCAATCCATTGACTTTTTACTCTTGGAAATGTAACATAAAAAAATGAATATAAACCCCGGAATATTCAAGGGTTACGATATCCGAGCAATTTATCCAAAAGATATCAATGAGGAAAATATAGTTTTGATTGTTAAGGCAATTTATACTTTCCTTGTCAAAGACTACGGGGAAAAGAAGCCTTTTACGTTGGTTGTGGGGACAGATATGCGTACCTCATCCCCCTCCCTTACAAAAGTCGTGATAGAAACCTTGGAAGGTTTGGGCGCAAACATAGTTGATGTTGGAATTGTTTCTACGCCAACATTTTATTTTTCTGTTTCTCATTATGGATATGATGCCGGAATTCAAATTACAGCGTCTCACAATCCAAAAGAATGGAACGGTCTAAAAATTGTTCAGAAAGGCGAAAAAGGTCTTATAAAGATAGGTAAGCCTACAGGGCTTGAGGAGATTAAGCAAATAGCGCTTGGAGGAAAATTTATTCAACCCAAAGGTAAAGGAACTGTCTCGCAAAAAAGAGGAATTTTAGATGATGAATTTGTTAATTCGCTAAGAATCGCCGGCAATCCTAAGATAAAGATGTTTAAGATTGTGGCCGATGCTGCTAATGCCATGGGGTCTCAATATATTAACGCTGTCGCAAGGAAAATTCCAATGGATCTAGTCAGGATGAACTTTAAATTAGATGGAACATTCCCCGCCCATCAGCCGGATCCCCTTCAAAAAGAAACGTTAGTTGATTTACAGAAAAGAGTCGTTCAGGAAAAAGCAGATTTAGGCCTTGCCCCTGATGGAGATGGAGATCGTTTATTTTTCATTGATGAGAAAGGAAATATTGTGCCGCCGACAATTATTACCTCTATCGTTGCGAAAGATTTGCTTAAAAAAAACAAAGGCGCCCAAATTCTTATAGATATACGTTATATCTTCACTCCAAAAAAAATAATTCAAGAAAATGGCGGAAAAATGATGATTACAAGAGTTGGACACGCATATATTACCGAAGCTATGAATAAATATGGCGGAATTTTTGCCGGTGAATCATCCGGGCACTATTTTTTTAGGGAAACAGGAAATTCCGAATCTCAAATTCCCATGATACTTACCGTACTGAAGGTTTTATCTAGTAAGAATAAACCATTTTCAAAAATTGTAAAAGATTATACGAGGTCCTATGAATCGGGAGAATTTAATTTTAAAGTAAAAGATGGAAAAGCTATAATTGCAGCCGTGAAGGAGAAATACAAAGACGGTGTTTTGGACGAAATGGATGGAATCGCAGTAAATTATCCAACCTGGAGATTTTCCGTCAGAACTTCAAACACAGAGCCATTATTGAGATTAAATGTTGAGTCATATTCCAAAAAAGAAACCGAACGAAAAAAATCAGAATTAATAAGGCTTATCAAAAGACTCTCATAGGAATTGCTAACTCCCCTTGATAATTTTGGGAAATTCCGCATAATAAATAGTATGAGGTTAAATCATCACATCGTAGATTTATCGCAAGTTTTTAAAACGGATGAAGATCTGGTCGGCAAAAAAGCACAAGAACTCGGAATGCTCTGGAAATTAGGAATTCCGCTTCCGAAAGGATTTGTAATTACGATCAATTTCTTTAAAGAATTCTTACGGCTAATCGATATTGATAAAAATATATATAAAACTCCGTTCCTAAAACACCCTGCGCTATCTAATTCAACCGATAATTTGCTTCAAAGACATATAATGCATAGCCATATTCCGCAAATATTGGTTTCGGAATTACATAATTACTATAAAAATCTATCGGGATTATTTAAGAACCGCCCCTTAAATATTTTTTCATCATCTTCCGACAATAAATCTATTGTTTTTACAAATATAAAAGGCGATACGAATTTAATTCTAAAAATAAAAACGATTTGGGCTTCATCTTTCAAAAACCCTGTTGCAATTGTAGTACAAGAAGAAATTAAAGCCGGAGTAAAAGGAAAGATTGTAACAGGCAATCCTGTCTTCGATAAGAGATTAACTAAGGTGCAAATGGATAAATTAAACGATTACTGCAAAATAATCCAAAAACACTCTTATTTCCCAAAAGAAATTGAATATATTGTAATAAAAGACAAAATTATCATCACAAAAGTCAATCCTTTTACAGGAATAGTAAACAAATTTGACAATAAAGCCACGTCTTATAAAACCCCCAAAATCATCGCTAAAGGAGTCTCAATTAATCCGGGAATAGTTACGGGACGTGTTAAAATTTTAAATAATTTCAATTATGACCCGAAAATAAAAAATGGCGATGTAATTGTACTTCATAATCTCGATCACTCATTGTTTGGTATGATGAAAAATGCGAAAGCTGTAGTTGTTGATTCATTCTTGCCAAACTCCTATGAAAAATTTCTTTACAGAAAAGATTTTCATATTCCCACAGTAGAGGGAGTCAAAAATGCGACCCGGGTGTTTCAAAACGGCAATATTGTTACTGTTAATGGAGTGAGTGGAGAAATATATTCCGGTGGACTAATATATTAATAATAGCTGAAGTATGACAAAAATAAAAGCAGTTGATGCACGGGAAATCCTTAATGCCAAAGGACTTCCGACAATTGAGGCAACAATTATACTCAATGATGGAAAAATTGGAGTAGCTTCATGTCCGACTGGAGAAAAAATAAGTAACTATGAAGCAGTTGCCTTAAAAGATAATGACCAAAATACTTTTGAAGGCCAGGGAGTAAGCAAAGCAATAAGCAATATTAAAAATGTTATTGCCCCTGCCCTAATAGGAAAAGAGGCGGAACGTCAGCCGGAAATAGACAAGATTATGATTGATCTTGACGGTACGCAAAACAAATCACGCCTTGGAACGAATGCTACTTTGGCAGTGTCGATGGCGGTTGCAAAAGCCGGTGCAGAAAGCTCCGTACTTCCTCTTTTTCTGTATCTTAGGCAATTTATAAAAAAAGATCGCGAAGCGCTTAAGATTCCTACCCCAATTTTTAATCTTATTGATGGAGCAAGAGGCCATTCAGCGGATTTTCATGAATTTCTGATTGTTCCTGCCTCGTCAAAATCTTATTTGGAATCTATCCAAATCGGAGAAGCAGTCCGGAAATCGCTCAAACAGGTTATTGAAACAAAATATGCCAGGATGCTGGATGAATACGAAGAAGGATTCACTCCCGATCTGACAACAAATAAAGAAGCATTTTCTTTAATTGAGCAGGCAATCGGAAATACCTATGTCAAGCTTGGCTTTGATGTTTTCTTTGGATTAAATAGCCGGGCTTCAAGCTTTTTCAAGAATGGAAATTATCATCTTAAAGATAGTGCTACGGCTCTATCCTCAAAAGATCTCATAAGTTATTACGAAGAACTAAATCGGAATATTCATCTTTTATATTTAGAGGATCCTTTGTATCAGGATGATTGGGAGGGATGGACATCACTTTTTGAAAAATTGTCCGGCACAACTATAGTTGCCGGGGGCGACCTTATCGCAACCAACCCATATAGGCTGCAAATGGCTATTGACAAAAAAGCCGTCAACGCCATTGTGGTGAAACCAAGCCAGATAGGTACGGTCATCGAGTCTTTGGCGGTCGCGGAAGCAGCTAAAGAAACAGGCTTAAAAGTAACTGTTTCCCATAGAGAGAGTGAGACGAATGATGATTTTTTGTCTGATTTTTCAGTTTCGGTTTCGGCAGATTACATTAAAATAGGCAGTTTAGCCAGGGGTGAGAATATTGCGAAATACAATAGACTTTTGCAAATAGAAAATCAGTTAAAAATTTTATAAAGAAAGTGTGGCGAATTTAATTTTGGTCAGACACGGAGAATCGGAATGGAACGCAAAGGGCCTGTGGACAGGGTTAACCGATATTGGTTTAAGTGAAAAAGGAATACAGCAGTCCAGGTTTGCCGGAGAAAAGTTAAAAGGCATGTCTATTGATCTTGCTTTTGCGTCCGTATTGATACGTGCAAAGCAAACACTTGATGAGATAAAAAATGTTTTAAAAATAGATATTCCTACTTTCGAAGACAAAGCTTTAAACGAACGCGATTACGGAATTTATACGGGAAAAAATAAGTGGGAAATTCAAAAAGAAGTCGGAAACGAACAATTTTTAAAAATTCGCAGAAGCTGGGATTCACCAATTGAAAATGGAGAAAGCTTGAAAGACGTATATGATCGGACAATCCCCTATTATCAAGCTGAAATTTTGCCAGAATTGAAAAAAGGTAAAAATGTTCTTATCATTGCCCACGGAAATTCCCTAAGAGCTCTAATCAAATATCTTGAAAACATTAACGATGAAGGTGTATCAGAATTGGAAATTGAAGTCGGTGAAGTTGATTTATTTGAAATTGACAATAATGGCAACGTCATCTCCAAAAAAATCCTCTAATTATTAAGATTAAATAAAATAACAAACTCGCCTCTTGGAATGGTTTTGGTAAAGTGTTCAACCGAGAATGAGATTCTTTCGCGGCGGATTTCTTCATAAATTTTAGTTAGCTCTCTGCAAATGACAATATCGATGTCGCCGAAGATTTCTGTCATTCCTTCAAGAGTTCTAATTAAGTGATGCGGTCCTTCGAAAAGAATAATGGTGGTTTTGATTGGTAATTTTATGAGATTTTCAAATAATGTTTTTCTGTGGCCGGGTTTTTTCGGGGGATATCCGATAAATAAAAATTTATCTGTTGGTAAACCTGAAACGGTCAGAGCTGCAATTGCCGAGGAAGACCCGGGAATTGATTCAACTTTAATCCCCTCCTTAATGCATTCGCGAACAAGTTTGAATCCCGGATCGGAAATTGTCGGAGTTCCCGCGTCTGATACCAAAGCAATGCTTAGTCCATTTCTTAAGGCGTTAATCACTTCCGGAATTCTCTGCAATTCATTTTGCTCATAATAAGAAATCAGCCTAGGTTTAGGTATTTTTTTTTGCAAGGCGTCCCCTTTCGAGGCTAGATTTTGCAGAAGTAAACCGGTTTTACGTGTATCTTCACAGACAACTGCATCTACGCTTTGCAAAATTTTAATTGCACGCAGAGTGATGTCTTGCATGTTGCCGATTGGTGTTGCTACAATGTATAGAATTCCCATGATTGAATTGTTGTCAGGCTTTATTATACAACTTATCCAATCCTCAGGCTATCTTGGCGTATTCCTACTCATGGCTTTAGAATCGGCTTTAATACCTATCCCATCCGAGGTAACAATGCCTTTTGCGGGATATTTGGTAACTACAGGTCAATTTTCTTTTATAGCTGTTATCGTCGTCGGAGCCTTAGCGAATTTAGTAGGATCTTGGCTTGCCTATGCAGTTGGATATTTTTTGGAGGAGACAATAATCGTCAGCTTAATTAAAAAATATGGCAAATTTATTTTAATCACTATCCACGAATACGAACGCTCTCTGAAATGGTTTAATAAATATGGTGATAAAATTGCTTTTTTCAGCCGTATGCTTCCTGCAGTCAGGACATTTATCTCCTTGCCTTGCGGGTTAGCTGAGATGAATTTTTGGAAATTTTCAATTTACACATTTCTTGGCTCTTTAATTTGGTCAGCATTTTTAACTTATATCGGAGTTTATCTTGGGAATAAATGGAATACAATTGGTGTATATTTTCATCGATTCGACTTAATCTTAGCGATTTTGCTGATCTTCGCTATATTATTTTACGTCAACCACAAACTCAAAATAATAAAATTCAAAAAGCAGTAATTTTAGGAGAATTTGCGGACAATTCCCACAGCTTTTCCCTGAATTAAAAGGGTATTCGGGTAAATCGGTGCCATTTCTGCATTAGCAGGTTTCAAAACAATCTTTCCATTTTCATTAAAAAATCTTTTTAAAGTCGCCATATTATTATCAACTAAAGCAACCACAATATCTCCATTTGTCGCCGTTTCTGCTTTTTCAATAACCACAAAATCTCCGTCAAATATCCCATCCTCAATCATGGAATTGCCTTTGACCTGCAAAACATAAGCGGTTTTTTTGCCGGATATCATTGATGCCGATACATGAAATGTAGCATTGGGGTCGCTGTGAGGCTCCAGGGGCTTTCCTGCGGCAATATAGCCCATCAGAGGAAGCTCTATTGAAGCGGTACTTCCTAACAGAGAGAATGTAACTTTCTGATCAACAATTTTAAGCACTCTGTTATTCCCATCAACTTTTTGGATATAGCCCTTATCAACCAAAGACTTAATTAACGAATGAACCGTAGAATTGCTTCTGTGTCCTGTAGCTCCCGCTATCTCCTTAAGCGTTGGAGAATAGCCAAATTGTCTTTGAAATTGGGCAAGGTATTCCAAAACTTCTCTTTCTTTTTTGTAAATTACTCCCGGCATAATATTGTCATGTTGAATTTATTTCAGCATCTACTATTTTATACGAAATATTCGAGTATTTTGTCAAGATGTCAAAGGTATACAAACGTATGGTAAAATAGATCACTATGAAATTTAAGCTGAAGTCGGATTTTAAACCGACCGGAGATCAGCCGCAGGCAATCGAAAAACTGGTGAAAAACATTGAAAACAATGTCCGGAATCAGGTTCTGCTAGGCGTGACCGGATCTGGTAAAACTTTCACCATGGCTAATGTAATTCAAAAAGTTCAAAAACCAACACTGGTAATTTCGCATAATAAAACTCTGGCCGCACAACTTTATCAGGAATTCAGGGATTTTTTCCCGCAAAATGCCGTTTCCTATTTTGTCTCCTACTACGATTATTACCAGCCCGAAGCTTATATCCCGCAAAGCGACACCTACATCGAAAAAGAGGCGGAAATTAATGAGGAAATTGATAAATTACGGCTTTCCGCAACAACCAATTTATTAACTAGAAAAGATGTAATTGTTGTTGCTTCGGTCTCCTGTATTTACAATTTAGGCTCCCCGGTTGAATACGGAAAATTTGTCATGGAGCTAGTCCCCGGAATGAAGACTGATTTAAAATCTATCATGATCCGTCTGACCGACCTGCAATACGAACGCAATGAATATGCTTTCGCCAGAGGCGGTTTTCGGGTTAGAGGCGAATCAATTGATCTTTTTCCGGCTTATAAAGACACAGGAATTAGAATTGAGCTTAAAAAGAATAAGCTCTATAAACTTTCTGAGTTTAATTCTTTAACCGGCGACACAATTGCAATTTTGAAGGGTACGGTGATTTATCCTGCCAAACATTATATGACTGATCCGCATACTTACAATAATGTGTTTCCGATAATCAGAAAAGACATGGAAACACAAGTTAAATTTTTAAAAAGCGTTGGTAAAAATTTGGAAGCCCACAGGCTGGAACAACGGACGAATTTTGATTTGGAAATGATCAAAGAAGTAGGCTACGTCAATGGAATTGAAAATTATTCGCGTTATTTTGACGGTAGAGCGCCCGGCCAGCCGCCCTATACCTTACTAGACTATTTTAAGCATGCATCAAAAAACTTCCTGACAATTATTGATGAATCACATATTACAATTCCACAAATAAGAGGAATGTACAACGGAGATCAATCAAGAAAGAACACTTTAATTGATTATGGTTTCCGTCTTCCCTCCGCATTGGACAACCGTCCGCTCAAATTTACTGAATTTATGCAAAGAGTTAACCAAATTACTTATGTCAGCGCCACTCCTGACGAGTACGAGTTATCTTTAGCCAAAGACAATCCGTCAGCTGACGGAGCGGTTGTCGAACAATTGATTCGCCCAACCAATTTGGTTGATCCGAAAGTAATTATCAAACCAACCAAAGGACAAATTATAGATCTGATTGATGAAATTAATAAAAGAGTTGCCAAAAAACAAAGAATTTTGGTAACTACCTTAACCAAACGAATGGCGGAAGAGCTTTCCAGTTATTTGGAAGAACAAAATGTTAAAGTCGCGTATCTGCACTCCGACATTCAAACGCTAGAGAGACAAGATATTTTGGATAGATTGAGAAAAGGCGAATACGATGTCCTGGTTGGAATTAATTTGCTGCGTGAAGGATTGGATCTACCCGAAGTTTCTTTGGTTGCGATTTTGGATGCGGACAAAGAAGGATTTCTGCGCAGTAGAACATCGCTTATTCAAACTATGGGAAGAGCGGCCAGACATGTTGATGCGGAGGTAATTATGTATGCTGACAATGTCACAGGTTCGATGAAAAATGCAATTAATGAGGTTGAAAGACGCAGGAATATCCAGCTGAAATACAACAAAAAATATCACAAAAAACCAATCGGAATACAAAAACAAATTAGAGAAAAATTAATTGACGAAGAAATTACGGAAAGTAAAAATTACAAAGGCAGTTTGAATTTTTATCTTGACCTTGCCAAAAAAGAAGTTTTGCTTCCTGACGAAAGGGAAGATTTGATTAAAAAGTTACGAAAAGAAATGAAAATTGCCGCCCAGACTTTGAATTTCGAAAAAGCCGCATTTCTCCGCGACCAAATCAAATCTTTAAAATTATCTTAAACTTCAATCTTGCAACTTACCCGTGAGGAAATAGCCCAACATCGCCGATAGTAATGTCTATTTTACTACCAATCTTATTATGAAACTCTAAAAAGGTTGCTTCCTCAGTTGCGCCTGCCGCCGATTTATTGCACAATTCTTGCCTAATATCCTCTCTTCGTTTTTCTTCAATGGGATCATCAGACTTAAGATAGACCTTCCAATCCGTTGCTAATACAACAGGACGCTGAAAAACACCAACAATGGTGTCCCCGATTATTGCTCTCACCGTTTTTACGTCAGTGAATGTTTCAAGTTCGCCCATTTCAATACAATACTAACATTATATCTTCAGAAATGCAATTCAAAATTTCAAAATCCGCTGATGTTGCGGGTGAGTTCGATATTTTCAGCTTTATTTCCGTTTAAAATTACCGATACCGCGTCTATTCTTAAACTTTCAGGGAGTTTGGGATGAGTCATTTTGTAGTATTGCGCAGTTCTAATTAAAAATCTTAACTTCCAAGGAGTAATTGATTCTAACGGCGACCCAAACAGACTGGAAGTCCGCGTTTTGACCTCAATAAATGTCAAAACGTCTCCGTCTTTTGTTTTTTCAGTTGCTATAATATCGATTTCCCCGTATCCTTTTCTGAAATTCCTTTCAATAATTTTGAAGCCTAATTTCTTGATGTAATCGCAGGCTATATTTTCTCCGAGTATTGCAGTAGGATTTACTATTCTCACTTTAAGCCGGTTTGGGTAATCTTAAGTAGTAAAGTTTGGCGCGTCTGATTTTCTTTTTGGAATGCTCTTTAACTTCAACTTTTTCGATGTTTGGGGATTTAACCGGAAAGATTTTCTCAACACTTATGCCTCCGACAATTTTCATTACCGTAAAGCTTTGGTTTTCCCCTCTGCCTTTAAATGCCAAAACCGTGCCTTCAAAAATCTGAATTCTGGATTTGTCTCCCTCTTTGATTCTTTCGTGAACGCGGATAATATCTCCCGGAACAAAATCTACATCTTTAATCATAAACGACATTATACCAAATATTTATATCGGTGTCATTACTACATTTCAGCGCAGGCTTCGATGAAGCCGAGGAAAATTGGATGAGGTCTTAAGGGACGGCTTTTGTATTCAGGATGCCCTTGGGTTCCGAAATAAAACGGGTGTTTATTTTTCGGAAGTTCGATTATTTCCACCAAATTTTCCACAACTGACCTGGCCGAGATAACCAGTCCTGATTTTTCAAAATCTTTAGTATATTTATCGTTAAATTCATACCTGTGCCGGTGTCTTTCCGAAGTTAAGTTTTTTGCTTTGTTAATAAAATCATTATATTTAGCATATAGCTCGTAAGCGCGGGTTCCTTCTTTGACTTTCGCATCCCAACCACCAAGCCTCATTGTTCCTCCATAAGCCCGTCTTTTCATCAGCTCTTTTTGGCTTGGGATTAAATGGATAACCGGATGTTTTGTTTTTGGATCATTTTCTGTAGTATTTGCATCCTTAAATCCCAAAACATCCCGAGCATAAGCAATAGCTGCCAATTGCATTCCATAACAAAGGCCAAGATAGGGAATTTTGTTTTTTCGGGCATAAGAAGCAGCTGCAATCATTCCTTCCGACCCTCTTTCTCCCCAGCCAATCGGCACGATTATTCCGACTGGGCTTCCGATTAATTTTTCCGCCCCTTCCTGTTCCACTTTTTCGGCGTTAACCCAGCGAGTTTTTGCTTTTACACCTAGGTAATATGCCGCATGGTCAATGGCGTCAAATAATGCCGCGTAAGAATCTTTCAGCTGATAATCCCCTGTTCCAAAATATTTTCCGACAATCGCAATTTCTATATCCTTAGTCTTTTTGGAATTTACTTTCTTTAAGAATTCTTTCCATTCTATTAGTTTTGTACTTTTCGTAGACATTTTTAATTTCTCCAAGATTTTTTTATCCAATTCCTGATCATGCAGCATCAACGGAATTTCATATGCGGATTTCATATCAGGGTTAGAAATAATATCTTCAGGACGCATATTGCAAAAGAGTGCAAATCTATCTCGTCTTCTTTGATCTAAATATTTTTCCGATCTGGCAATTATAAAATCGGGTTGAATTCCCATTGAGTTAAGAGTTCTAACCGAAAGTTGAGCCGGCTTGGTTTTCGGTTCCCCCAAATGAATTGGGGTTGGTACATAGGTTACATGAATATGAATAACGTCGCCCGGATTTTTTAAGGTCATTATTCTTGAAGCTTCGTAGTAAAAAACATTTTGATATTCTCCTGCTGTACCTCCTAATTCTATGATTACCACATCTGTTTTTGTTTTTTGGGCCAAATGCTTAATTCGCCTGATGATTTCATCCGTGATATGCGGTATTGCTTCCACATCTTCACCATGATATTCAAATCGTCTTTCCCGATCAATAACTGTTTTATAAATTTGACCCATCGTTATGAAATTATCTTTTCCCATATCTTCATTGAGAAATTTTTCATAAGTGCCAATATCCATGTCTGTTTCGGTCCCATCTTCACACAGGAAGGTATCGCCATGTTCAATAGGGTTAATTGTTCCCGCGTCAATATTCAGATAATTTTCGAATTTCATTGGGGCGACTTTATATCCTGTTGATTTGAGAAGAAGCGCTATAGAGGCTGCGGTTGTACCTTTGCCAATGCCTGAAATTACACCACCGGATACAAAAATGTATTTAGTCCTTTTCGTAGGGTGCACGATTTATTTTATCAGAAGGTTTGGTTCTCGTCAATGGGGATTTTTGGAGCGGTGGAGGGGAATCGAACCCCCGACATTCTCCTTGGGAAGGAGACATTCTACCGCTGAATTACCACCGCGATAATTAACTTTATTTTATCACAAAGATTTAGTAATTTTTTTTACCGCGGAATTTTAAAGAAGTTTCCGGGGTGAATTAAATTCGGATTTACGAGTTCATTCGCTTTCGCAATTTCCGGCCATCTGAATCCGTCGCCATAGGCTCTGACTGCAATGTCCCATAAATTATCTCCTGCAACCACGGCATAAGTACCTCCGGTGATTGAGCCATTTTGAATAACAGAATTTTGTGCTTGCAGATTTGAGTCTTGCTTTTGCGTAATTTCCTTTCGGTCAAGAGAGGGAATTATCAATTTATCTCCCGAATAAATTAATCCGGGATTTTCCAATTTATTTGCCTTGGCAATATCAACCCATTTGTAACCATCTTTATAAACATTTTCTGAAATGCTCCAGAGGTCATCGCCAGCATTTACAGTGTACGTTGACGAAGTATTTGAATTTTGTTCTGCTTTTGATACATCTTTTGTCGAACTTGTTTGCGTATTTCTATTTACTCTTGCAAAAGAAATAAATAAAATTCCTGCAATTAAAACAACAATTGCACCTAAAATGAGATTTGTGTATGATTCTGTAAACCTCAAGCGACTTACAATTCCTTTTTGTATATCTTTCTGTATTTTTGCCTTTACAGTTTTTCTCCTGGACTTTTTATTTATTTTTGGCATAGAAGCATTTTTATTCGAGGCAGTTCTTGTGGCAGGATTATACAACTATTATTTTAAAAAGGCAATAGCTGAAATATTTTGAGGTATTACGCTGCGGGATCGGCGGGACTCGAACCCGCAACCTCCTCCGTGACCCCACAGATTGCGGGCTCGACCGGATTCGAACCGGCGATCTTCTCCGTGACAGGGAGACGTGATAGACCAACTTCACTACGAGCCCATTTCCCCGCAATCTTACGGGGCAAGCAGGGAGGCCTGGAACGTTTTACGTTCCGCTCTAACCAATTGCGCTACGGCCCCTCGCTTCCTTACCTATTTTAACAAATAATTGAATTCTATACAACAATAACTTAGAATGGGTTTATGAGTAATCAGGAAATAACTCGCCTTTTCAGGCAGGTTGCCGCGGCCTATTCAATCAAAGACAGTAAGAAATTTTATTTTCAAATCTTAGCTTATCAAAAAGCTTCGGAGGCAATTGCGTCCTCTACGACCGAGATTAAGGACATATATAGAGAAGGAAAATTACAAACTCTTCCAGGCATAGGCGCGACCATCCAATCAAGGCTGGAAGAATTATTCAAAAAAGGATCAGTTTCCCACTTCAATGCTGTTCTAAGGGGAATACCAAAATCTGTTTTTGTCTTAATGTACGTTCCTTCCATCGGTCCCAAAAAAGCCTACAAATTGGCTAAGAAATTGTCACTGAATAATCCCGAAACCGCTATCGAAGACCTAATTATCAAGGCTAAAAATCACCAAATTGCCAAAATTCCAACTTTTGGGGAAAAATCGGAACAGGATATACTTAGGGCTCTTTTTGAATATAAAGAAGGCAAAGGAAAAACCACCAGAATGATCCTTCCGTTTGCAACTGAAATCGCAGAAAAAATTATTTCCTATCTAAAACAATCTCCTGCAATAATTGAGGCTATTCCTTTAGGTAGCATTAGGCGAATGATGCCTACAATCGGTGATATTGACATCGCTGTGACAACAAGCAGTCCCAAGGAAGCCATAGCGCATTTTGTTGCCTATCCCTACAAAGAAAGAGTTGTTGAACAAGGTTCTGAAACAGCTTCAATATTAACATCCGGCGGCAGGCAAATCGATCTCATGGTTGCGTTTCCCGCAGGCTTTGGAGCACTTTTACAACACTTCACGGGCAGCAAAGACCATAATGTGCGCCTGCGTGAGTATGCTTTAAAGCAAGGCCTTTCGCTTTCGGAACGAGGAATAAAAGACCTGAAAAAAAATGGAAAGCTCATGAAATACGCTACTGAAGAGAAATTTTATAATTTTCTGGAGATGAGTTGGATTCCGCCGGAAATGAGGGAAAACAAAGGCGAAATTGAGCTTGCCATTCAACACAAGCTTCCCAAATTAGTTGAGTTGTCGGATATCAAGGGGGATTTGCATATTCATTCCAACTTTCCTATTGAGCCAAGCCATGATCTTGGCCAAACAGACATCAAGGAAATGGCTGAATACGCAAAAAAACTAAAATACGAATATCTTGGTTTTTCCGAGCATAATCCGAGCATTTCTATGCATAGTAAAGATGAAATATACTCTCTAATTGCAAGAAGAAATGAATATATTGAACACATTTCTTCGAGTATTAAAAATGTTCAAATATTTAAATTACTCGAAATAGATATTTTGAGCTCGGGAAAACTTGCTGTTGACGATAAATCACTGGAGCTTCTTGATGGCGCAATTGTCTCGATTCATAGTTCGTTTTCAACGAATAAGCAAGAGATGACGAAGAGAGTTTTGGCAGGATTAAGTCACCCAAAAGCAAAAATCCTTGCGCATCCTACGGGAAGAATGCTTAACGAACGTCCTGGATATGAATTGGATTTTGACCAAATTTTTGATTTTTGCAAAAAAAATAATAAAGCCTTGGAAATTAACAGCTGGCCGAATAGACTTGACTTACCCGATCCCTTAATTATGGAAGCAGTTAAGAATGGAGTTAAACTTATAATCGACACCGACAGCCATGAAGTTCGCCAAATGAATCTCATGAAATATGGTGTAGCAATGGCAAGACGGGGTTGGGCAACAAAAAGTGATATAATTAATACCTTGGAATTTGAAGATTTTATAAAATGGATAAAAATGTAAGGAGGTGAATAAATAATGGATTTTAATTTAATTATAATTATTGCAGTTGTTTTAATAGCATTGTTCGTTTGGACTACGTATAATTCCCTAGTAACTGGAAAAGTTAGAATTAAAGAGTCACTAAGCGGAATAGATGTTCAACTAAAACGCAGAATTGATTTAGTTCCGAATCTTGTTTCAACTGTTAAGGGTTATGCCAAACACGAAAAAGAATTACTGGAAAATGTTACTAAAGCAAGAGCATCTCTGATGCATGCCAAAGGAACTGCGGAAAAAGCGCAATCGGACAATATGCTGTCTCAGGCTTTGAAAAGTTTGATTGCAATCTCGGAAGCATATCCGGATCTCAAAGCAAGTAAAAATTTTCTAGCATTACAGGAAGAACTTTCAGATATTGAGGCAAAAATTGCCTACGCAAGACAATTTTTCAATACCAACGTCGCAAGCTTCAACTCAATCTTGGTAAATTTTCCAGGAAACATAGTTGGGAATATGTTTGGATTTAGACAAGAGGAATTCTTTGCGGCAACTGAATCTGAAAGAAAATCTGTTAAAGTTTCGTTCTAAAGTATGAACATTTACTCTCAGATATCTTCAAACAAAACGAAGACCTGGTTAATAATGTTTTTGTTTGTTATTTTCATAACCACTATTCTTTTTGTCTATGGTAAAGCATCAGGTTACGGCTTATCGTACGCGGGAATAGGACTTATTTTTTCAGGAATCATGGTTTTTTCAAGTTATTATTACTCAGACAAAATGATTCTGGGAATGTCCGGAGCCAAACAAATTAAAAAAGCTGATAATCCTCAACTTTTCAGGATAGTCGAAAATCTTTGCATTGGCGCAGGAACTCCGTTGCCTAAAATCTACATTATCGAGGATTCGGCTATTAATGCATTTGCTACGGGACGAGATCCAAAGCATTCCGTTGTCTGCGTAACAACAGGGATTCTAGGAAGATTAAATAGGGTTGAACTTGAGGGAGTTATTGCCCATGAGCTTTCCCATGTAAGAAATTACGATATCAGACTTATGGCGATTGTCGTAATTTTGGTGGGTTTAGTGGCACTTCTGGCTGATTTTTTCATGCGTAGCTTATGGTACGGGGGTGGAAGAAGAAGAGATGACAGGGGTAGCTCTCAAAGCATATTCTTATTAATTGGAATCGCGTTTGCGATTTTATCTCCTATTATTGCAACCTTAATTCAACTTGCAGTTTCCCGAAAAAGAGAGTTTCTCGCCGATGCATCAGGAGCTCTTTTAACACGTTATCCCGAAGGTTTGGCGTCTGCTCTGGAAAAAATTTCCAGAGACAAAGAACCTCTTGAAGCTGCCAATAATGCTACCGCACACCTATACATCTCAAATCCCTTTAAGCTTCACGCTAATTCCAAGCATTGGTTCACAAGTCTTTTCAATACTCATCCGCCAATCGCAGAACGCATCAAGATCCTCCGCTCAATGTAATCTTCAATGTCATAGGATATAATATATCAATGAATTTATTATTGATCCTGCTTGGTAAATTACTCTCAGCCTTTAGTCGCTTACTTAATCTCGGATCGGGGTCAACTTGGCCGGGGCATATTGCCTTATCCATAAATCCAAACTTTATCAAGCAAATTTTAAAGCATAATCCAAAATTAAAAATTATCTTGATTGCCGGAACTAACGGAAAAACAACTACTGCCAAACTGATAAGAACTATTTTGAAAAAAAATAATTACCGCGTCTTCCAAAATGAAGGTGGCGCAAACCTTCTCAACGGCATTGCTTCAAGTATGCTGCTACATAGCAACGTACTTTGTACATTAAATTATGATTATACGATTTTTGAAATTGACGAAAATACGCTTCCGTTGATTTTGAAGGAAATAGCCGATCCTAATTTTATAATTCTTTTAAATTTATTCCGCGATCAATTGGATCGATATGGAGAAATAAATACTATCGCCAGTAAATGGCGCGAAGCTTTGAAGAAATTAAATAGCGCAACAACCCTAATATTGAATGCTGATGATCCGCAAATAACTTATTTAGGCTTACACCTTAAAGGTGCAACTGTAAAATACTTTGGAATTAATCCGGCAAATGGTATTAATAAAGCCCAACATGCTTCTGATTCAACTTATTGTCCGAATTGCGGCCGAAAATTAGCTTACGACTCTGCATATTTCTCACATCTTGGTAATTGGCATTGCGATAACTGTGGACTTAAACATCCGCAAAAAACATTTACTTCTTCGCCGATTTATCCTTTGTTCGGAGACTACAATAAATACAATACTAATGCTGCTGTTCTTTTGGCAAAAGAGATTGGCTTTAGCAATGAAAAAATTATATCCTCTTTGAAAGACTTTAAGCCGGCTTTTGGCAGACAGGAAATATTGAATGTTTATGGAAAAAAAATACAGATTTTCCTGTCAAAAAATCCCACAAGCCTTAACGAATCTTTAAAAACAATTGTCAGGTTAAATGCCAAGAATTTATTGTTGGTTTTGAATGACCGCATTCCTGACGGAAGAGACGTTTCCTGGATCTGGGATGCTGACACAGAGGAATACATTTCTAAATTTAAAAATATTTTGATTTCCGGTGATCGGGCTTTTGATATGGCTTTACGTTTAAAATATTCTTCTAAAGCTCAAAATTCAAACGTCAAAAGTCAAAATTACAGTTCAAAATTTAAAATTATAGAAAATCTTGAAGAGGCTGTTTTCGATGCCTTAATCGCAACACTAAAAGACGAGATTTTATATATTTTACCGACCTATTCAGCCATGCTTGACGTAAGAAAAATTCTGACAGGAAAGAAGATTCTATAATTTTATACTTAATACATGATACATGATACATGATACATAATACAAAATACAATTTAGTAATCGGCTGGTTATACCCGGAGTTAATGTCAACATACGGAGACCGGGGAAATATTATTGTTTTGCAAAAACGCTGCGAATGGCGCGGGATTAAAGTTGAAATTAAATTGCTTGATTTAGAATTTAAGATTAATGAGTTGAAAATGTGCGATTTGATATTTATGGGCGGGGCACAGGATCAACAGCAAAAAATTGTCGCTTATGATTTATTAAAAAAGCGTGAAGCATTAAAAGAGATGATTGAAGATGGAATCCCCGGACTCTATATCTGCGGCGCGTACCAATTCCTGGGAAAATATTATAGAGAAGCAGATGGAAAAATTATTAAAGGCTTAAATATTCTCGATCTATATACCGAAAACCCGGGTCCCGATGAACCCCGCTTAATTGGCAACATCGCCATTAGTCCGTGTCATCCTGAACTTGTTTCAGGATCTCATACAAAAGGAGATTCTGACCTTCGTCAGAATGACAATGAGCAAGCGCTGGTGGGTTTCGAAAATCATGGAGGAAGAACTTACTTGGGGAAATCGGTTAAACCACTCGGAAAAGTGATTAAGGGATACGGAAATAATGGAGACCTGCCCGCCATACCAGACGGCAAGTCGTGGCAGGCGGGGGACGAAACCGAAGGTGCGGTTTATAAAAACAGCTTCGGAACGTATTTACACGGCCCAATTCTGCCAAAAAATCCGCAGTTCACGGATTTATTAATTAAAATTGCCCTTGAAAAAAAATACAATAAAAATATTGTACCAAATCCCCTCGATGATTCTCTAGAAAAATGCGCCAAAAAAAGTATTCTTCAGAAGATGAAAATCAAATAATGCTGGCTACGTCTTCCAATTTTGAAATTCTTATTTCTTGACCCTGGACGTGTCCGTCAATTTTTTCAAGTTTATTGAAAATTTCTTCATGATCATCCTCACTCTTTTCCAATTTCCTCTGAATCAGATCAATGTCCCTGTCGTGACTGTCAAAACGACTATCGAGATCATCAAAGCGTTTATCGTGCGACTTAAGAATTGTCTTCATTTCCCCATGTTCCTTTTCGTTATGCTCGAAATATTGTAAGACTAAGGTCTCAAAGAACTCTCTCAAAGCTCCCTGCATTATTTGCTTAATATCTTTTTTTGTTAACATAAGTTCCATTCTGCCACTTTAAAATTCTCCCGTCAACTATAACTTTCCTAATCACCATTATGCACCTATCTTAACGATTCTCTAGAAACAAAAGCTCGCGATGAGATAATTAGGAGACTGGTCTAAAAACGGATCTAGATAAATTAGTCTCTTCCCCCTTGGCCCCAAACGTCCGTAAATAGTTAGGTAATTTAATTTCCCAAGCCCTCTCACGGCCTATTTTAGATAAAATATTATTGCTTCCCCTGTGTATATCAAATCCCCAGCTGCTTCCTAAAGTCCCAGCTATAGATAATTGTAATGATCCGAATCTATTGCCGTCAGGGCCCAGCGTACTTGAGAAATAAATTTTGGGAGAGTTTTTCGTGCTATTTAGGAATTTCTCCGGTATTGCTTTTATGTCCTCATTATCCATGGCGATACTTCCTTCATTGAGGAACCATAATGAATCGAAAATCTCGTCTTTTTCTTGTCCAGAAGAACGTAAACGCATGACAGAACGTTCAAATTTTAACTCCAACCGCCTACGGGTGCTCTCTTCAACGCCCTTGACCATTAAGGAATAGTTCCAATGACCTTCGTGCTTATATTTATAAAGTTCAATTAACGTTTTTTCTTCTTCAACTTCAGATTCGGTTACAAAGACAGTTTTTTGATTTTCTTGATCGACGGTTTTATGAAAAAAACGATTTTGCAGACCAAAAAGATCAACTAAGGCATTATCAAAGTCAACAAGCAGCGTTTTTCTAAGTTCCTGTTTTACCTCATAATATGATAATACTTCAGGCTTAGTCGTCTCCTTTAGAATAGTTTTGTCTTCCATATAAGCTTTATTGGCTAATTCGCAATTCATATTTTACCATATTCTGCTTAATATGGCTTGCGGATTACGAAAGAAGTAAATATAATGGTTCTATGAAAATAAATGTTCCTCATGTTGCAAAACTGGCAAATTTACCTTTAAAACCCGAAGAAGAAAGAAAGTTTGAAAAACAACTCTCCGAAATCCTCAACTACTTTGAGAAATTAAAAGAAGTAGATACAAAAAACGTCGAAACAACCTCCCAAGTGACTGGACTGGAAAATGTCACAAGAGAAGATAAGGCAATCAACTCCTTAACCCAAGAAGAAGCTTTATCAAACACAAAGTCCCAACATAATGGATTTTTTAAAGTAAAAGCAATACTCGAAGACTAATCATTGTTAAATTGATAAATTGTTAAATTGTTATGGAGCTAAACCAACTTACAATTAAAAATGCAAAAGGGGGATTGAAAGCAAAAAAATTTTCATCGGTTGAATTGACGAAGGCTTGTCTTGAGCAAATAAAAAAGCACAATCGAGAATTAAATGCATTTATCACTATCACTGAAGAAGATGCGTTGGAGCAAGCGAAAAAAGCTGACAATTTAGCTTCGCAAGGCCAGGCCTGGGAGACTAAGCCGCTGCTCGGAATTCCCATTGCTTTGAAAGATTTATTTTCAACCAAGGGAATGAAAACAACTGCAGCATCAAATGTTTTAAAAGATTATGTTCCCGAATATGATGCGACTGTTGTTAAGAAATTAAAAGATGCGGGCGCAATAATTCTTGGAAAATTAAACCATGACGCATGGGGACACGGTGCATCTGGGGAAAATTCTGATTTTGGTCCGACTAAAAATCCGTGGAATAAAGAGTACGTGCCTGGAGGATCTTCAAGCGGTTCAGCTGTATCTGTAGCGTCTGACATGTGTATCGCCGCTACAGGTACCGACACTGGCGGTTCTAGCAGGCAACCGGCCAGCTTTTGCAATATTGTCGGACTAAAACCAACTTACGGAAGAGTCAGCAGGTACGGAATTATTTCAATGGCGTCTTCCCTTGATTCTATTGGACATATTACAAAGACAGTTGAAGATTCCGCATTATTCTTAAATGTTACTGCAGGTAAAGACGCAAACGACGCAACAACTTCAAGTAAACCTGTTCCAGACTATCTTAAAGATTTAAAAAAGGGAATAAGAGGATTAAAACTCGGAATAAGCAGAAAAGATTTGGAGAATGTTGATGATGAAGTAAAAAAGCCTTTTCTTTTCGCTGAAAAACAATTAAAAGATTTGGGAGCAGAGATTATAGATATTAATTTAAAATATTCCGATTACGCGATCGCCTGTTATTATATTATCCAGCCGTCAGAAGTATCCTCAAATTTAGCAAGATACGATGGGGTTCGTTTTGGTTCTGTAAGGCAGAATTTCGGTGAAGAAGCTAAAAGAAGAATTATGTTGGGAACATTTACGCTTTCTGCGGGATATTATGATGCATATTATAGAAAAGCAATGCAGGTCAGGACTTTAATAAAACAGGATTTTGAAAATGCTTTCAAGCAAGTTGATGCAATTATTTCTCCTGTTTCCCCAACCCTTCCCTGGAAATTGGGAGAAAAAATTAATGACCCATTGAAAATGTATTTATCAGATATTCTTACTGTCACTGCTAATTTGGCAGGAATTCCGGGACTTTCCGTTCCAATTGGATTCTCAAAAGGCCTTCCCGTTGGAATGCAAATTCTGGGTCAGCAGTTTTCAGAAGCTAAATTATTTCAAATCGGACATGCATACGAACAGACAACGGAATGGCACAAAATGAAACCCATACTCTAGTGTCATCCTGAACTCGTTTCAGGATCTACCCAAAAAGGGAGATGCTGAACTAAATTCAGCATGACAAGGAGAAAATTATGATCTATAAAACGGTAATCGGACTGGAAGTTCATGTTGAATTAAAAACAAAATCTAAAATGTTTTGCGGTTGTTCCGCGGATTATTTTGGTAAGAAACCTAACGCTCACACCTGCCCCGTTTGCTTAGGTCTTCCCGGCGCTTTGCCTGTCCCGAATAAAACAGCTATTGACTGGTGCATCATGATTGGACTGGCGTTAAATTGTAAAATTGCCAATTTTTCAAAATTTGACCGGAAAAACTATTTCTATCCCGATTTACCCAAAGGCTACCAAATAAGTCAGTACGATCAGCCCTTTTGCCAAAAAGGGGTTATTGCCCTATCAAACGGCAAAAAGATTGGCATTACCCGTGTACACATGGAAGAAGACACTGCCAAATTGACTCATCAAGGCGATGATTCATTGATAGATTTTAATCGCTCCGGAGTGCCTTTGGTTGAAATTGTGACAGAACCGGATTTTGAAACCGCCAAAGAAGTTGTGGAATACCTGAAAAAACTTCAGCAAATCGTCCGCTATCTTGGCGTTTCCAACGCAGACATGGAGGAAGGCAACATGCGCCTTGAACCCAACATATCACTTCGCGAACTCAAAACTCAAAACTCAAAACTCAAAAGCGAATTGCCAAATTATAAAGTTGAAGTTAAAAACATTAATTCATTTCGATTTGTAGAAAAGGCAATTGAATATGAAATTAAAAGACAAACGGAGATTTTGAATGTGGGAAAAACGCCAGTTCAGGAAACGCGCGGATGGAATGAAGATAAACAAAAAACCGTTTCCCAAAGAATCAAAGAAGAAGCGAATGATTACCGTTACTTTCCGGAACCGGACATCCCGCCGATACGATTATCGGAATTTCAAATCTCAAATTTCAAATCTCAAATGCCGGAATTGCCGGACTTAAAACTTGTAAGATTTACAAAAAATTATGGTTTACCAAGGTATGACGCGGAAATTTTGACCCGAGAAAAGGAATTGTCTAATTATTTTGAAGAAGCTGTAAGAGCTGGGAAAACTTTTGAAGTAAACGCAAAGCAAATTACCAATGTAATCATAAACAAAAAAATCGATATTGAGAACATAATGCCGGCAGAATTAATTAAATGTATTGTAATTTCTAAAAAAATAAATATCCTTGACAATAAGAAACTAAGTGAAATTATCAATAAAGTCATCAATGAAAACCCCAAAGCGGTCAATGACTACAAAACAGGTAAAGTTCAAGCTATTGGATTTTTACTCGGAAAAGCAAAACAACATTTCCCCAAGGGAGACGCCAATCAGATAAAAATTGCTCTGGAAATGAAATTGAAATAACTCTATACTTAATACGATATGGCAGACTTCGTACATCTTCATAATCATAGTGAATTTTCACTTTTGGACGGGCTTTCAAAAATAAAAGATATGGTAGGCCGCGCCAAAGAGCTAGGAATGAAGGCAATTGCCATAACTGACCATGGCAATATGTACGGGGCAATAAAGTTTTACAAAATCTGCATTGACGAAGGCATAAAGCCGATTATTGGCTGCGAAATTTATGTGTCACGGAGATCACGCCACGACAAAGAAGCCGGATTGGACACAGACTCCAACCATTTAATCCTTCTGGCAAAAAACAATGTGGGTTATAAAAATTTAATGAAAATAATCTCAATTGCCAATCTTGAGGGATATTATTACAGACCTAGAACAGACATGGAACTTCTGAAAACACACCATGAAGGATTAATTTGTCTAAGCTCCTGCGTGAATGGGTTCGTCTCAGAACCGTTACTGCAGAATCAAGAGGAAACTGCAAAAAAAAGAGCCCAAACTCTTTCGGAAATTTTCGGTAAGGATAACTTTTACTTGGAGATTCAAAAACATATCGACGTTAAAGATCAGGACGCCTTAAACGAAAAGCTAATTAACCTTTCTCAAAAATTGGGGATACCTCTGGTTGCAACTAATGACAATCACTACGTTAGCCCGTCCGATGCGCAGGCTCAAGAAATTCTTCTTTGCATACAAACTCAAACGACCATTGACACAAAAAACAGAAAACTTTCGATGATTTCTTCTCCGGATTTTTATATAAAATCTCAGGAAGAAATGACCGGACTTTTTATTCAAACGCCCGCTGCAATCGAAAATACCGTAAAAATCGCCGATATGTGCAACATTGAGATAACTCTAGGCAAATGGATCATGCCTGTTTTCGACGTTCCCAACTCCAAATCCCCCGCTGAATACATTCAAGAGCAAGTCAAAGAAGGGCTCAAGAAAAGATATAAAAAAATTACAGAACAAATAAAGGAGAGAACTGAATACGAGCTTTCGGTCATCCTTAAAAAGGGCTATGAAACATATATTTTAATTGTAGCGGATTTTGTTAATTGGGCTAAGTCTCACGGCATAACGGTTGGACCAGGAAGAGGATCAAATGCAGGATCAATTGTCTCATATGCTTTAGAAATTTCCGACGTTGATCCCTTATTTTTTAAGCTGCCATTTGAAAGATTCCTTAACCCAATGCGTCCATCACCGCCAGATATAGATTTGGATTTTGCTGATAATAGACGTGATGAAGTCATCGAATACGTGACGGAAAAATACGGCCGGGATAAAGTTGCGCAAATAATTACTTTTGGAACTATGGAAGCCAGAGGATCAGTCAGAGACACGGGACGCGCGCTAGGCATGCCTTATTCGGGTCCTGACAGAATTTCAAAAATGATTCCTCCGGGTTGGCAGGGACGCGCTATGACTATTGAAAAAGCTTTAGACCAAAGCCCTGAGTTAAAAATAGCTTACCAATCCGAGCCAGAAACAAGAAAACTTCTCGATTTGGCAAAAAGACTGGAAGGAGTCGCCAGACATGCTTCCATGCATGCCGCAGGAGTAGTCATTGCGGATAAACCCTTAACCGAGTATACGCCTCTTCAAAAAGAAACGAATGGGGAAAAAATCATCACTCAGTATGATATGTATACTGTCGGAGAAGATGGGGTTGGGCTGTTGAAGATCGACTTTTTAGGGCTACGAAACTTAACCATCATCCAGGAATCACTTCGTTTCATAAAGGAAAACCAACAAAAAAATATAGACTTATCAACGGTTACCTACGAAGATAAAAAAACGTATGAATTGCTTTCCTCCGGTGAAACAACCGGAATTTTTCAGCTCGAATCTTCGGGGATGCGTAGATACATTAAAGATCTAAAACCAACGAGTATCTTTGATCTTCAAGCCATGGTTGCGCTGTATCGGCCGGGCCCTATGGCAAACATTCCGGAATTTATCAGAAGAAAACACAATCCTTCTCTAATAAAATATCCAGATCCCCGTCTTTCGGACATCTTAAAAGAGTCTTATGGGGTTATTACATTCCAGGACGACGTACTTTTAACCGCTATAAAAGTGGCGGGTTACTCCTGGCTTGAGGCAGATAAGCTTAGGAAAGCGATTGGCAAAAAAATTACCGCTGACATGAAAAAGCAACACGACAAATTTGTAGAAGGGTGCATTGCCAACGGAATGGTAAGAAAAAAAGCTGAAGAGTTTTGGATTCTCTTTGAACCGTTTGCGGGATACGGCTTCAATAAAGCTCATGCCGCAGGATACGCAACAATTGCCTTTCGAACTGCTTATCTTAAAGCTCACTATCCGGTTGAATTTATGACAGCGCTCTTAACCGCGGAGTCCCGCGGCACAACTGGACCTGTAAAAAATGAAAAAATTGCTCAGGCAGTTGCCGAATGCAGGCGCTTAAAGGTTACTATACTTCCTCCAGATATCAATAAATCGCATAGTGATTTTTCCATTGAAAATAAAATAAATATCAGATTTGGACTAACCGCTATTAAAAATGTTGGGGTAGCGGCCATAAAAAGCATTTTGGATGCCCGTAAGGATGAGAAATTTAAATCGTTCGGTGATTTTTGTTTTAGAGTTGATCTTGGGCCTGTAAATAAAAAAACAATTGAAAGCTTGATCAAGGCTGGTGCAATGGACACTTTTGGAAACAGAGCCAGCCTATTAATGTATTACCCTGAAATTGTTGATAAAGCGCACAAGAAAAGAAAACAAGAAAAAGAAGGTCAAACCAGCCTCTTTAATGAAAAAGATGGCGTAAAAACGGAAGATAAAAGTTTTGATAACTCCGTTGATGATTTTTCCCCAAATGAAAAATTGGCTTTTGAAAAAGAATTTCTTGGTCTTTATTTGACATCACATCCGCAGCTGGATAATCTTATTTACGTCAAATCCGCAATCTCCCATGAAATTGAACACCTTCCGGAAGAGAAAGAAGGTGCCAAAATAAAAATTGGCGGAATAATTGAGTCCATAAGGAGAATATTTACGAAAAAAAATAATAGTGAAATGGCTTTTTTGGTAATAGCGAATGAAAAGGGTATTTCAGTGGAATGCGTAGTTTTCCCGCGGACATTTGAACAATATAAAAGTTTGCTGGTTAGAGATTCCGTGATAATCGTCGAGGGGCACTTGGACACAAAAAACGATCTCCCTTCGATTATTGCCGAAAAAATCTCGTCGGTTAACCATTTAGATTCTTGACATACGCAAACATTACCTTTAAAATTTAATCTGAATGCTGTCTTTTGCGCCGGAGATAATCTTTAAAATAGGAAAGTTTCCAGTTTCCAATACTCTTTTGGACACGCTTCTGGTAGATATAATTTTGATCGGAGGAGCTCTCTATGTGGGCAAAAAAATAACTTCTATCCCCAGCAATCCCGTTCAAAATATCTCCGAATGGGTAGTTGAAACATTCTACAGCCTAACAGAATCAGTCAGCCAGAATGCTGCTTCTAAAATTTTCCCCTATTTCATAACGTTCTTCCTATTCATATTATTCATTAATTGGAGCGCACTTATCCCAGGAGTCGGAACGATCGGTTTTTTTCATGGACATGAACTGGTACCGCTTTTTAGGGGTGCAACCAGTGATCTAAACACCACTCTTGGTTTGGCGCTTGTCTCTGTAGCTGCTACTCACGTGTTAAGCATCAGAACAATCGGAATAAAGGATTACCTTAGTCGGTATTTTTCTTTCAATCCCATTAATCTTTTTATCGGAGTTCTTGAAATTATCTCCGAAATAACCAAAGTTGTCTCTCTTTCTTTCAGGTTATTCGGTAATATTTACGCAGGAGAAGTCGTGCTGATAACAGTATCTTCAATCTTTGCTTTCGCATTTCCTTTACCATTCCTAATGCTAGAAGTGATTGTCGGAATTGTTCAAGCGCTTGTTTTTTCAATGTTAACTATGGCTTTCATGGCGATTCTGACAACATCACATAATAAAGCCCATTAAGATGGTTGCGTGAGTATATTTGATGGTGTAGAATAAACTAATTAACGATAAAGGAGGTGAGTTATGAATTTTAGTATATCAGGAGGCTTAGTCATTGCCCTCGGTGGTATCTTTCCGGCAATAGCAATTGCTCTTGTTGGCTCTAAAGCAATGGAAGCGCTGGGAAGAAACCCCGAAGCATCAGGAAAAATTTTACCCGCAATGTTACTCGCTATGGCATTCGCAGAAGCTATTGCAATTTATTCTCTAATCTTAGCTTTTGGAAAATGATTCCGCTTTAAGGGAATCATCCTGATCAGGCAAAGTTTGAGAAGGATCTTATGGGATTCTTTGTTTTGCTCAGAATGATAATAATTAATTTATGGAAATAGTAGAAAAATTTGGGTTAAATCCTGTTCTTTTGGGCGCTCAGATATTTAATTTTTTGATTGTATTGTTTATACTAAAAAAGTTTCTTTACAAACCGATTCTTGAGGTATTAAAAAAAAGACAAATCACGATTAGGGAAGGCTTGAAACAGGCGGAAGATGCGAGAATCAAACTTGAGAAAGTAGTTATTGAAGAAAAAAATATCTTAAGAACAGCACAACTTCAATCCAAAAAAATTATCGAAGATGCAAAGCAGGAATCGTTAGAAATAGCTAGGGGAATGAGTGAGATAGCTAAAAAACAAACAGAGAAATTATTAAATGATACCAGAGAACAAATAGCCAAGGAGACTATAGAAACAGAAAAAAGACTTGCGTTAAGCACCAGCAAATTGGCAGTGGCTTTTCTAGAAAAGGCCTTGAGGCAATTTTTCTCATCCAAAGAGCAGGAACAGGTAATTTCACAAGCCTTAAAAAAAATCAAAAAGGCTAATTAAATATGAATTCTAAGAATATAAAAAATTTAATTTTAGCAAGTTATAGAAATAGCAATTTGGACCAAAAAAAAGTTAATAAAATTGCTTCCTTGATTAGCCGGTCAGATTTAAAAAAATACATCAATGGATTGAAGTTGGCAGAAAAGAAAAAAAACCTTACTATTTCAGCCCCGATTAGCAGTCAAAGCTTAAAAAAATTTGAAAACCTTTTTCCCCATAAAAAAATTGTTCTTAAAAAAGACCCATCCCTTATGCTAGGCGTACAAATTATTGATAATGACATTGTTTACGAATTCACATTAAAGAATTCTCTTGATAAAATCGTAAACTACATCGAACAAAATTATGATTGACAATAACAAAATTATCGAAACATTAGAAAAAAAGCTAATGACATTTGGCGGTGATGTCAAAACGCAAAATGTAGGAACGGTTATCAAAAATACCGATGGAGTAGTGGTTGCAACCGGACTTTCCCGCGCAATTATGGGGGAAAAAGTAATCTTTGAGAATGGAAACAATGGCACTATCTTAAATCTGGATGAAGACAACGCTTCTATAATACTGCTGGGAGAGGCATCAAGCATAAGGGAGGGAGACACTCTGAAAACAACCGGAGAAATGCTTTCAATTGAAGTATCCGAAGAATTATTGGGAAGAGTAATCGATCCCCTAGGAAACCCTCTGGACAATAAACCCAAGATAAAAAAAGGTAAAGATATGCCTTTGGAAAAAATTGCAGCCGGTGTTGTTGATCGGGAACCCGTTTCTGTCCCTCTTAAAACGGGGGTTAAGGCAATTGATTCCATGATTCCGATCGGCCGGGGACAAAGGGAACTAATCATTGGAGACAGGCAAACAGGAAAAACCGCCATCGCAATTGATACCATAATAAATCAAAAATTTAATAAAAAACCGGTTATCTGCGTTTATGTCGCGATCGGACAGAAGAGAAGTACAATTGCCCAAATTCTTGACAAGTTAAGCTCTGAGGATGCAATGGGTTATAGCATAATCGTATCCGCAAGCGCTTCCGACCCGGCCGCTTTGCAATATCTTGCTCCCTATGCAGGAATAGCAATAGCGGAATACTTTCTGGAAAAAGGAAAAGACGTTCTGGTTGTCTTTGATGATCTTACTAAACATGCTTGGGCATATCGGCAAATTTCCCTGGTTTTACGCCGGCCCGCCGGAAGAGAAGCGTATCCCGGAGATATATTTTACCTCCACAGTAAGCTTTTGGAAAGATCAGTTAAATTGAATAAGGAAAACGGAAATGGCTCAATCACTGCGCTTCCCATCATCGAAACACAGGCCAATGATATTTCCGCCTATATTCCGACCAATGTTATTTCTATTACCGACGGCCAGATATACCTGCAAACCGATCTTTTTTATGCGGGGATAAGACCGGCTATTAACGTCGGGCAGTCTGTATCCAGGGTTGGAGGAGCAGCTCAAACACCAACGATTAAATCCGTATCCGGCAAATTAAGACTGGAACTTGCTCAATATAATTCATTGGCGGCTTTTGCGCAATTTGGAAGCGAATTAGATGCCGCCACTCAAAAACAACTTGACCGGGGAAAAAGATTAACTGAAATTCTCAAACAGCCTCAATATTTCCCGCTTACGGAAAATTTAGAGGTATTAAGTATTTACGCTGTAACAGGCGGCTTGATGGACGATGTCCCAATCGACTCTTTTCAAAGATTTGAGAAGGAAATGCATGACTTTGTTAAGAAAAATCATCCAAAAGTGCTAGAACTCTTATCAACAGGCGAAAAACCAACCGAACAAACCTTAAAGCAGGTATCTAAAGCAGTAGAAGAATTTAAGAAAAGATTTGAATAGCTATGGCAAACCTTTTATCCTTAAAAAGAAGAATTAGAGCGGCGAGTAATGTTTCCAAAACAACTAAGGCAATGCAGACGATTGCCGTCTCAAAACTTAAAAAAGCTCAAGATGCAGCAATGGCCGGAAGACCATACGTAGAAAAACTTTCATCCATATCCAGTAATGTTTTAGCCAGACTAAGCAGTAAGTACATGCACGAATATATGAGAAAAAATGAAAATAACAAATCCCTGATAGTTATTTTTTCTCCGGACAAGGGACTCTGCGGCGGATTAGTTACCAATCTTATCCGCGAAATAATAAATTTTGATTCACAAAATGGAAATAATATATATCTAACAGTTGGCAAGAAAACAGAATCGGTTGTTGCAAATTTGCGAAAAGAAATAATTGCCTCTTTTAAATTTGGAACCACCCTCCCTTCTTTTGATTTGGTTTTACCAATTGTAAAAATTATTGACGAATACTTTCTGGGACAAAAAGTGAGCAGCGTTAAAATAATCTCTACTAATTTCCTAAGCGTCTTCTCTCAAAAACCCAAAATAGTTGATGTTCTGCCAATCGACTTCCCGTCAGTAGAATCTGCTTCTTTTAGCCTTTTTGAACCGTCTCCCGAGAAATTGCTTCCTTCGCTTTTACGCCATCTTTTGGAAATGACTGTTTATCAGAATCTGCTTGAAAGCTATGCATCCGAACAAGGTTCCCGAATGGTCGCAATGCAAAACGCTACGGATAACGCATTGGAGATTGTCCAAGATCTGCAGCTTGAATATAATAAGGGACGCCAGGAAAAGATCACCAACGAAATCTTGGATATCGGTAGCGCTGTGTTTACGTTTGCATATGAATAACAATACAAATCAAGGAATTATTATCAGAATAGCCGGTCCGGTTGTGGATGTTCGTTTTGCCAAGAGCCTTCCTTTCATCCATGAGGCTTTGGAAATCGAATTAAAGGGACAGAAGAAACTGATATTGGAGGTTGCTTTCTCCACAGGCAACAACGAAGTTAAGACTCTAGCTATGGGCACAACCGATACTTTATGCAGGGGTATGAAAGTAAAACGAACCAACTCCCCGATAAAAGTTCCCGTCGGGTTACCAACGCTGGGAAGGATCTTCAACGTTTTAGGAGACGTTATCGACGGCAAACCATTCAATACTAAACACAAAGATGTTTCCTACGATCCGATTCATCATGCAGCCCCAGCCCTAACCGAGCAGGAAACAAAACCACATATCCTGGAAACGGGTCTTAAGGTTATTGATCTTATTGCCCCTTTCACAAAAGGCGGAAAAGTAGCTGTGTTCGGAGGAGCCGGAGTTGGAAAAACAGTTATTGTCAAAGAGCTTATACGAAATATTGCGAAGGAACATCAGGGTCATTCCGTTTTTGCCGGAGTGGGAGAAAGAACCAGAGAAGGAAACGATTTATGGCTGGAAATGAAAGAAGCCAAAGTTATGGATAAAACCGTTATGGTTTTTGGCCAAATGAATGAACCGCCCGCTAATAGAATGAGGGTTGCTTTGACAGCCTTGACAATGGCCGAGTACTTCAGGGACAAGAAGAGAGAAGATGTTTTACTTTTTATCGACAATATTTTCCGGTTTGCTCAAGCCGGCAGCGAAGTATCGGCACTCCTTGGAAGAATGCCTTCTGCCGTTGGCTATCAGCCCACCCTTGCCTCCGAAATGGGAGACCTTCAGGAAAGGATTACTTCCACCAAAAAAGGCTCCATCACTTCCGTGCAAGCCGTTTATGTTCCGGCAGATGACTACACGGATCCGGCTCCTGTAACTATTTTTGCCCATCTTGATGCTACAATTAATCTTGAACGTTCAATTGCGGAGCAGGGAATTTATCCGGCAGTTGACCCCTTAGCCTCAACTTCCCGAATTTTGGATGTTAATGTCGTGGGAGAAGAACACTATACTGTTGCCCGCGGCGTACAGAAAGTTCTTCAAAGATACAAAGACCTGCAAGATATTATTGCAATTCTCGGAATTGATGAGTTATCCAACGAAGATAAATTAACTGTCGCCAGAGCCCGGAAAATACAAAAATTCTTAAGCCAACCCATGTTTGTCGGAGAAATATTTACCGGACAACCGGGAAGATATGTCAAAATTGAAGATACGGTAAAAGGGTTTAAGGAAATTCTGGACGGGAAACACGATTCCCTTTCGGAAAATGCTTTTTATATGATCGGAACAATCGATGAAGCAGTTAAAAAAGGAGCGGAATCTAAAGATTAATGAATCTTCTTTTTGAAATAATCACGCCCGAGAAAGTAATCTACAAAGATGAAGTTGATGAAGTTGTTGTTCCGACCGAAAATGGAGAAATTGCAATTCTTCCCAACCACATCAATCTCCTCACCCAAGTGAATCCGGGAGAACTAATCATAAAAAAAGGAGCTAAACAAGAATATCTGGCAATCACAGGCGGATTTTTGGAAGTTCAGCATAACAAAATAAGTATTCTTGCAGAATACGCGGTAAAAGCCCAAGACATTCAAGTAGCTCGGGCAATGGAAGCAAAAAAACGCGCGGAGAAAGTAATGAGTGAGAAATCAACCGACAATGAATTGAGAATTGCGCAGGCGGAAATGATCAAGGCAATTTTGGAACTCAGAGTTGCCACAAGGCACAAAAAACGTTTAATGTAATTTTTTGGCGCGTATTCCCACAATTCTCTCAACATTTTCAATCCCTTTTTTATCCAGATAATCTAAAATTCCTTGATTAATTTTTCCGGGCAAAGAAGTGCCTTCACCTCGAATGCCGGTAACAATTTGAAGAAGGCTTGCTCCTGACATAATTTTTTCCAGTGCTGATTTTGTATCGTTGACTCCGCCTACGCCGATTATTTTAATTCTTCCCCTTGTTTTTTTGTAGATGTAGGCGATTTTATCGGTAGCCATTTGTCTAAAATCTTTATCGTTTCCGCTTATTCCGACCATTTGATTCCTCCATTTTTCACCATATTTTGCTTTTATGTCGGAATTGTTTGTAGTGTTAGTAGCTACTATTCCTGTTAATTTATTTTCAATCACTACTTCTATAACATCGTCTACGGCACTATTTGTTAAATCAGGTGCGATTTTAACGAATAGGGGTTTTCTTTTCCCAACTTTATCCATCGCCCTGTTTATAGCTTTAACAATCTTAGCGAGAGGAGCCTTATCCTGTAATTGACGAAGCCCCGGAGTATTGGGGGAAGAGACGTTTATCACGAAAAAAGCTGCATATTTATATAATTTTTTAATAACTGCGCTGTGGGCTTTCGGAGCATCTTTCTTCGGCACATTTTTATTTTTCCCGATACTTACTCCGACAACGGCGCTGCCGTTTTTATATCTTTTTAAATTATTGGCAACAATATTCATTCCCGGACTATTAAACCCCAATCTATTCAAGGCCACTCCCGGTGCGAGCACGAATTGTCTTGGCTTAGCGTTTCCAGGCTGGGGATATTGAAGAACCGTACCTACCTCAACACCTGCGAATCCCAATCTATAAAGAGCTTTAACTGCGCGGCCTACCTTATCCCAGCCCGCTCCGACAACAAGCGGATTATCAAATTCTATATCCTCTATCTTAACTTTTAGCCTTTCATTGAAAATCCTTTTCCCTTTATAGGCAAATAGTTCTAATAGTTTAAGTGTAAAAGGAGAAATCTCAGACAAATGAAGAAGTTCGCGCGCCCGATTATGCCATGTTTCCGAATCAAGTCTGTCAAGAATGGGACTGACTATCCTCTTGAACATAATGTTGGTTATTATCTCAAATCCGTTAGACGCAAAGCAAGTAACCTGTTGCATTAACAAGCACAAGTTAGTAAACTATATGAAATACAAGAATGAATTTATATGACTTTCAAACAGAAGTTAGCAAATATTATTAGAAAAAATAATTCACTTTTGTGCATTGGATTGGATCCGGATTTAGATAAGATTCCCAAGCATATTTTAAAAAAGAAAAATCCGATTTTTGAATTCAACAAAAAGATTATTGATGAAACTTCCGATTTGGTCTGCTGTTATAAGACTCAATTTGCGTTTTACGCATCACATGGCATACCCGGTATCAAGGCTCTAATCCGAACAATTAAGTACATTCACCTTAAGCATCCGAGCATCCCCGTAATTTTGGATGCCAAAAGAGGAGATATCGGGTCCACAGCAACCCAATACGCTAAAGAGGTATTTGATGTTTATTTGGCAGACGCGGTAACGGTTAATCCTTTTTTGGGATTCGACTCGCTAAAACCATTTTTGGAACGTAAAGATAAGGGAATTATTATTTTGGCGAGAACCTCCAATCCGGGAGCCGGAGATTTTCAAGATTTAATAATTAATAAGAAACCTCTTTACATAAAAGTCGCAGAAAAAGTAACTGTTTGGAATGAAATTTATAAAAATTGCTTAATGGTTGTCGGAGCAACGTGGCCGGAACAATTGCGCAAAGTTAGAAAAATTGCTCCGGAGATGTTTTTTTTAATTCCCGGTATCGGCGCGCAAGGGGGAGATTTAGAGAAAACTCTTCAAGTAGGCTTAACTAAAAACAAATCTGGCTTGATAATCAGCTCCTCCCGTGAGATAATCTTTTCAGCTAATCCAAGGCTTGAAGCCTTAAAGCTGATTGAGGAAATAAATAAATATCGATGAGAAATGTTGTTAAGATCTTAAAAGATATTCAGGCAATTGAAACCGGTGATCATTTCGTATACACATCCGGAAAACATGGCAGTGTCTATGTTCGTAAAGACATGCTCTATCCCAATACCAAGATGACCTCCCAAGTCTGCAAATTATTTGCGAAAAAATTTAAAAATAAAGATATTGATGTTATTGTCGGACCTTCGGTTGGCGGAATTATCCTCTCCCAATGGACAGCATATCACCTATCGAAATTAAAAAATAAAGATGTTCTTGGGGTTTTTACAGAAAAAGATGAAGAAGGTGACCAGATATTTAAACGCGGTTATGACAAATTGGTTAAAAATAAAAAAGTATTGATTGTTGAGGATCTTACAGCTACAGGAGGATCTGTTGCAAAAGTAGTAAAAAGTGTAAAAAAAGCCGGAGGGAAAGTAATTGCGGTTTGTGTGATGATAAATCGCAACCCTGAAAAAGTAATCTCAAAATCAATCGGGGCTCCCTTATCACAGCTGGGTATTTTTAAAGCTGAAGCATTTCCCGCTAATAAATGTCCTCTGTGTAAAAAAAATGTACCAATCAATACTATTGTCGGACACGGAAAGAAATTCCTTCAGAAGAAGCAATAATCAATGACTTCCAATTTAGCCCTATTTTATTGTAGAATATCCTTGTGCCGATGTGGCTCAGTGGTAGAGCAAGTGTTTCGTAAACACTAGGTCGTGAGTTCGATTCCCACCATCGGCTCTGGAGTAAATTATGGTCAGATCAAGACTATCCCGAAGATTAGAGCAAAAAACTAAGAAAAATCTTGTATTAAGTATTCTTGGTATTGTCCTCATAATTCTTTTGATATTTAAGTTTGGAATTCCTTTCTTGGCTAATCTTAGCCTCTTTCTTTCGGGATCAAGAACTAATCAGGAGCAATTCCAGAATCAAAATCCAATTTTCATTGCTCCCCCGATACTTAATTCACTTCCTCAGGCAACTGCAAGTGCAAACATTATAATCTCTGGATTTTCTGCGAAAAATCAAACCATAAGCTTATACATAAATGGAAATCCGGTTGACGAAACCAAAACTAAAGACGATGGAAGTTTTTCATTCAAGAAAGCAATCTCAACCGGCGAAAATATAATAAAAACAAAAGCAATTGAGAATGACAAGGAAAGCGATTATTCTCAGTCTCTAACAATAATTCTCAAAAAAGCTCCTCCATTCCTTAATATTAGCTCTCCATCCGATAATCAATCTTTTTCCAAGGATCAGAATAGCGCAAACATCAAGGGCACAACGGATACGGATGTAAAAGTAACCGTTAACGGTTTCTGGGCAATAACAGATGATAATGGCAATTTTTCCTACAGTCTTCCTCTTCAAAACGGAGAAAATAAAATAAAAATTACAGCAACCGATCTGGCAGGAAACAAGAATGAAAAGGAATTAAAAGTGACATATTCTCCTTAATGAAGTTAAAAACTTTTTTTCTGCTTTGTATCTTTGTTTTATCCCGAATAACTTTTATTAATTCTCTTCCTGTTTTTTTTGACTCACCCGAATATTTAGAGAGATTTGCATATTCAAATTATTTTCAGGCAATTGCTTCCGGACACATACCTTTCCACGCAGGATATATTATTTTGTTTTGGCCGGTATTCCACATTGCCGAATTTTTAAACATTAATCCATCTTTTGCGGTTATTTTTGCGCAAATAATTTTTTCGGCAATTTCTCTCTACTGTTTTTATCGGTTGGTTGAAATCCTTACAAGTAAGAAAATAGCAATAATTGCAACAATTATTAGCTCGTTAATGCCTCTTTACTGGATAACGAATGTTTCCATAATGGCCGAGTCAACGTACGTTTATTTTTTTCTTATTTCATTATACCTTACTGCTTCGTATGTAAAAAATAAAACTCGTTCAAATTTCCGTATTCTTATTGGTTGCTTATTATTTGGATTAGCATTGCTTACTAATCCGCTAGTCATTTTATGGACACCGCTATTTTTATCAATCGTGTATTTTCTAAACAAACAGAAGATTGCCGTAATAATATTATCAATGTTTTTAACTATTACCCTTGTCATTCTAACGAATGGCCTCTTTGTCTCTTACGCTCTCCATGAGTCAATTCAAAATGGAATATATCAATATTTATTTAGAGAAGATATAAAGCTTATACCAAATGTCTCATCTTCAATAACGATTCTTAGATTTATCAGAAACGTATTAATTTCTGTTTTACAAAATAATGCTTCTCTTATATTTATCTTAGGAACTATTTCGCTCATAAGAATATTTAGAAAAAATATAAATTTATTTATTATTACGTTTTTATGGATTTTTCCATTGATTATTACAAGTCAATGGTTTGATCCGCTTCTTTTTGGACGTCATGGGATAATCGCTGGATTTGGTTTCTCGCTGCTTGTCGCAATACTTTTAAAAAAAAGGGGAATGTTGATACTAATGGTAATCGGATATTTACTTTTCGTTTCTATGTCTGCATTATCATTATTGACTCAACCCATACCCTATCTTGAAATGGGCAAATTTGTTAAAACACTTCCTAAGGGTTTATTAATCGAAAGCCATTTTGCACGTCCTCAGGTTGAAGGCCAGTACTCAGACGAAATTATATTTATAAATCAACCCGGGTGGAACCATGAGAAGCTCGAGAAAATGATTGATACTTATTTACAAAATAAAAAACCGATATTTATTACATCTCAAGCTTTATCTGACCCATATGGGATATATTCGGGACCATTTCTTTTTCCATTATCTCTTTCGTATGCGAAAAACTACGAATTAAAAGATTTAATTTCCTCATACTCAATTAAAAAGTATGCGGTAATCGACGAGGACGCAGGTATTCAGATTTATAAAATTCTTTCAAAAGAAAAATCGTTATATCCGGAGATTCCGATCTTAAAATATAACAGACATCGAATCGATTATTTTGATCCTTTAAGTCAGCTGTTTTTTTATCCAACACCTTTTAAAAACTAAGTGATTAACCGGCACGCTTAGGTCTGTATTTCTTCTGTTTGAATTTAACGCTTCGAGAGGAGGGTGCTGGATTTATTGAAAGAGCTAAAATTATCCAAAGCCACAGCGCAATAAAAGGATAGAATAAGCCATTAATAAACAGACTGTCTATGAATACTCCCGCAACTGAAGCAATAGCTAAAATAGAAGCATTTTCGAGTAACCTAAGCCACAAAAACGAATATAAGATAAAACCTACAATCCCCGTAGTAGCCATAATAAATAAGAAACTGTTGTCCGGTGAGGCATCAGCGTGACTTATAGGGTTTGCTTCATTACGAAACCCATATCGAAACTGGGCATATCTATAGGCATTGAATCCAACTCCGAGAATTGGATGATCTTGTATTATCTTTATGGCATTTCTTGTTGTTTCGATACGGGCCTCTGATGAAGCAACTCTGAATAAATTAATGTTCTCAATATTGAAATTTCTTGATGATATTGCTAATACTGATAGAATAATTACTAACAAAAAAACTATTAATATTTTTCTATTCATAAGTACAAATAATAGGCTCGAGCTTACGACAAGCATAATTAACGCGCTTCTGGAAAACGTTAAGAAGACCGCACCTAAAGTTACGAATGAAAGTAAAGCTATTGGAATACTTTTTCGCTTCAGGAATAAATTTATTAAGAACAAAAAAAATAAAACAAAAAAAGCTCCGGCAAAATTTGGATCAAGAAATACGGAAAATATTCTGTACATATGCTCATCCCACCCTAAATAAAACAAATTTCTAAGGTTGGGATAAAAAATATATTGCAAATATCCTGAAGCAACAATTAAAGAACCGATAACAATTAATAACTTTAATATTCTTTCCTTAAACTCCTTATCGAAATCACTGACAACAAAAAATATTCCTGCATAAGCAACCCATCTTACCAAATACGTTAAGGATATGAAAAACTGGTTAATTGTCAAATTAGAATAATTAATCAATAATGATAACGCTCCCGATCCAGCAAATAGAAGGATCGGAACATAAACACGTTTTTGCTTTATTTTTTCCTTTTTTGCCATTTTAAATATTGCCCACAAAACTACGATAATTCCCACTCCAATGTCTAAAGGCTTGAGAGAAACCCCATTGGCAAAATCTAAGCGTAAAATTTCCCCTAATGGAAACAGAAATAGAATAGCAGTGAATATTTTTTTCATTAGATTATTTGAATTTTAGGTAATGGAAATATAAAATGTCCTCCTGAATCTAAATAATTTTTCTCTCTTTGTAAAAATTCTTCTTTGAAAAACCAGGGTAAAACCAACATATAGTCAGGCTTTTGTTTTCTTGCCTCTTGCTCGGAAATAATAGGAATATTCAAAGACGAAATTCTCTTTCCCCATTTTTCCGGATTACGCTCAACTGCAGCCTTAATCAGTTTATTATCCAAATTGTAAAATTGCAACAACGTATTTCCCCTAGTTGATGCGCCGTATACATAAATTTTCTTTTTATCTTTCGCTAATTTTGTAATTAAATTAGAAAGATCTTTACTATTTTCTCTAACTCTTTTTGCAAAATCATTATAGATTTTTAATTCGTTAAGTTTTAAATTTTTTTCGTATTCTCTCAATTTAATTACAGATTTGCCAACCGTTCTCATATTTTTATGAGAAATAAAGGTTATAAAGCTTCCTCCGTTAATCTGCGTTTTTTCTACATTAAAAACTTCTAAGCCGTGTCTTGCCATTAATTTTTCAAGAGATAAAAGAGAATAATACTCAAGGTGTTCGTGTACCATATTGTCAAACGCATTATTCTTCAGCATTCCAACCAAATAGTTCTGAGATATAACAAATAATCCATTCTCGTCCAGCACTTTGCTTACATCTGACACAAATTTATTTGGATCATCTATGTCATAAAAACAGGAGATAGCCGTAACAATATCTGCCTTCACATTCTTTAGCTTTGCTTTATAAGATTCATAATTAAAAAAATCATTTATGACAGCATCTGCATGCTTACGGCATTCCGATGAAAATTTCTTAATTGGCTCAACTGCAATCTTGAATATATTCTTACGATAAAAGCTTAGTAATGTTCCGTCATTTGCGCCTATATCCAATGCTACTATTTTTTTATTAGTATTAATTTTGCTCAACGAAACTTCAACAATTCTTTTTAATTCATTTTTCATCGTATTGTTTATTCCTGATCTATAGCCATACCTTGAGGTATATAAAAATTTTTGCGGAACGGTGTTTTTTAACTGCAATAAGTCACACTCGGTACATAAAACTAAATCCAGGGGATACTTCTTGGGCATTTTGTCGTCCACCAGAAAATCCGATAAGCATTGTTCCCCTAAAGAAAGAATGTCTATTAATTTTTTAGATAAGCAGGAGCGGCATTTTTTTATCCCATTATTCTTATTCATTTCTTATCCACAACTTACCCCTAACCAAAAATGAATGGAAGGACATAGTTATTGCGATAACCAAACCATGAATTCCATCTAGAAATCCACCTCTGATAAAATAATTAACTAAGAATTTGCCTATGGGGTATAAAAGTATCGACCAGAAAAACACCTTAACGTTTTTATCTTTTAATTCCTTTGCCCTAATGTCCGTATAGAAATTTATTTCCCTAAGGAATTCTTCCAGATTTCTGTGAGGGTAATGAAGTATGGGATTTATCAAATTTCCAACCAAACCTTCAATATTCCATCTCTCATGAGCGATACCTTTCCAAATGCCCGTTCCTTTTCTTCCCAATCTTAATAATTTTATATTTGTTTCTCCGTGTTCTAGGCGTTTTCCCCACATAAAATCCGATCTTCTGAGATAAAATCCGTTAAAGTTTCTTAAATTTTGATCTTTAAGGCTAATTGCGTTTTGCATCTCATAAACTAACGGATCCGAAATTACCTCGTCACTATCGAGAAAAAGCATCCATTCGTTTTTGCATTTGGATAATCCGAAATTGCGTTGAGACGAAAAATCATTATTTAATGTACGCGAGTATATTGCTGTTTTATATTTTTTAGCAATTTCAATAGTTCTATCAGTTGAATTATCATCAACGATAATAATTTCATTGCACCATCTGACTGACTCCAGACATCTTGCGATATTTTCTTCTTCATTTTTTGTTAAAATTACTACGCTAATCATTTATTATCTTCCTCTATTTTTATACCTTTTACGGATTCCGATACATATATCCTAAGATTTTCGTTATTCGTTGACGGCCCATGGCCTAACCACCAGGCCAGATATTCGTAATTCATGGTAAAACTTTCAAATTGACTTCCCTGTCCTTTACCTTTTAAATTATAGTTTCTATTTCCTGTTATATCCAATATTTGATGTACTGCCTGCAAACGGTTATCTAGGGTAAATAACTTGCTTGGTTTATCAAACGCAAAATCATTTTTTAACATAAAGTTAATATTGCCCGCAGCTAAGATGATTATAAGGATAGATACCGGAATAAACATTGCTTTTTTATTCATAATAAAATCTATAAATGCGGATAAAAGGAGAATTATAGTTGGAAAAAATATAGGAAGATATGCATCCGACGGAACTTGATTAAAAATAACAAGCATAAGTGGAATGAAAACCAAAAGGAAAACTAAACTGAATGAGCCGGCTTTTTTTTTCTTCAACCGCATATAGATAACCCAACCTATCAAGAATAAAAGAATTATTAAGGAAACTAAATTACTTTGAACAAAAATTATTTTTGTAAAATTAATAAATAAAAAATTAAACATGATAATAATTTTATTTATTGAAAACGTTTGTTGCGGATTATCCCCAAACAACGAAACCGATCTATAGAGGCTCCAGGCAGCAAATTTTAAAGTTTGCGGAAATCCATTTTTCACGTCGTACAATATCATAGGCAATAGGGGAGTTATAAATGCAATTACAGACAATATTACAATTTTTTTATTTAAAATTTTATTAATAAGAATCTTTTTTTTAATTATTTTGCATATTAACACCCCGACGAGAACCACTCCAAGAGTAGAAGTTGCGATTTCAAAATTATAAAGAATGCTTAACAGTGTTAATGTCATCGGCAGATAAATTGATTTGCCCTGGACGACTTTATTTAGGAAAAAAATATAAATCAGAACAAAAAAAGGAATTGGACTCGTGTGATATGGCAACCGCATATAGAAAATTATCAAAGGTGATGTTGCATAAAATAAGGACGCCAATAAACCTACTCTTTTTGAAAAAAGAGCTGATCCGACTAAATACATCATCAAAACCGATAAAGCTCCTAGAAAAGCGGTAAGATATGCTCCCGAAACAGGATTAAAGTGAAATATCCAAAGAAAAGAAGCCAGCAAGTATGTCCAGAATGGGCCTTGATGCAGCCAGGGATGGCTTGAAGCAATACCCACAAGCGGAATTTGGCCGTTTATCAGCATGTCTCTGGCCGACAGATAAAACCACCCCTGATCACCTATAAAAATCATTAATTCTCTAATTCTGAATAAACTCAAAAAGACGGAGATACCAAGAATGAAACCTAAAATAAACTCAAATTTACCTATGCTTGAGACAATGTTGACAATTGAGGCAAAAAGCGCTCCATAGTTTTTTTTAAAAAAATAATGACGGCTTTGAGAAAAAATATTATTTATATCTTTTCTTTTTTTAGCGCTCGCTTCCCATACATGTATTACTTTTGCCTGCGGAACAATATAATTTTTATATTCCAGTTCTTTTATCCTTTTTGCCAAATCGTATTCTTCAAAATATAAAAAGAATTTTTCATCAAACATTCCGATTTTTTCAAAAAGATCTTTAGAAATCATAAACGCAGTACCCGGAACAACATCAAATTCCTCAGTTTCATTTTTTGCCCAATTTTTGTGAAAAAAGTTTTTTGAGATTGGATTATTGGGGAAAAGTTTATTTATAAAAGACTCCGTAACTAAAGCGCTTACTAAATTATACTCATTACTTCCCTGATTGGGATATGTATTTCCAGAAGGATCAAGAAGAAGCGGTGCAATCATGCCAGCGCTTGAATTATTATCCATAAAATTATAAAGGACATCGACAACGCTTTTTTTTACGATCGTATCCGGATTTAAGAAAAATAGATATTTTCCTGATGCAAATTTATTGCCTAGATTGTTTCCTGCTCCGAATCCAATATTTCTTTTGCTTCTTATATATTTTATTTGAGAGATTTTTCTTAAGTCTTCCCTCAACCTATCGCTTGAGCTATTATCAACAACAATTATTTCAAATTTTACTTTCGGCTTTGACTCTAAAATAGAAGAAATGCAAACCGTCAATTCTTTTTCAACCCTATAATTGACAATTATTATCGATACCATAAGTTTAACAACTATATCTTTCTTACTATCATAAATAATTGAGCGCCATTACCGGAATTGACAAAAAAACCTTTTTCATAAACGTTTTTCAAAAGCATATTTTTCAAATATTTTATCACCAGATCTTTAGGAATAAATTTAGTTATTCTAGAATTGACAATAATTGACCACATTTCACGACCGTGCAATTTATAGGTAAATATTTTAAAAAGTTTGTACCAAAATAAAGCGGTTTTTTTTGGAAAATAATATTTATGGAACACAAGCTTAAGGCTATTGTCTCTAAAGATCTTTTTCCAATTAGCTAGGGATCTATAATGCAGGTGATTTGCTCTTTTATTGAAAATCCTTAAATTTTCTTGCGATTTTGCTTTATTTTTCACTTTTTCATATTCCAAGATCCATTTTTGCAAATATCCACTTGGTATAGTTGTAAAAAACAGGCCGCCCTTTTCTAAGACACGTGATACTTCTGATATCGCCTTAAGGTCATTAACGATGTGTTCAAACGTACTATTGCTGACAACGGAATTAAACGATGCGTTTTTAAAAGGCATGTTCTCTGCATTAGCTTGAAGCACTTTTATGTATTTGTTTGTTTTCCTAGCGCTTTCCAGACCGCCTTCCTCCAAATCAATCCCGACATCTATCTGCGGGCTATTCTTAAAAATAAAATTACTCATTTGTCCATTCCCAATTCCGATATCAAGTATCGGTTTTTTAAAACTACACAAATCCCAAATGTTTGCTTCTACCCCCCGCTGCAACACGTCAGACGGGATAAACCAATATTTCTCAAGAAAGTGGATTAGAAAACTTTCTTTTACCTTATAATTTTTAGCTTCTCTTATTGCCTGCATATTCAATAAGTAATGTTTCAAGATTTTTAATCTGTTTTTTCCATGTCCATTGTTCTTCAACCCATTTCCTTCCTGCTTTTCCCATCACAGTTCTAAGTTTTGGATTTTTTAAAAGTTTTGTTATTTTATTGGCAATTTCTTGAGCCGAAAAATTAACGAGATATCCGGTCTCCCCATTTATCATCGTTTCCCGATAGCCTGCAACATTAAAGGCAATCACGGGAACCTCACATGCCAGTGATTCAAGTGCTACAAGCCCAAACGTGTCAAGGTTACTTAATGATAAGGTAATCAAAGATTCATTATATAATTTTATTATCTCTCCATCCGACAACCGTTCACGGCTGTTTTTTGATATTGAGAGAATTTTTAATTCCGGCCTGATTTTTTCAGGAATGAGCTTAATTGCTTCCAGCGCTTGTTCATATCCGTTAAGTTTTAATTTTTGACCAACAAAAAGAACTTGGTTTTTTTTAGGAATATTCAAATTTTTAAATTTTTCTGTATCTACCCCTAAATAAGAAATTTTTGGATATAGGTCAAAAGCCTGAATCATCAATTCTCTTCCAAAATAACTTATTGCCATTGAGAAATCGGAAGCTCTAGCATTCTTCCTGTCAATCTTTTTACGCATATATCGATTCCATGCTTCATATATCTTATTAAAAACGGAAAGGTTATCGGGAATCCTCAAGCCATATTCATAAACCATTTTTAACGGTTCCATACAGAAATAAACATTTTTCGTTTTCAAAAAACGCAAAATAAACGGAGCTTGCGTCATTCTGTCCGTATGAACAAGAACAATGTCATAATTTCTGTTGTCTATGTCTAGTGCAATTTTTCTGTGAATCGATTTAAGTACGTCAAAATCACTTAAATCTCTGACAATACGCTTCAAAAGCGGAATGTAAACTATTATTTGCCGGTATTCATATCTATATTCATTACTGGCAACATTTCTTGGATCAAAAATATCATGCTCTTCATCGGTAGTATACACATCAACAGTGTGCCCAAGGGCCTTTAATCCTTTTACGTGTTCTTGTACGGTTCGCTTTGCTCCGCTGAATTTTAAATTATAAAATACTGCAATTTTCATTTATTTATTTTTGAAAACTTTAACAACGTAATACGCAATAACAGGAATCTCAACGATCACGGAAATTAAAGCGGAATATCCCGCACCAACTAAACCAAACATTTTAACCAGAGGATAAATTGTTATAGCAAGTCCGGCAAAACGTAGAAACGTCATGTTGGTCACATATTTTTGTTTTTCTACTCCCAAAAATAACGCCGATGCTGATCCCGATATCGCCCTAAGTACGCTATAGACTACGAGTATTTTTAAAACGGGAATAGCGGATAACCATTTGCTTCCCAAAACAATAGTGATTATCTGACTTGGGAATAAGAAAAGAACTGCGCCCATTATTGTTGTTAATGAAGCAATGACCAATGTACTCTTAATAAATGCAGACTTTAATCTTTGTATGTCTCCCGCTATTTTCGCGTAGACAGGAAAAACTACCTTACTGATTACGTCTGTAATTTCAGATATCGGAAGAGTCGAGATATTGTAGGCAATTCCATAAATTCCCAATGCGGATGCCCCCATAACCCTTCCAACTACGATATTGCCTCCTTGTTGAGCAATATAATTAAAAAAACCGTAAGCCGTTACCCATTTTCCTTTGTGAAAGATTTCCTTAAAGTAATTTTTACGGACATTCAGCTTCGGTAACGGTCTTATCAAAATAAAAGAAATTGCAACTTCAAGCAAAGCTCCCGCCATCAATCCCCACACAAGACCATAAACGGAACGAGTTAAAACTACGAGAATTAGAGTCACGATTACGTCAAAAGTAAAAATAGAAGTCCTGAACCAAAATTCATAATGAAATTTTAAATCTTTCTGCAATTTTACTTCGGCGGGATTAATAAATCCCCGAATGAATGGTATTGCGCTAATTAAAAGCAAAATGTTAAATGCTTCGGGCGCATTAAAAAAAGAGGTTATGAAAGAAGTTGACAGAATAATACACAAGCTAATAAATATACCCCTGATAATAGAAACTATCCAAGCTGAACTGATATATTCGTCAATTTTATTTTTTGATTGAATTAGAATAATATTTATACCTGTTTCCGTAAGCATTTCAAGAAGCATTAAAACAAGTGTTGCAATGCCGAAAATACCAAATTGCGAAGGGGTCAATACTCTGGCTAGCACTGCCATCTTCAAGAAAGAAAGTGCTCTCGTAAAGATCCTAAATCCGCTCATCCAAGAAGCTCCTTTTATAACATTACCCGAATAACCCATACCGCATTATAGCCCATTTAGCCTTTCTCGTATATTGTCACCGGGAATACAAAATTTAAACCTGATTGATAATAATCTAAATCGTTATAGAAAAGTTTGTACAATTGCGGGTTTGGCATAAATTCACCAACAACTTTATAATTTTCTCTTTTAAGACGTTTTAACAGATCTTTCTTTGGGGATTTTATTACGAATTCCTCATGCATATATCTATTGGTAATAATCACAACCTCGGGAAGTTTTTCCGATAATGAATTTACAATTTCATACGCGTAGTTTGTTTTTACATGCTTGTTTGATGTACTTAAATAATATTCTTTAAGCATGATGTCCGGAAGCGTTTGATAAATTGGTATATTTTCTATGCCAACAACTGTGTCCTTATGTATATTTTTAACTATCCAATCTGATGATCTTTGTAGAGCACTTTTATTGTATTTTGCAGTAATTACTACTGACGATTCATGAAATTGCAGCAATATCAAAATACTTATTGAGATAACGAGATACAGCTTATATTTCTTAAGCTTCAGAATATTAGCTATAAATTTTGCCGATAACAATGCGAAAAACGGGAGAAGAACTAGCGATCTGTTTCCCGTTGCCCCCAAGCCCAAAGGGACCAAAGATAAAAGAAAAATTTTTAACGAGAAAAATAAAAAAATCTCACTTTTATAATTAACATGTTTTTTTACTTGAAATAGTTTTATTATTTTAATAAACCAATATATGAAGGTTATAAAAAATAATACATAGAAAATGTGACCAAAAATCATTGGAAATATTGTAAAGAGAATGTAAATCCATTTATTTGAAACTCCTAATAGATAATTGTTATCGTTTTGTACGGCGGTAATCAGATTTGAAGACAAATATTCCGAATAATCACTCCATCTAAAAATTAGATCAGGAACCCCTAAGATTATGAAAATTCCTAGAAAAGTAATAATTCCCAATACTAGATATTTATAATTTTTACGCCAATGTGGAGTAAACCAAAAAAAACTAAAAGAATAAATTATCAGCATTGGAACGGCAGAGACTTTCGTCGCAAGCGATAAGGCGCAAGGAATCGCAGAATAAATAAAGTTTCTTAAAGTAGGTTTTTTTGCATATCTCAAAAGGAAGAATAAGGAGAGTGCAATCCAAAAAATCAATGCTACATCATACTTAAAATAACTGCTTAGTGTCAGCCAAATGGGAGTTCCCATCATTAGAATTGCGGCAAAAGCGGGATTGGTCTTAAGATATTTTTTTGCAGTTATTGCAACTACAATTATTGACAAAACTCCAAACAGTAAAGTGTTTGAACGCAAAATGACAAATAACCGCTCCTGCATTGCAGGATTATCGATTGATGAATGAATTGTAAAAGGATTAACAAGTCCGAGAAAAACAAAGGGAATCAGATAAATCCCGGATACAAGAAATTGAAAAATTGATCCATGCGCAGCGCCCGGAACATTGGGAGTACCCCGAGTAAAAAGAGCCCTCACAGCTTCCAGCTGGTGCCACTCATCCATATTGTAGGTAAACGGACGCGTTCCTGTTGGCACTCCCCACGAAATAACCGAAAACATCACGACACCATACAATGCAATCAGAATAATTAAGAATATGTTATTTTTCATAATAAATTAGGTTTGTTCCGCAATAAAATAATTTTAAGAATGGCACTTTCTCCATAACCGGCTCTATAAACTTTAATATTTTTACAACATTTTTGGGACAGAAATACGGAACAATACTGAAAAATAATTGTTTTCTTGTTCTAAAGCCATTATTCTCAAACCATTTATTAATCGTCGGAGGCCAATACGATTTTTCTCCGCGGCGTAGATGGTATGAAGATGTATTCTCTATGAATTTTAAGATAGGATTGAACCCGTTTGGTTCCAATACTATAATTTTATTTGAAAGGTTTCTGAGTGATTTAATTGCCTGTTCTGGTCTAGTTAGATGATGTAAGACACCTCTAATTACTATAACGTCGAAAGAATTTTTCTTAAACATTTTATGCACATTATAGACATCTCTATGTAAAAATTCTATCTTACCTTGCATTCTTGGCTCAACCGACTTATTCGCAACGCGTATCGCGGATTGAGCGTAGTCGAATCCGATTATTTTTTTAGGGTTAACTTCTTTTAAAATTTCAAATGTAAATGTGCCGTCACCGCATCCTACATCCAAAATATTAATATTTTTTGAAGCATGATCTTTTAGTAATTTTATCAGTTCTTCGGATTGTTTTTTTGTGGCGATATACGCTGAATAATTATTGAAATTTGTATATTGATAACGGCCGCTACTTTCAATATCATCATTAAAAGAGTAGGTTTTTTTTTCTTTTTTCTTTCTCACGATTATCCTTTCTTTATGAAGTCTATTATAGGCGCAGTCCGTGGAGAAAATCAATAAAAAATATAATGTATGATATATTGATATTGATTAAATGAATTTAAGAAACACTTTAATTAAATATGCTATACCGTTACTTTCTCTTTTAATTTTTCTTTTGGCTTTTTCGCTAAGAGTCTGGAATTTGAATAAAGCGGGTCAAATGTGGGACGAGAAATCACTGCTTGTAGATTATGCGTGGCATTATATCAGAGACGCAAAAAATCTTGATTTTGGCAGTGAATTTTGGTGGAAAGGCACCCCCGATCACCCTCCGCTTGCAAGATATTTAAGGGGTATTGCCTCGATACCGGACATCAAAGGCTGGGATAATAAGGGATTTCCGATTTACAACTATGATCTGACTTACGACAGAATGCTTTCTGTTTTTTTAACCTCTTTTGCAGCGGTTTTGGTTTTCCTGATTGGCGCAAGATATATTTCCTTATATTCCGGCTTTACCGCGGGAATGATTTTTTCAATGCTGCCAATTCCGTTAGGGCATTCCCAAATTGCCATGCTTGAACCCCTTGGACTGTTCTTTTTTACTGCCAGCATGTTCGCGTTCTTTCTTTTCCTTGAAAAACCGAATAGAAAAAGAATGATTTTCTCGGGCATTACCCTAGGACTTGCTTTGTTAGCGCGGGAAACACATATTATGCTTCCGCCAATGATGCTTATTATTCTTTTTATAAGAAACCATAGTCTGAAAGATAAGAATATAAAATCTGTTTTTTATAAGACACTCGGGACTTTTGGTATAGCTTTTTTAACCTTTTTTCTCTTTTGGCCAATGCCTTTTTTTCACCTGGAATGGGAATTTAATTACTTTATGAATTTAAGGGTTAATGCGGCAAGATCAATTCCTGAAGTTTTTTTCGGCCGTCTTATGCTTACCCCGATCCCGTATTACTTTGTCTATTTTATTATTACCACCCCCTTGATAATTTTACTTTTTGCGCTTATCGGCGCTATTAAGATTAATAGATCCAGGAATTGGATCTGGTATTCGCTTATTCTTTGGTTTTGTATTCCTTTTATCATGTCCTTTTACCCAAAACGCGAACACGGAATCAGATATATTATTCAAATCATGATACCCTTTGCGTTAATTGCGGCAATGGGATTTGAAGCTGTTGTAATAAAGTTAGTAAAAAAAATCAATTATAAAATATTATTTTTAATCCCGTTATTTATCTACCAATTTATCATCCTTTTAAGGATTACGCCTTATTACATAGATTATTTTAATATTGTCGTTGGCGGAGCTAAAAACGTCTATGAAAAACGCTTATTCCAGCTTGGGTGGTGGGGGGAAGGCATTAATGAGTCATTTGATTATTTGAATATTAATGCACCAATTGACGCAACCGTAGGTATCGCCACAAGTCCAAACCATATACTCCCTGATCTTCACGGAAGAACGCTAATTCCCTATAAAGATGATAAAGCTTATGATTTTGTTGTGGTAAATTTTTATAATATTATCAGAGAGGGTTTTAACGATAGTAAGATTAGAAAAAATTATAAGGTAATTTATTCGGTTATAGCCGATGGCGCTCATCTAGTCGAGGTCTACAAAAGAAAATAATCCTGCAATTGTACCCAGCATTACGGCGATATCGGAAATAATTTGCAATAAAGGGAGAAATAAAACTGCACGGATATCCTTGACGTATTTATAATTTTTTAATATCGACCAAAGGACATAGATAATAAGTATTAAGTATAAAGTATTAAGTATTAAGTCTGACTTTAAAAGAAAAAATAATGACAAAAGAGTCAAACCGAGAATATACCGGAGAAAAATTAGAAATACCTTTGGTCTAAAAATACGGGATTCGGAATCGCCTTTTGCAAAACGGTAGAACATTGCAAAGGCATCTTTTAAGTTGTCCCTTGGCATCCAATAAGCTATTGCACTTTTTTCAAAAACAATGTTGGCGGAAATTTTTTTTAATTTTTTAGCGAAAACATAATCTTCGTTATTACTAAATTCCTCAGGAAATCTACCTACTTTCTCCCAAATTGACTTTTTAAAAGCCATTGAGCGGGTGGCGGGAAGAAAGTTTTGAGAATTAATTTTATCTTCCGTCACTAAAACATAGGGAATTAAACATTTTTGAAAAATTGTTTTAGCGTTACCTTTGTAATATCCGGCAACCACATCCACACCTGGATTTATAAAAGGCTCTATGATGTTCTTAACCCAATTCTTGTCGAGTATGCATCCTGCATCCGAACAAATAATAATTCCATTGCTCGAATTTTTTATCGCTTCATTCCTGCCAACCGATCTATTCCCTTTTTTTACAATAATTTTAAACTTCCCATTATAATTTTTAATTTTTAATTTTAAATTCTTAATTTTAGCGACCGTCCGGTCGCGACTACCGCCGTCAACAATAATAATTTCATCCGGAAGTCTGGACTGAGAGAATATAGATTTTAATAATAGCAGTACTGATTTTTCTTCATTATAAACCGTAGCGATAAATGAAACTTTCATACTCAAATCTAGGACAATAATTCATATTATAGCATCAAATAATAACTAATTTACTTTTCTAAAGAATAAATGATAAAATTCAATAATTACAAATGAAACAATTTGACGTATCAATAATTATCGGAAATTATAACACTGAAAAATTATTAAAAAGAACTCTATCCTCCGTATATCGAAATACCAAGAACATCAGTTTTGAAATTATTGTAGTCGATGATGGGTCAATTGATAAATCCGTAGAGATGGTCAGGAAAAAGTTTCCAAAAATTAAGATTAAAGAAAATACAGAAAATTTAGGATACAGTAAAACATATAATATCGGCACCAAATTGTCTAAAAGCAGATATATTCTTCACTTAAACTCAGACGTTATCTTCACGAAAGATTCTTCTTTGGATTTAATAATAAAATTTATGGACAAAAATCCCAATATAGGCATTTCCGGTTGCAAAATAATAAAACATGATGGGTCTCTGGATTTACCTTGCAAACGCTCTTTACCAACAATAATAAACGTATTTTCTCAAACAATTGGACTATATAAGATATTTCCAAAGATTAAATCCCTGAATTATTATCTTACTCATTTGCCGGATGATGAAATTGCAAGAGTCGAGTGTATAATGGGAGCCTTTATGCTCATAAGAAAAAAACTAACCAAAAAAATTGGCTATCTAGACGAAAGATTCTTCATATATAGTGAAGACATCGACTATTGCTATAGAGCAATAAAAGCAGGTTGGAACGTTTATTATTTTCCAGAGATTAAAGTAAAACATATGCATGGAGGAACAACCAGGCAATTCAAAATCAAATCATTATTAAATTTTCATAAAGGAATGTTCCAGTATTACAACAAACACCACGCACAAAGAAAATTTTTTCTGATAAATCTCCTTGTATATTTGGGAATTTTGATAAGATTTTCTTTATTTACAACTTTTGAATTATTTCTTTATGCAAAAAATAGATTTCAGCAGGTCAAGGGGTTATCTTAAATGCCTACAAACAGCGATGATGTCAATTGGGTTGGGTTCATTTTCTTTAGCAATCTTATAATCGTCTTCTAAAATTTCTCGGTTTAGTCTTCTATCTCTTTGCTGATATAAAAATCTATTCAAATATGCAATTAAATCGAAAGCTAACTGTTTAATTTTTCTGGGAAGAAATCTTCTCAGCTTAAATCTATCCCCACTCAATAGGCTAAGCACATGGTCTTTCCTCGCTCTCTCAAAGTTTCTTACCTCGCTGTTTCCGGAAATTCCATAGAGATTTACCTCTCTAAAGTATTTTGAGAAAAAATTTCGTAATTCTCCAAAAGAATATTCTTTATAATGATACGGATTTTCATTATATGATTGGGTTTGGCTGTTGGGAGTGGTTATTAACAATAAACCTTCCTTTTTTAAGATAGCTGCTACTTTTCTCAAAAATAATTCCGGTTTTTCTAAATGTTCTAGTACCTGTAGAGCAATGACAACATCAAATTCCTGCTTTGTTCTATAGTCTTCTATTTTAGACCAAATGAAATTGAGATTATCAGCTTTATATTTTTCCTTACTTTTATTGACAGCCAATTCACTGCTATCTATTCCTAAAATATTACTGGCAACCTTTGCCAATCGATAAGTACCATATCCACTCCCGCTTCCAACTTCCAGAACATCTTTATCTTTAGCAAATTTCATACAAAAGGAATATGCTTTTTGTTGTTGATAAAAAAATGGCGGCAATAAAGGATTTTCCGCATCCATTCTCTCTGCACTTATTTCATGAAGTAATTTTCGAAACATATTGCTTATTTATTTCTTATACTATACCATAATCCATATGCCGGACCCTTACAGAATGATCGTAGTAAATTTAATATTTTCTACGCTATTATTGTTGGGGATAATAGCCTATAAATATGTCTACCCAAAACGCAATATTAATCTATTTTTTCTTTTAATTCTCGTCTCTTTCCTACCTCTTATTAGCGTTCTTAGAGAAGGGTCATATGAAAGCGGAGACCTAAGCTTGCATGCAGGATTTGCGATGTCGTTTTATGAATCCTTAAAAGAAGGGGTTTTCATTCCTCGCTGGAGTAGCGAAATGATTTACGGCTACGGTTACCCGCTTTTTCTTTTCGCTTACCCCTTGCCTTATTACCTAACCGCATTTTTTCATTTTCTAGGATTTAGTTTTGTTAATAGTCTTAAAATTATTCTAGCTTTCTCATTTATTACGTCGGGAATTACAATGTATTTTTTCATAAAGGAGGAGATTAAGAATAAATTTTCCGCATTTATTGCCGCGTTATTTTATCTTTTTTCTCCCTACCACCTTGTGGATTTACATTTTAGAGTGGCAATTGGAGAAGTAATTGCGTTTGCAATACTGCCATTTTGTTTTTTGACAATAAAAAAAATGTCAGAAAACCTTACTTTTCGATGGTTCTTTCTGTCTAGTGTAAGTTTTTCGCTTCTCATACTTTCACATCAGGCAATATCACTTATTTCAACGCCGTTTATTGCAATTTATTGCCTGTATCTTTTCCTAAATAAAAATAAGAAAAAATTTTATTTTATATTTAACAGTATTTTTTCTTTAATATTCGGAATAATTCTGTCTTCTTTTTACTGGCTGCCTGCCATTTTAGAGGCAAAATACACAAATTTATTAACAAAAGGTGTTGTTTCATTTATTTCTCTGGATCAGCTCTTCTATTCACCATGGGGATGGGGATTCCTATTCCAAGGACACAAGGGAGAACTCTCTTTTATCGTAGGCTATGTTGAATGGGCCATTATTTTGTTTTCAATTTATTTATTTTTTAAAAAATTAAAAGAAAAATTTAAGGAAAAAAATCTATACTTAATATCTCTCATTTCATTTCTGATTCTTCTTTTTCTAACTCAATCCGTTTCAAGCCCAATATGGAAAACTGTTCCTTTAATTAACTCCTTCCAATTCTCATTTAGATTGCTTTTATTAACTTCATTCTTTATGTCGATAATTGCAGGCATTGTGATAAAAAATATTCCCAATAAACAATTCCTTATCGCTTTGTGTCTGCTTGCAGTCACAACGACCATGCTTAACTGGGGCAATAGAAAAATGCTCCCCCTATTAACGGATTCCGCTATTTTACATGATTTACCTCAAACTATGGCTAAAATTGGCCCGGGAACAACGATATGGGTTAACTCTGACAAATTTAACATCAATCAGCGAGTTGTCCCGCACATGGATATTCTCCAAGGAAAAGCAAATATTACTGAGGGGCTTAGGGGGCCCAATAAGCATGCCTATTCAATTCGCGTAACATCAGGAAATGCGGCCTTTAAAGAAAACACATTATACTTCCCAAATTGGATTGTCAAAGTAAACGGCAATTTATATCCATTCAGTTTTATGAATCCAAATTATCCGGGAGTAATCACTTTCAATTTAGATAAGGGATTATATCGGGTAGAAGTGATTTTTCAGGATACTAATGTGCGTAAATTATCATCATTAATTAGTCTGTCTTCTTTCATTATTCTGCTTGCATTTGGTTTAATGCGTTCCGGATTTCCAAAGTTTTAAATACATGTCCGTCATTTCTTCCCAAGTATATTTTTTTACCCAAGCATTTGCTTCTTTAACCATTTTCTCTTGAGCTCTAGGATTATCGAGATAAAAAGAAATTTTTGAAACCAATTCGGATGGGGAACTTGAAATTGTAATATATTTCGAAAAAGGAGCCATTCTTAAATAGTCCTCCTTAAGAGGATTATCGTAAACTGCAAAGACCAATCTTTTTGCAGCCATTGCTTCCAATATGGAGAGATATCTTGATACAAAAGCAAAACTATATTTTCTAAAGTATTCTTCCGCATTGCTCCGGGGCTTCAATATTTTTATTTTTTCACTAATTTCAGTCTTAAGTTTTCCATCTCCAATTATAAGAAAATCAAAATTTGGAATTTTCTTCTTGATTATCTCAACCGCCTTAACATACGTTATTATTCCCGTTTGCTCGTCAAGTCTTCCGATAAAAACCGCTCCTTCGGAACTTTTAACTTTTAACTTTTCGCTTTTAACTTTATTAACTCCTCCGTATGAAACAAAAGTTGGTTTTGTACCGTACCATTTTTTAATAAAATCCCCAATGCAAATATTTCCCATTGATAATTTCTCCGATATTTTATGGACTAAAATGTCTTTTGACGTTAATGGGTAACCTTCATATCCATGAAAGGTTGTGAATATTTTTTTAAAAGGAAATATAAATTTAAACGGTAAATACCAAAAAAATACGTCATGGCAGTGAACAATGTCTGCATTTTTTATAAGCTTTCTGTTTGCCCAAAACCAATTCCAAATCTGGATTTTCTTAAACCACCCCTCGCTTAGATTGGGAATCCTAAATACATCAATTCCTTCAATATTTTCCTGTATTTTAGAGTTACGGGCATGCTGTTCCGTAACAACGATAACTTTGTGACCTTTATTGATCAGGTTCCGACTAATTTCCAAAACATGCTTCTCAACTCCCCCTATATGGGGATAAAATCGACGGGAAAAAAATAAAATATTCATGCAATTTTTGCCAAAACAACTATATCATTGGGCTTCCACCTGTTTCGCAGAATTTTTGAGGAAATTTTCTTAAAACCATAAAAACTCTTAAAAGCGTATAATGTTTTTAGTTTGAGAATTTTGAAGCCTGCAATCTTTAACTCGGCTCTTATTAGATTCTCCGTATAAGTTCTGGTGTGTCCGCTAGGATTGTTTTTCATTTTCTCCAAACCCTCATTTGTGGGAACCGAGATTATGAGCGATCCATTAATCCTTAAAATTTTTCTAATTTTCTTCAGAGAATTAAAGATCTTGCTTGGCGCAACGTGCTCCAACACCTCAAGAGCAAAAATAGCATCAAAAAATCTTTTTGAATACCTCATTCTGTAGATTGACTCCTTGCGGAATTGACCCCTAAATCTATTTTTCAAATTTTTGATAGAAACGTCCGAGATATCATTGCCAAAGATTTTAACATTCTTCCGGTTCAACAATTCTTCAATAAATCCATTTCCCGCACCAATATCTAAAACCCTTTTGGCGTTTCTTGGCAAAAATCCGAATGCTGTTTTCACCCTATCTTTAGTCATGCCGTCCTGTTTGCCCAGCTTTGATTCCTGTAACTTGCTGTTCCAGAAAGAAGACGTATTTAAATTTTTGATTTCGGCATATTTTGAATCGTACATCTTCCTTAGTGAATCAAGATCGCTTATGCTGGCGAGAATTTGCCTTGCTCTTTCAACCAAAAAAGGTTTTTTAGCGCATTTCCTACAAAGAGGATATTTATCTTCTGTCTTACAAATCAAGCATATATCCACAGTGGACCCGAGAGGATTCGAACCTCTGACCTCTTCAACCCGCCTGACTGGACTTTGTGTGGACTTGGATGGACTCGAACCATCGAGCTCTCGCATGTGAAGCGAGCGTTCTACCTCTGAACTACAAGTCCATTCACAAAGTCGGGCAGGTGTGAATGAAGCGTTCTACCACTGAACCACGGGTCCTCAACACCATTTTACAACATCCGCTTCGCATTGACAAAGGAAAGCAAATCAAGCACAATAGTTTTATGGAATTTTTAAGAAAAATTTATGGTTTCTTACTGGATACAATTCAAACCCTGCTTTTGGTTTTTGCAGTCTTTCTGGTGATATATGTTTTTTTATTCCGTCCATTTCAAGTCAGTGGAAATTCCATGTATCCAACCTTCCTTGATAAACAATACGTTTTAACCAATATAATTGCTCTCAAATTCGGTCAGCCGAAATATGGGGATACTATCGTATTTAAGGCGCCAAATGACTCTGAAAAAGATTATATAAAACGCGTGATAGGGGTTCCGGGAGATCGAATAATGGTCAGAAACGGAGATGTTTATGTAAACGAACAGCTTCTTAACCAGAATGAGTATCTACCTTCTTCCGTAAAAACCTATGGAGGATCATTTCTTAAAGAGAATGCCAGTGTGCTGGTGCCTGCGGACTCATATTTTGTTATGGGTGATAATAGGAATGGCAGTTCGGACTCCAGAGAATGGGGCTTTGTTCCGCTTAGATCTATTGTTGGGAGATCTTTTTTCGTTTACTGGCCGCTAAACAGGATGGGGGTGGTTAATAACCCGCATAATTAATTATGTTCCAAGCAAAAGTTTATTGATTGTTTTTATCTTAGGCCCCGTAACCTCCACGTCCCCTCTTATTTCGATTAATATTTTGGCTTTTTTGCTGGATTGAAAAATTGTTACCTTATCAAGGTTATGTTTTTCTGCAATTTTTTTTGCCATTCCGTCCAGCTCGGGAATCCATAATCTATCTTCAACCGTACGCGGTTCTTTCTTCTGGATTTCCCCTTTAGCTTTTCTAGCCTCTTCTTCGGTCTGCCTGACTGTGCTATTCTCGCGCAATATTTTTCGGAACAATTCCAGCATCAGAGCCGGATCTCCCAAGGAGATCAAAGGACGGACATGTCCTTCCGAAATTACCCCGGCGACAAGAGCATCCTTGATTGCATCCGGAAGAGACAAAAGTCTGATTGTATTTGAAATTGTTGGAGCGGACTTTCCAACTTTCCTGGCAACTTCATTTGTCCCAAGACCGAATTCGTCAATTAATCTTTTATATGCCAATGCCCTTTCAATCGGGTTAAGGTCTTCTCTTTGTACGTTTTCGACAATAGACATTTCCAGCATGCCTTGAGGCGTAGTTTCTTTAATTACAACCGGGACTTTGGAAAGGCCAAGTAGTTTTGCCGCTCTCCAGCGTCTTTCCCCTGCAACAATTTGATATCCGGCCGGAGTCTTGGCGATAACCAAAGGTTCGAGAATTCCCTGCTCTCTTATCGAATCAATTAAATCATTCAATGATTGAGGCGTAATTGCTCCGCGGGGCTGAAGAGGATTGGATTGGAGCAGATTGACTTCGATTTCATGGATCTCACTCTGGGTATTCGTATTATCCATAAATTATTTTCTATTACGGATTTACTTCTGCAATTTTCTTTCCGCGAGAAGTTTTAAAATTCAAAATTCCGTCCTTTATCGCAAAAAGAGTAAAATCATTCCCCATGGAAACCCCACTGCCTCCAAAGATTTTCGTTCCTTTTTGCCGGACGATAATGTTTCCGGCTATAATTTTTTGTCCGCTATAGAGCTTAACGCCCAAACGTTTTGATCTGGAATCTCTATTTCCTTTAACTGCTCCCTGGGCTTTTGTATGTGCCATATATTTAAGTTCCGGTGAAAATTAATCCTATATTACGTTACTTTTTTACAGCTGTCAAGATATCAAGAATTTTGATTTTCGTTAAATATTGCCTGTGCCCGGTTACTCTTCTGTATTTGGCTTTTGCCTTGAATTTGGCAATCCGCAGTTTCTCTCCCTTAAAATGCTCCAAAACTTCCGCTTTAACTGTGGCGCCGTTAACTCTGGGCTTGCCTAACCTGACCTTGCCATCGGAAACGTATAAAAGGACTTCTTCCAAAGAAAATTTCTCTCCGGGCTTATAGTCAAGTCTTTCAACCTCAATTACTAAGCCCCTGGAGACTTTATATTGTTTTCCGCCTATTTTTACGATTGCGTATTCCATAAAAATTAATTATACCAAAAAATCTACTTAATTTCCAGGACTTTATGCGATGAATTTCCTCTATTCATGCCGGAGAGTGCTCCAAGAAGAATAAAGTTGGAAAGTAAAGAGCTTCCTCCATAGGAGACGAAAGGGAGAGTTATTCCAACTATGGGAAGGATTCCGATATTCATACCTATATTTACAAAAAATTGGAGAAAAATTAAGGAAAATGCAATTGCAGAAAATGTTTTAGAGAATAACTCATCCTGCCCACGGAAAATTGCGAAAATTTTGTACAGCAAAAATGTAAAAGTTATAATCAGCAAAACTGCGCCAATCAGTCCTAATTCTTCGGATAAAGTCGCGAAAATAAAATCAGTATGCCGTTCAGGCAGAAACCTAAGGCCGGATTGTGTTCCCAACCCTAATCCGCGGCCCAAAAGCATTCCTGATCCTACAGCGATAACCGACTGAATGGCATTATAAGACAATCCCAAAGGGTCACTGGGATTTAAAAAAGTCAAAATCCGCTGTCTTTGATAATCATGTAAAAATCTCCAAAAGATGGGAGAAAGTATTGATAAAAAAACTAATCCTAAAAAAAAGAATCTAAAAGGAAAACCAAAAACTATGAGCGCAATAATTGTTACCAAAACATAGATTAGGGTGTTTCCCAGATCCGGCTGCCAAAAAACCAAGAGAGCAACCGGCAGCAAAAAACAAATTACCATAAATAAAGTTTTTAAAGAATAATCATTCCTGGAAGAAAGATATCCGGAAAGAGAAATTGCCAGGAAGGGTTTCAGAATCTCCGAAAATTGCACTCTAAATCCAAAAAGCGTGAACCATCTGACAGCCCCCCTGGCTTCAACTCCAATAATTATAACTATAATTAACAAAACAATAGAAATTAGGTAAATCGGTAACCCGTAGAGTCTTACGGTCCTGTAATTTGCTTGAGAAAAGAATAAAAAAGCGAAGATTCCGATAATAAAGAAAGTAAACTGGCTTTTGAATAAGTTTAGATCCAGGGAAAAAATAGTGGTTAAACTTAGGATTACCAAAACAATTACCGGAGCTAACAATCCCCAGTCAATATTAAAAAGTGAGCGTCTCATTTACCCCGCACCACAATGCCACGTTTATTTGAGCGTGGACTTAGCGAAGATGCGCGATGTGAAAAGTTAAGCGTTTCTAATGCATGACTGTCGATGCGGGGTTTGCGGACAACCTCAAAATTATTTCCCTTTTTTAAGGTTGCAACCATTGCTTTCTTTTTTATTTCATTTTCGAATTCTCTTGGCCAATCCTTGAGGACAACATCTATTTTTTCATCCAATGCTGTCCCTATTTTTTTCCGCTCGCCCTGAATCATTCTTACAATATCCCGCGCTTTCCCCTCTTCTTTCAATTCCTTGGTTAAATTTACATCAAGGGACACTGACATTTCTCCTTTTCCTTTTTCAAAAACCACTTTTTTAATATTCAATTCGTCTTTAATCAGCTCAACTATCTCGCCGTTAATTGTTAATTGCGAATTATTAATTGTTAATTGTGCCAGGGGTTGTCTGACTTTAATCAGCGCTTCTTTTCTTTTTGCATGCCCCATTTCACAAATTTTTCTGGCAAAATCCATCTCCTGCTCCAGCTTTTCATCGATATCTCCGACTTCCGGCCAAGCACTTAAATGCACCGAATCCTTATTCGTTAAGTTTAAATACATTTCTTCTGCCATAAATGGCGTGAAAGGCGCTAGAATTTGGCAAAGGCTGGCTAAAACCTCCCATAAAGTTTGATAGCAATTATTTTTGTCTTTTGCATCTTCGGCAGACAATCCGATTCTCTCGCGTGACCGGCGGACATACCAAAGTGACAAATCACTGAGAAAATTTTCAATAGCATTCCCGGCAGAAAAGGAATTATATTTTTCAAGTGACGCAGTAACAACCTTAATTAATTTATTTAGCCTGGATATTATCCATTTGTCCAGAACGTTTTCCGATTGTTTTTCCATCCCCTGAGGCGTCCAGCTGTCGGCAATGGCATTGGAAATAAAGAAATTATATACATTCCACAACATTAAATGAAATTGTCTTCTGACATTGTCAGCGGCATTGACTCCAAAATTGAGATTTTGTTCGGGATCCTGTCTTAAATACATCCAGCGCATTACATCAACGCCGATTTTATCCGCTGCCTCATTAAATTCAATTGCATTTCCTTTACTCTTGTGCATTTCTTCGCCTGCTTCATCTCTGACCGATGCGAACCCCAAAACCGTTTTAAAGGAATTGATTTTTTTAAGCGCAGTGGACATTGCAATCAGAGAATAAAACCAATTTTTAAACTGCCCGGGGAAACTCTCCGTTATGAAATCTGCCGGAAACCATTCTTTCGGCAGGGTGGAAAACGGAACAATTCCCGCATCCAGCCAGGGATTTCCCACATCAGGAATTCGGGAAGCAACTTCATCGCACTTACTGCACTTAATTTTTACCAAGTCCACCCAAGGCCGGTGCGGGCTATTGCCGTCAAATTCTCCCCAACCTTTAACTGCACGTTTTTTAAGCTCCTCTTTTCCGCCAATCACTTCGAAATTTCCGCATTTATGACATTCCCAAATTGGCAAAGCCAACCCCCAATATCTTTTTTTACTAATCAACCAATCATGCATATTTTTAAGCCAGTCCAGTTCGCGATCCAAACCCCAATCGGGAATCCAATTAATCTTCTTTGCCACCTCAACCATTTGCTCCCTATAAGTTTTATTCTCTGGCCTTGAGCTTTGAGCTTTGAACTTTGAGCTGGGTTTTTTATCCATCGCAATATACCATTCGTCAACCACTCGCCAAACCAATTCCGTTTTACATCTCCAGCAAGTCGGATACCTATGGGTGTATTTTTCCGTTAGGAAAAAGTAGTTGCCATTTTCGAAAGATTTAAGAAAGTCAATGATTAATTCGGGATGCCTTTTGGCATTTTTTTGGCTAAATTCTCCAAAACCATCCAGATAATTCCCTCCTTCGTCAATAACTTCAATTACCGGTAAATTGTTTTTTTTACCAAGCTGAAAATCTTCGCTTCCCGATCCGGTGGCGATATGGATAATTCCTGTTCCTTCAATTTTACTGATTGGCAGAATTAATTCGTCTGTAGCAATAACTTGATGCAGATATTTCCCCAGTGTTTTTTTCACTTTTGGTAAATTATCAAAAGGAGAAGAATAGTTTAGTCCGATCAAATCTTTTCCTTTAATATTTTTTTTGATTTTAAGACCTAATTTTTCCGCGCTCTCTTTAAGCAGATAATATATATTTCCCTTTTCTTCCCCTGTTGCAATTACGTAATCGTAATTGGGATTTACGGCAAGAGCTATATTGGCAATTAAAGTCCAGGGCGTTGTTGTCCAAGCAATTAAATATTCGTTTTTCCTGTTTTTAATCGGATATTCAACATAGATCGAATCGTGGGTTATATTTTTATATTCCTCTGTCAAAATCTCGTGCTGGGAAATTGCGGTTCCGCAGCGCGGACACCAGGGAACAGAGTCACGGCCTTTGTACAGCCAACCTTTTTCGTGGACAACTTTTAAGAAATTCCAGATCGCATAATTATTTTTATCGGAGGAGGTGTGATAGGATTTGTCCCAATCCATGAAGTATCCCAAACGCTTACTTTGTTCTGTCTGGACTCCCGAAAATTTTTTAACCCTTTGCTTGCAAAGATTAATAAATTTTACGAGACTTTTAAATTTGTCTCCCGGAACAAGATTTTCAATGTCTTTTTTATTTTTCAGCCCCAATTCTTTTTCCACTTCCACTTCAACCCAAAGCCCTTGTTCGTCAAACCCATTTTGAAATCTTTGAGCTTTTCCCCGCATATTCCAGAATCTCTGCCACAAATCCTTATATGTCCTTCCCCAAGCATGATGAACTCCCATTGGATTATTTGCGGTGATCGGACCATCAAGGAAAGAAAATTTTTCTTTTGAGTTTTTATTTTTTTCTAAATACTTTCTTACAATTCCTTTCTCCTGCCATCTATTTAGAATTTCTCTTTCTAATTCCGGAAAATTTATATTCTGTTTTACGGGTTTCATGGATTAATTGTAGCTTAAAAGGAATGACGTATCAAGAAGTGTGGTATGATTAAGCTATGAAAGATTGGGGAGAATTGGCAAGTCCGGAGGATATTCAAAAAACAATTGAAGCTTTAAAAGCAAACGGAATAAATGCAATAGTTGTCGAAAATGGTCAGGAGGCTAAGAAAAAAGTACTGGAATTATTACCTCAAAATGCTGAAGTAATGAATATGTCCTCAACTACAATTGATACGCTGGAACTTCCAAAGGAAATAAACGAATCCGGAAAATATAATTCGGTAAAAGTAAAGCTGGAAAAAATGGATAGAAAAACCCAAGGCAGGGAAATGCAGAAAATGGGTGCAGCTCCGGAATACGCCATTGGCAGTGTCCACGCGGTTACAGGGGACGGGAAAGTATTAATTGCCTCAAATACGGGCAGCCAATTGCCGGCCTACGTTTATGGAGCTTCCCATGTGCTCTGGGTGGTCGGAACACAAAAAATTGTTGCCAATTTGGAAGAGGGCATGAAGAGAATTTATGATTATGTTTTACCTCTTGAATCGGAAAGAGTGAAAAAAGCATACGGCATGGAAAGAAGCAATGTCAGCAAATTATTAATAATTAATAAAGAGATTGTTCCCAATCGGATAACTTTAATCTTCGTCAAGGAAAAACTCGGCTTCTAACTCTCTTTTTTCCACACAAACCTCCACCAGATTTCCCAGATGGACTGTTCTATTCCAGAATAAATTTTGTTTAGAACAAATTATGCCGTTTAAGGAATAGAATAATAAGATCCGTAACCGGCAGGTCTAGCCAACACATCCCAGAAATGTTGACCGGCAAATGTTCCTTGAGAGAGAATGACTGCAAACTGTCCCCAAATGCAATATCCACCACTTGACACTGGTATTCCGGCTGCGCCACAAGGACCTACCCAAACTATCTTGTAATGCCAGGTTTCACCGCTACCGTTTGGAACCATTCCATTCCACTCATTGTCGGTCCAGGCATTATATGGCGGTTTCTTCCAACCTTCAGCATTTCCCTTATCCCATTCTGCATTCCATTTCATGACCAATCTATCTTTGGCATATGTGGAATCTCCCCAAACTTTGCCATCTAACACCCTATCTACTCCATCGGCAGGACCAACAAAATTTCTTGCAGTTCTGTTGTAGCCGTACTGATCAAATCCTGTGCTTACTCCCTTAACGTTGCTGTTAGTTTGATTATTAATAATAAAAACAAGCAGAAAGACTCCTATAGCCCAACCCAAGATTGCAGATAACAAATACGGGCTTCTCTTTATTCCTGATTTTGCCATTTTATTTCACCTCCTAATTTTTTTTAACCCTATAATAATATTTTCACAAACTAAGCTTGTTGTCAACCTCTCTAACAAAAAGTGCTGAATTATTGAATTCCTGACTTGATTTACGTGAAAATCTTTGCTAGCATATTTACAGAATGTTAAAAATCAGAATGCGTTTACTTCTCTTAGTTATTCTGAGCGCGGTGTTATTTCTGACCACTTTTGCCAAAGGCGTTGCCGCAAACCATTCGTGGGGCGGTTACCACTGGGCACGCACCGGCAATCCTTTCACTCTGAATCTCGGAGACAACCTTTCCTCAACCTGGGATCCGCATCTTGCAAGCACATCTTCCGACTGGAGTATCTCATCCGTTCTTGATACGAATATTGTCCCGGGCTTAACCAAGCCTAGAAATTGCCGGGCAACCAGCGGACGCGTAGAGGTCTGCAACAGTAAATACGGCAATAACGGCTGGCTTGGTTTAGCGCAAATTTGGGTGAGCGGAGTACACATTAGTAAAGGTGTGACGAAAGTTAATGATACTTATTTTAATAACGCACCGTACAACACGACTGCCTGGAAGAATCTGGTCATGTGTCAGGAAGTCGGACATACTTTAGGATTGGACCATCAGGATGAGAATTTTAGTAATTCCAACATGGGAACATGCATGGATTATACCAGCAGCCCGGAGTCAAACCAGCATCCCAATGCTCACGACTATGAGGAACTGGAAATAATTTACGCCCATCTTGATACCTCTTCAACTCTCCAAAGTAGCACCCAGAAATTGCCGTTTGGCTTGTCTGTTTCCCTGGGAATCTTGGAGGGTGATTTTGAGAACCGCAGCGATTGGGGCCGCGAATTAAGAAACAACGGACACATAGCCTTGTACGAACGCGATTTTGGCAATGGAAACAAGCTCTTCACCTTCGTCATCCTGGCCCAGAAATAAACTAATTCCACACAAAATAAAATCCCTTGAGTTAACCAGTTGACAAAAACTGCTACTTTTGACACTATACTATAAACATAGGCTAAATATGCCGAAGATTATTTCAGTTAGAACCAGGTACAAAGGCAAAGACACTGAACCTACAGAAAATATTCTACAAAGTCTTTGGGATGAATTTATATCGCTGGATAGATTTTTAAAATTTACTATTGTCATTTTTTTGCTTATTGCTTTTTCTACTCCTTTTATTGTAGCCAACAAGCAGATCTTTATTCCCAATGCTGCAGCAAATAAAACTGCAACTATTAGTGTTTCTCCGCCGTCCGGGTCTTACTCAATCGGCCAGCAATTTATAGTTAATCTTGTGATATCCGGGGGAGGACAAGCATTTAACGCGGCCCAAGCAGCAGTTGCAGTTTCTAGCAATCTCACTGTACAGACACTCGATATTGTGCCTGCACCCTCCGGAGGATGCAACTTCACTTTTCCCAATCAAAAAGCAACTCCTACACCCGGTAATCCATCCTTCGCAGGGGCTATTTTAAATGGATCTTCAACACAATGTATTCTTTACTCACTTACTCTTTCGGCAAATGGAGCGGGAACCGGTACTATTACTTTAAGCAAAGGTTCCGTAAAAGCCTACAGTAATAACTCTGAAATACTTCTTTCTCTGCAAAGCGGCTCGTACACCATTAATCCTGTTGTTTCCCCAACCCCAACTTCAACACCTGTCCCAACCCCAACTTCAACACCTGCCCCAACCCCCACTCCAACGTCTGTCCCAACCGACACTCCGACTCCTGCCCCAACAATTGCGGTTGTTCCTCCACCGACAATTGATCAACAGCCCTTAGATACCTATTCTATTTCACTTAACCTAACGGGAGCTAAAGATATAATTGTTGCAAGCGTTTACATAAATAGTGATGCAAGTCTTACAACTTACCCAACTTCAACAACCTGGCAATATCCGGCAACCCTGACACTTGCTTCAAATACATTTATTGTCTACGGTCAGGATAATCTCGGTAATAAAAGTTCGAATGTGAGTATTACTATTAATGTTCATAGGCCCGGCGATATTAACGGCGATAGCATTATAGATCTGACAGACCTTTCCATGTTTGGAACAGATTGGGAAAATATAGGTAATCTTAATTATGCCTTGTCCGACATGAATAACGATGGCCTTATTGATTTAACCGATTTCTCAATTCTTGCAAAAGCTTATGGAAACTAAGTATAAATTTTTAATTTTGTTTTTAGCCGTATTTACAGCAATTGCGATACACGTAACTACGCCAAAAATGGTGGCAGCCGGAGGAAGTATCAATATTACCCCCAATACGTCTACCTACAAAAAGGGAGATATATTTCAAGTTGCTGTCAATATTAACGGCGGCGGTATTGCATTTAACGCTGCTAAATCAACCGTGAATATTAGTCCGTCTCTCACTGTACAGTCTCTGACTATCGGCGACTGCGGCTTTGCTTTTGTCCGTACACCAACCTCAACAAATCAGTCTTTTGCGGGAGTCATTTTGGGAGGTTCCAGAACTGGCTGTACCGTATATACTCTTGCGCTAAAAGCCGCTGCGGAAGGCGTTGGCACCATTGCTCTTTCCAATGCTTCTTTGAAGTCCCAAAAGGGCGCTGCAGACATATTAAGCTCTTTAGGAAATGCCAGCTACATAATTATTCAAAGTCCAAATGTTGGATCGTCAAGCCAGCCGACTCCGATTCAAGCGCCAATTATCGGGCCTAAAGGGGAAATGCTTTATTCAATTATTTACAACGTTTCTACGTCAAAGGCTCTTGCGTTATCGGATGCCAATGCCTTTCTTGATTCCAATATTCAGGGGGCGAGGATAGCAAGTGACAGCTTTCAGTTTGATAAAGTTCCTCAAGGAGTACATGTCTTGACTCTCTCGCAAAAAGGCGTTGTACTTTCAAAAGAAATTATCAATGTAGCAGGAAGCAATGGCACAATGATCATCGGAGTTAGCATCAAGGAACCCGAACCGTCCCATCTGTGGCTATGGATATTCACAATAATCGGGCTGATAATTATAAGCATATTTGCGGTAATTTTTTATAAAAAATTAAGAGACTAGCCGGTTTTGGTCTAACTCCTTTTCAATTTTGGTTTTATGCGTTTGTTGCGGCTAATATTTTCCTAACCTATAATTACATCACCCGTCCTAAAGATGCTTTTTGCTGGGGTTATTTCTTATTCTCTTGGAGAATTTTATCTGCAAATTTTTTCTGCCCGGCTTGAACCAAACCCATATACATTTTTTTAATTCCCCCATTTATCGCCCGTATTGTCTGTTTATCAACCGCAAGTATTACCAGATTATCGCCTTTTTTCCGTGATTTTTCATAAATATGAGTACTCCCGCTTGCTTTGGCAAGCTTTTCTGCAAGAGAAAGACCAACTAAAGCTTGCGGAAATCGATCCTTTCTTCTTTGAAGCTCTTCTAAATTTAGAGATGTTTCCGGAACATCAGAATCTTTATTCTCAGATTCTTTATTCATATAGACAACCGATTCCTCTGTCTTAAGATTAGCAATTGAATGGGGATAAGTCAAGAATTAACATTTCTTATTTTTACTTTTCTATTTTCTTAATGTATGATTTAAAAATGAAATGGAAAATAAATAAATTTGCTCTTATCTTTATTCTTGTTTTCTTTTTTGCTTTTCTGGTTTTCCTTTTTCTTCCCGGCATGCATGACAGATATATGTATCCGGTGTTTCCCTTGCTGGCTGTGGCAATAGGCTTAAGTAAGCAAGCCAAAACTTATTTAATTATTTATTGCCTTTTGTCGTTATTTAATTTAATTAATGTTGTTTATTCATGGTATCCGATCGTCCTTGATTCCACATCCACTTTTTACCACATTTTCTATGGGGACTATTTTGGCTGGATCATCAGTGTACTGACTGTGCTGGTTGCGGTTTGGTTTTATCTAAAAAACTTCTCAGACCTAAGAAGCTTAAATAATAGTTAGTTCCTCCGGCGGAGAAATTATATTAAGAGATATTATCTTACAACACCGATCAGAGTAAATCCCTTTGTCATACGTCCAGTAATTGGATCCCGTCTAACTACAATTCTAACGTCACGATAATAATCGCCAGCACCAAGAGATGATGAATCCTCCGGCATGACTTGCTCATTCATAAATTTAGCTATACTTGAAATCTTTTTCCTAAGTTCTTTGAGTTTTAAATCGGTTTCTATTTCTTTTTTGCTAGTACGTTCATAGCCGATAGACAGAGAAAATAAAACCTGCTCTTTTCCTGTCAATTCGTAGAGTTTACCTTTATCTAAAATCGGTCTTCCAGCTTCCATAAATTTAATTTCTCTGTCTTAGGAATGCGGGGATGTCCCAGGCGTCGTCGCTATTGTCTTCAACAGGCGTTTCCTGCGGTTTTGGCGCTTGCGGAGTATCATTTGCTAACTCCTGTTTTGGCTCAACCGGACTTATTAAGGGCTTGACAAATTCTTTAAGAGTTTGTCTGGCGTGATCAAAACCTGTTGCAATAACCGCGATTTTTATCTGGTCATGCATTGCCTCATCAATTGTCGCGCCGAAAATAATATTTGCATCAGGATCAGCAGCAGAGGAGATAATTTTGGCAGCCTCATCAACTTCCGTCATTGTCAAATCAGGCCCGCCGGTAATGTTAAACAGAACTCCCCTGGCTCCATCCATGGAAATTTCTAAAAGCGGAGACGCAATTGCGCTGCGGGCTGCGGTTTGCGCTCTATTTTCTCCAACTCCGGTACCAATTCCCATCAAAGCCGACCCGGCATTACTCATAATGACTTTTACATCTGCGAAATCAACATTGATTAGTCCCGGAATTGTAATTAAATCGGAGATTCCTTGCACCCCTTGCGTTAGTACGGAATCTGCAATTCTAAAGGCTTCAAGAAGGGATACTTTTTTGTCAACTACATCCAGAATTCTTTGGTTGGGAATAACTATGAGCGTGTCCACTTTGTCTCGGAGAGTTTCGATCCCGTCTTCTGCCACGACCATTCTTCTGGTTCCTTCAAAAGCAAAAGGCTTGGTCACAACTGCCACAGTCAAAGCGCCAACTTCTTTTGCGGCTCTGGCAATTACCGCACTTGCTCCAGTACCGGTTCCGCCTCCCATACCGGCTGTGATAAAAACCATGTCCGACCCATCAATAAATTCTTTTATTTTTTCATAAGATTCCTCGGCGGCCTGACGTCCGATATCCGGATTTCCGCCGCTACCCAAACCCTTGGTAAGATTTTCTCCAATTTGAATTTTGGTTGGGGATTGCGACAGCAGAAGAACCTGCGCATCGGTATTTACGGAAATAAAATCAACCCCTTTAACCTCGCTAATTTTAATCATGGAATTGAGCGCATTCATTCCTCCTCCGCCTATACCCAAAACCCGGATTTTGGCAAAGTTAGTTGTTTGAGGTTTGATTAACATAAGTTATCGATTCAACTTATCCTAACACCCAATTTCGCAAAAGTCAATGAGTCCATTTAGGGCAGAAAAGATTTTATAAATTTAAAAACTTTGGAAAATATCCGATTAATACCCAAATTTCCAAACGAAGGCAGGCTTAGTCCGAAAGGCAAAGACGGTTTAATATCCAGAGTTGCCCCGAAAACCGCCAATCCGACAACGGAGGCAAAAGAAGGATACTGTATTTCATCAATTAACCCCTTGATGTTAATTGGAGTTCCAATTCGAACCGGCATTGCCAAGGTTCTTTTCGCGCTATCCGCTGCCCCGACCGTTAATGCCCCTCCCCCGGTTATTACAATTCCCGCAGGAGTCTGGCCCGCGTATCCTGATCTTTTTATTTCCATTCCGATCATGGTAAAAATCTCATTAAGTCGCGGTCTAACTATTCCGTCAGTTAGTGTTTTATGGGAAACTTTCCGCAAATCTTCGGTAAGTCCCAAAGAACTTAAATCTATTTCATCAATATTCCTGGCCTCTCTTTCAAAAGTCTCTCCTAATCTTTCAATTTTGGGTCTTTTTGACATATTAGACAGATAGATCTTTATCTTTTCCGAGGATTCCAAAGAAATCCGAAGCCCTATTGCCAGATCATTGGTAATATGCCTTGCCCCAATTGCCAGGACAGAAGAATAAGCAACCGATCCTTCGGAATAAATGGAAATATCTGTTGTTCCCGCTCCAATATCTACCAGCACAACCCCTAGCTCCTTCTCTGTTTCGGATAAAACCGCGAGACTTGACGCGTATCCGCTGAAAGCAACGCCGTCGATATCAATGCCGACTTGAGAAAAAACTTTTTCCAAATTACTCAAAGACGGAGAAGCAGCCGAGATAATATGCGTATCAACTTCCAGTCTTATTCCAATCATACCAAGGGGATCTTTTATTCCTTCTTGTCCATCTACCGCATAATTGCGGGGAAGAACGTGAAGAATTTGACGGCTGGAGGGAAGAGAGACAGCTTTGGCAGCATCAATTACCCGGGCAAGATCACTTTCTGTGATTTCGCCTGCAGATGAAGAGACAGCCACAACGCCCCTGGAATTTTGTGACTCGATTTGACTTCCTCCGATTGAAGCCACGACACTCCCTACTGAATGTCCCGCCATTCTTTCCGCCCCATCCAGCGAATTATTTATGGATTCTACCGCTTCTTTAATGTCGACAATCTGGCCTTTTTTGACTCCGCGGGAAGGAACTTCGGAAACTCCCAGGACGTTGACGAACTCTTCATCAACCCTGGCAATGATGGTGACAATTTTTGAGGTACCGATATCAACGCCTACAATTATTTTACCCTCACTCATACTTTTATTAAAAGGAGATGATAGGTTCTGCAAACCTAAAATCTATGCTCTTGAATGGCTTACCTTCTATTGTAAGCTGAATGAGTATTCTTTGTAAAGAGGATATTTGCTGTCCAATGTCCTTATCCAAAGAAAGCCGAACCTGTCCGTTATTGGAAATATCAACCAAGTAAGAATTATTCTCCGAAATTATTTTGGAAAATGATACATGATTGTTCTTGAGAATCTTTTCAACCTCTGCTCGGTTAATATTTATTTTGCCGACTGGGCTGATGAACAATGGCTTGCCTGAGACAAAAAATGTATTTAAAAAAAACGCAATAAATCCTAATATTCCTAACAGTAAAATATACGCGGCAAATTTTCTCTTAAGATTTTTTTGCTGTCTTGGATTCATAGGCATAATTTATTACCGAAATTATATTGTGCGCTGCGCTTTTTACAGGAAAACTTCTGCGTTCTTTATTATTTATCTTATATTTATCTATATTGCGGAATATCAGCTCAATTGCCTGCAAGAGCTTTTTTCCATTTAAGCCTGCTTGGGGCAGAACAATACCCAGTCCAATTTTTTCTAAAAATTTAGCATTCCTTGTTTGTTCTCCGCCTTGGGAAAAAGGCAGAGGAATTAAAAGAGCCGGTTTTTCGAAATAGATTAACTCCGTAATAGTATTCATGCCGGAGCGCGCAATAATTAGAGACGACAAATTTATCAAATCCCCAATCTCGGACGGATTAATGAATTTTTCCAAGATATAGTTTTCGCGCAGGCTCTCGGGCAAATTCTCTTTCAAGATTTTCAGACGGTCAAAATCACGGTATTCATGAGTATCTCCGGCTTGATGAACAACATTGTAGGTAACTAGAAGCTCTTTGATTATTTCTTCAATTAAGACATTGATGAAATGCGACCCGGAACTGCCGCCCGTAATATAAATTGTCGGTAATTTGTTGCCAAAAATTGAGAACTTTCCCGAGGGCAATTCCAAGATTAAGAATTTACGTATGGGATTTCCGGTCATTACAACTTTGTCCTTCGGAAAATATTTTCTTGAAGAATTCCAGGATATGCAAATTTTTTTAGCAAACCGGGAAATCAGCCGGTTGGCAACACCTGCCCCCATGGTCTGCTCATGGATCACAACCGGGATTCTAAGTAAGAAAGCGCAAAACGCTACGGGAATAGAGACATATCCTCCAAATCCCAACACAACGTCCGGCCTGAAATCAATTAAGATTAAAAAAGATTTAATAATTCCCAAAGGAAGTTTCAATAAGGAAAGGATGGTAAATTCGGTAAGTTTGCGCTGCCATCTTCCCGTATTCAAACCGACAAAGGGAATGCCTAAGCCGGAAATTGTCTCGTATTCCAAAGATAAAGTGTTATCCCCTTCTAAGGCATATTTCCTGCCGATAAAAAGAATTTGCGTATTTTTCGGCAATGCCTCCAAGACAGACAGGGCCGGCGCCAAATGTCCGCCAATTATAACAATCTTCATAATAAGGTCTGTCAGCTTCCTTGTTTGGAAATATTCAAAAGAATTCCGATTGCAGTCAGATCAACAATCAAGCTTGAGCCCCCATAGGAAATAAAGGGTAAAGGAATGCCGGTCAAAGGAACCAGTACTGTTTGGGCAGATAGATTAATAATTGTTTGGATTGCTATAAAAGTTGTGATACCTCCTGCCAAAAGTTTCCCAAAATTATCTTTGGCATTAACAGCAATTTTAAAACAGCGGGAAATAATAAAAATGAAAAATAGAATTAGCGCGACTGCCCCGACAAAGCCCAACTCCTCGGCAACAATCGCAAAAATAGAATCCGTTGTGCTTTCGGGAAGATAGGCATATTTTTGCAAAGAATTTCCCAATCCTACTCCCAATAAACCGCCCGATCCGAAAGCAATTAGAATTTGCTTGACGTGATAAGAAGAAGACTGTAAGGTTGAGTCAATGTTCAAGAATGACTCCAGTCTTTCTGCACGATAAGAAGAGAATTTTACAAATAAAAATCCCAAGAACCCAAGTAGGGGAACTATGATGGAAAAATAAAAAATATTGGCTCCCGACAAAAAATAGATTATTAGTCCTTCAGCTAAAATTACCGCCGTTGTTCCCATATCCGGTTCGCTAATCACCAATCCCAAAACCAATCCCATCAAGAGTAAGAATGCGGGCAGCCTGCCCTTCTCTTTGTGAGAGAACCAGGCTGCCAGATAGATTGCTAAGGCAAGCTTGACGAATTCCGCAGGCTGTAAAAGAAAAGCCCCTAGATTGATCCAACGGTTGGCCCCTAAAAGATTAACCCCAATGCCGGGAACAAAAACCAGAATTAAAAGCACTAAAGCTCCCGAAAGTATAGGCAGTGCTAAAGCATGTAATTTATGATAATCAAAAAAAGAAAAAAAAGTTAACGCCCCCAGCCCAAGCACTATCCAGATAAATTGATCTTTAACATAATGATATTTATCTCCAAAATCCCTAAAAGCTACAAAACTCGACGCATCATAAATCATAAAAAGTCCGAAAAAAGTGAGAATTACAACGGAAATCAATAGAGAAATGTCATTTTTTTTCATATCGAATTACGAAGATGAATTACTGAATAAAAGCGATATATAATCCAAGAATAGCAAAAAGAAATCCCAAAAGCCAAGCCCGCATCACTATTTTCGGCTCATCCCAACCTTTTCGCCGTAAAAGAAGATGAAAAGGGGAAACCGAAAAAATTTTTCTGTGGAAAAACTTTTTTGAAATGATTTGAATTAGAGATGAGGCAATTTCGATAATAAATACTCCTCCAATAAATGCTAAAGCAATAACTTTGCCGGTTAACAGTCCGATTACCGCCAAGGCTGCTCCCAAAGATAAGGCCCCCACATCTCCCAGCCAAATTCTGGCTTTATAAATATTGAAATACAGGAACGCTCCAACCGAGCCCATCAGAACCGCAACGAATATTCCCAGAGGCTGATCCAGCTGATTGGAAGTAATTGCTAAAAATGCCGCCAGACAAATTAACAACAGTCCCGATGCCAAACCGTCCAAGCCGTCTGCAATATTAAAAGCATTTGCAAAAGCCACAATTACAAAAGCGGCAAAAGGAATAAATAACAATCCCAGAGCCACCAACCCAAAGCCTCTAATGAAAATGTAAGAGTATCCCAGCTGAAAATACATGATTGCGGCTACTCCAAGCGCCAAGGCCCACTGAATTGCGAATTTATGTCTGAATTTCAGGCCAAAAAACCCTCCGTGTCCGTCAACCAGTTTCCTGAAATCATCGTAGAAACCCAACGCTCCAAAACCGATAAAAGTCAGCATAATCGTAGCTACTTCCCAGCCATTAATGCTTGTACCAAGTATCCCGTATGCCCAGAAGGTTAGCGCACAAACAACGGCAATAATCAATATTCCTCCACCGAATGGCGTACCGGCTTTCCAATTGTTAAATTTGTCAAAGGTAGGCGTGGGCTTATTGAACATATCCACAGTTTTCTGTTTGGCGCGGCGGAATTTCATCTTGTAAAGAAAATCAATAAAGGGAATGAGAAGTGTCCCGGTTATAAAAAGAGACAAAAGAACTAATCCGAATAGCTGTGCCATTGGGATATTATACTATTATTTGTAAACTTTGTCTAAGCGGCGCAGAGCCTTCTGCTTTTCGAAAAGATTGATTTTCGATCGGTTTATTGCCCGCTCCAGCAAAGAAATGGTTTTGTCATAGATAGGCTTGTCCACGGGATACGGAATGGCGTCCTTTCCGCCGAAGGCAAAACTGTATCTGGCCGGATCTTCATAGGAAGGATCCGCTCCATAGATTACCTCCGATACCAAAGACAAAGCGCGGACAGTTTTGGGCCCGACACCCTCGGTGGCGAGGAATTGCTCGTAATTTTGAGGCTTTTCGAAGCAGACTTTCTGAATTATTTTTTCCAGGTATTTACTTTTCCCAAAATCTTCAAGAATAACCGGATGAGTCCTGAAGTGTTCGTCGGACAACTGCAAAATACTTAGTTGTTCTGCCCCGTTTCTCAGGGTTATTGACCGAGAAAGACTTGAAAAATGCGACCTTAGCAATTGAATATTTTTCATTACCGTCATATAACTTGAGGAAATAAGTTGCGTGGCAATATCTTTATTCTTTCTGCTTTTCTTGGCCACCAAGTTTAAAACATTTTTCTCAAACACTTGAGAGGCAATACCCGTATGTGGTTCTTCAGTAAAATTCTTAGCTTTGAGTTTTGAGCTTTGAGTTTTGAGATCAAGTTCATCACCCCAATGATATCTCCTTGCCGATGAACTTGCTGTATTCATTCCCTGCTGAACTACGGCCCATGCTCCATTGCGGGAAAAAATAAAGGCGTGATGATAGATTGAATAACCGTCTTGGATCAGAGAACTATCTACTTTGGCGGCCATTTTGGAACTAAATTTGAGGCCGCGAGTTTGTTCAATATCGAAATTAAGTATTCGTCCCCAATTTTCTATCTCGACCGGAGTTTTGAGCGAGGTTTTGCCTTTTCCTCCGCAGATAAACAACCCGAGATTTCGTTCGTCTCCGCGGATTGCTTCTTTCAGGGCGGCTGTCAGAATAGTCGTTAAGCCGGACGCATTCCAGTCAAAAGCCAGAATTGTTCCCAAAGATTGAAACCAGACCGGATCGGCAATCCTTCTGACGAATTCATCCGGACCATATTCGTCAATTAAGACATAAATAATTTCCCGCCCCAACGCCACCATTCTTTGAAAAAGCCATGGAGGACAACGCCCGCTATCTAATGTGAATGTGGCTACCCCTCTTCTCATACAATCAAGGTAGCACTAAAGAAGAAATTTATCAACCCTGTCTCCATCTAAGCTTGACAGATTTCCCATTTTTTCCGGGAATTGTTAATTTTGCCTCATTGATTTGCTCTTCACTTAAACATTTGACCCGTAAACTTCCGTTATTGATTGAAACGTCACATACTCTTATTACATCTGATGTTACAATCTCAATAGCTCTTTTTGAAATTCCGGGTGGAGGAATAAAAGAATACGGCTTTGAAGGAAAAACCTCCTTTCGACTTTTAATCAGTCCAAATGGCCCTTTTTTCCCTATCATCTCTATTGTCATAATGGTAGAGTATCATTAAAAAAACAAATATTCAAGCTAAAACAATAGGAAATTAGTTAAGGAGGACTATGGAAAGATTTAGGATTGAGGCAAAGCTTACCCAGACAAGGTAAGGATACAGAAGATAGGCCGAAGTTTTGGAAATAAGTAATGATTGGCGGATTGTCAGAAAAATAAAAATCCAAAGAGAAATAATTTCGAGAAAAGCCGCTTGCGGATTATGCCATCCAAAAAATATTATTGACCAGAAAAAATTTAACACCAATTGAATTAGGAATAATTTTATTGCTTTTCCTTCTCCTTTTTTCTTGGCGGTCCAGAGAAAATACAATGAAATTCCCATAAGAATATACAAAATCGTCCAAACAGGACCAAAAAGATAGTTTGGCGGACTGAAAGAGGGTTTATTCAAAGTTGCATACCAAGTAGGAACCGCGGAAACAGTAAAAACAGAACCTGAAAAACCAACAATAAGAGGAAGCGCAATTGAAACAATTAATTTCGGTAGATTTAATCTCACTACCTAACTATATCACAAAAAAAATATGATAACATTTTCCCCGCGCCCAAGAAGTCAAATTATTCTAACATTCCTTTTTCCGCTTTTTTTTATTTTTTTGCTTACTACTTCCTAAATCTTCCAATTCTACTCCTCGCTTTCCCATAAGTCGAATAATATTCCAAGCCCTTATTTTGTCAATCAAAAATGGATTCTATAATCCTGCCGCTTTTTTGAGTCTCTCAAAAGACTCTTTTGTGGACATTCCTTTGCGTCTGTAAAGAACATTTCTGCCTGTGGGGCCTGCACCAAAAGCTATTACGGGAACCTTATTCCCCCATTTGGATATTTCCTTTTCGTAGTATTTATAGGATTGCGGATACGGTGCGTGATCTTGTTTTTGGGAAGTTCAAGTGAACGAATGGAGGATATGAAATTAAAAGGATATTTCCTTAGCGGATCATTTGGATTTTCCGGATCTTTTGAGGCATCCTGATTCTCTGCCCAGGATACAAAGTTTATTTCGTCTTCTTTCGTTATTCGATTGTAAGTGATCAAGAGCCAGGTGTCCAAATCAGCAAACTTACCTCTTGGACCGGCAAATTTGACGTCATGCATTCCTTCTACGAAGGACATTACTCTTTGTTGTGCCAAACCTTCTTCATTAAAAAGCTCTTGTGTGTCCATGAGCGAATTATAAATTTTTTTTACTCAAAACGCAAAGAGGTTCATTATTTTACCTGCTATAATGCTGCCCTCGTTTTCCATGCGGAGTTTTTCTTTCATTGCTTCGCAGAACGTTCAATATTTCCTGTATTTTTTCATCGCTTGGAGAAGGACTTTTCGGATCAGGATAAACGCCGGCATCTATGAGCGTCTTCTTTACAGTCCTACCTCTTTCCGTAACAGTTTTCCTAACAATAGCGCTATTCCTTCTATCAATTTCCATATCTATTTTACAGTTACTGATTTGGCGAGGTTGCGGGGCTTGTCCGGATCTTTAATGCCGCGTTTTAGCGCCAAATAATAAGCCAGCAGCTGGGAAATTACCACTTGCGGAATAATTGTCGCGTCTCCCACATCGGATGTTGGTAAAAACCGGTCAAAAACGTTGTTGTTTTTGGGTCCGATGCCAATGATAAATCCGCCCCGCGCTTTGATTTCCTGAGCATTGGAGACGATATCGTCATAGGTTTCATCGTTTGGGGCAAAAACAATGCAGGGCGTTCCTTTTTCTATGAGCGCAATCACGCCGTGCTTTAATTCTCCTCCCGCAAAGCCCTCCGCGTGCAGACAGGCGGTTTCTTTGATTTTCAAAGTTGCCTCCATTGCCGAAGCATAAGATAATCCGCGTCCGATAATATAAATGTGTTCTTTATTTCTTAATTCACCCGCTACTTTTTGCAAACTTTTTTCGAATTCTTCCTGCAGAATTTCCTGCACATTTTTTGCCGCTTTCAAAAGGAGACTCTTGCCAGCTATTTGTCTTTTCGCCAAAGAATAAGCCGCAAGAATTAAAACAGAGATCATGGCGATAAAGGATTTCGTGGCGATCACGGCTTTTTCTTGACCGGCTCCAAGCAAAATTTTAAAGTCGGCTTGCCGATAAAGTGTTGATCCCAGCATATTGACAATTGCCACGATTTTGGAGCCTTTCTTTTTGGCCTGAACAACCGGGTCAACCACATCAATCGTCTCACCGGATTGAGAAATTGCAATTACCAGACTTCTTTCAGTTAAATAATCCTCCAAATAATTAAATTCCGAACCAATGGAAAAATTAACGTGTTTTTTGGCAATTCTTGAGAAAAGATAAGTTCCCGCCAATGCCGAATATGAAGCGGTACCACATCCCAACATAAAAGTTCCAAAGGCCTGGTCAATTAACTTCGCTAAATGGTTAATTTCCGTAGTGTAATTAAGCGCGATGTTTTCGATGACTTTTGGCTGTTCATGAATTTCTTTCAGCAAGAAATGTTTGTACTTTCCTTTTTCCGTTTCTGCAAATTTCCAATCCAAAGTTTGAATGTTCGGCTGTATTTCTACCCCTCCGGGCAGACTGATAAGCTTTAATTTTTCTCCCAGAATGACCATTTGTTTGTCTTCCAGAAAAATAACTTTGTTGGTATGCTTTACAATCGCGCAGAAGTCGGAGGCGACAAATAATTCTTTATTTCCAATGCCCACCACCAGAGGTGAGCCGGTTTTGGCAGCCACAATTTCTTTGGATACGGCGTTGGCAATTACAACCGCATTAAGTCCTTTCAATAAATTAAATGCATCCCTGACTGATGAAGAAAATCCCTCACGTTTGAGATTTTCTTCAACCAAATGCGGGATTGCCTCTGTGTCGGTTTCCGAAATAAACTTATGTCCTTTTTTAATTAGCTCTGTTTTTAACTCCTGAAAGTTCTCTACAATTCCGTTGTGAACAACTGCGATTGTTTTTGTGCAATCCAAATGAGGATGGGAATTTTTTTCCGTCACACCGCCATGAGTTGCCCACCTGGTGTGCCCGATACCTAAAGAACTTTGGGGTAAATTTATTTTCGCATCTCCTATTTTCCCAACATGTTTTTCAAAAACCAATTTCTTTCCCTGCTTGACAGCGATTCCCCAAGAATCATAACCTCTGTACTCCAGAAGTTTTAGTCCTTCCAGGACAATCTCCGCCGCCTTTGACTCATGTCCTACGTAACCAAATATGCCACACATAATTTATTTACAATCACCCACGCCTGTCCGTTTCACTTGCAGGTGAACTCTCTTCGCTACGCGATCGTCCGTTCCGAATATTCCACACATATTTAATTATTTTTAATTATCGATACTATATCGGAGATATTTGTGATTATTGCATCGGGCTTAAATCCAGGAATAAGTTCTTGCGAAGCAGCGTAAATTCCTCTTTTTACCCAAATCGTTACGATGTCGTTTTTTAATTTTTTTGCCAAATAAAGAATATCTAGCAAATCATCAATTAAATACAGTTTTGTTTGTTTATATTTATCAATAATTTTTGGCAGCGTTTTATACTTGTCAACGCCCATATACACGTGGTCAACGTGTAATAAATGCTTAAATTTTCTTACCTTATTTACCTGAAATTGTTTATGTCCTTTTGAAAAAATGCCAATAACTGCGATCCTGGACACCTCACTAATAGTCTCTAAAGTCTCCTCATATAAGCTTTCCGGACGATTATATTTTGCCATTGCTATATCTTCAATCTTTCGTAAACCCCGTATTCTTCCTAAGGCTTTGGCAACTTTTAAAGAAAACTCTTTTGGCTTAAAGCGATTAAATTCATTAACAGTTTCTTTATAAGCTGTTTGGCCAATTTGTGCCATTGCTTTCTTGTCTATTTTAAAAAGACTCCCAATCGAATCAAATAAGGATTCTAGAAATATATCTCTGTTGAAAAGCGTATAGTCGATATCGAAAAGCACAACAGGTTTATTTTGTTGCATCATAATTCCATCCTATATACATTGGTATCGCGTTTCTTAAAACCTAATTTTCCATAAAGTTTGTTCGCATCTTCTCTTTCGGGACGGGAAGTCAAATTAAGCGAGACAGCGCCATTGTTTTTTGCATTTTCTATTGCATAAGTGATTAGCTCTGTTGCAATTCCTTGATTCCTATACTTTTTATCAACAACTACATCCTCAATCCAACCTTTTTTCCACGACGGTATACGGTTGATGATAAGGGTCAGCATGCCAACTATTTTATGATTAACCGGTTCTTTTGCCACAAGGAGATGATTTGATGACTCTTCAATTGTTTCTTTCACATCCTCATCAAGAAGTGTTCTTGAATCGGGATTTAATTGGATCAACAAGCTGTTAAGCTCTTGAGTTAAGCCGAGAGAAAAAGTTTTAACTTGCTCAATTATTACTTTCATATTTATTTAAAATTTATTTTAGATTTAAAAATAACTTTTCCGCTTCTTTCAATTCTTCCGGAGTATTTATTCCGCGCCACAATATTTTTCCAGCTTTCACTGCCTCAATCTTTTCATTATTTTTGATAGCCAAATTAATGAGACCGGTTAAATAATACTCTCCAGTTATCGGGCTTTTTTTTATTTTTTTTAGATATTTTTTAAGAAATTCAACGGAAATTAAATAACATGCGGGATTAATTTCCTTGAGCTTTTTTTCCGCAATGGATGCATCTTTTTCCTCAACTACCGAGATTAGCTTGCCACTTCGATCCCTAACTATTCTTCCAAGGCCATCTGGACTATCTACGTCTATTGTTAAAAATGTAAAATCTGCTTGTGAATTCCAATGAAGATCGATAATTTTTTTGATTGTTTGTTCTTTATAGAACGCCGAATCATCTCCCTGCAGAACCAAAACGTCGGCTATATCTTTTCCTATTTTTTTAAGAGCGCACATCACCGCATGCGCGGTTCCCAATCTTTTTTGTTGAACTGCGTAGGTAACTCTGTCACCTAGAGCACCAATCACGGACTCCTTCGCAAAACCGACCACGACAATTTTTTGTTTAATTTTCAACTTATCCAAAAGATCAACCGTGCGCACAATCATTTGCTTATTGGCAAGTCTTAAGACAACTTTGTTATGATTTAAGAATTTCATTCTTTTACCTTTACCCGCTGCCAAAATTATTACCGCAATTTTTCTCATATTATTCCTTAACTCTTTTTATATCTGCACCCAACATTCTCAAGCGTTCTTCCAACTTTTCGTATCCTCTATCCAGATGTTCTACTCCGAAAATGATACTCTTGCCTCTTGCGGATAAGGCTGCCAACACCAAGGTTGCTCCTGCTCTTAAATCGGAAACATTGACCACGCCGTTATGCAGCGCAGTTTTGCCTGTTATCCTGATCGCATGATAATATGAAGGGTCGTTATCTGATAAGTTAAAATTGTAAACTATCTCCGGATTTTGAATATCGGGATTGAATAAGGTGATGTCAGCTCCCATTTTTTTCAGCTCCTCAACGTATCCAAATCTATTTTCGTAGACTGTTTCGTGAATTACGGCTTTACCTTTTGCCTGGGTCATTAGTATTGCCCATGGACCTTGCCAATCCGTCATAAATCCGGGATAAGATGAAGTCTCAACATCAACGCTGGTTAATTCACCTTTGTAAAAAAACCTTATTCCTGCTTTTTTATTTTCTACTCCTCCTCCGGATAATTCCAATCTCTGGATGAATGGAAATAAATCAACGTTTTGTGCATCTTTAATCAGGACGTCGCCTTTGGTAACAATTGCCGCGATTGCAAAAGTAACAATTTCGTTTCTATCCGGTCCGATCGTAAATTCGGCCTCCCCCAGCTTCTCAACTCCTTGAATAACTATTGTGCGTTCTCCTGTTCTTAGAATCTTCCCTCCCATTTGATTTAAAAGATTTATCAGCTCGTCAATCTCCGGCTCGGTCGCACAATTCTCAAGTGTGATTCTGATTCCCTTCAGAAGCGAAGCGAGCATCATCAGCGTTTCTGTACCCGTATGTGTACATTTTTCAAATCTGTAAACAATTTCTCTGCTCTTAAAGTCGTTCTTTTTTTTAAGATAAAAAAATCCGTCTTTACTGTTGTACGCTACTAAGTACCCCATTTTTCTTAAGCCCTTTATAGTTCTGTCTATTGGACGCGCGCCAATCCTGCACCCGCCGGGATTTGGAATAATTGCTTTGCCCATCCGGGCTAAAAGCGGAGCCAAAAACAAGCAAGACGCCCGGATTTTGGCTGCTTCTTCCAAGGATATTTTTTCTTTTTTAAACTCTCTCATGCGCATGCGGACTACGTGGTCTGTAATTTTTACCTCCCCGCCTAATTCCCGCACTATTGCCACCATTACCATGAAATCCGAGATGAGGGGAACATTTCTGATAATAACCTCCTGATCTGTCAGGCAGGCGGCAACTATGGCTTTCAGGGCAACGTTTTTTGCACCCGTTACCCCGATTGTTCCTGTTAGCTTTTTCCCGCCGTTAATAATTATTTTCTCCATATTATTATTCTATTAATTTTGACTTTTGCATTTTGAGTTCTGAATTTATCTTATAGACATCTCCCGCGCCCATCGTAATCAGAACAATATCATTTCCGTAGCCTTGATCATTAATGTATTTTACCACATCGCTTGCTTCCGGCAAGAATAAGGCTTTCTTACCGATTTTATTTGCCAAATCTTCCATTGAAACTGTTAGATCGGGTTTTTCGCGTAAAGATGAATAGATGTTGGTCAGAATAACCGTATCAACGTCTTTAAATGAATTAGCAAACTGTTCGAACAAAGATTTTGTTCTGGAATAAGTATGCGGTTGAAAAATGCAGACTATTTTCGAGTTTGGAAATTTTTCTCTGAAAGCTCTGAGCGTCTTTTGAACTTCGGTCGGATGGTGCGCATAATCATCAAATACCCGTGCCCCGGATGAAAGTGTGCCGACAAATTCGGATCTTCTTTTCGAACCCTTATATCGCTCTAAACCTTTTTTAATCTGTTCTTTGGATAAGCCAATCTCTATTCCAACTGCAAAAGCCGCAGTTGCATTCAAACGGTTATGGTCTCCGAAAACGGAAAGTTCAACATCTTTCAAGACATTATCAACAATATAATCGTTCTGCCTTGCGGAACCGTACGTTATTTTCTTACCCCTAAATTCACCAAGCAGTTGTTTTATTTGCGGATCGTCTCCGCAGACAATTAAAACTCCGTCTTTTGGCAATTGCTTGGCAAAAGCCAGAAATTTTTCCCGCGTGTCCCTTAGCGAGCTATAAGCATCAGGATGGTCAAACTCGATATTGGTAATTACCGCAATTTTCGGATGCTGCCACATGTGTTTGATAGTTGCGTCGAAAGTTGGTTCCGTCATATATTCATCCGCTTCAGCTACGAAATAGTCCCCTAATCCGTAATGTCCCGGCACTCCTAAAGAAATCGCGGTCGCAGTCCCAATTAAAAAGGACGGGTCAAAATTATTTGCTTTAAGTAAGGTGGCAATCATTGCAGTTGTCGTAGTTTTTCCATGCGTTCCGGTGACGGAAATTCCTGAAAATTTTCTGTTAAAAATTGTTCCGTCCATGAAAACCCCGACTGCTTCTCCTTGAGTAATCACTTTTATTTTTTTCTTTTTTGCTGCCAGAACTTCGGGATTGTTAAATCCGCCATGGGCTCCGGTTGCAATAATTAAATCAACGTCTCCGACATTTTTATCAGCAAACCCAACCATTGGTATTATTCCCGCTTTTTTAAGCACCTTATCGGTAATAAATTCATCAGCAATGTCCGAGCCGGAAACAACTACTCCCGCTTCCTTGGCAATAATTGCCAAAGGTGTCATCCCGACCCCTTTTATCCCCACAAAATGTATTGACTTTATTTTTTTCATCATTAATCCTTAATCATTAATCCTTAATACTCTTCTAACAACTCCATATTCGTCCCATGCGACCTCTCCGTGTCCGTAATTCATAGATCTTTCGTGCGATTTTCCGGTAATAATGACAAAATCACCTTTCTTAGCCAGTTTAATTCCGGTTTTAATTGCCTCTTTCCGGTCTGGAATTTTAAACAATGTTCCATTCTTAATCCTTAATTCCGAATTCTGAATTCCTCCGGCTATCCCGTTCATAATCTTTTCAACATTTTCTTTTCTTGGATCTTCGGCTGTCAGAATAATTATGTCCGCGTATTTGGAGGACATTTCTCCCATTAACGGTCTTTTTGTCACATCTCTTGCTCCGGCAGAACCGAAAACATGAATAATTTTGCCTTCAACAATCGGCCTAACCGATTTTAAAACTTGATCAATTGCATTCGGAGTGTGAGCAAAATCAATCATCACCGTAAAATCAGCTTGCCCTAAGGCAGCCGTTGGATAAACAATGTCTCCCCTGCCAAGTGGCGCCACAAAACTTTCAATTCCCTTCCTTATTGCCTCATCCTTTACTCCAAGCGCTCTGCAAGCACTTATTGCGGCCAAAATATTATATTTGTTGTAATCACCGATTAAATTTGTTTTAAAAGGAAATGTTTTCGGATTTATATCCGAATCTTTTCCCAACCCATAGGTTACTAATTTCGAATTTCGAATTTCGAATTTCGAATTTATCAAGCGATATGACTGGTCATCTTTATTCACAACTGCAATTCTGGACATCTTGAGCAACTTTGCCTTTGTTTTAACGTAATTTTCATAGGTTTTGTGATAGTCCAAGTGTTCATGGGTAACATTCGTTAATACTCCGACAGCGAATTTAATCCCAAAAACCCGGTACTGATCCAAAGCGTGGGATGTAGTTTCCAGAACTAAGAAATTTCGAGGGGTGGCGCCAGAGGAAGGGCTCTCCTTGGAAGCTTTTTGTAAGAATCTCTGCAGGGCAAAAGAGGAGGGGGTGGTGACGTGAAAGCCTACATCAAAGTTTTTTCCGTTGATTACTGCCCCGATTGAGCTCACCATTGAAGTATTCAAACCGGCAGTATGTAAAACGTGATAGATAAGGCTGGTTGTCGTCGTTTTTCCATCCGTTCCGGTTACGCCAATTATGGTCAACTTTCTTGAAGGAAATTTAAACCAGGCATTGGAAATGATCGCAATACCGAGATGATAAAGATTCTTTGTTCTCTGCCACATAGTTTTATATTATATCACTCTGAGGGGGGAATTCCGTAGTAATTTAATAAATTGCCCGCTACATCAAAAAATACCGGAGCCGCTGTTTCTGCGGCATAAATAGAACTGGTTGGTTTTTCCAAAATCACCAGCATGACAAATTTGGGCTTATCAACAGGAGCAAAACCAATAAATGAGGCAATTGTACTACTGGGATCATAATGTCCTTTTACTGGAATCGATGCGGTGCCGGTTTTCCCTGCAATCCGGTAGCCTTTAAGTTTGGTCCATTGCGCCTCTCCTTTTTCAACGGCATTTACCAGAATTTCCGCCATAATCTTGGCGGTTTTTGCAGAGATAGGCGTGCTGGCAACCTTGGCAGGCACTTTGAACACTTCTCCGTTTGAATTTTCAAATGCGGTTACCACATGGGGCTTCATAATTTTTCCCTCATTTGCCAAAGCGGAAAAAGCAGTCAAAAGTTCAATCGGAGTTACGGAAATTCCCTGGCCAAATCCGGTAGTCGCCAAATCAACGTCATACCAGGCACTTCTTGGCTTCAGAGACGGTACAGTTTCACCTTGCAAGTCAATGCCGGTTGATTTGCCCATGCCAAATTTCGTGAGATACGATATCATCTTGTCCGATCCCAGCTTCAACGCAACGAAAACCATGCCGATATTATCCGAATGCTGAATAACTTCGATCATATTGCTATCTTTGTAATACTTATCATTCCAAGTATGCAATTCGTATCCGCTCACCGACACCGGACCGGCGCAAATATTGCAGATTGTTTGAGGCGTAATGATTCCCGCATCTAAGGCCGAGGCCATTATAATTGGTTTGAGAGTAGAGCCAGGTTCATATGTATTGGTAATAAAAGGGTTTTTGTACAAACTTTCGTCATATTTCCAATATTGAGCTTGTGAAAAGGATGGACTGGAAGCCATTGCCAGAATATCTCCGGTTTGTGGATCCATTATTCCGATCATTCCGCCGGCCGCGCCGTATCTTTCTATGCCTGCTTTAAGTTTTTGTTCCGCCAGAAATTGTATTGACCTATCCAAACTCAGCCTAAGATTGCCTCCGTCCGAACCGCCAAGCATTGAGGTTTTTCTGGGTATAATCGGCCGTCCCAAGGCATCGCTAAACTGAACCACATATCCTTCTTTGCCCATTAAAAACCTGTCATAAAATCCTTCAAGTCCCACATAGCCCTTATTCTCTCCCGCATCATTTTTACCGACAAATCCCAGAAGCTGCGCCGCAACAGATGCTTCCGGATAAAAACGCGTATAACGCTCTTCAAATCCGACTCCCGGAATCTGCATTTCTTCTATTCTTTCTTTTTCTTTTGCCTCAATTCCTGATCTTATGGGAACCCAAAATCTATCCGGCAATAATGAAGCGCTGATAGAAGCTTTAGTGACATCCAGAAGAGAGGAAAGCGTCAGAATTGTTTGGTTTTTGTCTTTAATTTCTGTCGGATTAACAAACAGAGAATAGGAAACTTTATTGGTTGCTATTGGAAAACCATCGGATGTTTTGATTGTACCCCTTTTGGGCATGATTTTTATCGAACCGCTATATTGTGATATGGCCAGTTCGGAAAGCATTTCTGCTTTTACCACCTGCCAATAAAACAAACGTCCAATAATTAGAACAAATAATAGGACGAGGATTGAAAAGACAAAAGAATAGCGCCACTTCATGGTCTGACTGCCAAAGGTCTTGATGTTTTAATAACCATTAGGGTGTTTTCGTCGGTAAATCCTGACTCCCTTGCTTTCTCAATGGTATTCGTCAAGGAGGACTCTGTCAAGAGCTCTTCTGCTAGAATAGCATTCTGCGTTTTATAGAAATTTATTTCCTGTTCGGCACGGCTTACGAAAATTCCGGACGTAGACAGCATATTATGCAGGAATGCTCTAGTTATAGATAGAACTATGACTAATCCCAATAAAATTGTAATTATAAGATAAGGTTTTTTCATATTTGCCCCGTCACACGGGGTTAAGTTTTTTCAAATATTCTTAATTTTGCACTTCTTGCTCTTTTATTCTTTTCGATTTCTTCGTTTGTCGTAACAATTGGTTTTTCCGTAATAATTTTTCCCAAATTTTTCTCTTCAAATTCCAAAAATTTTCTTTTGATGATTCTGTCTTCCAGAGAATGAAACGAAATTACGCATAATCTTCCATTTTTCTCTAAAAGCTTTAAAGCTTTCGGTAGGGCTTGCGTAATTGCATCTAGCTCGTCGTTCACTGCGATTCTAAGTGCTTGAAAGACTCTTTTACTTTGCCCGGCTATTGGAAAAATTATTTTCGCCAGATCCCTGGTTGTTGCAATTGCTTTTACGCTACGGGCCCTAACAATAGCGTTAGCAATCTCCCAAGCATGGTTCTCTTCACCAAATCTAGTAAATATTTCATAGAGCTCTCCTTTCGTCAGAATCTTGATTAAATCTAGGGCCCTTACTCCCAAATCCTGGTCCATTCTCATATCCAGCGGGCCCTCATACTGGAAACTGAATCCGCGCGCGGGATTATCTATCTGATAGCCGGAAACACCAAGGTCAAAAATTATTCCGGCCACTCCGCCAGCCGGCGGAGCAAAATTATTTAAAAGTGCAATTCTATCTATATCTCTAAAATTTCCTCTCGCCAGCGTCAATTTGAAATTTGAAATTTGAAATTTGAAATTTTTATCAACGTACGCAAGCGCATCCTCATCAACATCCAAGCCCAAAACGATCCCCCCATGCTTCAAAATCTCACCCGTGTGTCCTCCCCCTCCCAATGTTGCGTCAATGTACTTTTTGTTTTTCTCAACTTTTAATCCGGCTATTGTTTCTTTTAAAAGTACACCCTCATGAAAGTCACTCATTTTTTCGTGTCTTCCTTATTAATAAGTTTTTCCGAAATCTTATCAATGTTTTTTTCAAGGTTCTGGCGGTACTCTTCCCAAAGTTCCATATCCCACAGCTCAACATACCGCGACAATCCTAGGAATACAACTTTTCCTTTAATCTTTGCAAAGCGTCGCAAGTAGTCAGGTATAATAAACCTTCCTTTAGAATCAAGCGAAATGTTGGTTGCTCCTCCAAGAAGGTAACGCTGGATCTCCCGGGCTGGTTTTTCAATAAACGGTCTACCTTCTGTTCCCTCAAGAAGTGCCTTCCAACCTGCTTCCGATACGAGAATAAGCGAGTTTTCATATCCTAAAGTTATTATTAACTTTTCTCCGATAATTTCTCTTAATTTTTTAGGAAGAGCTATTCTGCTCTTCTCTCCGACTTTGCCTTCATATTGCCCTAATAACATTTTTAATTTACCCGCCGCTAAAATTTTTTATATTTTAGGCGGGCCTGCCTTTCTGTTGAGCATGCCGCCCTTGTCTCGCTGCTGCTCGCAAGCGGACTCCTTCGCAATGCTCAGTCCGTCCCACCTTTTCCCACTTTGACCCACTTTATTCCATTTTGGTACGATTTATTGACTATGTCAATAGGGAAATGACCACAATAGTGTTCTACAAAGTAGAATTACGCAAGATGTAGTTGTTAAAAGTTAGTCATTAGCAGTTAGAAGTTAGAAGTTAATACTAAAGTTCGAGGGATTTTTCGACTTGGCCGACTGTTCCATCCGTTTTTGCAACTTTTAAGATTAATTTTATATTGGAAACGCCTTCATCATAATGACAAACATCTGAGCATGTCCCCAGAGTAATTTCCTGCAGAATCTTTCTCCCGGCTTGTTTGATGTCAATATGTCCGATAACTCCGCGGGGAATATTACCTTTGGACGTATAAGACAATTCATAATCAAGACCCGTTATGCCGTTTGTGTTTTCAACTTCAAGAATTACTTTTTTATTGTCACTGGATGCCGTTAGTGTCAATCCTATTTCTTCAGGCTTCATCATCGAAATTATTTCTTCGGGGGGAATTTGAATAATCGGAGCGGGAGCTTTCTTATCGGATAAAACCAAGAATCCGCCAACAAGCAAAACAATTACCCCAACCACTAAAAATGTAATTATTTTCTTATTTTTCACAGATTTGAACTTCCTTTTTATTTATTTCTCCGCCGGTAGATGTTGGATACTTACCTGTAAAGCAAGCGCCGCAAAAACCATTTTTTTCAAATGATTCCGCAACATTCTCAACCGGATTTCCCAAAACAGCTTCTAATAACTCAGCATAACTCAAGTGATAAAGGCTGTCAAGACCAAGATACCTTCTTCTTTCTTCAAGATCCGGAATCTCATGCGCAAGAAGTTCCCCATCGCCAAAATCTGCCCCATAATAACATGAGTTCCTAAGTGAAGGGGAAGCTATTAAGGCATGTACTTCAATAGCACCATGAGATCTTAATATCTGAACTATCCTCCTCATCGATCCCCTAACTATTGAGTCATCAACTAAAAGAATTCTTTTGCCTTTGACGCTTGTTTCTATAACTGAATATTTTTGTGTGGCTGCCTTATCTCTGCCATTTGGCAATATAAAAGTTCTAGGACCGTTTTCCGCAACATTCCGATATGGATTTGGGTAAAAAGCCTCAACAGGAATTGGAGTTATTCTGGATATTCTTGCTATTTCTGCAGTTACAACTCCAAGTGCAGCTCCAATTCCTGATCTTGGCACTGATGACACAACATCAACATCAGGAAGATGTCTTGCGAGTATCTCACCTTGTCTTTTTCTAAATTCCATTACGGGAATACCAAACACAACACTATCCGGCCTTGAAAAATAAACAAGTTCAAAGATGCATCTGGAAAGTTTTTCGTTTTTACCGGCAAAAGCTATGGTTTTTAGACCATATTTATCTATCTGAATCGTTTCTCCCGCTTCAACTTCACGAAGAAAACTTGCTCCCATTGAACGCAATGCCGCCGTTTCTGATGCAACAACATATCCATCATCCTTAATCTTCCCAATCACAAGGGGTTTAAATCCCCTTGGGTCTCTACTCGCATATAAGGAATCTTTGGTTCCGAATACAAAGCAATATGACCCCTCAAATAGGGGTAATGTCTGCAATATTCTTTCTTTTTCGGTTCCCCGCAGGCTATTTATTACTGCTAAGGCCATTCTGGTATCGCTTTTTGCCCCATCAATTTCATCAGGTAAATTAAACCGAGCCTTAAGCTGTTTAATATTGGTCAAATTTCCGTTATGAGCAAACGCAATATTGCCGTCGCTAAACGGCTGCATATCGCTTAGGGATCCCGAGGTGGAATACCTATCATGCCCAACCGCAACAGAAGCGCCAGGAGTATCAGGCAAATTGTGCTTTATTTTAAATACAATTTCGGCGAGTCCCGAATCTTTAACTACTTGAATCCCATTCTCGCCTACAATCGCAATTCCGGAGCTTTCCTGACCACGGTGATTAAGTTCTATCAAACCTTCCAATGCAATTTCTGCAACAGGCTTAGATATTGTTGAAAAAACGCCAACAACGGCACATTCGTCCTGAACTCCCTTAATCTCTGGACAATGAGGGGATAATTCCAAATTAGCCATCCAAACAAATTCTATGTAATGCCAATCTTATTCTACAAATTGTCAGGATTTTGTCAAGATGGCAGATTAGATAATTTTACGACTGATGAGGCTTACGAGGTCAGGCACTCTTACTCTTTCCTGTTTCATGGTGTCCCGAATCCGGATTGTCACCGTATCGTTTTCCAAGGTTTCAAAATCAACGGTAATGCAAAACGGCGTTCCGATTTCATCCTGGGCAAAATAACGTTTGCCGATATTTCCGCGTCCATCATAAACCGTGACAAAACTTTTCATTAAGCCCTTGCAAATTCCTTCCGCTTTTTTAACAAGTTCAGGTTTATTGGCTAATAGCGGAAATACCGCAACTTTATAAGGGGCAAGTTTCGGATGAAGCTTCAAAACAATTCTTTTTTTTTCTTCATGGAAAGCGTCAAGTAGAAACGCAAGCATTGCTCGTCCTATACCAACAGATGGTTCAATCACGTATGGCAAATATTTTTCTTTTGTTTTTTCATCAAAATACGAAAGGTCTTTCCCGGAATATTTCGAATGTTGTGATAAATCATAATCACCTCGATTTGCAATACCCTCTAATTCTCCAAATCCCATAAATGGCCATTTATACCAGATTTCCGAAGTTCCTTTAGAGTAATGAGCAATGTCTTTCTTTGGTAGGTCAGCTAACTTTACGTTTTCTTTTCTAATACCAAGTGACAAATACCAATTCAGGCGTTCCTTTTTCCAATATTCATACCACCTTGCGCTTTCAGTCGGCTTTACAAAAAACTCCAGCTCCATCAGTTCAAATTCGCGAACACGAAATAAGAAATTGCCGGTTGTAATTTCGTTTCTAAATCCTTTACCGATTTGTGCAATTCCAAAAGGAATATTTATTCTTGTTGAATCAATAACATTTTTAAAATTAATAAAAATTCCCTGCGCAGTTTCGGGTCGGAGATAAGTCTTGTTTTTCTCATCATCAATTGGCCCGACAAATGTTTTAAACATCAGATTAAATGATTTTACTTCTGTCCAGGAATGCTTGTCGTGAGTCTTCTCGTGTTCTTTAATTTGACCTTCATGATCCGCCCTAAATCTTTCATGGCAGATTTTACATTCAACCAATGGATCAGTAAATGATGTCACATGGCCTGATGCTTCCCAGACACGAGCTGCATGCAATATTGAGGAATCCAGAGGAACTATATTTCCTCGAGAAAGCATGTTTCCTAGCCATTCATTTTTAATGTTATTTGCTATTAGTGTTCCTATTGGCCCCAAATCCCATGTTCCGTTTAATCCGCCGTACAATTCACTTCCCGGGAATATTATTCCCCGTCTTTTGCAAAGCGCGGTAATTTTATCCATTAAGTTGGATGAGTCCATTTTCTAAATTATAGCATACACCAAAACGCAGTTACGGAGTAAAAAGCGGTAGGACACGTAGGGTTTTAAGTTTTCTCTCTAACAATCTCTCCATCACTATTTGCGAATCCTGAGTTTGCAGGAGTTTTGCTTCCGACCAAAATCCCAATTCCGTCAAAAGATCTTTCTCAAACTTTTTTATAAGAACAGCTGTGTCCAAAGTTCCGGAAAGCTCGGAGAGACTAGCTTTCAAATGAAAAAATACTCCTCGATTTTCTTGATTATCCGCGCATAAACCATTTATCAGCTCGCAAATATAATAGGCCACTCCAATCTTGTGGAGGTCTTTTTTGATACGGGAAAAATCATCAATGATTTGGGCTTCCGTGACTATCGGCATGAAGGTTTTGGAGCCTGAATAAAGAGTAAACTCCGAAAAGTTTAATAACTCAATATGGGAAGATCTGCGGCTATGAATTCGCCTTACCCCCGGAGCTTTAACCACTATTTTGCCTGATTCTTTACTTAGGATTGTTAAAATCCTATCCGCTTCACCCAAATTTCTGCGCCTAAGAACAATTCCCTCTATTCTATATGTCCTCATTAAAGTTTTATTTTTGTTTCTCTATCCGTCAAGAGCTCAAACTTATCAATTTTATTGTCATTAACTTTAAGTGTATATTCATTTCCGCCTGTTCCGGGCTGCTTTTGGATAAGGAGGGGTAAAGACCCATCTTTTACTTTAAATGGCAGCGTGTAGGAAATTGAAAAAACTGCGGATCCAAGAGGTCTTACGGTAAGGAAACCTTCAAAAACCGTTTTGCCCAATTCATCATAAGAAATCATTTTTACCTCGGATCCCTTGCTGTCTACTAATTTACTTCCTAACGGGACATATATCCTAATCCAGTCCCGCAAAACCGCGTTAATACAAAGATTTCCCCGCTCCAAATTGCAATCTGACGGCTTGTGGGGATTTTTGTAATTTATCGTGAGCTTTTTGGTTATAGTTTTATCCTCTGCCATCTCATAATTTTGAGTTACAGTTTCCTGAACAAACATGTTAGACTTGGCTCCTCCGAAATTTGCTTGATTAATATGCAGATAATCTCCTTCAAAAGTCCTGATTCTGCCTGCGGCATTTAATGCTTCTATCCCGCTTTGAGCATCCTGATTATAAATATCAAATAGAACGTGTTTTTGCTGCGTTTGAACCAGCATGTCTTGGAATAAAGGTCCCCAATATAATTTGGGCGATGATTTCAAAGCTTTATCCATAATTGCATATAAAAGCGTTCCGATAATATCTTTTCTTTGGGACTGTACGGCTCTAAGGGTGGTAACTTTTAAGTCAACACTTTTAGGTGTTGAAATAAGACTTTCCAGTTCATAAATAACTTGCGGACAATCACACCGAGGATCAGTTTTGCTCGTAAATCTAATTCCGTCCGCATATACTTCATCATCCAAGATCTTAATCGTTGAAACCAAAACATTAGTATCCAAAGCAATAATTCCATCTACCGGCACATAGCCCGCTGCTTTTTTGTAGAGACTATTAAATGTCTCCATGGACGTTATAAAGTCCGGAGAAAGATTAGAGTCTCTCAAATTCAAAACAGGAACATTGGCAAGGTACTTGAGGATTGGAGCGGGAGCAGTTTGTTTTCCATATATTCCTGCATCAAGAGAGTATATGTCATTGGCACTATCTACGTGAATAACACCGCTGACTATTCTGAAAATAGCATAGCCTGTGATAAATCCGCCGGTCGGGCGAAGCTCCTTATCGTTTTGAAAAAGTATCAGATACTTTTTTTCTTTAGGGTCACCCAAGAGGCTCGGAAGAATTTTGATAAGCGGTCTCGCATCGGATACAAAGCCAACGCCCTGATCTATTAATTGTTTTGATTGAAACAATCCATTTCTAATCTTTTCACCTCCAAAGAAAGCTGGGTAATGATTCGGGTCAACCGCATCTATTTCCTTTTTCGCTCCCTCCATCTGTACGGCAATATCGTCAATGTGGGGCGCAATTTTACCCATGGTTGTAACTGCGGTCTGTATCCTTTGGGAAGCTGTACCCCCAACGAAACTTCCCTGGCCTTTAAGCCCAAGAATATCTGCGTAGGGAGTTATTGAATCGACAAGAACCCTTGCCGCAGAGAGTCCGTAAAATCCTGCTTTAATTAAATGCTGGGCGTCATTATAATATGCGCTTGCCAACGGGATAAATTTAAAATAACTAATTTCATCCAAGCTTTTTTGGGTTTGAGTTAGGCTTTCCTTGGTTTTATTAAGCTCTTCGGATGTTAAGGTAATATTTTGCTTTTTTAACGCGTCCACTGCAATTTTCACCTGTTTAAATGTAGATTTGGCATCCGAATAAACCTTCTGCAAAGGCGCTATCAGAATCAGTCCGGAAATAAATAATACGGCCAATATAACTCCGAGAGCAATTAATGATTTTTTTAAAAAGTTTATTTTTGCTTTAGGCTTAGGTCTATTATCAATAATCCTAGGTTCTGCAGGTTGGGAGGGGACAGTTTCCAAATCAATCTTATTAAAACCTTCCATCCCTTAATGATGGCAAAAAAGCTCAATCCTGTCAACCCCGCTTAGCGGGGTCAACTGCAGATAGACTAGAGGGCGCCGCGCCCTGTAACCATAGCCAAAGGGGTCTTTGCAATAATCCAAAGGTCATAAAGAAGAGATCTTTTTTTGACATAAGATGCGTCCATTTCAATACGCTTATCGAAATTTATCTCGCTTCGACCTGAAACCTGCCAGAATCCGGTGACTCCGGGCTTGACTGAAAGCACAATCTTGACAGAATCAATCGTGTGGGGGTATTTTTTTTGCTGATCGCGCAATTCATCAGGATAATAAGCCCGGGGACCTACCAGGCTCATTTCACCTTTTAAGATATTCAGGGCTTGCGGTATTTCATCCAAAGAATGTTTGCGTATGAAGTGACCAACCCTGGTAATGCGCGGATCATCTTTCAATTTATAACTTCCTCTTTTGTAAGCATTATATAGATTTGAGTACTTAGGATTTTCCCTTAATATTTCATGGGCATTTTCCACCATGGATCTGAATTTATACATTTTGAACAGTTTTCCATCTTTTCCAACTCTTTTTGGTGTATCTGCCAGAACCGGCCCTTTTGAATCAAGCTTTATCGCTATGGCTATAATTAGTATTGCTGGAGAAAAAAATATCAGCAAAAATATAGAAGAAATAACATCCATTGTTCTTTTTGCGAATAGATAATAATTGCTTTTTTCAATCTCCGTTACTGGCATATTAGACATAGTTTACGTAAGATGTTCATGCGGAGTATTTTCCAGTTTTTCAACCAGTTTTTTTATTTTAGGAACGGAATTTTTACTGCAAACCAAAAGCACATCATCCGTACTTATAACCAGCATCTTTTCAAGATCAATTCCCACCACTAGTTGATCCGTATAGTTAAAAACGAGATTATCGGAAGAATCATTTATTATAACTTTTCCCTTGGTAACATTTTCATCCGACGTTTTTTCCAATGCTTCTTTTAATGCTTCCCATGCGCCCACATCGCTCCAGCCTAAATCTGCTGCAATAACAGCAACATGTTTTGGATGTATCTTTTCCAAAATCGCATTGTCAAAGCTTATTTTCTCAAGCGTCGGATATACGGCGTTAACAGTTCTGTCAAGTCTGGCAGTACCCACGGCATCTCGTATTTGCTTCAGTCCAGCATATAATTGAGGAGCAAATGTCTTAAATTGGGATAAGATGAATCCGGGAGTTGTAACAAAGTAACCCGGATTCCAGGCAAAATTACCGGTTTCCAGGAATTGTTCTGCTTGCTCAAGTGTTGGTCTATAAATTAGCTTCTTAAATTCGAAAACCTTTGTTCCCCTAATCTCCTCTATTTCACGGCCAAATTCTATCCATCCCAAATTCTGATTCGCAAATCTCGCCCTTTGCCCAATAAGTATAAGTGCGTTATTATTTTTTTTAACAAGCCCTTCTGCAAAATGCAAAACCTCACGGAATCTTCTTTCTTTTTTGACAAAATGATCACTCCACAAAATTGCAACCGGAGAATTCGGGTACTCTTTTCCTATGATTGACATTGCCATACCAACCGCAGGACCGACATCCCTTACCGCAGGTTCAAAAATAAAGTTTTTAGCTGGAATTTTGGGAAGCTGAACTCGGACAATTTTTTCATATTTTTCTCCTGTTGCAACATAAATATCTTCGAAGGCGAAATCCGGATTGAGCCTATCAACTGCGAGTTGCAAAGTAGATTTGTCACCTAATATTTTTTCAAATTGTTTGGGACTATTTTTCCGGGAAAGCGGCCAAAGCCTTGTTCCGACTCCGCCTGCAAAAACAACAATCTTCATAATTTATTAATGTCATCCTGCCGTGCGTCGCCAAAGGCTATGCCGGCGGCACGAGGCATCAGCCGAAGGATCTCTTGCATAAATCGCTCCTCAAACACTTTAAAATTAAATTTGTTTGCTTGCTCGATGCAATCTCTTGGATCAAATTTCATTTTGTTAAATTGCTTTATTGTTTTGGTTAGGCTCTCGATTGTTTGTTCTTCAAAAAAAACGCCTGTCTTTTTTTCAATGATTGTTTCCAGAGCCCCTCCACCTCTAAAAGCGATAACCGGCTTGCCAAAAACCTGCGCCTCTAAGATTGTTAAACCGAAATCTTCAGGACCGGGAAAAACCAAAGCGCAACACTCACTATAATACCTTACCAGCTCTTTATCCGTCAAGTTACCCAGAAGCTCAATTGTCGGCTCCGCCATTGATTTTAATTCCTGCATCTGTGAGCCTGTTCCAATTATTTTTAAGGGAAGTTTTAATTTATTAAAAGTTCTTATTGCAAGATCTATTTTCTTATACGGAACTAGACGGGAAACAATTAAGAAATAAGGGATATTTTGTATTTTGTATTTGGCATTTTGAGATTTATTTGAGATTTGAGATTTGAGATTTGAGATTTCGATTGGCGGGTACACCACGGTTGATTCTCTGCCATAATACTTCTTAATCCTCATCTGAACCTCTTTTGAAATCGCAATGTACGCGTCCGGCCTTTGCGCTGCAATTTTATCCCAAAACTTCAAATACCAAACAACCGGAAATGAAAGAAAACGAAGAACCGGATTATTAAAATAGTCTTTGTATCCACTCCAAAGATAACGGGTCGGCGTTAAACAATAACAAATATGTTTTGTTTGGGGCTTAGTAATAATTCCTTTTGCCGCTTCCGAAGTTATGGAAATTACTAAATCAAACTCGTCAAAATTAAAGCTCTCAAACGCCAAAGGCATCAGGCCAGCATATAGCTCATGGCGCATGGCGAATGGAAAGTTTTGAAGGAAAGAAGTTTTAATTTTTGCTTGCCCTGAGTTAAAACGAAGGGCCCAAGGAGCTTTCTTTTTATCGTAAACTGAGCTGTAAAGCGGAGCTAGAGGAAATAGCTTATGCAAAGCAAGCATTACTCTTTCTGCCCCTCCCCATTTATTCAATCGGTCGTACACTAATGCCACTTTCATAGGATGAACTTGCAATAATAAGTAAGTTTATTCTGAGTGCCCCTCTGGGTATCTTCGACTTGCCGAAGAACTACTTTCATATATTTTCAATGTCTTCCTTGCCATTTTGCGCCAGGAAAAAAGCTTGACTCTCTCAATTCCTCTTTTTCTTATTTCTTCTAACCTTCCATACCCTGTAGTATGGGAGGTAACCATATTGAGCTTTTTTGTCAATTCATCAATGCTTAATGGGTTAAAATACAAAGCGGCATTACCACATATTTCTCTCAATGAAGGTATATCTGATGCCAAAACCAAACATTTATTCGCCATCGCCTCCAAAGCCGGCAGACCAAACCCTTCCATTAAAGACGGCAAGATTAAAGCTTTTGCATTTTGGTACAAACTTGACAATTCTTCATCAGCTACATTTTGTAAGAGAATTGTTTTGTCGGAAAGTCTCATTCCCGCCACCTTACTCCTTAATCTTTTGTAAAAATAATCTTCCTTTCCAACCAAAACAAGTTTCGTGTCGTTATCCAATATTTTAAACGCTTCCAATAATCTCTCAAGATTTTTATGCGGATACGCATTCCCAACACAAAGAAAGTATTCACTATCAATTTTTGATTTTTGATATTTGATATTTGATATTCTATCATCCACCCCCTCATAGGTCACTGCAACTTTTTCGGGATTAACTTTTAAATGATCTATAATTTCATCTTTCGTCGCATTTGAAACAGTAATGATTTTTTTTGCTTTTTTTGCTGCGTAACTAAGTACAAGATTATATGCTAACCTTTTAAGGTTATAGATGGGAAATGGCAAAGCAGATGCCTGTCCGGTTGGAAAATGATCGATAATAAGATCGTGAATCGTAAAAACAAATGGTTTGTTATAAAGAGCGGGAACGGAAAAATAAGGAAAATGTATTAGATCGAGATTTTCTTTATTCAAAATTGCAGGAAATTTTAATTGTTCTTCAAGCGTATGCCACTTAATATCAGTTAATCGAATTACGAATTGAGAATTACGAATTGCGGATTTAATGTTTTTTTCGTTTTTGTTTAAGGCGAACAAGACATAACTATTCTTAAAGTCTATTTTAGAAAGTTCAGACACTAAATTGCGAATATATCTCCCAACTCCAGTTTCACCCCAAAGCCTCGTATCAATTCCTATTTTCATATTTTTTCTCTGATTGAAATTCCAACATTTACTAATAAATTAATAATCCAAGGATATTTTTGCCTGTAATGTTTATTGTAAAAAATTCTCATTGCCTTAAAACGCCATTTGGTTACCATTTCTTTTGTTTCCTTACTCGCTGTGGTGATTTCTTTAGAAACAGATTTTATCCCGCCGCTCACGCCTTTGTAATGAATTATAGAAAAGGTCGGGACATAATAAATTTTCCAGCCTTTTGCTTTTAGCTGATAACAAAAATCTATATCTTCCCCGTAGAAAAAATAATCTTCATCCCACCATTTCGCTTCCTTACCCGCAACTCTTCTAACCAACATGAATGCTCCAGCCAGCACATCTATTTCGTGGGTTTTCTCAAAGTTCATCCATCCCAAGTTATATCCTGCGAAAATCTGTGATTTTGGAAATATTCGGGACATTCCTGAGAAATGGCAGAAAGAATTCCAAGGAGTTGGAAAACCGCGATGGGATGCATCATCGATTCTTCCATTCGGCATTACGAGTTTGCAAGTGGATGCCCCCGCATCTGAATGACTATCCATAAATTTAACCATTCCCTCAACTGACTGTTCGTTAACAATCGTATCCGGATTTAAAAATAAAATATATTTGCTTTCCTCTGAGATTTTAATTCCCTGATTATTCGCCTTTGAAAACCCAAAATTTTTCTTATTCGCAATTAACTTTATTTGGGGAAACTCTTTTTTGACCATTTCGGAAGAACTGTCTGTTGAATTATTATCAACAACAATCACTTCGTATGAAACGTTCTTTATGTTCTTCACGATTGACGCAATGCATTTCCTCAAGAACTCCTTTGCGTTGTAACTGACAATAATAATAGAAAGGTCAAGCATAAGGCACGACTAGCTCATAAACGGAATCTAGATCTCCTGCAATTTTTTGCCAGTTAAATTTTTCTTCAATTAACTTTCTGGCATTTTGAGAAATTGTTTCATAAAATTTCTTATTCTCGAATAGTTCTTTAATCTTTACAATAAAATCGTGCGCCTCATTTGCAATAACTATTTCTAAATCTTCTTTTGCTCCTATTGCATTACCTAGATCTGTTGTGACAACTGGAACGCCGCTCGCCATTGCTTCCAAAATTTTGAAACTCGTTCCTCCGCCAACCTGAATTGGAGCCAGGAGAAGATTTGATTTTCTGAATATCTCTTCCGTTTCTTTTGGTGCTTTGTCATCAAATATAATATTTTTATCGCTTGTCAATTCTCTAATTGAATCAGGAATATTCCTCCCAACTACCCATAATTTAATCCCACCGCCTGTTATAGGCGGGATAAATTCGGCCATAAGCTTTGGCCAAATTTCTTTAATTATCCATTCGATTGCGTCTCTATTTTGCACCCATTTAAATTCCCCAATAAACAAAATTCTTTTTTCTCTTCCATCTCTTGTTAATTGTAAATCGTTAATTGTAAATTTTTCAATGTCCACTCCATTTGAAACAACAACAACATCTTTTCTAACTTTGTTCATAATTTCTTTTTCAATTTTTGAAACCGCTATCAATTTCGTGGCCTTTTTCCATACTGCTTCTTCCCAACGCTTAAGCTTTAAAACATCCATATACAAAAGCGGCCTCAGCAACAATGGTGCTTTATCTGCAAAACGCTTGTAGACCAAATATTCCACATTGTGCTCTGCCAAAATAATAGGAATTTTGGTTTCAGGAATATTCTGCATTACATAAGAAGTCTCCGCGTGAATTAAATCAAATTGATTTTCATTGAGTTCTCTTTGAATTTCTTTCCGCATTTCGCTACTAGTGTGACCTATTATTAAAAAGGGTAAAGCTGACAATCCGGTTTTTGTAATATTTTTCAAAGACCATTGCTTTTTACGGGGAACTGAAATAACTTTTTTGCAGAATTTCTTAAGCTCCGAGATTTCGGCATCACCTTGATAATCTCTTTTTTCACAAACCAAAGTTATTTTATGTTTATGACTTAATTCTTTTATCAAATTATACAAGCGGATGTGTCCTCCGGAAAAAAGAGGATAAGGCAGATATGATGAAACCAAAAGAATGTTCATCTTAATCTTTTTTCTGTTGAGCCATCAAGCCTTCGGGAGTAGGTTTTGTCATGTCAAATATCGCGTATGTAGAAGTTATGACTACGGGTTTAAATAGCTCTTCCAAATTAAGGTCTTCAGAGGTTGGATCGGCAAAGGCAATATGCGATGCCCCCGCTTCCTTAAATTTCTTAAAAGACCTGTCAAAAACCGGCCATCCTTGCCGATTGGTAAAATATAAAAAAGTTGTATCTCCACCATAAGGAGCAATAACTTTTGCGTCTTCGGGAACCAATTGGTCAACTGCCCGACCTGCTGCGATAATATTAGGGTGCTGAATACTGTAATAATCACGAATTGCAAACCATCCAAAAGCAAGCATAAAGATAATTGCAGTTATACTTGATATCAAACCTATTTTGTAATTAAGCACTCCTTCTTTACCAAGACGCAAAATTCCATCAAATCCTTTAGCGAAAAAAATCGCAAGTGTTGGAATTATGAGCATCTGATAATAATCATGCTGCACATTACCGGTTGCAAAAGTAAAAAGGTACATTAGGCTTGATATTATAAATGTCAAAAAAAGCCAGCCCTCTTTTTTGAGAGGTTTTATTACTAATCCCAATATGACAAATATCAACCCCCAATAACCGAGAATTAATTTTGCGATTCTTTCGGCAAAAATCCATTGGAAAAATGCTGGCCTAAATCTTATTCCCGTTCCGTTCCATAACCAGTTATTTCTCGGTATTCCTGCCGGATATTGACTCATCCACATTCGCCACAAACCAAATGGAAGTATTGATAACAAAAAGAATAACCACATATCTAATCTCATAAATCCTTTAATGCCGTATTTTGAATATATTAGGTACGCGAAAGGTAGAATATAAAAAGCAACATAGGGTTTAATAAGAAATGCTATGGCCAAAGAAATAATACCTAAGAAGTAATATAAGTTTTTCTTATATTCGTTATCCAGATATTGGCTGAAGAAATATATGGCCGCCAAAAATGACGCAAGCATAAGCGAATCTGGAAGAATAGCTCTGCCGTAATAAATGTTGTACGGAATAAACGCGTAGAAAAACGCCGCAAATAGACCAGCCCTAACTGAAGTGTATTTTTTTACCAAAAGGTAAAGAAAAATTATGGAAATAAGTGAAAAAGAAATTGTGACCAACCTGCCCCATTCTTCTATTGTAAACTTTTGGAATGTTTCAAACAGTCCGGCCTGCAAAATGTTATAAAAAGGAAATTCAACGAAACGATATCCCTGTGGATTATCAATTAAAGAAACTGAAGATGATAAATCTTCAAATTTAGGATGTAAAACATCAAATCCATTTTGAACGAAATTGCGGGAAACTGCCGATGTATCTGTCTGACGCCAGGAATGCCAATCGGCAATCGGCCAACTAAAATGATAGAGTCTAACCGCAAATGCTCCTACAAGAATAAATAGCAAAAATAAAATTTCATTTTTTTTCATATTTACTTATATTGCTGGCTGACCGGAACAATCTTTCCCTGACGGTTTCTGACCATCTCTATAAGTTTTGCGTTACTATCAAATTCAAATACTTTACCATAACCGCTCCCAAGATTAGCAAATGCCTGTTCTGATGATTGAGCTTGAGAAATCTTAACATCTTTTCCTCTAAAAACAAGCCAGGCCGCATCATTTAGTCCGACAGGAAACACCCATGCTTCTCCGTTACGGATTGGCACATTTACGAAATAAAGTTGTTTGGTGTATTGCTCAGGATAATGCGCATATATCCAATCCAGTGACGTGAGAAAGCTTTTTGTTTTTTCCCCTGCTTCCTTCCAATCAGTCTGGATTCTTTGGAATTGAAAAAGCTGGAAAGAAGAAAAGATGATAACTATCAAAATAATGATTGTTGAAGCGATATATTTATTATTATTCAGCAAATAATAATAAGTTTTTTTAAGAAAAAATACAAAAAGAATTACGAGCCCAAAGGAAGACAAGTAGCTATATCTTGAAGTTATATTCCCCAATCCCAAAAACGGCAGTAAGGAAATTGCAAAGAACAATGAGCCGAAAGCCAAAATTTTCTTTTCTTGAGTATCCAACTTTACAATCGCAGACCGATAAGTTTTAGCTAACAAGAATAGTAAAATTAATAACCCCAGTAGCGTAATTAGCACATTATTCCTTGATAAGACTCTAAGATTCTCATAGAAGCTTAAAGAAGCGGGCCCAAAAAGTGTAAGAGAAAAATATCCAAGAAGATTGCCTACAACGTTGAAAGGTAACTTAATCAAATTGTAGCTGTAATCACCGCTAAACCAATGGCTTTGCGCAAAAAAACGTAATAAAGAATAAGGCAAAAGAGGTAAAAATGCAATAAAATACGCTGCTTTTTTGGAAATAGCATCTTTACCCGTCTGACTCCCGAAAATCGAATTGTAAAGGATTATCAGGAATGGAGCAACAACCCCTATTTCGTAAAACATTAGACTTAAAAAGGTAAAAATGGAAGAAGCGATAAGGTAGATCATTTTTTTCTTTTCCTTCCAAAGAACAAACATCAACAAGCTTAAGAGAACAAAGACCGCATTGAAAAGATGACCAACTGCAGCAATCCATAAAACAATCTCTAAATATCCGCTTAAAATTAGGAATAAAAATGCAACAGCCGCAGACATAGCAAGATTTTTCAAGATTTTTTTTGCGAGCAAAAATATCAACGTTGCGACGGTAAAATGAAGAAGAATTGAGGCCAGATGATACACGGCTTGATTAAACCAAAATGTTGAATACATTAAATCAAAAAAGATTTTTGTTCCCGGCCGATAGAAAAACCCACTTGCGTTCGTGAAGTAGTTAATTATTGTCGAGAAAGAAAGACAGTTGCTGCAATTAGCAGCCCATCGAAACCAAGTAAAATCATCGCCTACAAAATAGAAGTTTAAAATCGAAGAGAACATTATAAAAATCGTAATAAAAAGATAAATAATAATCGCGTAGGAAGAGGTGACTATTTTTTTTATCTCCCCATAAAGATCGATAATTTCTTCCTTATGTGAGGTTAAAATTCCCAAGGCTATTCCCAGCAAAAGCCAATAGATAAAAGCAATCTTCGAAGCAACAAAAACGTCAATTAGTACCGCATTTACTGCCAACCCAAGTGAGCCGGCTATAAAACCTAGAATAAAACTCTTGGCTAAAGGTGATCTTAGTTTTGGTAAAAATTTTCCAATATAAATTCCTGCAATTATAAAGATTGAGAAGAAAGAAATAAATCCAAGGAGTCCAGTTTCTCCCAAAATGCGCAAATAATTATTGTCTACTGCCAGACTAACCGACCCGTAACCGCTGCCTAAGAAAATATTTCTTTTAAAAGCCGTAAGAGTATTGGGCCATTCACCCTGAAATCTCGTGGTAAAAGAAATGTCATACGCTTTTGCCCTTTTTATAACATAATCTCCGGGGTAGACGCGTATTTCCGTTGAAATTATTCCTGCCCGGTTAGTTGATTTTTCAAAAAAATACTCACGTGCCTTGCCCGTCACCGGAGACAGCGGAAGGTTTATATAACTTGTTCCCTGCGGTAAATTCTCCCCATTTGAAACATTTGGTTCAAATACTAAAACCGCTTGAGGGGGTATTTTCTCAAACGGATATATCAAAGCAGAGGAACTGGCTAGATTAGGATTTAAATCCTCGTTTGGAAATGCCTGCGTGAGAACAACTTTATCCTTAAAATAGTCCGCCGGAACAATTCTGGCTTGACCGATTGACGAACCCGTTTGAGCATTAACCAATACGTCAACTTCCGAAACCATACTGCTAAAACGCTGCAGCAGTGTTGGGAAAAAGCCAAAAAAAGCGATCATGATTATAAAAAGCGCTACCATGACCCATTTTTTTCTTTGAAAAATCAATAGCATAAGTAGTGATAATAAAAGGGCAAAAAATGAAATGCGGGATACCGTCAAAAAAAGAATAATCACACCCAAAAATCCGGTGATAAACAGAAAAATCTTTATAAGCCAATTTTTAAATCCAAAAAACATACTTGCAACAATAGGGATTGTCAAGACTAAATATCCGGCCAAATCGTAATGTCCGGCAAAGGTAGAGGGAATGCGTGATAATGAGGAAAGCTGAATTGGAATCCCTTTAGCAGCTTCCTCATTCATCGTCAAAAAGGCCGGAAACCCTAGATATTTTTGACCAAATCCATACCCCACAATCAAGAGTAATGTGATAGGTAAAATAATCGCAACTGGATAGATATTTTTTTCAGATTTAATACCCGCATAAGCGACAAAAAACAGAAACATGTATTCTATTCCCCTTAGAAAACTTAATAAGGCAACATTTGAAAAAACATTGGACAAGGTTGGGAAAAAAAACAATACTCCATGTAAAGTAGCTAAACCACCCACAACCCAAAATAAAAGTATCGGCAGCGTCAATGGAGTCTTTAGGCTAACTCTCTTGAGCAAAAGTAAAATAATCCAGGCGGCAATAGCCAGCACAACAACAAAATCCTCGACCCGGACATATACCCACGTATGCTGTATATCCAAAAGAGGAATTTTTGGATAAAGAGGAATAAATAGCAACAAAAACAAAGTAAAAACGAATAATATATTGTGAACAATCCATTTTAAAATCTTCATAATTTCAAGAAATTGCTTTTCTATATCTATTTCTCAACTCCGGATTAAATGTTAAGAATCCGACCAAAATTAATATTTCAGCTTTTGCAATTAATAATATTTTGGCAGTTAGGTATTCCGGATAGGATTTATGCTTTGCGTAAAAATGCAAAATGCCCTTATAGATATTAATTATAGCAAATGTGCGGTTACTGCTTCCCAAAGACTTATGCATAAGCTTAAGATCGGGATAGAAATAAGTCAGAAAACCGAGCTTTTTCGCTCTAAAACATATCTCCATATCCTCTACATACATAAAAAGTTTCTCATCAAATCCGGTTAATTTTTCAAAAACATCATGTCTTACCATCATGCAGGCACCGCTAACCCAATCTACTTTTTGAATTTTACTCGGGCTTGATCTCAAAAAACCTAATCGTTCAAAACCTAACAGTATAAGCAAAAGATTAAAGAGATTATAGAATTTTCCGCAAGACCGTTGAGTTGATCCGTCATTGTTTTCAAGTTTTCCTCCCAAAATCGCAACATTTTTACTCTTATCCATAAAACCAACCATTGATAAAAAACCCTCGTCTAAAACTTGTGTGTCCGAATTGAGAAATAGAAGATATTTTCCCGACGACTCTTTTGCTCCGACATTGCATCCTCTGCCAAACCCCACATTCTCCTTACTCTCAATGAGCCTAATACTTGCCTGCCCGCCGAAGCCTTGGCGAAGGTGGGATACGCAATACTTAATACTTGCTACCGAGTCGTCAGTTGAATTGTTATCTACAACAATTATTTCCAGCTTTTTTTCTTCCAACTCCTTCTTATATTGAGAGGCAATCGATTCGAGGCATGCAAGCGTTAAATTCCTCGTATTATAGGAAAGAACAATAATAGAAAGTTCCATCGTAACAATTTAACAATATAGCAATTTAACAATTAGTTACTATCTAAACCATGCGGCGCGGCCAAGTCGGTAATTTAAATCTTTTACTCCTCTTTCCCCAATTTGCTTCGCAGGTACGCCTCCGACAATTACGTTTTCTTCAACATCTTTTGTGACTACTGCGCCGGCTCCGACAACCGCACCTTTTTTGATTGTTACTCCCGGAAGAATAATCGCCCGCGGACCGATAAATACGTAATCCTGTATCACAACCGGTGCGGAAATTGCCTTAAAATTTGGATCTTTGATATCATGCTCCGCGTTATAGATCATTACATCTGTTGCAATACTCACGTGATTGCCAATTGCGAGCTTATCTCTTCCGTCCAAAACTGCACCTTCGCCAATAATCGAATCCTCTCCTATTGTAATGTTATACGGATTATAAAAACGGGCTCCCATATGCATGGTTGATCCGCGGCCTATCTTCATACCAAAAAGCCGGTAAAAAAACCTCCGATAATGATGGCTCGGGACATATCCAACGTAGTGCAATTTAAAAACAACAAACTCTAATAATATCGTCCCTATTCTCCTAAAAATTTTATTAATCATCTTAAATGCCCTCCAGCACCCTTAATGTTTCTTTTGCGGTTTTTTCCCAGCTAAATTTTTTGACCTGCTCGTAGCCTTTTCTTATCAAATCTTTGCGTAATTCCTGATTGTTAATTATTAATTCCAGATTCTTCTTTATATCTGCAACATTAAGCGGATCTATGTACAAAGCCGCGTCCCCTCCCGCCTCGGGAAGAGAGGAGATATTGCTGGTTACAACCGGACATCCATACTTCATTGCTTCCAAAACCGGCAGTCCGAAGCCCTCATACAGACTTGGCAAAACAAAACAAATTGCATTCTTATAAAAAGCTGGCAGATCTTCATCCGAAACGGAACCCAGAAACTTAACTTTATTTTCTATTCCGAACTTTTTAGGCGCTGCAAGGATTTCCTCAAATTTCCAGCCTTTCTTGCCCACAACAATCAAATCTAGATTTGGCTTGTTTAGCTTAGAAAAAGCCTCTATTAAGCGGACGATATTCTTACGGGGCTGTAGCGTCCCCACAAACAAAATATACTTCCCTTCAATCCCATACTTTTCCTTAAGCAGATTTGAGTTTTGAGCTTCAGTTTTGAGTTTTGACATTTGAGTTTTGAGTTTTACGCCGGGATATGTTACCACAACTTTGTTTGCCATAATCCCGTATTTTTCAATTATATCATCTTTGCTAGCCTGGCTAATAGTAAAAATCTTTGAGGCCTTTTGGGCGGAATATTTAGTCCATTTCGTCAGTTGATTGAGATCAGATTTTTGAAAAAGCTCCGGAAATTTTAGATATGACACGTCCAAAATGGAGATTGCCGACCGGTTTGGCGCGATAATTGGCAAATAGTGCGTCGGGGAAAGGAAAACGTCGGGTTTCGAACGTCTAAATAGAAATTCCAAAGATAATCCGAACAAAGTCCACATTTTTCTCGGTTTAATAATCTTGTAATGCCAGCTTGAGGATTCTTTGGGTAAATCCGATGTTGGGTTTTCCGGAAGGTAAATTATGTAGCTATTCTGTTTATCAATTTTATTTAAGTTTAATAAAAGCTGAAAACAATACTCTCCGCTCCCAACCCTTCGCGGCAAGCCGGTTTTTGGATCATAACCAAATCTGGGAATTACCGCCTCATATCCATTAATTCCTATTGTCATATCAAATTCCGGGATAAATAACCTTTAATCGCTTATTTTCTATCCCCAAGATTTCCTCCGCATCTTTTTTCGCCGACTCGGAAATGCAAAATATCATTTCCGACTCTTTTTTAACCCATTTTAGTTTGCGTTTTTGCACTTCAACAATTTTTTTATCTGTCTCATTCGGATATTTATAAATAATCAGATCGTACAGAATAGTTGCTTTTTTTGCCTTAATAGTCGGCGGTTCTGTCCAATCAGAAGTAACAAAAACATCCACGTCTCCAATCAGCCATTCAATCGGCAAAACATGCAGCCTATTCCAAAGTAAATCCAGAATTAAGGGTGGAAATTTGAATTTTTTGACTTGAAAATTGCGATTTGCTTGAAAATTGAAAATTGAAAATTGAAAATTTCTTCTTAAAGAAGAGTAAAATAGAATATATTCATTTTTTTTATCAAATTTTAATAAATTCGAGACTAAATTACTAAGAAAGTTTGCCACCCCTGTTCCCTCGTAGGCAATTTGCGATATGTCTATCCCAATCTTCATTTTTTAATTGTAGCAGAAAGGAGAGGATTTTAGCTATTTTTTAGTAGTTATGTAAACTCCCAAAAGAGCCAATGTTCCGCCTATAACAATCCCCAATGTCAACTGCTCTCCCAGGAGAAACGAGGCTGACAGATAAGCTACTATTGGCAGCAAATAAAATTGTAAAGAAGCCAAAATAGCTCCTCCATGTCTTATTGCATATTGATTTAATAGAAAAACTATAACCGTTGAGACAATACTTATATAGAATAAAGACAATATGCCTGGAATTGTTAAGCTTTGCCACCAGCTTGGATAGGATATTAAATCTGTTAAAAACAGAGGGAATAATGCGAAACAAGTTGTCCAGATGAAAGCGGAATTGATAATAAGCGGAGGAAAAGATTGCAGTTTTTTTTGGGAATATGCCATGTATAAAGACCAAGAAATTACTCCAATTCCAATAAGTATATTTCCCAAAAGGTCTCCTGAGAACCTTGTTCCTTTTTCAATCGCTGGAAGCAGAACAATAAGTGCTACCCCGAAAAAACCAATTGCAATTCCTAATTCTTTTTTTCTGGTTAATCTTTCCTTAAACAATAAAAAAAGGAAAATAGCGGTCAAAAGCGGCACGCCGGCGTAAAGCAATTGGCCAATTGTTGCGGTTGTTGTTTTAATTCCTACGATAAAAAACGCAATATTAATTGATCCCAATAATGAAAAGGGGACAAGTTGCCTTAAATTCTTAAGGAAGTCGGTTTTCAAAAGAAATGGGAAAACAATAATACCGGCAATTAGAAAACGGATAAAAGCAAAACTCAATGACGGAAAGCTCGTAAGACCGATTTTTGTAACAGTCGATGTCATTCCTCCCAGGATTACCGTTAATAATATAAAAATAAGTGCTTTTTGTTTATCGCTCATTATAAAACGCTACATCTTGTATCTTCATGTCGTATAATTTAGAATTATTACACAAATACTGTTAAATGACAAAAACACAGCTTCCAACCAATTTGGTCAAACATACCAGCAAAAATCCAATTCAAAAGTTTTTAATCGGGAACTTTTTCTCCACCCTGATTTCCTTAATAAAACCATTAAACGCCGATTCAATACTTGATGCAGGCTGCGGTGAAGGCTTTACTATGAACAAACTAAGAGAAAATGGTCTTGGTAAAAAGATTGAAGGAGTTGAATATTCAAAAGAATCTATAGACTTTGGTAAAAAACTTTTTCCTAATTTAACAATTAAACAGGGAAGCGTATATGACCTTCCTTACAAAGACAATTCCTTCGATTTAATCATTTGCACGGAAGTTCTTGAGCACTTAGAAAGTCCCACAAAAGCACTAAAAGAAATGTTGCGGGTATCAAATAAATACCTAGTTATCAGTGTGCCAAACGAACCGTTATTTATGTTAAGTAATTTTCTAAGAGGAAAAAATCTGTCAAGATTCGGCAATGATCCCGGACATGTTAACCATTGGAGCCCTTGGAGTTTAAAAAAGATACTTAAGCAAAATGGAATAAAGGTTAAAAAAATAATCTTTCCCTTTCCCTGGACGTTAATTTTGGGAGAAAAATAATTTACAACTCTTCGCTGGAATATTTAAAAGTAAAATCTTTCTGCTTCTTTGAAGAAATATTAATAATTAGATCCGCTAAAAATCCCGTAAAAAACAGCTGAAATCCGCTAATTATAAATAGCATCCCCAAAAATAAAAGCGGCCGTTGACCAATGGCTTCGCCCAAGATCTTAAGGTAAGTAAGATATCCCAATATTAATGCGCCAATTAAAACCATTAAGCTTCCTGCTGCTCCGAAAAAATGAAATGGTCTTTTACTGTATTTGCTCAAAAAAAGCATAGTAAATATGTCGGGCAAATCTTTCCAGATTTTGGAAAATCCATATTTTGACTTTCCATATTTTCTTTCAACATGTTCGATTGCCACTTCCGCGACGCTAAAACCTTGGTCGGCAACCAAAAGGGGTATAAACCTATGCATGCCTCCATAAAGATTAAGAGATTTTGCAACATCTTTAGTGTAGAGTTTTAATCCACAATTATAATCATGTAATTTTAATCCCCAAAGAATAGATGCTATAGAATTAAAAAGTTTGGAAGAAAGGTTCGCCCTCAAAGCATCTTTTCTATTTTTTCTCCAACCGCAAACTAAGTCAAAACCTTCTTTTTGTTTTTTTATTAGTTTTGCGATCTCTTCCGGCCTGTCCTGCAAATCCGCATCTAAAGTAACAATTAAATCTCCCTTTGCTTTTTGAAAACCAACTATTAACGCTTCTGCTTTTCCTCTATTTTTCCTAAAAGAAAAAACTTTGACATTTGAATTTTTAGCCGCAAAGTCCTTTAAAATCTCAAGAGTTTTATCCGTTGACCCATCATCAACAAAGATTGCTTCATGTTCGTTGTCTAATTTAGATAAATTGGGAATTAAAACTTTAAAAAAAGCTTCAAGACTTTCATGCTCGTTGTAAACAGGCACAACTACAGAAATCATAAGCTAATTCTATCATTTCTACGTTTCATAGCCAAATTTCAAGAAATTAAAATTTAAGAACATCCGCGCGTTTTTGAAGAATATCGGGAAGCGGAATTGGACCCTTATTCAAGTTAATAATTCTTTTTTGAACTTCGTAATTTCCGAATTTTTTCCGCTCAATTATATCCGATATCCGGTCTTCATCATAAATTATTCTTGCCTTCCATATCTCTTGTATTCCGTCTTGAGGCTCAATAATAAGATAACGCAAGGCTACATTTGAAGGCGCTTTTTCCGATAGGTTGCCCAGATAGCCCACTTGACTCCTACCACCCCAGTATGGCAAATAACCGTATTTATTTTTACCATAATATTCGTACAAATATGCCCAAGTAGTATTAATATATAAAGGATTCGTTATTGTATTAATTATAAAATTTTTTCCTTCCGACTGATTATAAGTATAATTCACTATCTCCTTTTCGAATTTGGTAGTAATTCCAAGCTGAATGGAAAGAGGAGTATAGTATCTATTTGTCCAGGAATTAATTAATAATGCTTGAAACAAAACTATGCCCGCGAGAATTGAGTAACGTACGTAGTCTTTTCTAATCAGGTTGTTCAAAATTAATCCTATTAATAAGGCTCCGGAAAACAAAAAAGGGCTATAAAGAAAAGTTGCAGACATGTTCCCGCGATTGAATATAAATAAAAATAGCGAGCCACTTAACCAAATTAATAAAAAAGTTATTAGTTTATTGCTTATATTAAATATTTCTTTGCGCTTATAGGTAATTAAGAATAATAACAGTGCAAAGACAAGTAATTTTGGAAAAGGCAGAAAAGTAATTGAAAATATATTTACGGTCCAATCGACTAAAGACAGAAGAGCAGAGCTGGTTGAAAATCCTGCTCCTGTATTGTTAACAAGAAAAGACGAGATTATTTGGATAATATTAGTTTGAAATTTAATATAAGAAAGGATAAATGTAGAAAGAGCGATTAATAGACCCAGAGAGAACATCAATGCATCCGATATTTTTACTTTTAATTTAAAGAAATAAATATAAAAGGGAATTGTCAACAGCAATACTAAAAAAGCAAAGTCGGATTGAATTAATAATCCATAGCTTAAGCCAATAAAAAGCGCAAGGATTTTGTTTTGTTTTTTAAGATACATCCAGATTAAAAGCAACAGTGGAGGCGCAATCAACAAAGCTAACATTGGATTTGATAACCAATGGGAAAATGCAACAGAAAGCGGAGCGAAAGAATATAAGGCAACTGACATTAAGGAATCTCTGTAATTTTCGGTAATTTTATAAGCTATAATTCCCATTACCGGAATAAATAGGTAAAGCAAAAACAATGTAAAAATCGCTGCTCCTTCGGGATTGCCTTGCGATATACCATAGGCCAAGGCTAAGAAATAGTACCAGAGAACACCATGATTCAGCCCCGGGACATCTGAAGACGGCCCCAATATTTTGAGATCGTGTTTTTGCCAGATCGAATTAGCTTCGTATGCGTCCCTTGCCTGATCGTATCCAAAAGTAACTTGAGAAGGAACTAATCTCAAAGCAAACGCAAAGGAAAATAAAACTATGGCTGACGTAATAATAACAAGTAATAAATCCAGCACCTTTTTTTTGCCAAGTGCCTCATTCAAACAGAGAGAAATACGACCACTACGAACGCTATAACCTGCGATGTTTTTAAAGGTGCTTGATAAGTTCTTTTTCATTAATAAGAAACTATGAATGTTTCGCAAAACTTTTTTGCCGGAAGATTTTCAACATCAAAATCTGATAATTTCAAATTCGAAATATAACCAGGCAAATTAAAACTACTGCATGCTTTATCACCATAGATATTATATTTTTTTCCGCTATCCTCCAATTGAGCAATACTTATAGAATGTTCACTTCTTGATCTATCGCAATTCGCATCATCAATAACTAATACCGGTTGCGAATCGGGAAGCATGCTCCTGCTACACGAAATAAATGAAATATTATTATAAATAAACTTCTTGTCTTTCAGCGATTCATTTATTGTTTTTACCGTATTCTTGTTGTAGAGATTTGAATAGAACAAAAATTCTTTAAAAGCAAGCATAGGGTTAACCGAATAAATAATTATTGGTCTTTTTTCATCTTCAGAAAGGGTTATGTATTTAGAAAGAATACGGTTTTCCACCCCAAACGTTCCTGCCTGAAGAGGGTACCTAAAAAAATAAAAATTAGAAAACCTTAAGAATGAAAAGATATATATTAAAGCAATTAGAACGATAAATAAAACTCTACGTTTTTTATCTTTAAACTTCCCGAAAACACCATTGATACCAAGCGACATAAAAATAATCATAAATGGTATTGACAGGGCTATGTGATGACTAAAATTTCCATTCACACTCGAGCTATGCACTATCTGGGGCACAATTCCAACAAATATAATTAAAACAAAAGTAAGAAATAACTTCTTATTTTTCAAAAACGCCCATCCTAAACCAATAATTAAAAAAAATGAATCTATATAGTAGAAAAGGCCATGTCCGCCCAGCATAAAAAAATAATCGGCATTAGCAAAAAGATAAGTAGGAGAAAAAATATTAAATGTATTCCTGACAAGAAAAGATCCATAAACTGTGAATTTATTCTCGACTAAATTGATAAAAGGGTTCTGAATGGTAGCTTTTCTGACTTCATTAACCCGCTGTATTATTGCAATGCTATTTGGTAGTAAAATTTCAGTCCCCCTGGAAGACTTTCCCTGTTTAAGTTGAAATAGGAAGAATAATGTCAAAACGCACGAGAACATAAAAAGAAATAAATACTGTTTAAAATATTTTCTTTTATTAACAGACAAAAAAGCATACAAAATACTTAATGACATAAAAGGCAGAAAAATAAGTTTCGTTGCAATATGAGAATAAAAAGCAAGAAGCGCGAAGGGGATTGTCAGTAAAATTTTCCAACTTTTTGTTATTAACATCATGTAAAAAACGCAGAGAAAAAATAATGTTGCCGGACCTGCCTCATAGGTGGTTCTACTTAAAAAAATCAACCATGGATTTATTGCAGCAATTAACCCAGCCAAAAGAGCAGTATTTTTATCAAATAACTTTAAGGTTATGAGATAAATCAAGACTACAGTTAAAATCCCTAGCAATACATTGGGCAATACCAAATTTGTCATGGAAAAACCCATAAGTCCCAAAACCGGAATCTCAAAAAAATATTGCAACTCGGCTTGCAAAGGTTCACTTTTGGGAGAATTGAATAACAGTACGTCAACCAGAGAAGTTTGTCCTAGAACATCCTTGCCGGTTAAGAAAAAAGATTTTGCATCGAGAGCATAATGCAGTTCATCTTGATTTATTGCATTTGGCACGTTGCTTAAGAAAATAAAACGCGGCAAAATTGCAATAAGTATTAACAAAAGAAAAAAGATGTTCTTTCTTAAAAAGAGGTTACTTTTTAATAAATTCATCATATAATGGTGGTACAATTAGAGTTGACCTATATTATATAGTAAGAATTATTATTTAACAAAATGAAGAAAATCGATGCAATATTTTTCATATTAATAATAGCTTTTTTACTTAGGACGATCTTTATAAACGAAGTTCCCCTAGCTCTAAGTAACGATGAATTAACTTTCATAATTAACGCGAAATCGGTCGCTCTGACCGGTAAGGATATTCTGGGCACTTGGCAGCCATGGTCACTGCAACCCATATATAATACGTATCCCATGTCAGAACTATCCTTCTTAATAGCTTCTCCACTGCTTAGTCTATTTAAGGTAACTCTTTTTACCGCTAAATTACCATACGCTTTATTTAGCACTTTGTTAGTTGGAATCTTGTATTTAATTACAAACAAACTTTTTAGTAAAAAGGAAGCTTTAATCGTCGGGATAGTTGCGGCTATTAGCCCATGGGGAATTTTTTTCGGCCGGACTGCTTATGATTTTCCTCTTGCAGTTTTCTTTTACATGTTGGCTTTGACTATTTTGCTTTATAGTAAAAGTTGGAGAATATTATTAAGTTTTATACCCTTATTTCTAGCATTCTATTCTTACATAGGAACAAAAATTATTTTTCTACCATTTGTAATTATTGCAGCTTTTTTTTCATGGCATATATTAAATAATAAAAAATATACCAAGTATTATTTAACGCTAATTATCGCTTGCTTATTCTTGTTTATCTTTTTTTTACAATCGCTTAATTCGGGAAACGCCGGAAAAAGACTGTCTGAAATTTATACACCATGGAGCCAATCCATTGCAGAAAAGGTTAATCTTGACAGAAAATTATCTATTAATTCTCCAATCAATAACTTAATTATAAATAAATATACTGTATTTGCTAAAGATTTTTTAAACAAATACCTTGGCGCATTCTCTCCTCAATACCAATTTATAACCGGAGACAGCAATATGTATGTTTCCCTCTGGAATCATGGATACTTTTACTATGTTGATCTTATTTTTCTATTGTTGGGATTTTACTATCTTTTTCAAAAAAACAAAAAAGTTGCGTTGCTAATAATCGGTCTCATACTGATTGCCCCTTTTCCGGCTGCGATTAGCACAGATCAAGAAAGATTTGTTCATAAATGGACGCTCATTTATCCGCTTTTTATAATAGTAGTCGGAGTTGGCATATCTTATGCCCTGTCTTTGCCAAAAAAAACATTTTACAGAAAATTTCTCGCCGGATTTATCCTTTTAATATATACAGCTTTATTAACAAATTTTCTGGTGATTTATTTCCTTAGATATCCTATCTACAATTCTGAAGGCTCCAACTTTAGTACAAGAATATTATCCGGGTATATTGCCCTAGTAAATGCACAAGATAAATCTGTGTATGTCTATTCGCCCGAACCGGAACCCCTATATAAGGGTTACGTACTTTATGCAGATACTTATAGTCAAAAATCGGCCAAGATAGTGACCGAAAATTTCAACAGCAATATTTACGCGTTAGACGGCGTAAGATTCCTTAAGGGATGTCCTGATAAAAATGTAATAAGTTCCGACAATACAATTATTATTAATAATACCATGAAATGCGATGAAATTAGCAGTTATCAGGTTATGAAAAAGCCTGTAGAAATTTCTCAGCTATCCGATGCCGGAACAATATATTCTATATATAAAGATCGCGTATGCAGTATTTATTCTTTATCTAAATATCCTGACAATTTTAAGTTTTTCGATTTCAATATCGAGAATTTGCCCATAAACTCTTTCTGCACAAAGTATATTTTTAATAAAAATTAACCGCGCTTAATTAACTACCCTATCTAAACAACAAGCCTTGATAATAATTTGGATCAACTTCCGGTTCACTTTTGTTGATAAGTAGCTTTTCAACAGTGATTCCGCCGATAAAGGTTTTTGTCAAAAGTATTTGACTATTGGTTCTTAAGGTATTTTTCTTCCAAAAGTCATAAGCTCCTTCATCATTTTCTATGTGCGGATACAAGATTAGGTAAGTTATTAGCTCTTTGTTCTTAGTGGGAATCTTGTCTGGATAGCTTTTTGCTTTCCAGGAGATTAGATAATCCATTCCATGAGTAAAAGTTTCCGGCGTATAAACAAAATACCCAAACTTTCCTTTTTCCGCATCTATAAATATCCAATCGACAACCGCCAATTGATTTATATATGAACCGGCTGATTCGACCGGCTGATACTTCATCAGATATTGATTCTGTAAAAATCCTAAAACATTAACAGATGTAATAACAAAAAATATAATTACCAAAATTTTTCCAAAAGAATTTTTCCAAACGGTTATAAGTGCCAAATAAAAAGCAAAAGCAACCGGAATAAGTAACCCAAACACATATTCGGGCCATACAGGATAGGAATATAACATGAAAAACCCGTACGTTAAAGCAGGAAATAATAATAAAAATCCAAATTCTTTTCTGTACTTAATATCGTTATTTCTATGAATTAAAATTAAGGCAATAATAAATATTATAACCATCAATATTATCAACCAAATATTCTGATTAAATAAAATACTTTCATAAACAGCTAGCAAGCTATTAACGTGCGCGATAATCCTGTCTTCAAACTCTAGGTATCCTTTTTCTTTTATGCCCCCCTTAACAACGCCTATTAATGCATTTGTCATCAAGAATTTATGGCGAAGATCGAATAAGATAAATGTGCCAAGAGATAAGAAATAAGAGATAAAAGATAAGAGGATTACTCTCAAATTTTTAATTGCAATTTTATTCCAAAGAAAAATAATTACCATAACTGGAATTAAAATTAATGGGAGGGCAGTTTCGAATTGAAGAGAAAGGCCTGCAAAAAATGCTGCAAAAATAAAAGAATTTTTGTTACCCCTTAAAAACTTAATAAGAAAATAAAATAAGCCAAGAAAAACAAGTGAAACAACATTTACTCCTATTGTATTCTGAACGGTGCTCCAAGTTGCCGGTGACAATGCAATTAACAATGATATTAAAAGGCCTCCTTTATTTCCATACAGTTTTGAGCCAATCAAATATGCAAGCAGAACTGTCGTAAGCTGTAATCCGACATATGCATATGTAAAAGAAAAAGGATTACCGCTGCCTAGAATATAGACGGGCGTAAGTATATATAGCCAAAGAGGACCATGGAAAAAACCGCTCAAACCACTGTGAGATCCAATTAAAACAAGATCGCGCGTATCAACAATATTTTGCACAAGCAAATAATCTCTGGCTTGATCGTAAAGATAGAAAAAGTCCCCAGACAAAACCATCCTAGCCCCCAAAAGAAAAGAAAGGAGAAGTATTAAGAATAAGAAAAATAAACTAATTCTTTTCATTAACGTTTTTTTACTAATTTTAGCTCTACCAAAGACTGAACAGTCGCTATAACTAAAAACACATACGCCCAAATTGTTATATTTATCGCTTCACGAAGAAATGAAAATAGTAAAAGAAACGGAGAGATAAGTAAACAAGCGCTACCAAAAATAATAGTAACCCGACCTTTAAATCTATACCTTATAATCGCGGACATCCATAAAACGACTACTATAATGATCATTAGGGGATAAATTGTTTTTGCAAGAACAACAGCAATTAATGCACAAAGTAAAATCAGATAAAGCGGCAGATATATAAATAGCCTTTTAAGGCTATTATTTTTCAAATAAGAATGTGCGCCAAGAAAAATAATCATTGCTGTAAAGTAAAACAAGAATGGTAAAAGGTAAATTGTCGAAGAAGCTATAAAATCATTGTCTAATAATGACTCCGTTGTTTTCATAAAGATAAATTTCATAAGAATATTCTTATCCAATATTTCTTTTTTGGGAAACTTGTATTTTGTTACAAAAACAGGTTCTTTCCGACTTAACGCAATTGCATCTTTTGGTTTTCCACGTACTGATTCTATTTCAAATTGATACGTCTCTTTGAAAGAGTTATCAAAAATCGGCATACCAAATGTGAAGTATTGATTATCCTGAAATTGATTAACGAGATAAGAATGTTCATAAAGCCAATTTTTTGATTTTATGTTTTTAATACGGAAAATCACTGCATCCTTGTTAATCCTGCTAAATGTGCTAAACCGAACAGCAACTATTCCTAAATGATTATCACTTGCAATAAATTGCCCTTTAATTTTTTCTCCTTTTAATAATTCTGTTGTTTTCCATGACGTATAATTATTCGCATTTGACGGATAAGTAAGTACGGTTACTCCTGTTTTTGAGGCAATATATCGATACGATAAAAATATCCAAAACACCAGCAACAGAAATGGAATTACTATCCAAACAATGATTCTGTTGTGTAAAATATCAGAAGTTTTTTTTATTATTTTATTTTCAAGCAAAGCTCTTGTCATTATTTTTTTAGCTTGTCCCAAAGTATATTCGGTGATTTATCGTGGATTAAAAAGCTAATGTTTTTATATGTATAAGGTTTGTATTTAAAATCCGGTCGCAATCCTACAGCTTGATTTGCCCAATCTGATCGTTCAATAACATCTGGGTGAAGAAAAATGATCGAGTAGCGCAAGTCAAATTTATTGTGACCAGGAAGGGTTTTCATACCATAGACTGAGTTAAATATTGTCAAATCAGGCTTCAAATGCGCAATATACTTGTCACTTTTTCCAAGGAAATCAATGCCATCCCGTTCAGAATAATATGGTATTGCTCCAGCCCAAACCACTCCTACCGTTGCGTTTGGTTTTGTAATTTCTTTCAAGCGGAGTGCGTAAACAGTATTTATAACGTTATACTCAACGGAATAAATACCTTCTTTAAAAACCATTTGTTTTAAAAATCTGTTATTATGTCCAAAAATTACGCCTACCGTTACCAAAATACAGAATATAGGCATTAACAGTTGAGTTTTTATTTTTTTAAGTAGATTGTTGTTAAGAATATATCTTCCCACCTGTACGATTTCCGCTGAAGCGAGGATAAAGACAAACGGCATTGCGGGAACTAAAAACCTCCAATAGTTCCACGAATCTCCACCTACGAAAATTTGATAAAAACATGACGATAGAAATAAGAGGAAAAAAATCAGTTTTATTTTGCTAAAACGATGAATAACTGATGTGAATGCAAATACAATTATGAATAAAGATTCGTTTATAAAAGGTTTAATAAAACCATATCCGTTTTCTATTCTAAACCAAGTTGACATACCAAACACCTTAAGCATTACGGTATTGGGAACAATTTCCCCATAATAGTATTTTCTTAATGCCATATGCGTTAAAATTACCAGCATATATGGAGCAATAATTCCAAAATATATTTTTTTATTCTCTCCTTTTTTGTTACTAACGATAAAATAAATATAGGAACTAAGCAATATAACAATCGCAAGATAAAAAGAATCTGGTCTTATGAGATAAGAAAGCGAAAGAAAAAATGACATCATTAACCCATCCTGCAGTCTTCGTAGCCTCATTAATTTCAACATATATAGCGCTGCCAATAAAATTGACAGCGTAAGTAAACCCGTCTCCATACCCATCAGGGTCCAATAGAGCAATGGATAATAAGAAAATATCAGCAATAAAATTAAGAAGGTATGAAGGTTTTTATTTTTTTCTTCAACAACTTTTGCCACATGCGCTATTTTAACCGAAGCGAAAGCTATGCCAAGAATAATAAAAATGCCCAAAATTTGAATAGATAAAACAGCGAATCGTTGTTCAAAAATAATCTGGAACAGTGCCATGATAATAACCCAAAGTAGATTTGTATATCCCTCGACTCTATCTAAATGATTCCAAACAAGTCCGTAACCATGAATAAATTGCCATGAATATTTCATGGAAATCATCGCATCATCAAATAGACTGTAATATCTTATGCCATTTATTAAAAATGAGCTTTTGTAGATGAACATGATACTCCAGGTGCAAAAAAGGGCTATCAAAAAAGAAAAAATTATTACAGGTAATTTAGTTTGCCTCATGTATTGTCCAAAAATCTAATTCCATTGTCCATTAATACAAATACAAAATCAAGGATACGTCATGCTGTACGCTACTTTCAACTTTATTATTGGGGATTTAAGATGGCACTCCGTTACTCCTTAAGGAAGTCTATCCCAAACTTTCTTAATTTTTTTAAAATATCTGTTATCTGAAAGCTCTCGCAATAATAGTTGTATAGCTCGTAAGGGCTGTGCCTTTTTATAAAGTCCATAAATAGCTTGAATCGTCCCGATTAACAAAAATAGATATGCCCACATAGCAGCATTCTCCGCAATGATTTCCGAATTAAGAATGAGAAAAATAGGAGAGATAGATAAGGATGCTAGAGCTAAAAAGAAGGTAACGCTACTATGAAGTATATATATCCTAATTAATCCGAGCCAAAGGAAAATAAGTATTATCTCCTCCGACAAAAGTATTTTGTTTTTGAAAAATATACTTAATATAAAGACAAAAATGTAGACATAAAGCAAAATGTAATTATCGGGAGATACGTACATTTTATATTTAACTATTAAGTTTTTTATTTGAATAGGTGGTAAATATTTTTTAAAATAAAAAAACCAAAGCATATAAAAAAGAAAAGGAAGAGCATATATAAAAGCTGATATAGTGAAATTTATATCGCTAAATGAATAGTGTATTTTCTTTATTAAGAAATCTGGAATTATTGTCTTGTTCGCCAGAAGCTTCTGTTTAGTAAATTGATATTGTGTAATAAAAACAGGAGATGTTGCGCTGATTGAAACGGCGTCACCCCTTTTTCCCTTGGTTGACTCTATTTCAAAATAGTATGTTTTGCCTTCTGAATTTGAAATAATGGGTAATCCGAAAGTAAAATAATCATCGTCCTGGAATTGATCAACTCTATATGTGTGGTCGTAGTACCAATTCTTTTTACCTTCTTCTCTTAGCCTAAAGACAACTTCGTCATTATTAATTCTACCATAAGTTTTGAATCGAACAGAGACTATGCCTAAATTATTTGCTATTGCCCGAAATCGAGCGGATACTTTTTGTTTTGCGAGCAATTCGTCTGTTTTTAAAGAAACTAAGCTTGTTTTATTATAAGCTACGCTAATAACGGATAGGCTGTATTTCGATGCAAAAAATAACGAAAGAATAAGCCAAAGAAACATCAATAAGAAAGGGGTTATTCCAAATGCTACGAACCGATTAAAAGAAATTTTCATATTTTAGATACTCATCGTAATATTAGATATGTCGCCTTATCTTTTTTTGAACCTCCTGAATAATAAATATCATAAATAGCCCCATCAATGTAATCCCGGCAATAAGTATAGTATATATATAATAAATTTGCTTTGCGTATATAATCACCAAGTAGAGCTCATTTTCCCCTTGAGAGTCTTGAGGGGAAACTACCCAAGTGTTACTAAAAAAATTGCCTTGAAAATGTTTCAGTTCCGATACATTTCGTTTTTTCAATAAAGCTACATTACCCAGATCAAGGAAACTGTTTTGGTACTGACAATAACTATTATTAGTAATCGTAAAAGTTTTCCAGTCGGAAATACAAGATTTTTCATCATAATAAGCCTTAGAAATCAGTTTCATTTGCCAAATGGGGCTGTATTTTTGATTAAACTGAATTAAGAAAGAATTAACGTTGTCAATATTCGTAACATGAAGATAATATTTATATGGTTCCAGAGGTGAAATTTTATACTCAATTTTTACATTATTAGAAATTGCATCAGGAATCTGTAGGGAATTCTTGGGAAGAATAACCGGTCTAGTATTCATATCTAACGTATCGCCAGTAAGAATATTAAAATCTTGACTAAAAATAATTGTCTTAGGTGAGTAAATTAAGAAATCGTATTTATCCTTATCAACAAAGACGTAATTGCTGAAATTTTGGTTATTATCAGCCGATAATAGCTTATTCTCCTCAAATTCTAGATTTGCATTTTTCGCCATCTCAATTTCTTTTGTTTCTGTGATTGGACCTGGACCTTTTGTCTTAACCATATCGTTTGGTACAAAAATATTTTTAAGATTATGTGTAATTCGCAAATTATTAATATGAGTAGTCGCATATAAGAATTGTGAAATATCATTGGTATTCCCCGACACAACGCGAGGATTATCAAATATAATAGGCGGATAATGATGTCCATAGTTGATACAAAATGTAGGAACATTTGCTTCGTTCATAAATTCTGCTCGCCAACAATCTCTCAAAAAATAATACGAAGCTTCAGGAATACTCGTGTAAGATGTAATAAAGTATGTTTTATACGCTGTTGGCACAGAATCAATATTATATTTTTGCAATTGGAAATCAAACAAATTTAGCAAAGGAAATGTCGCTAGGACAATAAGGAAAAAAGTAAATATATATAAATGTTTAATTCTATCTTTTGTTAATAACCCTATCAAAATAACGTAGGGGACACCCAATATGTACATTGCCCAATATGGTCCGTTAATAATAAACGGTAGAAAATGAATAACCTGCAGATAGATTGTGTCTCCGAATATATTTCCCAATCCATACATCGTAATTCCGATAAGAATAAGTGATAGATTTAACAAGTAAAGAACAGAATGTTTTTTCTTTGAAAACGTCGTAATAAGATAAATCATATAAGCGAAAACAATTAAGCCTAATGTCGACCACCATTTACCTTCATATAATTTTGCCCCAACAGATTGAAATATATTAAATGCGTCATACATTTTATTCTTAATAATATAATTGCCAAATAGATTTCCATAATTAAATGCCGTATCTGATCTTTCCAATAATTGGCTAATGAATGCAAAAATTACCGGAGCAAATATCAATAAGTATGAAAAAAGGAATATAACAATTTTGTTAAGGCGAATTTCCCTTCTATTCCGAAGAGTTAAGTATATAAGATAGGGAAAAATTATGAAGGAATATCCCTGAACAAATCTTATATAAGATACCCAAATAAATGATGCAAAAATATTGAGCAATAGATATTTAGCCCTAAACCCTTCTTTATTGAAAAAATATTTATAAAACGAATAAATAAAGAGCGGCACTGTAGCGTTGTAAAAAACGTACCCCTGCAACGTATAAGATAATGGGTTAAAGACATAAACCAGGGACATAATATATCTCAATCTTTTTTCTTTAAAAAAGATTCCGCTAAACAAATAAAATGAGGCAAATGAAAGGATATAACCTGTAAAAGTAAACACTATCTGCGAATTATTTTGTTTGAGAATATAAAAAACAAAAGTAGTAAATCCAACAGGAAGAATCCTTGTAAAGCTAAGAAGCCCCTGGTCAGAACCCATGTAATATCCAAGATTTGTGAATATATGAAACTGCTGCAAAAATAATGCCATTGCCTCATGATTGGTTTTTGGCCAAAATCCCGCATCCTGATAAAACCAAAAACCCGGCCTAAGCAAAAAAAAGTTTACCAATAACAGTAAGCTGACAAAAATTATTATTTTGACAATATTCGACTTTCTCATTCGTGCTTTAACTTTTGATGGTTTTTAGAATTTCTTTTTTCATTCTTATTCGGTATGAGAATTACGAATATATATAAAGAAAGGGTAATGGTTGTTGCTATTATACCAAGATTAAAATAGCTTTGAGGCTGATAGAATATTGTTAAAGTGAAATTAATGGAATTATCTTTATTAATAGTAATGTTTTGCGAGGCAGCTGAATTCAGCAATACCTTGGGAGATATTTTCCAAACGTTCGCATAACCATTAAGCAATGTGTGCGAAGAATCGAATAGCGAATTTATGAAAGCATACTTAACATCTTGAAAGAAGAATCTTGAAAAATGACTTTGACATTCTCTAACATTAAATTTAGCTATGTAAACCGCTTGCTTACAAGCATTTTCTTCAATTGGCGCAAGAAATATTTTCCAATCTTTATCAAAATTTTGATTAAAATACAGATTGACCGGTTCTTTCAGGTTAGCAAAATGAATGTTGTATCTTACGGGATTAACCATTTCATAAGCTAAGCCGCTATCTGCGTACAATAAGGGAACAGCATTATCATTTTTGTAAAGCTCGAAAGAGTCAGTTTTAAAAACAAGAGCTTCACGAGACACAATGTTTTTTTGCATATTATTAGTCGGGGGAGTTTTTCTGATATCATTTCTTAAAAGAAAATATTTAATTGGTGTAATGTTTTGCCCGTTTTTATTATTTTCTAATCTGCGCGTAATTGAAGTATACACCGATAATGGCAGTATGCCATTTTTTTCCAAATATATGAATGGCAAATTGCTTAGTTTAGGCAATAAGTCTTGACCGATAAATAGTTTATTTTTTCCTAACCAGTACTGGGCGTACGAAGACGCAGGAAGTGGCATAACGTATCCAAAAGGAACATTATGCGTATTAATAAATGACGTCAAATCTTCATCTTGTTTTGGGATAGTAATAATTCTGTCCCAAGATTGCTTTGTATTTTCACCCCAAACCGCAACTCCCGTAAATAACGGAAAAGATTGAATAAGCATTATTAATAACAATAAACCAACAAACAATTTCTCTTTATACTGCGTTGAAATCTGCAAAAGTAATAAGGCAAGTATAAATATTATCCCGAAGCCAAATTTATTATCCGGTGACCGAAAGAGAATAAATAGCGGTACGTTTTTTATGAAAAAGTTATATATCTCCCCAAAAGGAGGCTGGGGCCCCTTAACGAAGAAAAGGAAAACAAGAAAAATTGAAAAAAATACCAAAGAATAAAAATCTTTTTTTCTATAAATCCCTCTTAGTATCAATACATAAAGAGTTAAAACTGAAATTATATATGGTATGCTGGAAAAGTATTCGTAAAATGTTTGTATATTTCTTGGTTCCCAAACAGTATAAATCCCCCAGGAAAACCAAAGGAGAATTGGATAAAAAAATCCACCCGCTATATTACCGGCTGTCTCACCAGCCAGGGATGCAGGCGACACTATTGAACTTCTTGTAAAATCTAAAGAGAGAACAATAAGGATAGAAAAAAGCGGCAAGCACAGTAAGCCTGTCTGAATAACATTTTTAATTATTAATTTTATATTTCTTTTTGAAAACATATGGAAAACCGTATAGATAGCTATTGCCATAATAAAAACCGCAAAAAGATATATCAGGAAAGAAAGTAAAAACAAAAAAATAGCTGCCAGCAATTTATAGCGAAGACCACTTCTCCTTATAATCGCCTTATGATAAAAAAATAGACACAAAGGCGCAAAAGCATAAAGAATAAAGGTGGTTAAAGAAAATCCCCCATTCCAATTAAGCAGGGTGAAAGGATTGAAGGTATACCAAAGTGAGATTGCAAGTGTGACAAAATTTTGATTTTCTTTTAAGTATAAAGATGATAATCTTTTAAAACCAACAAATGGAACAAAAACTAATGTAAAAATCTTGAAGATATAAAGAATTAGCTGAACCGAATGCAAACTTAATCCTAAACTGTAAGTTATTAGATAATATAGCTGATCATAAAAAGTAACAAGCACAGTTGTAACATTGGAAATACCAAGATTATTTAGTGATTTTAGAAAAAGAAGTGAGTTTGCCTCCTGACGAGAAAATATGAGAAACTCATCGTGAATAAAAAGAAATTGATTATTACCAATTCCTCGAAAAATAATTACCGACAATAAGGCTGTTATAAGCAATGACAGAAAAAAATGAAGCTTTAAGGTATATCTGGAAAATAAATTCTTCATATTTACTGATACGCTGTAAATTTTGTTTTTCTCGTATCCTTATATGCACGATTAATATTTCTTTTGTAGACTTTTTTTCCTTTTTTAAACCCATGTACTTGAAGTAATTTAATTAAATAAATTTGCTTGAGAATAAAAGTAGGGACAACGCGCTTAATGAACGGGAAGGATAGAAAGAAATAACCATACAATAAACCGTAGTACTTGAATATTTTTTGTTTCGTATCTCTGGTTGGCTTAAGGTCAAATTGAAATAATCCTAATTTTTGTGAAAGGTAAAGTTGCAATGCTAAGAAAGCATTCTTCTTAGACTGGCGAATAAACTCATTATTGTCAAATTTATGGGGAATAATGGAAACTGCTTTTATCATGTCTATTACATTAAATTTAAAAAAATCACCATATTTAAAGCCCACATTTCTTTTAACAATACTTTTTGCGACCTCTAGAAATCTAAATTCTTTACTTAGTAATAAAAGCGCTAGGGTTACTTGAAAGAAAACGTTATCTTTGTATGGCACATTTCTTAAAGAGACTATGGATTTCTTCTTTTTAAAAACATTAACAGATAAATATCCCAGCCTCATCAAAGCATCATAACTTGTAAAGGAGTCTAAATCCTTGTATAAAATGTCTTCTTTTACACCTGACGTTAATTTCTGTCCGTATGAATTTACCCACGTACAATTAAAAAGTGCTACAACCGGTTTATACTTATTGATTGCGTTTAGGATATTTTCAATTGAGCCTGATAATGGTATGTCATCATCACAAAGAAACCACATATATTGCGTCTTTGTTAATTCATAAAGCTTAAATACATTTTCGCTGAAGCCCAAGTTTTCGTTGTTTTTATGATAGATCAAATTATGCATGGACTTCTGATATTTTTTTACCATTTCTGAAGTTTTATCGGAAGAATTGTCGTCCGAAATTAAAATAAGAAAATTCTGATTACTTTCCTTGCGTAATTGCACAAGAATTTTTTCAAGAGTTTCTGAACGATTATACGTTGGGATAGCAACCGTAAGTAAAATGTTATTTTGCATGTTATGTGCTTAAATTATTGATTCCGAAAAGTTTTCCCTACGTATGGAGACTATCTTAGCGAACCTATATACCAATTGAAAGGATGCTTTGATTAAAAAACCAGGCATAATTTTACTTATTAAGGCTACAAGTATGAATAGTGCTAAAGAAAAACTATCTGTTTTATAAAATTTAATGAGTCTTATTAACTGTTTTTTGTCTAAGACGAAATCTACGGGAATCTTTAAAATTTTCTTCTGAGCCAAGATAAGAAGTCCGAACTTGCAATTGTTTAAGCTTACTTTATTCGCTAAGTCATTTGGGTATTTAAGCGCTTTGTTACTATATAATTTTCTGAAACCAAACAAAGTGCTTTCCATCGACCATTTTGAAAATGAAGCTCTTAGTCCCATCCTAACGGAGGGCGTTTTTAAAAGGTAGACAGTAGGCCTTTGCAAAAGTACTAAAGACATTATTGCGTCTTGCACAAGACCCGTACCGCTATAATTCAGCTTAAGAATTTCGGAAGCGATACCATTCTGTTTTTCTACAATACAACAGGAAATAAAAGATGCAAGCCTTACAACCGCTAACCTAGCGACATCTTTATTAACCAGAAGCTCCTCATCAGTTTTTACCCTTATTCCCAAACCTGTTGGCAGATAAGAAACGATATCGACAAATTGATCATTTTTTGTCATTGACTCTCCTGTTATTCCTAATTCGTTGGGATATAAAACAGCCGGCTTATGCTTTATCAACGCATCGAGCACTCTTCCTAATGCCCCAGGGAGTATTTCATCATCATCACTCAAAAACCAAATATACCTACCTTTTGCGTTTTTATAAATGCTTATAATGTTGTTATCAAATCCTTCGTTTGCTTTATTTCGAATGTAGCGAATATTTAATTCATGCAAAGCCATGACTTCCCTAACGTATTCCTGTGTCGCATCTTGCGAGGCATTATCGGAAATCAGAATCTCTACATTCCCATCTGCTTGCTGATGAATTACTGATTCCAAACATTTTTCTAATTTTTTTTGACGGTTATATGTCGGAATTCCTACGGTTAATATAATTTTCTGTGTTTTTATTTTTTTATACATTTGATATAAAATACTTCAGCCCCGTTCTGAAAAAACGTATATCTTAGAAGAGCCTTCTCTAAGCTTATAAGTTTTTTGTAAAAAAAACGTACGAAGGTAACTTTGGAAAAAGGAATAAATCTATCAAGCCAACCAAAAACAAAAAAGAATAAGTGCCCGTATCCCATCTCTTGAATCTCGAATCTAACTTCTTCCAGCTGAACCCTTATCTTCTCGGGACTAACTTTATTTTTTTTCGGAATACTCTCCCCCACCACCAAGTCATCCCCAAACTTTCTTTTTACAAAATTTGGCATAAAAATAAAAATTAATCTGGCTAATTTATTAAAAGGGTTATTTGAAGTTAGATCATTAATTAAAAATCTTCCTCCCTTTTTCGTTTTTTTGTGAATTTCTCTAAATATTTCTTGGTACTTATCCGCATGGTGTAATACGTGAAACATAAATACCGCATCAAGACTATCGTTTTTAATTTGCGGAATTTTATTATTAGAAATCTTATAAAAATTAAATTGTGGATAATTTTCTTTTGCTTTATCTATTGCTAATTGCGCAATATCTACTCCACAAATTTTATATTTATTCCTCTGTCTATTTTTAAAAAAAATGTCCAACGACGTTCCTGTTCCGCAGCCATATTCCAGTATCTTTCTTTGATTCTCTATCCATAAAAAACCATTTATTTGTTCTTTATTTGCGTAGGTTGTAAATAACGATTCTCTTGTAGGAATTTTTTGAGACTGGGCATTCTGATTAAAAAATTCCTCCTGATTGGCAATAATTTTTTCCCCCTGTTCCATGCTTCACATTATAGCCTATCTTTAGTATTTAGAACAAGGTTATTTGTATAATTACTGTGGATAATATAATGAGATCTATTGAGCAAATCGAAGACGGAAAAGGCCTGTTAAATTTCGTCGCGCAATATTGAGTATCTTGCTTAATCTATAAACTTGAGTATTGCCTGCCTTCCTGTCTCTATGATGAATAATGATTTCTTTTAAAGAAAGCTTCTTTTTCATGCACATTCCAACAAAGCCCCACCAAAACCCCTCTTTTAAATATTTCAGGTACGGAAGATAAGGCATTATGATCTCTTTCTTGAAAAGTACATATGGAGCGCTTGGATCGTGAACATCTGTTGGAAAAAGCAACTTAAAGACTGTTTTAAAAGACTGTGAGTATATTTTTCTGTGAATGGGGTCTCTCCTTTTTACCCGCCAGCCAATTAATACGTCTGCCTGTTGTCTTTGTTGCCAAAATTTTTTAAAATCCTCTGGATCACATTGCCCGTCGGAATCAATGCAGAGAATGTAATTAGTTTTTGACGTATTAATTCCATCTATTACTGCAACCCCATATCCTCTACGAAAAGTTTTTTGATCAAGTATTAATCGATATTTTTTTTTAAGCTTTTCTAATAGTTCTTTTGTTCCATCCGTAGATCCGTCTTCGCATCCTACAAAGATATAATCAATCTTGCTTTTTCTCAATTCCTTTTCCCATTCCGCCAAAACGGAATCTATTGTCGCTTTCTCGTTATATATTGGCAAGATGATGCTAACTTTATCCATGTCTCAATAGGGGATCTACTGTTCTGGGCTTTTCCTTCAAAAACCATTCAATTGTTTTAGCAAGCCCTATACGCAAGGTGTATTTGGGTTTCCAGTTCAATACTTTTTTTGCCCTTTTAATATCTAATGCTCTCGTCTTAACTCCTTCAGGTTTAGTTTTATCGCAAACAATTTTTTTGGGTTTCCAATTTAGAATATCGAAAATAATATCTACGGATTCTCTCATCGTATAACGTACACTTGTTCCCAAATTTATGCTGGATGCATCAGTAATTTTCTCGCACGCCGCAAGTGTTCCTGAAACGATGTCGTCAACGTAAGTGAAATCCCTGTCTTGTTTTCCGCTTCCCCAGATAACATACGGATCGTTCTTTTCCACTGCCCTACGAATTAAAGCAATAATTGCATGCGTGTCATTTTCCCATGGGCCGTACGCCGTAACATATCGGGTGCTAACTCCTTTTAGCCCATATTGCTTATTGTATCCCTGGAGAGTAATTTCACCCATTAGTTTTGCCCAGCCATATTCTTTGTCCGCATTGCCCCAGTTATTTTTAATCGCGTCCTCTTCTTTTAAGAGATATTCCGAACCGTAATTTTTTTGCAGGTCGTTGGGATATACACAGGCTGACGATGCGAAAAGAATCCTATCAACGTTTGCCAAGTGAGCAGCTTTTATTACGTTTTGATTAACGGAGAATCCCTCACAACAATCCCCCGGATGAGTATCAATATATCCTCTTCCTCCAATATTGGCAGCCAGATGGAGCACAATTTCATATCCTTTCAAAAGATCTCGCGTTTTCTCAAAATCTTGAAAATCTACGAGAACAAGCTTATGTTTATTATTTGTCGTGTATCCTTTTGAGTTTTTTTTGCAGAAAAACCCATGCTTATTCCATACTCGAAAGACGTTTTTTAAACTCCCCGTAGACAGGTTATCTCCAATCGTAGTTTCTGCTCCAAGGCGAATTAATTCATCTATTAGCGCTGATCCTATGAATCCTGCTCCTCCGGTAACCAAGATTTTCTTTCCGCTGTAGAATGATTTCACAATACAGCTATTGTAATATATTTCGATAAAAATGCAACGAACAGGTTTTTAAACATACATTCTTGCTCTCTTGACAAAAAACCTCTATCATGCGTTAATAGCTCTCGTAGAAAGTTTTATTTATGTCCAATACAATTTTACGATACGCAAAAAGAATCCAATATAGAATAAAAAAACTGCTTGAATTTTTAAACTTCTCTGTACAACCTCAAAAAAAACAACAAATTATAGACAGATTTCACAACCTTTATTATGATTCCCACACCCAAGGAAAAACATGGCATGATACATACTTTTTCGGCATTCCCGTACAGAAGTGTCCGCTTGATCTACACATATTTCAAGACATTATTTACGATGTTAAACCCGATGTCATTATAGAAACCGGCACCGCAAGCGGAGGAAGCACTTATTACATGGCCTGTCTTTGCGATTTTCTTGGAAAAGGAAAAATAGTTACTGTTGATATTAACAAATGGCCAAATTTACCAAAACATAAAAGAATTAAGTACATTTCCGGTTCGTCAATAGATGAAACCGTACTTGAAAAAATAAAAAAATCTATTCACAAAAACGATAAAGTATTAGCGGTACTCGATTCGAATCATACTGCTGAATATGTCCTTAAAGAACTTAAGGCCTACAGTGGGTTCGTTACAAAAGGAAGCTATATTATTGTTGAGGACACAAACGTTAATGGTCACCCTGTATTTAAAGAGCATGGTCCGGGACCAATGGAAGCACTTACTGAGTTTAAAAAAACAAATAATCAATTTATCTCTGACATAAGTCGGGAAAAATATCTCCTCACATTCAATCCAAACGGTTACCTAAAAAGGATACACTAAAATATCATTTATACAAGCGGATCTCAAGTCCGTTACAGACTCCCAAATTTTTGTAAGGATGGTCAATTAACCATTTCTCTATTTTTCCGCAGGATACCATATTCGCAGCAGCCGGATTTGGATCTGTTCCTTGAGCGCCGGGATGAAAATCGATAAACGCAAGCATAGGTTTTTGCGCGTTAGTTAAATCTTGACTGATTCTTCCCCCATCATAACAATTATTTTGCAAACCCGGCTCATCGCTAATATATTTTGTGGCCGGCTTGGCATAAATATTAACTAAATAAAATCTCGCGTCATTATACCTATAGCGATTATAGTCGGTACGACCAACAAATATCGTTTTGTAATCTTGGGTTGTTATTTTATTTCTACAATCCTGAATGAAATCATTTAGTACCCCAAAATATGTAGGTGTTACTTTTAAATAACTATAATCCAAGCCGTGAATCGTAGGAAGACCCCAGGCAACGATATAAAATATAACCGGAAAAATAAGAATTGCTTTTATTTTCTTTTCCAAATAACAATAAAAAATTAAAACCATTAAGATAGTGAAAAATAATGGTGTTTGGTGTCCCGCTTCGGACCTACCGATAGCGTAGGGGATTTGCGATAACGGCAATAAAATCAGGAAAATATATAGAGGCATTTTTTTATCGTAGAGCTTATGGGCAACAACCGTAATGAATAACACAATGATCAGCAAAAAACAAAGATATAACAAATTGTTGATAGAAAAAATTGAATCTTCTATAAGTGTTAATGGCGGAGGAGTGATCTTTCTGTAAGCAACGACTTTAAAAGGAACAATAAATATAAAATACAATGCATTTGCGATATTAATTGAATTTGCAACAAAATATACTAAAAAAGACAAAAGCCCGATACCCGCTGTAGCTCCTAAAATTTTAACCGCACTTAACAATTCCTTCGACTTGGATTTAATAAAATATAAACCAACGCATGCAAAGATGCTTAAAGCAAGCAATGTTGCAACTCTCTCCCATTTAAACCACATGCTGGCAACACCAGCTGCAATAATAAACCAAACATATTTCCTATCTCCTTCTTTTAGATAGAAAAGAAGCAGGGTTGCAAAAATAGTCCAGACGATATCGGTAAAAGGATCATTCGTTACCAAAAAAGGCCAAGTAAGAAATAACACGTAAATACCTGAAAAGAAAAACGATTTAGTCTTGTAATAAACAAACGAGACAATCGCTATTGTAAGCGTCAAAAATAACAATGAAAAGAAATGATAAGCCGAGGTGTAATTTAAGTGAAAAGTTTGATAAAGAAATACAAGTCCCGGTGGATATAAAATGCCAAAATCATTATAAATTTTAAAATTAGATGCTGATGAATATAACCCCGCAACGAGTCGCAACGCCCCATCAAAAGGATCTATGTTAATTAAGAGATTGTAGCAAGGTATCCAACGGCTAAGATAAATAGTCACACTCCAGAGAAAAAAAATTAAGCCGATATAATCAAAGCTTGTTATGAAATTAATAAACTTCTTAACAAGAATTATTTTATAGAGCTCAACAAAAACATTACGTTGTAACACGGTACCATGTTTTTTATTTTTTACCATATAAAAGAACCTTGTTTGAGTTTACAGTAATTATTTCACATATTGCAAACGCAATATATAATAATTGTAAGCTTGATTGTTATTCATATTTTCTTCTATGCTTTAGTAATAAAAATATGCATATTACAACAAGAGAGAAGGATGACATTAGGAAAGTTAGATAAAACCAGGATTGGGGTTGATAATAGATAATTAACTCAAAGTTTATTGAACCATCTTTATTCACCGAATACATTTGAGGATTTCCCTTTTTAATAGTTGCCGGATCTATTAACCATTTGTTTGCATAATTACCTTCAAGCTCATGACTGTCTTGAAATATCTGCTTCCTCCACAAATAAGATAAATCTTCATTCTCAAAAAATTTATATCCCGCAAAACATTCTTGGACATCAAGATGGCTGTATAATTTCCCGTCATTACAGATTAATTTATTGGCGTAACTTGTGACATATAATTTCCAGTCATTATTAAAACTAAGCATCAAACTGAAATCTTGAATCTTTTTGACATTTCGAAAGTAAACTTTAATTTTTGTCGGATTTATAATCCGATAGGTAATATTTGAAGAATCGACTATCGGCCTGAAGCTATCAACTTTGTAGACATAAAATAAATCGTTTTGGAATACTAGCTTAAAATATTTTTCTAGATCCTTCATTGCTATATCGCTACACCCATCACATACCACATCTTTTCTGAAAATTATATATTTTATGGGAAACTTAGCGATAGATTTAAAATCCTTATTTTTAATTACGTTGGCAACTGCTGTATAAGCTTTATTACTTGTTCCATCAGACATATCAAGATACAGGGAGGGGTCATTGACTAATTTCTGCAGGATATCTTGACCAAAATGATGGATTTCCTTTTCAAGTCTAAAATGACCATATGCTTGAGAAGGTAACGTAAAGATGTACCCAAATGGTTCTTTTTGTTTATTTAAATAATTTGCAACATCGGTATACTCCCTTGGTATTTCTAGAATTCTTTCATAAAATAAATCCTTGATATTCTCACCACGCAGTACATTGCCGTTAAAAAAATTAGTGCTCTGAACTAGCATGATAATTATGATTAATGGAATAAATATTGTTTTTTTATACCAAGCTGATACGAAAATTAACATGATTGAAATCATCAATACGATAATGAATCCAAATCTTATATCCGGAGTTCTGAAAACCGAAAAAAATGGTACCTTGTTATAAAGGAATAAGAATACCTCACCGAAAGGGGGTTGCGGTCCCTTAGCTAAAAAGAGGGAAATAAGAAATAACCCGATCACGCTTATTATTATTTTTGCTTGGTAAGATATTCGCTGAACTTTAATTTTGTTTTTTCGTAGAGTTAGCAATTTTCCCATTTGATATATAAAAACTTTTATCAATCGATAAGCCGGGCTACAAAACCTTAGCAGTCCGATGAGTATAATTACGTATACAGCAAGTGTGGAAATTATATAGGGCGCAGAAAAATAGTAGCTAAAAAATGGATACATAGCCCTAGGCGTCCAAACATTATAAATACCCCACGAAAATAGCATTAGTAATTGATACCAAATTCCTCCCATTTCGTTACCAAAGGTAGGCATGAAAGTTGCATTATTATCTCCGGCATGGTTAAAGTATTCATACAGTACGGTAAAAAGAAAAACGCTTATTAAGGGAAGGAAAATTAATAGTAATCGTAAGCCGTTTGCCAATACCCTTTTAATAAATTTTGGATTTAGCGCTGTAAATATTAAAGTGTATAAAATTAAAGTGAGCACAAGCGGGGAAGAAAGCCAAAACGTGAATGACGCAAAAAAAAGAAGCAGCGCGCAAATGACTGCATTGTTAATCTTAAACTCTGTAAAAATTGCTTCATGAAAATAATAAATTATTAATGGCGCGAATGAATAAGCAAATGCTACGCTAAAACCATATCCCCCTCCATGGAATAAACTGACTGAATAAGGATTAATATAATACCAAAGTGTTATTACAAAAACGCAAGCCAAATTAATTTTACCGATCACCAACTCGCTAATTTTTTTAAATCCGATAAATGATGCTACCAAAGAAATCGGAGTTACTATAAAAAAATAAAACCTATCAACAAAAAATAAAGAAGCACCCAGCTTATAGGCAATTAAATAATAAATTACATCCCAAAACGGGATCATTAATTGCCAACAATTCAGAACACCAAGATTTCCCCATCTTCGTATAAAAAATGAGTTGATAAATGTTTCGTTATAGGAAAACCTGAGAAACTGGTCTCCAATAAAATAAAATTGATTACCTTTCAACTGGTGGAATGATATGTAAAAAAATATTACTGAGAGAGCAAAGAACCCTAAAAATATTAAAAACGTTGTTTTTTTCACAAATATACTTATTAAACTTAACGTAAGTATATCATAGGTATTTATAATTCAGTAGAGATTTACGGGAATAAATGCTATACTTTCCTCATGAAAGTTATTATTCTTTGCGGTGGAGCCGGAACGAGGTTAAAAGAAGAAAGCGAATATAAGCCAAAACCGATGGTGTATGTCGGCAACCAACCAATAATTTGGCATATCATGAAAATCTATGCTCATTATGGAATTAATGAATTTATTTTTGCTCTCGGCTACAAAGCAGATTACATAAAAGATTTCTTTCTTAACCAAAAAGCATTCACCTCTGATTTTACCCTTGATACAAAGTCGCACAGCACTAAATATTATCTGGAAAATAGAACTAAGTTTGACGATTTTAAAATTACATTTGTCGATACGGGGCTTGAAACTCTTCCAGGAGAAAGAATATTACGCTGTCAAAAATATATTCCTGAAACAGACACGGATTTTATGGTTACATATGGTGACGGCGTAACCAATCTTAATATTAAAAGTTTACTCACGTTCCACAAAAAACAGAAAACAATCGGCACAATTTCAGGCGTTCACCCACGAACCAAGTACGGATTGGTTAATGTAAGAAATGACTCGTTAGTTAGCGGGTTCACGGAAAAACCTGTTTTGTCCGACTGGGTCAACGGTGGCTTTATGGTATTTAAACGAAATTTTTTTAGCTATCTTCGGCCGGGCGAGTTTGAACATGAAGCATTCAGGAGATTGGCAAAAATTAAACAACTTTCTCTCTACAGACATGAAGGATTTTGGTTTGCAGTCGACACATATAAAGAGCTTGAAGATCTTAATGCCATGTGGAAAGATCAAAACCCCCCATGGAAAATATGGAAATAGCCCTTGCAAATAAAGCCATTATTGTTACCGGAGGAACCGGCTTCATAGGCAGTAATTTAGTCACAGAATTAGTAAGGCAAAAAGCGCGCGTGATTGTAATAGATATCGAAAACGATCCAAATTCCCTATTCTCAATAAATAAACTTGAGGGAAAAGCTATATTTAGAAAAACAGACATTCGGAACGGAAAAGAGCTATTGAGAATTTTTAAAGAGTACACGCCGGATTATATTTTTCACATAGCAGCAATCACTATTGTTCCTTACGCATATGCGAATCCTCTCGAAACTTTTGAAAGTAATCTAATAGGAACAGTAAACGTTCTTGAAGCCGCCCGAAAAGTGAAAAATTTAAAAGCTATTGTTGTTGCGTCATCTGATAAGTCATATGGCAAACTCAAGAAGAAAAAGTATCTGGAGGATGATGCTCTAAGGGGTGACCATCCGTATGATGTATCAAAGTCTTGCACCGATTTAATTTCTCAATCTTACTTTGTAACTTATAATCTTCCGATCACGATAAGCAGATTTGGAAACGTCTATGGCGAGGGTGATCTAAATTTTTCAAGAATTATACCTGGGGCAATAAAATCGATTATCGAAAATAAAACGCTTGAAATAAGAAGCAATGGAGAATATGTCAGAGACTATCTTTACGTCAGAGACGTTATCGAAGGCTACTTACAGCTGGCTCAAAATATCAAAAAAACTAAAGGGGAAGCATTTAACTTCGGCTCCAGTGAAACCCTGTCGGTGTTTGAAGTTTTAAAAATTGTGGAAAAAACGCTTAAGAAGAAAGTTTTTTGCAAGGTACTCGATACCGCTGTCAATGAAATCCCATATCAATCTCTTGATTATACAAAAGCAAAAAAGCAATTAGGCTGGAAACCTAAGTTTACAATAGAAAAAGTCTTACCGGATATCTTTGATTATTATAAAAAGATCTTAAAAGTATAAAAACTTAGATTTTACTTGATATGAATATTCTCATTACGGGATCAACAGGATTTATCGGCAGCAACCTCGTGGAAAAACTTCAGGTATTTGATCATAAACTTTATCTTCTCAAGCGATCTTCCCCTAGCATCTCCCGTCTAGAAAATTTACAGAAGAATGTCTCTTTCTTATCTATCGATTCCTACAGCGACCTTCCCAAAATATTTGAAAAATATCATTTTGACATTATCATGCATTTAGCTACCTATTATATTAGAAACGAGAAGAGCTTAGGAGATATAGAAACGATGAATGCTACAAATATTACTTTCCCCTCTCTACTTCTTAATCTGGCGGTAAAAAATGGCGTAAAAGCTTTTATTAATACCGGCACCTGCTTTGAATATAAACCTTCTACGAAAAAACTTGTCGAAACAGATCTTTTGGAACCATACAACTATTACGCAGCAACTAAAATCGCTTTTGAAAAAATTTTAAAATACTACGCAAAAAGTGATTTTCGGGCATTGACATTAAAGCTTTTTTTTCCTTATGGAGAAAAAGATAACGAAAAACTTATTCCGCTACTTATAAAGTCTTTTATTCATAGTAAATCTTTTAATTTAACCAAAGGAGAACAGCGTTTAAATTTTACCTATGTCGGCGACATCATTAACGCATATATTAAAGCGTTAGCATTTATAACATCCGACGATTATAAAAAATACGAGGTTTTTAATGTTGGGTCCGCTAATACTTATTCTCCCAAAGAAATCGTAGGAATGCTGGAAAAAATAAGCAAGAGGAAAATAGATATTCTCTTTGACACCCCCTACCCGAAAAATGAAATTATGTATATGGTTTGTAATTCTGAAAAGGCAAAAAAAATCCTCGGCTGGCAACCGCAAACAAATTTATTTGAAGGTCTAAAAAAAGTATATGCTTTTTACAATAAATAGTTTATAATTATTTTATGATTGATGGGGTTATCATTAGGCCGCTTAAAAAAATTCCTGACGAACGGGGAATGGTCATGCATATGTTGCGTAACGACGATCCTGAATTTGTTAAATTTGGTGAGATATATTTTTCCGTAGTGCATCCTCAAGTAGTTAAAGCCTGGCACATTCATACAAAAATGACATTACATTATGCAGTTATTAAAGGTCTTATAAAACTTGTCTTATATGACGATCGTAAAAATTCCAAGACTAAAGGGGAACTTACGGAGATATTTACAGGTGACACTAATTACGCTCTTATTACTATTCCTCCAATGATTTGGAATGGATTTAAAGGAGTAGGAACAGAAAGTGCAATTGTTGCAAATTGCTCCGATGTGCCACATGACCCAAAAGAAATTAAACGCATAAGTCCGGCGGATAATTCGATTGTCCCATACGCATGGGATTTAATATCGAAATAATACTCCTATTGACTATTGCAAAAGCAAAGATTCATCCTTATGATCGGAAAGTTATATGATTAATAATTCTTCATTACGTATAAGCTATGCCTCTGCTGTTCATGATGATTTGGAAAAACAAAGGGTAATAAAAGTTTTAGACGAACACAGGACTATCATAGGTAAAGAAACAGGGGAATTCGAAAGTAGAGTCGCAAAGGAATTTGGATATAGATACGGAGTTATGGTAAATTCGGGTTCGTCCGCAAATTTAGTCGCTTTGGAGCTGTTAAATCTTCCGGAAGGATCCGAAGTAATTACCCCTCTTCTTACTTTCTCTACCACAGTTGCGCCGATTGTGCAAAAAAAATTGATCCCGGTATTTATTGATGTCGAGGAAGGAAAATATAATATTAACATTGATCTTATTGAAAAAGCGATAACCGGTAAAACAAAATTGCTTATGATTCCTCTTCTAATCGGAAATGTTCCTAATTTAAAACGTTTGGCGGAAATCGCAATTAGGCACAACCTCAATTTCATTATTGATTCCTGCGATACATTTGCGGCGACATATAATGACAAACCGAGTGGAGCTTTTGGCGATATTACCACCACAAGCTTTTATGGATCTCATATTATAACTGCCGGGGGTGGAGGAGGAATGTTGCTGGTTAACAGGAAGGAATGGGAAGATAGAGCAAAAGTTTTACGCGGCTGGGGACGCAGCTCCTCTATTTTCGGCGACACAGAAGACATTACGAAACGTTTTAAGGCAAAAATTGGAGGCTTACAATATGATGCTAAATTCATTTTTGATGAAATCGGATATAATTTTCTACCTCTTGAGATGGGAGCTGCTTTTGGCAACGCCCAGCTTGATAAATTAGCTACGTTTAAGAAAACGAGAGAGGAAAATTTTCAGACGTTGTATGGGTTTTTCAAAAAATATGAAGATTATTTTATTCTGCCCGTTCAAGATCCAAAAGTAAAAACACAATGGCTGGCATTTCCTTTAACAATCAAAAAAACGGTTCCTTTTTCCAGACTTACCCTTGCAACTTATCTTGAAAAAAATAATATTCAAACACGCCCGGTCTTTACCGGTAATATTTTAAAACAACCGGGATTTAGAAACATTCCCCATAAGACTTTCGAGAACGAATTTCCAGCAACCAATACCGTTATGGAACAAAGCATCTTAGTTGGTTGCCACCATGGACTTACTCAAAAACACATATCGAAGATGCAGGAGGTTTTTACCTCTTTTCTTCAGAAATATATCTAGCACTTTTACCTTTAAAGATCTTCGTATATTGAAAGCAATTGGCGTACCCTATTGTGATAAGTATGGTCTTTTAATACCTTTTTTTTACCGGCTTCAATAATCGGCAAACGCTTATTGGGATTTCTAATGTAATAATCAATTTTTTCAAACCAATCTTTTTTGTCTTTGGCTATAATTAATTCCTCTCCGTCTTTAAAATACTTCGATAAAGATGGAACATTGTCAACAATCTCAAATCCACCGGAAATGGGAATTTTGAAAGTCCGTTCATTTAAATCCCCTAAATCTTTTTTTTGATAATCTTCATGTATATTAAGCGCGATAGTTGAGGAACGATGAATTTGTCTTTCTTCTTCAAGCGTTGGTTTGTATTTTTTAAAAGACCTCAAATAGGGAATATTATAATATTGGCCAGCTCTATGAATAATATTTAAAAATCTATCTAAAGCTGTCCAATCCCTACCGTAAAGCCTGAGATTATACTTTTCCTTTAGCGGTAATACGTATTCCTGAATAAATTTTCTTTTCTCGGGGAGGTACGTACCAATAAACGATACGTCGCAAGCGAACTTTTTTGAAAACTTTGGAGCAGAAATGGTTTTGTCGGCAGCTAGTAGAACTGTGTAATGGCGATATCCGGTGGTTTTTTCAAAATCTTCCATTCTGCAATCGCCCCGCTCACAGTTGTTGAAATAAACATCACCGTAATCCCCTGATTTTATTAATTTTACGTAATCTTCTTTTTCGGAAATACTGGGAGTCTCATTTATGCGAAGCTTGGACATTGGAGACTTCCAAAAAGGAATATTCACAAATATTTTTGTACCATGTTTTTTATATATTTTTACACTCTCTGCAGGAAGGTATTTTAAATTATAAGAATTAAGGCTTGTAAAGAGGACGTCAGGCTTAAACTCAGTTAGAATTTCTTTCGGATTGTCATCTGCCGTTAAGGGCCGAAATGCGTGACCCAGATCTTCAAATGCATGTCTGTAACCGTAATATATAGTCCTGCCGGCATAAATGGTATTAATAGAAGGAATTTGGTAAAGAATTCTCATAAATTATTTTTTAGCAGACACGAAATACATAGCAGTCGTAAAAATGCTAGTTTGAGTTTTATAATATAAATTTCTTAAAAGCACATTCTTCAGCTTATTTGTCGACGGATGAAAGGCAAATGCTCCTATTTTTATGTCGCAAAAACCGCTCTTTTTATGTAAATTTCTTAAATTGTTAACCGTAAAGCTAAGCTCATAACCATAGTATTTTTCTAATATTCTGCCTTTTAAAAGCTTAAGGTGCATAAATTCAAATATTTTCCTAATTCCTTTTAAAGAAGGGATGTTATTAAAGCATCTCGTAATCCACCACAAAGAGAATGCCGGAACGGTATTAAACGCAACTCCACCCCTTCTCAGAACTCGATAAAGTTCTTCCACAATATGATTAGTGTCGGGAAGATGCTCTATGACTCCCCCTCCGTAAATATAATCAATGGTATTATTTTTAATCGGCATATCATTTATGTCTGCGTAAATTAACAAATATTTTTTATATCCTTTTGTATTGAAATATTTTTTGAGTGTAAGTAACATAGGGTAATTGAAGTCTACTCCAATAAAATAACAGTTATGAGTCTTCATTAGGTACTCACCTATGTAGGCCGGTCCGCATCCTATCTCCAAGTAGTTTGTTTGCGATGTGAACTTATACGAATCGTCTATGTAGACTATATGATCGGCCAACTTATCTTTATTGAAACTTTCTCTATTACTTACGAGTTTTTTAAGATCGTAATTATATATTTTTTCCCAAGCGCTTTGAGACACCGATTCTTCTTCTAATAAACTAACATTTGTTACCCATATCCCGTTTTTGTCGAGCTTTGTTTTTGTTTTATCTAAAATATCCATAAAATATCTAAACTTACCGTCAGTTTGGTCTAATGCATATCTTGTTTATATTTTGATTCAGCCACCCGCCCCACCAGCTAAACGTACTATTAGCAATAATATTGTGTTTACAAGTGCCCATCAACACAATATCCTTATAAGATTCTTTTCCCTTATTATAATCAATAAAATAAGCTTTATTTAAAATTTGTTTTAAGTTATTTTTGCACCATGGAATATCATCGGAAAAAACAAAAAATACAGGATTGGGTATTAGCTTTTTAATTTCGTTAATAGAATTTAAATAGTAATTAAGGCCAATAAATTTCAATACATTCGCTTTGTTAGTTATGTAATCTCCTCTTCTTACATGAATACTTACAGATGTCGATGTCTGTATTAGGCTAAGTATTTTTTGATTTCTCTCATCAAGTCTTTTCTTTGGCGTAAACTCTTTTCTTATTATATCTTCTATTTCCTTAAAATAACGTTCGTCCGCCCAGTAACCCTGAATATATGAATCATTTTTTGCAGAAAGATAACTTGGATTAAAATTATATGGATACCCTTGCGTCACAATATGTTTGTTGAATTGAATCCCATACCTTTCATCAAGAAGATATAGAAGACGATTGATAATGTTATTTTGCATGATACCAAGTTTTCGCAAATTTTCTGCGGTTGCTATATCGGCCGAAATGTTAAAAACGTCCAGCTCATAAGATCTTTGCGTATTAAATAATGCGTTGGTAAAGTGAAGCTTGAGACTCGTCTTGTGCTTAATTGCAATTGCCTTGCCAAATGCATATTGAAACATTTGGTTACCCAAACCTCCGGTAAGATTAACTATAATCATTGTTATTTTTTTCTCCAAATATAAAACACTATTCTGTCAAAAATTGAGGATGGTAGTATTTTCTGCATTAAGTTAATAATATAAGCATCTCTACCAACTAAAACTCTTGGGGGCACAGATGATGCATTAATTAATTTTTCAATCACTACCGAAACATCTTCCGGAAAGGTAAGGGGCATTAGCCAACTTAGTAATGGAAATTTTTCTCTCGCCGGCTTGTGAGGCATTTTTTTTGCTGATTCCATAAATAAAGCCCCAGGCGCAACATTTACCACTTTTGTTAAGGGGCCCAATTCATATCGAAGCGCCAATCCTAGGCCTTCCATGGCAAATTTAGATGCACAATATAGTCCAAAATTTGGCAAAGATAGAAATCCGTTAAGAGATGTAATATTTATTACCAGCTTTGGTTTATTTGGAAGCGATAAGGCTGCCTTAAGCAAACGAAACGGTCCAATAAGGTTGGTGTCCAAAATATTTTTAAAATCTTCTGCAGAAAATCCAAGCGTCGGACCTGTTAACGTTATCCCTGCATTATTGATAATAATGTCAATTCGTTTTTCCTTCTTTATGATTTCGTTAATTGCGTCTTTTGTTTCCGTATCCGAGGTTATATTTAATTTTAAAAAATGCATGCCCGCAATTTTGGGCAATTCAGCATTACGCGAGGTTCCGTACACTACATATCCTTTTGAAATTAAATTTTGGGCAATAATTTTTCCTAATCCAGAATTTCCCCCGGTGATTAAAACAACTTTTTTTTCAGACATATTATTGTGTATTTCTTAACAAATTAAACAAACTAATTCTTATCCTGGGTGGAATAATAAAAAAAGAAAAATATTGTATGACGTTAAGGAATTGATCGATTTTACTCATTTTATAGTGTTTATCTTTAGCATAAAGACTACGGACTTTAAACGTAGCTAATTCCATTTTTCTGGTAAGATTGTACGTCATGGAACTCTTAATTATCCTATATTGCAATAAAACATCTGGTAAATTCGCGAATTTAGATTCTTTGCCAATTCTAAAATACAACTCATAATCATCCGCAGGTACATATGCGGGATTATAATATCCTACTTTATCAAGAATAGATTTTTTTATCATAACAAGTGGATGAGAAAATGGACTGTACCAAAAAATTCTTTTCCTAATTTCACTATCGGAAAGGCTGTATTTTCTTTTTCCTATTACTTTTCCCGTCTCGTTTATTATTTCCATTATTCCTCCAACGATTCCGACTTTAGAATGTAACTCCATAAATTTAAATTGTTTTTCTAATCTGTCCTGATAAGACCAATCATCATGGTCTACCCTCGCGACATATTTTCCTCTTGCCAATTTAAGTCCTTTATTCAGGGTCTTGCAACCTCCTAAGTTATATTTGTTTTTTAAAGCAATTATTCTTTTATCTTTTTTTGAATATTTTTTTACAATTTCCCAACTCTTATCAGACGAATAATCATCAATAATGATAAATTCAAAATCTGCAAAAGTTTGCTGCAGAATACTTTCAATTACATTAGCAACATATTCTTCAGCATTATATACGGGAAGCAATACGGATATTGCAGGAGATTTTGTCTTTAACGATGTTCTTGATACCATTTAATTGCTTTTCTTAATCCTTTCTCAAAGTTTGTAGCAGATTTAAATCCAAATTCTTTTTCCGCCCTACTCACATCTAGTTTTCGCCTTGGTTGACCATCCGGCTTGGTGGTATCCCAAACTATCTTACCTTCATATCCAACTATCTGCTTAATCAACTGCGCTAGATCCTTAATGAAAATTTCAAATGATGCGCCAATATTTACGGGATCTGGCTTGTCATACCTTTCAGTAGCAAGGACTATCGCTTCTGCTGCATCCTTAACGTAGAGAAATTCTCTTGTTGCCTTCCCTGTTCCCCAAATGATAACGTTTGGCTTATTTTGCTCTTTTGCTTCAACGAATTTACGAATTAATGCTGGTATAACATGCGAAGATCGGGGATTAAAATTATCTCCCGGACCATAAAGATTTACGGGAAGAAGAAAAATCGCATTATATCCGTACTGTTGGCGATAAGCCTGAGCCTGAACCAAAAGCATTTTCTTAGCAAGCCCATATGGGGCATTTGTCTCTTCCGGATAACCATTCCAAAGATCCTCTTCTTTAAATGGAACAGGAGTAAATTTAGGATAAGCGCAAACCGTACCTAAGGCAACAAATTTTTTCACTCCCGCTTGTCTTGCCGCTTCCATAAGCTGGGCGCCCATAATAATATTGTCATAAAAGAGTTCTCCCGGTTTTTCTCTATTAAATCCAATTCCGCCGACTTTAGCCGCCAGATGTATTGCTATATCTCTGCCTTTTACTGCTTCTGCACAGTTTTTCCATATCCTTAAATCCAACTCGGATGATTTGGGAGAAAATAGATTTTTCTCCTTTACTCCTACCTCCAGGAGTTTTAAAATAAGGTGTTTACCCAGAAACCCATTAGCTCCTGTAACCAATATTTTTTTTGATCTGATATCCATTCTTATATCGCTTATTTACTTCTAAAGTATACGTTTTCAGAACCCAATAATCAAGGCTGATACTTGAAGGTATAGCAGATATCTATCAAAATTTCCAGATTATTGGTATTATCAATCTAAGAATAATTAATTTTTCATGCAAGATTTTCTTTCTTTTTTAAGACGCCACGGCAAGTTAATGCTTTTTGTTTTATTTTCTTTATTTTCCTTATACTCAACCTATCTTTATCTAACCGTTGGACAAAGAGGGTTCGATAAAGTTCTTATCAGCCTCTCATATCAATTCGTTAACGGTCACATAGCACTCCCCATCTATAATTTGCCCATAAGAGACATTTCTGCTTACTACAACAATTTTTATGTCTATTTTGGTCCTCTTTCTTCAATTCTGCTGATGCCTTTTGCCTTTTTTTTCAAAGATTCTTTTCCGCAAGTGACCATTGGAGTAGGATCAATGATCACATCTTTTATAGCGGTTTACTTTATCTCGAAAAAATTCAAATTTAGCTCTCTTGATTCATTATGGCTTTCTCTCTTTTTTGTTATCTCAACTGTTCTATTTAGCTCAAGCGTAATCAACATCACTGCTTATCAAGTAGAAGCATTGGGAGTACCATTTATTCTACTGGCAATTTGGGCATATCTAGCTAAAAAACATCCGCTATTAATCGGCTTATTTATAGGACTGGCAACCATGACGAGACTTACTTTAATGCTAGCTGTTGTTTTTTTCTTTTTCGAATTAATACAAAAAAGGTTTTCTATCAAACAATTTTTAATAATGTTAATACCAATTATTCTTGCATTATCTCTTTTGGGCGCATATAATAATCGACGTTTTCATTCAATTTTTGAAACCGGATATAACTATAATATTTCAATCCGCGATCTTCCTATCGGAGCAAATCTCAAATATGGAGACGCAAGTATGATGCATATCCCGACTAATCTTTACAGCTTCTTGTTTATGTCCCCTGAGCCATTATTAAAAGATCCCGATGATGGATTCGTTCTCAAATTCCCATATCTCAAGTTAAATCCCTGGGGAGCAGCCATTTGGTTTACTTCACCGCTATTTCTTTTATTGCTTTGCAGATTTAGAAAAGGTATTTATACGCTTTCTGCCAGCTTGGCAAGTATTGCGCTGGCGTTTCCTGTATTCCTTTGGTACAGCATAGGCTATGCTCAGATTGGATACCGTTATACTTTGGATTTTCTTCCTTTTATCTTTTTACTTTTAATTCCTTCTCTTTCCCCAAAATTATCAAAAACCGCAATTACGCTTATCATAATTGGCGTAATATTTAACTGTGTCTACACAGACAGCATTTGGGAAATATATCCGCTCTTTGGAATATATCCCTGATTAGCTATAAGACTATAATGTTATAAGGTTTAATGTTCATAAAGTTATAATGTTATGAAGTACTTTACAAACTTTACAAACTTTCTACTTTATGAACTTATTTTCTATCGTAATAATGGAGGATTTTTAACCTGTAAAAAACCGCAGCGGTATCCCAAAGCATGGAAAATATTACATTCCAAAAGCTTACAGAGGTAAAATTTGCAATCGTACTCCCCCAATTATACGTTAGCTTTACAGGAGCTTCATATATTTTCCTGTATCCTCTTGCGTAGGAAACGGCAAGTATCTCCACGTCAAATGCAAACCTCTTAACAGCCAACAAGGGGAATACCTCTTTTATTACCTTTTTCCTGAATAACTTTAAGCCAACTTGCGTATCTCTCACGCTAAAGCCAAAGAGAGTCTGCGTTATTGCCCTATATCCCCAAGATAGAATCTTTCTTTGCATCGGATATTCAACAATTGAATCGGGATGCAATTTGCTTCCAATAACTATATCCGCATCATGAAGCAACATATAGTCAAGCAATATGCCTATTCCACTTGTTTCAATGTCCATTCCCGCATCAATAAAACCTATCACATCTCCCATTGCCTTCGACACACCATATCTTACCGCATAACCTTTTCCATGATTTTTCTCATAAAACAGTACCTTTAGATTTTTGATTTTAGATGTTAGGTCTTGGAGGATGTCGTAGGTTTTATCCAAAAATCCATCAACAACTACCAATATTTCATACTTACATTGCATCGAAGATAAAATCTTATTCAGGTTTTCTATATCTTTTACGATTGTTTTTTCTTGCTTGTAGGCAGGAACGACGAGGGATAATAACTTTATTTTTTCCATTTAAGAAGATAGATCAGAAAACTCTTTGCGTACTAAATCCCAAGAAAAAACAGTACCGTCCGACGTCTTTACCTGAACGTCTTGATATGGAATTCTTCCTTCTTCTTTAGGATTATACAAACCCGTGGGGAAATTAATTAGAATTGCCGGTTCTTTGGAGACAACCATAAATCCATGCAAAGTTTTCCTGGGAATTAGTACCATGTATGGATTTTTTCTTGCATTTATATAAAAAAGGTTCAAGAGTCCTTTAGTCTCTGAGTCTTTCCTGTTATCGCTAATTGCTACTACTATTTCTCCTTTTACAACTGAAAACCGATCATCTTGTGTAGTCGGATGGTAGTGCCAAACACCTTCGTCCCTAATCATGCCCGAAGGAGTTTCCGAATAATACTGCATGAAGAATTCCCGTCCTTGACCATAGACATCGTCCCAATCCCTCCTCATTGTCTCAATCAAAATTCCCGAAGAATCTTCATTAACTTTATAAGGATGCATTACTACATCTTTTATCAATTTAACTTTGTTTTTATTTTCTAAAGTTATCAATTCCATGACAATTTGATTTTATCAGATATTAAGTATTCCTGCCACGTTATTAATTCCTTTATGCTCACCATAAGTTTTTATGTAGTAAATTACAAGGGTTGCGAGAAGAATTAATGATACTAAAAGAGAGGTTATAACAACAATAAAAAGAGAGCTATGATAAAAAGTAATGAGCAATAATTGACTCAAAGCCGCAAGAAGAACCGGAATATATACGTTGGTTTTTTTTATAGATAAGAAATAATAAACAAAAAGTGAAATCAAAGAATAAATTGTTATAAATACTCCAAATAATCCAAGTAATCCGGATGCAGATCTATATATTTCATTTTTAATGAAAAAATTTATCGAAAAATCAGGATATAAAAAATAAAATGTAGAAATAAAGACTGATGGAATAAGTACTACAGCAATTGCCATTTTAAAAATATTGTTGTAATTTTCATTTTTGGCATGTTTTTTTACAATAAGAGGGAACATTACTCCCCCAATAGAACCTGTGAAAAAGAATATCACTTTTCCGACCAGAGATAGTCCCGCATAAACACCGGCCTGCCGGGGATCAAAGAAATGTTTTACTAGTAAAATGTCTGTAGAAATTAAAGACGTCATTCCCAATACTGCAAGGGAGGAAGGAAATCCATAAGAAATTATACTTTTAAAATTTATTTTACTCGCCTTATTTATTTTACTTATAAAAACAGATCTAAGATAAATAAAACCAAGAATAGACGGAATTATTCCCGCAATAAATACTGCCCATATCGCGCCTCTCACGCCAAAACCCAAGAAAACCAATCCGGCTCCAATCGCAAATTTCAATATAGATCCTGTAAGACTTAAAAAGGAAATATATCTAAAAGCTAATTTTGCCTGCAATAAACCCGTACTCACTATTACGATATATGCAAGTGCAACGCTAATTCCAATTATCACGACTATTGACCGATCTGCAATCTTAAAAAAATCTCCAATATAGCCTGCGAAAAAGAAAAAAGAAAAAAACACAAGAACACTAACAAGCAAGAGAGGTTTTATAATTTTAAAAAAAAGCGCCTTAACGGATCCGTAATCATCTTTTGCAAAATGAGAACCTGCAAAATTTACGATTGTAGGGATGATTGATCCGGCAGGAATCCCCATGAGACTAATTAAAGAAAATGTACTTGCCAAAATACCGAATCCCTCCACGGACAAATTTCTGCTCATGAATATACTGAAAAAAAAGTTAAATAGGTTAGCAATTATGGAGCCTGCAAAAATATAAATACTACCAGTTACCAATTCGTGTTTTAGAAAATTATTTCCCAAAGACAGAAGCTTTTTTTTCATAATTAAATCATACATTCTTCTTAGTAATAAGCGCAATGTTTCCGGCCGGAATAGATATCTCTTTTTTACCTATCATGAATACGTCAAAAATATATTTAACAAATTTTTTTACAACATTAGGGAAACCACTCATTTGCACCCAATAGTTTAAGGGGTAGCTATTAACAAGATTTGACACTCCGATAATTTTGAAACCGCTGCGCGCGAATATTTTTTTCAAAGTTTTTTTATTAAATAAATAAATATGCTCTATATCAAAAATAGCCGATCTTTCCCCAAATAATCTTACCGATAAACCCTGCGTATCGTGCACAACCACAGCAGCGTATCCATTTTTCTTAAGCATTGAATAAGCACCCCTAACAAATTCATCAGGATCAAACATATGGTCTAAGGTGTGGAAGCAGAGAATCAGATTGAAACTATTTTTTGGAAATAGGCTTGATTTAAAAACATTGATCTTGATTTTGTCTTTCAAAGCCGAATTTGATTCTGAAACCATTTTAGAGCTCGGCTCAACTCCAAAAACATTTTTTGTGAAACCTAAATCGATAAGAGCTTTAAGAAAAAATCCATTTCCACAGCCAACTTCTAAAATTTTTGGATTTTTCGGTAGATCTTTCTTGATTTGCTCTACTATTTTAAGGTAAGTTTTAATTAAATATGGGATTTGATCTCCATAACTACATACACTCTTTCTATAAAATTTTGACAGCTTTTCAGCCGGAAAAATCGGAGAAGAGAAAACTAGACTACATCTTACGCATTTAAGAATTCTGTAGTGAACTTTGTCCGGCATACGCCGAGCAGAATACGTTTTCTTGGTAAGATTTCTCTTGTCAAGGGTTGCTTCGTAAAGCACTTTAATTTGTTGCTTTTGGCCGCACAAAGCACATATAATATCAACCATGAAAGATATTCTACCACGAAAAGGCATCTTAATCACGGGTGGTGCGGGATTTATTGGCACAAATATAATTAACAAGCTCCTGAATCTAGGATATAAAAATATTAATCTTATTATCAAAGATTCTACTGACCTTGGACAATTAAAAAATGTCCTTACTAAAATCAATCTTTATAAAGTTGATCTTTTAGATAAAACTAATCTACAAAAAGTAATTCGCAAGATTAATCCATCGATAATTATTCACTTAGCGACGTACAGCGCATACAGAGACCAAGAAGCAGTATCGCAAATGATAGAAGCAAATATTGCAGGCACTTTAAATTTATTAATTGCTTCTAAGAATATAAATTACGATATTTTTATAAACACGGGATCATCTTCCGAATATGGAATTAAAAATAATCCCATGAGGGAAATGGACTTATTGGAACCAATAAGTTTTTATGCTGCCACAAAAGCATCCGCATCGCTTTTGTGTCAGGTATTCGCAAGAGAATATCAAAAGCCTATCGTCACACTAAGACCTTTTTCCGTTTACGGACCTTACGAAGAAAATAAGCGTTTTATACCAACCATAATAAAAGCGGTTATCGAAAACAAGACAATTAAGCTTACAGCAGGCACTCAAAGAAGAGATTTTATTTACATTGAGGATATTGTAGATATTTATATCAAAGCTATGTCTAAAGGCAAAAAAATGTCAGGAAAAATATTAAACATGGGAACAGGAAAAGAATATACGAATGATGAGGTAGTAAAAACTCTTTTCAAAGTTACGGGAAAAAAAGTCAAAGTTGAAAAAGGTGCATTTCCAAAAAGATTGTGGGATACTCCCCATTGGGTAGCAGATATTTCAAAAACAAAAAAGACGCTAAACTGGAGACCAAAATTTTCCTTAGAAGACGGCCTAAGAAAAACCTATCTTTGGTATAGAAAGTCTAACCTCCTTTAAAATGAATACCTTTAACATAAAATCATTATCTAAAGAACAAAAAAGCATAAGGCGAAGAGTCCTTGAAATAAGTCATGAATCTCATCTTTCTCATATCGGCTCCTGTCTTTCAACCATAGACTTAATAGATAGAGTCTACAAAATCAAAAAGCCGGACGAAAAATTTATCCTCTCAAATGGACATGCAGGAATAGCTTTATACGTAGTATTGGAAAAAAATAAGTTGATACAAAAAAATGACATAAAAAAACTATACATACATCCTGATCGAAATAAAAAACTAAACATTCATGTTTCAACAGGCAGCCTTGGCCAGGGACTACCGATAGCATTGGGGATGGCAATTGCCAATCATAAAAAAAATGCGTATTGCATGATTTCCGATGGTGAATGCGCCGAGGGAAGTATTTGGGAAGCTTTACGAATAGCAAAAGAGAAGAAAATATATAATCTTAAAATAATAGTAAACTATAATGGATGGGCGGGATACGATCAGTCCTCCCCTTCTCTCATTGAACAATTTTCAGGATTTGGGTATAAAGTTAAAGAAATAGACGGACATGATACAAAAGCCATAGATAGCGCATTGAAATCTACTACAAAAGGCAAACCGGAAATAATTTTTGCCATGACCCGTAGCGATCAACTTCCTTTTCTCAAGGATCAAGACGCTCATTATTGCACGATGACTCAGCAAAATTACGAAGAAGCAATAAAATCTTTAGAATTATGAAAAAACTAGATATCAAATACAGACATCATAGTATGCGGGGATGGTTTGCCTATGAATTATATAAGCAAATGGCAAAAAACGACAAAATTTGGCTAGTAGTGGGTGATTTGGGATATAAGATGTTTGACTATATAAGGAGAGATTTTCCACAGCGGTTTATAAATACAGGCGCTTCAGAACAAGCTATGATGGGCATAGCAGTTGGATTAAGTTTGGAGGGTAAAATCCCAATTGTTTATTCTATAACTACTTTCTTGCTATATAGGCCTTTTGAGACAATAAGAAATTATATTAACCATGAAAAAATACCGGTCAAACTTATAGGTTCCGGAAGAGATAAAGATTATGCACATGATGGAATTTCTCACTGGGCAGAAGAAGATAGGAAAATAATACGTATATTTAAAAACATTAAGGCGAAGTGGCCAGAAAAGATGGAAGAAATATCTAGCCTTCTGGATGATATGATAAAAAGCGATAAGCCGTGGTATGTTAACCTTAGAAGATGAGGGGTAGAAGCTAGAATATGAAAAATAAAAAAATATCAGCGATTATTGCCTGCTATAAAGATGCCCAAGCGATTCCCATAATGCATGACAGACTTACGAAAGTATTTAAAAAAATTGGTGTGGACTATGAAATAATTTTTGTAAATGATGGAAGTCCTGACAATACAGAGGATGTTTTGAGAAAAATAGTTTCAAAAGATTCTCGCGTAATAGGAATTAATCACTCAAGGAATTTTAGCTCCCAAATGGCTTTTACCAGCGGGATGGAGATTGCCAAATCGGATGCCGTAGTTCTGCTTGACGGAGATTTACAAGATCCTCCGGAAATAATTGAAAAATTCTACCGAAAATGGCTTGAAGGATACGATGTCGTATACGGAGTACGGACAAAAAGAGAAACCCCTCTTTACATGACAATACTGTACAAACTCTTCTACCGGGTATTTCATAAAATGTCTTACATCAAAATCCCTTTGGATGCCGGCGATTTTTCTTTAATCGACAATAAAGTTGTTCAAATACTAAAAACTTTTCCTGAAAGAGATAGATTCTTAAGAGGACTACGGGCATGGGTTGGATTCAAACAAATGGGAATTCCCTATATGCGCCCTGAAAGAATGTTCGGGAAAACAACCAATAATTTACTGAAAAATATAAATTGGGCTACAAAAGGAATATTCTCTTTTTCTTATGTTCCTCTTCAAATTATAACAATGGTTTCTTTTGTTGTTTTTCTCATTGCTCTTACCGCAATAATCGTACAAATAATATTAAGAATTTTATTACCGAATACTCCTCAAGGATCAACTACGATATTAATTTCCGTATTATTTGTAGGAGCAATCCAGCTTTTGGGCATAAGCGTTTTAGGAGAATATATCGGAAAAATATTTGAAGAAGTAAAGCAGAGGCCCAAATACATTGTTAAAAGTATTATGAAGAACTCAAATGCTGCGAAGAAGTAGGCCTTAAATATTTGCTACAACGCTTTTGTATACACCCATTGTTTTCTCCACTGTTTTTTCCCAAGTGAATTTTTTTGCTTGAATTATTCCCTTTTGTGAAAGTTCTTTTTGCAAACTTGGATCATTAAACACTTCTTTAATTCCATTAGCAATACTTTCAACATCGTAAGGATCTACGAATCTTCCGGCTTCCCCCACCACCTCTGGCAAGGAGCCTCCTTTTGACGCCACCACAGGGCATCCGCAGCTCATTGCTTCAAGGATTGGCAACCCAAAGCCTTCATAAATGGAGGGCATAACAAAAAGGGTCGCTGTATTATATAGAGCAACTAAATCTTCTTGAGGGATAAAACCCAGACGGAAAACATTTTTGTCTTTTTCTGACAACTCTTGAATTCTTACCAAATCCTCATTCCAAGGATTATGAATGTCAATATCTTTATCAATTAAGGCTTTTCCTACCATTGCAAGCGGCGCTTTAGCTTTAGAGGCAGCTTCTATTAATCTTGGTAAATTTTTATTCCAAGTTGCATCTCCAACATACAACGAAAATTTCTCCGGCAAATGATATTTTTCTTTTATCTTCCTTACTCTTAAATCATCCGTCTTAAATCTTTCGAATTCTTCTCCTGCGGCCAAATATACAACCCTAATTTTTGCTGAGCTAATCCCAGCGTATTTAATGATATCTTTTTTTGAAGATTCAGAATCGGTAATTATCGTACCCGCATTCCTTAATGCCAGTTTTTGAATTTGCCATTTGAGATTGCCTTTTAATCCCGATTTAAAATGATCGGGGAAGACTAAGGGAGTTAGGTCATGAACCGTAACAATTGTTTTATTTTTGGAGAATACCGGAAGCGTCAGAAAAAATGGTTCAAAATAAGGATAATGAACAACATCGATGTCATTGGGTAATTTTTCACCTCGAGTAAAAAATATGTACTTATTGTGAGAATAATACTTTAAAAACGAACTTTTCAAATTCTCTAGATAAAATCCCGTTCCTCTTACCCGATGTTGTAAATAATGTTCACTTTTGAGCGGAGATATGTCAACTGCAATCTTCATTTTTTAATAAATCTTATGAACTCCAATAAACCGTACACGCCTACGAGATACAATATGGGAATAAGTATAACAAAATATCGTGCGGAAATCTGAACGAAACTCATAAGTATTAGATACATTACAATCCACAAGAACAATATTTCAGCCTCTTTTTTCTTCGTTCTAAAAATAAAAAAATATAAAAATATTGTTAAAAGCGATAAGGTCGTGAATATGGGCCATGTTATTAACCACTGCGGATCTGTTATTATGGGTTTGTCACCAAACCATACATGCCATTGATTAAGAAATAACAGGGGCCAAAGCGTAAAAGGCTGGGTAAGATGACCCGTGTTGTATAAATAAATCCACTTCTGAATACCTAAAAACTTGTGAAATGGATATCCGTCAATCAATACTCTAAAGTAGGTTGAATATAAAATTACAATAGACAGGGGAATCATGCCGAGGAAAAACATAAAACGTTTTTCGTTAAAGTTTAAAAGAAGTGTAATAATAAGAGCCCCAACCACAGCAATTCCTGTACCAAAAAATTTTGTTGATATAAAAAAGCCTAATAAAACAATTGTAACCAAATAATATTTTCCATAATTGTCTGCAGAAATTGATTTATTGAAAAAATAAAAAATCGAAAGTAAAAAAGTAAGTTGCATAATATCAAGAAGTGGCGTGTAAACCAGTTGATTTCTAAAAATAGGCTCAAAACTTAAAAAAAATGGAGGTAAAAGAGCAATGAAATTTGAACTATAAATTTGTTTGCCAATGAGATACATTAAGAATAAAGCAAATGCTCCAGAAATAGCGATTACAACATTTTGATTGCTAAATATTAGTATGGAAGCTCCAATAAGATATGTTCCAAGCGGCGGAACTTCCGGATTAAGCAATATTGGATTCGCTCCCTTGATTAACGCTCCTCCTATATACGAATATAGTATTTCATCGTGCACCCATGTTCCGTACTTATTTTTGTAGATTGACCCATAATATATTTGTTTTAAATTTGGATATTGCTGCCAATAATTCTTTGATAGATATTTGTCCTTATTTTGCCAGACAACCAAAGAGAAATTATAAATAATAATTAGAAGAAGAATTACTTGAATAATTTTCCAAAATTTAATTGTTTTCAACTTTGTTTCTTGTGCCACTGCCAAGCGGAATTAACAATTGTCTCAAGGTCTGAATATTTAGGATTAAAACCAAGTTCTTCTTTTATTTTTGAAGCATCCGCTATCAATGTATCCGCATCTCCGGGTCTTCTCGCTGATTCCTCAACTTGAAAATCTTTGCCCGAAATTCTTTTAGCCATCTCAATAACTTCTCTGTTGGAATATCCGTTACCGGTTCCCACATTATATGAAAACATTCCTTTGTCTTTCATTAATTTATCAATTGCTAAAACATGTGCTCCTACCAGATCAATCACGTGAATATAGTCACGCACGCAAGTCCCATCTTTTGTTTTGTAATCTGTACCAAACAATTTAAAACTTTCTCCTGCTAAAATAGCCTTCATTATATTGGGAATAATATGACTTTCAGGATTATGGTTTTCCCCAAGCTTTCCGTCAAGGGATGCCCCCGAAGCATTAAAATATCTTAGAGCTACTGAATTTAAACCATGAGTTTTTTGATACCATGACATTAATTTTTCAACCATCAACTTACTCTCACCATATGGATTTTCCGGATTCCTAGGATGATCCTCCGGAATAGGAAGTTTTACGGGATTTCCATAAACACCTGCTGTTGAAGAAAAGATTAAGTTATCCGTTTTTGTTTTTACCATCTCCTCCATTAAATTAAGCGAGGAAAAAATATTGTTTTGAAAATAGAGATATGGATTTTCCATAGATTCTCCCATGGAAATATAGCCTGAAAAATGAATAACGGCATCAAAACGACTTTCTTGAAACGCTAAAGAAACAAATGCCTTATCTAAGAGATTACCAATCATTAATTTAGCTTTCGGATCCACAGTCTCCCTATGTCCCCTTTCCAAACTATCCACAACAACTACCTCATCTCCTCTTTCGAGAAGACGTTTGGTCATAATGCTTCCTATATAGCCTGCTCCACCGGTCACCAAAATTTTCATAAGGATAGGTATCTAATATATGATACAGGAAATCTTAACGCGGAGAAAAGAGAGAAAATGAATCCGGACCACGAATCCACAAATCCCTTATGCCTTATGTAGGTTGTTAAGAACCAATGCGCCGGTTTAATTATCGAATACCCAATCCCATAACCAATTTTCGCAATAAAATTTTTATTTTCCAAACTTTCTTTAATTTGCATTACCAAAAGATCATTGTATCTATTCCACTTCAAAAGATAAGACGCAAAATTTTTATATGGATAATGCAGGAGAGCTTGTTTTAAATATTCAACACGACCCATAACCTCCGCCTGCTCATGAACGTGTGCCTGAGGAAGGCGTCCTTTGCCCTTGCGATAAAGCCGCAAAGTATAATCAGGATACTGACCGCCTTTCATTAAGAATCTCCCCAAAAACCAATTTTTTCTCGGCATCCAATAACCATTTATTTCGGATTTCGGATTTCGGATTTCGGATTTAATTTCCTGAACAAGTTCAGGCGAAACCTTTTCATCGGCGTCCAATTGCAGAATCCAATCACCGGTTGCCATATCAATTGCCATTTGCTTATTGATATGAAAATTTGGCTTATTTGTGGTTATTTTTATTTTTGCGCCGTATTTTTTGGCGATTTCTACTGTCCTATCCATAGATGATCCATCAACAATAATTATTTCATCTGCCAAATTGCGAACAGAATCCAAACATCCGGGTAAATTTTCTTCCTCATTATGGGTCGCCAAGACAACAGAAAGGGTCATCCTTGCCATACTGAACTATCATAACAATAAAATAACCTATTTACAAACCAAAATGAGGAAATTTAATGGATTCTCGTCTGAACAATAATTCCGCTTTTAAATTTTTCTGCTTTTATTATTCTGCCATCCTTTTCCCTTAATCTTAACCAATCCGTAAGTCTTGAGGGATATTGCAAATCCGGTTCAAGGATAAAATATGCAAGACGAGAATTGCTACTTGGTAAATAATTATATTTATTCAGACCATACCATTTAAAAAGATACTTGTATGTGTAATCGTGAACCGGCGGCGTATAAACTACATATTTAAACTCTTTTCCCTGAGCCTCTTTATAAATATAGTCTACAATTACAAGTTGATTTCTATACACGGACGCGTCCCCTTCCCATAATGGCTTTTGGTATTCACTTATTATTCGTATTGGATTCACATATGACGCCAATAGAATAACAAATGCCAAAACAATAATGAATCTTGTTTTCTTAAGATGTAGAAGTTTCGAAACTGCAATACTTAGAATGAAAATGTAAAGAACCGGAATTCCTACAATATAATGACTCCAAATGGCTCCTGGAAAAAAACTAAGACCAATCAGAAACGTTGTTAAAATTATTAAATTAATTAATAAAAAAAACTTTTTCTCTTTTTCCATTTTTTTATGTAATGAAATTAAACCAAATGCTAATAAAAATAATAAAACAAAACCCCAAAATACGTTTCCCATCGAAATAGTATCCGTCCACAACCCATACAATCTAATAAAACTATTAACAGGCGCAAAAGAGCTTTGACTCCCATTTGACGATGACAAAGTATTCCCAACAAATGACATCAGGGCATTAGTCATTAAAAAATTATGTCTTAATTCAAATACTATGCGGGGAAACATAATTATGAAAAATCCTAAAATAATAAATAGGTAATCTTTCAATTTAATTCGTTTACCTAAAAATAAAATTATTGAAATAATTGCGCCAACAAGAAAAAGCAGACCAAAGACAACTTCAAGATCTAAGATAAGTCCCAAAAGTAAGCCTAGAAACAAGAGATACGCTACTCCTATACCCTTTTTCTTCTCCAAGAAAACGAAAATCCGATGAAGGCAGTACATAAAAATGATTATAAAAAGAGGTATAAGGTTGGGGTTCCAAATCTGACTTGTTAGCCCAACCATTACAGGAGAAAAAGATAGAAAAGAAGCAAATACTAAACCAAGAACTGTTCCCCCAATACCTTTCCCCAATTTAAATCCCAAAAGGACAGTTACAGCCCCGCTTAAAGCTATAAATAATGCTACGCCGGCCGGATCTCCGGAAGCCAAAACAAATGGAGGAATTAGGATATAATACCACCACGGCCCATAGAATAATCCGGGAAGCCCGGTCGTTTGACCGATAAGGAGAATTTTACCCAAATGGACAATGTCGCTAACAGCAAGCATATCCCGCCCGACATCATAAGTAAAAGCAAAAGAATTTGTAAAAATTCCCTGCACTCTTAAAAATAAACCCACAAAAATAATTAGATACAATATCAACAGCTCTTTTTTTATAAATCTTCCCATATGTTCCCCTACGTGCCGACGATCTTAATTGCCGGTGTTCCATTTAAATTATAAATGGTTTTTATTGTTTGTACCCTATCCGGAATTTCGTTTGGATTTGCAATATATAAAACATTTTTTATTAAAGAGTCTTTTCCCCAATCAATTTTCTTAAAAATATACTCTCCAAAGGAATTATCAAAAGTGCCTTTAGGTTTATTATTGACAATTTTCTGATAATCTTGAGGCGGGTATCTTAAATAAAATAAGAAATATATATATGACTGGTTCATTGACTCATTGTTCGATACAATTATTTTCTGATATTTATCTTGCAATTTCAAAGACTCATCAACTGCCTGTTTATAGCCATATTGCCAGTAGGCCGAGTCATAATAATTTGATTGGACAAAATATTGGTTAAGATAATATGAAAAATTAAATATGAAAAAACAAAAAGAAAAGAAAAAAATAAGATATTTTAATCGTAAACCTAATACTTGATATTCAATATCTGATACAAGTTTTATTGCCGACAAAACTCCTAAAGCAGTTAGTATTTGAACTGCCGGCAAAAAATTAAGCGTCCTGACCGCGCTAGGAACTCCCATTGTAACCGAAGCCGGAATAGGAGTAATTAGAACCCATAAAAATATAAGTAATTTTGTTCTCCTATCGAATTGCCCGAATAGCAGGCTGTAAATCCCCAAAAGTAAAAGCGGAAACTCAAACAGATACATTATCCCCATTCCATGAGCATGATGCCTGGCGATATCACCCTGAATAAATAGCCAGTTTAAATCAAAATGAGTTAAATAACTTTGAAGAATAGTCTTGGCATAAACAATTCTCCTATTATCCAGAAATAATCCCAACTTATCATTGTTTTGCTGATCCCTATCCAATTTTCTTAAATTTGCTTTAAGAAGTTCTGTCTGGGAAGAAAAAACACTCGTTCCCCGCAGTCTTTCTAAGGAAGACTTGTCCGTAAATGTATAAAAAATCATTGACAGAACAATTATCGCTCCAATAACAAAAGCTGAAGCTAGATATTTTTTATTTATTGAAAATAGTTTTTTCCTGAACAGCAAAACCATTACGAGCAAAAGTAAAGGTGTGAAAACTTTTTCGCTTTGATAAGTGTAGATAGCAAGTCCCGCACAAATTGCCGAAAGAGACAAAAGCCATGGCTTTTTAAGACCTTTCAGAAAAAAAAGAGCTGCAAAAATATTAAAGGCGGTCCCGACATTTGACTCAAACCCCACCCTTGAAAATTGAATGGACAAAGGAGAAATTGCCAGTAAAAAACTGGAAATAACGGCCAGATAATCTTTATATTTATAATTTTCAAATATTTCTTTTACCAAATAAAATACAGCAATGATTGATAATATTCCAAAAATAGCCGAAGGGAACCTAACTGCAAGAGTATTTAAACCAAACACAAAGATTGAAGGTATGGCTAGATATGCGTAGAATGCAGGCTTATAATCATTAAAAGAGCGAAGAACAACCGGCAAGAACTCTCCAAATTGGTCCTTCCCGGTTTGGAGGATTGAATATGCATCATATCCTAGAGAAGCTTCATCCCAATCAGGAGAAGGAGGAATGTTTCCAAGCTGCCACAATCTCAATGCGCCTCCCAAAATAATTGCAGCTAATAATATCCAAATAATTTTTTTCATATTGTGTATGCGACTAATTTTTCTTCGCCGTTCAGAAGGTAAAATCTTTTCAATACCTTAGCGTTGCCCGGCAGATTTTTTGAATTATCTATATATAAAACTTTCTTCGTAGCGCTTAGGCTATGATTAAAATTTTGAGGAAAAATATACTTCCCAAAACTGTTAACCGAAACGAAACCAAATATGTCTCTACTTATATTTACAGTCTCTCTAAAATAATTCGGATCTGTTTTTGTATAAAAAAGGTAGTAGACATAAGCTCTGCCTAAATAATTTGATGCCTGTATGAAATCATAATTATCCTCTACTGACTTTACATAATCAATTGATTGTTTATAGCCATACTGCCATTCACCGGAATATTCATACTTATAACTATAAAAATAATCATGAAAAAAATAGAAAAAATTGACAAACAAAGGAAGTAGTAGGCAATAAATAATTGTTTTTTTGTATTTATTAATTTTATCTATTAATTGAATAAAGCCATACGCTACGATAATTTGAAATGTAGGCAAGGAGGATTCAATCCTTAAGGCATGAGGAGTTTCTTTGGCCAAAGCAGCCGGTATAATTCCTATCAAAAGCCACGAAGGAATAATCCACCAATTACCCTCCTTTTTTTTGAATAAAAAAACTAAACCGGAAACAAAGAATATTATATCCCAGACATACATTTGCCCGACTGTTTGTGTAGAAAACTTTGGGTTACCATCCCCTGTTATAAATAAGAACCCCGGATTAAAATTGTCAAAATAGTGTTTTAGATAATCAAGTCCATATAGAAATCTTCTATTGTGGATTATCTTTGACCACCAAGCGTTATTGTCATTGACGATTTCTTGATTTGACTCTTTAATGATTGCCGTATCGGAAAAAATATTAACTTCTTGAAACCTTAGGCTCGCCTGCGGACTTAGCAGAAACCCGAAGGTAGGCAAAAAAACCAAAAAACCAATAATTGCCGAGAGAATAACTGTTTTTTTTATTTTCCAGAGATTTTTCCTAAATATAATAGCAAGTAAAATAACCATAATCGGAGAAACAACCCTTGCCGTGTTAAATGTGTAAAAAGAAAGCGCGAAGGAAATTGCCGATAAGACTAGAAGCCATTTTTTATTCAACACTCCTTCCAAAAATGCAAAAACTCCAAAAACTATAAAAAAATTCGCCACATTTGCCTCAAATGCAGCTCGCGACAACAAAATATACCAAGGTGAAATTGCCAGAAAAAGAGCGGAAAGTAAAGCGTACGTTTCTCTTGATCTGGAATTCCAAAAAATTCTTTTTGTTAAAAAATAAGTGATTAGGACTGTCAATACTCCAAAAAATGCCGAAGGAAATCTTGTTGCAAATTCATTCAACCCAAACAGCTTAACGGGAATAATATCTAAGTATGCATACATCGGTGGTTTGAAATCACCAAACGACTCTAAATAGTTAAGCGGCAAAAATCTTCCAAATTCATCTTTTCCATCTATCCCCAAAGAATAAGCATTGTATCCCCATGCTGCTTCATCCCAGGTTAACGAGGGGGGATTTTCACCCAATTGCCAAAATCTTAGAAAAGCTGCCAATAGAATTATTAATATTAAAATTAGATATTGTCTCTTCATTTATTATTTCCTACTATATAGTAGCCAAGAATGGGCTCACCAGACGGTAGAAATATTGAATGTTTTTTATCATCCAAACGGGTATCGTCTATATAGATTGTGTTTTTTGCAAGGTGCGAGTAATCGATTTTGTCGACAAATTGATATCTTCCAAAACTTTTTACATAATAAAACCCCTCGGAGGTTGGAGGATAATAAGTCACCTCTTTCCTGAATTGATAAGGATTATATTTTTCGTAAAACAAAAAATATATGTAAGGAAAATTTTCCGGTCCCCGCATTGCTACGTTATATGTGGAGTATTTATCGGTTAATTTTACTGCTTCACGATATCCAAAATGCCAAAATCTGGCTCTTTGTACGTTGAAATGGACAAAATAGACGTCTAGAAAAAACAACACATTTAATAGGAAAAGGAAAATTAATAATCCTTTTATAGCAAGGTTTATAACTGTGTTTTTTTTCAAAAAAACGAAAATTTGATAAGCGCCATAGGACGCAACCAGCACAAAAAGAGGCATCAAAACAAATAAGCGGGTTGAGTTAGGAGCATCTTTAGTTATAGCAGAAGATATTGGCGCAACAATTAACCAAAGAATAAGCAATCTTAGGGATTTCTCTCTATTCCAAAATAATCCGGCAAAACCGGCTAAAAGGAATAAGGCGTCAAATATATATATATTACCAAACGCTCCGATATTATGTACCAATTTTTCTCCTCCTTTATCAAAAAGAAAACTTGGAGAAAAAGAATTAATATAATTTTGTGCAACTTGATAAGAAACACCAAAATATTTATTTAACAATAGCTTTTCAAAAAGAAGATTTTTCAGAGCATTATCTCCTCTTAATTTTTCTACCCGCTCATAAATTATATTTCTATCATTAATTATCAATGTCGATAACTTATTACCTCCTGAAGAGGCACTAAAGATAGAAATAATACTCAAAATAATAAAAATTGTGATTGATAAATAGGATTTTTTATTTATAAAAATTGATTCTCTAAAAAATATTATCAGTGCTAAAACAAAAACGGGAGTAAATAATATATAGCTATGATAAGTAAACATTGTAAGAGCAAAAAGTACTAAGGATATCGTCAGCAGTTTTACGTTTTTTTTATCAGAATAAACATATTTTAAGAAAACCAATAGTCCTCCCAGAAAAATCGTTGTTGCTAAATTAACCTCATAAGCTGCACGCGAGAAATAAATGTTCCAAGGAGAAATGGCAAAGAATAAAGCAGAAAGCAAGGCAATTGATCTTTTGCCAAAAAGCGTGTTGCTTATGAAATAAATTAATAGAACTCCAATAATTCCGGATAGCATGCTTACAGATCTTACAGAAAATTCATTTAAGCCAAACAACGCTACCGGCAGAATTCCAATGTATGAATAAAGAGATAATTTCCAGTCGCCAAAAGATTGCGTAGATAAAGGTAAAAATTTACCATGCTCATCTGCTCCCGACATTAAAAATGAATAAGAAGTATAGCCTATTGCCGCTTCGTCAGGATTAAGACTATCCGGAATTTTATCCAAAGCATAAATCCTTAAGAAAAAAGCAATTAAAACTATAAAAAATAGAATTATATTTTTGTTTAAATACCTACTTATTTTCATATATATCCCAAATTACGTGAAGTAATTCACCTTTGTCGATTATTCTTGCCGTTGGCGTACTAGAACTATACTTACAATCACTCGCCGAGTAAATATAAAGCGTTTTTGGGGGAATAAAATCTTTTACTATCCCTACTCCGTTGTTTAAGCATTCCAGAAGCATAGTAATATTATAAATTTTAATTGGATTAGTGTTCCAAGCCTTTTGCACTATTCTTGGATCAATCTTTTCAAAGACAGCATATTGCATTAGGAAATTTCTATAAGAATTACTTATATACACATTCTCATACTCTCCTTTTACTTTCGATACAAATTCTACTAATTCCTTAGAGCTTGTTCCCCATGCTTCCGACCCATATACCGTCCACCTATAATAATATTGATAAAGATACCCTATAAATAAAAATAAATAAATCAAAACAAAAACAGATATAAAAATGTATCTGTATATTTTTTTATATAATGCTACTCGTTCCAACAAGTACGTCAGCCCACAAGCAACTATTATTAACAATATTGGCAGCATCATTATGTCTCTGTTTACGAAATTCCTATCAAGAGTAAATGTAGAAGGTAAAGCACTTATCAATAATAATGTTACTAGAAAATTTCTTGAAAATTTATCTTTATTTTTAAAAAGAGTGTAAATTCCAAGAAGCAATAATGGCAGTTCAATGATGTACAACTCCCCCCTATAATAGATGTTTACTATTTGTGAAGGAGTACCTCCTTCTCCCGATAAAAATAAAAATTCAGGAGAAAAAGCTTTAAGATAATTTTCTCTAATTGCTTTCAGATAATATAATGGTTTATTGCTAAAAATAACCCGTAGTATCCATGGAGCCGTATTATATTGCCTTTCCCAATTAACTTGAGTAGTAGCTGCGGGACCGTTAAGCAAGAAGACATTGTCCTGCCTAGTAACTTTTTGTGTTTTAATTATAAATAAGAAGGATATTATTAACAACAAACATCCTATCAAAAAAAACGCTGTTTCTTTTTTCCTTATTAATAATTTTTCCCTAAAGAAAAATATTAAAACGGGTATTAAAAAAACAAAAAAGACTTTGGTTGCGTGATAACTATAAAAAGCAATTGCGAAAGGAATAAGAGACCATAAAAATTTTCGACTATCAATTCTTGCAATAAAAACGTAGATTCCAAGCAGCAAGAAGAATAAGGCGAAGTCCGTATCCAGAATTGCTCCTCTTCCTATTTGGAGCGCCCAGGGGGAAATTGCGAACAGTAAAGAGCTAAATAATGCTATTCTTTTATCTTTAAAAATATTTTTTACCAACAAGAATAGCAGAAAGACCGACCCGATGCTCGCAAGTGCCGCAGGCAATCTTCCTGAAAAGGCACTAAGACCCATTATCCCTACAAAAGGAGCGGTTACATAAATAACTACCGGAGACATTGAGGAATGAGAGTTAAACGAGAGAGGTAGGAAATTTCCTAGAATATCTTTTCCCGTATACCAAATGCTATAAGCGTTATAGACATAATATGCTTCATCATCCGGTATCCCGCTTGGTACATTGCCTAATTTCCATAACCTTAAGAAGGCAGCGAGAAAAATAATTAATGCTAAGCCAAGTTTCCAATTTAATATTTTCTTCATTTTTCTGTTTTAAACCATGTGCTTAAATAAAGCTCAAAAAACCATGCGGGATTTTATTATCGGAAAACCCCACCTCCTTAAGATATTCCTTAATCCCTTTATGCGTCGAGTTGTGTTTATGATCGAAAACGACAAACATTATTATTGCGTCAAAAATTATCTTTGAAGGAAAATTTTTATCTTCCAACTTTTATTCTTTTAAAAAAACAATCATTACTTTCAATCTAGGAAGCGATACTTTATTAACGACCATAAAGCTTTTAAACCATCTTTTACCGTATTTAGTTTTTTGCCCTCATCATATCCTCTTGGCTTGGTAGAAATTTGAATTTCTAAAATTTTATAGCCTTTTTTTAACAATTTAGCCGTAATTTCCGGTTCAAATTCAAATCCCCTTGCGTTGAGCTTGATATTTGCTAGCGCGCTCTTCGGAAATAATTTATAACACGTTTCCATATCCGTGATCCACTGCCCATAAAGCAAACTGGTAATCAAACTTAGAAATCTATTCCCCAGATAATGAAAAATAAATAAATGCTTACTTTCTTCTTTGTCTAAATGCGGCATACGATTTAATCTGGTTCCATAAACAACCTTCGCATTCTTTTTTATAACCTTTTCCGTTAAGAGCTTTATCTGTTTCGGGTTATATTCCAAATCAGCATCTTGAATAATTATATAATCTCCCGTCGCGTTTTTCATGCCGGTTTTGACCGCCGCTCCTTTCCCTTGATTTACTTTGTGATAGATAATTTTTATATTGCCTTTTGCTTTTTTAAGTTCATTAATAGTACCATCTGTTGATCCGTCATCAACAACGATAATTTCTTTTTCAAAATCGGGAATTTTTGCTTCTATAACTCTATCTATAGCTTGAAGTATTGTCTTCTCCTCGTTAAAAACCGGAACAATAATTGATAATTTCATTTCAAAAATTCCTTCATAACTTCTCCATCTTTTTTAATAAATAACTTTTGATAATTAAGGCTGGAAATTATTATTCTCGGAAGCAAAATAAAAGCCTCGAAAAAACCTATAAAAAATGCCAAATCAAATCCCAACAATGCTTTAATAAAATGATATGGAAGAAAAACCAGATGGAGAAATTGCAAGGAATAATCTGTTGCATTTTCCCAAACAAAAATAAACTGATTTCTGTAAGCGATTGTTTTTACTTCAAAATCTGAATAAGTACTCTTTATTGATCCCTTTTCGTGTTCATGCATTACAATGCTTTTGGGCTCAAAAGTTATTTTGTATCCCGATTTCAACGCTCGATATGACAAGTCTATGTCTTCCCAATAAAAAGGACTGTAAAGCTCGTTAAATCCTTCTAATTTTTCCCAGATGTTTTTCCTAAACGCTCCGCTTCCGCCGTTGACCCAAAAAGTGCTCGTTTTATCAACTTCTCCGCGCGAATGTACAAATAATCCTTTTTCCCATTTGCCTAATCCTCTGCCCCTAAGAATAATTTTATTGCCTTCAATGCTTTTATCCATACAGCCAACTGCAAAAATTTTTTCATCCTTAAAATGTTTCAAAAGAGGCTCTAAAAAATCTTTCTCCGGAGTAACATCCGTATTTAAGAGGATCACAACTTTTTCCTTTGCGCGTCCTACGCCTTTATTTACAGTTTTAGCAAACCCTAAATTTTTCTCATTTTTTAAAACCCTTATTCTATCTCTCCAACCCGGCAACTTGCTGACGATAAGTTTATCTATTATCTTAATGGAATTATCGGTTGAATGATCATCAACTATAATAATTTCTGGTTCCCCGCTCCCGTAAGTCTTCAATGCTTCAATAACTTTAGGCAAATTTTTCCTTAATAAATCTTTCCCATTGTAATTAGGAATAACTATGCTTAAATTCATATTGCTTTAAAATAAAGTATTATAAAATTCTACACTGTGTTCTCCCGACGGCACAACGGCTCCTCTGAAATTATAATCCACTATATATAACTTTGCTGATTTACCATCTATGGACACCCTCCATGTTGGATAAAATGTGTCAGTTAAAATAAGAAATCCCGTACCTTCGTTTATCGTATCAATAATTATTTTATTTGCAGAATATCGAGTTATATTCGTCGATCCGACCGACCAGCTTGCGGCTAATTCTTCGTTTTGATTTTCCACAATTCCTGTCTGAACTAAATCAATCGAAGAATCAAAAAGAATTTTCATAGCATCTTCTTTATTCTTAACTGTTTTTACCATCTTTACGAAAAATGTTCTAGGCATGACATTCTTGTTCTCATAAATCAGCGTCTGCCCCTCTTGAAACACTTTAGTGAGCTTTGGAGAATTAAGTGCAGAAAGACTTAAGACATATTTAACTCCCAACAAGTCCATTATTCTTGAGTCATAGTTATGAGGGGTGATAATTCTATTGAACCCAAATGGTGGCTCAATGTCTGGTCTATTACGTTCCATTGCTATAATTAATTCTCCATAGCGCTGAAGATAAAGAGGATCATATCCATCAACGCTCTGAATCAAATAGATACTGGAGAAATTAGGCGGAAGTATTTTCGGATCTGTAGCTGCAATTCTAAACTGCCCTTTTTGCTTCTGTAAAAATGAGATAGATTGAGTAATGGAAAAAAGATAATTATTATTAGTAAACGGTGTAAATTTCCAACCAAAACGTAATAAATCAAACGCGGTAACTATTAATATAGCCAGACACGTTATCGTGATAAACTTTTTATTTTGAAAAATTGTTAGGACAATAAATAAAATTAAAGAAAATGTAAAAAGAAGAGTGGGGAATATTAAATTGCTTTTTATAACCGCTAGGTGCTCTTTAGGAATAAAGATCCAAAGACTTACCAAAATAACTAGAAGGAAACTCAAAGGGTAAATTATTGTCTTTTTATTTTTTGTTTTTAGCAGATAGTCAAATCCCAAAGCGGATAAAACAGCCAAAGCAAAATCTATTATGAATATTAAACGCGTCGGTTGCGCAGTACTAAGAAAGGGAATTTTAAGAAGATATGGAATTTTTGCAAAAAAGGTGGGGAAAGCAAAAATTATACCCATGAAAAAGATTGTTCCAAAAAACAGAGTTTTCTTATCTCTCCTGAAAAACATGGCAAATAATGCCAAAATAAAAGGAATTATTCCGATATAGCCAACAAGCTCTCCATAATTCCATACTCCCCAATAATTAAGTGTCGTAGGATTACCAAAGAAATCGGGAACGACAAATTGAGTAAGATGCTGCCAGGGAATAAACCAGCCGGAATTGTTAAGATTTACTACATCTATATTTCGAGCTGATAAAGAAATAAATTGAAAAGTTGGAATCCACTGAACAGAAGCAAGAATTATGAATAATGAATTAAGAATTATGAATAAAAATAGTGTCTTTTTCTGTGCTTTGCATTGAACCCATCGAGCTAAAAAATAAACCCACGAAAGAATAAAAAGGTAGAAAAATATTTGGAGATGGCCTGCAAAAAATGAAGACGTTAAAGAGAATAAATAAATAATAATCCATGCAACAAGCTTTTTATTTCTTATACTTAATACTTGATACTTGATACTTGATACAAGTTTATCAATTGAAAGAAGAATTAACGGTAACCATAATCCAACATGAGTTATCGTTCCCCATTCTAACCAGGATATGAAAAAACCCGAGAAAGCAAACGCAAATGCTCCCAATAAACTCGCCCATTTATTAAGTTTAAAATTGTTAAGATATAGAAATAAAAATAGCCCACTTAATAATGGTCCCAGAAAGATTACCAAACTCCATCCAACATCAAATGGCATTAAAAAAAATAAAATATTAAGCGGATAAAGAGAGGCTGACTGAAAATTAGCCAAAAGCGGAGTTCCTGAAAAATTATATGGATTCCATAACGGTAATTCGAAATTTTTTTCCGCTGAGATTGCTAATTTCCGCCAAGGATATTGCTGTCTAACAGGATCTGTTATTAAAAAATTTTTGAACGGAATACCATTTGGATAATCTTTTGCATATAAATCTCTAAACGGATAGTAAAGCCCAACAATTGTATCTGCCGGAATTGGAAACAATCCCTTAATAAAAAATTGCCAAAAAAACACAAAAGCCAGTAAAATTATAGATAAATACGGCAATATTCTTTTCATTTAGTTAATAACGTTTTTAGGCTGCTGCAGAACTTATCTAAACTAAATACATCCGATCTTTTTATTGATTCCAAAGACATTCTCCTTAGTAAATCTTCATTCCCAATTAATCCATTAGTTTTTACTATAAAATCTTCCATGCCGTTGCACAGATATCCACTCTTATTATCTTCAACTATTTCTTTTTGTCCTCCTGCATTGAATACCACCGGCACACAACCCGACCCCATTGCTTCAACCGTGGAAATCCCAAAATGCTCTGCTCTTTCGGGATATTTTTGCAGATTTTCACCGTATCCGGTCGCATGCCAATAAATTCTTGCCTTTGAATAATTTTCCCAAAGAGTTTTGTTCGAAGGATTATCTAGAATTTTAATCAGATATCCTTTGGACATTTCCTTAAGTTTATTAAGAGCTGTTCTATCTTCACCCTTAACTCCTATCACAATCACAAACTCCCAATTTTTCAAACCTCCATCTATCAATTTTTTAAAAGCCTTAATCATAATATCTTGTTTTTTATAATTTACTCCGCTCTCATTCACAGAAAGTCTACCGACATGTAGGATAATATTTTCTTTTTTGATTTTTTTATCCCTATTGAGAACAACGGGTGGATAAATAACTTTACTATTGACATGTAGTTTTTTGTCTATAAGATCCTTTGTGAAATAAGAATTGCAGAATATGTCTTTAACAAAAATTAATTTAAATTTAGTTCTCAATGAATTGCCATCAACCCACTCTATTGGGAACTGAAAATGGACGTATAATTTTGTTCGAACAAGCGGAATACTTCCATCGCTTAAATAGATTATCGCATCAAACTTCCCAGATTCAATAAAACGAGTTGTCGAAGAGACATTCTTATCAAATATGTTCCTATAAAGTTCAACGGAAGATAAATTTATTCCTAGTTTTTTGACGGCCGTTTGCTTTATTTCGGTTTCTTTATCCTTATCCCAAAAAATAAATACTTTATGTTCCTTAGCCAAACATGATGCCGCTGATAGCATATATTTTTCTCCTCCACTCAAGGTATCCAGATACGGATCGTAGATCCCAATCCTCATGCCTCTTCGCTCCTTTTTATTTTAAACATATACTGTAAATAATAATTTCCGCTTCGGAGGCATGACCCCTCGAAGTCCCGCTGATCGGGACGAAGTGGGGTCATCATTCAATTCTATCAACTTTTACTGCTCTTGCAAAGCTCACAGAGCTATGATAATCTAAGAGTTATGGATTCATTTCCTTTTATCTCGCCTCTTTTGCAGCTTACTTTGCTGGCTTGGTCAGTTGCCTGGAAAGGCCTTGCCCTGTGGAATGCATCAAAAAATAGTCAAAAGAATTGGTTTATTGTAATACTAGTTGTAAATACCGTTGGAATTCTGGAAATTGCTTATCTCTTCCGCTTCGCTAAAAAGAGGATGGTTTTGAACGATTTGCGGTTCTGGAAGTCAAAGTCATAATCTCAATATTTTATTTCTTTTCCTGTTGCATTTCCCATAATCTGGCATAAGTAACGAAAATGCTAAAAGATTGATACATGCTCTCTATTAGTCCTACTGCTCCAGCTTTCCATCCTCCCTGCCTTATGTATGAATCAAAGAAAGCAGTTAGCATGACGCGGGGAAACCTCCACCAGGTTATTTTAGGATGTCCAGACTTATAGCGTAGTTCAGCTTCGACTTTTGACCATTCCATTGTCTTTTCTACCATTGATTTTAAATCGCGATGAGTGTAGTGAAGAAGATATCCCTCAAGCATTCCAATATTGCCTCTAATCCGCGGGCCTTCATGTAATTTGCCATGCCATCCATCCAACTTATCCTTTTTAAACAATCTTTCTTTATGCTCGATGTATGGCCATTCATGATTGCCAAAATAAAAATTCTTTCTCTGAATTTTATAGGCGGAAACATTATTATCTTCAGCGCTTGCTATTTGACTCTTGATGCACAATGCCAGCTTCTTAGTTACTCTTTCATCTACGTCTACGTATAAGATCCATTCGCCGGTTGCTTTTCTCATGCCCATATTTCTCATATCTGAGAAATCATCTGAAGAATACTCATAAGCCTTGGCTCCCATTTTCTCTGCGATTTCTCCGGTTCTATCCTCGGATTTATTATCAATAACTATAATCTCATCGCAAAAAGATAATGAATCCAGGCAATCTGCAATCAAATTTTCTGCGTTTTTCGCAATTACAACTCCCGAAATTTTAATCATAAATTATAGCTCCCCTTTCCAAATTTGCCCAGATAAAAATCCTTTATTCCTTGCTTCTGCCATTGCCTTCCCTTCAAAAGTAAAGATAGACTTTCTCTAAAAAGCGCCAATCGGGAACGAGCCGGAGCATACCTAAATCCAAACAACAAGCGGTTTCTGGTTATGTAATAATCTTGGAGAACAGAGCCTGATCCTCCCGCTGACTCGGCATTTTTGTGCCAGATTATAGATTTTGGTACATAATAAATCCTAAAGCCTTTCTTTTTTGCCTTCACAGTGAAGTCGGCATCCTCGTAATATAGAAAATATTTATCATCAAAACTGCCAATCTTTTCAAAGACTTCTTTTTTTATTAGCATACAACAGCCTGTCGCAAATTCTGTTTCTTCAACTTTGTCAAATTGTCCCTTATCTAATTCATCTACGCCCCGATTGTGCCCGATAACGTTGTTCCAGTCCATTTTTCCTCCGGCATACCACAATACTTTCCCCTTTTCCTTTTCTGAATATCTATCCTTATGATATTCAAATCCCGGCGCAAAATAAATCTTGGGAACCACAATTCCCACATTTTTATTTTCCCCCATTACCCTAAGCAGTTCCACGAGGAAATTATTATCTACATAAGTATCATTGTTTAGAATCAATATGTAATCTGCGCCACATTCTAAAGCATATTTAATTCCGATATTATGACCGCCGGAAAAACCAAGATTTTGTTTATTTTTAATTACTTTAAGCTTAATTTCCCCAAATGATCCGTTTTGCATATTAAGTTTTTCCGAAGAATTATTATCTATTACAAGAATTGTCAGTTTAAAATCCGAGGTATTTATTTTTCTTAAAGATTCCAGGCAATCCAAAGTATTATTGCTTCCATTGAAATTTAATATTGAAACGAAGACACTTCTCATAAAATTATATTTAGGAGATTTTATTAAATAATTTATGGATCACTTTCTTTAAAGGATTCTTAATCTCATCAATTTTTTCTTTTGTAAACCAAAACGATAATTCTTTTTTTGATTTTTTAAATTCATTTTTAATGAATTCTCGCGTTTGCCTTTCATCCAAATCTTTAAATTTATTAATCTCCCAGATTTTCGCAAATACTAGAAAATGATAAAAGGCCATTAACATTGACAACATTAATCCATGAAACCCGTCTTTGTATCCTTTTCTGGAAAAAAATCTGCTTAAAAATTCTTTCAAAGGAAAACGGATCGCATCTGCATAAGAAAAAACATATCCGCTATCAAGTCTGTTTTTAGCTTCGCTGGGAACATAAATATTAATTGCTTTTTGTAGAAATTGGGTCAGGGTATTGTAATTATGATGAACAACCTCATTTTTGAGATATTTTGTTTCTCCATTCAAAGATAAAGGTTCATGCACATGGGCTTTTGTAAATTTCCCTTTTCCTTTTTTAAAAAGCCGCAGCTGAAAATCAGGATACCAACCCGAATGCGCAATCCATTTTCCGAAAATTATATTTTTTCGAGACAGATAATAACCATTTACGGAATTTTTAAATTCTTTTTTCATTTCTTTTTTAATTTCTTCCGCAAGTTTGGGACTAACCTCCTCATCCGCATCGATACTCAAAATCCAATTGCCCGTTGCTTTATCAAAACCAAAATTTTTCTGGATATCAATTTTTGAGGGGTCATTTTTTTGACTATATATTTTGTCTGTAAATTTCTTGGCAATCTCTACTGTTTTGTCCGTGGAGTTATTATCTACAATTACTATTTCATCCGCGAAAGCCAGGGACAGCAGGCATCTCTCAATATTTTTTTCTTCATTGTAAACCGAAACTACAGCTGAAATTTTATTCATTTTAATTCTTGATATTCTCCTTAATTAGCTTCAAATCATCCATAAATTGCTTTCTGGCAAAAAGTAATATCGTAAAAAAGTATATCACAGCGCCTAGCAAAATCATAAGAATCAGTGAAATAATGTCCTTAATGAAAATTGGACTTAGGAAATAAATTGCCAAACCCATAATAACCGAGCCTAAAAAAGGAAAAAATATTGTTTTCGCTAAATCAAATTCAATGTATTTCTTTACCAAATAAACAACGGCAATAACTGAACAGGAAATTACCGCGGAGGCAATTGCCACACCGTTAAAACCTAAAATAAAAATCGCAAGTGGTGTAATAACCCAAGTTGCTATCGTCCAAAAAATCATTAAATATAGCGTTGTTTTTATTTTTCCTATCGCATTTAAAGCATTGGTTAAGGGAGTTGAAATTGAAGACAAAGCCGCATTTATTGAGAAAAAAGCTAGGGATAAAAGTGCAGGTTCCCATTTGATATATTTTGGAATCAAATTAATAAAATACGGAGAAAGCATAACCAAGCCTACGATCGAAGGAAATATCAAAAAACACGCCGCGTAGATCGATTTTTCTATGGCTTTTTTCAGGATGTCCTTATTCTCCTGAAGCCTGGAAAAAGAAGGAAAAGTAATTCTGATAACATTGTCCATAATCAATCTCAATGGGGTAAATGCCCATTTTTGCGCGAACCCGATGTATCCTACTTGAGCAATTGGCAAAACTTTTCCCAGATACGCAATAAGCAAATCATCCTTAACCAAAGCTAGGAAGCTATTCAGTTGAAACGGAACACCGAACGATAAAAGTTTAGAAGTGCATTCCCTGTAGAGTCCGAACCCAATTCTCCAAGGACTTATTAAGTAAATAACAATAAGGCCGGAGAGTCCTCTGGCTAATACCGCATAGGTAAAACTGGAAATTCCAAAACCATTAATCGCTAAAACTACCGCCGTAACATTGAAAAATAACGTTTCCACAATTTGAGGTAAAACAAGTTTCTCAAACCTAAGCTCTCTTTCAAGAAGAATGGAGGGAATAGTCTTTAAAGAAGAGAAGAAGAATGAAATTGCCAGGGCTTGAAATAATACCACGCCGTCGCCAGTTAAATTATAAAAAGAGCCAATAGATTTAGCTGACAAAAGGGCAATAACTACAACCGTTATTACCAATATTTGCTGTATGGTAAAAGTCGTCTTTAGATCTTTTTGGGTAATCGCTTCTTTTTTCTGAATAAGTGCCGCAGCTAACCCAATATCCGAAAAGTAAGATAGAAAAGCAATCGCGGCCGAAACAACAAAGAATATTCCAAAAGAAGAAGGTGATAAGAATATGGTGAGCAAAAGATTTCCTGTGAAATTGACAATTTGCAAGAAAAAAGTCCTTGAAGCTAAGGCAAAAATTCCACGGATTGACCTTTTGGTTACTAACGCAATGTCAATTTCTTCCATAATTAAAATTAAGATCTGACCAAAGAAAAAAACTTTCTCTAATTGCCCTTATAATTACTCTCAAATTCCCTCCGCTTTGATCGCCATAAATTCTTGGATAATGAGTTACTCTCACCTGTTCTATCTTAAGATTTGCCTTTTTCGCGCGGGCCAAAATTTCCGTAGTAATCATCGCCCCTTCGGATCTTAGCGGCAATATCTTTTTGAGTGAATCCTTTTTGAACATCTTGAAGCCGCAATCTATATCCCTGAAGTAAAATCCGAAGAAAATAAAATCCCAAATTTTTAAAAGAATCATCAAAAAATGCCTGAAGGGATGATCCCTCCTTTTTTGTCTATAGCCAATCACCATATCGGCTTTATTTATTTTTTCTATAAATCTTACGACTTCCGAAAAATCAAATTGTCCATCACCATCTGTAAAAACAATTAATTTATATCTTGCATTATTTAAGCCTTCCTTAAGTGCCGCACCATATCCACGGTTAGGCTTATGCGCGATGAGTCTCAGTCCGAGACTTGACTCTAGTAATTTTTTAGCAATTTCTATAGTCTTGTCGGAAGATCCGTCATCAATCATAATTATTTCCCATTTTTCAGCAATTTTTGAAGCAACGGAGATTGCGCTATTTACCACTTTGACTATATTTTTTTCCTCATTCCAAAAAGGAAAAAATATTGATAATTCCGGAACTTTATTCATATCCTTTCTTAAGAAGAATTATACCAAGAACCAAGGCTAATAGCCCGCCCAAAGAGACTACGTTTGAAGCCTTTTCAACATCTGTTTCCTTAATACCAATAATAGGAGGTCCCTTGCGTACCTCGCTTGGGTTCTTTGGTTTTTTAAAGTTAGGAGGAAGATACTCATCTGAAATTTTTGAAACATTCCACTTAAGGGTTATTTCATTTGTATAATTTTCTGCGGTTTTTGAAAGAATAGTTTGCGGAACAAAAAGTTTTAAATCAAAAAATAAGAGAAAAAAGACCAATGCTGTTGCGGTTAAATAAGGTTTAATCTTAATTTGCTTTAATAAATAAATTAAAGACCCTGCGAGTAAAGAAGCAAAGAAAGATATAAGTATTAAAAATCTCCATGGGTATTGGAAAAAAGCCATCGCCGGAATTGCTTCCCAAATAGATTTTGAAACTTCAAGTGTAAGAAAAACTGACAGAAAAAATCCCAAAAAAGAAAGAAAAATAATTTCCCCATTTTTACTTTTTCTTATTTTATTAACACAGAGTGTCAGAACAAACGCTGCTATGGACGCCAAAATGTGAAGTTTGCCTATTTTGAAAGAAAGTCCATCAATGCATCCTGCAACCGAACCTCCAAATCCCCACACACTATTCCAAAGTTGTTCTATGCAAACAAAGTGATCGCGAAAATCGGCTCCTCCTCCAATTTGTGAAAGAACATTGGTATATTTCATTTCAGCAAGTGCCGGAATCCAATAAAATGCAGAAATTGCCAGACTCAAGATAAAGATTAATGATGGATGATTAAAGATAAATGATTTCTTATTCTTAAAAGCAATATAACAATTTAGCAATACAACAATTAACAGAAATGGAGTGATCATCATTGCTGTTAAATTATGCGAAAGAATTAATCCTGCAAATCCTATTGTTCCCAAAAGTATATTTCTCTTATAAAAACCCAGGAATGCCAGGGGAATAAAAGCGTATGCCCAAAATTCTGCAACATCACCTCGAACATAAATATCGACTGCGTGATAAGGAGCATAGAGATAAAATAGTCCTGAGGCTATACCACCAAATTCTCCAAAAAATTCTCTCGCTAAGAAGTACATAAAAATACCGGCCAAAATAATCCCTAGAGCCATCATTATTTTCGCGGCAACAAGAGCATCAAATCCCAAGAACATAAAGGCTGCGCCTACATAGTAAGCCAGAGGAGCATAAAAATTAAAAATCGGATATCCGTATCCGTATCCCAAATCAGGAACAACGCGTACCGGAAAAACGCCATTTTGAAGAACTTTTCCCATCTCAAAAACTCTAGCAATTTGCGTATCATCATGTATTGGAAAAAAACCCGAAACGAAGAAGGGCTTTACCGCCCAGAAAGATAAAATCAAAATTAAAACTAATCCGTAATATTTTTTAAAAAATTGCATATCTATTCCTTCTTATTATCAATAACAAAAGTATAAAAAAACTTAATAAGGAAATTATATCGCTTGCCAATCCTAGCGGAGTTTCTCCAAAATTCGCCTGAACAAGATGTTTACCTGAAGAAATGGAAACATCCATTACTCCCTTTTCATTTGCGTAAGAAATGGGCACATTAATCCCATCAACAGACGCGCTCCATCCGGGAAAATAGATCGTATTCACTCTAATTATGCTTTGCGACAATGCATCAACGGAGAATTTAATTTGTTTTGAATTAGCAGAAATGTTTTTAATGATCCCATTTCCGCTTACTATTTCTACTTTATTCTTCGATCGTTGCAAGGGCATTTTCTTGACCCATAACGGCATTAGTTCATTAGAAGAAGTCGTCGTTGCATCATTAGTTAGGTAATAACTGTCGGGATTATTAATATATTTCTCCGGCTTGGCATAAGGCAGGACAATTAACACGCCAATTATTGCAAGAATAACTGTAGAATGCTTCCCAAGAGTGCTTTTGCACAAAAACCCGGCCGATAAACTTAGCAAAAAACCCAATATGCCAAGCGCTATCCATGGATAATTAATCTCTGACAATAAAGGTGTAAACTTCCACAATAATTCCGAAGGTTTAAAAAGCAAGAAAATATAAAATGCCGTAAATATGGTCAACAACAACGCATTTTTTGCATAATAATCTTTTAAATTTTGCTTGTTATTAATGAAATTTAAACTTAAAAATAAAACTAATATTAACAATATTGCCAGATGCGCTAACCCAAGTTGATAGCTAAATCCGTTAATGCTTGTCGGAATATCATATCCCCATCTTGGAAAGATAAATTGCTCAAGCTTCACGAAATATAAATTTCTATCCGCAATGGGAATTTTTGAAAGCAAAATATTGCTTTTTTCAAGAAGTGCCGGAATCCAGAAAAACGCGGACAAACCAAAACCCAAAAGAATGCTTATAAAAAAATCTTTAACTGCTGTTTTATTTTTTAAAACTGCTTGAATTAACATAAATACAGCATAAAGCGGCAGAAAAAGAACTGTCATTATGTTATGCGTCATGATAAGGAATGCTACGCAAATTCCAATGCCTCCAATTAGTAAAACCGAGGGCTTATTAATTAACTTAATCGCAAGATAAAACATTAAAGGAAATAAAACAAATGAAAGAGACTCTCCTATAGAACCCCTGACATATAAATCAACCATGCGATACGGAAAATAAACATAAAATATCGAAGAAGCAATTCCTGCCCAACTGTTTTTCCATAATGCTCTTGAGGCAAGAAACATAAAGAATGCCGAAAAAACAACGCTTCCCGCGAAAAGTATTTTTATCGTATTCACAAATCCAAAGCCTAGAAGGTTTAAGATAATCCCGAGATAATAAGGAAAGGGGTAAGCAAAATTAAACAAAGGATACCCGTATCCAAAATTTAAATTTCCGCTATATCTTGCCGGGATTTGCAAATCACGAAGGGTGCGGAACATATCACCAAGCCTAACTACCGCCCATTCCCCATCATGCGTCGGGAAAAAACCTGCATGGAAAAACGGCAAAATAACCGGAATGCTTATGCAAAAAGAAAAAAACAATATTGTTAATATTTTCTTCATGTCTTAACGATTTTAAAGGCTACCTTTCCATCTAAATATTCTATAGTTTTTACAACTTTTGCATTATCCGGTATTTCTTTGGGGGCGCCGATAAGAAGAGATTTTTGGAGATTGACATCTTTAGAATAATCAATATTTCTAAATGTATATTTTCCAATAACTCGCTTGAATCTGTCAATTGCTCCATTTTTATTATAGTCCCAATTTTTTTGATACCAGCCAGGATCTATTTTATTATAAAAAAGGTAATAAATATAGGGCTGGTCATATTCATAGGTCATGATAATATTATTAAACTTTCCTTCGTTCTCTTTTGCATAAGCTAGTGCTTCCTTGTATCCATATTGCCAAAAATATCCATATTTAATTGGAGTAGTAACGTAATAACTTTCTAAATAATATTTAATGTTTAATGCTAAGGCAGCAATAATTAGAAAAACAATAATTATCCCAACCGGTTTGTATTTTTTTTGAAATATCATTGATAGAATTAAAATAAATCCAACAGAGGAGAAAATTTGAAATCCGGGAATCATAGCGATGGCCCGGACAGGATGCGGAGTGCCGGTTGCAATTGCCGCAGGAATAGGCGCTAGTAAAAATAAGATAATTAACAACAAAATCCTCCGGTCAATTTTTTTGAGTAAGAATATAATTCCCAATATTACAAACGGAAAATCCCAAAGATAGAGCATTCCCATATTATACGCATGATGTTGCACTCCTCCATCCCCATGTACAAATAGGAAATCAAAATTAAAATGATCAAAATAACCCTTAATTATCGAGGGAATAAAAATAAATCTTCTATTGTTAATGATTTGCCCGATCAAATCATCGCTCTTTTTCGCATTCTCAACATTTATTGCAGATTTCATTTGTAATTCCGGATCTGAAAAAACAGTTACCATTGAAAGTCTTGCACCGGCTCCTGTGGAAGAAAAAAAACTAAAATAAATAGCTGCCGAAAGAATCACAATTATAATCAGCGAAATTACAACTGCGATTTTCTGTTTAATTAATTGTTTATTAAAAAGATTTAATAAGATTAATAGTAAGACTGGATTAATTAGTTTAAAGCTGTGATAGGAATATATACTCAATACAAACGAGAACGCAAAAGGAAGATAAAAATACTTATTCTTCAGGCCTTTGAAAAAAAATAGAAGTGATAAAATTAGAAAAAACATCCCCACATTACCTTCAAATGCAGCGCGGGAAAATTGCAAATGCCACGGTGAAATAGCCATAAAAAAAGCTGATGTAAGAGCAATAAGCTCGCGTTTATTTTTATCCCAATTCAATAAAATTTCTTTAACAAGAAAATAAACCACCACAATCGCCGCAATCCCAATTAACGCTGCCGGAAACCGTACTGCAAATTCGCTTAAACCAAATAAGGCAACCGAAGTAGCAGTTAAGTAAATATATACCGGAGGTTTATAGTCATCAAAAGAACGGAAGGCTATGGGAAGACGGTTTCCGTATTCATCTGCGCCTGTTTTTAAAATCGAATAAGCATTGTACCCTATGCTTGCCTCATCCCAATCGAGACTGGGAGGATTTTCGCCCAATTGATAAAAACGCAGAATTACTCCAATCAGGATTATTGCAGCTAAAACAATATAAGCATTTAATTTCTTATTTAAAAAATTAATCATAAATGATCCTGAAGGCTCTTGTTCCGTCCTCTCTGTTTATGACAGTTTCTTTTTTATTATCTAGCGCCGCATTATCCGGACACGTCCCATTATCTACATAAATAGATTTCCCTTTTGGAAACCTATTGTCCTTGTCTACAGACGGACAGGATTGCGGTACAAAGAAAAATTTACCAAATCCGGCATACTCCCTATCCTTAGGTGAACCTTCTTTTTGATATAGCGCCGGGCCATATTTTGTGTAAAAAAGTATCAGAGGGTAAATTCCCCCCTCGCTTTTCGTAATAATTATGCTGTCATAACCGGCATAATCTTTATAAACGGTTCTGATCACTTCTTTAAAACCGTTATTTCTGTACCAGGTCCTATGTAATTTGGCATGAATAAAATATTGATGCAGAAAATAAGCAAAATTAAATATAAATAATATTGTTAAAATCGATGCCACCACCGGTTTCAATATTCCCCGCCTTGAATTTATGAAATTATATAAACCAAAAGCTGCAATTATTTCTATGGCAGGAAGCATAACTATTGTTCTTTGCAGATTGGGAATATCATCCATGGTTATTGACGTTACTACAGGAGCAATCAGAATCCAGATTATCGGAATTTTATACAGCTTATTTTTATTTATTACCAGAAGAATTGCGCCAATCACAATAAAAGGAAACTCTATCAGATAAACAAGTCCCATTCCCGGAACCCGGTACCAAATTGGCAAACCGCCTTTCATAAATAAAAATTGTCCTGTAAAATAATCAAAATAATTTGAGAGAAAAGAAAATGAATAATTAATAATTTTATTATGGAATAAGCGGGTAGTTGGAATGTTTGTTCTCGCAACTCCATCTTCTTTTATCTGTTCCTCCATTATTAATTTTGTTTCCGGAAAACCGAAAATATTCACCTGGCTGAAACGGCCCGTTCCTCCTTTTATTGCAAAAATTAAAACTAAAGCGAAAATTGATAAGAATAGAAAAGATAAAATAAAGCTATTTTTTAAACGCTTACCAACTTCTCTGCCAAATGAAAATAAATAAATTATTAACGCTAAATAAAGAAGAGGAGCAAAAACCCGCGGAGTATGGTAAAAGAAAAAACTTAAACCCAAAGAAATTGTCCCCAGGAGAACATATTTCAATCTCTCATTTTGCAGACTGTAAATTAATAAAGAAAATCCTAAAATTATAAAAAATAAAGCAACAATAGTTTCCGAACTTGCCCTGGATACGGAGACATGCCAGGGGGAAATAGCAATAAATAAACTGCTTAACAAGCTTAATTTTTTATTTTTGAAAATTGCGTACGTCAATAAATATATCGCAAAAATAGTTATCGAGCCGAATAACGCCCCGGGAAGCCTGGTTGCAAATTCATTTAAGTCAAATAGCTTAATTGGCAGAATAGTTAAATAGTGGTAACCTGAAGGCCTATTATCCCCAAACATATCTATGTAAAGAGGAAATTTGTTGCTATTGTCATCCTTACCGGTTAGCATTAAAGAATAACCGTTATAGCCAAGGGAAGCTTCGTCTTGATGAAATCCAACGGGAAAAGAGCTCAAATTATAAAAACGAAGAAAAGCCGCGAGCATAAAAACAAAAATCAACAAAAGATAAGTAATTAAATTTTTATTTTTAAACATAATTCGCTCTATATATCTTACCAAATCCTCTACCCAAAAATATATTTTCCAATACACTTTCTTCTTACAAAAAGGGCTATTGTTATGAACAAAAACAAAATACTCATGCCATTCGCAATTGATCTAACCTTTGTATTTTCAAAAACAACTTTAACCGCGTGGAATCCGGCGGGAACACGATACGTAATTACCCCGCGGTAATTGGGGTCCTGGAATTCAATATTTGTCTTAACATTGTCTATATAAACGTTCCATCCCGGGAAATAAAAAGTGCGGTCAACCATTCGCAGCGGAGTCGTTGCAGCTACCTGGTAATTTCGAGAAGAATTCCTAAGCGTTTGGTTAACAATCTTTCCCGTGCCCTCAATGATTTCGCCTTGCTTATCTTTATCCGGATAGTCTTCGCTCTTACCGGTCCAGATTGTATTCATTTCTACAGAATGCACATTTTCCTTGGTAATAAAGTATGATTGGATTGGATACATAGTGTAATTTTTCCCATAAATTTGGGGGAATGAAAAGTAAGCAACAACCATAATTACTACAACAAAAATTATTCTCTTTGGGAATCTGTCATATAAAAATGCTGCCACAATAGCCGGTATAAAGATTAAGACAGACAAAAAGCGCCAAGGAAATTGAATGTTGTTTAAGAAAAACAATTTTTGAAAAAATATATCTGCATATTGTGTAGTAAAATAGATCATTAACGCAGCCACTATTAAACAAAATGTAAGAATCTGCATATTCTCTTTGTTCTTTTTGACAATTTTTTTGTATAAAAAATACACAAAACCCAGTATCAAGGTTACTGTTTCTATCAATCCAAACAATATTATGTGTCCCCTTGTGAAGACTTCAGTATTTGTAAAGTAATACCATTTTGTGCTGAAAAAATTCATAAATGTTAAGTAGCTATTTGCCATTTGATGACTATCTTCCAACCCAAAATAAAAGTACTTAATTTCCAAATTCAAAGGTACAGCGTAATAGGAGCAAATTAAAAGACCCAGCAGCATGAAGAAAGTAGACGCAACAAATATCTTAATCCTTGATTTTATTGATAAATTTGAAACGATTAAAAGGTAGATTAAATAGGGAACAAAGAGCGAGGAAAAGACAACAAGCATCATGGGATGAGTTAGGGTAAGCCCCACAATAAACAGGGTAAGCAGGAAAAAAGCATAAAGCTTTTTCTTAACAATCAGCAAATAAAGAACAACTAGTATTAACGGTAAAAATATGCCAGCAAAAACGTCTGGCAATGCACCCCTAGTATAAACATTAAGAATGCGATAAGGAGTAAAGCAAAAAATAAATATCCCGAGAAATGAGGCTAAGGGAGAAAAGTAAAGCCGCAAAAAAAGGTAAAGGAGAATATTGGTAAGAAAAACTTCAGCAAACGTAAGCAAATTAAAAACTAGGACAGGATCATGGATGAAAAGAGTTATCAGTCCTCCCAAATAATTTGTGGTTTGATGGGTAAAACGGCCTACTGGGATTCCATAATTTGCGAAATTATTCATCCAAATTACAGGAAATTCCCCTGCCTTAATAATTTCCGAGAATTGAGCAATAACCGAGATGTGGACAACGGCGTCGAAGGTGGCCGGGCGACCTGGAAACATAAATAATTCCAAAACAAAAAATAATGATATAATTGATATCAAGATGCAGAGCAAAATGTCCAATTTAACTAATTTCATTAAAACAAGTAAATTTATTATAATGTAAGCATGAGCAAAACTCAAAGCATTTTAAGGCTTATTAGAAGCGATCTATCCTTCTTTGCCCTAATTTTAATTACTATCATCAGCTTGTTTACTTTCCTTTCTCCAAAAATATCCAGCCAAGTCTTCCCTTTCAAAAGGCAGGCTATTCTAAACGAGTTTATCAACGCTACCAAGCAGAGAGGATCCATTGATCCGCAAGAATATTGGCAATTCAGAGAATTTTACTCACCCGGATATTTTATCTTTTCAAGGACAGGAATTGAAAAATCTTCAGTTCAGCAGTCAAATGAGAAAATAGGAATAAAATACGACGAAAAACAGCTCAGCTTGACCTTTTTGGTTTTCTCCTCTCCTCTGGCTAATAGTCTGGATATTCTAACAACGGAATCAGATTTAAATAAAATAGTAGATCTCAAACAATTTTCCAAAGAAAATTTTATATTCGCAGATAAAAATAGTTTGATCTATCGGGAAGACTCAAAAACTATAAAAATAATTTTCCTGATGGATAACAGCAAAATGAGAATAGCGAATGGTTATTTTGATTATGGAGAGAAGGATAAGCTTCTGGTGGAAAATAAAAATTGGTTCAATGTTACCGTAATAAAGGAGTATGCAACGGTTTTAAATCTTATTGACTTTATATACCGTGAGATAGGATCCGTCTTCTCCCTTTTTTATTTTCAAAACTTGTGTTAACGGCCATGTTCTTGGGGCTTCGGTCCCAATACAACTGTCGCATGACTGATAAAAGACAAAATAAGTCGGAATTTTTTTACTTTCTTCAGTTACTTTTGCCGGCAGAACGTCTCCTATCGGCCAGTATCCTTCAATTTTAATATTGGGATTATTAACAAGATATATTTCATATGCGTAGGGCATTAACCCAAAAGTGCCCTCTGTGGCAATATATATCTTTCCTTTTTTTGCTTCCCTTTCAAAAAATTCAACCGACTCTTTTATGCCTCCTCCTGCCGGCCAGCTGGCCAGATACTGATTTATGTCGGAGCCGGGAATATTTGCTTTGGTAAAGTCAGTCAGAATCAGATAATCGGTTTTAAAAGCTAAAAAGAAAAACAAGAAACAAAAAATAACAAACAGATAGGTTTTATTAAATCTTAAATAAATATTTTCTAAAGAATATGCAATTAGGGAAAGCAGAGGAAGAATCATGAAGAAAATAAAACGGGGATATAAAGTTCTTCCAAAAAATCCTAAAGCAATAATTGGAAGAATAAACCAAAGAAGAAGTGTAATCTTTTCTCGCGTAAAGGTTTTCGAAAGAAAGAAAGATAAGAAAGCAATACTCAAAAGCGGCCATGTTAAATACCTGCTAATCCAGTCTAGGAATGCCCGCATATTGCCGATGAAAAACTCAAAAGGATGATTCAGCCATTCCTTAAAAGGATATACGAAAATTGCATTTTTTTCATCTATTATATGAAAAAAGGGAGATAACCTTAGAACTGAATAAATACCATAAGTAAGCATAACCGAAATAAGACACAAGCCAACCCATCTCAATAATCTGCTTCTTGCCGTTTTCTTGCTCCAATCGAAAAGCAGCAGAGAAAATGGCAGTAGATAAATACTGAAGAATGCGTTTGTTTTAGTAAGCGCTCCTCCTCCAATCACCATTCCCAAAATAAGGGCAATATCCATTCGAACTTTTCGAACCAAAAGAACAATTAATAATAAAGCCCAAACTGCAAATGTTCCGACAAGACTGTCGTAGAGGGCCATCCTGTCATAAACTAAAGCCATTGGAAAAATTACATATAAAGCGCATGAGATCAATCCGATCTTATTGCTTTTAAAAACTTCTCTCCCCAAAAAATATATTCCTATTAAGGTTAAAAAACCTGCTCCCACAGAAACGATTCTTCCTGCCAATAAAGGATCCGCAATGATACGTAGGGAAACCATCATTAACCAGATAAGCATTGGCTGTTTTCCGTCCGTTAAAGAAATAAAACGCCAGTTGGCATCCTGTTTGGCAATTTGCGCCCAACGGACATAAATTGCCTCATCGGTAAAAATTGGCAAAGATAAAATGCTAAAGAAACGGGAGACAAAATATGTTAATGCTAAGGCTGATAAAATAATAATCTCAAATTTATGTTTTCTGAAGAAATCCATAGGTCTATCTTAACACTTTCTTAAACTTCCAGGCCACAGTAGAAAGCAAGGATAGAACGAAAGAGCCAATTGTCATCCAGAATAATATTGAAGGAACAGGACTATCCCAATTACCTAAATATAAAAATGGCAAATATTGTAAGCTGGCAGCAAAAGAAATGATTACAGTCGGAATAATTACATAATATTTATTTGGAACTATAGCGACAAACGGCAAAACATACAAAAGATACCAAGGCTGAAAAGTTGTTCGTAAAGTTACTACAAACACAGCAGCTAGCATTGACACAATGGATAATAGCATCATTCTCTCCCAATTTATTTCTCTTTTATATTTTTTAAGAAAATATATCACAACAAATACCGGTACCAATAAAAGTGTTGCAAATTTAGTTCCAACTGACAAAATGAACAATATAGTTGAACGAACATATTTATTTATCATTAATAAATATAGTGCCCACATCGCAAAGAATATCATAGTTATATCGTTGTGTGCAGATACTAGACTTTCTATAATAACCAGCGGATTTAGGGCAAAAAAAGCTACTCCAAAAAGTTCGTTTTCGGGTGAAATTTTTTGCAGAATACGGCTTATAAAGTATACTGTTCCCAAAAAGGTTGCTGAAATCATGATTTTGAATAAGAAAAATGTCGGTAGAAAAACTTGCATCCCCAAGAAGGATAAGGGCACGGTTAAACCAAGCCAGGTCGGTCCGTATGGATACAGTCTGTGGGTCCAGTGCATAAATGAAAGCATCGGATCGCCCGGAAAATCTAATGCCTTATAGACAAAGGGATTTTGATTGTAGAATGTCACAATTTTAGCATCAAACATATAGTTAAAAAGGTCGTAAGAAAAAGCGTTGTATGAGAAAGTCAGAATAACCGTTGTCGCGATTATCAAAGACCAAATTGTTTTTCTGGAAATCTCTTTTTTGCGAATATTATTTAGAATTAATAAATAGAAAGTGAAAAGTAAAAGAGTAATGATAATAAATATTAAAGCAGACATTGGACGGTTGAAATAACCGATACTTTTAAAAAATTTCTCTGCTGTCTGCCAGACAGATACTCGAGAAAGCGTTAGTCCCAAATCAATTTGCGTAAAGGAATAAAAAAACAACCCAATAGCACTTAGCAAATACCCTGTGTTAAAAATTTTGACTTTTACATTTTGCATTTTGAATTTCAATCGTATTCCCCCTTCATCGCTTTAACTTTTATTTTTAAAAGATCCATCATTCCTTCGACTGAATCTTTAATCGGACTGACCCTTCTGGTCTCAACATAGAGCCAATTCACCGGCACTTCTTTAATTTTGTAGCCTAATTTTTCCGCGATGAATAACAATTCCACATCGAATCCCGAACTTACAGAGCTTCCCGAGATCTTTTTGAAACCGTTATGTAATTTATCAATGCGTGTAAATAGTTTTCTCGCGGCTTCTTTTTTAAACGCTTTAAATCCGCATTGGGTATCGGAAATTTCCGGCAGGCCGACAATTAGTTTGCGGGCAATAATCGCCGTATGGGAAACAAATTGACGGATAAACGGCGCTCCCTTTCTTACCGTACTCCTGGAACCGATAACTACCTCAAAATCCTGATCAAAATATGGCAAAAGCTTATCCAATTCTTCAATTGGGGTTGCCTGATCCATATCGGAAAAAAGCACATAATCGCCTTGAGACTTAAGCACTCCCGCTGTTACTGCTCCTGCTTTTCCTAAATGAGAATTTTCTATTAGCCTAAAGTTAGGATTTTCTTCAATAAACCGCCTTACGAATTCAATGCTTCCGTCCCCGGATCCGTCATCCACAATGATTACCTCATAGGGAAACTTTTCTTTGCTCAAAAAATGTTCGACCTTATCCAAAACGCCCTTTTGCAGATTGGCCATTTCGTCGTAAGAAGGGATTACTACGGAAAGAAAGACTTTACTCATACCAAAAATTATACTAGAAATCCCCCAAGAGAACAATTAAACTTGTTTCGATATTTGTTTTAAAGTAAAATACGAGTGAGGCTCTGTCGTCTAGCGGCCTAGGACGTTACCTTCTCAAGGTAAATATCAGGGGTTCGAATCCCCTCAGAGCTACAAATTCGCAACCGTGGGCTCCATCGCGGATTCAGTAAGAGCTACCAAAATACCCCCCCCAAACAAGCTAACTTCATTATGAATAAATGTTACGCGTGGAGGACGGCTTGGAGATGTTGAGCAGAAGAACCGGTTGTTTGCCTCAATTTCAAAGGCTTCTTGAAGGCAATGCCGATCACCTCATCCATATGGGACACGAATTTGAAGGTTAAATCTTTCAAAACTTCCTTTGGCAATTCCACCAAATCTTTTTTATTTTCCTTTGGAACAATAATTGTTTTAAGCCCTGCCCTATGAGCGGCAATAACTTTTTCTTTGAGTCCGCCGATCTCCATAACGCGTCCGCGCAAGGTAATCTCTCCGGTCATCCCAACTTTCCTGTTAACGGGGATTCCTGTTAAGGCTGAGACTATGGCTGAAGTTATCGCGATACCGGCCGACGGACCGTCTTTGGGAACTGCGCCCTCGGGAACATGCACGTGCACATCGATTTTTTGGTAGAATTTATCCGATAAACCAAACTGGTTGGCTCGCGCCCTGATATAGGACATTGCCGCCTGACATGATTCTTTCATTACGTCCCCGAGCTGCCCTGTCAGAAGCAATTGACCTTTTCCCGGCATCAATGCAACCTCAATAAACAAAATGTCTCCTCCGGCTTCTGTCCAGGCAAGACCGGTGGACATTCCAATCTCGTCTTTTTTCTCCAAAAATGTGGAGCTGATTTTTATAGGACCTAAATATTTGGTAACGTCTTTTGCGCTGACTTTTAGTTTTTTTACTTTGCCCTCCGCGATTAATTTGGCAGTTTTCCGAAGAATCGCCGCAATTTGACGCTCCAGGCTTCTGACGCCAGCCTCCCGGGTATAGTGCTCAATAATAAAGCGGATCGCATCGTCGGTAATTTCCACATTTTTCAAGGTTAAACCATGGTTTTCAATTTGTTTTTTGAGTAAAAACTCGCGGGCAATCTTAAACTTTTCATCATGCGTATACCCTGCAAAATTTATGATCTCAAGTCTGTCTTTTAAAGCAGGCGGAATTGTATCCAGAATATTGGCAGTTGTCACAAACATCACGTCGGACAAATCAAAAGGAACTTCCAAATAATGATCGGAGAATTGATTGTTCTGTTCCGGATCCAATGCTTCCAAAAGCGCAGATGACGGGTCTCCTCTGAAATCTGCTCCCACCTTGTCAATTTCATCCAGCATAAAAACAGGGTTGCGGGTACTTGCGTCTTTTATTCCCTGAATTATTCGTCCGGGAAGTGCGCCAACATAAGTTCTTCTGTGCCCTCTGATTTCCGCCTCGTCTCTGATTCCTCCAAGAGAAACTCTGACGAATTTCCTACCCAAGGCTCTCGCAATTGACTTTCCAATTGAGGTTTTGCCAACGCCCGGAGGACCGGCAAAACAAAGTATGGGACCTTTCATTTTTCCGGACAATTTATGAACAGCCAAATACTCTACAATTCTTTCTTTGGCTTTTGTTAACCCATAATGGTCTTCATCCAAAATTTTTTCCGCTTTTTTAATATCTACATTATTTTGGCTTTTTACTGACCAGGGGAGCGAAACTAACCATTCTAAATAATTTCTAACGTAGCCGGCTTCCGGATTAAATTGAGCCATTTGAGAAAGCTTTTTGGCTTCTTTTCTGGCTTTTTCTTCAATCTCGGAGGGCATTTTGGCTTTTTTTATTTTGTCAATTATCTCCTGTGTTCCGGTTTCATCTTCGTCTCCGAGTTCTTTTTCTATAGTCTTAAGCCTTTCCCTAAGGATTGTCTCTCTTGCTCCTTTTTCAAATCTTTCCTGCGTTTTGGACGCGATGCGCTTTTCCAACTCCAATACTTTTAATTCTTTTGAGAGAATCTCGGTTATTTTTTCAAGTCTGGTTTTGACATCGGTAATTTCCAAAAGACCTTGGCGCTCGGAAGGCTTGATATCCAGAACCGAGGCAATCAGATCTGCAAATTCATATGGAGAATTGTCAGACATGATATTCATGAAGACCAGAAAGTCAACTGTTTTTCCAAGGTTCATCGCGCGTCTGAATTCGTTCGTCAAATGATTACATAAAGCCTTAACTTGCGGACTATTGTCCACCACATCCGGTATCTCAACCACTTTTGCCATTAGATATGATCTCTCTTCGAAAACTGATTCAATTCTGACCCTGGTGACTCCTCTGACTTGGGCAATTATTTCCCCTTCTGTCCGTGTCATCCTTTCAATACGGGACAATGTCCCAACGCTATACAAATCCGAAGGAGTCGGATCATTTAGCTTGGAATTTTTCTGGAGTACAAAACAAACAATTCTTGCACCAGTGAAGGAAGATTCCAGTGCTGCCAGGCTTTTCGGCCTGCCAAAGGTTAAAACCGAATCTGTGTTGGGAAAGATTACTCCGTCTCGGATTGGAATTAATGGGATTAGTTTTTCCATAATCTAATTAGCAATCTATCATATCATCTGCTAATTGTCAAGAACCTATAAGGGTTTGCGCAAAAGGGATTGACAAACGCTCCCCAAGGACTAATATTATATTATATATCTTAAAATATGAATATACAAACAGTCAGCTTCCAAGGCTTATCTTTTATAAATGTACAAAAGCCAACTGATTTCGAGATAAAATATCTCAAGAACACTTACTACTTTAATCCCCTCAATCTTGATGATTACATGCATAGGACACAGATACCAAAAATAGAGAATCATAAAAAATACGAACTTATTGTTCTTCGCTTTCCGCTTTTTAGCGAAACTGTGCCTGAAAATTCTCACCAATACGGAGTTCATCTTCCTACCCTCAATGTGCCAGGCAAAAAAAAGAGGTTGGTTAGTAGCTATGTAAATTTCTTTGTTTCCAAAGAATACGTCATAGTTCTTCATGCAGGAGAGTTGCCTCAAATCGATCATATATTCAGTCTTTGCCAAAAAACTCTCCATAATCGCACAGAATATATGTCGCAGGGATCCGCATTTCTCGTTTATAAAATTATCGATGCTCTAGTTGACGACTGCTTTCCTACGCTCAATGAACTTACTTCTACAATAGATTTAATAGATAAGGAGTTGGAAGGGAGGCAGTCTCAAAAGACTTTGGAGGAAATTTCAACCACTAGAAGGAATTTGGTGGTTTTCCACACCATGATTAAACCCATCCTTCCCTTGCTTAAGGAGCTTGAAGATGGAAAACATGAAGATTTTAATGGACGATTGCAGCCTTTCTGGGGCAATGTTTTGGACCATATACAAAAGATTTGGGATAGAGTTGAGGATAACAGAGAGCTAATTGAGGGAATTTCCGACAGTAACGAGTCTCTCTTGATGACGCAGACCAATCTAACCATTAGGGTTCTGACAGTTATAACAGTTATCATTTTGCCCTTACAAGTTCTAGGAGGTTTTTACGGAATGAATGTTGAGGGTTTACCTTTTACAAAAGGTCCATGGACCTTTGAAATCCATATCGGGATGATACTTGCAGTTGCTATTCCCTTGATAATTTTCTTTAAAATAAAACGTTGGTTTTAATTTTTCCTATCTCAACACGCGCCCCACAAACCCTTATTCTCTTTTCTCGCCTCTTTTTCCGCCTGAATAAATTCCGTTTGATATTTGTAAATTTTGCCTTTAAACGTATACTCGCGGGCGTAACCCTCACTAAGCATAAGTTCATTAAAATTTAAACTGTCAAGAAAAATATAACGCAGAAGTCTTGCGTATTCATCCCTTTCCTCTTGAGTTGAATCGGACTGCAGGGTAATTGTTTTTCCGGTTAAAATTTCTTTCGCTTTGTTTGATGCTTCTTCTCCAAAGCACTGAATAGGCTTTCGATCGTCCAAAACTTCCGGACTATCAATCCCAATCAGCCTGACTCTCTCTGTTCTACCGCTTAAACTAACCTCAATCGTATCTCCGTCCACAACTTTTAAAACTCCTGCAGTTTCCTTTGCGGAGATTATTTGATTATTTTTTGGTGGGGGCTGAGTAAAAACAAAAACCCCAACCAAAATTACAAAAACCACATGCGGCCAAATCTTCCCGTATTTCATTTGACTTTATTATTATAGAACAAATTTGGGAAATCAAATTTATTTTCTGAATAAGTTTCAATGTTTTAAAAGATCAAAACTTATTCATTCCCGCATTGTTTGTAGTAAGTACTCTTATTTGGTAAAATTGGACTATCTTGCTGGATCGTCTAATGGTAGGACAACGGACTCTGAATCCGTTTATCTTGGTTCGAATCCAGGTCCAGCAGCAAGCGTAGTTTAGGCTACTAAATCAAGCTATCTCTTAAGTACCCTTACTGTTCTTTTTTTTAGCAATAATCTGCTTTATGGTATTTTTAACTTGTCGAATAGCAATCATTCGTTGCTGGAGTATTGATGCTTGAGTAATAGCATCTACGTTAAAGGTTGTTACTTGTTCTCTAACTTTATCAAATTCATCCTGTAATCTAATAAGTTGTCTATTTGCATTTATAATTAGATCTTTATAGGTTTTAGGAAGAGAAAAAACACCTGTCTTAAATTCCTCAATGCGTTCTCTTTCTGCTTCTATTGGCGGTAAATTCCTACGCTGCTCATAAAATTTTTCCAGATTGCCAGCAATAGCCATATTAGCATATTGATCTGATAACCAGTTTCCATAGAATAGGGGATCAACCCCTAAAAGAAATTCCTCATCGGAAAAAACTTTATATGCTTTCAGTTCTTCATAAATTCGAGCGTTTGGTCCATGGCCAATTATGTCGAACCAATCTTCGTCCGTTCTCGCTTTTTCTGCTTCCGTTAAGATAATGGGCGGTAGAATCGCTTCTTCCTTCATTTCAGTAAAAGGTTGTTCTAATTCTTCAAAATTAGTATCTTTATAAAGATCGTCTGAGGTGTTCTGTCCTAAATCATGAATATCATGTAATATTTTGGGTTCCCCTTGCATAAAACGCGCTTGAACTTCCTCTTCTGTGAGTTGCAATATGTTAGGTAAATTTGCAAGAACTTCATCTTTGTGTTCTTCGGCATAGGCATATCCAGCTGCAACATTCTGATTGTTGATAAACCGAAAGTAGGTAACGTTAAAGTCTTGAGCATCCTTTGCAGTCCGATCTATTCCTTCTAATAAAATTGCTCTAAGCATTTCAAACCATTTTGGTAACAGTTTCTCTTTAGATACTGTTCTAGCAGCATTGCCTTTCGGAAGATCGCCAAAAATTTGAGGGAAGTTTTTTACGTAGTGTTCCTTATAATTAAAATCACTTTTTTTGGCTGGTTTTTTTTGCCAACGTTCTACAAACCAGGAAAAAGAATTTTCTCTATTAAATTCATCGCCATAGTAGGGCAAATAATCACTAATAGAGCCGAAGCCATCAAAATATAGTGACAAATTTGAAGCAATACGATCCTGAACTGGTGTTTCGGCCGAGCCTAGCCCTGGAAAACTCCATTTTAAATCAGCTAATTCTTTGAAGAATGCATTAGTCTTTTCCAACGTTAAGTCTCCTTCGGCGCCTTTTTCTACTCTATCTCTAAACTTTTTAAATACTTCTCTCATTCCTTCTTTTTCTTCAGTCACCATTTTATTATGCCTGTCTAAAGAAAAATCTGCTTCCGGATAAATCTTTTTCATTAAGTGGCGTCCAATCCAGCCAAAAAAAGCTCGTGTTTTGGGATCTTTATCCTTATGAACTCTTTCTCTAATTAGTCTGGTTAGTTTTTCGCCAATATATTCGTATGATTGTTCTTTTGGAGGCTTATTAAAATTTATATATCCGGTTTCTTGACCTCCCTCCTCTATTTCTTCTTTTCCAGCAAAAAAATCAAATAAAAGTTGACTGAAAAACTTATCCTTGTTAGTTACTAGTTCAGAAATTGGTGATTGTAGACCAGGGAAAAAGAGTTGATTGCCAAGCGATTCTACAATAAATTGAGGCAGGACTTTTTCCAAAAATCGAACTCCTTCCTGCGCATCGGGGAACGATGACAAAAGCCTATCTCTTCGCATTAATTGCAAATCTGCTTGTATTGTTGGATCTTGTCCATGCGATAATCTCATTTCCGCAGAAGGAGTGGAATAACGACTAAAGAAATTCGATATTGACCCTTCCAGCTCGGACGGATCAACAGGTTTACCAAAAGACCTGGGTTCACCGGGATTATAATGCTCTCTGTCGGGAGTTAACATAAATATTAAATGAGGCAGGCTTTAATTTTATTAAGGACAATATATACTATACTTCTAATATTTGCAACAAGCTACTGAATTGTTTTACAGAGTATAATTAGCCATAAAACAGGTTCTGATGTCATCTAGCATCCGCAGCCAAGAGGCATTTTATGGTCTGATGATCATGGGGTACTGATTACCAAGCCATTTGCTAAATCCCAAATTGTTGAAAAAGCCTACTCTGTCGGTTATTGCTAAGACCTCATAAATCTTATTTTCTTTGGCTAATTTCAAGCATTCCTTGACTAGTTTGCTTCCAATTCCTTGTTCTTGAAAAGACTTTCCTACAACTAACGATCTTATTTCTGCCAGTTTTTGGCTGTAAATCGTCAATCCGCAGCAGGCAACAACTCCTTTTTCCGGATCATCCCAAACAAAAAATGTTTCAATATTTTCTTTGATATCTTTTCTGTCTCTCTGCAGTAGCTGCCCTTCTTTTGCGACTGATTTTATTAGAAGAAAAATAGTCTCTATATCCTTGAGCTGGGCTTTTCTTAAAAAATCAGACATTGTTAGACAAGTTGATTTTATCAAAACTCCTAACTATTAACAATAAAAATGGTACAATGCGCACATGTTGGTTGATAATATTAATTTAATTGTTAAGGCGGGTAACGGTGGGGACGGTGCAGCAACCTTTTTGCGAAGTGAAGGCAAAGCCAAAGGCGGGCCGGACGGGGGCAATGGCGGAAACGGCGGAAACATTTATTTTCAGGGTTCAACCAATATTAATGATTTGCGTGAATTCCGGTATAAGAAAAGAATTGAGGCGCAAAGCGGAACTCCCGGTAAACATAAAAAATTATTTGGGAAAAATGCGGAGCATCTGACTATTTATTTACCCCTAGGAACACGCGTAACTGACACTACCTCTGGTAGCATAGTTGAAATAACCGATACGGTTACGCGCATTCTTGCAGCGCGTGGCGGAAAAGGCGGACGGGGAAATACGGAGTTTAAATCAGCTACAAATCAAGCTCCAAGATACGCCGAAAAAGGAACTTCGGGTAAAGAAAAGAAATTATTTTTAGAACTAAGACTAATTGCGGATGTCGGACTGATCGGACTGCCAAATGCAGGCAAAAGCAGTCTGCTTTCTGTCCTCACCAATGCGACTCCCAAAATCGGCGCTTATCCATTCACCACTCTTGAACCAAATATTGGAATGCTGAATGGGCACGCGATTGCGGATATTCCGGGACTGATTGAAGGCGCATCCAAAGGAAAAGGCTTGGGGGTTGAATTTCTCAAACATATTGAAAAAACCAAAGTTTTGGTTCATTGTATAGACTCTTCCGAAGTAAATCCGGAAAAAGCGTACGAAACCGTGCGCAATGAATTCAAGCAATATAATATTTTACTTTTGGACAAGCCGGAAATCATTTTGCTTACCAAAACCGACCTGGTTGATGAAAAAACCTTTAAAAGGAATATGAAAATTTTGAAGAAAAAAGGTAAAGTTTTAACCGTTTCCATTTACAATCCCGTAAGCCTGAATATTCTAAAACAAGAGCTGGAAAAGATCTATTGACAGGTGAGTGCAATCGTACTACAGTAGAATTGCAGATGACTACAAACGCAGCCCGCCTGAGCTCACTTTGCAGCTTTTCAGTATTATTCATACACGCTTCAAAGAGCGCTGAATCGGCGGGTAAAGGGGGTGAGAGAGATGAACAAAAAGGATTTTATTGGTAAGGTTATTCACTACTACGACAAAATAGGAGTTGCGGTAGTAAAGCTTGAGAAGACCTTAAAAGCGGAGGATAAAGTCAAATTTACAAAAGGTGACAAATCTTTTGAGCAGACTATCGAATCAATGCAACTTGAACATAAACAGGTAACTTCGGGGAAAAAGGGCGAAGAAGTAGCTATTAAGGTAAATGAGGTTGTCAAAAGCGGAACAGCACTCTATAAAGGTTGACTTTTGGAGCCATTTTTGGTATAATACTAATCTAAATCCGGCAGGTTTAATTTAAAGAAATAAATCTGCTTAATTTTGAAAAGTTCTGATTAGATAAGTTAAAGATAATAAGTAATACAATTTTTTGAAATTCGTATCTTTTCCCCTACTCACAGCTTCAATCTTTATTTAGGCAGTTTTATTCCTTTAATATGAATAAACGAAGATTTAATGATCCAGGTCGAAACTTTGGGAGGAGAAATTTTGGAAGAAATTTTAAAAGATTTCCTCAGAAAGTAATGGCTAATTCCGAACTAATTGGCGCAATCCAAGCGACTAAGACTGTGAATGAAATCAAACTTACTCAGCCGGAGATAGATTATGTTCCGGTAAATAAATTCGAGGATCTTAAGCTTTCTCCACAGGTTTTAGAGAATATTAAACTTAAAGGCTACACTGCTCCTACTCCAATTCAGGATCAGGTAATTGCCCCTATTATTGAGGGACGGGACGTGATTGGTATTGCCAATACGGGAACAGGTAAAACTGCTGCTTTTTTAATTCCCCTGGTTGACAAAGTATTCAGAAACAAGCAGGAAAGAGTATTGATTGTTGCCCCGACTCATGAATTGGTTCTGCAAATTCATGATGAGTTGCGCGGTTTTGCCAGAGGTTTAGGAATATATACTGCGCTTTGCATTGGTGGAGCAAATATGAATAAACAGATTTCTCAATTAAGACAAAAACCGCATTTTGTAATCGGTACTCCCGGAAGATTGAAGGATTTGATTGAAACCGGAATTTTACAACTGTCCCAATTTCACAATGTCGTATTGGATGAAGCAGACCGCATGGTTGATATCGGCTTTATTAAAGACATTAAATATTTTATTTCCCTGATGCCGCCAATCCGACAGTCGCTTTTTTTCTCGGCAACCATTTCCGGCAAAGTAAAAGAGATTTTGCAAACTTTTGTTAAAAATCCTATTACTGTTTCTGTGAAAAAACAGGAAACTGCCGAAAATATTGAACAGGAAGTGATTAGAGTTCAACCAGGCGTCAACAAAGTTGATAAACTCCATGATCTCTTGAGACAGCCGGGATTTGGAAAAGTACTTATCTTTGGGAGAACTAAATGGGGCGTGCAAAAATTAACCGATGAATTGATTAGACGCGGATTTAGTGCAGGGGCAATTCATGGAAACAAAAGACAAAATCAACGCCAGAAGATTCTGGATGCATTCAAGAATAACGAAATCCAAGTACTGTTAGCAACCGATGTTGCCTCACGCGGACTGGATATTCCGGATGTCAGTCACGTGATCAATTACGATATGCCTGAATCATACGAAGTTTATATTCACAGAATCGGCCGGACCGGCAGAGTTGACAAAAAAGGCACTGCCCTGACTTTCCTGGAAGGGGTATAATAAATAGGTGGTTTATACAGTCTATATTCTCCGCACATCTTCAAATACTCTTTACACCGGACAGACAAATAATCTGAAAAAGAGATTAAATGAGCATAAAAATAAAACAGGTAGATCATCAAAATACCTGCGGAGCTTTAAATCATTTGAATTGGTTTATCAAGAAACCCAACCTACCCCTTCTAAAGCTTTGAAACGGGAAATTGAAATAAAAAAATTCACCCACGCGCAAAAAGAAGCTTTAATTAACGGTACAAATTAAGATTGCTGTTGAGCTGTTGATTAAATTGTTGATTAAATGTATTTATAAAACCCAGACCAAGCCAGAGTTCTACAGCTGTAGAGATTATTGTCAAAACAATCGCAATAAAACCAATCATTCTTGCTTTATCCGATTCTTGTTTTAAATATCTGATTGCCGGCCAAAGTCCCAAAGGCGGAAGTAAAAGACTAAAAGAATAAACGAATATTTGCCTGGCAATTGTTGTAGATAAAGGTTTATCTTTTAGTTTTTTTCCGCAGTTCGGACAAAAATAATCTGACGTAGCAATATTCTGCTTACAATTCGGACAATTTAATTGCGGCTCCATACATATTCATATTATCATATTATTCGGCAACGACTATTATTAATTTGCTATACTAAGGGAGTGAAATTTTTAAAGAATTATAAATATAAAAACCTCACCCTTGTTGCGATAAGCATACTCCTTGCAATTTTTTTATCAAAATATAAATTCCTTAATGATGGTCTTTTTAATCTTCGTTATATTCCCTTTATTGGCTCTCTTGTTGCCGGAGTATTTTACGTATCGGCGTTCACGGCTGCGCTTGGAATATTGATGCTTTCGGATTTAGCAACAACGTTGCCTCCAATAGAAATAGCTTTATTGGCGGGATTAGGTGGCGCTGTTGGAGATTTTGTTATTTTCCGCTTCTTCAGATGTAATTTAATTGAAGAAATTACGCCAATTTACAATCGTTTTGGAGGCAGACACTTGACACGCTTAATGTATCACAGATATTTCAGATGGAGTCTGCCTATAATTGGCGCGATAATTATCGCTTCTCCTTTTCCGGACGAAATAGGAATAGGTTTATTGGAAGTAAGTAAAATAAAAAGTTATCAGTTTGTCATTTTATCTTTTATTCTTGATACAGCCGGGGTATTCCTGCTTGTTTCCGCGATCTCTTTAATAAAGTAATTTAGATATATACGGGGAAAATATAAAAATCCCAACAATCACAGATCCTATCGCTGCGATCAGAACCATTCCCGCGGCTACATCTTTGGCGATTTTTGCCTCTCTTCTGTGTTCCTGTGTAATAAGATTCACCATTTCCTCCAGCGAAGTATTAATCATTTCGGAACAAATAACGAATAAGATCGTAATTCCCAAAACACCTTTTTCATATGGATTGGTGTGAAAAACTACGCTTAAAACAATTACAATCAAAGCTGCAATAAAATCTATTCTTAAGTTGCGATTATTTTTCAGTGCGTGCCAAACACCTTCAAGCGCATATTTAAAAGAATTTGATAAAGACTTATCGTAATCCATATTTTAATTATAAATCATCCCCAAAAGAAATTGCTTACTGATAAGATATACGGTTAATGTTACCATGATCCCTAAGATACTGCCAATTATTGTTTCTGTTGCAGAATGTTCTTTAGTCTTGACGCGTGCCCAGGCAAGAAGAGGAATAAGGATAAGAAGCAGAAAAAAATATCCTTTATAAATAATTCCTATTAATAGCAGGACAGCTGTGGCTGTTGCAACATGAATGCTTGCTTTGATCCACTTGTTAGCAATTATAAAAGTTACCAGACCAAAAATTACAGCAAAGATAGCCAAAAAAAGAATTTTTGGCCCGCGCAAAACAAGCAGAGATAATAAATAACAAAATATCACGAACGCGGAAAATGAAAAAAGAAGCGGTCTTTGTTCTCTTTTGGAAACATCAAAATTAGAAAAAACTCCAAGCATCACTCCTGCAATCACGAACAAAACAACAGCTAGGATAAAAGCATAAGAAAATATAGACCATTTTAAAACATATTTATAATCCTGGCTAAATCTTGCAACTAGAATAAAAGGTATTGGGAGAAGAGTAAAAACCGGACCCAAAAAAAACGATATCGCTTTAGCAAGCCCCGTCATAAATTATTGAGCTACTTTCTTAATCCTCTGTAAGGTTTTTTCTTTACCTAAAATTTCTAAAGAATCGGGAAGAGGCAGTCCCTTCTCGAAGCCTGTTGCAATCTCGTACAAAACGCTGCCTTTTGCTTTATGCAAGATTAGAGCTTTTTTCATTGCTGAAAGGATTGTCTCGGAATTCCAATTTTTAATTTCGCTAAAATTTTCCGACAGAGCTTTGGCGATATTTTTTTTCTCAAGGGATAATTTCGGTATTCTTGGGATAACCAAATCTTTAAACTCCTTTAAGGTTTTCATTCGCGTCTTAGCCAAATCCAATATTAGATTTAATTTTGTTGAATTGTTTTTTAAAAACTCTAATACATTCTTATCTTTCTCATAAAATTCACAGATTTGAGTTTTGAGTTTTGAGTTTTGAGTTTGTCTAATGTACTCCCCATTCATCCAAGTTAATTTTTGTAAATCAAAAATCGGTGCAACTGTTCCGACATCTTTTAAATCAAATGTTTTTATTATTTCCGTCAGAGAAAATATTTCTTTTCCTTCCGGATGGCTCCATCCCAACAGTGCCATAAAATTTACAATTGCTTCTTTCAAATATCCATCGTTTTTTAAATCTAAAACCGATTGTGCCCCGTGACGTTTTGATAATTTGGTCTTATCCGGTCCCAAAATAACAGGCAGATGAGCAAACACCGGCAGATCCCAGCCAAAAGCTTCATAAAGCAAAATATGTTTCGGAGTCGAAGAAATCCATTCGTCCCCGCGGATTATATGAGAAATTTTCATTAAATAATCATCAACCACGTTTGCCAAATGGTAGGTTGGAAACCCGTCGGATTTAAGAATTACAAAATCCTCTATGACATCTGTTTTAAAAGAAATTTTTTTATTCCCGATTGCGTCTGTCCAAGATATTTCCCGATTAGCCGGCACCTTAAACCTTACCGCTCCTTCGTCTTTATAAGCCAATCCCTTTTTAACAAGATTTCCTACTTGCTCCTTGTAAATACTTTTTCTTTCCGATTGAACATATTCCTCATCCCAGGAAATACCAAGCCAAGTAAGAATTTCGAAAATTGCCTCTTTTGCCCCGAGAACAATTCTGGCCCGATCAGTATCCTCAACACGCACTATAAATTTACCCTTAGTATGCTTGGCGAAAAGATAATTGAAGAGTGCGGTTCTCGTATTCCCAATGTGCGGAATTCCGGTAGGACTGGGCGCAATTCTAACTCTAGTCATAGTTTCGATGTATTGATTGTACTTGAATTTTTCTTTATACTCAAGGTACGTTCAGTTTCATGAACGTACCAAGACATGCCTACTTTAAGCAAAGCAAAAAAGGAAACACAGGAAATTCTCAAATGGGGCGGAATATCTTTGGTTATAATTTTTCTTTTTTTTATGGGGATAAGATTCATATCGTTTTTAAAAGACTCTCTAAGTCCCCCTCCTCCTCCGCAAGCCGCTTTTGGGAAATTGCCGGCAATTCCTTTCCCAAATCAAGTGAAAGAAAATATTTCCTACTCTCTGGATACCTTAACGGGATTTCTTCCGAATTTTTCCGATCGGGCAAAAGTATATAAAATAAACTCCGAACCCCCTACGCTTTTAGGGCTTGATAAAACACGTCAAAAGGTATCTAGCATTGGATTTAAATCAGACGGTGTTCAAATCGCTGAAGATACATACCAATGGGTTGACCAAGGCGCCTCATTGCAAAGAATGATTACCATGAATATTTTTTCATCTGATTTTACTCTTTCGTCTCCATATTTAGTGACCCAATCTCTCCAGACATTCTCAACTCTTGACCAAAAAGATCGCGCAGCCGAGGTAGCCAGGTCTTTTCTATCCTCCATGTCCTTATTTCCGCAAGATGTTGACGAAAGTAAAACAAAAGTCGCTTTATATTCGATTGCAGGGAGCGCCCTTATTCCAACTTCCAAAATTTCCAACACCAAAATAGTAAGGGTCGATTTTTTCCAGAAAAATCTGGACGGCTTGCCAATTTATTACGACAGAGGAATATCCTCAACTATTGATTTCCTGATCGGAAAAGAAAGTAACGAGCTGAAAGTTGTCGACGCGCGCTTTTTCCATAAAAATATTTCCCAAACTAGCTCTACCTATGCCATAAAAGCTGCCAGCCAGGCGTTTTCGGAATTACAAAAAGGCAAAGCCTATATTGCCTACAAACCCGACAACACGGTTGAATTCATTATCAAAAAAGTGTTTCTGGGATATTACATCGGAGAGAATCAGCAAGATTTCCTGATGCCCGTTGTTGTATTTGAAGGAAGTAATAATTTTGTAGCTTACGTTTCTGCGGTCAAGGATGAATGGATAAGTAATTAATGTTTTCTGATATTTCGTATAATAAACGACTTGTATCAAAAAATCTATCCTGACTATCCATCACAACAATAATTAGGGTATGCTCGCCTTCTTTTTTTGAAGTAACCAATACTTGACCCGCTTCAGTCGTATAACCTGTTTTTACTCCATTTACCCCTTGGATTCCCAATAATTTGTTAAGGTTATTTAGTGAATATTTATTTTCTCCGGCAATGTCTTGCATTTCCCAAGTTTTGGTTGCAACTATTTTTGCAAATACTTCATTTTCCAAAGCGATTGACGCTAATCTGGCCAAATCTAAAGGAGTGGTGTAATCACGGCTATCTTCCAGCCCGATTGAATCTGCGAAATTGGTATTGGTCAGGCGTAATAATTTAGCTTTTTCATCCATTTTTTTGATGAATGCCTTTTCTCCGCCGGGATAATTCTGGGCCAAAGCTAAGGCCGCATCATTGCCTGACGGAAGAAGCATGGCATACAAAATATCCCTGAAGAACAATTGCTCACCAATTTGGAATCCGACATTAACCCCCTCAACCCGTTCTGTTCTGACCGTTAAGACATCGTTCATTTTGTAGTAATCTAACGAAACCAATGCTGTCATAATTTTCGTGGTTGATGCCATAGAAAATAATAGATTTGGATTTTTTGAAAAAAGCACGGCTTTCGAATCTTTGTCCATTATTACAACTGCCTTGGCCGTGATGTCGGGATTTATCGGAGATTTAAAAGTCGGATATTGTTGATTTGCAATTTGGAAGGGAAATTCTTTGATCTTTTTTTCAAAAATGTAATACCTTAGAATCACATCCAAAAAAGCACCTGCTACCAAGATTAAAAGACACAACAATATAGACGTGTATAGAATGTGCTTTCTTTTATTTTTGAAGAAATTAATGGGAAAACCTTTCATCTACGCGCTCCATGTCTCGGGGAAAAAGACTCGCTTCTCTAATATTTTTTAAATTAAGAAGTTTCATTGTAGTCCTTTCTAATCCAAAAGAAAAGCCTCCTTCCAGAGGCATACCATATTTAAAAGCTTGCAGGTACATTTCAAATTTTTTAAGATCCACACCTCTGTCTTTTATTGCCGAGACAAGACGCTGGTAATCGTTAATCCTCTGGCTTCCGCTCATTATTTCAGCACCCCTAAATAATAGGTCATAACTCAAACTGTATTCGGGATTCTCGGGATCCGGATGCGTATAAAATGGTTTTGATTTGGTCGGAAAATGAGTAATTGCGACAAAATCGCTTTTGTGATTTTTTAGCGTCCATTTACAAATATCTATTTCATCTTGCGGACTTAGGTCTTTTTCTTTTCGGGCGTCTCTGCCTGTTTCTTTGAAAATTATCTCTTGCGCTTCCCGCAATTTTAATCTTTTAATTTCTCCAAAAGAAATTTTCTCTATACCGAAATCGTTAAACTCTTTGCCGCATTGATCTTGGGCATATTTCAGAGTTTGCGTTCCGACCAACTGCGCATAATCAAGTAGTGTTTGAAAATCAGAAAATCCAAATTCGCAATCCATCTGAACTATTTCGGATAAATGCTTAGTTGTTACAGAAGGCTCTGCGCGATAAGCGTGGGCTATCGTAAAAACTCTTTCAAAAACCGGAACAAGCATCTGCTTGTACAATTGCGGACTTTGAGCAAGATAAGCTTTATGAATATAATAATTGAGATCGAATACATCCGCTCCGCCTTCTGTGGCGCTTGACACAATTGTCGGAACGAAAATTTCCGTACATCCCAAACTTTGGGCGGTTTTCCGAAAACCCTCACTAATTGCTGCCTGCACCTTAAAAATAAATGAGACAGAAGGGTGACGAAGGGTTAGTGTCCGATGATCTAATAGCGTAGGAAGTTCGAGATTCAGATCTTTTCCTCCCATATCAAAGGGTAGTGTTTCCGCTTTGGCCAGAATTTCAATATTTTTGGCTTCAAGCTCGACACTGCCAACAGGAGAATTTTTGTCAATCGCATTTTCAGGTCTTTTTTTAACAATTCCTTCGATCTTGACTACGAATTCCGGCCTAACATCTTTTGTCGCTTCATAGGCGTTTTGTGAAACACTGGCATTCACAACTATCTGAAGCATGCCTGATCTATCCCTCAAACTTAGGAAAATGAGCTTGCCATGATCACGCCTCAGATAAACCCATCCGCAAACAGCAATTACCTCGCCAACATGCTTAACTGCATCTGAAATTACAATTCTATTCGTCATAATTTGGAGTTTTGCTTGTCCGTCAAAGCCTTTGGCGTAGACGGAACATTTTATAGTTAATATTGTATCGTAGTTGCCTTAACTTGACAAGCCGATGAAGCCAATTGCGCTTAATTTGTAATCTAGCTTACAAACTGTCAGATTGCTGTCAGGAACCCGTCAAGCTAAGGCTGTTAAGATAGGATAAAGTAAACATAGTCGCAGGAAGCGATTTTTTATTTTTTATAAATATGAGAGAAAAATTTAATCCGTCACAATTCACTGGTCGCTCTGATTTTCAAGTTGCGCAGGGGCTTTATCCTGATGTATTAAGAGGATGTGGTGTACCAGAAGAAAGCATAAACAGAAACATAACGTCACTCGTGAAAAACATTGAAGCCATTAAAAAAATTGGGGGAGTTAACGATGCAACAAAGACACAGATGGCGAAAGGCAGAGTAGACGTTTTCGTGGGAACAATAAACGCATTAACATCTCCTAAAAAATAAAGTCTACTTAAGTGTTTTTATTTCCTTAATTTTTAGCTGTAATCTTTTCTCCCCATTCCATTCATCCTCATCAATTGTATAAGCAATATCTATTTTGTCGTTGATGTGGATTTTGGAAGATTGACCCATTCCAAATGCAATCCCCTCAAGCCGTCCAAATTTGAAATTTGAAATTTGAAATTTGAAATTTAATTTGAGGTGTTTTCCTTCCGCTCCGACTAATCTTATGTCCTCAACTACGACATTTTTACTTATAAAAGTTGGCTCGGGATTTCCCATGCCGAAGGGGGCAAGCTTTTGCAGCGCTTCGTATAAATTCAAATCAATAAAAGATAACGGTAGTTCACAATCGATTCTCAAACTGCGGGTAAGCAATTCTTTGTTTAACAATGATTCCGCTCTACTCTCCAAAGCCTTCTGCAGCAATGGAAGCTTTGCGGTTTCGACGGTAAATCCGGCTGCCATCGGATGTCCCCCGGCATCAACCAAAAACTCTGAAGCAGTACGGATAAATTGAATCATATCAAACCCCTTAATTGATCTCGCAGAAGCTTTGCTAAACTTTTTCCCTTTAGAAATAACAATTGCCGGACGATAGAATTCCTCAACCAATTTTCCTGCAACCAAACCTATCACACCCTGCTCATAACTTTCATCAACAACAAAGAGTAATTTTTTTTGAGTTTTGCTTGCTCCTCGAAGTCCCGCTGGGCGGGACGAAGTGGAGACTTTTTCTACCGCATGCAATACTGCCTGCAAAGTTACGTCCTGCCTTTCTTTATTGGTACTCCCCAACAATTGCGCTAATTCTTCCGCCCTTTTTGGATTGTTAGTGCAGATTAAACGCAAACTGTCCATCGCGTATTCAAGCCTGCCCATTGCATTAAGCCTTGGGGCAATCATGTGTCCAATTTCATAGACTCCGATTGACTCTTTTGTTAATCCTGCTTCTTTAAATAATTCTAATAATCCAATCCTTTGTGTTTTCCTAAGCTGTTCTAAACCAAATTTTAAAAGAGTTCTACTTGATCCTTTCAAGGGAACCAAATCCGCAACCGTCGCCAACGCCACTAATTCTAAGTGTTCTAAATTTTCCATTTTCCATTTTCCATTTTCCATTCTCAACTCTTGCGCCAGCAAGTACGCAACGCCGGCACCACAAAGCTTAGTAGTGTGAACAATTACTAAGGCATCCGGCAATTTTCTTGACGGGACATGATGGTCGGTAATAATCACATCTATTCCCTGCTCATTGGCAAACTCAACCGCTTTATTCGCAACAATCCCGTTGTCAACTGTAACTATTAATTTAACATTGTCGTATTTGTTTATAATATTAGTAATACCTTTTATCGATAAGCCGTATCCTTCGTCAATTCGATGAGGAATGTACGGAAAAACATTTTCGTAGAGCTTGCCCTGAGGAGCGAGGCGACGAAGGGTTTCCCAAAGAATTGCCGTGCCGCAAATTCCATCAACATCATAATCACCAAAAACTACAATTTGTTCTTTATTTTCTATTGCCAGCTTAATTCTTTCAATAGCTATTTTTAGTTGTTTTTTGTCAATTCCAACACTTTCAATAGTTACATTCTTAAGTTTTGGATTTAAAAATTCTTCTATTTCTTTTTTCGTCTTTATCCCACGATTCTTAAGGAGAATCTTTACAAGATTTGAGATTTGCTTGCCCGCCGAAGCTTCAGCGAAGATGGACGGTTTGAGATTTGAGATTTTATATTTCACTGCTATACTATATCAGGATGATAGAGCATATTCCACAGGAAATTTTAGACATTTATAATCGGGTAAAAAAAGCTAATTTTGAAGTATATTTGGTGGGGGGATGCATCCGCAATCTGTTTTTAAAAAGAGCTATAAAAGACTGGGACATGACCACGAATGCGACTCCGGAACAGGTCCTTAAAATTTTCCCTGAAGCATTTTATGACAATAAATTTGGCACTGTCGGTATTCCCCTTGATACTAAGACAAATAAAGGGATAGTTGTAGAAATTACGACCTTCAGAACGGAAAAGGGTTTTAGCGACAAACGCAGACCCGATAAAGTTGAATGGGGAAAATCCATAGAAGAAGATCTTGCCCGCCGCGATTTCACTATCAATGCAATTGCCTTAAAATTACCCAATGATTTTATTGATCCATATGGAGGGCAGGAAGATCTGAAGAAAAAAGTTGTTAAAGCAGCCGGAAACCCTAAGGAAAGGTTTAAGGAAGATGCACTTAGGCTTTTGCGGGCTGTTCGGATTACTACCGAATTATCTTTTACAATTGAAGAGAGCACTTGGAAAGAAATAATTTCCGACGCTCCACTTATCAAGGAGGTTTCCGGAGAAAGAATTAGAATTGAATTATTAAGAATTTTGGGAAGTGGAAAAGCATATGAAGGAATTCTGCTTTTGAAGGATTCCAAGTTGCTAAATCACATTCTCCCCGAATTAATCGAAGGAATTGGAGTTTCTCAAAAACGACCGGGCCGTCACCACACGGATGACGTCTTCACTCATAATCTTTTATCCTTAAAATTTTGTCCGTCAACAAATCCGATCGTGAGATTTGCAGCACTTTTACACGATGTGGGTAAACCCAAAGCGATGTCAAAAGATGCGGATGATTTAGTAATTTTCCACAATCATGAAGTTGCCGGAGCAAATATTGCTTCCGTAATTTGCGAAAGACTGAAATTCCCCAAAATTGATAAAGAAAGGGTTGTTAATTTAATTAGGTGGCACATGTTTGGCGTTAATGAAAATCAAACCGATGCGGCAATCAGAAGATTTATCAGGAAAATCGGAGTTGAAAACGTTGGCGACATGATGGACATAAGAATTGCCGACAGACTTGGAAGTGGCCGCCCGGCAGACAGCTGGAGACTGAAACTTTTCAAGGAAAAAGTTGAGGAACAATTAAAACCGGCTAAATTTTCTATTAATGATCTTGCAGTTGACGGAAATGACATCATGAAAGAGTTAAGCATTAAACCAGGACCAAAAATCGGAGAGATTTTAAACAAACTTTTCCTAGAGGTTGACGAAAACCTCTCGAAAAACAACAGAAAGTATCTTGTCAAAAGAATTAGAGAACTCTTTTAAATATCCTCTATATCTGACCCTAGTTTATATTTAGACCTTGTGTTTTAATCAGAACTAAATTATACTTGTTTCGTGGACTAGACAACGGGATTAAATGAGAAGATATAAATTTCTGACCAAAGACGACATTTATGATGCATTTAATCGATTGAGGGATACATTTCTTGCGGCAAAAAATGGGGATGATGTTGAAGAAATAATAAAAGGTCTATTGACGCATGACGAAAAACTTAAAATAGGAAGACGCATCTTAATTGCTGAATGCTTAAGAGAAGGAATGGGAATTGACGAAACAGCAAAAACTTTAAAAGTGGGGAAAAATACAATTATGTCTGTTGCAAAAAAACTGGATGAGAATTCTATATTTCTTGATTTGATCTCTAAAAGAAGAAATAAAGTTGAAAGTGAGTATGGTAGGAAAAAATATCGGCTTATTGGCAGTTCAAAGCTTATTTTTAAAAAGAGAAAGTATACCGGTTTTAAAAGAAAAGATGTTGAACGTTAATTTTAATATTGTTTCGTTGACTAGACAACGGAATTATATTTATTAATAGATTTGATTAGGATTACTTGATTAGGCCTTCTTAATCTATTATAATCAACATCTAATCATGAAGAGGTATTTTACTTCCGAGTCCGTAACCGAAGGACACCCCGATAAAATCTGCGACCAAATTGCAGATGCGGTTCTCGATGCGGTTTTGAAAGATGATCCGAATTCCGCTTGCTGTTGTGAGGTATTTACAACCACGGGTCTCGTTATGGTAGGAGGAGAGATTACTACCAAAACTTACGTTGACGTACAATCAATAGTGCGCAACGTTTTGAAAGATATCGGCTACACCAATTCGGATTACGGAATTGATTATAAAAGTTGTGCAGTTGTAAATGTTATTCATGAACAAAGCGGTGATATTGCCCGGGGGGAAAATCCTAAAAAAGCTCTCCACAAAGCCCAGGGCGCAGGCGATCAGGGAATGATGGTAGGCTATGCTTGCCGCGAAACTCCGGAATTAATGCCACTTCCGATTATGCTTGCTCACAAAATGGCTCGGCGTTTGGCGGAAGTGCGAAAAAAGAAAATAATTTCCTATCTTCGTCCTGACGGAAAAACTCAAATTACAGTTGAATATGATGGCGACAAACCGGTCGGCATTGAAACTGTAGTAGTTGCCGCTCAACATGATGATGGAATTCCCTATAAAAAACTCCGCTTGGATATTATTAAACAGGTTATAAAACCCATTTGCGGTAAATTATTAAACAGCAAAGCGAAAATTTATATTAACGAAACCGGTAAATTTGTTACCGGCGGACCGCAAGGAGATACGGGAGTGACCGGACGCAAAATAATTGTAGATACATATGGCGGGATGGCCAGACACGGCGGCGGAGCATTTAGCGGAAAAGTTCCTAATAAGCAGGACAGAAGCGGGGCGTATATGGCACGCTATATTGCCAAGAATGTGGTGGCAGCAGGATTGGCCGATAAATGCGAACTGCAATTAGCTTACGCCATAGGATTTCCACAGCCTGTTTCGGTACATGTAACCACTTTTGACACAGGAAAAATCAATGACGGGCTAATTGAAAAAGCGATACGTAAAGTTTTCGATATGAGTCCTGCAGGAATTATTAAAACCCTTGATTTAAAACGTCCAATCTACCGCCAAACCGCAGCCTATGGACATTTTGGCCGCCCTGAATTTCCTTGGGAAAAAACCGACAAAATTTCCGCCCTTAAAAAATTCCTCAAAACAATAACTTTGTAACGGTACCCTTATCCTTAATGCCGTTCGATGTAAAAAGTTATTATTTAAATTTTTTGAGAGAAATAAACAATAACCAGACGACCTCTGCTTGCCTTAATAGTTCCCATATGCTAAGCTTACAAGCTAATGAAGGAGTTTGACGCACAATCTAATCCTCTTATTAGACGAGCGGTGGCGGAAAAAAGAAATGAACGAACAGATGGCCTCCCTGTATTTAATAAATTTAGTGAAATTACTAAGCAATACGGCAATCCGTTAAGAGTTGAGATTTCAATCGCCGAAACTAAAATAAAAATCAACGTTATAAATGCTGGCGGTATGGGACCGGCGGGAATAGAACCAAGAGGATTTAAAATCCAAATCGAATCGCTTCCTTACTTTTTGATAGTGAATGAAAAGGGAGACGCTCGAATAGAAATTATTGATCATGGTTATCATGTGGGAGGCCCAAGGTTCCCTACGAAGTTGATATTTGATAAGGAAATGTTCGATGGATATATGAACCTAGCAACCATTATTACGAAGCAAAAAGAAAACGAAATAAAAACATCCTAAACAGTTAAATAATTCTTTGCACCCTAATCTTCTATTTGATATCATCAATTATATGAAATTAATGACTTACAATATTTTAAATGGCGGAGAAGATAGAATGGAACTTATTATTAAAATTATTTCCAACGAAAAACTGGATTTTTTAGTTATAAATGAAGCAAATGGATTTAACGAAAATAATAATCAAAGATTAAATAAGCTTGCCGAGCAGATTGAGCTGCCATACTTCGATTTATCTTTATCGGGCGAGTATGACTATCATACGGCTATATTTTCGAGATATCCATTCGCAAGGAAAGAACAACTTAAGCCAATGAGAAATGCAGGAATTATGGTTAACATTAAAACAAAACTTGGCGACTTATCTATTGTAGGGATGCATTTAACTCCATACACAGAAGACTTAAGGCTAAAAGAAATTGAACTAATTCTCAATCAACAAAAGAAATACGAAAATAAAATCTTAATGGGTGACTTAAACTCACTATCTTTTTCCGATAATTATAATCAGAAAGTAATAAAAGGTTTTAATAACTATCAATTAGAAAAATTTACAAAAGATAGCAAATTATGTTTCAATGTAATAGACAAAATCACTTCTCATGGATATTTGGATGCTGCTTATATTTTTAATAAACAAAAGATAAGTACGGTTCCAACAGGAATAAACAAAGACAAAGCTCATTCAGCGAGTATTAGAGTTGATTATATTTTTACGTCCACCTCCTTAAAAGATAAAGTAAAAAGTTATTCTGTTATTAAAACAATCTTAACGGAAAAGGCGTCCGACCATTACCCAGTGATTATTGAAACTAAATAAATATGCTTGATGTTAAGCCTTACAGGGAAAAACCGGAAATGTGCGGGCCCGCATCTTTAAAAATGGTGTTGGGATATTACGGAATTGAAAAAACCGAAGACGAATTGGCGCAATTGACAGAATATGCTCCCACAAAAGGAACAACATCGGATGGCCTAATAAGCGCAGCAATAAAATTGGGGTTAAAAGCCTTTCAAAAAGATTTTTCCGAAATAAAAGATTTGAAAGAATATGTTGTTGATAAAAAAATCCCGATTATTGTTGATTGGTTTTCAATTGATGATGGGCATTTTTCAGTAATAGTAGGTGTGGATGACAAAAATATTTATATGCAGGATCCGGAACAGCTCGAACTTAAAACTTTCGATATTGAATTTTTCAATAGGATTTGGTTCGACTTTAAGGGCGCTTATTTAAAATCAAAAGATGATATAATTATCAGAAGAATGATTGTTATTTCCAAATAGTTATGCTTAAGCAAAAAATACAAGAGGAATTAAAGCAGGCGATGCTTGCGCAAGATGTATTAAAAACTTCTGTTCTTAGGATGGTTAAGTCTGCAATTACTTATTATGAAATTCAGAAAGGCGGAGCCGGTTATGAAGCAACAGATGAAGATGTTTTGTCCGTAATTCAAAAAGAGGCAAAACAAAGACGCGACTCAATTGAAGAATATAAAAAAGCCAACCGCCAAGACTTAGCCGACAAAGAAATTAAAGAACTGGAAATGCTGCAAGCTTATTTACCTCAACAGATGCCCGAGGAACAAATCCGTGAAATCGTTCTAGATACAATCCGCGAGATCAATGCGACCTCGGTCGCAGAAATGGGCAAGGTCATGGGCGCATTAATGCCAAAAGTCAAAGGCAAAGCCGACGGAGGATTAGTCAGCAAAATTGTTAAAGAAAGTCTTAATTCTTAAATCCTAAATCTTAAATCTTCCTCTTCCGTTTATCGCTTATTTCTTGCCATAGAACCAATAACGGGGATGCGGTAAAAATAGAAGAATAAGTTCCGGCTGTAATTCCGATCAGAAGAGCAACGACGAACCAACGAATACTCTCTCCTCCAAATAATAACAATGCGACCAAAACCAGAAGTACAGTTAACGAAGTGTTTAGAGACCTGTCTATTGTCTGAATAATTGAATCGTTAACGGTTTTAGAAAAATCAGATGCTCCCATTTTTTTAAGATTCTCCCGGATTCTATCAAAAACAACAATTGTATCGTGAACTGAAAAACCAATTACTGTTAGAATGGCGGTCACAAAAAGAGAATCTATTTCAACTCCAAAAAAATGTCCTAGAATTGCAAAAACCCCGACTACCACCAGCACATCATGAATTAAGGCAATAATTGCGCAGACCCCAAACCGGAAACTGCTGGCAGGCTTGGGAACCTGTCTGAATGACCAGGTTATATAAAGAATAATCAAAACCGACGCTATTATAATTGCCTTTAAAGCATTAAAGGTTGTTTCTTGCCCTATTACCGGACCTATTGTCTCAAACTCCCGCTCTTTAACGTCTTTAAAATTCTTCGATAGCGTATTTATAAATTTATTATTTTGATTTTGATCTATCGGAGACGTTCTGACGAAAATCAATTTGTTTGATTTCTCAATACTGGCTATTTTTATCTTTTCCGCTTTCAAAGCTTCGTCAACTATTTTAATCTGTTTATCGCCAACCACATCATTAAAAGCTAAGGTCAGCCTAGAGCCACCGGTAAATTCAATGGAAAGATTTAATCCCCACAGGAAAATTGCAATAAGTCCCGTAATGATAACCAATAAAGATAAACCAAAATACCAATTTTTATGTCCGATAATATTCATAATTTCTCCCGTGTCATCCTGAATTTATTTCAGGATCCCGTCTCTTTAGGAACCGGATGCTGAAACGAGTTCAGCATGACATTTAATAATGTTCGCGTTACAACGATTGCCGAAAACATAGAGACCAAAACTCCAATTGCCAGAGTTAGCGCAAATCCTTTGACAGAACCCGTTCCAAATTGATATAGAACGGAGCAAGTTATTAGACTTGAGATATTCGAATCCCGGATTGATGTCCAAGCTCTTGTAAATCCTAATTCCAATGATTCATGCCATGACCGACCACTTCTTCTTTCTTCTTTCATTCTCTCAAAAATCAGAATGTTCGCATCAACCGCCATACCGATTGATAGAATAAATCCCGCTATTCCTGAGAGCGTCAGCGTTATTGCGTACGGAGTAACGCTGCTAATTTTAAGAATCGAAGCAACCAGTAAGGTATAAATTATTAAGGCAACGCTTGCAATAATTCCCAATTTTCCGTACAAAACAGTCATAAAAATAATGATAATCAGTATTCCCAATACTCCTGCAAAAAGACTTTTCAATAAGGATTCTCTGCCTAAAGTTGCTTCCACACCATGCTGCTGTAAATACACAAGAGGCACCGGCAACGCTCCTGCATTAAGCGATTTACTCACCGCATTTGCAGTCTGTGTAGTAAATCCCCCCGTTATTACTGCATCTCCAGTTAGTATTGGCTGATTCACGCGGGGCGCCTCGATGACCTGATTATCCAAGGCAATTGCGACGATTTTACCAACATTTCGACTTGTAATATCTGCAAACTTCTTTGCGCCTTGAGATGTAAATTTTAATTGCACTTCGGGTTTACCACTATTTTGGTCAAATCCAACGCTTGTTTCTTTGAGATCTGCTCCGCTAAGATCTGTTTTACTAGGATATGTTCCTAAGGCTAACACTACGCTAGGCGGATACGCAGATTGGGTTGCAACAAGCAATTGAATGTCCGCCTGCGTTTTAACTGAAACGGATGAGCTGGTTGCTGTTCCCTCCCAGAAAGAAAGTTGTGCGGTTGTACCAATGATGTTTTTTGCCTGATCTATGTTAACACCCGGCAATTCCACAATTACACGATAATCATTTCCGCTAACCGCGGTTTGGACAATGGGTTCTGATACTCCAAAATAGTTTGTTCTTTGCTCTATCACTGTTTTTGCCGACTCTAAAGCTTTACCTCTTTGAGCTTGATCTATGCTTTTCATGTCCGCTTTCAAGGTTAAACTCGTACCTCCCGCAAGGTCCAATCCTTCCTTAAAGGATAAAGATTTTGTGAAAGAAAGAAAACCTTTTGAAGGAAGATTAACAACAATGCCCAAAATTGTTAATAAAATAATAAACCAAAGAAGAAATTGAGGACTCTTTTTCATGCTAGCATACTTTCCTCGTCCCCATAGAGCATGACTCTAGATCCTAAGAGAACGGACAGTATAAATGGGTCTCTTTTTTTCTTTCTGAATGAAAATTCTTCCTCTGTCATCACTGTATAATTAATTTCTCTCCCCAATCTTTTCTCTTCGTCCCTGATCAGAACCGCCAATTCAGGCAGTACAATTGTTCCGACAATGATAAAGTCAACATCTGTCGGTCTTTTTTCCATTCTTCTTGCAAATTTTCCGGAAAACATTGCATATTTTATTTTCCCAATCTTAACGCGGTTTTTTAATATCGCATCCCCTAGGCCTACTATTTTTGCACCCATTCTTAAAAGATCGAAATAAAAAAGATAATTTTTAGATAATGAATAATATACTCTATTGGCGCGAGGTTCTCGGGTGAGAATTCCTTTTTTTTCTAAAAACAAAAGTTCGCGTCTGACTGCGTTAATTTCGTCCCCCGTTCTTCTTACCAGCTCCCTAACATGAAGCATTTCCGTAGGCTCGGCCAACAGGACATTTAATAGTTTTATTCTGGATTGCGAAGTGATTAAATCAGACAACATAAACTCTTGCTCTGATTATATACCCCTTTGTTTTCAAAATGCAAATAAGTATAATGCCTAACGAAGCAATTATTCTAACAAATTGAGCAATTTTAATAGCCTAATTATCATTTTGAAAGCTACGGTAGGTATATGTCGAATTCTTGAAATAATTGCGTAGTGGCATACATCATTTAACAGTCAATATTCCACCTATAGGCAGAATTTCGAACCAAATTGTTCCTCGATCAAATTTTATTGGTAACCCCGTGTTATCAAAAAGCAGGGTTCGGGCTGTCCTACTATCTTTTCTCCAAGTACCGGTAATCTGTTTCCCGTCCATAAAAATATTTGCACGCCCTACTCCTTTTGTTTTGTACAATAAATGCTGATTGTCCTGATACCCATCATTTGCATTAGTCTGAAACATGTATAATACTACTATATTTTTTGCAGTTAGTTGCTGACTATTATTTCGATCGATCTGCGCAACTTCTCTGTTATTCCTTTTATATATATTTGCAATTGGCTCATATATCCAATCTACAGCATAAGCAGGATCCTCTGCCCAAAACTCTAAATGAATTGTCTGCTTTGGAGGCCTCTGGGACACCGGAGCATCTTCTTTGAAACTATAAGGAACAAAACCTTTTGTCCAAGTTATTCCATTCTCATCTTCAGCTGTTAACTTCCTGGAAGTAGCGGCAAATTGCAAAAGTTTTTCTGTTGTTGAATACATTGTATGTTCTGTTGCCGCAGGATGTCCTAATCGATCATAATCTCTCCAAAATGTTGGAAAACCAATAGAAAATTGATTCATGTCGTTGACTCCTGCCCAACCATAATCTTCAATTTGGGACAAGGCGTCTGCTGGACCGTCCTGATTGGCTCCTCCGACATGAGCATACAATGGACTTACCCCATATTCTGAAATAAAATCTAAGAAGTATGTGCGGGCGCTCCTGATTGGTCCGACTTCTTCAGCTGACTGACAATAAAAAATAGACAGGAATCTAGTTATGCCGCCTTCCGCAACCGCTTCATATAGGACATCTGCAGAAGACAAGCCCGATTGAGGACGAGCCTCCGCATGGTTTTCTACCATTATTCCCAGGGGCCTATGCTTTTCCCACCAGTCTTTTTGTTGTTTTGAGTAAAGCGTTCCATTCATTGGGCATGGTTCTGTCCTGGGAAGAGTTTCGTCAAAAGTAAGCTTATCTGATGTCCCAACCGTAGGCAAGGTAGTTTTAACGCTAGATGCTGCATTTACCGAAAAAAATATATACGATGTGCCGGTAGAAATTAAATAGATAATTACAACCAATATAGTACTGAATAATTTATTTTTGCTCATATCTTCTAAGCCCTTGCTTCTTTGAGAGCTTTTTTCTCTTCGTCAGACAGCTCATGTTCCAATGATTTACCCTCTACGACTCTTTTCGCATACCATCTCGTACCTGACCTGGCATACAAACCGGAGATTATGACCCCCGTATCATTTCCATCGACCAGAGACAGGATAAAACTTTGGTCGCCTCCCGTATCTTTAAATGGATTAAAACGGACCAAACCTATCTTTTGAATATGTAAAAAACCGTCTTTTTGTATCTTGTCACAATATAACTTTAAACCATTAATATCTTTTTTGGCAATACGCGTATCTTCCAAAAGGGCCTCCATAATCGATTTGAAATCTTTATCCTTTAACCCCCGTCCCAATTTATTGTAATGAGACAAAGCCTTCCAGAGAAAAATTGAAACGATGAAGAGCCATAAACTAATTATTGAAAATCCTAAGAGGATAAAATTGGACGTCATAGATATTAATTATCTTAGCCTCTTGACAGGCTCGTGTCAATAGTGTAGTCTTTTGCTATTATGAAGCATAAGCACAAAAAGACCCGTAAAGAAAAAATTATTGCAGATTATCGTCATCAGGTTTATATTTTCAAAAATAAGAATACGCCTCCCAATAATTCTCCCCTCGCTATTTCAATTAATGAAAATTCTTATTTCAATACGCACGTCTTAAAAGACGTTTCGAAGACAGGAATATTAACTTGCTCTATCATTGCGGCACAGATTATTCTCTTCTTTCTTCTTAAAAGACACATTCTTTCAATACCAAATTTAAATTATTAGCTAGGAAGGGAGGTGAAAATAAATATGGCATCAATGTACTGCGTAAAATGCAGAGCGAAGAGAGAAGACCCAAGCGCTCAAGCAGTTACAATGAAAAACGGTAAACCGGCAATGAAAGGCAAATGCCCAGTTTGTGGAACAGGAATGTACAGAATTGGAAAAGCCTAAATTTGTTGGGGATACTTTTCTTGATGGATTAGCAATATTCCTTCAAGAACAAAGCAAAAACCCCTCACTGCATGGTGTGGGGTTTTTCTTAGAAGTTAAACTCCCTCATAATGGACAAGTTTGAATACTTTGACAACGGAGATATTCCATTCTTGAGCAATTTCTGCCCGGCCGAATCCTGCTATTTCCCAAAGAGAATTTCCTAGCGGTGCACAATTCCTATCTTCGCAAATGACCAGCAGCTGATTGGCAACCGTCTTCCTCTTCGGATCCACAATCTCATTTTCTATCGTAATTGGATCTCTCTTCCAAACATTAAAGAAATAACGATAAGCATGATCGGAATTTTGCGCGGCAATTAAAGCAAAATTAAAAGGCTTACTATTTGTTTTAGAAACTACAAATTCAGCAATTGATTTTACCTGATCTTTTTGTTTGTTTGGGGCAAATTTAAAAGGCATCCAGTATAAATTATATAAAAATAGAGTCGTGAATAAACCAATCGAGATAATTTTACCGTAGATATGCATTCTTTCGCTTTTATAAAGCTGGTGAAACAAATTTCCAATCAATAAAAAAGGCAATGGAAACATGAATTCAAAATAATAATCATAAATAGGTTTTTTATAGAATCCGAAACTTAATACTCCGATAAAAAGCCATAAGGAAAATAATAATAAAGCAATTTTGTTTTTTATCCTAAGCAGTGCGATTATTGACGCAACCGCTAATATAACTACCCCTAGTTGCCACAACGTAAATATCAATGTCCCATCATGCAGCCGATCTAGCGGAGGATAGTTTGTAAGTAAGCGCGCAAACAATCTAAAAAAAACATCCCCTACAATTTGCATAGGTGATGTACGAACTACCTCTTTAATGTAAAGATCCTGATGAAAAATAAAATTTAATATCGTCTTAGTATTTGGAAACCCATGACGAATCTCAAATGCAAGAAATGGAGAAAAACCAATTAGAAATCCTAATAAAAACTCCGCATAACGCATGGCGCATATCTTTATTCTTTTTTTATTTTCCAATATATAGGTTGAGATTATTATAAAGAGAAAAATCGTAATCCCCAAAAACACCTCTATATAATGCAGTTGCATTGCAATGCCAAAAAGGAGTCCCGTAAAAAATAATATTTTCCATGACTTATCCATAATTGATCTGTATAGAAAAAAGAGTATCAACAACGAGAAAAACGGCATTGGATTTGGATTCCAAGAGGAACGTGAATAGCTAATGACCACTGGAGATACTGCATAAAGTGCTGCTGCAAAAAGCCCGGCTGGTGCCCCAAAAAAATATTTACCGATACGATAAACCAGATATGCCGTTGCTATTCCTAAAAGGGCAATTCCAACAGCCGGACCTACCGGATCTAAATTAAATAACCACAAAAATGGTGCCATAAAATAATAATAGATAGGTCCCGTAAAGAAATCTGCAGCCGAAGCCCTAGGCCCTAAGAGAGTAAAATGTCCTTCCAAAATACCCTTTACAATAAGAACGTCTCTCCCCTCATCTCCAAGAAAAGTCATGTAATCATCAATTTTATAAAGTCTTAAAAACGCAGCAAGAATAAGTATGAAAAAAAATACAACTTTATTATTTGTTAATAATTTCCAAATTCGTAAAAACATATTATTTTGAATTAAGATTGAGGCCTTAGGTCTTCTTTTTCCAAATGATCTTACTATACATTGTAAAATTCCAAATTAAGAGAAAAAATGTTCCAATGAGAAAATAAATTCTGTAATATTTTTCACCATATAATACATCTCCAAGCTGAATTATTCCCGATTGGATAAGGATCACTCCTATATTTGATGTTGTAAAAAAACCTATCATTTTCCTGAAGTAGGAAAAGATGCTGTTTGCCTTTTGGGTTTTAAATGTCCATGCGTTGTTGAAGTTAAAATTTGAAAAGATTGCAAATTGGGCGGCTATCAAATTAGAAACCGCAAGAGGAAGATTGGTATTCCTTACCAACGCCTCGTACAAACCGGCATTTATAACAAATCCCAATCCTCCAACCACTAAAAATTTTCCGAATTTTCCAAAAATCAACTCCTTAATTCTTGAAATAACCACATATTCAACTACATCTAGTATGTACCCTAAGGGGGCAATTTTGGAACTGCCCAAAGTCCTATCGCTAAAATGAAATGGAACTTCTCCAATTTTGAATCCGTCTCTTACGGCTTTATGCAAAAAAGAAATTTGGAATATGTATCCCCTGAAATTAGTAAGCCTAGGTTTCTCCTTAAGAAAAACCTCCTTTTTTAAAGCCCTATATCCGCCTGTCCAATCATGCACGGAAAATTTCGTAAAGACAGTTCTGACAAAAAGATTGGCAGCAATTGAAAATATTTTTCGAATCAGAGGCCAATTCTCAGGAATCGAACCGCCATCACTGTACCGATTTCCTATAACCATATCGTATCCTTGTTCAATTTTTTTAATAAATTCAGGAATTTTGTGTGGATCATGCTGTAAGTCCGCATCTATTTCAAACATTACATCGGCGCCTAATTTTTCAACCGCATACGTCATCCCCCTAATGTAGGCTGCTCCCAATCCATTCCTTATGCCACTTGAGATACCGATATTCGCCCATTTTTTCATCAACTTTTTTACTTCATCCGCGGTCCCATCCGGAGAATTGTCATCAGCCACCAAAATATACATATCGTGATTCTTGAGCTTTGGAAAAACTTCTGTTTCGAGAATCGTAATCAATCGTTCAATATTGCCTTTTTCATTGTAAGTTGCGGGGATGATCACTATTTTCATATGTTTCTAAAATAATCTATGGTTTTTCGTAAGCCTCTCTCTGTTGAGACTTTTGGTTCCCACCCTAAAATTCTTTTTGCTTTGGCGATATCAGGCTTTCTGGATTTTGGATCATCGATAGGCAAATCTTCAAAAACAATTTTTGATTTTGAATTGGTCAGACTCTTAATAAGCTTTGCAATATCTAGAATGCTTCGCTCATCCGGATTACCTAAATTAAAAACTTCTCCCTTGGTATTCGGAGTCAGCATTGCCAGTTTTATTCCGGAAACCATATCATCAACATAGCAAAGACTTCTTGTTTGAGTACCTTTTCCATAAACTGTAATCGGCTTATTTTCTATTGCCTGGTTAATGAAATTAGACACCACCCTTCCATCATCAGCCAGCATTATTGGTCCGTAAGTGTTAAAAATACGAATTATGCGAGCATCCAAACCATATTTCCGTACGTACCCAGATGTAATTGCTTCTCCAAATCTTTTTCCCTCATCATACACAGATCTTATTCCATTTGGATTTACACTACCAAAATAATCTTCCTTTTGAGGAGATATTGCGGGATCTCCGTAAACTTCGGATGAAGAAGCATATAAAAATTTAGCGTTAAATTGACGGGTTAATTCCAAAAGATTATATGTTCCAAGTGAATTTGCAAGTAAAGTTTCTATTGGATGATTTATGTAACTCCTTGCGCTTTTTTGATTTGGGGATGCAGGACTTGCCAAGTGGAAGATATAGTCCAAATTTGAAATTTGAAATTTGAAATTTGAAATTTGGTCGGTAACATCATGCTCTAAAAATGTGAATTCAGGATTTTTTAGAAGATCTTTTAAATTATCTTTAGTACTTGTCAGAAGATTGTCTATTGCGATTACTTTGTAATTCCCGTCTAATAAACTTTTGCATAAATGCGAACCAATAAATCCCGCACCACCTGCTACCAATACTCTTTTTCTTGATTTATCCATAATTTTATATTAAATCTTGTCTTGGAACTAAACGATGGGGTTGGTGCGGGATTTATTTCTACTTCTTCTCCAGCACCAAATCGGCTTTAACCATCATTTCAACCAGTTCTTTGAAGCTTGTTTTCGGTTTCCATCCCAATACTTTTTTGGCTTTGCTCGCATCCCCTATTAAATAGTCAACTTCTGCAGGCCGCATGTGAGACGTTTTATTGGAGACAACATACTTACTCCAATCCGAAATTCCAACTGTTTTAAAAGCCAAATCCAAAAATTCCCTAACGCTGTGATTTTCTCCCATTGCTACTACATAATCATCTGCTTTCTCTTGCTGAAGCATGAGCCACATCGCCTCAACATAATCACCTGCAAATCCCCAATCTCTCTTTGGCTCCAGCGCTCCAAGTTCAAGATGCTCCTGCTTTTTAAGGCTTATTCTCGCAACTGCATGGCTTATCTTTCTGGTCACAAATTCCAAACCCCTGCGGGGAGATTCATGATTAAACATCATACCCGAACAGGCAAAAATACCAAAACTTTCTCGATAATTCATCGTTATGTAATGGCCGTAAACTTTGGCCACACCGTAAGGACTTCTTGGATGGAATCTTGTCGTTTCTTTCTGCGGAGTCTCCGTTACTTTACCAAACATTTCCGAACTGGATGCTTGATAGAATTTTATTTTGGGATTTACAGTTCTGATTGCCTCAAGCAACCTGGTCACTCCCAAAGCGGTAAATTCTCCAGTCAAAACAGGCTGATTCCAAGATGTCTGAACAAAAGATTGAGCTGCTAAATTATAAACTTCGTCAGGTTCAGACTCCAAAAGCGCTGAAGACAACGACCCCTGATCCAACAAGTCTCCTTGTAAAATAGTAATTTTATCCTGGATATGTTCTATTCTCTCATTGTTAACCGTGCTGGATCTTCTTGTTGTTCCAAAAACTTTATATCCTTTTGTAAGCAGAAATTCCGCAAGGTATGATGCGTCTTGTCCCGTAATTCCTGTTATTAAAGCTTTCTTCATAAAAGTACCTATTTAATTTTAAATTATATTTCTCCAATAGTCCAGAGTTTCCTTGAGAGTCGTTTCGATAGGAACTTGAGGTTTCCAGCCTGTAAGGCTAATAAATTTACCAGCATTACATACCAGATCAGGATTATCGCTTGGTCTAAATAAAGTTTCGTCTTTTTCTATCTTTATCTTAGAAGAAGACATGGAAATTAATTTATTCAAAATATCAGATATTTTATAAGAGATACCCGATCCTATATTATAAACTTCTCCATCTTCCCCCTTCTCAACAGCTAAAATGTATGCATTAACCATATCTCTTACGTCCGTAAAATCTCTTTTTGCTTGAAGATTGCCGACTTTCAAAACCGGCCTTCTTATACCTTTCTCTATTTCAGCTATCTGTTTGGCAAACGCGGAAACAACGAAATTCGGAGATTGTCTGGGTCCAATATGATTAAAGGGCCTTACTCTTATTATCTTAAGTTTGTAGGTCAAAAAATAGGTAAGACCTAAAAAATCCTGCGCTATTTTAGACACGCTGTAGGGACTGGTTGGTATCAAAGGCGTTTCTTCGTCAATAGGTAAATTGTTTTTTGCAACCCGTCCGTAGATGTCTGCCGATGAAACAATCAAAATTTTTGTGTTGGATAGATTATGCTTTCTTACTGCCTCCAGTAGATTTACCTGTAGGGAGATATTGTTGGTTATAGCTGTCGTTGGATTTTTAAAACTGTCTGCCGGAGACGTTAGTGCGGCTAAATGGAAAATTATTGACGGAGAAACATCTTGAATAATATCAAGCACGTTTTTTTCTTCAGACAAATCTGCTTTTATTAGGTTTAATTTACCTTCTGCATATTCAACGTTACTTAAACTTTTTCCAAATAGGTAAGTCCCGCTGATGTTATATTTTTTGGTCAAGAGGAGGTGTTGCGCAAGATAACTTCCTGCAAACCCGGTAATTCCTGTTATTAAAACTTTTTTCATGGAAGGATTCATCGACCAACTCCAGTATATATAAATCCCATTTCTCTTAATTTCCGGGGATCATAAATATTTCTTCCATCCAGAAGGACAGGTTTGCTCATATACTTTTTTATTTCCCTTAGATCAAGTTGTCTAAATTCATTCCATTCGGTTATTATAATCAGAATGTCGCAATCTTGGGCAACAGAATAAGAATCAGGTTGAAAATCAACATTTCTTAGAATTCTTTTTGCGTTATTCATCGCAATAGGATCATAAGCTTTTATTTTTGCGCCTTCTCTAAGAAGGCTATTTATGATAAAGATTGAAGGAGCATCTCTCATATCGTCCGTGTCGGGCTTAAAGGATAAGCCAAGTATCCCAATCGTTTTGTCTTTTACCTTCCCGCCCAACATCTTCTTTGCTTTTTCAACTATACCATGCATTGCCTGTTGGTTAATTTCCTCAACAGCTTTAAGAAGGGAAAAATCGTATCCTGATCTTTTTGCAATTGTTATCATGGCTTTTACATCTTTTGGGAAACAGCTTCCTCCATATCCTGCTCCCGCAAGCAAGAATTGACTGCCAACCCGTTTATCAAGCCCCACTGCCTCTAAAACTTTTGATCCATCCGCATCGGTTAGCTCTGACAGATGAGCAATTGCATTCGCAAAAGAAATCTTTGTGGCGAGAAATGAGTTGGCAGCATACTTAATCATTTCCGCAGTTTCGATATTGGTCAATACATAGCTTCCATCGATAGACTTATGAAGTTCAATCAGTAATTTCTCTGCGGGCTTGGAATTGGTACCGATTACAATTCTATCTGGATGAAGCGTATCCGATATGGCTTGTCCTTCTCTTAAGAATTCAGGAATAGATGCGATGTCAAACTTTGCTTTTGCGGGTTTTGCCGCAGCAATTATTTCATTGATTATTTTATTTGTTCCAACCGGTACCGTACTTTTTGTTACGACCACGGTATATCCATCCAGATTCTCTCCGATTTTCTTGGCGACTTCAAAAACAATCGACAAATCAGCTTCGCCTGTCGGTTTTGGAGGGGTACCAACTGTTATAAAAACAGCATCTGAATTTGGAACAGATTCTTTATAATCCAGAGTAAACAATAGTCTTTTTGCTTTAACATTCCTTCTGACAATTTCTTCAAGTCCCGGTTCATAAATGGGTAATATGCCTTTTTTGAGATTTTCAATCTTTTCTTTGGTATGTCCGATAACCCAAACTGTGTTGCCGAGATCTGCAAAAACAGAAGCGGTTACCAAACCTACATACCCATGTCCTACAAAAGTTATTGTCATAACTTAATTTTCAATTTAAAATTTTTAATTTTTAATGAATTTTTAATGTTTTAATTTTAAAATTTAGATTTGATTGAAAATTGCAAATTTAAAATTTCAAATTATCCCTTGTTTTTTTATCTCTCTCAGTCCTTCTTCAAACGTCTTCATTTTTACTCCTAATCTTTGTATTTTATCATTTTTCAGCGCCAGTTGGAAAGACCTGGGCGCTCGATTATTAAAAAACTCAGCTCTTCTAGTTTCAGTGATTTTAGATGAATCCAAACTAAATTCTTTTGCTATCAGAATAGAGGCAGCAAAAGGTGTTAAGCTCTGACTCCCAACGGCATGGAATATGCCCTGTAAATTATCTGCAATCAGAACGTCGATTGCCAAGGCAATATCGTCAATAAATGTCGGAGTAAAAATATGATCCTTAACCGCTACTACAGAAAGTCCTTCTTGTAAACGCTTAAGAATCGCGCGAGTAAAATCTAATTTTTTGAATACTGCCCTATAGGGAGAGGCAATACGGACAATGATCCAGGGAATTTTTGAAGTTTGGACGATTTTTTCTCCCTCATATTTTGTTTTGGCGTACCAGCTGAGCGGATTTGGAGCATCTTCTTCCGAATAAGCTTCTTTTGTTCCATCAAAAACAAAATCCGTAGAAATATAAATTATTTTTTTATTACTCTCCGAACATCCGTCAACTACGTTTTGTGTTCCAAACACATTAATTTTCCAAGCATCTCCTTTTTCTCCTAATGGCTTATCCAATTCGCATCCATCAACATCGGTTTTCGCGGCTAAGTGAAGCATGATTTGAGCATCCGAGTTTTTGATTTTTTGGAGAATTGCATTCCTATCCGTAATGTCCGCTCCCGTACTGAGGCTGAGATTCTCAAACTCATGCTTACCGCTTAAAAGCTCAATTATTCTTGACCCAACAAGCCCATCTAGTCCCGTTCCCAAAATTTTCATAATTTTCCATATTGCTCTTGATAGTATTTTTTGTAATCGCCTGATTTTACATCCTTCCACCATTTTTCATTTTCTTTATACCAAGCAATAGTTTTTTCAAGCCACTCATCAAAATCGTGAAGGGGTTTCCAGCCTAATTCTTTTTCTATTTTTGACCAATTAACCGCATAACGACGGTCATGTCCGAGTCTATCTTTAACATGCTCTACAAAGCTTTCCGGTTTACCCATAATCTTCAGAATTTTTTTAACCACCTCCAGATTAGAGATGTCATCCGTCATTCCGCCTACCAAATATGTCTCCCCAACTTTGCCCTTATTTAAAACTAGATCTATTGCTCTGCAGTGATCAATCACATAGAGCCAATCCCTTACATACAGCCCGTCTCCGTATACCGGAACCTTTTTGTCCTCTAAAATATTTGTTATTGCCAATGGAATAAATTTTTCCGGGAATTGATACGGACCAAAATTGTTTGAGCAATTAGTAATTGTAATTGGAAGACCATAAGTTTCGCTATACGCTTTAACTAAATGATCTGACCCGGCTTTACTTGCCGAATATGGACTATTGGGATTATAATTTGTTCGTTCATTAAATTTACTCTGATCATTAAGTTTAAGGCTTCCATAAACTTCATCTGTAGAAATATGGTGAAAACGCTTCACCTTATGCTTCAAGGCGCTATCCAACAAGACTTGGGTGCCAACAACATTTGTCACAATAAAATCGGATGGCTTCAGGATTGACCTATCGACATGGCTTTCTGCAGCAAAATGCACAACCGTATCTATACCCCTCATTGCCTCGCCTACAATATTTAAATTGCAAATGTTTCCATGAATGAATTTATAGTTGGGATTCTTCTCAACTTCTTTAAGATTTTCCAAATTCCCCGCGTAAGTAAGATTATCCAAATTAACAATTCTATCTTGCGGATAATTCTTCATCCAATAAAGAATAAAATTGGATCCTATAAATCCTGCTCCACCCGTAACTAGAAGTTTCATAATTATAATTTTTTCTCTCTTCTTAAATTATCAAGCATTAATATACCTATCACGCTTGAGGCATGATTAATTTCTCCCGACATAACTTTTTCTACGGCCAGCGCTAAAGGCATTTTAATAACAGATATCTCTTCGTCATCATCAGGTTTATTATCTCCTATTTCCAATCCTTTTGCCAAAAAAAGGTGGACTTTACTCTTAAAAACGCTGCCCGACATTTCAATTCTGGCTATTTCTTCCAACTGTTGAGCCTCTATGCCTGCCTCTTCTTTTAGTTCTCTTTTTGCTGCGGCAATTGTAGTTTCTTTTTTTTCCATATGCCCAGCTACAGCTTCTATAATTGTTTTCTTCAGCATGTATCTATATTCGGAAAGCAAATAAATTTCGTATGAGTCGGTCAGGGGAAAAACTGAAACAATTGGAACTCTTTCCGCCACACGATGCGTCTTTTTCTTTCCAGATTTATTTTCAAAATCTATTTGTTTAACGTCAAAAAGTTTCGCTTTAAGTATGGATTTTTGAGAAATAATTTTCCATTGGCTCATTTTTTTTGGGTGGCCCAATAACTGCTGGATTTAAAAAGACTATCAAAAGTTCCGGCATCGCTCCAATATCCATTTAGCTCTTCCCATCTGAGTTTTTTTTCGTTAATATAGTAATTATTTACCTCTGTAATCTCTAATTCTCCTCTTCCGGCAAAATTCGGATCGCATTTCCTAACGTACTCAAAAACTTTATTATCGTAAATATAGATACCTGTAACGGCATAATCAGATTTAGGCTCTTTTGGTTTTTCCTCAATTTTGATTATATTTTTTGGATTTTTAGGATCAAATAGGGGTACTCCGAAACGCTTTGGGTCCGGAACTTTTTTAAGAAAAACAACTGCTCCATCCTTAAATCTTCTAGCCGCCTGTGAAATATCTGCATCCGTAGTGTTATCTCCCAAAATAACCGTAATCGAATCTCCATCCGCAAAAGCCTCTGCCAGAGAAAGCGCGTCCGCAATTCCGCCATCCGGTTTTTCCTGATAAGCATATTCCAAATGTGTTACCCCTAAATCCTTTCCATTTTTAAGCACTCCCAGAAAATCACCAACATGAGGTCCTGAAGTAACAATTAAGATTTCCGTTATTCCTGCATTCACCAGAGTCTGAATAGGATAGAAAATCATTGGCTTATTATAAACTGGAAGCAGATGCTTATTAGTTACATGGGTTAAGGGATAGAGTCTTGTGCCAAGACCCCCCGCCAAAACAACACCTTTCATAAATTATCTCCTAATAGTTGCCACTTACACTCAAAAGAAAAAATATAATTGTCAAACCAAAGGTACCAATAAGTATATATTCTATCACAATTTTTGTATGTAAATCATGATTTATCAGATGATGCAGAATGCCCCACAATACATAGAAAAAGGTAGTGGCAACAATAACGCCAATTTGAAAACTCCTATCCGAACTGCTGTACGCCAGTAAAAAACTAAGACTAAGTATAGCAATCAGCGACGTGTAGTAGGCGGCATGTTCCGATATCCTTTTTAACATCAAATTATTACCCCCTTACCCCAGATACCAATTAAAACTAATATCAGCAATAGGTATAGTATATGATCAATGTTGTGCCCAACGAAACGCATAACTTTCTTCTTTTCTACAATAATCATATCCAACAAAAGGGCCGCAATAAATACTAGAATAAATATGTAATAAATATTTGAAGATAGAGACGAAATATTGATAAGCGATTGTTTGCTAACCACTTGAACATTCTTAGTAAGGACGTTTGTATTCCCTGCTGCAATATCCTGAACCTTACTCTTGGCAATAGGCATATGCAAGCTACCAAGCTCCTCTACAATCAGGACTGTCTCTTCGCCATTTAATTTTCCCAACTTTACTGCAAATCCAACATCTTCGTAGTTTGCCGAGAGCACATTTGCCCGATGATCCGGACTTGCCATCCATGCTTTCATTACGCTATCTGCAGTCGCAAATCCCCTTGCCAAATTCTCTCCCGCATAAACATAATTGTATCCTGATGATCTAATAAAAACCCATGGGCTTTTGCCGGTCGGAGAATTATGCGCCCAATAACCATAGTCAAGCATATCCTGAGCTTTTTTTGAAGCTGCTTGGGAAAGTTGTTCATTAAAAGCTAATGGATTAACGCCTGCATTTTGTCTTTCTTGATTGGTTAAAAACAAAAGTTGATCCGAGGAGATATCTGCATTTATGCCTAGAACAGCCGGATAACTTACACTTATTCTTTGTATCAGAAAGCTTGCTAAGAAGAGAAAAACTATTGTTAGGAATAAATTTGTATGGTGTAAGACTTTTGCCCGGTGATTATTAGATTCTCTTGGGATGAAAAGATGAAACAGGAAATCTTTCATTTTCTTCATTATATCACTTTTGAAGCTCTGCCAATTATATTATTCAACGTTACCAGAGCTTAAATCCGCCGAAGCGAAATAACAATAACTTTACATGTCTAATGCTGTTTGCTTTTCGCGGAGGAGGAATATATTGGCAAAATTATTTCTCCGGCTTTTTTTCCATTAACCGGAACTTTGAGAACAAAAGACAAAGCATTGGCAATGGCAAGACCAATCCGTAAGCCTGTGAATGATCCCGGCCCGAGGTTAATTTGAATTTCCGATAAATCTTTTGGCGCTAATAAATGTTTTTTTAGAATCTTATCAACCATTGGCAGGATAATTTGTGTCTTATTGAAAATAACCTTTTTGGTTTGAATGTCTTTCCGGCCATCAATAATCAAACCTACTGTAATTTCTTGACTATCTGCAGTATCTAGTACCAAAATAATTTTTAATTTTTCATTTTTCATTTTTAATTTATCTTTACCGCTCCTTCTCTGATAACCTTCCAGGGCGTAACCGTACAATCAATTATAGTTGAAACATTTTTTTCCAAACTTATTTCTTCATTTAAAACATAATCCGCTTGTTTTATAAGTTTTGGATTTAGATCTTCAAATCTAAACGGTGTTTTCTCGCCTGCAAAATTTGCAGATGGCGCAACAACTGGTACGCCCACTCCGCTAATTAATTTTAACAAATTTTTACTATCGGGAAATCTAACGCCAAGAGTATTTGTTCCGCCTCTTACCAAATTTGGCACCTTATCAATTTTGCTTTGCAGAATAATTGTAAGCTTTCCCGGCCAATAGCGTTTAATCAGCTTATTCTTAATTTCTTGAGAAATTGGTAATAAATAATCTTGAGCCATCTCAATCGAATTAACCAATATTAACATTGGTTTATTTTCAGGTCTTTTGCGGATTTTAAATAATCTTTCTACTGCTTTTTTATCATCTACTCTGCAGCCAATGCCGATAGCCGTATCTGTTGGAAAAATAACTATTCCGCCCTGCCTTAAAACTTCAATTGCTTTTTTAACCTTATCCATATTGTAATTATATCAATTAGAAGGTTCCAAGAGGTTTTATCCGTCACCAATCAGGTGCTGGATTTACTTAATTTTCTCTCTTTCACAAATTTATTAAGTGAGGATTTATCGATAAGGTAACGTCCGCCAAACTGTATTGCTTTAATTTTTTTCTCCGAGATATATTTGTAAACTGTTAGTGCGCTTAATTTTAAAAATACTGAAACTTCTTTAACATTGAAAAAATTTGTCTGGATATTGTAATTCATCTTGTGAGGCAGTGGACAATATATACCACACAAGTAAGGCAATTGTCAAACGATGCTTATTGATTTGAAGATCCAAACATAATTTTTCTTATGTTGTCTTTTTCATATGAAAATTTTATGTCTATTCTTTTTTGAGGCAAGTATTTTTTTAATTTTTCCGCCCACTCAATTACCACAATATTATTTTTATTATTTACAATTTCTTCAATCCCTAAACCCTCAAGATCCCTCTCGCTCTCCACCCTATACAAATCTATATGATAAAAGTCATTTATCATTAATCCTTTATCCTTAATCCTTAATTTATAGCTTCTGACTATTATGAATGTAGGGGAAATAATTCTGTTCTTAATTCCAAGGCCAGCCGCTAACCCCTGAACAAAAGTTGTTTTGCCGCTTCCCAACTCCCCATAGAGAGTAATCACATTTGAGGTCTCTCCTTGCGGACTTGCAAGGAGAGACCTTGCAAAATTCTCTCCTAGTTTTTGTGTCTCTTCGAAATTATTTGTAACAAAAACTTTTTCTTTAATTTTCATATTGTTTCGGAATCCGGTTTTTTATTTTTAATATAAACTCGAAAAGATAGTATAGCACAAGCAATTAAAAGAATTCCGCCAATCCAAATGAAAAATTTTTGAAACCAATTGTTATTTGTGCTTTTGGATTTATTTGAAGCCAGTGCGTCTTCATTAGAAGATTCTGTGTCAGTAGCGGAAACAATTTCCCCAGTTTCCGTACTTTCTCCCAAAACTTCTTCTGGCGCAGGCGATAACGAGGATCTTAAAATAGGCGTAGGTGTACGGCTTGGAGTAGGCGTTGGCGTTTTCGTCGGCGCCGGCAAAGATGTTGGAGTTGGCGTAGGGGTTGGCGTTGAAGTAGGAATATTTATTGGAACAGGCGTCGGGGTAGACGTAGGCGTTGGTGCTTGATTAATTGTAATAATGGAAGTGGAACATGGAGTGGAATCGCCATCGCACCAATTTACTGTGCTCCCGGATTCTGTATACCTACCAATTATAAAATTGTAATTTCCCGATCCATTGAATCCGGAAGCCTCTAGATCAGCCTTTATAATAAGGCTGCCTACCCATTCGTTATTGTCATTCATAGTAATTTTATAAAACTGTGTTTTATCTATCGGTGATCCCCCGTTAGCCCAATCACCTGCATTATCTTTGATATAGCCGAAATAAGAACGTGGAGTTTTTTCTGGCTGGAAGAATCCAGGTCGAATGTAATAGCTTTTTCCCTTCGAACTGGCTATAGAAAGTAAAACATTGATAGTAAAAGATTCATCATCATGGATCTCTGCCAGAGATCCTTCGAAGGTAAAAGTTGCTGCAGAAACAGGATTCGCAAAATGCAGAAGAAATAAAACCGCAATAAGGACAATTATTGCTCTCATTTAATATTTATCTATAAATTCTTGCTTCAATTATTGTCCAGCTAGAATAATGGTCATTCAAGGAAACGTTCATTGCGTCTTGATAAGCAGGATCATTTATCTTAAAGCTTTCACCATCAACCGACCTTAAAACAACCCAGTGATCAGAATAATGAGTTGAGGATGGACCGCCATTGATTGATAAACCAGCAATTACAGCTGCACCAGAGCTTAATGCGTCTCTTAACTGCTGTATGGATGGATCAGCTACATAACTTACCGCATGCCCATTTGCCGAGGGACCCGGCTTCATAAAATCAGCGCTACCGCCCCAAAAGTTACTGGAGTTTACCGCTACGTCTGCGGGATTTATTGAGCTTCCAAAACGAGAAGCCACCATCGCATAAGAAGTTATCAGACAACCAATTCTAGCTAAGGTACAGGGACCACCCCTACAATTGCTGCTATCATTATTGACTAATAAATTGCCCCATTGACTATCCCTTTGATTATAATATTTACCGTATTCATCAGACAATTCTTTATGGGGAACCAATGATGTTCCAAAGGTAGAAGTTGCAAAATTAGAAAAGGCGGCCAACTGAGCTCTGGCTTGCGCCAAAAGGGATTGATATGTCGCCTCACTTCCCCTTGTTTGACTAAGCAAATCTTGCTTATTTACTTTTTCCTGATTTAATTGAACAGTATATGCTTCGAGTTGTTTTTTGAGATTCTCTACTTTTTTCTTCTTTGCCTCGTAAATATCTTTTTGATTTGTGTAGTCATTTTTTGCTTGCTGGACATCGTAGATAAGTCTTTTATCATGGTTTTGTGCAATCCTTAAATAATTTAGTCTCGCCAGCAAATTGGAAGCGTCCCGAGAGGATAAAAGCATTTCAAACGGCTGAACTCTCCCTGCCTGATATGTTGCAACAATTCTATTTAGCAATACTTCCGTAATTTTATTTAAAGAGTCCTGGAGAGAGGAAATTTTTTTCGTTGTCGTATCAATGTCTAGTGTTAAATCGAGTATTTGCCTTTTGTTTGTCTCTATTCTTGCCTCTGTTAATCTAATTTGACTATCCATTATGGAAATTTGGGACGAAAGTGTTTTGGCTTGACCCTTAAGATCATTTACTTTATTCTGTAGGCAGTCAACTTTTTCTTGACCATTCTTATCATCACAATCCGCGGCATAAACAATTATTGAGAAGTATTTAGAAAGAACTAATAGGCTAAGAAGAAAAAGTATAAATATTATTTTTTTCTTTGAAAAAAACATACATATTTTACTTAAGATATCTGAGTACTGCCAGGAAACTGGAAACTGTTCCCAAAACTATAGCCACCAATAACTCTGCGCCTAACAAACCGAAGAAAAAAGTGAGAGGGATAGGAAAAATTGGCATTCCTTTAAGAAAGGACGACAGAAATGGAGTAGCATACCATAATGCGCCGGTTGAGATTAACCATCCTAAGAATGCTCCCACGACTCCATAAGAAATTCCCTCAAAAATAAATGGCCACCGGATATACCATCTATCGGCTCCGATTAATCTCATAATTTCTATGTCTTCTTTTTTCTGCGAAATTTTTATTCCGATTATAATTACCATAATAAAAATCGAAACTAAAGATAAAACAATTATCAATCCCAGTCCAATAGTTCGCAAAGCGTTTGTCCAGGATGTTAAAACAGAAACTACATCTTTTTGAAAAACCACTTCCGAGACCAAAGGAGAATCTTTAAGCTTATCATTTATTACCGACAAATCTTCAATTTTTATTGTTGAGATTTCCAAAGAAGCAGGCAGAATATCAGCAGTTACCAGCTCTAATAGTAGGGGATCATCCTTATTCTGCTCTCTATAAATCTTCAGAGCATCCTGTTTGGAAACAAATTTTGCGTTGGCAACTTTATTGGTTGCCATTAATTCGTTCTTAAGATTATCTATATCCTCTTGCTTTACTTCATTTTTGAAAAACGCGGTAACCTGAGGGCGGGACTCAAAATAACTAATCGCTTTTGTTGATCCGAAAAGCAAAAATGTAAAAAGGGAGATGAATAAAAAAGTTAAGGTCATCACGAAAACCGCAGCAAAAGCCTGATACGGAGACCTCCTAATATTTCGCCAGGTCGTTTTAAAATTCTTCATCTTCTTTTCTTAATCCTGAGCTCGTCGAAGGATTCTCCTCCTTCTTTATAATAGCTGATTTTTTCTCAGAATGCTCTGTGTGCGTTTTTGATTTCTTGCCGCTTTCTCCCGCCAGCTGTCCTTTATCCAAAGCAATAATTCTTTTCGAAAGCGTTTTTATAGCATCTTCGTTGTGGGTTGCCATAATTACAGTTGTACCTTTTTTATTAATATTCTCCAATAGCCTGACAATCTCCATCGCTGTTTGAGAGTCCAAATTGCCTGTTGGCTCATCTGCCAATAAGATATCCGGCTCAAGGATAAGCGCTCTGGCAATTGCCGCTCTTTGCAATTCTCCTCCGGAAAGCTGGATCGGAAATTTATCCCGATGACTCAAAATTCCAACCTTTCCCATGACGTCCTCGACAATCTTAGCAGCGGGCAAAGTATCTATCCCGGAAACCTCAAGAGGCAGAATAATATTTTCAAAAATTGTCCTGTCCATTAAAAGTTTCAAATCCTGGAATACCACACCTATCTTTTTCCGAAGATGAGATATTTTATTGTTTGGCAGTTTTACAACATCCCAATTATCTACAATTACTTCACCTGTTGTGGGAAGCGCTTCGCGGGTAAGCAGTCTAAAAATTGTGGTTTTTCCGCTTCCAGTTGGGCCTACCAAAAAAACGAATTCCCCTTTTTCCACTTCAAAACTAATATCGGAAAGTGCAAAAACTCCAGTACGAAATTGTTTTGAAACTTTGCTTAGTTGTATCATATTAGAGGTTTTATTAGGACTACTCCGCTACTTCTACCCGCCCCACATCCATGAGCCATCCCGCGTACTGTGCCCTTTGCGTTTCGCCCCACACTTTTATTTTTTTACCAACAAAGACAGACAAATCTACGCTTGAAGAAGTGAGGTAAACGTTTTGACTATCTCCTCCGGTTCTAACCAGATGGAATTGTCCCTCTCCATTAATTCCCCCATTTTTTAAAGTCCCGCTGGCAGTGTCCTTAAATGTTTTGATATCATTGGACCCCACAATAACTCCTTTTGATACTTTGGATGAATCTATTGTGCCTGATGTAAGCGTATTTCCGCCGGCACCATCTCTATTGCTTAATATATATCCCGTCATCGTCCCCATAATTGCCGTAACAATAAGAAAAATAAATAGATTTTTCGTGAAGATGGAATTATTTATGTTGTTATTGAAATTATGAACCAGCGGTTGTTCTGTTGACTTATTTGCTTCCAATGCTTTTCCCTTCTTTTCCATAGCTTTATCTACTCAAAGTATTGCACAAAATGCGGTTTTTGGCAAATGTTAAAGTTTGCGTAATTCCTCATCAATGAATTCGTCCAGATCCCCGTCCAGAACCGCATCCGTATTGCCTGTTTCAAAATTTGTCCGAAGATCTTTTACCATATGGTAAGGATGTAAAACGTAGGAACGGATTTGATTTCCCCATCCCGGAGTTTTATACCCTCCTTTTAATTTCTTTTCCTCCTTTTTTCGCTCTTCTTCTTTCAGAATCCAAAGTTTTGCCCGCAAGATCTTTAAGGCGTATTCCCTATTTTGCGCCTGAAATCTTTCCGTTTGAGCCGTTACTATAATTCCCGTAGGTTTATGCTTGAGTCTGACAGCGGTGGAAACTTTGTTGACATTTTGTCCTCCGTGCCCTCCCGCGCGGAAAAAATTCCATTCCAAATCGTCCTCTTTTATTTCTATATCGCCGTTATCGCCAATATCCGGCAGCACTTCAACCAGGGCAAAGGATGTCTGACGGAGGTTATCCGCATTGTAAGGCGAGAGCCTTACCAAACGATGGACTCCAGCCTCACCCTTCAGGTATCCGTAAGCATATTTGCCGCTAACTGTTATCACAACACTTTTATATCCCGCTTCTTCACCGTAGGTTTCATCAATTATTTCCGACTTGAATCTTTTTCTCTCACAATACCTCGTGTACATTCTAAATAGCATTTGCGCCCAATCCATTGCCTCAACTCCGCCCTGACCTGCGTGAATAGCCAAAATTGCCGAATTTTTATCATATTGACCGGATAAATAAAGAAAAACCTCAAGCTCTTCCAACAATTCCTTCGCTCCACCCCAATCTCCGCTCTGAATTCTGCTCTGCAGAACTTCCGCTTTGGCAACTTCCGTCTGAAGATCAGACATTTCCTTCATCTTGATTGCTGCATTTTGATGATTTTGCCAAAAGTTGGGCTTTAAGCTTTCCGCCTCAATTAATCTTATCTCTTGCCTTTTTTTATCGCTATCCAATTTCGCCAATAATTTATTTGCCCTATCTTTTATTTCGTCCATACTCTATAAACCGCAAATTTTTCTACAAATTTCTTTTATTTGATTAGTCGGATATTGCTCCAAAGACTTAATGTCCTTAAGTATTTTTTGTACTTGGGGAGAAGAGGACGCAATCTCCGAAATATTCAAGCCGGAGACTTCCTGCTTAAGGTTATTGATTTTTTCTTTCAACGCTTCTTGAATGTTCGTTTTAAACGCGGGCTCTGTAATTTTTTCTGCCGTACCAACTCCCTTAACCGATTTTGCCTGCTGGGATAAATATTCATCAAGAAAACGGATTTTGAAGAGGTATCCCCCGGCGATTAATAATATAAATAAAAAAACAGCAATAAAAATTCGCTTTTTATTCCAAGACTCTTGCGTATCTACTTCTTCCATGAGGCTATTGTAGCACAGATTTTAGTAACTATAACGCTAATCAAGAAACTTCCCAAAATGTCAATTGGATGATGTATGCCAACGTATACGCGGCTATAACCAACTAGAAAAGAGAGAATAAATAAAACTATTCCCCATTTCTTGTTAAATAAAAAAATGATCGATGCCAAAGCAAAACTTATTAATGAATGATCTGACGGAAAACCATTATTTGCGCCATGAGCAACAAGCGGAATAAAACGTTCAACTACGAATGGCCCCGGATTATAATAAATTTTACCTGTAATTTGAGAAATTATAAAGATAAAAGGCAGAATAACAGCTGAAAAAATCAAAATACGCATTCTTCGTGTCTTTTCTTTGACTACAAATAAAACTGCTATAAAAATAACAAACAAATACAAGTATTTTGCCAAAAAAATCATGAATATATTCAACATTATGTTACAATGGTAGCATGAATCTAAAATCTCTGCAGGAAAAAATAAAATTATTAAACGAAAAAAACAAAGCCTCAATACAAGCTTTATTCACCAATCGAAAAAGAGATTTTGACAAAAACCGTAAAACTCAATGAGGAAGTAGGAGAATTATGTAATGACATCCTTTCGATTCTCAAACTTCAGCGGCGCGCAAAATTGCAAAACTTTGACAAACACAATATGTACGAAGAATTTGCAGACGTTATCATAACCGCTATGCAATTGGCCATCGCGGCAGGAGTGGATGTAGAAAGAGCAGTTGGGGATAAATTAAAAAAAATTGAGCAAAGATATCTCAAAGAAAAACACTAACCCGCAACCTCTTTTATATCTTTGTGTAATTCTTTTATTATATCCTCCGCGGTTTTCTTAATTTTTTCTTCGATATTCTCTACCTTGGCATTTAGCAATTTCCAAATTTTAGCGTGATCCTCCGAAGCAAGGCTAGCCAAAAATGTTTCTTTATCTATCGGATTAAGTTCTGATAAAACTAGGTCCAAAATCTCGTGGTGAATATTAGAATTAATCAGAGAAATTAAATGCAGTCTTTCCTTTGGAGTTAAATCCATGTCGCCTAACTTTAAAGAGAGCGTAGACGTATCCACAATGTGAGTATAAAAATATTTTCTTCTCATAGCTTTTAAACGCTAATCGGGCCTAATTTAATCTTATCATCAGGATCGTCAATAAAAAAGTAGAGTACCGGACCCCTTAACGATCCGTCAACTCGCTCCAGATAATGCATAACCTCGGGAGAACCGCCCAAATGTTTACCTGTCCAGGTAGCGGGCCCTGCATCCGCTATATCCGCAACAATAGCTTTTCCATTGTTAGGATTTACGACTAGCATTTTTCTGTATTTATAAAAATCACGGTATTCCGCAAATCTACTATTAAAATCTTTTGATAAAAATGTGGGAACAGCAATATAATATTTTTCTCTGTCTATATCTTCCTTAGTTAGCGCTTCTTTTGAGGGGGCAAAATAGCTCCAGGCGCCCAATCCCGGAGCCATACCTTGCTGCCAATAAACTCTCATGTCGTCTTGGGAGTCAAAATGAGTGCCTAATGTGTCTCCCGGATAACGGGCCAAATGCTGCTCCGCCCCAATCAGTCCATAATTCCTATTGAGTCTTTTACCCTTCAGTTCCGGCGTGACTTTGATGCTAAAAGTCCTAGATAATATGTCTGAGATTTTCTGTTCATCCGCTCTCTCCAACGGAATTACATCTTTGGGCAAAATACGAGTCAGATCCGCTACTAAAAATACTTTTTTGTCCACTTTCCGAGCTATTGGAGCTGCAGCATTGACAACATTCGAAGAGGGGAAAGGATTGGAGATTTGTCCTGTTAAAAGCATTAACCCCCCCAAAGATCCCGAAGCCAATTGCCGATAGTTGTTGGATAGCCATTTTAGAGCTTCATCATGTTTACTCCAAAGTTTTCTTTGTAAGTCCTGGTGCCGGGCTCTCCATCTCTCGCTTAATTTTTTGTAGTGTGAATTGGTCATGGCAGTTTTATCCAGCACCGATTCGGTGCTGGATTTATCCTATTTATATTTATTTTACACATTTATCCGTAAATATAGTATAGTGAAAATATGCCGGTTTTTACATTATTCTTAGTCCTAGTATTAATAACGTTAGTTTTCTTTCTTATATTATCTAGGGAAGAGAAGGATAAAATTGAGTTTTTTCATGTCATGGCGCATAGATTCAGATCTCCAATTTCTATTATCAAATGGTATATAGAACTATTGTCTGATAAATCAGTTGGAAATCTCAATGATAAGCAAGAAAAATATTTTACGGAAATTTACAATGCCAGCGAAAAATTGAACGAGACTATTGAGTCTTTAATTGTCCTTTTGCAGTTACAATCTAACAATCTCACTGTCAAAATCGAAAGGGTTGACATAAAAGATTTAATCGGAAGAATTATCCGAAAGTTACAATTTAGAATTGAAAGGCGTAAACTTCATTTACAGGAGGTTTATCCTGCAGAACAGGAAGTCTCAATTCAGACAGATTCAAAGCTCTTAAGCATTGCTTTTCAAAGTCTTATTGAAAACGCAGTCAAATATACCCCGGAAAACGGAAATATTGATATTAAAGCAGATTTTTTAAACAAGAGATTGCTAGTTGAAATAAAAGATAACGGCTATGGAATCCCCAAAGAAAAAAGGTCAAAAATATTGGCAGATTCTGTTAATTTTAAAGATATGGGTTTTAGCTTGTATCTGGTCAGGCTAATTTTAAAGAAACTACGGGCGAATATTAATTTTAAGTCCGAAGAGAACACGGGTACAACGTTTTCCATTTCCCTGCCCGCTAATGCCTGAGCGTCTGCCTTGCCATGCCTGGGCTAGTCCGGGCTGGTAGCGATGGCAGGCGGGCCTGCCCGCTTAAGTGTTGCAAATGTCCCTGAGCTTGTTTACAATAAGGAGGCAATGGACAACAAAAAAATCTTAATAATTGAGGACGAAGAAGCCATGTTAGACGCTATTTCGCAAGCCCTTACAAATCAGGAGTTTACAACTCTTACCGCAACTGACGGAGAACAAGGACTGGCCATCTCTTTGAAGGAACGTCCTGATCTTATCCTTTTGGACATTCTCATGCCAAAAATGGATGGAATGATCATGCTTCAAAAGCTAAGGCATGATGAATGGGGAAGAACAGTCCCGGTTATTATTCTTACTAATGTAAATCCAAATTCCAGCTATGTAATTAATTCTGTTCTCAGGAATCAACCTGCTTACTATTTGGTAAAATCGGATATAAAGCTGGAGGGAATTGTTGATAGGGTTAAAGAAGTCCTCAAAATCGAAGACTAATTAGGGTAGTGGCATTTTTTGTATTTTTTTCCCGATCCGCAATAACAAGGATCATTGCGCCCAATCTTTTTTTTATCTACGGGATTACTTGTTGTGGATTTTTTATTATTAATTGAAGTTTCAGAAATGCCAACTGCTGAACCGGCTGCCTGTTCTCTTACGTGTTGATGCATTTGCGGAGCCTGCTGTATCTGAATTCTGTAAATTCTATGCACGATTTCATCATCTATTGCATTAATTAACTGTTCAAACATCGCATAAGCTTCATTCTTGTACTCAACCAGCGGATCTCTTTGCCCATAGCCCCGAAGCCCAATTCCCCCCCTTAGATTTTCAACCGCATCCAAATGATCCATCCAAAGCGTATCGCTAACCGATAACATCACATATCTTTCAATTTGCTTCATCATCTCTTCTCCCAATTGTTTTTTCCGCTGATTATAAATATCGCGAGCAATGCTGGTCAAAAAGGTTATTTTCTGCTCTATACCCACTGCTACTTCTAATTGTTTTATTAATTGCTTTTTGGAAGATTCATCGAAAGGAAGTATTGTAGTAAAATCATCAATTATTTTTTCATCAATAGGTTTATCATCGCCCACTTGAGCTGTATGAATATTAACAATAGTTGCTAAAGACGTATCGATTTTTTCCATTATTTCTTTTTCCAGAGATTCTTTATTTTCCAAAACTACTCTTCGTCTTTTGTAAATTATTTCCCTTTGCTTATTTAGGACATCATCATAATCAACCAGATGTTTCCTAATATCAAAATTAAATCCTTCAACTTTTGTCTGCGCTTGCTCAATTGCCCTGGAAACAATCATGTGCTGTAACGGAACATCTTCAGGCATATTAAATCGTGTCATGACTCCCGATATTGTATCTCCGCCAAAAAGCCTCATTATTTCATCATCCAACGCAACAAAGAATCGGGATGCTCCCGGGTCTCCCTGACGACCCGATCTTCCCCGCAACTGATTATCTATTCTTCGGGACTCATGTCTTTCGGTACCAATTACATATAATCCGCCAAGCCCCACAACTTCATCATGTTCTTTTTGCCATTTTTTAAATAAACCTGAATTCTCACCTGCAGAAGGTGTTTCTCCGCCCAAAATAATATCCACACCCCGGCCTGCCATATTGGTTGCCACAGTTACAGCGCCTTTTTCTCCGGCCATAGCAATTATTCTTGCTTCCTGTTCGTGATTTTTAGCATTCAAAATCTCATGCTTAATTCCGCGACGCCTTAAAAGTTCCGATATCAATTCATTTTTGTCTATTGATGTTGTACCAACTAAAATAGGTTGTCCGGTTTTGTGAGTTTTTTCAATTTCGTTGGCAACCGCAGATAATTTAGCCCGTCCGGTTTTATAAACTAAATCCTGATGATCGCATCGAATCATTAATTTATTTGTGGGAATTACAACAACCGAAAGATTATAGATTTTATGAAATTCGCGTGCTTCCGTAACAGCCGTTCCCGTCATTCCTGCTAATTTTTCATACATTCTAAAATAATTTTGCAAAGATACCGTTGCCATTGTCTTTGATTCCCGTTGTATCGAAACATTTTCTTTTGCTTCTATTGCCTGATGCAATCCTTCGGAAAGTCTTCTGCCTATCATGAGCCGCCCGGTAAATTCATCAACCAGAATGACTTGATTATCTTTCACGATATAATCTTTTTCTTTTTTGAATAATGTCCGGGCTTTCAATGCCGCTTCCAAATGATAAACAGTATTAAAATCTTTTTCATAAATATTATTAATTCCATAAAGTTTTTCAATTTTTCCGATACCATGATCTGTCAGATGGGCAGTTCTTAATTTTTCGTCAATTTTATAATCTATGTCCGGATTTAAGTTATCAACCAACTTTGCATATTCATAATATTTTTGCGTTGGAGATTCGTCCGGAGCAGAAATTATATGTGGAGTTCGCGCTTCGTCGATCAAAACTGAGTCAACTTCATCAACAATCGCATAATAATATCCCCGCTGCACTGTTTCCTCTATCGATTGAGCCATATTATCTCGAAGATAATCAAAACCAAATTCCGAATTTATTCCATAAGTAACATCTGCCCCGTAAGCTTCTTTTCGGGTAATTGGTCTTAAGTGAGAAAGTCTGGGATCTTGCGCGTCTTTATTGACAAAATTTGGATCAAAGATAAAAGATGTATCATTGATAATTGAAGAAACCGTTATTCCAAGAAGATTAAATATCGGACCCATCCATCCCGCATCACGGCGGGCCAGATAATCATTGACGGTAACCAAATGAGTACCTTTGCCAGTTAGACTATGTAGATATAATGCCGGAACTGAGGAGAGGGTTTTTCCCTCTCCTGTTTTTTGTTCTGCAATTTTTCCGCTCGCCAGTGTTATTCCTGCCATTAGTTGAACATCATAATGCCGCTGCCCGATAGATCTTCTCGATGCCTCGCGAACGATTGCAAATGCTTCGGGTAACAAGAGATCCAAAGATTCTCCGTCCCTTACTCTCTCCTTAAATTCTTTTGTTTTTAAAGGAAAGTCTTTGTCCTTTAATTTTTTAAATTTTTCTTCAAATGAATTAGTCTCCGAAACAATTGGTTTTAATTTATTTATTTCTTTTTCGTTAGAATCAAAAATTTTACCAATGAAATTAAACATATACTTATTTTATCACAACAAAAAGAAAATCCCCTCTTTCTTTAAGAAAGAGGGGATACCAACTGATCAATTGGTAATACTCCAAATTGCTTACCAATTACTTCTTTCTCTTCTTTCTCTTCTTTCTCTTTGCTTTTTTTCTTGCCATTGTGAATTCACCTCCTTTTTTATAAATACTAATTATTATCCTGAGTAATTTTTTTTTATTTGTCAAGTAAAATGCTCTGCTTCAAAAATAAATGTTTGGGGCGTTAATCAAGCAAAAAAAATGATGGCAAAAAAATAACATTTTTCAATTAAAAATTGAAAATTTATTTACTTGGAGTTATTTTTTCTATGTTTAAATATTTTTGTAAAATTTTTGGAATTAAAACACTTCCGTCGGCCTTTTGATAATTTTCCAAGATTGCAATCAATATTCTTGGAGAAGCAATAACTGTATTGTTTAAAGTATAACAATAATTAACAATTCCTTTTCGATCTTTAAATTTCATATTAAGTCTGCGTGCTTGCCAATCAGTTAAATTAGAATTTGAATGAGTTTCTCCGTAATTATTTCGTGCAGGCATCCAAGTTTCAATATCAAACATTTTATATTTACCTGCACCCATATCTCCGGTTGAATTTTGCACAACATGATAAGAAAGATCTAATTCTTGCAAAATCTCTTCCGAAATAGACTGCATTTCCTGGTGTAGTTTTTCTGACTCTTTCAAATCATTCCTGCAAATTACGACTTGTTCAACTTTAGTAAATTCGTGTATACGATATAAGCCTTTAACATCTTTACCGTAATCCCCAACCTCAGACCGATAACATTGGGTAAGGGCACAAATCTTAATAGGTAATTCTTTTTCTGTTAAAATTTTATCTGCAAAATAAGCCAGAAGTGCAGGTTCGGAAGTTCCACCTAAATAAATAGGGTTTTTAATTTCCTCACCGCTTTCTAATTTCCCGGGATTGGCAATCTGATAAATATCTCGTTTGCCAAATGGAAAATGACCGCTTCCCACCAAAACGAATTCGTGAATTAAGGTCGGAGGAACCATGGGGGTAAATCCATGTGAGATCATTTTCGCAAAGGCAAAATTTAGAACTGCCCAATGTAATAAAGCCCCCTCGTTTTTTAAATAATAACCGCGAAAACCGGAAACTTTAGCCCCAGCAACAAAATCTAAGATATCTAAATTCTTTCCAATTTCTATATGATTTTTTATTGGAAAATCAAATTTTGGTATTTTTCCCCACCTACGAATTTCTTTATCGAATTTACTATTGGGACCAATGGGCGTATTTACTGCTGGGACATTTGGAATTTTAAGTAATTCTATTTTTAATTCTTCCCAAACTGCAGAAAGTGCTTTTTCTTCTTTCTCTAATTTTTGCTTTAAGCTCTGTGCGCCTTTTCTATCAAATTGCTTGGGATCTCTTTTAATTTTTTCCGTTAGCACATTCCTTTCCTCCCGGAGTTTCTGAACGGAAATTGACAATTCTTTGTACTTTTTATCTATTTCCAAAATATGATTAATGTTAATGTCAATATTTTTATCAAGCGCTGCCTTTTGAATTAATTGCGGATTATTTCTTAAAAAGTTTAAATCTATCATGCTTAATACTTGCTACATAATACTTAATACATTCCTAAGGATTGGTTTTAATTTTTGAACTGCCTTATATCTATGATTATATTCTTTTTCCTCCTCCTGGGTCAATTGATCTTCATGGTAATACTTTTTTATTTTGGGTAAATAGAAAAAAGACCGATAAGGGTAGCCCTTGAGCGCTCTTAAATATGGTTTTTGGGCAATAATCCCCTTGACTTCTCCGTTAACGCTCCAAACTTTGCCATTTGGCAGTGCTAAACTGATCACGGTTTTAAACTTTGCTTCCTTAATGTCGTCGGGTAATTCTTTTGCAACTTTTGTCATGTGATTGATGATATCCTGATCTGTTGAGTCTTTTCCCAACCATCTTTTGCTTTTTATTCCTGGCGCGCCGCCTAATGCTGAAATTTCTATTCCGCCATCATCCGCAATTGTTGGCAATTTGGAAATCTTAGCAAAAAATAAGGCTTTCTTTTGAGAATTCTCTTCATAAGTTTTTCCATTCTCTTCAATATCTTTAATAATCCCAACATCATCAAGTGAAACAATTTTAAGTGATAAGTCTGAAAGAAAATTAGAAATTTCTTTTAATTTTCCAACATTTCTCGTAGCAACAAGCAGCTTTTTCATGAATTAGCGGCGTCAAGAAACCGTTTTTTTACAAAATCTTTATGTTTTAAAATTAGCCATGCTGCTTTTGGTCCGTAATCTTTACCAATAAGCGACACATATAATGCTTGGAATGCTTCTGTAGGGGATAAGCTTATCTCCTTTGCCCATTCATAAAGTTTCTTTTGAAATTCCTCTGCGTCCCAATTATTATCTAAAAATGAGGAGACTTTAAGCAAATATTCTTTTTGTTTTTGAGAAAGTTTTTTAGAAGCCTCTGGTATTTTTTCTTGGATAGAAAATTTAATTTCGTTTGGAGCATATTTTTCAACCCAAATTTTTGCATAAGACTCCCATTCCTCAAGACTTTCCTTCTTTATTTCTTTTTCCATGTTGGGCATTTGCACCCATTGTGCCAAAACGGAGAATCTAATGCTCGGTGGTTTTTTTACTTTATCTATTTGCGATAATTTAAAAATCCTTGCTAGGTTCTCATCTTTCTTTTCAAAATATGCCTCGGCTGCTTTTTGATAATCATCAAAAAGTTTGGGTACAGTGTCTTCGCTGGGATCAAAATTAATCTGTTGACTGACTTTTGTTTTTACCATTAAGAAGCGCAGGATTTCCGGCGGTAAAATTTCAAGCATTTCAGGAGCGGACGACCCGCGGCCTTTCGAAGAAGACATCTTTCTGCCTCCTATTAAAAAAAACGCATAAGGCAAAGGGTACGGAACAGGATAATTAATCACTCTTTCGCAGATAAGGCTTGCCAAATCATGCGATCCGCCCTTGCTCATATGATCTTCGCCTGCTCCTTCAACGGTTATGCCTAAAACTTTCCATTTCGCAGCCCACTCCACTTTCCAGGAAAGCTTGCCTGCAATTCCTTTTTCATTACTAAAAGGTGACATTTTCCCCTTAAATCCGCATCCTTTTGTCCAGACAACAGCGTCTATTTCGCATGTAAATGAAACTTTTTCCCCATCCCAGTTATAAACTTTTGTCGTCGAAACCTTACTGCAATTTGGACAATACGGCTGAAAAGGATACCATTTTTTGTCAATTTTTTTCTTGTAAAGATCTTCATAAATTTTTCTTATTTCGGAAGCCTCATCTAAACATTCTTTTATCAGGGGGTTCATTTTTCCGCTTTTATATAAATCCGTTGACCATAAAATTTCAGGATGGCAGCCGATTTTATTAAAAACTTCCATAAATTCTTTTGCATAATACTGGGCATAGTCGCTGAATCCAGCAGCTGGAGAAGGGATTTTAAAAAGCGGCATTCCCAGATATTTTTCAAATTTTTCTTTTTGAAGATATACGGGCAGAGAGTCCATTGGATCGTGATTGTCAAAAATATAAGTGTATTTTGTCTTAACACCCAACTCCTTTAATGCTTTGAAAACCAAATCATGGACTACTACACCGCGTAGAGCGCCAACGTGGATTCTGCCGGATGGGGTTTTCATATCATCTACCCACTCCAGAGATAATTTTCTCTTTTTTAATTCTGCAGCTACGCTATCCACCCAAAACATATCAATATTATACAGGCTGTCACTCAAAATTGCAGTAGATCAGGAATTGGAGGGAACGTCCGCAGATTGCTTTCTCTGACTAAGATGTTGCTGCATTTTTGCTCTGGTAGTTTCGGCTAATTCAGCAAAATAAGCTTTTTTTACTCCCAAATCTTCGGTCTTGGGTGCATGACTAAAATCAACGGGTTCTAAAATTCCTATTTCAAATCCACTGTATGGATTAAAACGTTGATAAACAGGAATAACTGGAACGCCTAAAGCTTCGGCAATAGCCAACGATCCTCCATGAAAATGATCCATATCATATGGCCCACCCATATTTCTTTTTCCGGATGTGCCACCTTCTGGAAAAATCACTATCAAGGAATTAGGATGTCGAGAAATCATTTTTTCTGTTTCTCTCTTTATTGAATTAAAAGAGCCATCATCTTCCGGAACAATTAAAAGACCTGCTCCTTCTTGAATTTTCCTAAGTTCTCCCGGTAGCACTAGATGCGCATCGTACAGATAATTCCCCAACACATCGGCTACTGGAATCATAGGCGCATAGAAAAATGGGAATGGAAAAATCTCATCTATCTCAGGGTAATTAACGCCTAGTTCTGACTGATCTATAGCCGTTAATTTATAACCACTATAATGATTCGTTTCTGTAAAAATAGGTCTGCCTTTAGGCAATTTCTTCAATATTTCTTCTCCTTCAACTATATGAGCATTCGTAGTTATTGCTAAATCGTGCAGTAATTTTTGGGTGCTTTTGTGGATTAAATTAGGATTATCTATATGCAATAAGCTATCTTTAAAATAATCTACCTGAAGTCTTCGAGCGTCTGCAAACATTCGTCTGCCCATTTCCGTCGAATAGGCCTGATCACTTATTAGGCCTCTTATTCTTTTTTCAAGAAAATCATCTCTTTTAGGATGCGGGTTTCTTCCTTCATTTTTCATCGCAGTATTTTCCACTTCTAACATTATATCATTAAATTAACTTTCAAAACAATTATAATAGGGTTAATTACTGTGTCAAATTTTAATAAAATATTCACAAAAACTATATATTATGTTAAAATTTAAACATGATTACTGTTCCTGAAGCTACGAATACCATAATTAAAAGATCCAGATACCTTACGGAGGCTATGTCTAAAGGATTTATTAATAATTCCTCTCTCGCCCGATACATCAAACCTGAGCTCGAAGAAATGCTACTTAAAGAAATTAATATATCATCCGTGATTATGGCTCTTAATAGGCTGCAGAAAAACTTGAAGCCACAATCCAAATATAAAAATATTTTTAAAACTAAACCAACTATTATAATCAGGTCGAATCTTTTCGAGATAAACCTTATAAACTCTGAAGCTCTTATAACTAAATACTCTCAAATTTTAAGCTTCAACGGAGGACAAAAATTCTTTTTAACATTCTCAAAGGGAATATCTGAATCGACAATAATCGCAAGCAATGACATAGCAAGTCAGATAAAAGAGATTCTTAAGCATGAAAAAACAATTTCTGAATTCAACAATCTGTCTTCAATTACAATAAATTTACCTGATCAATCGGTAGTTACTCCTGGAATATTCTACTTTTTTTTAAAGTCCCTTGCTTGGGAAGGAGTAAATATTATTGAGATTGTTTCCACTGCTTCCGAATTCACTTTGATACTTGAGGATAAAGATGTAAATAAGGCTTTTTCTATACTTAAATCCCTATTTAATTAGGCTATTTTACGCTGATGACAGCGTAAGTGATTTTGCCGGCAGGAGCTTCAACCTGAACTTTATCTCCCACTTTCTTACCAATTAGCATTTTCCCAAGCGGTGATTCATGCGAGATTTTCTTGTTTTCCGGATCCGCTTCCCACTCTCCAACAACTGTGAAAATTTCTTTTTTGCCATTAACGGTCAATGTAACCGTAGATCCTAGCTTTACCGCATGATTTGCCGCCTTAACATTATCCCTTATAATCACTGCTTGCTTAAGAATAATCTCCAACTCGTCTATTCTTCCGTCTATGAAAGTCAGTTCTTCGCGGGAGGCAACATATTCCGCATTTTCCGACAAATCACCCATGTTTCTGGCTTGAGTAACGCGTGCCAAAACATTCGGTCTTTTTACATTGACAATCTCATCGTACTCTTTTTTGAGCTCTGCCAATCCTTCTTTTGTTAAGTAAATCTTTTTTGTATCCATAGCCTTTAATACTTAAAAAATCCCTCAAATTTTTAGTGTCGAGGGATTGTTAGCATGAAAAATATATAATATTAGGGGATATTTGTCAATAACCTCTAGTATTAGTTATATAGGCTTTAGTCTTGAGGCTAGATCATAAGCGCGCTCTTTACTTTGTTCTGTAACTACCACTTTTATAATGCCTGCCTGCCCCGCGTAGCTCGCAGAGCGAAGTGGGGGCTGACCATAATAAATGACAGTGTCCAGAGGCGCTGCCAAGATTAAGGGTAAAACCGCAAGGTCTTCTTCTCCTGCTATTTTTAAGATTATCCTCTTGCTAAAACTGAATTTAAAAATATCTAAGATTTTTGAGAAAAGATCATGCGTCATGTGGCCTGCAGGATTATTTGCAAATACAACTTTCTCATTTCCTGAGAAACCAAGATCTAGGAATGAGGAAAATTTTTTCTTTCGCGCAACCTTAAAATCTACCACAGAGAGCCTTTGATTGACAGCTAACTTATTAAGATTTCTGGATGTTTCGTCACCGACTGCAATTATCAAAGACTTTTTGAGAATATTCGAATCTGTAATAGCTTTAAATAATCCACCAAACGGTTTATGAAACTCTTCTCTTAAATCTTTTGGGAGAATTAAATCTTTTTGAAGCCATACCGGTTTTACATAGAGTCTGCCTGCTCTATTTATTTCGCCGTTCCTAATTCTCGCGGACGAAATAAGCTTTCCGTCCTCAGAATTAACAGGAGGAACAACAAAGACCTTAAGCGCAGCCAACTTGAGCTCTTTTCTTTTTTGATTAATGATGTCTGCTCCATCTTTTGAATCCTGTGACACAACAATTGCATCAATCACTAGATCTTTAGAAAGAGTGGGCCCAAACAAATCCTCTATTTTAATGATCTCAACTTTATTTAAAGCTTTTTCTTTTTTTACAAACTCCAAAACTGATTCTTTTCTTTTTTCAAAAGGTTCAATAAATTCTGGATTCTGAATTCTAAATTTTGAATTTTTTACGTAGTTATCGCTGGTTATTCCAACAAGATATTTTTTGCCAACAGAAAAAACATAATTCAAAAATGCTTCGTGTCCCTTGTGAAAATGGTCAAATGTTCCTCCACAGACAATTAGGTTATTGGGCATATTGCTTTAGGACTGTCGAAACTCCCGCAGAAAGAGTTTCGGCAGCTGTTTGCGGGGATGTTCCTTTCAGCATAGAATCTACCGCACTGCTTAAATTGTTATTCATCTGGGAATTTAATCCGTTGTCAAACGTCCCGTCAACAAAGAAAGAAGAAACCGCAGAGGGCGCTGCTCCGACAAAAGGATAAGCAATGGAATCCTTCAAGCTATCTGCTAAATCAACTCTGGCATATGGCTCACCGAAATTTCTCGTTTTTGACTCTTCTGTGAATAATTTTTGCGCTGTTTCTTTTCGGGTAAGATATTGCAGGAAAAGAAGTGCTTCCTTTTGATGTTTACTTTTGACAGATGCTCCCTCAGCCCAGTAACTGGCAATCGTTGCATTTTGCCCCGGCAAACTCGGTACCGAATAAATGTCAAATGAAAGGTTTGGATTCATGGATTTTATTGTAAAAAAATCTCCCGAATAACCAAAATACATGGCTAGGGAGCCCGAAGCAAAGAGTTTAATTGATTCATCTAGGGTATCATCCCAGACGTTCTCTGCGGGCAAGGCAAAGGAGGAGTAAAAATTTAAGGCCTCAGCTGCAGCCGGAAGATTGGAGGATATATCATTGAGATTCACGCCATTCTGGACAAAAAGCATTGAGATTATATTGGGAGCATGAGTTATATTGCTGAATGTTCCCATTGCGGCTCCGGCTGTTTTTATATTGTTATTTCCATCCTTGACAGTCAGTTGTCTCGCGTATTTTACGAATTCTATCCAGGTGCCAGGCGGCTTGAGACCGGCTGCTTGAAAAAGATCTCTATTTATAAAAAGGTTCAGGGTGTCTATTTGCAAAGGCACACCGTAAATAGCCCCATTTTTTATGAGATCTGTCTTAACGACCGGATAATAATTTTTAGAAAAATCTTCTTTTGAGATAACGCTCTGAGGAAGAGGCAAAAGTAGCTCTGAAAGCTGAGGAACCCAAGTATTGTGGAACCTAAAGATATCCGGACCATTACCATTATTAGAACGGGTTACCAATTTATCCCTATATTGATCCAGGTCTTGCTTGGTATACTCTATTTTAATATTCGGATGTTCCTTTTCAAAATCTACAATAATCGGAGCGATTACTGAAGCATCTTCGAACAATCCCCAATATGTCAATGTTGCCTGATTGATTTTGGAAGGAAAAAACTTAGGCAAAATTATATTGTAGACGAAGAAAATAATGCCAAGAACAATCGCTATTCCCAATAAAATTTTCAAAATCCTAAATAGTATTGACGGAGGAGGACTACTTTGTAATTCAGATGGAACTGGTGCAATAACTGGATTATTTGGCGGAATCTCAGGCCCGCCTGCACTTGCCTGAGCAAGGCTCTGGCGGGCAGGCTGAATGTCCGCCTCTTGAGGGACAGTATTAATGGGCTTGAAGATCATATTTTCATCCATAAGGCAATATCTAGTATAATATGTCAGCTATAGTATATCAAATGAAGCAAACTAAAAAATTAAAAATCCGGAAAAAAATTATTACACGCATTATGAAAGCCTGCTTTTGGTTTATTACCGGAGCAGTCTTGGCAGCATTTTTATTTGCAAGTTTTACATTTATTATCTATGAAAAGGTGAACGCCGGCGTTGTTTATCCGGGAATAACGTTTAATAACATCTACGTAGGAGGATCTACTCAAAAGGAAGTCGAGGAATTGTTTGCTAAGAGAAACGAGACTATTGAAAATACTCAATTTACATTTTCACTTTCGGAGAATATAGCGACAATTTCAGCTAAAGATTTGAAGTTTGGCTATGATGAAAAGCTCATTGCTCAGCAGGCAATAGGCTTGGGAAAATCCCATGAATTTCTCTCTAATATTAGCATTGCTTTTCAGGCATACTTTAATGGATTAAATTTGCAGCCGGCATACCGCTATTCCGAAGACATGCTGAATAAAACCTTGACCCCATTTATAGAAAAGGTGAATAAGGAACCCGTTGATGCGCTTTTCACTTTTCAAAACGGAAAAGTCCTGGCATTCAAACCGTCTGAAGAAGGCAAAGCGGTTGATATGGAGAAAGTTAAGCAAGATTTGAGAGCTCAATTTGAAAAGGTATTGTTAGTACAAAAAACTCAAGAAATAGTTATTCCGGTTACCATCAAAACTTTTTCGCCTAAAATAACTACGGATAAAGCAAACAATTTGGGCATAAAAGAATTGATTGGAACGGGAACTTCTCTTTTTCAGCATTCAATACCTCAGAGAATATTCAACATTACCCTGGCCGCATCCAGAATAAATAGAGTTCTAATTGCCCCCAATGAAGAATTTTCTTTTGCCAAAGCCTTGGGCGATGTTTCTTCCTTTACAGGCTACCAACAAGCCTATATTATCCAAAATGGCAAAACAGTGCTTGGTGATGGAGGAGGTATTTGTCAAGTATCAACCACTTTCTTCAGAGCAATTCTCAATGCGGGGGTTCCAATTACGGAGAGGCATGCTCACGCGTATCGGGTTGGGTATTATGAGCAGGACAGTCTGCCAGGACTGGATGCTACTGTTTTTGTCCCGAGCGTCGACTTAAAATTCAAAAATGATACCGGTAACTACATCCTTGTACAAACTCAAATCGATCTGGAAGAGCAAAGACTCTCAGTTTTTCTTTATGGTACTAAAGACGGAAGAGAAGTTACCCTGACTCAGCCGGTAATTACCAACCGAGTTCCGCCGCCCCCGGATCTATACCAAGATGATCCAACCCTGCCAAAGGGAACAGTAAAACAAATAGATTTCAGTGCGGAAGGATCAAGAGCCTCTTTCGCAAGGGAAGTAATGAAAAATGGTAAAAAAATTATCTCGGAGACCTTTATTTCAAATTACGCTCCCTGGCAATCTATTTTTCTTAGGGGTACAAAGGAAAACTAATTTGAAATTTGAAATTTAAAATTTTCAATGAAAATTAAAAATTGAAAATTAAAAATTGTGAAAAAAATCTTAGATATAAAAGAAGCTATCGAAATCGCAAAAAAAATTAGAAAATTAAACGAAACAATTGTTGTTGTTGGCGGATTTTTTGACATATTGCATTTAGGCCACATCAAGTTTTTGGAAAAATCAAAAAAATATGCCAACTATCTCTTCTTATTACTGGAGGATGACAGTAAAGCCGCAAGAGAAAAAGGTAAACACCGGCCAATAAATTCCCAGCAAGACCGCGCGAAAGTCTTATCTTCCCTTGAAAGTGTTAGTTATATAATCATGCTTAAAAACATGACAAATAATGATCTGTATGATAAACTCATGGTCGAAATACGCCCTGACATAATTGCGACTACCCAAGGCGACCCATATGTGAGACATAAAAGAAGACAGGCAAAATTAGTTCAGGGCAAAGTTATTTATGCAGTCAAAAAAATTCAAAACCACTCAACAACTAAATACATGAAATTAATTAATGTGAATTAATGAAAAAAGTATTATTGGTATTTGCGCTTTTGCTTATCGTTGCCGGAGCCATGTATTTTACTCAAAACTACCTAACCGGCGGCGGATCATTATCTCTTTTTAAAAAAACTCCAACCGTAACAATCGCTGGCCATAGTTTTAGAGTAATTGCAGCAGCATCGCAGCAAGAGCGGGAAATAGGCTTGTCCGAAACCAAAGAACTTCAACAGGATCAGGGAATGATTTTTCTATTCGATAAGCCCGACTATTATTCTTTTTGGATGAAGAATATGAAATTTCCAATTGACATAATTTATATTAAGACCGACACGATAGTTGAAATAAAAAACAATGCTCAACCTCCAAAAGATAATAAGGAAAGTCCAATAATTTATACTCCGGTAGGACCGTCAGACAAAGTTTTAGAAATTCAGGCCGGTCTCTCTGAAAAATATAAATTTAAAAATGGCGACAAAGTAAAATATGAAAATCTTGGCAATTGAAACCAGTTGTGATGAAACCGCAGCCGCTGTCGTTTCCAAAAATCCCAAAGAAAATTACGTTAAAGTTTTAGCAAATGTTGTTGCGTCATCCTTAACTTTCCATGCAAAAACCGGCGGAATTATTCCCGATATCGCAGCCCGCGAACAATTGAAATTCATTATTCCGGTAGTAGAAAAGGCAATTGATAATTCTAAATTAAAAATTAAAGACATTGACGCAATTGCTGTAACCGAAGGCCCGGGACTCATTGGATCGCTTCTGATTGGAGTTGAAACTGCAAAAACTTTAGGTTATCTTTGGAAAAAACCCATAATTCCTGTAAATCATTTACTCGGACACATATTCGCTAACTTCGTTAGCGAAAAATCAAAAATCAAAAATCAAAAATCAAAAATTGAATTTCCGGCAATTACATTACTAGTTTCGGGAGGACACACTGATTTGTTATTAATGAAAGATTACAATAACTTTGAGTGGCTGGGCGGAACCCGAGATGATGCGGCAGGGGAAGCTTTTGACAAAATCGGCAGGCTTTTAAATCTACCTTATCCCGCAGGTCCAATAATCGAAAAGCTTTCAGAACGTGGCATTGCTAGTCGCTTTACGTTCCCACGGCCGATGATTGGCTCAAAAGATTTTGATTTTTCTTTTTCTGGTCTTAAAGCAGCAGTCTGGCGCGAAGTTAACAAATTAAAAAGAGGGGTGACGCCAGAGGAAGGGCTCCCGACAGCGCGGACTGAACGCTTGGAAGGAGCACTGGCGGGAGGGAAACTGGCGGCAGGACCCCAACTTAAAGAAGCTGTCATTGCAGACATTTGCGCCTGCGTCCAAAAATCAATTATTGAAGTTCTCGTCCGCAAAACTATCAGGGCAGCGAAAAAATACAAGGTAAAATCAATTCTTTTGGGCGGCGGTGTCGCTTGCAATCAAAAGCTCCGCGATCATTTGAAATTTGAAATTGGAAATTTGAAATTGGAAATTAAACTTTTTTATCCTGAAAAAAGTTTGTGTACCGATAATGCCGCGATGATCGGCTCATATGCTTGCTTCCACCCGGAAAAAATGTCATGGAATAAAATCATTGCTAACCCAGAGCTCTATTTCGACTAATATTACTAAGGCAAACTCCAATTTTTCCCAGCTTCGCAAGGGGACGCCTTGCAAAAATAATATTCTTTATCTTAATACCTGCAAATATTTCTCTCTCTATAGAAATGAATTGGTTTTAATCTTTTAAAACATTGAAACTAATTCATCCCTACGATGCAGACATCAACGTTATTTCCCGACATGACACGTTAATGATATTTATCATTAGAATGCCAATAACTTGTTAGTTGTTGGGGTGGAAATTTTCAAAGAAATATTTTGTGGTAGAATGAGAGGGTGCAAGCTGAACCTTTAGTTATTGGGGTTTTAATTTTAGGGTTTATCCTCATTTTATTTTTTTTCAACAAAAAACTGTCGGATTTGCAGAAAAATAAACCGGACGGAGCGCTTTTGGAATGGCTCAAGACCATGCAATCAAGTATAGATTCTTCCTCAACTCACATGGTCAAGACTTTGCAGGAAAATTCCAAACAACTTAACCAACGTTTGGATACAGCGGCAACCGTGATCCGCGATGTGGGAAAAGAAGTCGGGCAAATGAGCGAAATTGGGAGAAGCATGAAAGAACTTCAAGATTTTTTGAAAAGTCCGAAACTCCGCGGCAATATCGGCGAGCAGGTTCTGAAAGATTTAATTTCCCAGATGTTCCCCAAAAATAGTTTCCACATCCAATATCAATTTAAATCCGGTGAGAGAGTTGATGCGGCAATTCAGACGGATGCGGGAATTTTGCCGATTGACTCAAAATTCCCAATGGAAAATTTCCAACGAATGGCAAAAGGCGATGTAAAAAGCGCTGAGTATTCTGCTTTGCAGAAAGAATTTGGCAAAGATGTTAAAAAACATATCTCTGACATCGCCAAAAAATATATCTTACCCGAAGAAGGTACTATGGATTTTGCCCTCATGTATGTACCAAGCGAATCGGTTTATTATGAGTTAGTTAACATGTTAGATGTCATGGATTTTGCCAAACAATCCCGCGTGTACGTTGTCTCTCCGACCACTTTGTACGCGCATCTGCAAACAATCCTTTTGGCTTTTGAGGGTAAAAAAATAGAAAGCAGATCCCGTGATCTTTTTAAAATGCTCCGGGCTCTGCAAGTGGATTTTCATAAAGTTGAAGAAAACATGGTGGTCTTGGGAAAACATATCAATAATACTTCTTCGCAATTCAATAATGTTAATACCGGATTTTCTCAAATCGGTCAGAAGATTAATTCCACCAAAAGCTTAGAAGCATAACTTTGTGTTAGAATAGCCACATGACGGAGAATAAAGCTTTGAATCCCCAACAAATTGCAGCGATTAAGCATCTTCAGGGGCCATTATTAATTATTGCCGGCGCGGGAACCGGCAAAACTACAGTCATAACTGAAAGAATAAAGTATTTAATTCTCAAAAAAAATATCCTTTCCTCGCAAATTTTGGCTTTAACTTTTACGGATAAGGCGGCGCGCGAAATGGAAGAGCGTGTGGATATTGCCATGCCTTATGGCTATACCCAGATGTGGATTTCCACTTTTCATGCTTTTTGCGATAGGATCTTACGTCAGGACGCGCATGCAATCGGGCTTGATCCGGGATATAAATTAATTTCCGAAGCCGAATCCATATTGCTTTTGCGTCAAAACATTTTTAATATCGGACTCAATCTTTTTAGACCGCTTGGCAATCCTACGAAATTTTTAGATGCCCTTCTTACTCACTTTTCCAGACTCAAAGACGAGGACGTTTCGCCCAAAGAATATCTTGAATGGGTCAAAAAGCAAAAATCGGGAGAAGAAACACAGCAATATTTAGAGCTGGCAAATTCTTATAAAAAATATGAAGAACTAAAAATTAAAGAAGGAGTGATGGATTTTTCCGATCTTATTTCCAATACTTTATTGCTATTTCGAAAAAGAAAAAATATTTTAAAGAAATATCAAAAGCAATTCAAATTTATTTTGGTTGATGAATTTCAAGACACTAACTACGCACAAAACGAACTGGCAATACTTTTGGCCGGAGATGATAAAAATATTACCGTTGTTGCGGATGATGATCAGTCAATTTATAGGTTCAGGGGAGCGGCTGTTTCAAATGTCCTGCAGTTTAAAAAAAGTTTCCCCAAGGCAAAAGTTGTCACTCTAAATAATAACTACAGATCTACCCAGCCAATTCTGGATGCTGCCTACCGATTAATTCAACATAATAACCCTAATCGTCTGGAAGTAGTAGAGGGTATCGACAAAAAACTTAAAAGCCATTCTCCTGCTTCTGAAAAAGATATCGAATTAATCCATGAGATACGATCTGAAGACGAAGCAGATAAAATAGCCAGAACAATTAAGGATTTAACAGAGAAAAAATACGAGTATAAAGACTTTGCGATTTTGGTCAGAGCAAATAATCACGCGTCACTGATTACTACCGCTTTACAACGTCACAGAATTCCTTTTCAATTCTTGGGCCCGGGGTATCTTTTCCAACAGGAAGAAATCAAAGATTTAATTGCTTATCTTGCTTTTCTCACCAATCTTTCTGATTCGGTTTCTCTTTTTAGGGTTCTTTCCATGGACGTTTTCGAGATTCCTTATGTCGAACTTAATTATCTCTTAAATTTTGCCAAAAGGAAAAATCTGACTCTTTTTGAGACACTTTTTAATGTCGAACAATCATTCCTAAAGCCAGCCACCCAAGAAAAATTGATAAGGTTTAGAGAGATGGCCGTAAGACATCTGGAAAAGAGCAAGAAGGATTCAGCCGGACAGATTCTATATTATTTTTTAATAGACTCAAAACTTTTTGAGATACTTAGTTCTTCTAACTCTATTGGAGAAGAACGCCGAGTCCAAAATATTGCTAAGTTTTTCGACAGAATAAAAAGTTTTGAAACCGAGCGTCCGGATGCCAATATCTTCATTCTTTACGAATGGCTCAATCTGATGCTGCAAATGGGAGACAGCCCCACGGCTGCGGATGTGGATATTAAAGACAAAAATGTAGTAAATATTCTAACAGTACATTCTTCCAAAGGATTGGAATTCAAAGTTGTCTTTATGGTAAATCTGGTTTCCGACCGTTTCCCTTCCCGGGAAAGAAGTGAAAAAATTCCGCTTCCTGACGGAATTCTCAAAGAGAATATCCTCTCGGAAAGTGATTTTCATCTGGAAGAAGAACGCAGGCTTTTTTATGTCGGTGTAACCAGGGCAAAAGAAAGATTATATTTCACCGCTGCAGACTATTATGGAACCGGAAAACGGATAAGAAAATTGTCCCCATTTATTTATGACGCACTCCCCAATCTTTTGGAGGAGAAACTTGAGAGCAAGACTCAACAATTATCTCTTCCTGAAGTTCTGTCTGTTTATCGGGAAGAAACTGCAGGACAAGAAGAAAAACCCCCTTTGAAAATAAGCTATGTTACTTTTTCCAACTTGCAAATGTTTGATATCTGCCCGCTGCATTATAAAGCTAAAGTGATTTTTAATCTTCCCACCCCACCTGCGGCTGTACAAAGTTTTGGAATCTCTATCCACAATACTTTATATAATTTTTATAAACAAATTAGCGAAAGAGCTACCCCATCTCTTAAGCAATTGCTTAAAATTTTTAAAGAAGAATGGATGAGCGAAGGGTATAGCGGGAAAAGACATGAAGAGGAACGCTTCGCACAAGGCATCAAACTTTTGGAAGAATTTTATAAGACAGACTGCAGTAAACCGACAAAACCCTTGCAATTAGAATACCCGTTTAATTTTATTTTAAAAAACGGGGTAAAAGTCTTTGGAAAAATTGACCGCATTGACAAAAAAGGCAAAGGGATTGAAATTATTGATTATAAAACAGGAGGAGAAAATCCCAAAGCCGAAACCGCGCACGAACTCCAATTGGCAATTTACGCTTTGGCAGCCACCCGCGTCAAAGATAAAATTTTAAACAGAAATCCCAAAGATATAACTTTAACTTTGCATTTTCTTGACGGAAATACTAAAAAAACCATGAGCTTTGAGAAAAAAGATTTGGATAAATTGGAAAGTGAATTAATTGAAAAAATTGCCGAGATTGAAAAAAGCGATTTCAAATGCAGTAAGAGCGTTCTGTGTATTAACTGCGAATACAAAATCCTCTGCCAAGTCTGACTTGGCTCTGCAATACCAATTAGAAATGCTCTAGGAAGAAAGTAAGCCAGATTCTGTTTCACTTCGCCGAAGTTATACGAAGGCGAGTTTTATCCCCGCTTTCGCTGAAGCTTCAGCGAGGCAATGCCGTAATCTATCTCGTTTGTGATAATTAGTCACATACGTCCCGATTCGATCGGGATGCCTTTCTTTGACACTTGCGTAAAGATGCTCAAACGTGTCGTTCGAAAGTTGCAGCAGGTAGGATTGTCGCGTTTCACTCCCGCTCGTCTCTGTTACTCTCAAGTTTTGTTAATTCAAAACTTGTTTTATACTCTATATGCGGGCAAAGAGTATAAACACTAGCGCTTTCGCGTCGGAGCTTACGCTCCATCCCCGTCCTTACGCCTGTCTGGACTTTCCTCCCCCTCTTTCTTTAAGAAAGAGGGGGTAACGGATCTTCTTCCTAGAGCAGGTGTATTTTAATACATCTACGACTTAAAAACAAGTTTATCCGGATTTATCTGACTACTTTTTTGAGCGTTTTGCCTGGAGTAAATCCTGGCGCTTTTCTGGCTGCGATGGTTATTTTCTCTCCGGTTTTCGGATTGCGACCGACTCTCTCAACTCTATTGCGGACAGAAAAAGTTCCAAATCCTGTAATCACTACTTTTTCTCCCCGTTTCAAAGAATCTCTAATGGAGTTTATAACCGCTTGAACAGCATCCCTGGCTGCTTTGTTGGTTAAATTTGCTTTTTTAGCAACAACTTCTATTAATTCTCTTTTTGTCAAATTAATTCACCACCAATCCGGGCAAAAATTTTCTATGTTTAGCTTAAAAATACAATGTATTCAACAATAAGTCAAGATATCAAATTTTTTATCCTGCACTTTAGAAAAAATGTAAACGTAAAATAATTAAATGCTCAAAAAAGTGCAGGATTTATTGAAGACTTAAACCGAAGATTCTGAAGAGACGGCGCGGAATTCGCGGATTGCAGTTACTTTAACTTCTCCCGGAACTGCCAGAGCACTACTGACTTCTTCTCTAATCTTATTTGCGGTAATTGTCGTTTGAGCATCGTCGAGTCTTCCCGGATTGATGATCACCCGCAGTTCCCGACCCGCCTCAAAAGCATATGCGTCATCCACGCCCTCATATTTTTTAGCAATTTCTTCCATATCCCTCAATCTTTTTGCATATCCTTCAATATCTTCAAACCGCGCTCCCGGACGTGCTCCGGAAATCGAGTCTGCGATAGAAACTATTACTGATTCCATAGATGAGAAGGGTTTATCTTCATGATGTTCGGCAACACAATTAACAATTTTTTCCGGAATATTGAATTTTTTCAAAAGATCTACTCCAAGCTTAACATGACTTCCTTCTCCCTCAACTACTTTACCGACGTCATGGAAAAGACAGCCAAGCCTGACGATATTTACATCTGCGCCGATTTCCGAGGCAATATGGATTCCGATTTTTGTTTCCTCCAGCGTATGAACAATCAGATTCTGCCCATATGAAGTTCTGAATCTGAAACGTCCCAAAATAGACAGGAGCTCTACCGGCAAATTGAAAACCCCAACTTCATGGGCAATTTTTTCGCCTTCCTCAAGCATAACTTTTTCCAACTCTTGCTTGGTCTGATTAACAATTTCCTCTATTCTGAATGGCTGGATTCTGGTATCTTTGAGAAGTTTCTCAAGTGCCCTCTTGGCAGTTTCGCGCCGGACGGAATCAAAGCAGGAAAGCCGGATTATTCCTTCTTCATCCAGATCAACATCTACCCCCGTTGCTTGTTCAAAAGCCCGAATATTGCGCCCCTCCTTGCCGATAATTCTTCCTTTTATTTCCTCATCATCTACCTTAACTGTTGAGACAGTATATTCTGCAATAAAATCCAACGCCCCATGTTTCATGCTGTCCAACAAAATTTCCTGGGATTTTTTGGCAGCGGTTCTTTTGGCATCTTCTTCTTTCTCCTTGATAATTCTGGCAATTGCCTGTGTTTCTTTTGTTTCAGTTTCTTTGAGAAGTTGTTTTTTTGCTTCTTCGGCAGTTAGGCCGGAAACTTTTTGGAGTTTTGCGGAATATTCTTCTTGCTTCTTATTAAGCTCTTCTTTTTCTTTTTCAAGCCGTTCTTTTTCCGAATCGAGCTTTTCTTCTCTTTCAAGAAGTTTTTTTTCAAGTCCGAGCAAATCCTGTGTTTGATTCATAATAATCCATAGACGCGAGAAGATAATCTACCTTAAAAGGAGATTTACACCCTGAAAGAGGGAATAAGAATACTTTTCTTCATAGATTAACCTCTTGTCTACGTTAGACTATTATACTCCTTTGTCCAATATCTCGTCAATACTCTTTTTGATCGTATCCCAGTTAAATCCTTTTGAAGCCAAATATCTACCCAATTTTTCATAGATTTTTTGCCTTGGTAAGCCCTTCAGTCTCTCAATCCTCTTTCCAACAAGCTGTTTTGCGGATTTCAAATCGCTGTCATCTGTTAACTGTAAATTGTTAATTATTTCTTGATCTATGCCTTTCTGTTTTAATTCCAATTGTATTAAACGTAAACTTCGCGGCTTAAATCTTAACCTGCTTTCAACCCATCCCTTAGCAAACCCTTCATCATCAATAAACTTCTTTTCCTTAAGTTTTTCAACAATACTATCAATTAATTTTGAGTTTTGAGTTGAACTTTTGAGCTTTGACTTTTGAGTTTTGAGCTTCAAACGGTCTCTCACTTCTTTCTCCGACCGTGGACGATAAGACAAGAACTCCAGTGCCTTATTGTAAAATTTTTCAAAATTATCCATTTGTGGAGGTTATTTTTCTTCTACGCCGACTTCGACTGGGGTGCCGCCGGATTTATTTATTTTTAAAATCTCGTCAACGATTTTTTTGGAAACATCCGGTTTTTCCTTCAGGAATATTTTGGTGGCTTCTTTTCCCTGTCCCAACATCAAATCTCCAAACCGATAAAATGCTCCGGATTTTTCAATTACGTTCATTTCCACTCCGACATCCACGATCCCACCCTCTCTGGAAATCCCGTCCGACATTACATCAAACTCTGCAATTCTAAATGGAGCCGAGACCTTATTCTTTACCACTTTTACCCGATGACGGGACCCAATTGCTCGATCGCCGTCTTTTAAGGTTTCAATTTTCCGAACATCCATTCTCATTGTGGCATAGAATTTGAGAGCCAAACCTCCGGTGGTAGTTTCGGGATTGCCAAACATTATTCCGATTTTTTGACGCAATTGGTTTGTAAATATACAAACTGTTTTTGATTTGGAAATAACACCGGTTAATTTTCTAAGAGCTTGGGACATGAGACGCGCCTGAAGCCCCATCATTGAGTCTCCCATTTCCCCTTCAATTTCCGCTCTGGGAACTAGAGCAGCAACCGAATCGATTACCAAAACATCAACTCCGCCACTCCTAATTAAACTTTCTGCAATTTCCAAAGCCTGCTCACCGGTATCCGGTTGAGAAATCAAAAGATTATCAAGTTTTACTCCTAATTTTTCTGCCCACAAGGGATCAAGCGCGTGCTCCGCATCAATAAAGGCTGCGACACCTCCATGCTTTTGCGCTTGCGCAATAATGGAAAGGCAAATCGTGGTTTTTCCCGAGGCTTCCGGACCGTAGATTTCGATGATTCTGCCCCTTGGCACTCCGCCTACTCCAAGCGCCAGATCCAGGGGAAGACAGCCTGTGGAGATAACCGAGATGTCGAACTTTTGACCGACTTCGCCAAAGCGCATGATCGAACCACGACCATATTGTTTCTCGATTTGCTCCATGGCCAGATTCACTGCAGCGAGTTTGCCGGAGGCTTCCGTGTGACTATTGGGAATAGATTTTTGAGATGCCGGAGTCCTGCCCATAATTAGTCTTTAGTTGTTAGCAATTAGTCTTTAGCTAACTAAAAAAGCATAATTATTGTAGTATATTTATGTTAAAATACAATAGATCAAAATTAGTCGTTAGCAATTAGTCTTTAGGTTATCGTCCAAAGACTAACGACCAAAGATCAACAATGTATAGATTTGAAAAACTGAGGGTTTATCATAATGCTTTAATCTTAGTCGAAGAAGTATACAGACTTACAGAAAATTTACCTATTGAAGAAAAATTTGCTTTAATAAATCAACTAAAAAGATCTACAACATCTATCGTTTTAAACATAGCAGAAGGAACAGGAGCATTAGGAGATATTGAATTCAAAAGTTTCTTAAGGATAGCTTTAAAATCGCTATACGAGACTGTTGCGGGATTAAAAATCGCTGAGAAATTATTCAAAATTGACATAAGAACTGCATTAGAAAAATGTGAAATAGTTGGAAAAGAATTAAATGCTTTGATAAAATCTTTATCCAACCAAAGGCTAAAGACAAAGAACTAAAGACAAATTGCAAAGCAAGAACGGGATGTCGTATAACGGTAGTACGCCGCGCTGGGGGTGCGGTAGCCAGGGTTCAATTCCCTGCATCCCGACACTTTTTGAACAAGTATATTATTAATGAGCAATCATATTCTCGTTAAAAAATCAAAAATTAATAAAAAGGGCGTATTTGCTGTAAAAGATTTTAAAAAAGGTGAGATTGCTCTTAAATGGAATCCGAAAATTATTGTAAGATCCGAAATAGATAAGCTACCGAAGACAGAAAAACATTATATCCAGAAAATAAACAGTAATAAATACCTTTTAATGCAACCTCCGGAAAGATACGTCAATCATTCTTGCGATCCAAATACCTATGTAAAAAATAATTGCGATATTGCTTTAAAAAATATTCGCAAAGGAGAAGAGGTAACTTCGGACTATGCGAAAATCGGAGCGTTTGTTAATTTTAAATGTAATTGTGGAAGTAAAAACTGCCAAAAAATTATAGCGCGGTGAGCGCGGTGAGGACGCCGAGAAATATTCCCGGCACATTAGCTGAAATTATCTGCCAGTTTTTCTTCCCCAATCCAAACATTGTCCACAAAATACAGTTTATCGTAACCACTATTGGGATTAGTAGCGAACCTTTTTGTCCGGATAGATTTAAGCGGATTTGATCAATAAAGGAAAACCACATGAGAATCGCTATTGCGGAGGCTGCCCAGCCGATTCTTTCTACAAGTTTTTGACTCATTTAATTCTAGTAGTTAACGAAGTAGTTGATCTTGGCGTTTTTGTTAAGTTCCGCCAGCCAAACTTGAGATGCACTGCCCAACTTTTGCTGTTTTAATTGCTCCGTGACGCTTTTTTTGATTTCTTCTTCCTTCATTTCAGCCGGGAAAGTGTCTTTGTTTTTTTCAATGTAATCCGCAACTTCTTTGTCTGTAACTTTGACTTTATCTGTAAGCAATTTTTCAACCAGACTTCTTAATTTTAATTGCGTTGATAAATCTTTTCTGGTCATTCCCTGCATCGCTAACGCCGTATCCAAATTTTGCCCCTGGCTTTTAAGACTGTCTTCGATTTGCTTTGCTGCCGCATCAATTTCCGCTTGGCTAACTTGAATATTCTTCTTCCTTGCTTCCTGTAAAATAAGAGTTTGATTTACCAAAGATGAAAGAGCTTGTTTTCCTCCCTGTTTTTCCAATTCGGAGACAACAGCGATTCTTGCAATCGGCTCTCCGTTGACCAAAGCTACAACAAATAATCCTTTCAATGAAAATGCAATAATTATTAACGCAATAATTATTAATGGAATAAAGTTTTTCGGTTGTTTCAATTTATCTTTAATGGAGGTGTTAATTGCTTTCGGCACCGCGATTACTGCTGATAACTTTTGATTTTTGACCTTTGACCTTTGACTTTTCTTTACTGGCATTTTGGTATTATAACATCCGATGGTATAATGTGCAAATGGCAGTTTCAACTATCCCAAATCATGTTGCTATCATCCCCGACGGGAACAGGCGCTGGGCGAAAGAGCATGGACTTCCGAGTTTTGAAGGACATAGGAAAGGTTTTGATGTTGCGGTAAAAATCGGGAAAAAAATCCGTTCCCTTGGTGTTCACACTATGACTATGTGGGCATTTTCTACGGAAAATTGGAATAGGAGTAAAGAAGAAGTTGCGTATTTAATGAAAATGTACGAAACATTTATTGAGAGGAATCTTAAACAAGCGTTAAAAGAAAAAATCAGAATAATTCATTTGGGAAGAAAAGACAGGATTTCAAAAAAATTACTGGAGAAAATTCAAGATTCCGAAGAAAAAACAAAAAATTTTAAAAATTATATTTTAAATATCGCCCTTGACTACGGCGGACAAGATGAAGTGATTCGCGGAATTAAAAAAATATCTCGACAGAATATTAACAATTTAACAATTGAGCAATTTAACAATTATTTGGACACTGCAAATCAACCCTATCCCAATCCGGATTTAATTATTAGGACATCCGGAGAACAAAGAACTTCGGGACTAATGATTTGGCAGGCGGCTTATGCAGAATACATTTTCCTCCAAAAACATTTCCCGGACGTTAATGATAAAGATATTGAAAACGCCATTGAAGAATATTCCCGCCGCCAAAGAAGGTTCGGAAAATGATTATTGAGAGCGCCCAATCACATCGGGCAATTTTTCTCTTACTTTATAAAAATTAGCTATAGAAAAATTACGTGGCAAAATAGTAGAGAAAGGAATCCTCTCTTTCGGAAATCTAAAATAATCATCAACCGCCTTACCAATAAGCTCTCCGCCTATAATTTGCTCTACAAAACTTCTCAGCATGGAAGGATTTTCTTTTTGCAGTTTACGTAATTCCTCTAATCGCATCCAACCATTAGCACTAACCTCATTCCCATCCAGGGGGATAATTGGGGTAGCCAGAAATCCATTCAAAAATACTATCATCAGATCATAATGATTCTCTTTTATTTTAATTGCTTCATTTATATAAGATGATGACGTAAAAGATAAACTCCTTATTAACCCATCGTTTCCACTGAACTCTGGTAGCGTTCCTAACATATTGGAAAGTTTATCTTCTCCAATTTTTCGCGTATCAGAGGGAAAAGAAATCTGCCCTGCAAGCCTATCTGTTTCAAGCTTGGGCTTCTTTTCAATGTTAGTCCATAGAACTGGACTATTAATATTTTCCCCATTCTTATTTGGATCTATTCCAATGATCACCATCGCTATTCCTGCACTCGGCCTTTTCTCTGACTCTATTGTTTGTCTTGCTGAGAACAATTTTTCATTGCCTGGAACTATAATTTCTTTATTCATAATACTTAATTCTTTCTTATAATCGTTCCCTTAACCGATTTTCCCAAAATGGCGTTTGATAACTCCTTCGCTTTATTACCGTTTATCAAAAACGTATTTATTCCTATTTTTGCGATCTTTAAAGCGTTTTCTATTTTGTGCTGCATTCCGCCGGTTACATCAGCTCTTTTGTTTTCAAAAAGATATTTTTTAATTTTATCCCAATTCTTTTTGTTTATCAAAGGTATAGTTTCCTTTTGTAAATCATAAACGCCATCCGTTTGCCCCACCTGAATAATTTTGTTTACCTTATAGCCTTTCTTAGATAAATATATTCCAATTTCATTTAAAGTTGTCTCCCCCGAATAGATAGTGCTTTTCCATGCTTTATCCCAAATCACGTCTCCGTAAACAACCGGTATTAATCCTTGATTTAAAACTTCTTCAATGATTTCAAATAAGTTTTTTTTGATCCTGCCTTTACTTGTCATCATCATACTCATTGGTCTTAAAGAAACGGCCGGCAATCCTTCATCAATTAGGGTATCCATCACAATTCTATTAATCTCCATCGCATCTCTGGCAACTTTAGCGATTCCCCATTTGTTTTTATATCCCTTTTTGCCCCCATACTTGACTGCCGATGTGTGCCCAAAACTCCCGCTCCCATGCGCAATAACCAAAGAAGTTATGCCTGAACCCTTAATTTCCTTTGCTAATCTTCTTATCACACTTATCTTTGCCTTGTAAGGAGTGTCCTTATCCGTAATTACCGATCCTCCCAGCTTAATTAATGTTATGTTCTTCATAGCTTAGGAAGATAAATTATACTATAAGATTAACTCCAAAGCAAGTTACCTATGCCAGTTTTTTCTATCCACCAAGCCCGCATTTTTCATAATAATCAGGGTAAAAGCAGGCTTTTCCCCTGTTTTAAGCTGATGAGGTGTATTTAGAGGCACCTCTACGGACATACCGCTCTTTAATGCGTGAATTTCACTATCCAATTTAAGAATAGGTTCACCTCCTGTTATATGGTAATCTTCTAAAATTTTATATTCATCTGAGTGCTTGTGATTAGAGGTTATCGAATTGGGAGGAAGATATGAAGCAAGTATTGCATGGTTTCCCATAATTACTTCCATAAAGTATCTCGCAGGCGAATCTCCTGCTGGATATCTGTGAATTAAGGGATTATGGAAAAACTCGAGCATTTCCTTTTCTTTATCATTTTGAGGAGCAAACCCCAATTCTCTTAGTTTAATTTGAGTGAGATATTCTATGTCCAACCCGTCAAATTTATCAGACAGCTCTGATTTATGCATTGTTCTGTCCGGAACCACCAGATTGTTATTCGGTTCTACAAAGCGGACCCTGCAGGATTGTTCCGCAGAAAAAACAGAAGATAAACCACGATCTAATCGCTCAGTCATATAATTTAGTCGCAAAATCTCTCAAAATCATTCGAAAGTGCATTTTTATAAGAAAAGCTTTATAATCTATCCTATGTCCTCATCGTTTATAAAGCGGATTTTAGTCGGAGATAGCAAGGCGGTAATTCAATTTTACAAGACTTACTCACCAAAGATTTTAGCTTACCTCTCTAAGAAACTCCCGCGGCGAGAAGACGCGCAAGAGATCACAAACGATGTTTTCCTGGAAGCAATTGATTCTCTTTCGTTCCTTGAAAGGGAACAAAATGTTTCCGCATGGCTTTACAGAATTGCCCACAATAAAATGGTTGATTTTTATCGTAAGAAAAAAATTAAATCTATACTCTTATCTCAAGTTCCGTTCCTTCAAATTGTTGCATCGGAAATTAATCAACCGGAATTCCAATTTGAGAAAAATAAAATCCGCGACAATATCGAACTTGCTCTCCGTAGTCTCTCTGCCAAATATCAAAAAATATTAAGACTACATTATGAAGAAAATGTGTCCGTAAAAACGCTGGCCGCACTATTTAATTTGTCGTTCAAGGCAACAGAGTCACTCCTCTTCAGGGCTCGGCAGAGTTTTAAACTTGCTTATGAACGAGCAGCAATTTCTTAATAAACTTCAAGAAAGGGCTAAAGAACAAGAAAAAATAATCAAAGGGATGTTTTTGCCAAGACTTTTTACCTCTGTCAGTTTTTGGTTTGGAAATCACCCCTGGAGAATCTTAATTCCTCTGGCTTTTATTCTTACCTTAATTTTTCATGGCGTACTTGGAAAAAGATACGATGAATTAATTTTAAAAATTTTCGGAAAATTATGAGAAAAAGGACGTTTCTTATTTTCGTAGCATATATCTGGAGTAAAACCCTTCTCGGATTAACTTTTCACCCGCTTATGGCAGTGAGACTTGTTACCAGACGCCCAATACTTCTTCCTGTAATTTTTTCTCCAATCATCGGACTTATCGCTTTTTTCGTATTTGGTAGAATTGGCGCTTTTTTACTGGATTTTTACGGATCACAAAGGGAACTAATTGCAATTTTTCTTAGTACCGTTCTCATCTCAATTCTTTTTTGGCAAGCTTTACTAATTTATTTATTAATTAACTTTTTAATCGCATTATGGAAGAAGTAGTTCTTGTTGATAAACAAAATAAAGTTTTAGGTACTGCCCCAAAACTCGCAACTCATAATGTAAATACCCCACTACATAGGGGTTTTTCCGTTTTTCTATTTAATTCAAGAGGAGAGCTATTGCTTCAACAAAGAAGTCATAAAAAGAAAACTTGGCCATTGGTATGGTCTAATTCTGTCTGCGGACACCCAATGCTAAATGAATCCAATATTGATGCGGCAAAAAGGAGATTGGAATTTGAATTAGGACTCGATCTAGATAATGTTCAGGAAATCTTACCCGATTTTTCCTACAAAGCGGAGATGAACGGAATTGTAGAGAATGAACTTTGTCCGGTTATGGTTGCCTTCACAGATGAAGAACCAAAACCGAATAGCGACGAAGTCGAAGATGTTAAATGGGTAAATTGGCAGGAATTTGTTGACGATGTAAAAAATAATCCTGGAAAATACTCCCTATGGTGCGAAGAAGAAACTAAGCTACTGGAAAAAGATGAGGAATTTCTAAAACTTTATAAAAAGTTCGTAAGATAAACTTTATCTCTTTGGAGATTGTTTTCTTCTGCGGGACTTTCCACCCATGCCGACTTTCCTTCTTTCTCTAACTCTTGGATCACGGGTTAACATCCCCTTTTTCTTAAGAATAGAGTGAAATTTTTCCCGATCGATCTTATCTAAAGCTCTTGCTATGGCCAAAATCGCCGCTTCAAGCTGACCCATTTTCCCTCCGCCTCGAACCTGAACGGATACGGCCAGCTTATCCTGCATTCCTGTAATCTCCAAAGGCTCTCTGTAAGTCTTTTCAAAACTTTTACCAAAATATTCTAAAGCCGGCTTGTTATTGACAAAAAATTCTCCTTTTTTAACAGCTGTTCCTCCCCAAACCGTAGCGTCTTTTTTATATAGATGAACTTCTGCTGTTGAAGACTTACGTCTGCCAATCGCAAAAACAAAATTTTTTTCTTCTGTTTTATCCATAATTATTTTTTAAACTTATCGGCATAAGGATGTTCTGCGCCTTTAAAGATAAACAGTCTGGTTAACATTTTATCCTGTAATTTATTCTGCGGCAACATTCCCATAATTGCAAATTTAATTATGTCTGTAGGATTTCTTTTCCGTAAATCCGCCAAAGACTCTTGAATATCTCCACCCGGATAACCTGAATGGCGAAAATATTTCTTAAGCAGCTCTTTTCTTCCCGACACCTTTATTTTCTCTGCATTAATTACAACAACGAAATCTCCGCAATCCAAATTGCTGACAAAATACGGTTTTGATTTACCCATCAATACTGTCGCAATCTCACTTGCGACCCTACCGAGAGTTTTTTCATTGACATCAAATAGACGCCATCCGCGGCTTATTTGCGATAATTTTGTTGATGTTGTCATCTGTTGATTCATTTCTTTGCAACCTTTCCTTTTGCTTTTTGTTTTTCCTCAATTTTTCCCGCTAATAATTTCTTAACGTCATTTTTCATTTTTAATTTTTCATTTTTAATTTCTGGTTTTACCACCCATTCCATCACGACCATCGCGGCATTGTCCGAAAATCTCCTGCCTAATTTTATAATTCTTGTGTATCCGCTGGTCCGATCTTTAAATCGAGGCAACAAATCTTTTATAACTTTATTAAGTGCCTCTACTCCAAGACTGCGTTGCAAAAGTTGGATCGCTTGCCTTTCATTTCCTCTTTTGGCTTGATTTATGATTTTATCAACGTCTCCCTTTATTGCCTTTGCTTTTTCCAAGGTTGTCTGAATGCTTTCTTGAAGAATTAGAGCAGAGATAAGACTCTTAAAAAGCGACTTTCTTTCATTCGTATCTCTGCTAAATTGTCTTCCGAAAACATTCTTTCTCATATTAAAAAACTCAAAACTCACCTGTCCCCAGAGGGGGAAATGTCAAAAGTCAAAACTAAATCTAAAAACTTTAAATCTTTTAGAATAGTTTTAAGATTTGAGCTGTAGCTTTGAGCTTTGAGCTTTAAGATTTGAACTTTAACGCAATTTATTGCGTTAATGCTACGCCTTTTTCTTTAAGTTTTTCTTCAACGACCATTATAGATTTGTTTCCCATATTACGCATTGATATCAGGTCCTTCTTTGTGGTAGCTAAAAGCTGACCCAATGTTTCAATTCCGCCATTTCTAAGACTATTGTAGATTCTAGTTGGCAGATCTAGCTCATCAATAGTCAATTTGGAAATGTTGTCTGCAATTGACGGCTTTGCACTGATTGATTCTGAAGAAATCACAGATTTTGGCTCATAAACCTGCAGAAAATATGCGGTTAAAATTTTAGATGCCTCAACGAGCGCATCTTTCGGACTAACAATTCCATTTGTCCAGACGCTTAATACCAATTTATCCAAATCTGTCTGTCTTCCGACCCGGGTAGCGGAAACTTCATAGCTTACTCTCTTAACAGGGGTAAATACGGCATCTGTGGGGATGAGCCCCAACGTTGTGCTTCGTCTTTCTTCCGCGGATGAATACCCTAATCCCTGCTCAATTGTTAATTCCATCTCAAGCTTAGCTTTTTTGTCATTAATAGATGCTACATAGTGATCTTTATTAACAATCTCAACATTCTCAGGAAGATCAAAATCTGCACCAGTTATTTTCTTTGACCCTTTTACAGATAATGATGCTTTGCCTTTGCTTGATTCGTCAAGAAGACGAAAGTTCAAGCCCTTCATATTAAGCAAGAAATCAACGACATTTTCTTTAACTCCCGGAATCGTTGAGAACCTATGCCTTACACCAGTTATTTTTATTGATGTTACAGCTGCACCAGGAATAGAAGTAAGAAGAGTTCTCCTTAAGGCATTACCCAAGGTATGACCGTATCCCGGCTCCAAAGGCTCTATTGCAAATTCGCTGTGATTTTCAGCGATTTTTTCTTCTTTTACCTTAAACGCTGGATTAGCCATAAACGTTATTTTACCACTATCTGGAATAATATTCAATAATCAACTGTAAATCGAATGGAACCTGTACATCTTCTTTTTTGGGCATTCTGACAAGCTTTCCCGAAGTTCCCTGCCTTTTTAAAAAAGGTATTATAATCTTATCTTTTTCTTCCAATAGTGCCAGTACTTGCGGGTTTTTTTGCGCTTTCGGAGTAAGCGTTACAACATCATTCAATTCTACTTTATAAGAAGGAATATTTAATCTTTTGTCATTTACGAGAATCTGTCCGTGTCCGACCATTTGTCTGGCCATTGCTCTAGTTTTAGCAAATCCCAAACGAAAGACTATATTGTCAAGTCTCGTCTCCAAAAGGGATATCAACATTTCTCCTGTCTCGCCTTTTTTGCGGCCCACCATTTTAACTAAATTGCTAAACTGTTTTTCCAAGAGCCCATATATGGCTTTGGCTTTTTGCTTTTCACGCATCTGTTGTCCATATTCGGAAAGCCTCCTTTTCATCTTCCTGCCATGAAGTCCGCCCGGGGGAACATTCAAACGTCTTTGTAAGCTTGCAGATTCCTTTTCAAGGATATTTACACCCTCACGTCTTGCTATTTTATGTTTTGGTCCTGTATATCTAGCCATATTCTAAATTCTTCTTTTCTTCTTCGCTCTTGGTCCATTATGCGGAACCGGCGTGATGTCTGCAATTAAAGAGATCGATAATCCGCCGCTTTTAATTGCTCTTAGGGCCGAGTCTCTGCCTGCTCCGGGACCCTTAACATATACCTCAACTGTTTTCAAACCTTTTTCAACTGCTTTTTTAACAACGGCTTCCATTGCGCTAGTTGCTGCAAAAGGGGTAGATTTTCTCGTACCTTTAAAACCTGCTGATCCTGCTGAGCTCCAGCCAATCGGATCTCCCTTATCGTTTGTCACTGTGATAAGAGTGTTGTTGAACGTAGAGGTTATATATGCGCGTCCCGTACTGGATACTGCAACCTGAGTTTTTTTTGCTTTCTTTATGCTGGTCGCATTTGACTTAACATTTACTTTCGGATTTTCTTTAAAATCTGGCATAGTTTATTTCGTCTCCTTTTGCGTTTCTGTTTTCACTGCTTCCTCTTTCTTGATAGCTCCGATTGTAACCCTCTTTCCTCTTTTTGTTCTGGCATTTGATCTTGTGCGCTGACCGCGAACGGGCAAGTTCTTGCTATGCCGTGAGCCCCTGTAAGAGCCGATTTCTTTTAATCTTTTGATGTTTCCGTGTACTTCAGCCCTTAAGTCTCCTTCCAGCTTATATCCTTCCAAAACTTTTTGAATTCTTTTTTGCTCATCTTCGGACAAAGACTTTACTCTTTTGTTACCCTCTACTTCTGCCTTTTTAAGGATGCTTACAACATTTTTGCGTCCGATTCCATAAATATAAGTTAAAGCAATATCAACTCTTTTCAGATCTTGTAAATTATATCCGGCAATTCTCATATTTATCCCTGCTTATTTCAATGTCATGCTGAATTTATTTCAGTATCTCCCAAATTTCTTTCGGGATCCTGAAACAAGTTCAGGATGACCTTAATTTATCCTTGTCTTTGCTTGTGCTTGGGGACTTCGCAAACAACCCTTACAACACCTGCGCGCCTGATTATCCTGCATTTAACGCATCTTTTCTTAACACTTGACTGAACTTTCATAACAATTCACTTGTATCTGTATACTATTCTGCCCTTTGTCTTATCGTAAAGAGTCATTTCGACTCTTACTTTGTCTCCGGGCAATATTTTAATAAAATTCATCCTCATCTTGCCTGATAAATGACAAAGAATTATCACTCCATTTGTTAGTTCTACTCTAAAAAGGGTATTCGGTAACGATTCTTTAACTACTCCCTCTATCTCAAAAGATCCCTGATGAGCCATAATAAAAAATTCCTAATCACTAATTGACCTAATTGACCTAAATATTTTTAGAAATTAGGAATTAGAAATTAGAAATTAACACTGTATATTATATCAAACCAGCCTACAAAGGGCAACTATTTCGTTAAAATAATTGGTTCTTGACGAGTAATGGCAATTGTCCGTTCAAAAAGTCCAGATAGGCTTCCGTCTTTACTTTTTATCGTCCATCCGTCATTTCCTGAATAAACAACGTCACTTTTACCCATATTGTAGATTGCCTCAATCGCTATCGTCATTCCCTCTTTCAAAAGAGGAGTTTCCAAGGCAGGATCATCCAGAAATCCCGGAACTTCAGGATCCTCATGAAGCTCTTTTCCAACCCCATGCCCGATTAGGCTTCTAACGACTGCATAGCCTTGCCCTTCTACCACCCCCTGAATTGCTTTGGAGATGTCTCCAATCCTATTTCCCGGCTTAGCAGCTTTTATTCCCTTCCACATCGCTTTTTCTCCAGCCTGCAAAAATTTATCGATCTTATTGTAGTTTTGAGTTTTGAGCTTTGAGTTTTGAGTTGAAACGCGAAGCGTTTGCGCCATATCCGTATGAAATCCTTTATAGTACACCCCGCAATCTATACCAATTACATCGCCTTCTTTTAATTTATATTCAGTCGGAATTCCGTGAACAACAACATCATTCGTAGAAATACAAATAGTATGTTTGTATCCCTCTACTTTTTTAAATCCCGGCTCTCCGCCTTTATTCAAAATCAATTTTTCTGCTAATTGATCAAGCTCTAGTTCTGAAACGCCAACTCTTACATGTTTTAGAACTTCAAACAAAACATCCGCCAAGATTTTTCCGCCCGCGCGCATTATTTCAATCTCTTCTTTAGTTTTTAAATTAATCATATTAAGTTTTCTTCTCTCAATTTTTCCATCGCTTTTTCAACTTTTTCCATAGTTTGCTCAATCCGATCATCTGTTGTATCTATCACGATTGCATTCTCAGCTATTTTTAACGGAGAAACGTTTCTTTGAATATCTTGCCGATCTCTTTCCTGTATATCTTTTAAAACCTCATCAAAACTTGTTTTAATCCCCCTTTCCTCCAATTGCTTAAATCGTCTCTGCGCTCTTATATTGATGTCCGCTGTCAAATAAATTTTCAGATCGGCATTTGGAATTACATCTGTTGAAATATCTCGCCCTTCCATAACAACGTTTTTCCCATTCTTAATTGCGTCTTCAGCTATTTTTCTTTGTCTTAGAACCATTTCTTTCCTAACTTTTGGAAATGCGGCTACCACCGACACTGCTTTACCAACATATGGTTTAAAGATTTCGTCTGCTACATCCTCACCATTTAAAAATGCCTTTATTCCTTCATTCGTAGGCTTAAATTCAATAGAAATTTTATTGAGCACTTCAAAAACTTTTTCTTCATCCTTAATATCTGTTTTTTCTCTCAAACACGCAAGAGCAAGCTCCCGGTACATTGCGCCCGTATAGACATAAAGAGCATTTAGTTTTTTTGCCAGCGTTATTGCCAGCGTCCCTTTGCCGGCTCCAACCGGACCGTCTATTGCGATTGAAATATTTTTATTAGTCATTAATTTTCTCTTTAATTGCTTTTTTAATTTTATTTTTAAACTCTTCCAAACCACGGTTGTTCTCAATAAAGATGTCGGATAAGGCCAGACAAATTGCCACTTGTAATCCATTCTTTTCTTCCCCGATCCCCAAATCCCGATTGTCGAGTTCATTAAACAGCTCCCAATTTAATTTTTCTCTCCTGTCTAATTTTTTGAGCCGTCCGAAACGGATTCTCCGGTTTGCAACAATACCAATTAATTTAAAATTGCCTTGCTTGCGGAATTTGTCAATCTCTGCACTATTCCTAAAACCCTCAACGACTACTTTTTGCATGGCTTTTTTCTCAATTAGCCCCAGCGCTTTTTTGGCGAGAATTCCTGCTCCGTATTTTTCTCGCCAAGCATTTCCCAGATCTTGAAGAAGTTTACGGGTAATCTTTTTTTCTCCCCGATCTCTTAATTCCTCTTCCAAAAATTGCGCAAGGCTCACTTTTGTAAATCCAAGACTTTTGAGAAAATCCGCGGTCGTTGACTTACCGCTTCCAAATGCTCCTGTGATCCCGATAATAAGAGGCTTATGTATTAACACGCTTAGCTTTTTACCTTCTTCAAAATCTCTTTGAAAATTTCCTCAATGGGTTTTTCTCCGTCAATTTCTACCAAGCGACCTTTCTTTTTGTAAAAATCAAGCACCGGTTCGGTAAGCTTATGAAATAACTCAATGCGTTTTCTTATTGCAGAAAGCGTATCATCATGACGTTCGCCGTTGCCATTCTGTCCGCTTAACCTCCAAAGGGCTTCTTTATCCGAGACGCTTAGATAAATTACCTTATCTATATGCGCAGGAAATTTTTCGGCTTGCTCAATAGTCCTTGGAAATCCATCCAGAATAAAACCATTTTGGTATTCTTTTCTGGCTAAATAATCAGCAACTATAGGAATCATAATGTCATCCGGAATTAAAAGACCGGAATAAGTTGTTTCCTTAATATACCTGCCCATCGTTGTCTTTTCTTTTGCCATTTCTCGAATAATATGCCCTGTCGACAGATAGGGAATAGAAAGTTTTTCGGAAAGCAAATTTCCTTGAGTCGATTTTCCTGAACCCTGTATCCCAATCAAGATTATCTTCATAAGACTACCTTTTATTATATCCTTCGTAGTTTCTCATTACCAACTGCGCCTCAACTGCTTTAATAGTTTCCAAAACTACCGAAACAACGATGAGAATTCCTGTTCCTCCTAATAAAAGCGTCTGAATATTTGTAAAGGCCTTAGCGATAGTTGGAAAAATTGCGATAATACCCAAAAAAGTTGCACCGGCCAAGGTTATACGTGTTAACACATAATTTAAATAGCTGGCTGTCGGAGTTCCCGGTCTAATTCCCGGGATAAATCCTCCATATTTTTGAATTTCCTCTGCGATTTTTTTGGGAGAGAATATTACAGCCGTATAGAAATAGGTAAAACCTACAACTAACAAGAAATAAAGACTGTTATAGAACGGCCCCGATGGATTAAACAATCCGGTAACCGTAACCGCTATTGAGCTTAACAGTTTGTTTGAAGAAGCGGTTAGGTAATTTGCAACGATTGAAGGCAGAAGAACCAGGGAAACAGCAAAGATTATTGGAATTACTCCTGCCTGATTGACTCTGAGCGGAAGATGAGTAGACTGCCCTCCATACATTTTATTCCCTCTGACTCTTTTTGCATAATAAACGGTTATTTTTCGGGTGCCTTCATTGATGAAAATTATTGAGGCTATTACCAACACGCCCATCACCAGAAAAGCTATTAAATTAAAAAAGTTGTTGGCATTTACAGTTGAAATTGTCTGTCCGAAAATAACCGGAATTCTTCCAACTATTCCGGCAAAGATGAGAAGCGATATCCCATTTCCGATTCCTTTTTCGGAGATTAATTCTCCCAGCCAGACTAAAAGCATTGTTCCGGCAGTCATGGTTGCCACAAAAGACAAAATGTCAATAGAACTTAATGTGGAAATAATCCCCTGACTGCGGAGTAATGCATACATACCGATTGACTGAAGAATTGCCAGGGGAACAGTTAATAGCCTCGTATATTGATTTATCTTTTGCCTGCCGGACTCTCCCTCTTTAGATAATTCTTCCAATTTTGGGAAAACCATTGTCAAAAGCTGTAAGATAATCGAGGCATTGATATAGGGATTAAGCCCCAACGCCATTACGGAAAAATTAGCCAGCGTTCCTCCTGAAAAAATATCCAAAAGTCCCAAGAATTGATTTTGTGAAAAAAGAGTTTTTAATGCGTCCAGGTTTACGCCTGCAACCGGGATATGAGCAAAAATTCTAAAGACTATGAAGATAGCAGCTGTAAATAATAGTTTTCTCCTTACGTCTGGAGTCTTTATGCTTTTGCTAAAAATTCCAAAAATATTGTTCATATAGGGAAATTAGATCTCTGCTTTTCCACCCGCTTTTTCAATCTTTTTCAAGGCTCCTTTTGATACCTTTAGCTTTACGGTCAAAGAAACGGCAAGTTTGCCGTCTCCCAAAATTTTGACTCCATATTTTTTGGCATTCGGATTAACAATCTTCTGCTCAATCAGTGATTTTACATCAACAATTGTGCCTTTTTTCAGCTCATTTAGAGACTCAACATTTACCGTTACGGGTTGGCTTTGAAAAGATTTATTTTTGCCCTTTCCTCTCAAAAAGGGAAGTCTTTTGATAAGAGTTAATGCCCCGCCCTCAAAAGAAAGAGATCTTGAGCCTTTAGCATTTTGCCCTTTGGTTCCGCGCCCGCCTGTTTTTCCGCGCCCTGATCCGTGACCCTGACCTAGTCTTTTTTGTCCGGTTTTGGTAATTTTTGTTAAAGATGATAGTTTCATAAATTCCTTCTAATTATTTATTAGGTTTTATTCTATTATATTTATGATATCTTTCTGTCATTCTTTTTAACGCTTCGATCGTTGCGTAAACATTGCTTGCTTGATTCTTTGTCCCCAAAACCTTTGATGAAATATTTTCTATTCCCGCTAGGGCAACAACACTTCTGACTGCCCCCCCGGCTATAACTCCGGATCCGCGGGGCGCCGGCTTTAACATTACTTTGGCTGCGCCTAACTTTATTGTAAATTCAAAAGGAATAGTACCGTTAATAATCGGAATCTCTATAGCATGTTTTTTGCCAAGTAAAACTCCTTTTTTTATAGCTGAGGAGATTTCAGGACCTTTACCCAGCCCCACTCCAACTTTTCCTTTTTTATTTCCTACAACTGTTAGGACTGAGAATCCGATCTTGTTCCCGCCCTTTGTTTTCTTGGAAACCCTGTTAACCTGAACTATTTTTTCCTCAAAACCATCTGTGGACCTATCTTTGTAAAATCTTGAATCACTCATTAGAATTCCAGTCCTCCTTCTCGCGCGCCAGCAGCAACTCCACTCACTCTTCCATGATACGCATAACTTCCTTTATCAAATACCACTTTTTTAATTTTCTTGTCAATTGCCTTTTTTGCCAATAGAATCCCGAGAGCTTTCGCTCTGGCGATTTTCCCGTTAACTGCTTCCTTAAGATGTTTCTCGGAAACTCCAATGATTGTCTTTCCAGCTGTATCATTTATCAACTGTGCGTAAATAAAACGGTTGGACTTAAATACGGACAATCTTGGCCTGATCCCTGTTCCCTTAATCTTGGATCTTGTCCTAGTTTGTCTCTTTATTTTTCCTTGTATCTTATTCATAATTCTTAATTCTAAATTCTAAATTCTGAATTCTACTTGGTTCCTAATGCCTTTGCTGCTTTTCCAACTTTTCTTCTTATTTTTTCCTGAACATACTTTATTCCTTTTCCCTTGTATGGCTCAGGCGGTCTGATAGATCTTATTTTAGCTGCCATATTTCCGACCAGATCTTTATCTACTCCGGAAACTGTGATAGTATTTTCTGCGACGGAAAAGTTCAGTCCCGGCGCTGCCATAATTTTTACAGGATGAGAAAAGCCAACGGAAATAGTCAGATCCTGACCTGTAACTTGAGCTCGATATCCAACCCCGGACAGCTCAAGTCTTTTCTCAAACCCCTTAGTGACGCCTGTAACCATGTTGGAAATCATTGCCCTTGTCAAGCCCAAAGATGGCTTTAGTTCTTGGTTACTTCTATCTTTTAAGGAAACCTGCAGCTGTCCCTCTACTGATTTTACATCAACGCCACCGGGAATTCTGAATGAAAGATTTCCTTTGGGACCATTTACTTTAACAATATTATTTTCGAAAATAACGTTAACACCTTCTGGAATGCTAACCGGTTTTTTTGCAAGTTTTGACATAAATTACCAAATCCTAAAAAGGACTTCCCCTCCCATATTTTTTTTCAAAGCCTCACGACCTGTCATTATTCCTTTATTTGTAGAAAGTATTATCGTATGCCTGCCTTTTCTTTGAATTCCGAGAATTTCTTTTGCAGCAGCATATTTCCGCAAAGACGGCTTGGAAACCACCAATACATCCGTAAAATTAGGAATTCTTTTTTCATACTTGATTTTAGCAATCAAAACTTTCTTGCCTTCCCTAATGCCGGCCTCAAAGCCTTCTAAAAATCCCTCAGTCACCAAAACTTTGCAAATCGCTTTGTTAATTTTAAAATTGTCAAAGACAACTTCTCTTCTTTGAGCTTTGACTGCATTTTTAATTCTTATGATTAAATCCGAAACTCTGTGATTCATAATATTATTCTGCTTTGCAGAATTACCAACTTGACTTAACTACCCCCGGCAATTGTCCTTTCAAAGCAAGCTCTCTAAAGCATAATCTGCACAAACCAAAGCGTCTGATATATGCCCTTGACCTTCCGCAGATATTGCAGGTGTTTTTTTGTCTCACTTTAAATTTCGGCTTACTATGTGCTTTGATTATGTTAGATTTTTTTGCCATATTTTTATTTAACAAACGGCATTCCCAATGCTTTCAGCAACGCAAAACCATTCTTATCATCAGGCGCGGTTGTGACAATCGTTACCTCAAACCCTTGTATTTTATCAATCTCCCCCGGATCTATTTCAGGAAAAACCGTGCTTTCGGTAAAACCAAGTGTGTAGTTGCCATTCCCGTCAAAACTTACTTTTCGAGCGCCATGGAAGTCCCTGAATCTAGGCATGACAATACTAATTAATCTTTCAAAAAAGTCATACATTTTACGGCCTCTCAGGGTTACAACCAGACCAATTTTATCTCCTTCTCTTAATTTGAAGGCAGATATTGATTTTTTGGCACTGGCCCATTTGGGTTTTTGTCCTGTTATTTGAGCCATAATTACAGATGCTTTTTCTAAATTCTTTTTATCCGCTATAGCATCTTTCACACCCATATTAACCACTATTTTCGACAGTGCCGGCACAGCCATAACATTCTTAAGACCTAATTCCTTCTGTAATGTCCCTGCAATTTCTTTTTTAAATCTAACTTGTAAGTTATTCATAGTGAGCTTTGCCGAACTATATTTTTTTATCGCACTTTCTACAAACTCTGATTTTATCCCGCACCGATTCGGTGCTGGATTTATCATTTTTCTCTATTCTATATCCAATACGCGTTTGCAATTTACAATGCGGACAGATAAGGGCAACGCTTTGACTAGACATTGGCTTTGTAATTGTCACAATTTCCGAACTCTGTCCGGCAGCTTTCGCCTTAAGATGTCTCTTGTACAGATTGACGCCCTGAACCAGAACCTTTTTGAGCTTAGGTAAAACTTTTTCTATTTTACCCGATTTACCCCTATCTTTTCCCAAAACTATTTTAACCAAATCACCTTTTTTTAATTTCATATTAGATAACCTCAATTGCCATACTTGCAATTTTTGAAAAGCCCTTGTCTTTTACTTCTCGGGCAATCGGACCAAAGACTCTGGTTCCTATCGGATTTTTGTCCTTAGCGTTATCGATTATTACTCCGGCATTATCGGAAAATCTTATAAAAGATCCATCCTTCCTTCTGTTTTCTTTTCTGGTTCTGACCAGAACAACTTTTACAATCTGGCTGTCTTTAACTGTTCCGATAGAGCTTGCCCCCTTAACTACGCAATTCAATACGTCACCGATATATCCATACTTTTTCTGGGATCCTCCAAAAATATGGATAACCTCAAGGGATTTTGCCCCGGAATTGTCCGCAACTGTCAGTATTGTTCTATGCTGAACCATCTTTGGCTACCTCCAATATTTTAAAATGTTTAGTTTTTGATATCGGTTTTACTTCTACTATTTTTACCTTGTCTCCAACCTTAGCAATAAAAGTGCCGGTATCTACACTGAGTTTATTGTCTTTTTTTATGAGTTTTCTGTACAACGGATGCGGGAATTTTCTCGTAATTTTAACGATTGCGGTTTTGCGCATTTTAACTGAGACAATAATCCCGTCAAGTGTTTTTTTCATATTATTTTTTCTTTGCTTGAATTTCCGATAATTCTTTCAATCTTATAATTGTTAACATTTGTGCTATTTCTTTTCTTTTAACGACCAAGAGACTGGTATTTTTAAGCTTATTTTGTGTTTTATCCAGTCTTAATCCCACCAGCGCGTCTTTTGCTTCCGCAACCAGATTTCTCAAGTCTTTTATGCTTTTAAGATGTAATTCTTTTCTGTCTTTTGATTTCATCAGTTAAATATTATATTCGGATTTGATAACAATTCTTGTTTTTACATTCAGTTTATACGAGGCCAGCCTAAGGGCTGCAAATGCAACATCCTTTGTAATTCCGCCCATCTCAAAAAGCATTCTTCCCGGCTTAACTGGAGCAACGAACTCAAAGACATCTCCCTTGCCTCCGCCCATACGTGTTTCTGCAGGCTTTTTGGTAATTGGCTTGTGGGGAAAAATTCTTATCCAAAGTCTTCCTCCTCTTTGAGTATAATGAGTGATCGCACGTCTGGCCGCTTCTATCTGTCTGCTGGTAACTATTCCTCTATCTTCCGCTAAGAGACCATACTCGCCAAAGGAAATCTTAACTCCGCCGTGAGCTTTTCCTCTTACCCGGCCTTTTTGCTGCTTTCTATATTTTGCTCTTTTTGGAACTAACATATTATTTCCCCTCTCCCTTATTTATCCAGACTTTTACGCCGATGTAGCCTTTTTTAGTTAGTGCAGGAACGCTTGCAAAATTTATTCTTTCTCTAATGGTTGACAGGGGAACTGTTCCTTTTTGCATTTTTTCTCTTCTGCCTATTTCAGCTCCGCCAACCCGTCCTGAAACAATAATTCTTATTCCTTTTGCTCCTCCCCCCATCACTCTCTCAACCGTTTGAGCCAAAACCCTTCTGTGGGGAAGTCGTTTTACCAATTGATCTGAAATATTCTTAGCAACCAAAAATGCATCTAAATTTGGCTCCTTAATAGGCTCTATTCTGATATCTATTTTAGGAGCCGATTTGGAATTCTTTTTAATTTTTAAGAATTTGTATAAGTAATCTTTTATTTCTTCCAGACCGCTTCCGGCCCTGCCAATTACCATACCCGGTCTTGAAACGTTAACTATTAGCTTCAGACTGTTGATGGATCTTTCTATCTCAATTTCGGATACCCCGGCGCCTGCCAACTTAGCCGTAAGAGCTTTTCTTAGATTAAAATCCTCTAAAAGCATGTCTTTATATCTTTTATCGTTAAACCAACGGCTACTCCAGTTATAAATTGTTCCAAGTCTTAAAATTTGCGGATTAACTTTTTGTCCCATATTATTCTTTTGCCTCCAAGATTATTTTTATATGACTACTTCTTTTTTTATAAGGATGCACCCGTCCCCTGGTTGAAGCATGAAATCTTTTGATAGCTGGCCCATCCCATACCTCAATGCCTTTAATTCTTAAGGAGTCAACGCTTTTCTTGGAATTATTCACAGCGTTTCCAATTGCGCTTTTAAAAACATTTTCTAAAACGGTTGCTCCTCTTTTTTGAGTCATGCTAAGTGCGCTAAGCGCTTTATTCAAAGGAAGATTTCTGATGCTATCGGCAACTAATCTTACTTTGCGAGGCGATATTCTGATTGATTTTACTCTTGCTACAATATCCATATTTTTAGGTTTTGCTAATTTCTCTGGCTACAACTCTTCCGTGACTTCTAAATGTTCTAGTCGGAGCAAATTCTCCAAGCCTATGCCCAACCATCCCTTCAAGAATAAATATTGGAATAAAGTTTTTTCCGTTATGAATTGCCATCGTATGACCGACAAACTCAGGTGAAATCTGACTGGCTCTTGCCCACGTTTTGATAGGGCTCTTATCGCCCATTTGTTTCTGCGCCATTACTTTTTTTAAAAGTTTTGGGTCAATATATGGACCCTTTTTTATACTTCTTCCCATTAGCTTTTTCTCCTTTGCAAGATATATTTATCCGAATATTTTTTCTTCTTTCTGGTTTTTCCAACCGCAGGGCGTCCTGCGTAAGTCATGGGTGTTTTCCTTCCAATTCCGGACCTGCCTTCTCCTCCCCCATGAGGATGGGACCTGGGATTCTGCGCAACTCCTCTGACTGTCGGCCTAATTCCCATGTGCCTGGTTCTGCCTGCTTTACCGATAACTTCATTTTTCCAATCAATGTTTCCCAATGTTCCGACTGTTCCCAGACAATCCCCATCAACTCTTCTAATTTCTCCCGAAGGAAGCCTTAGGTCAATATTGTTTCCTTCTTTGGCCTGAACAATAATTCCTGTTCCGGCACTTCTACCAATTTGTCCGCCGCGGCCAGGCATAAATTCAACATTGTGAACAACGGTTCCAAGCGGAAGCATTTTTAATGGAAGAGCATTCCCTGTCTTAATTTCTGCCTGCGGACCTGATTTTACCATATCACCCACTTTTAAGCCAAGCGGACTTAGGATATACATTTTGTCTCCATCAACATAATGGATGAGGGCAATTTGCGTAGTTCTGTTTGGATCGTATTCTATAGCATCAACTCTGCCTGCAATTCCAAATTTGTTGCGCTTAAAATCAATCAGGCGCATAAAGCGCTTACTTTCTCCACCCTGATGTCTAACCGTAACCTGTCCTGATGTATCTCGTCCTGAATTTTTCTTTCTGATAAATTTTAATCTACTCATATTATTTTTTCTCTTCTTGTCCTCCGACATCAAAAAGCCCAATTTTCTGATCTTTTGCCAATTGAACCGTTGCTTTTTTGAAAGGAGTTTTGACAAATTCTTCTCTTTTTACTCCGCGTCTGTCAGTTCTTCCTTTAATCAAACTCGTCATTATTTTTATAACTTTCACTTTAAAATTTTGCTCAATTGCCTGTTTAATCAAAGGTTTGTTCGCTGCTTTTTCAACTTTAAAAGTATATCTTCCGTGAGCAGCGTCGCTCATGGATTTTTCTGTGATAACCGGCGCAATAATCACATCTCTAATATTCATAATTTTTATTTTTTAATAAACGTATCCTTAAGAGTGTCTATTGATGCTCTCATTAATAAAATCATTGCATTATCTAAAACCTTGTAAGCGTTCAGGGAATTGGCGCTCATAATTTCTACGCCCGCAATATTTCTTGCCGCTCTATAAACACTTTCTGTTTCTTTTCCCACCTTTGGCATTATTAATAAAATTTTCTTGTCCTGAATTTCCAGATTTTTCAAAACTTGCGCCATTAATTTTGTTTTAGGCGAAATTGTTTCTAATCCTTTGATGATTTTTATTTCACTGTCTTTGAGTTTTGAGGAAAGGGCTGAAAAAAGTGCGAGGGTTTTCATTTTCTTTGAAATGCTTAGAGACAGATCGCGGGGAGTCGGACCGAAAACGCGTCCTCCGCCGACAAAGATAGGTGCTCTTCTTGAACCATGGCGTGCCCTACCTGTTCCCTTTTGCTGCCAGACTTTCTTGGTTGTCCTGTCAACTTCCCCTCTGTCTTGTGTTTTTGATGTTCCTTGTCTTTGATTTGCCAGATAAACGCGAGCTGCTTGGGACACGAGTGTATCATTTATTTTCGCGCCGAATATTTCCGCAGGAAGCTCAACACGTCCGGCTATTTTTCCTTCTGTATCCAAAACTGCAGCATTTAAACTAACAGTTTTGGTTGGTTTTGAAACAGGAATCTTAGCTGCAACTCGACCTTTGCCCGTGGTTTTTGATTTCGCTACAGCCTTAATCTTAGCCGCTTTAACAGCTTTTTTCACAGCAACTTTCTTAGCCACAACTTTTTTTACTAATTTTTTTGTTTTGCTTGCCCGCCGAAGCTTTAGCGAAGTGGGAAGTTTTGGTTTTGATTTTTTAGCTGGCACTTGCTTTTACCTCAACTTTCTTTTCTTCAACTTTCGCGCTAGCCACGTTTGACGTGGGAGCTTCTGCTTTCAGTGCTTCATTCGCATTCTGCGTTTCTGTGGTTGCAGTCTTTTTAGCTGGTGCTTCTCTTGCAACCTCTGAATCACTGAGTTTTTCTGAAGCACTGAAGAGTGGAACAAATTTTTCATTAACGCCTGTTTTCTTAACCATTAACAGGGTATTTCTTCCGCCCGGGACTAATCCTTGAGCTAAAATATTCTTATCATCAACATATACAACTTGTAAGTTTTTAACCGTAACCTGATCCTGACCCATGTGTCCTGCCATTCTTTTTCCTCGGTAAACTCTTCCCGGAGTAGTAGTTGATCCGATAGCTCCCGGCGCTCTTTCTCTGTCTGATTGTCCGTGTGTCCTGGGTCCGCCTTTAAAATGATGTCTTTTGACTCCGCCGGCATAGCCTTTCCCCTTGGATATTCCGGTAACATTGATAACATCGCCGGGTTTGAAAATTTCGCTTGCCTTAATTACGTCTCCAACAGCAGGCATTGTGTCTGTGTCTGCCATCCTTACTTCTCTTAAAAATGAATAAATTGACTTGTTGCTTTTTTGAGGTCTGGCTTTTATTCTTTTGTCAAATCCGAGCTGAACTGCGGAATATTTATCCCGAGCTTGCGTTTTGATTGCAACCACAATATTTCCTTCTACGGCTAATTTCGTAACCGGAATGCGTGTGCCATCTTCTAAGAATTTTTGTCCTTGTTCTATTTTTTTTGCCAGTATTGAGTTCATAAAAACCAAAAAAGCGACTGCACACAGTCGCTTCAGGAAAAAATCCCAAAAACTTCCTATTTATGCAGCCTTATTTACCTCCAATCGGTTAAACATGACTTTCAAGGGTAATTATATACTGGTAGAGCTTGAAATGCAATAGATATCTAATATATAATTACCGCATGGCTTTAGAGAATGGAAATCAAGTTGAGCTTGAAGCAAAAAATGAATGGCTGAAAAAGCTTTCTAACTTTATTGTGATAGCAAATGGAAAGACTTGGGCAGCAGATGGCGCAGAAGTTGCTCCTCGAAGACCGGGATACAAAAGGCTGCAATGGCCTTATCCAGATGAAAAAATGACAGATCAAGACCGAAGAGATTATAAAGGCTGGGAAGATTGGCGTTTAGAAGATGAGTATTCGGGATATTTCAGGGCACCCGGCACAACAACTATATACTATAAAGGGGTTCCTGCATGGATAATGTCTTATGGGGGACATGGACAGACAGATGGTTATGAAGATCAAGCTAAGCAAACATTTATTTTTTTGAGATCCGCACTGATGAAGGTCACTTCGAAACTTCCATTTAGAGGTCCTGAGAAACATGAGGATGGAGATAAAAAATATACATTCAAAATTGATGGTGACATAGAAGATGGATCATGGAAAGAAGAAATTACAGAAGACGGCATCGCAACTTTCAGACAAACCGGATTTGTTGGACTTGTGATAAATAAAGATCAGAATAAAAAACCCATTCTTCCCTGGAAACTCAAATCCCCCTAACTCCATTTAATTCTAATCTACTTGTTCGCAATTGAAATAAATCCATTAGGCTTATTTTCTTGTAGCTGAAGCATGAACGTCAAATTTTTGCGAATGAACGCATCGGGGGGATTCCTCACAAACTTGTTGAGGAGGGGGTGAAATCACCCGATAAGTGAATGAGCAAAAATAGTTCAGGATTCACTTGCAAGAAACTTTTGGTACTTTTGGTTACAAAAGTACAATAAAAGAAGATTACATTCTAATTTCGATGTTAACACCGGCAGGTAACTCTAAATGCGTAAGACTATCAATGGTTTTGTCGGTTGGGGAAATAATATCGATTAATCTTTTGTGAACTTTGATCTCAAAGTGATCTTTAGCGTCTTTGTCGATAAAAGGAGATTTGTTGATAGCGTAAACTGATCTTTTGCTGGGAAGGGGGATCGGACCTACGACTTTGGCACCGGTTCGTATTGCTGTATCCAGAATTTGCTGGCAGCACGAATCGATTACTCTGGCATCATAACTTTTTAAACGTACTCTTATTCTCCCTTTTGCCATATTTTATATTTTAAAGATCAAAAAACCCCGCCAAGGCGGGGTCAATAGTCAAAGTCGGTTCTTAAGCAATAATTTTTGAAATGACTCCTGCTCCAACGGTTTTTCCGCCTTCGCGGATAGCAAACCGAAGTCCTTCTTCCATGGCAACCGGAACAATCAATTTAACCGTCATTTTGGTGCTGTCTCCGGGCATGACCATCTCAACACCTTTGGGAAGTGTGACTTCTGCAGTCACGTCAGTGGTTCTAATATAAAATTGCGGTCTGTAGCCTGTAAAAAATGGCGTGTGGCGTCCGCCTTCTTCCTTGGTTAAGATATAGCCTTCCGCCTCAAATTCCGTATGAGGAGTAATACTGCCCGGCTTGGCCAAAACTTGACCTCGCTCAACATCGTCTTTTTCAATTCCCCTAACCAGCAGTCCGACATTGTCTCCGGCTTGCCCTTCGTCCAATTGCTTATGAAACATTTCCACTCCGGTTACCACAGTTCCTTTTGTAGCTTTGATTCCGACAATTTCGACTGCCTCATTAATCTTGACCTTTCCTCTTTCAATTCTTCCTGTTACGACTGTTCCGCGGCCTTTAATTGAGAAAACATCTTCAACCGGCATCAAGAACGGCTTTTCAGTGTCTCTTTTTGGGGTTGGGATCTCCGTATCCACTGCGTCCATGAGAGCCATAATCTGCTTTTCAGCTTCAGCGTCGCCATTGAGAGCTTTCAAAGCTGATCCGCGGATAATTTTGACATCTTTTCCCGGATATTTGTATTTCGTTAAGAGCTCTCTGACTTCCATTTCGACCAAATCCAAAAGTTCCGCATCCTGAACCATGTCGCATTTATTAAGAAAAACAACGATTGATGGAACTCCGACTTGATAGGCCAAAAGAATATGCTCTCTGGTTTGAGGCATTGGCCCATCAGGTGCGGAAACAACTAAAATTGCTCCGTCCATTTGGGCTGCGCCGGTAATCATGTTTTTGATGTAATCTGCATGACCCGGAGCATCGATATGGGCATAATGTCTGGCCTTTGTCTCGTATTCAATGTGAGAAATGTTAATGGTGACTCCGCGTGCTTTTTCTTCCGGAGCATTATCAATATCTTCGTATTTTTTGGCTGTTGCCAATCCCTGCTTTGACAAAACTGTTGCGATTGCTGCGGTTAACGTGGTCTTTCCATGGTCAACATGGCCGATAGTGCCAATATTAACGTGTGGTTTTGTTCTTTGGTATTTCTTTGAATCTGCCATAATTTCTTAAAATTTTACAATAAATTCAGCCTTAAACTAACTTCAAGGATAAAGCTTAGTATACAATATTTTTTCTCCCCCGTCAATAGGCAATCATTCGCCTTTTTTCTCAAAAGACCAAAAAGGAGAATGTTTATTTTGGCCTAAATTTGCCATAAAAAAACTCAGCTTTCGCTGAGTAGTTTAATTAAAGAGGTTAAATTATCTGGTGACTGTTATTGTCTGGACTAGTTCAGCATCAGGTGCGCCTACAGTTATTCTATTGTTGGTTGCGCTTTGAACTATATTGTAGCCTGTTACATACAGACTTCCGGCTACACAATCAGCTGGAGTTAAAGCCGATCCCGTTTGAGGATCTACCGGCATAGCAGCTAAATATTCCGTGACCAGTGTCAAACAGAGATCTGCTCCAGCTTCCGAGATCTCAATATCATTCGTTCCATAGTCTCCGGTCGGAATACCTGCAGGCAAAACGCCTTTGTTGTCAGCCATATATTGGTTGATGGCATTTAATATTGCGTTAACATCGCTGGATCTTTGGGTGTTGTTGGCTTGAGCGAATTGTTTAGCAGGATTAATGGCGATAAGAGTAATTGCGAGTAAGACTGCGAGGATTCCGATGACAACGAGAAGTTCAATTAAGGTAAAACCTTTTTGTAATTTAGCTTTAAATAATTTCATGGGCAGTAATTTCTATTACATGATCAGTATAACCATACCCAAAAAATCCTGTCAAGGGGCAATTTTACTCTAGGATTTTCCTATTATAATATTAATCATAGAATTGAGTTCTTGGTCCTCTAAAATAGAGGTGCCAGGTAATATTTTTTTGACTTCTGCAATTATATTATTACGCAAGTCCGCAGGAATATCCTGAGAAAATATAACCGATGATTTTTCAGGGGTTAAGACTCCTGAAACCTCATCAGTAATATTTTGAAATCCCATCTTCAATAGTTCACTTTTTAGATTAGCTGCTTTTGCTTTATCATTCACTTGCGAACTTTGCGTAATTTTTATCTGTATACTTTCAAGATCGGCCGACATGGTCGTAATTGGAGCGGTTGGTGAAACAATCTGAGTACTTACCGGCTTTGCAGATGTATTTTCCGCCTGGGGACTTTGAGGTGGTGCTTGAGAAACTCCCAAAGTTAGATAAACAACTACCAGAATGATTACTGAAACTACGAATATACCGATTAAGATATATTGCCTGAGGTTTCGCGGTTTTTTCGTCTCATTGGCTGACGGAATTATCAACTCACCTCCTAAATTTGGGGGGGAGATCATTTTTTCTTGATCAGTCAGCAAATTCCCTATTCTTAATGGTTCCAGATTTCCTAAAATCGCCCGAACGTTATCCGAAGTCAGCCCTGCCGTAAAATTTATAGCCTGTCCGTACATAAAACTGGGGGTTATTGCTTCCACAACAGATCCCTTACTTGTAAATGCATCAATTATTGCCATAACGAGGTTTTTATTCACAGCAACAATCCGATTTACAGTCCCTGTTTTGATAACTTTAGCGAGAATTTCCTCGAAGGGAACATTTTCCAGAAAGCTTTGCACCTCGTCCCTATGTTCTTTATCATCAGTTGAATCCGCCTTCGGATTTTGGTTCGGAACAGGTTTCTGTGCAGGGATCGTTAAGTCTTTGACGCAAATTACATCGTCTGACAAAATTACTCCCAAGCTGCTGGGCACTATTTTGTTTATCTGGATGAATGTGGCAATGAGCCCTGAGAATTGCTCTTTGTTAATCACGTCCAAATTCGTAACGAGATCCGGAGTAAAATTAAATCTAGGAATATTGGTTAAAACATCCTGATAAACACCAAAGCCATTTCTATCTATAAATAAGATGATCGGATGATTTTTAGAAAGCATATTTTAAAATTCCTTCCAATCAGAAAAAGTGTAATAACCGCTGTTGTAAGTCATTTGTGCTGAAACTTTTCTTTTAAAATTTCCATTTTGTCCAATTGATTCAACAATTTTCGGATTAGCGCCTGTTACGGTTATTACTGCTGTTGACGTACCAATCGCTAAAGTTTCGCCTGTGTAACTCGGGTTCCGCAATAACCGCAATAATGCGTTTTCTACTCCGCTTTCTGCTACATAATATGCCAGAGTCCCTTCCTGAAACTTACTCACGGAAGTAGAGTTGGTAATTATAATTATTATTGCTGCTGAGGTAATTGTCAATGAAATAAGCACAAAAAACAATAAAGTTATTAAAGCCTGCCCGCTTTGACATTTGACATTTGACATTTGACATTTGACATTTCTCATTTCATTGTCTTCTTAAAGAAAGATTGGTTTGGAAATTTCTAGTTTCGGGACCTGAAACTCTTTGCGTTCTAGACGTAACTGTGAAATTAATCTTTAAAGTATCTTCAACTTTTCCCGCGTTCCCCAGACGCTCTACGGAAAAAGCAGAAATGTTCGTTCCATAATTATTTAAATTATTAACTCCCAGATTATTGGCAAGAATTAAATTATTGTTTCCATCTACACTATATGTATAATTTACACCATTAATAACGATTTGAAAATTGCTGGCGGTTACCCCATTGACCACAGGAATGTTTATGCTTTGGGCTCTATGAATATCATAATTTAAGCGGGCCAAAATATAATTTCCATCCCGCTCTACGCTGGATGTCGCCTGAGATTCTGCTTGAACATCCAGTGCGGAAACAAAAATAGAAGTCAATACGCCAAGTAAAATTGACAATATCCCCATATACAAAAGCAGCTCAACAATAGTCGTCCCCTTTTGGGAAACAAAATTCTTCATGGCGCTTGCCCCGTCCTACGGGGAATAATTAACTGTAAAATCACGCAACTCCGGCGTCTTATTCGTATCGTTGGATGTAAAATAGACTTTATATTTGAAACACTGACCCGGATTTTGATAATCTCCATCGCTTAATATTGGTATCGGAGCTCCTGCGGTAAATACGTCAGTGATGCTTTCCGTATGGCCAGGACCTATAAATTTGTACGCTGCACCCGAACAGCTTCCCCCTACTGCATTTGCAACCGCTACTTGAATTCCTATTGTAGTACCGGAGGGTTGAATAAACGTGGTGTCAAATCGATTGAAAACAGTGTTCGCACCTGCATCTACATAATCTGATATGAAATTCCCCGCTGAAGCAAATGATCCTCCGCCCGCGCCTCCATGAATTATTTTAAGCTCCGCATTTGCATCACCAGTAATGATGTACGAATATGCGTAACCGGTGCTTTTTAAAACAGATGCTACTCCGTTTATTCCCGCGCTATAAGATAATCCTGCACACGAGGTTGGATTTAATTCATCTGACATATTAATTACTTGGTATTGATTAGTCCCTCCTGTACCCACCGCTATTGCGCGGTTTCCTGTCACAACCGTAACGCCCTTTGGAGACATGCCATTTGTATCATAGCCTGACCCGACATTAGTAGGATTTGATTTTGAACTAATATCGATAAGGAAAAATTCCGGACCGCTTGACGAATCGGTTACAAAATAAGCCCGATCAGGATTGCCAATGGCGATATTAACATAGACATCAACTCCGGCCTGTGAAGAACCAAGAGTAAGTTGTCCTGCAACAGCAGGATTTGAAGCATTTGTCACATTAATTATTTGGAATTGATTTGAGGTTGCGCCGGTTGCCACATATGCATAATCTCCGGCTACCAAAACTTTTTTGCCGGTTCCGGAAATAGTTAATCCTCCTGAATTTTGCAAAACAACAGATGTCCGATCGGCTGATAGGCTATAAATATAAAATTTATTATCTGAAGAAAGAACATAGGCTTTGTTATTGGTTACAAAAATACTATTTGCATTCACATTGTTTGGTAAATTAATTACGCCTGCTTCCAGATATTTGGAATTCGTTGGCGGATCGCTATATTGATTCAGGCTCATAATAACTATTTCCTTTGAGTTATTATCAGTCCCAAGATAAGCAAAATTGTCCTCTCCAAAAACAGCATTCGTCTTGTAACCGTTGAAGGTTGCAGGAATTGAGGTAGAAATGGCTGGGGTATCTCCTGCGATATCAACTTTTGCAAATGAGACCCCGGAAGAATTATCTCCTGTGCCGGCAAAAACAATTACATTTCCATCCGATCCCTCAATAGCTGTAACTGCATTGGCAACTCCACTTTTTGGCAGATCCTGTTCCACAATTGACGGGCTTGCATCACACCAGTTGCCTCCTCCTCCGCCCGCGCCCAAGATAACTTCACCGTCTGCTTCAGGCGGAGCTCGAGTCGCCGTACTGGTATGGGTTGCTCCAGCTGTAAAATCCTGAGTTGTCGTATCTATATGTGCATCATTATCCAAGTATCTCGTCAGATAAAGAGTTTCTACGATTGAAGAAACATACGGAAGATTCCAGGAAATTGTTAGAGTTACTTTCTTGCTGGAAGGATCGACAGTTCCGCCGGTTGTAACAATTTTACCGCAATCTGACCCAGGACAATCGCCTCTATTTACGCTACTAAATTCAACTTTTGTTTTAAAACCGGTTACCGGATCCGTATATTCTCCGGCAACAAGTGACCAGGTCGGGTTAGAGATTTCCGGATGATATGGCGTGTCGAGCGGAACAGAGCGGATATATGACCAGCCTTTTTCCCTGACACTTCTGAGGGCATCTACGGTTTTGTTTAACAAATAAACTGCCTGTGTTCTTTGGGCTTGCTGAACTTTTCCCTGACGCGAAGAAACAAGACCTGTTAATAACGCAGGAAAAATAATTGCAGACAGGCCAATTACCAAAATTATTTCTACCAGCGACTGCCCTATTTGTTTTTTCATAAGGATTCAACCTGCGTGACTGTACCAAGCGTATTTAAGTGAATTCTTTCCAATTTAGAATTAGTGTTGTCTTGTAATTCTATTGCTGTTGGCGCTGTAATTTCTCCGCTTAGTCTTGAAAAAATAACATCAAAACCAGGATTGTTAAATTGCATATTGCTATCCAAATTAACTACAAAATTAGAAGTATCTCCGGCTGAATATGTTCCATGAAAAAGAACATATCGATTGGAGTCAAAATGAATTCCGTATGAATCTTGAGTTAATCGTCCTTCCGTGTCCCCAATCATTGACTTCAATTGCTGTTGACTTAAGTCGGCAATCACAATCTCTTCCATAGAAGTCAAAGAAGCTGTTTGTTGCGAATGTACAAGATTTATGGTAGCCAGCCCCAACAAAATTAATGTTATCGACATTACGATTAGTAATTCAACCACCGTGAACCCGCGTTGTGTCTTCATTATTTTACGCCCACTTGCCCAATCAGTCCGTAAATAGGAGCAATAATCGACAGCATCATTCCTCCGACCAGTATTCCAATCACGACCAGCATAATTGGCTCAAGAAGTGCAGTGGCTGTTTTTAATTTAGTTGATACTTGATAATCCAAAAAATCAGAGATTTCCGACATGGATTTATCCAGTGAGCCGCTGCGTTCTCCGGCTTCTGTAATTCTGATCATGATTGAGGGAAAAATCTTCCTATTGTTCTTAAATCCCTCTGAAAGTTTACGGCCGGCTGCTACTGCTTCTTTTGCCTGTTTCAATCCAGCCTCAATATCACGGCTAACAACAACATTTTCTGTCAGTTCCAAAGCGCTAGTTATAGGTATTCCCGCATTTAAAAGTAAATAAAAATTTCTGGAAAATTTAGTCAGATCAATATCTTTTGCCAATCCTGATACAACCGGAAGTTTAACCAGTAAATTCAACAAATATTTTTTTTGTTTTTTATAAAGAAAGATTGTCAGAGAAGTTAATACTACTAAACCTATAACAAGAGGAATGGTTTGATTAATCAGCAGGTTGGACATAAAAATCATTATTTTTGTCGGAAGCGGCAAGGTGACACGCATTTTGGAAAAAACACTGGAAATTTTCGGGATAACGACAATAAGAATCATCAAAAATACCGCAAGAAATATTACAACTATAAACATCGGATAAATTAAGGCAGACCTTACTTTGTCAGAAAACTCCATATCTTTTTTTAGACTGTCTTTAAGATCTTTAAGGGTGACATCCAGCGTTCCCGCTTCTTCGGAAGCTTTAACAATGCTAGTAACAACTCTCGAAAAAACATTTGGAAATTTGGAAAACGTGAAATATACATGTTTACCTTGATTCAAATCATCTCTTAATACTTCTAAAAACTTTTTTTGATTTTTTTTGGCATCTTCCAATAATGCCTCTACTGCTTCCAAAAGAGGAATACCGGCTGCGAGCATGGTTCCCAAATCACTTAGTGTACTTAACTTGTCACTGTTGGATAAGGTAATATTTTCCGTTTTAATCATTTGCCTTGAATTTTTGTAACCCTTAATACTTCTTCAATTGTCGTTAAGCCTTTTATAACTTTTTCCAATCCGTCATCCAACATTGTCGTCATTCCTTCTTTAATTGCTTTTTGCAAAATTACATCAGCGTCATTCCTTTTGGTAATTAAATCACGGATATCTTTAGTAACTTCCAATACCTCAAATACTCCGATTCTTCCCGAATACCCCGTCATATGACAGATCTTGCATCCTGCCCCCTGATAAATAATCACACTGTTTTTGTTTCCGATGTACTCATTGATTGACTCTTCAGGAAGATTTTTCAAAAGCTCTTCTTTCGTGATGGTTCTTGTACCCTTGCAGATTTCGCAGATTTTCCTGACCAGCCTCTGAGCAATTATTACATTTACAGTTGAAGCAACCAGAAAAGGCTCGACGTTCATATCGATGAGTCTTGGAAGCGCGGTTGCCGCATCATTCGTATGGAGAGTCGATAAAACTAAATGTCCTGTTAAAGATGCGTTAACGGCAATTCCGGCAGTCTCAGAATCACGGATTTCTCCGACAAAAATAATATTAGGGTCCTGTCTTAAAATAGACCTTAGTCCATTTGCAAAAGTAAGGTTTGTTTTTGCATTACATTGATTTGATTAACTCCTTTTATTCTATATTCTGCCGGATCCTCAATGGTTGTAATATTTTTTTCGCGGGTATTGAGTATTTTTAAAATTGCGTAGATACTTGTAGTTTTTCCCGATCCTGTTGGGCCTGTCGATAAAATCATACCATATGGTTTGCCATATGCAGTCGTTACTTTTTTCAAATCTTTTTCATTCATTCCTAAATCTATCAGAGAAAACTTTCTAAACTTCGATGACAAAAGTCTTAGTACTGCCTTTTCTCCTTCTGTTACCGGCAGGATGGAAACACGGATATCAATTTCCTCCTCTTCTAAAGCTATTCTCATTTTCCCATCTTGGGGACTTAAGTGTTCATCAGTTCTCAAGCGAGACAAAATCTTAATTCTGGTAATTATCTGGTCATGCAGGCCCTTTGGCAAAGAAAGTACATCGTGCAAAATTCCATCTATCCTGAAACGGACCAACGAATCTTTTTCCTGCGGTTCGATATGAATGTCCGATGCCTTATCTTGAGAAGCATAGTTAATTAAAAGATCGACTATTCTGGACATCGGTATTTCACTACTTGCAATAAGTTGATCAAAAGTCTTTTGTAGATCTTTCCTATAAATCCTTAGAGCATTGGAAATATCCTGCTCTGTTGCCAGATAGGCTGTTACAGGCAAACCAATTTTCTTAGAGACCATTTGGGTTAGCTCTTTATTTGACGGATCTACCATCGCCAGCTTAATTCCTTTTGCATCTTTTGCAAAAGGAATTACTTTCCTTCTCCTGGCCAGTTTTTCCGGAATTATGTTAAAAACATCAGGAGGAATTGTGGTTTTCGCCAAAATTATAAAAGGGTACTTCAGAAAATCGGAAATCATTAGTCCCAAGTTTTCATCCGAGATAATATCTTTCTCAACTAAAGTTTCTGCAATCGTGTAGTCCGAATTTTTAGTTTCCTGCTCGATTTCAGAATATCCTTCTTCGTCTATCAGACCGTTTTTGAGGATCAAGTGTTTTAGCTGTTCGTTTGTGATAAGCATAGGGCAGTTCTGCAATGCAGAATTAATTTTTAATTTTTAATTTTTAATTTGTCTTAGATTTCATAACCTGACTAATCGTCGCAACCATACTACTGAAATCAAAAAAACCTTTATTGACATAGCCATTGGCTCCCAGTTTTTGCGCCTGAGCTACATCTTTTTCTTGACCGAGCGTTGAAAAAACAATCACCGGAATTTTCTTTAAATTCTTGTTCTGTGAACGCGCAGTCAGTACCGCAAATCCATCAAGCTTGGGCATAATTAAGTCAAGCAATACTAGATCGGGATTTGTGGCTTTCATTTTCGCAAGGCCTTCTTCTCCGTCAGAAGCAACTTCAACTTCTATTTTATTTTCCTGCAATTTTGTTGAATAAAATTTTTGGAAAAATTTATCGTCTTCTATTATAAGTATTTTCATTACTTTATTTCCCGTGCCATCCTGAATTCATTTTAGGATCTGTTCCAATTTTTTAACTGATTCTTTGAAATCTGAAATAATCTGACTGCTCAATTGGGCATTGCCCTTCAATGTATCGTCTGAACCTTTTTCAATATTTAAACAAATGTTCACCACGTCCGTAAAACCCATTACTTGACTTTGACTTTTTAAAGAATGGGAAGCAATATGTAAATCATTTAAAGCATTTTTATTTGAAACATCATTAGATAGTTGACTCAAACTCAACGTCATTTTACTAAGATATTTTTTTGCAGTCTGTAAGTATAGATTTTTATAATTTGACAAGTTAATTTGTGCCATAAAACATGCACCCCGAGAGGTATATAGAAATCATACTATACTTGCCCTCCCCATTCAAGCAAGAATTTATCTAGTAGAAGAGATTTTAAGTCTACTATGTAGCGAGTTAAGATTAATTGTTCTAATTGGAACATTAATATCCTGTTTTGTTTTCTGAAAAGCCAAACCTTTGTTTACTTCAAATGAGTATCCTTTATCTTCTAAGTATTCTAAAATCGAATGAAACATTTCCAATGAGGTGGGAGTGTAGTCCAAAAGAGCAATCCCACCTGGCCTTAGAACTCTGTAAATTTTCTTCACTAATTCCCACTCTGGATAGTGTACATACATCAAGGCCATACTTGAAACAATAATGTCTGCAAAATTATCACCCAACTTCTTTCTTATATCGACAACGTTCCCCTGAATTAACTCAACATCTGCTTTTTCTAAGCGCTTGTCCCTCCATGGAATAATTACCTCGCTGTTTAATTTTATGGTTTTCGTATATACGTCTGTGCCATACCCAATAATCTGAACTTTATCTTGCCATTCTTTTCGGCAGTCAAACAAAAATTCCCCAGTTCCATAACCAATATCTACTACTTTTACTTTTTCCTGAGATTGTCTAGCTAATTCCCTCTCCTTTATCTTATCGTTCACAAGTTGTAAAAAATCTTTTCCTTCAAGTGTAGGTAGTACATCAAGATAGCCTTCGACTTTTTCAATTTTTCCATTCAATATTGGAATCTCGCGCTTCCTTAATCCCCTGTATGTTATGAAAGAGGCTGGATGGGCAACTTCTTTATCAAATTCATTCCTTGCTTTATTTAGTATTCCAAGCGGTGAATATTCTGACGGAGATTGATCTGTCATGCAAACAGAATATCACAGTGGGAAAACATTCACAAATTAATTTTTCAATTTTGCGAGCATTAAACAAATGCGTATAACAAGGTGGTTTTGCCAATTCGCAGCTGAATGCATGAAAGCTTGAGTGAGCGAATCAGGGGGATTCCTCGGCACGCCAAAGGCGAGATCGAGGAGGGGGTGAAAATCACCCGATGAACGAACGAAAGCTGAAAAGCATGAAGTGAGACTTGGCAAGAGCTTCTGCTTCTCTTGTCGGCACAAGAGAAGTAAAAAAATAAATTATAAATTCAAATTTTGTTTGACTTTTCAAAACACTATTGATACTATGCCTTTATGGATCAGAAAAGGGTTTTGGTGGTTGAGGATGACTTATTTTTAAGAGAATTATATTCGGATGTTTTAGGCGCAGAAGGATATAAAGTCGAGGGAGCAGTAGATGGAGAGGATGCCTTGAAGAAAATGAAAATCGGCGGTTACGATTTGGTCCTTATGGACATTATTATGCCAAAAATGGACGGCCTAACCGTAATGAAACAATTGCAAAATACTCCGGCACTTGCTCCTAATAAGTGTGTTGTTTTTTTAACCAATCTGGATAAAAATGAAGAAATAAGAACAGCCTTACAGTTGGGAGATGGTTATTTAATTAAAAGCCAAATTACCCCGGGAAGCTTGGTTGAAGAAGTAAAAACATATCTTGATAAGATCAAATAGTGTTAGGCGGTTTTTAAAGTAAAGCTGAATTTAGATCCTGCACCAATTCCCTCGGATTCTGCCCAAATCTTTCCATTCATTAATTCAATTATGGACTTTGACAGATATAATCCCAATCCCGTCCCTTGGGAATTTTGTTTTATTAAATAATTAGTTCCAACCATAGAAAACTTTTGAAAAAGTTTTGACATATCCTCTTGATTTATTCCTTTTCCATTGTCGCTAATTGAAACAATTTCCGTTGCCTCTTTCGGATTATGATTTATTTCAATTTTTATCGTGCCTTCTTCCGGTGTAAATTTCAAAGAATTACCGATCAAATTTATCAGAACCTGCTCCACTCTCTCCGGATCGGCTGACACTTTGGGCAAGCTCTGGAGGGGTATGGCGAATTGCAAATTAATTTTTTGCTCTTGGGCTTTGGGCAGCATTTCCGCATACACGGAACTGATTAACTCTCCCAAATCAACAGATTTCATGACAAGAGTAAGTCTTCCGGATTCGATTCTGGAAACATTCAGCATGTCATTTACCAAGTTGATCAGTCTTTGCGTTGAGCTGTAGGCTCGATCAACATACATTCTTTGTTTTTCGGAAAGCGATTTAACATTGTTTTTATCCAGCATTAGCCAAAGATAAGATTTAATTACTGTCATCGGAGTGCGCAATTCATGCGATGCCAAAGACACAAACTCATCCTTCAATTTATCCATTTCCTGAAGTTTTACATTTGCATTTTTCAGGTCTTCTGTTGCGCGATTAACTTCTTCTTTTAGGGTAATGTTAAATCTGCGGATTTCTTCATACGCCTTGGCGTTTTCCAATGCCACCGAAACTTCCGGACCGAATATTTTCAGCACTTCTATATCTTTGCTGAAATAAATATCTCCGGATTTTTTATCTCCTAAGAATAAAAGGCCATGCATTTTTTCTCCAACGTGCAGGGGTAGAATAATAGACGTCTTCAAATTTCGCATCATTTCTTTGTTTTTTTCATTTTCTTCCTCTTCAAAAATCATGATTTTTTTGTTTTCGCAAATTTGATGCATTTTCTTTTCATCATATTTATTTTTATCTACAACTCCTCCCGATATGGACATTGAAGGATGATTCTCCTGAAAAATATAAAATGTTCCCCATGAAATATGCATAGTATTAAATAGTTGATTTAACGTTTTCCTGCTTAAATCATCGAGTCTTAGGGTAGAAGCTAAAATTCTAGTCAGCTTAGACAAGAGCTCGTTTGAGTTATAGTTATTTTTAAAGAAAATTTTGTCGGTTGCTCTCTCTAAGTAAGCTCGAATTGGCTGGAAAGAAAATGCCATAACAAGGGCAAGAATCATTGAGGTTATGAGTTGACTATTATAGTTGCCGCTATTACCTATAAAAACAGCTCCTAAAATAAAAATTCCAGCCGAATAGAATGCCCCAAGAATAAAAACAAGAATTATATAGGCAATTGCACGCGCAATAATAAATCTAATATCGAATAGTCTATGTTTAACAATTGCATAAGCAGTTAAAGCGACGTAAACCGAAACAAGAATGTTACCAAAAGGAGCTATGGGAATTCCATACCAAAGAAGATAGTTGGTTGATCCCCCAATAAATCCGATGATCATCCCCAAAAGAATATACCTTGTCTGTATCTTTTTAAGCCCAGTTTCCTTATTCTGTGCGGCATAAAGAAGATATGTGGCATAAATCACGTAGACAAACCATACGATGAGAAATGGATGGAAAAACAAACCTGGAGTTGGCCAAAAACGGAAATCAGAAATTGGAATGACATTGGAAACAAAATATGGCGAGGTAGCATTTATTGCAAAAAAAAATGAAAATATTCCATACGTAAGCAGTAAAAATGTCTTTTTCTCTTTTACGATTTTCAGTAAAGCTAAAACAAAATGTATATAAAAGGCCGGAATAAAGATAGCAAAAGCCATAAGCATGCGGGACCAAAAGATAGCATTGTTATAGTTCGTAGCTATCTGCCAAAAAAAATATGAGGAACTCCAAAGCGCTACAGCAAACGCGAACAATGAAAAACTATAGTTGATCTTATTTTTAGGATTTCTTATAAAAACAACTATACCCAGAATTATGCTTGTAATAAAATTTATGAGTGCGGATAAAGGATAGTAGCCCATCATCTTTTAGTATAAAATAACAGAGGGCCCAGTACAAGCTAAAAGAAATGTCTTTGAGATCGTCTATTTTGTAGCTACTGCAAGATTATAAACGCCTAACGGTTCTTGAATAACTTTTATGTTGGATGGTTCGAAACCGGCATTCGTTGCTAATCGGGCAAGATCTGCCGGAGTCCTATATTCCATCCGTCTCCATCCTACGACGTTATGCGTGAAAGACTGTTCATCGTTGGGGTTTATATTTGAATAAAGCACTGCTCCACCATCAGCCATCTGCAATCTAAGTTTTTCTAAAAGATATGCGATGAGATGGTCCGGTAAATAATCAAATAATCCAACCGCCTCAACAAACTCAGGATGATAGTCGGGCTTCATGTATCTTGTTATATGCAAAATGTTTGATTTAGTAAACTGAACCGATTCTTTGATTCCGAGTTTTTCAGCCAATTGCTGTCCATCGGTTAACGCCTCATTGCTACTATCAACCATCTGAAGATCTATCCGATCGCTTACTGCTCCATTGAGAGACTTGAGAGATTCCATAATCGCTCTGCTTGAACCGGCCGCAACGCTTAAGATATGAAATGATCTTTCTCGTCCGGCAAGCGCTTTTTCCATATGATTGACAAATTCTTCCTTGACAACCCGTAACCGATTTCTTACAGCCATTGAGTTATGAGTATTTTCTATAAATAACCGCGACCAGATAAGGCTATTGGGATCTTCCGACACTGGTCCTGTATACATCCTATCAAGCGCTTTATGGGTAGCTTCATTATCACTAATATACTCTAAATTTTCGCTTGCTCTAAAAAGCTCAAGTCCTTCCGTTCCAGGCAAAGAAACCATTCCTTTAACCAAGGCAATTCTTGCATCTTCACCAATTGGACTAGTACATTCAAATTCGGAAGAATCATATGGAGTCTTTTCTCCAATTCTGGGAGCAAATTGTTTCAAAACCTTAGCTTTGCGCTCAGAAATAGTATCGGACGGCTTAATCTCCGGAAAAAAGGGTGGATTTACGTTTGCGGTTTCCACATTAGACATATTTGAAATTTGTTAATACTATGGGACTTATTATATAACATATTTTCTAAAACTGCAATGATATATTTATTGGGCGGTGACGCGGCCTGTGAAGGTAGATTATTTTTTCCATTGGCTAATTTGTTTTGCGGCCTGTTGAGAAGTCGGAAAATGCTTCTCTTCCGAAATTTCAAAAGCGGGTAAACCTTTTTCTCCCATTATTAATTTCGCTTTAACACAAATATATTTAACTTTTTCTTTTCGGATAATAACAAGCAGATATCCTTCTTGAACAGGAGTTGCCCATTCTTTATATTCTAGTTTGTTCCACGTTACAAACCATTTCTTCACGGCCTTATTAAAACACGAGAAATTATCGCTGTCAAGCTTAAATAAGATTTATTGGGCATTATTGCGAGCATTAAACAAAGCGCGTTGCTTCTTCAAGTCTTGCAACTGAAACAAAGACCGTTAAATTTTTGTGAGCGAATGACTCAGGGGGATTCCTCACCCCGATCGAATCGGGATTGAGGAGGGGGTGCAAATCACCCGAGGAGTGAGCGAGCAAAATAGGTCGACTTTCACTTGCAAGAAACTTTTGGTACTTTTGGTTACAAAAGTACAAGGGAAAATTATTGGGCGTTAACTCTTCCGGTGAAGGTGGATTTAGACAACATTTCTTCCTGGATATTTTTGGGTACTTCTTCGTAATGAGACGGCTCCATGTAATAAGAGGCTCTTCCTTTGGTCATGCTCCGAAGCGTAGTTGCGTATCCGGACAACTCCGACAAAGGCACCAAAGACAGAATAATTGTTGCTCTTGATCTTTCTTCGGTTCCGGAAATCTGCGCTCTTTTGGAAGACAAATCGCCGATCACGTCTCCCATAAATTCACTCGGAGTGGTAACTTCAACTTTCATAATTGGTTCTAACAAGGTTAACCCGGCTTTTTTGGTTGCAGCCTGTAAAGCTTGGGATGCGGCAATCTTAAAAGCAATATCTGAAGAGTCAACTTCATGGAAGCTTCCGTCATAAACCGCGACATTCATATCGACCATCGGGTAACCTAATAAAATTCCGTTTTCCATAGTTTCCTTAACTCCTTTTTCAATTGAAGAGATAAAGACAGCCGGAATTGTTCCTCCCTTAATTTCGTTAATAAATTCAAAACCTTCCCCGCGGGGCGCAGGCTCAACCCGCAACAGACAGTGTCCGTATTGTCCTTTTCCTCCGGATTGTTTAATATATTTTCCTTCCCCCTCCGCAATTCTGGCAATGGTTTCTTTGTAAGCTACTTGCGGCGCTCCGACGTTGGCTTCAACCCCAAAATCCGCTTTCATGGTATTGACTTTCACTTCCAGTTGTAATTCTCCGACTCCGGAGATAATTGTCTGTCCGGTTTCATGATTGGTTTTTACCTGAAAGGTCGGATCCTCATCCATTAGCCGCTTCAAAGCATAGCCCAATTTCTCCTGATCGGACTTGGTTTTGGGCTCAATTGCCAAAGAGATAACCGGCTCCGGAAAAACAATTTTTTCCAGAATAATCGGTTTTTGGGGATCGCACAAAGTGTCTCCGGTTGTAGTATCTTTGAGTCCGACAATTGCCACAATTTCTCCGGCAAAAGCTTCCTTGATTTCCGTTCTTTCATTGGAATGCATTAATAATAAACGGCCGACTCTTTCCTGACTGTTTTTGGTGCTGTTGTAGATATAGGTCCCGGCCATGACTTTGCCCGAATAAACTCTGAAGTAAGTTAACTTTCCGACATGCGGATCATTTTGAATTTTGAAAGCCAGGCCTGACAATGACTCTTCCGGAACTAACTTTCTGATTTCTTCCGTACCTGTTTGGGAATTGGTGCCTTTAACTTGTCCCAAGTCCACCGGGGATGGCAGATAATCAATTACTCCATCCAAAAGCGGCTGGACACCTTTATTGCGCAAAGAGCTTCCGGCAAAAATCGGCACCAATTTATAAGCAATCACTGCGCGTCTTAAAGCTGCTTTTAACTCTTCAGGCTTAATCTCCTCATTCTTAAGATATTTATCCATGAGAATATCATCTGTTTCGGAAATTTTCTCAACCAGTTTGGCCCGATATTTTTCGATTTCCGGACCCATTCCTTGCGGAATTTCATCCGTAATGGTAAATTTGGCGCCTAATTCTTCCCCTGTCCAGATAATGGATTTTTTGTGTAATAAATCATAAACACCTTTAAAAGTAGCTTCGGCTCCGATTGGCAGAACCATAATTGCGGGATTTGCCCCAAGCCTGTCTTCAATGCTTTTGACAGTGGCTAAGAAATCCGCTCCAAGTTTGTCCATTTTGTTGACAAAACAGAGTCTCGGGACTTTGTATTTATCTGCCTGTCTCCAGACTGTTTCGGATTGCGACTGCACTCCTTCTTCCGCATCCAAAACCGTAATTCCGCCGTCCAAAACCCGCAGTGAACGCTCTACTTCTGCGGTAAAATCAACGTGTCCGGGAGTATCAATAATGTTGATTCTATAGCCTTTCCAATATGCGGTGGTTGCGGCGGACACAATTGTGATTCCGCGCGCTCTTTCTTCGGCCATCCAGTCCATGACTGTCGTACCCTCATCAATATCTCCGATTTTGTAAGTTTTCCCGGTGTAATATAAAATACGCTCGGTGGTAGTAGTTTTTCCCGCGTCAATATGGGCAATAATGCCAATATTTCGGATGTGGTCTAACTCGACGTAGCGCTTATCTTCAGCCATAATAAAAAAGCTCAAAACAAGATCTTATTCTACTTGAGATTTGCCTTGTCCTCCGAAGCTTTAGCGAAGGAGGAAGATCTAAGATTTGAGATTAAATAAGTATATCATATTTTGCATTTCCATTCTAGAGGATTCAGTTTTTATTTAATGGTGTAGGTAAAAACTTTTAATGGGATTCCTTTCTCACGGATCTTTTGAATATTTCCTTTTGTTGCCGGACTTTGATTGACATGAAACGATATTGCCTCATCTGCCAAATTTATAATCGCTGAGTCTCTTTGGGCATAGGTGTTTTCATTCACAATTTTATTTTTATTATTTTCGATAATAGATGAGGAGTTATTTGTTCTAATTCTTTTTAATTGAGTTGCTAAATCCTTAGCTTGTTTTTCTGTAATAATCCCTTCTCTGGCTTTTTCTTGATAATGCTTTGAGTAGATTTCTAAAGTTGTGGGGAGAAAAATTTTTATTCTTTTGGCGGCTGGGTCTAATTTTAGCGCTTCGTCAGTCGCAATATAATCAACTCCTAAAGCACCGCCTGAAATCATGCCATTTTTATTGCCGATAAATTTTCTTACGGTTTTTCTCACGTCTTTTTCTAATTGCTTGTTAGTTTTTCTCCAGCTTCCGCCGATAGAAACCCATTTCATAGTTCAATCATCACAAAAACTATCTAGCTACAACGTTAATGAATGCTTTTAGGCTTAGGCGTACTTTCTCCCAGTTTTGGAACATAGTAATAGAAATATCGATGATATTCTACCCCTAAAGCTAAGGAGCGGATTTCATTTTTTATCTTCTCGCTTTTTCCGCTGGAGAATATAATAGCCTGATTACAGACAAAAACAACTTGCCCCCGGTGTTTTTTTTCAATCATCTCGAAATTCTCTTCAAACCATTCCTTGTTCTTGCGATATTCCCAAAAATCTCCCATTCTTTTTTCGTCTGTCATAATTTCATGCCAATGTTTATTAAGACTTGGGTCATCACTGGGATTGTCAAGCTCTGCCTCCCCCATTTTTTTTATAAACTCACTCTTTTCAAGAAATTCACTTCCCGATTTGCTTTTTGTAAAAATTCCCTCTATTTCTTTCCCCAATCTTTCGTTTTGCATGGTTTGATTCTACCAAAAAACAAAAACCCAATCCACAATGTCCCAGCCTTTTTTTAGCTTCGCAAGGAGAGACCTTGCGAAGCTAGACCTCGTGAAGCTAATTTTCCGACATAGTTGTTGATGTGGAAATTTTGTGATAGTGTGAGTATGTGACCAAAAAATCACTAGTAATTATTTTAATATTAAGCACAGTCGCGACTTATGGACTTGGCATTATAGACGCTTTAGCCAATCCTTCCGCAAATCAAGCAGGACTTCCATTCAAATTTGGTTCCTATGCTTTATTTGGTACGGCAAGCACAAACTATTCAACTCTAGCTCTGGACGTAGCTTTCTGGTTCTTGGTTATTTGGGGAGTTTGGAAGCTACTGCTGAAAAAAAGATAACTACTTTATTCCCTCTGGTCATGCGGAACAATAACTTCTGTTGCAGATAGAGAAGTATTTCCGGCCAGATCCGTAGCCAGTATTTTTATTTTATAGGTTCTGCCATCCTTGTCATCTCCTATCCTCGAAGCCTCTAATCTGACCATCTGATTGATATTTGTTTCGTTTTGAATAGCTATTGAAGGTTCAATTAAGTCATATTCATCATCTACCAAAATTGTTATTAAATATGGATTTTCATCAATTATCTTAACTGTAATTCTTACATCCACCATTTCATTATTTGCCGGCCAGATAAATTTTGGATCAACGCTAAACGAAATTGCTGGGGGAGTAAAATCATAATTTTCATTACCCTCCAGAATACTGAAGCGTTCAGCGTTAAAATCAAAGTTACCGTCTCCATTCTGGTCAACTCTAATAATGGGAATTTCTGAAGATTGAGTATCAAATTGTGTTTCTGCTTTTGTAGTTTCAGTTAATGGAATTTCTTTATAGAGTATAGTTTCCGTATTTTCATCATTATTATATTTCCTAATTTTAAAATCGAAACTCCCTTGATCAGTGGCTTCAAACTTTATATTATAATTTCCATTATTAGGAATAAAAATAAACTTAGCATCGTCTAAAGTAGAATATGAACTTCCCGGAATGTTTTCCTCAAAATCTCCATTATCTGTTGGGCCAGTATGATTGCCCGATGAATCATAAATATTCATATTTACAGGCGAATGGACTGAAAATATCCACCATATTGAAGGTAAAGAAGCTGCTTGAGTGGAAACCCCATCGGGCAATTGACTATTTCCATCTAAAATGTTTTTAACTAAGTTTAATGCGGATCCGGAAGCAACCAATTCTCCATGCTTTTGATTAGTATAAAAAATTTTAGCACCTCCAAGCAATGACTTGTCTCTGTCGTGATCGATAAGTGAAGCACTAAAAAGAGGAACTGTTTGGTCACCATTGATATTAAGCATATCTTTATGAATATATGGAATTCCCAACAAAGAAATTCTTTTTTCCTCAATAATTTGCCCCAAGGTAGACCGTCCGGATCCGGCAATTACTATTACATCAACACTATTTGTATTGGAAATGCTATCGTCAAGCGAATGAAAAATTTCACTCGGATTAAATAATGTTGTGTTATGGCCAAGGTCGGTTAATAAATTTTTAATTTGATTATAGTTTAAAGCCCCTGATTCTGTTTTGTACGGATAGGGGCGGTAATTATCCTGACCTGAATAAAAGTTAAAGTAAGCTTGGCTCGGAGCCAATTGAAACACGCTAATCATGTTTTGAACAACATCATTTGTTTCCGTATCTATTAATCCTAAGCATAATGGCCCTAACGATATAGGTAGGGGAGTTAAGCAAGCGCCGTATCTTAAATTTCTTAAAGAATCTACTGATCCTAAATGTGGTGTTCCTAAAGTAAATAATTTTCTAACAGTTGAAGCTCTTGTTGCATCGGAAATATAATTTCTCGCGACTAATCCTCCCATTGAATGCGCAATTATATCCACTTTTGCATTTCCTGTTTGCGTTTTTATCTCATTAATTTTTTGATCAAGAAGTGGAGCTGTTAATGAGATATCTTTTCGCCAATCATATGGGAAAACAAAGAAATCCTTATTTAGCGTATAGCCATTTGCTTTAAAGAAATCTATTGTCCCTTGATAAGCTCGGGCTACTAGATTACCGCTCGCTCCTATATTTGCCTCAGAGATTATTCCGTCAGTCTTCATTCTTAAAACATCATAATAATCGTCCTCACCAAGCTCTCCCATCTTTGATTCATTTACCCAAACTACTTCGTCTTTGGGATAAATGTAATTAAACTTCCCATCATGTCCGTCATCTTTATCCAACCAATATGTATCCTCCGCGACTTTTAATTCTGATCCGCCGATGCCGGGAATTAAGATTAAAGGCGTTTTGGGCGTGGGCGTAGGGGTAGAAGTTGGTGCAGGTGTTGGTATCGGGATTGGCGCAGATACATAGTCAAAGGCTATTTCAAAATTATCAATATTGGCTGACCAATTTTGAGGAGAAGCATAATTAATTATGAATATGAAATTTTTATTTTCAAAATTATAAGGACGAAGACAATACGCCAAAACAGTTCCGTTTACATAACTTTGTTGCTCAAGACTCGTAATGAATGTTTGAGAATTGATTATTGAGCCATTCAACTGCCACAATGTCCAAAGATAGGAGGGCCATTGGCAATTTGCTTGAAAAATTGTTCCGGATGACAAACCAACATATAATGAGGAACTTGCTTTTCCGGTTACACGTATTCTAATTTTCGTAATTACTGATCCCGGCAACATTCCAAAATCTTCATAGGTACCAAAATCCCGAAAATATAAATTCGCATAAGAATTTGCTAATGCCCTATCGCATGTTAAGCCATCGGTAACAGAACAATTACTAAGACTTGTATAAGCCGGAACGCCATTAGTTGTAACTATATTTGCGCTTCGGAACGGAGTTGTTAATGCAAAAGCGGAAGGAACAAAAAATATTAAATAAAAAACTGTGGAGAAAAATAAAACAAGACTACGGGCAAATAATCTCACTCATTAAAATGTAGTCGAAACTATTAGTCCGTGCAATAGGTAATCATGCATGTGGTATAATCTTTTTTGTGGGAAAAATTATGATGATTGTTGCTTTGATTCTTCTCGGATTATTTACGGTTCTGGTAATTAACAATAATGCTGTAAAACCTACGGCGCAAAATGCGGTACTTAGTCTTTCTTCAGCCAGTCCAATTCCATCCCCAATTCAAACTTTAAGTACTAGCCCATCCAATACTTCCACTCCTTCTTCTCAAACAGAAGTGACAATGGCAACGATTAAAACCGCCAAAGGAAATATCGAAATAGAATTTTATACAAAAGATGCGCCGAATACGGTTGCAAATTTCGTAAGTAAAGCCAAAAGCGGATTTTACAATAATTTAACTTTCCATCGGGTTGAGAATTGGGTAGTCCAAGGCGGAGATCCGTTGGGCAATGGCGCGGGCGGAGGAAATATGACGGTTGAATTTAATTCCAAACCATTTGTGGTTGGTGCGGTGGGAATTGCCAGCAAAGGTGACGGCAAAGTTCAAAATGACTCGCAGTTTTTTATCGTTAAAACAGATTCTCAATTCCTCAACGGCAAATATACCAATTTCGGAATTGTGACTAAGGGAATGGATGTAGTTCAGAAAATGGAAATCGGCGATGCAATCCTCGGAATAACTACGGAATAAACCTACTAGGTATCAATTGCTATATTACATGCCGCCTGCCAAACCGTGGACCATGATGCCTACTTCTCTCAACAAGATCTTTTCCTATTTCAGATACTCCTACTTCTAAATTTTGGGGAACCGCAGGTTGATCTTCATTCGCTTTTTCTTTTATTTTAGTCTGTTTTCCAAAATCTTCCCACAATGAATTGGGATCTTCTTTTCTCATGTTACCACTTAAAATGTGAAAAAGCTCTATTTGCTTGGGCCATGCGCAGCACCGAATCTCTTTTCTTGATTGCTTCTCCCTGCTCGCTCGCAGCATCCATCAATTCAGCTGCTAATTTCTCCTCAAAAATTTTATAATCCTTGTTGGATCTTTTTCTGGCCGACTCAACAATCCATTTCATTGCCAAAGAGGCTCTTCTTTCGGGTCTGACTTCCATAGGAATTTGATAAGATGCTCCTCCGACCCTTTTGGCTTTAACTTCTTGTTTTGGCCCAACACTGTCTAGAGCTTTTTCAAAAGTCGCGATCGGATCCAGTTCTTTTTTGGTAATTAAATTAAAAGCCGCATACAGCACATTCTGCGCCACAGTTTTCTTACCATCCCTCATGAGATAATTAATAAACTTAGCAACTTGTTTGTTGTTGTAAATTGCGTCTCCGTCAATTTCCCTTCTTGGTGCTTGTTTGTGTCTCATAATTTATTAAGCCGTTGCCGGCGCGGCAGGCTTTACTTCAGCGGTTCCCGCAACAACTTTTGGCGCTACTCCTCCTATTACATTTTTCTTGGTTCCGTATTTACTTCTGGATCTTTTTCTTCCCTCAACTCCCAGCAGATCAAATTTGCCTCTGACAATATGATATTTTACACCCGGCAAATCCTTGACCCTGCCGCCTCGGACTAAAACTATTCCGTGTTCGGAAAGTGAATGTCCGATTCCCATAATATAGGCGGTCACTTCCATTTTGTTGGACAATTTGACACGGGCAACTTTTCGCAAAGCCGAGTTTGGCTTTTTGGGAGTCATTGTTTTGACCAGTGTAACCACTCCTCTTTTTTGAGGTGAAATTGTGGTTTTGTAGATCCGGTCTTTGGCATTAAAAATCCTTCTTAAAGCGCCTGACCGGCTTTTTTTTATTTTTCTTTTTCTTCCTCTTTTAGAAAGTTGCGATAAAGTTGGCATAAGTTAGCGTATTATACCTCATTTGAGGTTTTTCCTTCAACCGGAATAAGCCTACCGATGATAACGTTTTCCTTCAGGCCGATTAGATTATCAACACGTCCTTCCAAAGCTGCTTCAGTCAAAACTTTGGTTGTTTCCTGGAAAGACGATGCGGACAGCCATGAGTCGGAATACAAAGCGGATTTCGTAATTCCCAGAATGGTTCGCCTGGCGGTCGCCGGTTCTCCGCCTTGGGACAGAATTTCGGAATTAATATCTTGAAACTTTGTTTTGGTAATGTAGGCGCCCGGAATTAAAGATGTTTCTCCGACTGTTTCGACAACAACTTTGTCAGACATCTTTCTTAGGACTACTTCAAAATGCTTGTCGTTAATCGCGATCCCTTGAGATTCATAAACTTTTTGCGCTTCCAAAATAACATATCTCTGCGCATCAATTAAGCCTTTAATTTTTAAAACTTCTTTTGGATCAATATATCCTTGAGCCAACTGAATTCCGGGCAGAACCTCATCTCCATCTTTAACATTCAGAGTGGCTGTCAAAGGAATAAAGTATTCCAGTTCTTGAGCCGGTTTAATCTTGGTGCTTTTTATGGTTACCAGATATCCGTCATCAGTGGTTTCAAGCTTAATTTTACCCATAAATTCCGAGATTGGAGACAAGGCTTTTGGAGTTCTCATTTCAAAAAGTTCTTCTACTCTTGGCAACCCTTGAGTAACGTCAGACATAACTACTCCTCCAAAGTGTCTGACTCTCATTGTCAACTGAGTACCGGGTTCTCCAATAGACTGAGCGGCAATTACCCCAACCGGCACGCCTTGCTCGACTTCTTTTTTAGTCGAGAAATCCCAGCCGTAACATTTGGCGCAAATTCCATATTCCAATTCACAGGTGATCGCCGAACGGACAGCAACTGCGTCTACTTCCTCATCAATAATTTTGCGAGCTGTAGCCAAGGTTATTTCTTCCTGATCTTTGGCAATTATCTTTTTGGTTTTGCCGGAGTATATATTTCCCGCCAAAATTCTGCCCAGAATTCTTTGCAGGAATGGAGCTACTCTATTCTTCTCATCCCTATCAAGAGTAATTCCCTCTTTGGTACCGCAATCTTCGGATTTGATAATTACATCATGAGAGCAATCGACCAAACGACGGGTAAGATAACCTGCGTTTGCAGTCTTCAGAGCCGAATCTGTCAAACCTTTTCGGGAACCTCTGGCAGATGCGACATATTCAAAGATTGACAATCCTTCTCTGAAATTGGACTTAATCGGTAACTCAACAATCTTTCCCAAAGGATCCAAAATAAGACCTTTCATAGCCGAAAGCTGTTTTAACTGTTCTTTGCCTGCCCTGGCTCCTTCGGAATCAATAATTAATTTAATCACGTTGGTTGATTTCAGATTATTCCATGTTAAATCTGCAATCGTATCCGTGGTCTTCAGCCAGATGTCTTGAGCTAAACGCTTTCTCTCTTCATCCGTAATCAAACCTTTTTGATAATCTTCTTCGATCAGTGCCACTTTTTTATCTGCTTCCAAAATAAATTCGCGTCTGTCCTTGATCATTTCGTTGTCAAAAACCGAAACCGAAATGCCCGATACCGTTGCCCCATAGAATCCGAGTTTTTTAATCGCGTCGATTAATTTTTCTACTTCATCAGGGGTTTTCGCAGTAATCGCTTGCGTAATAATTGTCTTTATCCCGGATGCATTGATAGATTTATTGATAAATCCAAAAGATGCGGGAAGCGTTTCGTTAAACAAAATTCTACCCACAGTCGTTTCTTCATTTTTATCTTCGACTCTAACTAGGATTGGCTCGCGAAGGAGTATAGCTTTGACGCTGTATGCCAAAAGCGCATCCTGCATATCTTTAAATATCGGGAGTCCCGCTTCGCCGCGAGACGAGTCTTCACGTCTTGATGCTTCGTCAATCGAAGTTAAGTAATAGATTCCAACTGCCATCTCTTTGTTAGGAAGCGTAATTGCTCCTCCGTCCGCGGGTTTGAGCAAATTATGTTTTGGCATCATGAGAGTAATTGCTTCTTCCTGAGCTTTTTTGGACAAGGGAATATGCACGGCCATTTGATCTCCGTCAAAGTCGGCATTGTAACCCGCACAAACACAAGGATGAAGGGCAATCGCCGACCCTTCAATTAAAATCGGATAAAATGCCTGGATACCTAGCTTGTGCAGTGTCGGAGCCCGGTTGAGAAGAACCGGATGATTTTTGGTAATTTCCTCCAAGATATCAAATACCTCCGGCGGACGCTTCTCAATAAATCTTTTGGCAGATTTGATGTTGGGAGCAAATCCCCTGATAATCACTTCCCTAAGCACAAAAGGTTTGAACATTTCCAAAGCCATTTCTTTGGGAAGACCGCACTGAGACAAAGTCAGCTGAGGACCAACGACAATTACCGAACGTCCGGAATAGTCAACTCTTTTACCCAAAAGGTTTTGCCTGAATCTTCCCTGTTTTCCGCGGAGCATGTCTGACAATGATCGCAAAGGGGAAGAGGTAATCTGAGAACTTCTTTGCGCAATATCGATTAACGAATCAACTGCTTCCTGAAGCATTCTTCTTTCATTTTTAAGAATTATCTGTGGAGCGCCCAAACTCATCAAATGCTTTAACCGGTTATTTCTGTTAATCACTCTTCTGTATAAATCATTTAGGTCGGAAGTCGCAAAACGTCCTCCGGAAAGTTGAACCATGGGTCTCAAATCCGGCGGAATAACCGGAAGCACTGAAAGCAACATAAAGGTTGGCAGGATTTCCGCCTTGCGGATTGATTCAATTAATCTTAATCTTTTAATGAGTTTCAAATATTTTTGCCCCTTGGCTTTTTCGGTTTCTTTTCGCAAAGTGGCGATTAAATTTGTAATATCAATTTTTTCCAATAATTCCAGGAGTCCTTCCGCACCGGTTCTGATTGTGAAGAAAACCGGAATATCATATTCCAAGATTTTGAAATATTCGTCTTCCGAAAGTACGCCGCCGATTCTTAACCCTCTTAAAAGTTTTAAGAGGGCGTCATAAATCTCATCCAATTTTTTGCTTTCCAGATCTAGTCTTTCGGTCAAGGCTGTGACTTTCTGTCTGGTTGTCAGTTCTATTTCTTGTTCGATAAGCTCTCTTTGTTCCGTTTCGGATTTGCTGGAAAGAGATTCTTTTTTCTTCTGAGTCATTTCCTCCTGCACTTTTTTCTCTTCAAGATTTAATTTCTGTTTTAATTCCTGCTTTTTCTTTTCGATGTAATCTGAGAAGGAATTCAAAGCTTCTTTTTTCTTAGTTTCATCAATATTGATAACCAGGTATGAGGCATAATAAATGACAGATTCAAGGCTTTTTTGAGACATATCCAAGAGAAGCGAAAGGGGTGAAGATGAGCCCTTGAAGAACCAAACGTGGGCAACCGGGGTCGCTAAGTTGATGTGCCCCATTCTTTCACGTCTGACACGGGATAGCGTAACTTCGACTCCGCACTTGTCGCAAATTATTCCTCTATATCTGATTCTTTTGTATTTTCCACAATAACATTCCCAGTCTTTGGTTGGCCCAAAAATCCGTTCATCAAAAAGTCCGTCTTTTTCCGGTCTTAAAGTCCGGTAGTTAATGGTTTCCGGCTTGGTTACTTCGCCGTAGCTCCAAGCCAAGATATCTTTAGAGGAAGCTAAAGAAATCTTTAAAGCTTTAAAGTCCAAAATTGTAATATCTTTCATTTTTTTATCTATATTATTCATATTTTTAAGCTTCTACTTTGTTATCCTGCGCAGGCGTTTCTACCGAAGCGGCAAGCTGTAATTCCAAGGCATCTTTCTTAACTTTTTCTTCTCCGCTAATTGGCGGATTCTTCTCGATAATGCTTCCCTCAATTGTCATGGGTACCAATGTTTCCGGAACAACTGTTGCACCGATTGGAGTAATATTCAATCCTAAAGATGCAAGCTCTTTTATCAAAACCTTGAATGATTCCGGCACCCGCGGGGTGGGAATATCCACTCCCTTGACAATTGCTTCGAAAGCTTTAGCGCGTCCCACGACATCGTCGGATTTGATTGTCAACATCTCCTGAAGCGTGTATCGCGCCCGATGCGCATCCAAGGCCCAGACTTCCATTTCTCCCAGACGCTGTCCTCCCATTTGCGCTTTTCCGCCCAGTGGCTGTTGTGTAACCAAAGAATATGGCCCCGTAGAACGTGCGTGAGTTTTATCTTCAACCATGTGGATAAGTTTCATAATATATTCTACTCCGACCACTACGGAATTTTCATAGGCCTCCCCCGTCCGGCCGTCATATAGAGTTGTTTTCCCGTCTTCAGGAAGCTTTGCCTGTTTTAAAGAAGCAATTATCCGGTCTTCCCCGACCTCTTCAAAAGCAGGGATTCCGACTTTGACACCTAATTTTGCACAAGCTAATCCCAGATGTGCTTCCAGCAATTGTCCCAAATTCATACGAGCCAAAACTGAAATCGGAGAAATAACAATATCAATTGGCGTACCATCCACGATATAAGGCATATCCGCTTGAGGCAAGATCTTGGAAATAACTCCTTTATTCCCATGACGTCCTGCCAGCTTGTCTCCGACCACAACGTGCCTGAATTGGGCTACTTCAATAATAATCTTCCTCAAAGTTCCGGGTTCCAATTCATCTCCTTTTTTTCTATCCAAGACCTGCACGCTGATAACGGTTCCTCTTTCTCCATGAGGCATTCGCAAAGATGTATCTCTGACTTCTCTGGCTTGTTCTCCAAAGATCGCTCGCAAAAGTCTTTCTTCGGCTGTCAGCTCTGTTTCTCCTTTTGGAGCAATTTTACCAACCAAAATATCTCCGGGGATTACATCCGATCCCACAACCACTATTCCTTCTTCATCAAGATTAGCCAAGTCTTCTTCGGAAACATTTGGAATATCGCGGGTTGTTTCTTCGGGGCCTAGTTTTGTTTCAACTACCGCCGCTTCGTGTTTTTCGATATGGATTGAGGAAAGGGCATCCTCTTTGACCAATCTATCCGATATCACAATCGCGTCTTCATATCCTAATCCATCCAAAGATGCATAAGCAATCAAAAGATTCTGTCCTAGCGCCAATTCTCCATTGTCCGAAGACGGTCCGTCAATCAAGAGATCGCCTTTTTTGACTCTGTCCCCATCTTTAACTACCGCTCTTTGTGTATAGGCAGTTGCCTGAGAAGTTCGTTTGAAAGAATCGATCTGATAAGTTATCTCCTCAGATCTTGACTTTCCTTTGATGGTTACCTTATTTGCGTCCGCATAGATAATTGTTCCGTCAAACTGCGCGCGGACAACCCGTCCCATGACTGAAGCGACAACTTTCTCCATATCCGTACCGACTATTGGACTTTCCGGCGCAACCAAAGGAACAGCCTGACACTGCATATGCGTACCCATCAAAGCTCTATTTGTTTCATCATGGGAGACAAAAGGAATAAGCGAGGCTGAAGTTCCGACAACTTGCCTTGGAACAACGTCAATAAAATCAACTTTTTCCTTTTCGACTTCCATAAATCCGCCTTGATATCTGACAGGAACACGTTGGGCCTCGATGGTGTTTTTGGTTAGAGTACCCGCATGGGTAATATAAAATTTCCTCTCATCATCTGCAGCCAGATAAACGATTTCGTCCGTTGCGGTTACAGCTGTATCATTGCCTCTTTTTGCCTTATGAACTTTTCTGTAGGGGGTTTCCAGAAATCCATGCTCGTTAACCCTGGAATATAAAGCCAAATAAGTAACTAAACCGATATTGGGCCCTTCGGGACTTCTAATCGGACAAATTCTTCCGTACTGAGAGCTATTGATGTCTCTAATCGAGAAGGCTGCTCTTTCTCTGGAAATTCCGCCTGTTCCCATGACTGTCAAACGGTTGAGATTATCTATTTCGGACAAGGGATTTGTTTGATCAAGAATGGTTGAGAGCTGAGATGTCCGGAAGAACTCATTGATTGAAGCCATAATTGGCCTGGCATTAATGAGTGCCCCGATTGACGGCGGAATATCCGGCTGGATAAGACTCATTCTTTCTTTGACACTGCGCTCCAACCTTAGAACTCCAACCCTAAAAGCTGTGGTTGCAACCAATTCCCCAACCCTTCTGACGCGTCTGTTAGCTAAACTGTCAATATCATCAACGCCCTCTTCTCCCTGAGCCAACCTAATGAGGAAACTTATTGTTCCTAGAATATCTTCCCGGGTTAAAATGCTCACGTTTGACTCTGCGAAGCCCGGCATTCCGTTAAGTTTTTTGTTTATCTTGTATCTTCCTACTTCACCCAAATCATAACGGCGGGAATTGAAAAATAATCCGTCAAAATTCTCTTTAACTTTTTCAAAAACAACCGGTTCTCCTGGATGCATTTTCTTAAATATCTCAATAATTGCATCTTTGGAGTTGCCTGTTTCATCTTTCTGCAGCGTATTTTCTATGAAGGTTGTTCTCCCTTCTGTCTCCAATCCCTTGAAAGATTCCTTAATGTCTTCATTTGAGGAGAATCCGATTGCTCTTAAAAATGTTGTAGCCAAAAACTTTCTGCGCCTATCGATTTTAACCGTAACTGTTTCATGTCTGGTGGTTGAGAATTCGAGCCATGATCCATGAATTGGCCTTATTTCGGCCGTATACAATTTTTTACCAGTGACGTTGTCGTGAACTGCGGTAAAAAATACTCCCGGTGAACGGACTAGCTGATTAACAACTGTTCTCTCGACACCATTGATAATAAAGGTCCCCCTGTCGGTCATTTGCGGAATATCTCCCAAAAAGACTTCTTGTTCTATCGTGGCATTGGTTTTTTTATTGGTCAGGGTTGTTTCTACGTAGAGGGGCGCATCGTACATGAGGCCTTTGGAAAGAGCAATTTCCGGTGTGTTTGAACTCTTGCCTATTCTGTATTTTTTGAATTCCAATCTCCAGTTTTTTTCCGTAAAATCATCAATCGGAGAAATTTCTTTAATTATTTGCCCAATTCCAACTTCGAGAAACCATTTATAGGAACTTTTTTGTACATCCAGAAGGTCTAGTCGTGGCAAGAAAGAGTATTCTTTTCCCCAGTTTTGTCGGACAGTATTAGTTTTTTTATCAAGTTTAGTCATCACCAACAAAAAAAACGCACAAGGCGTACCACCTTTACTTCGTTTTCGTATAGAGTAATAAATTTATACCACATCCTCCCGCCCATGTCAAGCCCCCAAAAAAAGATTTTTCCTGAGGCTTAACCCCAGGGGTCGCCGCACGAAAATTTTTATGTTCACTATTTTTCGCTGCGAGGACGGGGAGCTTGTCCTAATTTCTTTTTCATAAAGCGGGCTTCTGCTTCCTCGGTGTATCTGTAAGACCTTGGCCTATATTCGGAAGTGTGAGTATTTATTTTGTCTTTAAGTAATGGAAACTTTTCTAAATCTTCTAATTTGCAGGCTGTTGTTCCTCCCGCAAAAATAACAAATCCTCCTTCTGCCCAAAGTTGTATGGAAGGATTATGCTCTTGTGATGTTTCCTTTCTTCCCGTCAGCAACGCTGCAAAAGGTTTACCTCTGGAAGGAAAAACTACAATTGCCACATCTCTTTTTGTAAAGTTTCTAAGTGGCACAAATTCAGCTCCATTATTTTGAGGCACATAGCCTTTGAGTTTTTCCATGTCGCGATTATAGCAACTTACATTAAATAAAACCATAGATTAGAATGCGGAATTGAGATATAATAGTATATATGACAGCGAAGGAAATTATTGAAAAATATATTGCGTTTTTTGAGAAACGCGGGCACAAAAGAATTGAGAATGCTCCTCTGGTCCCGCAGAATGACCCAACTACCCTTTTCACCTCATCCGGTATGCAGCCTTTGGTCCCCTATCTTTTGGGAAAAGCTCACCCAATGGGAAAAAAATTGGTAAATGTTCAGAATTGCTTCAGAGCTGTGGACATAGATGAGGTCGGAGACAATCGCCACACAACATTCTTTAGAATGCTGGGAAATTGGAGTTTAGGTGATCCTGCCCGCAATGCTCCGCAAAGCGATGCAGGCGGGTACTTTAAGAAAGAACACCTCCCTTGGATTTGGGAATTTGTCACTAAAGATTTAAAAATACCAATCAGTAAACTTTATATAACAGTTTTTAAAGGATACAGGGATATTCCAAAAGATGCCGAATCAGAAAAAATCTGGACTGATATTCTTACAAAAGAAGGATTGGATCCCAAAGAAAGAATATTTTTTTACGACACGCAAAACTGGTGGTCCCGCACCGGAGAACCGGATAAAATGCCTGTGGGTGAACCGGGCGGACCGGACTCGGAAATCTTCTTCGATTTCGAAACACCCCATACTACAGAGTATGGAAGGAAATGTCATCCAAATTGTCAATGCGGTCGTTTTATGGAAATTGTTAACAGCGTGTTCATGGAATACCAAAAGCAAGAAGATGGCAGTTTTAAAAAACTTCCTCAACAAAACGTTGACCATGGTGCTGGCGTGGAAAGACTTCTGTCTGCAGTTGAAAACCAACAGGATATTTTTCAAACTTCTCTTTTTAAACCAATCGTTAACGCAATTGAACAGATATTAAAAAGTGATTATAAAATAAATAGTCGAGCAATCAGAATTATAACGGATCACTTAATAGCTTCTACTTTTATTGCAGCAAATGGAATTATTCCTTCAAACAAAGAACAAGGATATATCCTGCGGAGGCTTTTAAGAAGGGCAATTCGATATGGGAAACAATTAGGAGTTGACAAAATATTTACTTCTGATATTGCTTCTGTAATTATCAAAAATTATTCAGATACAGATTCTGATCTTACCGAAAAAGAAAAACTCATCAAAGATTTATTCAACGAAGAAGAAAAAAAGTTTGCTCAAGTTATCCAAGAGGGACTTAGGAGATCGGAAAAGATATTTGAAATAAAAACCCCAATTAAAACAGGCTTATATTCAAAACTAATGCAAATTTCCGACAAAAAAGAACTGTTTAGAAATATTTACCGTAATAAAATTCCAAAGAATATTTTAATACCCATAGGGGAAATTAAACTGGCAACTATAAGCGGGGAAGAGGCGTTTAATTTATATCAGTCTTTCGGCTTCCCGATAGAAATGATCATTGAGCTTGTTCAGGAAAAAGGTTTATTAGTTGATATAGAAGCATTTGAAAAAGAAATAGAAAAGCATCAGAAAATTTCTAAGGTTGGGGCGGAGAAAAAGTTTAAGGGTGGGTTGGCGGACACCTCGGAAAAGACTATCATGGGGCATACGGCAACGCATTTACTACATAAAGCCTTAAGAGATCTCCTTGGCGAAAATGTTCATCAGACCGGCTCAAACATTACTTCCGAGCGAATCCGCTTTGATTTTAATTATGATAAAAACCTTGCTCCTGAACAAATCAAGAAGATTGAGGAAGTAGTTAAGGAAAAAATCCGTGAGAATCTCCCTGTCCATTTTGAAATGCTTTCCTTAGCAAAAGCGAAAGAAATTGGCGCAATCGGACTTTTCGATGAAAAATATGGACAAACTGTCAAGGTTTACTTTGTTGGACCAAAGACCAAAGACCAAAGACCATATTCTATCGAATTTTGCGGAGGCCCGCATGTCGCGTTTACTTCAGAGATAAAAAGTTTTAGAATAATTAAGCAGGAAAATATCGGCAAAGGAAACCGTAGAATTTACGCTAAAGTTGGTTAAGCTATGAATCTGCCATTTTTTAGTAGATTTAACAAGAAAGTTCTACCTTTATATTATTTAGTTCTGATCCTAAGAGACGAAAAGGCTCGGGCAGTAATCTTTGAAGAGCTCGAAGGCAGAGTAAAAATCATCGGGCAAAAAGAAGAACATTTTTCTGTTTCTATAGATGCCGTCTCTCAGGAAGAACTTTTGGAAAAATTAGATAAAGCAATTTCGGGAGCCGAATCAACGCTTCCTGAAAATATACAAACGCAAAAAACAATTTTTGGAGTTAAGGAATCCTGGACAGACAATGATCAGATAAAAAAGGAATATCTCGCAAAACTCAAAAAGGTAAGTTCGGAATTGGGATTAGTCCCGATTGGTTTTTTGGTAATAGCGCAGGCAATTTCACATTTATTGCAAAAGGAGGAAGGAGCGCCTGTTTCCGCAATCCTTACGGAAATTAACAAGAAAAGTGTAACAGTAACACTTTTGCGAGCGGGAAAAAGTATAGAAACAAGAAGCTCCGAGATTCACGATTCTATTCCCTTTACCGTTGACACCCTCTTAAAACATTTTAATATTCCGGAAATTCTACCATCCAGAATTATAATCTTTAACGGAAAAGAAGATTTAAGTCAGGAATTTATTTCCCACGCCTGGAGCAAAAGTTTGCCTTTTCTTCATCTTCCCCAAATATACTCTCTGCCTACTGGATTCGATGCGAAAGCAGTCCTTTTTGGCGCAGCCACACAAATGGGATTTGAAGTTATGGAGAAAGATATACCAGCAACCACTGAAACACAGAACGAAACAGAAACGCAGAATTTCAGTGCCTTAGAGAAACTCAGTGATTCAGCGGTTGCAAGAGAAAAAAATCTCATCGAAGAGCCAATACTTTACAAAAATTTAGGAGCTTCAGATTTTGGATTTGCTAAAGATGTAGATGTCGCGAAGATGGAGTTTCAAGAAGAACAACCTACCCGTAATGTCCACCAGGACGATGCAGGCGGGAAAGTAATTCCTCAGATTGACGAAGAAGAATATGCAATACCCAATCCGCCTAAAAAACCCGACAATATCTTAACCTTAGCAATAAATACCCTAGCTGCGATTTTAGGCTTAATATTTACAATTGCTGAGAAAATAAATATTAAAAAAATCTTATCTTTTGCTACTTCGGGAAAATTAATAACCGTGGTTCCGGCAATTTTAATTTTGATTGTTGCGCTGATCGTTAGCTACTTCCTATTTCTAAAAGCAACGCTTGAGATAACTGTAGATCCAAAGATTCTTGAGCAGAATAAAAGCGTGCTATTCTCGACAACTAAGCCGACCGATCCTAGCCAAAATATTATCAAAGGAGAGTTTATAACAACATCCGAAGATGGCTCTGTCTCAACTCCTGCTACCGGAAAAAAGGATGTTGGCACTCCCGCGAAAGGAACAGTCATAATTTACAATGATAGTGATACCGCCAGAACCTTAGCTGAAGGGACAATATTAAAAGCTCCCAATGGACTTGAATTTACGCTTGATTCGTCAACTACTATAAAAGCGGTTGCATCTCACTCGGCAAATGAAAATCCCCCTCCTGAAAAAACTACAGCGAACGTAACCGCTGATCAACTGGGCAAAGAATCCAATCTTCCTTCAGGTACAAAATTTTCTGTAGCATCTCTTAATACATCTGAAATAATAGCAATAAATGATAATCCTTTTTCCGGCGGAACAAAAAAAGAAGTGACCGTAGTTTCAAAAAGTGACTCAACTAAATTAGAGGGGGATCTTCTTAAGCAATTAGAAAATAACGCCAGAAAAGATCTTCAAGAACAAGTTGGGCAAGATAAAATTTTACTTTCTGCTTTTATTTCGGAGACTTTAAGCAGTAAATCCTTGAATGTAAAAATTGGAGACGAGGTAAATCAAGTAACCTTAACCGGAACAGTTGAGTATCAGGGGCTTTCGTACGACAAAAACGACATGATAACATTTGGCAAATTTCTTCTTTCCAAAGATATCCCCCTTGATCAGGAAATTGATTTTAATAATATTAAAGCATCTGTTCTTGATATAAAAAATAAAAATGATGAAGAAACAGAAGCAAGTCTGAGTATCAAAGCGCTCTTGCTACCAAAAATTGATGAAAATAAATTAACAAAAGATTTAAAAGGAAAACCTTTTAAAACTGCCGAAGATGTACTTTATAAATTGCCTCAAGTTGCAAATGTAAAGATCAAGCTTTCTCCTAATCTCCCATTGCTGCCAAAGAACTTACCGGCAAGAGAAAAAAATATAAAAGTTTTAATTAAAATAAATGGGTAAATATTATTACAAAAAAAATGCACAAGATAACTTTAAGAAATATCTTCGTCTGACAAGCGGTCTTCTTTTATTGATCGGCATTTCAATTATTTTATATATTTTGTTTCCTATAATATCTTGGCGAATATATTTCAGCCCCGCATTTACTTCTCAAGATTTTACGCTATCCATTCCCCGTGCAAATATTGTTGATCTGGCAAGAAATTTAATAGATCCAACCGACTACACCAGGGCTGAAAACTGGTTTAAAAACTTCAAACCCGCCTCTAACCAAAAAAACCAAGTTGATGCTTCTTCTTATACCATTTCTATACCAACGATAAAGATAACCGAGGCTGTAGTTTCTACAATTGACAACGATCTGGCAAAACACTTGGTCAATTATCAAGGCACAGGCATCCCCGGCAGGAATGGAAATGCGGTAATTTTTGGTCATTCAACTCTTCCGCAATTATTTAATCCCAAAGATTACAAAACAATTTTCGCCAATGTTTACAAACTTAAGAATGGAGACATGATTTATGCCACCGTCACTGGCGTCACTTATTCATATAAAATATTTAAGACAATAGTCGTTGATCCCGAGAACAGTTCCGCACTGGTTCAGGACTATGATAATTCTTATCTAACCTTAGTGACTTGCACTCCCCCCGGGACAACTTGGAAACGGTTGATTGTTAAAGCTGTACTTATAAAAATATGAAAAAAATCTGGCCGACTTTTTACCGACTCATTAATTCCTTTCTTTATTTTATCCTTTCCGTATTTAAAGCTGCAGTTTCTATAGCCTTAAAACAAATAAAGGAATAATTATGAATGACAAAAAAACCTTCAAGGAACAGATTGATCAGCAAGACGCTCTTAGCGCTATCCGGAAAAAACTTGTCGGCAAGGCTCTTAACTATAAAGAAATTTATAGCATAATGGACCAGATCGCCAAAGAAAGATTAGGTCAGGTCGTGACGACATATTTTGCGGCGTCCGGTTACGCGCAGGGATTCACAGATCAAGAACTTTATTTCCTCACCAAGGCAATGGTTGAAACAGGAGAAAAATTGCATTTTAAAGGAATCGTTGCCGATAAACATTCAATCGGAGGAGTTCCCGGAAATCGCACAACACTTATTATCGTCCCTATCATTGCCGCAGCCGGATTTTTAATTCCCAAAAGTTCTTCCCGGGCAATAACCACCAGCGGTACTGCAGATGATATGGAAATTCTGGCTCCGGTTATCCTGTCAAAAGAAAGAATCCTGAAAATAGTTAAGAAAATAAAAGCTTGTATTGTTTGGGGAGGAAATTTCAACATCGCTCCTGCAGATGATGTAATTATAAATGTCGAGAAAGAATTAATGTTTGAAAGTTTTGATAAAATTATTATTTCTATAATGGCAAAAAAAGTCGCTTTTGGAGCAACACACGTCGTGATAGATTTGCCTTATGGACACAGCCTTAAAGTTACGCACCTTAAAGATGCAAAAATTCTTAAGAGTAAATTTGAAAATATAGCAGAAAAGTTCAAGATCAAAATACGGGTGCTAATTCACAGAACAGATCAGCCTGTCGGACGGGGAATCGGTCCCACTCTTGAAACAAGAGACGCTTTAAGAGTTTTGGAACAGACATTCGACAAGCCCTACGACTTGGAAGTCAGAAGCATAACCTTAGCAGGAAGTCTTTTGGAGCTCTGTTTAAAAGATTCTCCAAGGCAATTACAGGAATACGTCAAGAATACTTATGGAAATTGCACCGGTTGGGCAACAAAGATTTTGCAAGACGGTCTTGCTTTGAAAAAAATGAAAGAAATTATTTTCGAGCAAGGAGGCAATCCCGATACTGAAAGTTCAAAATTAATTCCGGGTAAATTTATTTACAAAGTGAAAGCAAAGACTGCTTGTGTAATTAAAAATATAGACAGCAAAAATCTAACGCTTTTAATAAAAGCTTTAGGTGCGCCTCTGCAGAAAAAATCCGGTATTTACCTGGATCACAAAGAAGGAGAAAGAGCAGAAAAAGGTGATGCCATTTGTACACTTTACAGCGAAAACGTGTATAATCTTAAACAAGGAAAAAAGACGCTCAAACAATATCCGGTATTTGATTTTAAATGAAGAAATTAATTATTATTGTCTTAGTTCTCGCAACCGTTTCCCTCGGAGGCTTGTTGTGGTGGATAAACGGAACGTCTCCTGTAAATCCAGCTAACAAGGAGTCTGCTATATTTGTTATTCAAAAAGGATCCGGTTTGAAGGAAATAGCTCTGAGGCTTGAAGCCGCGGGGCTTATTAGAGATCGTATAATTTTCTTCCTTTACGCAAGATTTGGGAGATTCGAAGGGAAAATTCAAGCCGGAGATTTCCGCCTAAATCCGTCTATGAGCGTTGAAGAAATTGCCCAAAATTTAACGCATGGAACTTTAGATGTTTGGATAACAATTCCTGAAGGAGAAAGGGGAACAGAAATCGCAGATACTCTCAAAGAAAAAATACCTACATTTGATCCTTCTTGGACGATTATCCTGACCCAAAATGAAGGCTTTCTTTTTCCGGATACTTACCTTATTCCCAAAGACGCAAGTATAAATAGTATCATTATACAAATGAAAAATAATTTTGAACAAAAATACCAATCCCTAGATACTTCCAAAACCAAACTCAGCAAGAGTGAGATAGTCACATTGGCATCCCTGGTGGAGAGAGAGGCAAAGTTTGCAGAAGATAGGCCGTTGGTCGCAAGCGTGCTCTTGAACAGATTTCAAATTGGAATGAAGCTGGACATTGATGCCACAGTCCAATATGCTCTTGGGTACTCAACGGAGGAAAAAACCTGGTGGAGGAAAAATTTAACTTTTGAAGATTTGAAAATTACCTCTCCTTACAACACTTACAGAAATGCGGGTCTTCCTCCAACTCCAATTGCCAACCCGGGAATTGAGGCCTTGCGTGCGGTAGTCAATCCAGCGGATACTAATTTTCTGTATTATATTTCCGACAAAACCGGGCATTTGCATTTTGCCAAAACACTCAACGAACAAAGCGCAAATATCAAAAAATTCGGCCTCTAGGTTTCGTGGGGTTTAATTAACGTGGCGGGAAATTCCTCTGAAAAATCTCCTGACTTTAGGTTTTTCTTCAACCACTTCCTTTTGCTCCTCTGGCTTGCTCGCCGACTCGGCTTTCGTAGCCACTCCGGCGAAGGAGGGCTCTTCATCTGTCAGCTCATCAGGCAGAGCTACCGATTTATCTATTTTGTGAAGAATGCCTGAAACATTTTCTGCTCCTTCTTCCGAAATTGCTCTTAATATCTTTTTACCTTTTTTTGTCCTCAACAAAAATACCACGATGCCTCCGACAAGAGCGTCCAATAGAAAACCGCTGAAAAAATTATTGTCATGCCATGAGCTTGCTTGCCCTGAGGCAGTCGTTGGGTCATTATCTTTTTCGGTCTTCTCTATTTTTTTTCCCGAGTCTTTTTCTTTTGAAATAATTTTTTTAAAAAAATTTAATAAAGGCGCTGCTGTTTTAATGCCCGTTGCAATTCCGGACAATGAAGATATAGGAGCAGAAACACTTTCCGCTATCACATTCGTATTGTCCAAAACTTTGTTTGCCTTGGAAATTGTCCTGCGGAAATCTCGGAGAATAAAAAACACCTGAATTCCCAATGCCAAAAGCAGAATTGTTAGAATAATAATAACTGCAAATAAAGCAATTTGAGGAATATCCATATTAATTCACGATATCATTAACCATTTTCCCTGTCAACCCCAATAAAATGATATTCTCTATATCTTAACCTCTATGTATCTTTCCAAAATTGTTGTCCGCTTAAAATTGTTCACTGATTTTATGGTGATTTTTGCACGTCCAGGAAAGACATTGATAGTTTTTTTAAAATTTCCATCTTTATCCAGACTTGCCGGTTCGGAGTTTATGAAAACAGTTGCGTTAGGATCAGTTTTGCCAATTACCGTGACTACTTGTGACGAGACTATAGAATTCTCCGCAGGGGCTGAAACTCTAAGCGAGGGGTTAAAAATAGCAGACCGGTACTGAAAAATTATGTAAACCAAAAGTACAATGAATATCAGGAGAAGGACTTTCAGGGTTTGCGTAATTTTAAATTTCGATAGCGAGAAATCGCTATCCTTAGTTAATCCTTCTGGAAGTACTTTTACAAATTTGTCTTCTGCATATTCCCTTTTGAAAAGAGCCAGAATTTCATGCTCCGGTAAGCCCAGGAATCTGGCATAATTCCTGACAAACCCATGAGCGTAAGTGCCTTGGGGCAATTTTTTATAATCTCCCTTTTCTATTGCTTGCAGAAAAGAAGCTCTGATTTTTGTTGCTTTAGCAACTTCATCAAGAGTTAAGCCTCTTTTGATACGTTCTTCGTAAAGCTTCTCGCCTACATGAATCATATAAAATTAAAAATTAAAAATTGAAAATTAATAATTGTTACTGTTGGTGCAGAGCATTGATGATTTCATCAGCATTTTTCATCAATACATCTCTCGGCTTTGACCCCTCTGCGTGGCTCACAACTCCTGCAGCTTCCAGCTGGTCCAAAATTCTGGCCGCTCTTGAATATCCGATCGAAAGCCGTCTTTGCAAAAGCGATGCCGAAGCCCGGTCATACTGGCAAACACTTCTGATTGCCTCTTCAAAAAGCGCATCTTTCCCATCGCTCCCGATAGATGCACCCCCCTTCTTAAGAACAAGAGGGTTAGAAAAAACTTCTTCCGTATATTCAACCGGCGGATTTTTAGCTTTAAGGAACTCGACTAGTTTTCTTACTTCCTTGTCCGAAACAAATGCTCCCTGAATACGGGTGGGTTTAGCTTGGTCAGGCGGAATGTACAACATGTCTCCCCGCCCAAGCAGTTTTTCCGCTCCGGGGGTATCGAGAATTACCCGGGAATCAATCATGGAAGAAACATTGAAAGCAATCCGGCAGGGAATATTTGCTTTAATTAATCCGGTTATAACGTCAACCGATGGTCTTTGTGTGGATACTACCAGATGAATTCCGGTTGCTCTGGCCATTTGAGCAAGACGGGCAACTGCATCTTCAACATCCACAGGCGCAAAAGCCATCAGATCGGCCAGCTCATCGATTAGAATTATAATGTAGGGAAGAGCTTGAAAACCGGCTAGTTCATTGCAGGCATCGATATTTCTGACTCCCCTTTCCGCGAAAGTCTTGTATCTTCTGTCCATTTCATCCATTGCCCACCTCAAAGATTTCAAAATTTTTTCAACTTCCACAATTACCGGAGTCATCAAATGCGGTATGCCGTTATAACCGGTCAATTCTACTCTTTTCGGATCAATGAGAATTAGCCTGACCTCTGCCGGAGAAGCTCTAAAAAGAAGGGAAGAAATAAAAGAATTAATGAGGACCGATTTTCCCGAACCGGTTGTTCCGGCAATTAAAACATGCGGCATCTTCGCAATATTGGCAACCACCGGATTACCCGAAACGTCCAGTCCTAATGAAACAGTCAGTTTGGATTTGCTTTTGTTCATCACCGAAGATTCAAGCATGGTTTTCAAAGTTACAATTTCCAAACTTCGATTGGGAATTTCTATTCCGACCAGATTTCTGCCCGGAATCGGCGCTTCAATTCTGATTTGACCGGTTGGAGCCTCGGTTCTTAAAGCCAAGTCATTGGCCAAGGCGGTAATTTTGGATAATTTTGTGCCTAAGCCCACCTCCAAAGCATATTGGGTCACTGCCGGGCCTAGATTTACCTCAACCACCTTTGCCGTAATTGAAAAACTCTGCAAAGTCTCTTCTATTTTTGCCGCAATATCTTTGATGTTTCCCCGGTCAGCCTTTTGTGAGGTTGTCTCGGATAATAGGGAGAAAGGGGGATATTCCCAAAGGCCGGCTTTGGTCAGAGGGTTGCTGACTAGCTGATCCCCGAGAAGTGAAAATTCTTTTTTAATTGAAGATGCATTAATAATTGGAGCAGCGGTTGATAAATTTGGCAGCATCTTTGATCCGCCTTTGATCCGCATCGGATTTTCTTTAAATCCCGATTGGCGCTTGTTCTTAAAAAACCCGATGAGCCCGCTTGGAAAAAGCCGATGCAGATTTCGGAAGATGCGTTGTATAAAGGCAAAAACCTGATCCACAGAGGTGTTGAAAAAGACAATCAAACCGACCAAAACCCCTACGAAATAAATTAGATTTGCGCCAATCTCCGTCAGGGGATTCGCAATCATCCGAAAAAGTTCTCTTCCGGCTATTCCGCTACCTGTCAAAGCGGAAAGAGATATGAAGAAAAGTAAATACCCCAAGGAAACATTGAGTCCGGATAAAAATAATCTTAATTTTAAGAACAAAAATCCAAAAAATATTAAAACGAAAGGAAAAAGGATAGCTATGCTGCCGAAATACTGCTTCAAAAGCTCACTGATGAAAATAAAAGATGTGCTGTTTTTGGTGAAAAAAGACAGAAGAAGAATTATACCTAGAACTATGAACCCAAACGCAAAAAGAGAATAAACAGTGCCCTTTTTTAGCTTTAATCTTAACTTACTTTTATGATAATGCTTTCTCCTGGCCATATGAACTATTATATACCCCTTCGTTTTCAAAATAAAAGGGGTAATGCCCAACGAAGCCCCGCTCAGCGGGGCGGAGTGGCATATACCAAAAACCCAGACTACGAGTTAAACTTTAATCGTATCTGGGGGGGGCGCAGATCCCCACAAGTTTTCTTGTGATATAATTTATCTGTGGATAAATTCATTGGGATATTAATCGTATCAACCTCAACTATTCTCTATGCGTTTCTCTATCCATTATTGAAAAAAGCTAATCAGCAGTTACCGCCTTTTACTACAATGGCCATCTCTATGTTTATACTTTTCCTTCTGGCAGCTTTCTCCAGTATCTTCTTGGAGAATGGATTACAAATTAAAACTAATATTATCAAGAATAATCTTCAGATTTTACTTACAGTAGGGGCGATAAATTTTATTGCCTTTTGGCTAGCAATACTTGGTTTCAAGTATATGGCTGTTTGGCAACAGGATATGTTTGCGCTGATTACTCCAGTAGTTGCGGGTATATTTGCCTATTTTCTTTTGGGAGAAAAAATGAATCCTAATTTATTTACTGGTTTGATTATCATGGGAGCAGGTCTCTACATCGCTCTAAGATAATAGCTCCTCAGGAAACGAGTAGACATGGGGGGGCGCAAATCCCCACAGACTTTTGATATAATTACCTTATGGCTAGTGAAATCCATCCAAATAAAGAGTTTAATAAGAACCCTATTGAAATTGCATCTTCTGACGGAGAAATTGTTCTTAGGCAATTTACGCTCCGGGATTCGGAAGAAATTTTTTCCTTAATCGATAGAAACCGAGAACATTTGTCTCAATTTGGAGATGATACAGCAGATAAATATCCAACCCTACAGTCAGTACGGAAAAGTATAGAACATCCTAAGAATCCGGAAAGATTACGATTTGCAATCCGGAACAAACAAGGTCAATTTGTAGGAAGCATAAATCTGACACCATATGAGACAGATTCAACGCAAGGAGAAATTGGATATTATTTGGGCGCTGAATTTCAAGGAAAAAGATATATGGGAAAAGCAGTTGAGATAATAACAAATTATGGATTTGATTTTCTAAATTATAAAACTATTTATGGGGACATTGTCGAAGGAAATACTGCTTCCGTAAACGTTCTTCTTAAAGCCGGCTATCAGGAGACCGGAAAGCACGGTGAGAAAATCCGCTACTCAAAACAAAGAGGAATGTGAATCGGAGTGAGCGTTGAAACAAGCGCGTTAAAAAATTATTGAATGAGTTGTCAGGGGAATTCCTCAGCGAGCGAAAGCGAGATTGAGGAAGGGGTGAAATTACCCGACTAACGAATGAAACAATTTTAGCGCGACTTTCACAGCTCAAGAGTTTTTGGTACCTTTGTCGGCACAAAAGTACATAAAAAAATAAAAATGAGATTCTGAAACTAGTTCAGAATGACAATTTGGAAAAAGGGGGGTGGCGCCGCCGATCCCCCAACAAGGCAACCTGATATATTTTGATATACTCCTCCTTTTTGCTATAATTCCACAATGATGAATCCCGAAAACAGAAGTCGCCTTAATCAAATTCCAGCAAGCGAATCGCTTAGGAGTTGCGAACGACTTAAACCCGGTTATAAATTACTTTTGGCAGGACCAGGATTTCTGGGAGGGTTTGCATTTAAGGAAGTGGGAAGAATAAATGAAATTCTTAAGTCAGTAGGAGATTTCGATGAAGCACTAGCGAGAACTTTATTGTATGAATATTTTTCAATTCACAGTCTTTTTTCACGAATGGTAGGTAAAGAAAATATAGTAGTGATAAAGACTTCAACGATAGAAGTAAAATCTTCTACCAACAACATGATCGCTGCCTTAAAACGAGTGCAATTCCCCGATAATTCTGAATTTAAACAAATAGACGCGGATTTCTTAAGTCAAGGCTATCTCAATTGGCCAAGAGACGCATATACACTATTGGACGATAAATTAATGGTGGATAGTACTGCTTTAAAAATTAATGGTGACAATATTATTAAATCTAGTTTGGGTGAAGGAGGACAAGTTCTTGTTAGGAAAAAAGCTATTCTCGTTACTCCAGGTATCTGGAAATATAATAAGACTGAAATTAATAGTTTGCAAGGGCAGGGTTACCGAGTTGGATATTTGCCATTTGTAGATGAAACAAAGCAGAAATACGATTTTATGGAAACACATATTGACGGCCATTCGACGCTAATAGAGGACCGTGAGGGAAAATTAAATTTAATCGTTGCAGATTCTTACTCCAGGCAAGGAAATAATACGAGAAAATTTATTAGAAGAGCTGCAGAAACAATTGGGGCTGAAATGATTGAGGTTGATGATAGAAATCTACCGCCCTTAGCTTTTAATGTACTTCAATTCGAAGATAATTCGATAGCCATGACAAACTCTAAAGCCAAAGATCTTGAGTTAACCATATATGACTTAGTTGGCAATGACAAAGTCTTCACTACGGAGGTTCCATTAATTAATGTACCAAAACTTACTTTAGGAGGAATCCGTTGCCTAACTAATACAATTCCGAATTGGGTTTTGAATAAATATAATTAATTTAGGCTGGATGGGGCGCCGCCGCAGACCAGAATTTTACAGGGCTTAATCAATATCTTCTGTATTTATCGTGTTTTCCGATATCCAGGAATAAAGCTGTGCCCTTGTCTATCCAGGAAAAGAAAATTCGGTTGCCCCTATTAATTCTAATTGTCCAAATACTGTTGCCTTTAAGTTTTTCTAAATTTAAACTTGGATGATTGGGATTTTTAACAAATAGGGTTATCGCTTTAACTGTTTTAGTAAAAAGTTCAAAATTATTGTTTAAGAATTTCTTTCGGGAAGTTAAATACCTTGAAGAATATGTGATCTTTATGCATGCATTAAGCATTTGCTTCTTTTCTCATTTCCTCCAAATCAGCTTCAAGTTCTTCCTTTGTAGAGATTGTTTTTGTCTTTCCGGCTTCATACTCTCTCAAAGCTTCATTAAGCACTGCATCTAATTGGATTTTTTCTAAAAGATCAAGACTAATAATAGCCCCTAGCGGTTTATTGTTAGACATAACAATAATTGGCTCTTTGGATTTATTTGCATCTTCCAAAACCTTCTTGTACCCTCTTTGGATCTGTCTTGCTGATACCGTATTAAACATGCAATCATTATACGCCTTTAAAATGTGTATGTCAATATGACATACATTAATTCTGCCCTTCAATCACGACCGGTAAAAAAGGGGGGGCGCAGATCAGATTTACTGACTTCGATAGAAACAATCTATATAATCCACCCATTATGCCAACGAAAGAACGGCCGGCACAATGCCTACTCGGTAACGGAGAGTGCCCTAAATCGTGCGAAAATTACGCAATGTCTAGATTGATAACTAATAAGTTGGGCGATAATTTTGACCCTTTCCTATCGAGGCTTCGGGTAATATTTGGGGATGGTTTTAGTAGAGATATAAGGGTTGGCGACGTAGCAAATGCTTTAAAAAAGTGCATTAGCGAAAAGAAACCATCTCTATTATGACCGGCAGAACGTGGGGCGCCGCCGATCCCTTATCGGACCAAATAACGCATTCTAGCCGGATTTTTAGTATAATAAATGTATGAAAGTCAAAAAATTTGGCTTTTTAAAACCTCGAATACCCAATCTCTTACTCACTTTTATTATTCTGTTTTTACCTTTATTTAGAGAGCAATATAACGGAGGACAATATGTAGCCTGGTACAGGCTAATCGATTTATTGATTGGTTCTTTGAGGCAGCCCGGAACCCTAGGTTTGTTTTTTCTAACGTTAGTTTTTTCCTTAATAATCTATTTTTTCGTATCGTTAGTAATTTTTAAGATAATTCAGAGGTGACTCAAAACGAAAGACTAAACTTCAATCACGACCGGTAAAACCAGGGGGCGGCGGCGCAGATCCTTAAAGATTCTTCTTTCCGCGACTTCTCCAATTAATTTTCTCATATAAATCCAATTTGTCACACGGGCTTTGCGCGGATTTAAAGCTTTATGCATGTCCTGCGACAATTTGGAGCTTAGATGCTTGATGTCGTATAAAAATCCTCTGACAATAATATCCGGGGCTCCCAAAAGCTGTCCTGTTGCCGAATCTATTTCTGCGAGAACTATAATTATTCCGGCTTCTGATAATTTTTGTCTGTCCCGGAGAACAAAACTCTCCAACTCTTCTCCGGATATTTCATCCACATAAACATTTTTGGTCGGAATTGTCCTGCCCAATTTTACCTGACCGTCGACAAACAAAAGTTCCTGCCCGTCTTCCAACAGGAAAATATCATTTTTATGATACCCCAATTTTTCTGCCAATTTTCTGTAGGCAAACATGTGTCGGTATTGTCCGCCGATAGGAATTAATTTTTTCGGTCTGACTAATTTTATTAACTGTTCCAGCTCATCCAATGATCCGTGTCCGGAAACATGAAAATCTTTGGACACCGGGGAGTAGACAACTCTCACTCCCCTGCGGGTTAACGTATCGACTAATTCGTAAACAGAAGTTTCATTGCCGGGAATCGGATCAGAGGAAAAAACAATCACATCTTCTTCCCGTAATTTCACATCCCTGTGTTCGCCATTGGCAATTCTGGTTAACGCGGAATTCTCCTGCCCTTGGCTTCCCGCGACAATTAAAGTTAATTTATTATCCGCATGATTTTTCAAATTATCTATCTCCACCTCAATATCTTTTTTCAAATTAAGATATCCCAAATCTCCGGCCACTTCCCTATTCCTAATCAGAGACCTACCGACAAAACAAATTCTTCTTCCATTATCAACAGAGGCTTTAATAATTTGATTAAGTCTGGCAATATTGGATGAGTAAGTCGTCACAATAAATTTACCTTTGCACTCTCTCATTTCGCGGTTGAAATGCTCTAGTAATCCAATGTCTGATTGCGTCCTGCCTGCTCTTTCCGCACCCAGACAATCGGATAATAAACACATTGTTCCCTGTGACGCTAATTGCGAAATTTTTGCATAATCGGATTTTTTTCCATCAGACGGAGTGTCATCGAATTTAAAATCACTACCATGGTAAAAATTCCCAACCGGTGTTTTAATAAAAATATGCGAGGTGTCAGAAACGGAATGGGTAACGGGGATAAAGGAAAATCTAAAACTGCCGATGCTTTTTTCCGGCTCATTGAATTTAACTGTCTGCACTCTTTTTTGCGCTTTAAAATCTTTTAATTTGGCATTGGCAAAGGCCGCAGTTAAAGGAGTGGCAAAAATTGGAAAATCAGGCAGTTGGGGCAATAAAAATGGCAAAGCCCCGATATGATCTTCATGTCCATGAGTTAAAAGCATGCCAACAATTCTTTTCTTGTTCTGCTTTGCAGAATTTAGCAAATAAGAAATATCCGGCAGCAATAAATCAACTCCCAGCATAGTTTCATCGGCAAAACCAAGTCCGCAATCAACGATCAGGATTTGATCATTGTACTCATACAGATACATGTTTTTGGTGACATTCCCAATCCCGCCAAGAGGAATAAAAGATAATTGATTATTCATTTGTTAAAAACTGTTTAATGTTTTCCGCTGTAACTTTTACGGTTTGTGTTTTCTTCTCCACAATCATCCGGGCTGCTTTTCTACAAACTCCTTCAATTGAGCGCTGAAGACTTCTGATTCCCGAATCATATCCGAGCGGCCGGATGATGGTTGGCCAAACCATATCATCAATAGAAATCTGCTCGGAGACAAGACCTGTCTGTTTTAATATTTCCGGAAATAAATATCTTTGTGCAATTACGGTTTTTTCTTCATCCGTATAGGAGGGCATCTGAATAATTTGCAAGCGGTCAAGTACCGCGGTCGCAATATTGGTTGTGTTGTTGGCTGTGGCGATAAATAAAACTTTGGACATATCGAAAGGATAATCAACGTAATGATCGACAAAAGCTTTATTTTGTTCCGGATCCAAAAGTTCAACTAAAACACCCATAATATCTTTTCTTCCCGTTTCGGTCACTCTGTCCAGCTCATCCAGCAAAATTACGCAATTTCTACTCCGAGCATGGATTAGGCTTTTCATCACCAGTCCCGGTTCCGCGTCCAAACTTGAGCGCGATTTTCCGCGCAAATCACTGGCGTCTCCCATTCCACCAAGCGGTATTCTTTCAAATTTCCTTCCCAGACTTTGGGCAATTGAATAAGCCAGAGTGGTTTTCCCGGTTCCGACCAGCCCGACCAGACAAATTATCGGCGAACGGGCAATATTGTTTTGATTATGAATATTTAAAATAAGTGAAGAGAGATATTCCAAAATTACATTTTTGACACTTGGTAATCCGTAATGATTTTTATCCATAATTTCTTTGGCCTGAACAATATCCAGAATGTCTTTTGTTTCTTTATTGAAGGGCAAAGCCAAAATGCAATTGACGTAATTGGAGAAATTCTCAAAATTGATAAAAGAATTTTCTCCTTTAAGACTCAAGCGCAAAACGCTAATTTCTTCTTCCAATTTTTCGGCAAGATCCGCGGGTAATTGAGCTGCTTTTATTTTTTCTTCAATTTCTATGATTTTACTTTCCAAAGGAGCATTCGAATCCATAGCTTATATAAATTGTACAATTAAAAACAAAAAATTAATAGTGGGATTTGCGGAAGTGCTAACCCGCCGGCGTAGCGTAGCCTCAAGCCCACACCCGATGTGGAAAAGTGAAAATGCACGTTTTTTGGAAAAAATTATGCCGAAGAACAAAATACAAAGAATCAAAAAAAAACTAAGCTTCAAAAAATTAAGCTCTATTCACTCCCGAAGAACGACCACCCAAGTCCGGATAGGAATCGCGCCGAGGCAGAAACCAATCGACGTGCAGGTAGCCATCCGGATCGATGTAGGCGTTAATCAAATCGCTGCCACTACGAGACCCAACACGAGCCCGAGTATTTCCTTCATCTAAGTATTGTCCTTTGAAAAGTTTACTGTCCTGACTTGCGATAAGGTATTGATTCAAGCTGAGTAATTGCCTTTTTGCCTTACCAAGTTTATTCATGAGCTCATCCACTGTTGTTTTGGTGTGCGGCGCATTGACACTAACTTCATAGTCAAACCAGCCAAATGGGTTCCCGTCATTAGCTACGCCATTGCCTTCTTGAACGCTTCTGCTTTGCATTTTGGGAAACATTTTACCTAGAATATGACGACTTTCCTGTGTTGCCAGAGCTGTTGGAAGATAGCCCAGCCTTAATTCCTTCTTTTCCAGATCGGCTAATTCTTCTTTTGTGAAAGGACAAGGGGTAACCTCAAATTTAATACCTGCAAGTCTTCCTCTTTCCTGCCAAATAGTCTGAAAAGTTTTGGTCACCAATTCCGGAGTTAAGGTCCCTCTCTTATGTTCCTTATTATATTCTTGAATTACAGGAGTTATTAAATCTGCAAACTGCGACGCATTTAATACGTACACTATATCTCGATTATTAAGATGTTCCTGTGTCATAGGTTTAGTTTGTATCACAACTATAAGCTAGATGTCAAATTTTGGAGATTTAGGCAGGAGATTTTTATATAAATAATGCGCGGATATTTTTAAAAACCGTGCTTCTGGTTGCTGCGGTTAACTGGCCGACGGTCTTTTTTATAATAGTCGTGTCTGCCGTAAACAGCTTATCCGGCCGCACATAACTAATAATTGGCAGACCGCCTGTCGCAAAATCAGACTGCTTAAGACAAATTGATATTTTGCTTGTATACGGTTTTGAAGTAATTTGACACAAAATAAGGTTATTAAATTCAACGTTTGCCAAAACAAGGGCCGGGCGCACTTTCTGACCTTTTAAATTAGAAAACGGGAATGTAACGAGAACGACACTGCCTACTGCAAACTTGCCCATGCCTTGTCCTCCTCCGGCCGATTCCAATCGCGATCGAGTATTTTTTCTGATAACAACAGCGTATCGGCCACAGATTTATCCCGCATGGGCGCTGCAACAATTCTTATTTCACCTCTTTTTACCCGCAATTCAACTCTATCGTTAAGACCGCTTTCGTTGATTAGCGGCTTAGGTATGCGTATCCCGCGGGAGTTTCCTATTGGAATTAGTGTTGTTATCATAGTAATTACATTGTACATACCAATAATGGCCTTGTCAAGTCCGAATTTGAATTTTAATGCTGAAATTTAATAGTGGGATTTGCGGAAGCGCGAACCTGCAGGTGTTGATCCTAAAGACCGCCCGCCCGGAGTTCTTCTGTCTCTCCAATTGCCGGTACCCCTACTTGCTCCTTGGGAAAATCTTTCCCTGCGGAATTGTCTTGCCAACGGATGTTCCGAAGGAACAGTTCCCATTACCGGCGGAGCCATCGGAGGCTGTGGTTCCCCCTGATTAACTACCGGCGGAATTTCTCTTTTGGGCGGAACATTTCCGCCTTCCGCTCCAAATAACATGGATAAATTTGTTCTTCCCTGATCATCAATTTCCACCACCTTAACTTTGACTTTTTGTCCGATAGAAACCACATCCAAAGGATTGCGGACAAATCCCTCTTTCATCTTGGACACATGCACCATGCCTTCTTTGCCGGGTAAAAATTCCACAAACGCTCCAAAAGGCAATACTCTCTTAACTTCGGCTTCCTCAAAAATTTCTCCAACTTTTACTTCACGGGTTATTCCTTTAACCCATTCTACGGCTTTGGCAACTGCATCTTTATCTGTTCCGGAAATCGTGACAATTCCGCTGTCTTCAACATCTACAGTTGCGCCGGTTGTAGCAATAATATTTTTAATTACGCGTCCCCCGGGGCCAATCACTTCGCCGATTTTGTCCACCGGAATTTGCACTTGTTCGATTTTTGGCGCATATTCTGAAACTGCTTTTTTACCCGTTCCGACAACCGCAATCATTTTTTCCAGAATAAACAAGCGTGCAACTTTGGCTTTTTCAAAAACCTCTTTAATTTGCTCAATAGTTATTCCCAAAATTTTTACATCCAGCTGAATTGCCGTAATTCCTTCGTTAGTTCCCGCAATTTTGAAATCCATGTCTCCTGAAAAATCTTCCAATCCCAAAATGTCTGTCAAAATTACATATTTATCCTCTTTGGAAACCATGCCCATGGCAATTCCCGCCACCGGTTTTTTGATCGGGACTCCCGCATCCAGCAAAGCTAAAGTTGATCCGCAAGCTGCAGCCATTGAGGTAGAGCCATTGGAAGATAATATTTCCGAAACTACTCTGATTGTGTAAGGAAATTCCGTTTGACTTGGAATAACCGCCATGATTGCCCGTTCGCCTAAAGCTCCGTGTCCGATTTCCCGGCGTGATGTAAATCCAAATCTTCCGGTTTCTCCGACAGAATACGGAGGCATATTGTAATGATGGATATATCTTTTGCTTTCTTCGCCTTCCGCAGATTCGATCAGCTGTTCCATGCGGGGTGAACCTAAAGTGACAATTGTCAGAGCTTGTGTATCCCCCCTATTAAAGATCGCCGAGCCATGAGTTCTAGGAAGAACCGAAACTTGGCAGGAAATCGGCCTTATTTCATCAAATTTTCTTCCATCCGGCCTAATACCCTTTATCAAAGTATTCTCTCTGATTTTTTTGAACATTACGTGCTCAATTGCATCCGCGATCATTTTTTTATCGATAACAAACTCTTCATTTTTCGCTTTTAATTCTTCAATAATTTTGTCTATAAATTCTCCGGGTTCGCCGCTTAATTCTTTGGTTAATCTGCTTTTAATCATTCCCGAAATTTCATCCAGATAAGATTTTTCCAAAAGAGCAATCAGTTCCGCATGATGGGCGTTTGGTTTTATTTCTTCCTTTTTGGTTCCTGTTTTTTTTGCAAAATCTTCAATAAAGTCAATGATCTTAGCATTTTCAATTTGCGCTTTCTTAATTCCCTCCAGAGCTATAGTTTCTGTAACCTGATTGCTTCCCGCTTCAAGCATCAAGGTTTTATTTTTCAAACCGGTAACAATTAAATCCAGTTCCGAAAGTTCGGATTCGACAATTCCCGGGTTAACAATAAAATCAGATCCTGAGTTTGCCGAAGGACCGTTTTCTTTTTCCTTGACATATCCTATGCGCACAGCTCCAACCGGGCCTTTCCAAGGAATTGGAGAAATTGTTAAAGCCGCCGAGGTCGCGACAACCGATAAAACATCCGGAGAATTTTCCCCATCAACGGATAAAATTGTTGCAATGATTTGGACTTCTTTTTTGAATTCCTTGGGGAAAAGCGGTCTGACCGAACGGTCGATCAAGCGGGCAGAAAGAACTGCGTCATCGGTTGGCCGTCCTTCTCTTTTTACCCATCTACTTCCCTTAATTCTTCCTCCGGCATACAATCTTTCAACATACTCAACTGTTAAGGGAAAATAATCAATGTCCGCTCTTTCTTTTCCCATGACTACGGTTACCAAAACCATAGTATCACCAAGCCTGGCTAAGACGGAGGATGTTGCTTGTTGGGCTAGATTTCCAACCTCCAGAGTCAATGTTTTTCCGCCGACTTCCAAAGAGGCTGTGGTTTTTTTATTTGTAGTCATTTTTATTTGGTCTTCGTTGCTTTCTTTACTTTTTTAACCTTGGTTACTTTTTCCGCCTTTGGCTCGCCGGAGCTTTCAGCGGAGGTGGCTTTCTTTACTTTTCCTTGAGGCTCTTTTTCAAAACCGATTTTTTCTTCAATTGCGGATGATCTTTTCTTGTCAACTTTGGTCAAGAAATTAATCAATCTTCTTCTTTTGGCAATCATTGATAAAAGTCCGCGCCTGCTATGAACGTCGTGAATGTGTAATTTTAAATGCTCTGTTAGCCGGTCAATTCTGGTTGTCAAAAGCGCAATCTGTACTTCCGGACTTCCTGTATCGCCGGCAACTGTCTGGAACTCCTTGATAACTTTCTTCTTTAACGTTGTACTAAGTGGCATATAAAATAAATTAAAATTTTCAATTAGAAATTTAAAATGAAATCTAAATGTTTAAAAAATCAAACTTAAAAATTCAATGTCCCGAGGAATCGGGATCCCGACGATTCGGGAAAAATTAAAAATTTCAAATTAAAAATTAGTTAAATGCTATTATAGCAGTTTTCTCAAACATTCTCAAGAGAGGAATTTGAAGATGTAGACTAAGCTTTCTTTACTTCTTCAAAACGACCACCCGTCTTCGGATTGTGATCCTGCGGATGCAGATTAAAATAAAGAGCCAAGAAACCATCCCAACCGAATGTGGCACAGACCACATCTTCCTCGTCGTAACGAGAATCAAGCCGAGACCATCTGGATCCCTTATCTAAATAATGTCCAGTTAAATTTTTTCTGGCTTGGGAAACAAGAATATATGTGCTTAGCGTCTGACTTGAATATCCTAGTTTTTGGGCATGTTTTTCCAGATCTTCTTGAGTAGTATTAAGATTTGGAGTAATGATAGTCGCTTCTACTTTAATCCATCCGCCTTTTTTGCTTCCATCAGGACTATCCTGTATAAGAGTTTCTTCTCTAACTCGTCTAATTATGCCTTCCCTAATCTGTGTAATGGGACCTGCTTTAGGATCACAAAATTTCATCTTTGGATACATTTGTCCCAATTTGTCGAATCCTTCTTGTCCAGTAAGCTCTTGCGGAACATAAACCATCATGGAGGGGACTTTTTTACCTTTAACGCCTGTCATTGGTTTTCTTATTTCTTTTTCTGTCCAATTGCAATCCGGCACAGAAATATCCAGTCCTATTCTTTTTCCATCTGCTTGCAATTTTGCTTTCCAAAATTTAGTAATTGCTTCTGGAGAAAAAAAATTTGTTTTAAGCTCTACTATTGATTGTATTAAATGATCCGATCCTTTTAAAAATTCTGACATATTATTTATTAAACACTTGTGGAGCCTTTGTAGATTTTGGGAGCCAGCCAATCATCCGGAGGATTATTCTCATCTCCGCCGGCTGGCGGATTTACTTCCTCTTTGGCGAAGGCGGCCTGCTTTTCTCCAACTTTTGCCTGAAACTTTGGGGAAAAAAATGCATCCGTTTGGACTTCGGGTATTAAACCGTCTTTTGTTTTTCTAACCGCACCTTTTTTCAAAAGCATTGCTGCTGTTTCAAAAGCCAATGAGCTGGTGGTGGTACTCTGGAAATTATCTGTTGCGGCAATAATACCTGCCAATAAGTTGGAAGCAATATCAACATCCATCTTCAAATCCAATGAGGTCAGGAAGTTTGCCATGAGCTCACAAACCGATGATGCGCTTTTACCAAGAAGTGGTATGTCTCCGAATCCCTGATTTTCAGGCTTGTAATCGATATTGATTACTCTTGAGTCTTTAAGAGTTTCCATGTCAAAAGCTGTTCCCAAATCCGATATCCGCGGTGTTCCTACAATAAAAACCAAGCCCGGAGCTTTTCCCTCTCTTTTGTATTCAATGTCTTTCTCATTAAAAGAAAGGCCATCTTCGCCTGCTTTTACCAAAATATTTAATTTTCCTTCTTCAAGGGTATAGGAAATTTTCTCAATTTCTCCTTCTTTATACGGAAAGGTCACTGTTAGGTCTCCATTTGCACCTCCATCAAAAGATTTTTTTACTTTGTTTATTCCAACCAAAGAAGATACTTCTACAATCGGTTCAGTTGGACAAATAACGGAAATTTCCCTATTCTCTCCTGAAAGTGCAAGATATAAAGATAAGGCAGCGGCCATCTCATCAATACCGGGATTTTTGCCAACAGCAATACCAATACTTTCGTTTTTGGCGAGGAGGTCTTTGATCTTTTGAAGTATTACGTTATCCATAAATTCCGACTTAAGATTTAACCATGGCATATTAACATATCCCCCATAGTAAAGTCAAGAAAAGGAGAGAGGATAACGCCGCCTTCCTGTCCTTCTCCTATTTTCGAGACAACATTCTTACCTATCCTAACCGAATTGATTGTACTTTCTCCGATAATTTCTTCTTTTCTAATCAATCTAACCTTATCTCCGCGAGCAACGCGTCCTTCCAAAACCTTAATTCCTAAAACTTTGGTTGCATCATATGGAAAGGATGCCAGGATTTTTGCCCGTCCGTAAATTTCCTCAACCAGTGCCAATTGTTTTCCTGCCAGAACATCCTTTATCTCCGATATTAACTCGTAGATAATTTTATAGTTTTTGGCCAAAACTTTTTCTTGAGCCGCAAATTTAACAATTTCAGGCTTAATCCTGGCATTAAAACCCAAAACTATTGCATTAATTGATTTCGCCAGGAGAATATCCGTGGTCGTGATGTCGCCGGTTTTCTGAAGAGCAATATTTATTTCCGGGGGAAGCGATCTGACAATTGCTTCCAAAGATCCCTGATTATCCGCGCATAAAACAATCGAAAGTGTCGGCACTTTCTTCTCATTCAAGAAATCCTCCGGCATCGGCATCGCTTCCTGCCCGGAATGAAAAGGCAAAGGAGCAAGTGGCGGAGTTGGAAATGGAGGGGTGACGCCAGAGGAAGGGCTCCCGACAACGCGGACTGAGCCTGTCGAAGGAGCATTGGCGGGAGGGAAACTGGCGGCAGGACCCCGACCCGCGGAAACAGAACCCACGGATAATACTAAACCTCCCACCGGCGGAACTTTTTCAAATCCCGAAACCTCCACCGCTTCCCCAGCACCTGCTTTATCCAAATGTATACCTTTGTCATTAATAATTGTTCTGACGCGGGCTTTTATCCCTTCGCATTCAATTTCATCCTTTATTGATAATGTTCCGGATTTAATAACTATCGTTGCTCTGGATCCGGATTTTTGATCAAGACGGGACTCAATCACAATGCCTTTAAGCTTATTATCCAAACTTGGCTTCTGTTTCATAGCAAATACCAGACTGATTAACTCTAATAATTCTTTGATATTGGTATTGGTTTTCGCGGATACGGAAATATACGGCACATCTCCTCCGTAACCTTCCAATAAAACTTCTTCTTTCACCAATTGGCCTTTGACTTTTTCCTCCTGAATTCCGGATACATCCGCCTTGGTTAAGACGACAATAAAGGGAATTTGGGCTTTTTTGAGAATCTCAATGCTTTCTTTGGTCTGCGGCATGACTCCGTCAACCAGAGATACGACCAATAATCCCATATCTGCGGCTTGAGTTCCGCGTCCCCGCATGTGTGCGAAAGCTTCGTGTCCGGGAGTATCAATAAAAGTAATGTGTTTCTTAATTCCTTCGACGGTAATTTCCACGCTTGAGGCTCCGATTCCCTGAGTTATTCCGCCATGTTCGCGGGAGGCAACATTTGTTTTTCGGATTACATCCAAAAGCGAGGTTTTCCCGTGGTCAACATGACCTAAGACCGCAATCACAGGAGGAATTAATGAAGCTACACTAGATAATTTTTCATTTCTTGAAATTTTATTTGATGTTTTTGCCATAATATATTACTAATTTTCAATTTTAAATTTGAAATTTTCATTGAAAATTAAAAATTAAAAATTTTAAATTACTTACTCTCATCTTTTTTTTCCTTTGGAATCTCTGGAACTTCTGTTTTTATTTCCTTCGGCTCGCTCGCCTCGCTGGAGCTTTGGCGAAGCGGGTCGGAGCTCTTTGCGGAGGCGGCTTCTTTTTCCTCTTTCTTTTCTTTTTTTTCTTCAATCTTTTTTTCTTCAACCGGTTTTACTTCCTCTTTCTTAATGGTTTTGCTTGCCCCTTCGGAGTCCCGATCTAATCGGGACGCAGTAGTGTCCTCTTCGATCTCAATTCTGTAATCGGTTAATTTTGAAGCAAGTCGGACATTTTGTCCATCCCGGCCGATTGCTAAAGAAAGCTCTTCAACCGGAACAAATACGTGAGCAACTCTTTCTTGCCCTTCCGTAGCTTTAGCGGAGGAGGGTTTGTCCAATTCCACTCTGACATTTTTTGCAGGGGACAAAGCTTGGGCAATATAATCCTTGGCATTTTCCTGCCACTGAATAATGTCGATTTTTTCAACGCCGCCGAATTCCGCAATAATTGCTTGAACCCTGACTCCCCGCTGTCCAACGCAGCTTCCAACCGGATCTATTCCCTGTTGATTTGAGAAAACAGCAATTTTACTTCTGGCTCCTGCTTCTCTGGCAATATTTTTTATAACCACACTTCCCTTGGCAACTTCCGGAACTTCTCTTTTAAATAATCCTTCCAGAAGTCCGTTATTAGCTCTTGAAACAATAATTTCGTCCCCTTTGAGCCCGGTTCTGATTTCCGAAATATAAACAGCTACTCTTTGATTCAAATGATATTTTTCATTGGGAATTTGCTCCGGAATCGGCATCAAAGCTTCTGTTTTTCCGACATCCACAATGATATTTGGTCCGGCAAACCGCAGGATCATGCCATTGACAATGGTTCCAACTCTTAATTTATAATCTGCAATGATTGCTTCTTTTTCCTTTTCTCTGATTTTTTGCAAAATCACTTGTCTCGCGGTTTGGGCTGCGATTCTTCCAAAACCGGGTGGTGTTACATCTTTTTTGCCTTTTAATATTGTTGCTTCACCGGTATTTTTGTCCAAAGTTGCGGAATATTCTTCCAATTCAACATCCGGATGGTCTTTTTTGTAAGCAGCCAGAATCGCGTTTTTGACAGTGTCCAAAACCACTTCAACGTCAACGCCCCGCTCGTTGGCGACCTGATTTAAAGCTAATAAAAATTCACTTCTTTGAACTGCCGGCATAATATTGGCTAGTATACCAGATTCAGAATCAAGCTTCAAGGCAAGAAGAGAGCGCTAAGCGGTCACGGGCTGATAAAAATTTAATCCTTCTAATAATGTCTCAATTATAATCTTTCTTTGATCTGAAGGGGCTTCATATATGAAATCGTCTTCTTTCTCATAGGAATATTTATATGCTCCTATTGAACCAAGACCATCTCTTTTAAAGTTAATATCAGTGGTGCCGCCAATCGCGATATAAGCTTCTTCACTCATTCCTTCCTCCTCAGGCCGCCAGTAGCTAACGTGGACATGTCCGCTTGATTTAGTTGGAAAAGAACATTCGTCTTCCAACCACCATTCTCTAGCTTTAAACTCTTCGCCATTAAGAATCTCTGTTTTTTCTGCTTTAAAATCAATCGTTGACATGGTTGCAAACGTATCGCTAATTGCTTCAAATAATTCTACATCTGTAGGTTCTTTTTTGGATAAGACTGTCAGTTTTTCTAATGTTTTTGCGCGGTCGGTAACTGGATTATAAAATTCAATAGGTTTTGGCGCCTCATTAGATAATCTTGGGGCTTCAGCGGTCATAAAGACAATTTAATAATATAAATTCAGCAAATAAAAGTCAAGCTCGCGATTATTTTTAAGAATAAGGACTACACCTTTTTGTGTCAAGAGTATGCTGCTATGTAGCAGCGAACTTTCGCAAACTCTTGCGGACATTTTCAGACGCATTATAAATCCTTAGGTTCAGATATAAACCAGCACCAGGCGTTGACTGGCTTTGGACATAAGGATAACTCTAAATAAATAATGCTTGCGAGCATTAAACAAAGCGCGTTAAACATTTTTGAGCAAGTTGTCAGGGGGATTCCTCACCCCGATCGAATCGGGATTGAGGAGGGGGTGCAAATCACCCGACAAAACGAGCCAAAAAATGTAGCGCGACTTTACCGCTCGCAGAGTTTTGGTACTTTTGCGGACAAAAGTAAGTAAAAAAACTAACTGTTAATTACTAATTGGAGATTATTAGTGGAATCGACGGAAATGTTAATTTTGTCGCCTCTTTCTATTTCTTCCTTGAGGATTTTTTGAGCCAGAACATCTTCAATATTATCCTGAATAAACCGCTTGAGAGGACGGGCTCCAAATTGCTCATCAAATCCTTCTTGTGCAATTTTTGCAATTATTTTTTCATCAAAATTAACAGTGATGTCTTTTTCCAAAAGTTTTTTAGAAAGGTCGTTAAGCAATAATTTAATAATTTGCATAACCTCTTCTTTTCCCAAGGGCTTAAAAACAATAATTCCGTCAAATCTGTTCAGAAGCTCCGGTCTGAATATTTCCTTTTTTTGCAAAAATTCCAACAGCTCTTTCTGAAAAGCTTTATCAATTACCGTTCCTTTATTTACCTCCTCACGGATATATTCACTGGCTGCGTTGGAGGTTGCGATAACAATTGTATCTGTAAAAGAAACAATCTTGCCTGTATTGTCGGTCAGTCTTCCGTCATCCAAAACTTGCAAAAATAAATCAATTATTTTAGAATTGGATTTTTCAAATTCATCCAGTAAAACCAAAGAATAAGGATTTTCGCAAACCGCATCTGTTAACCCTTTTGAATCCACAACTCCCCCTAAGAAACGCTTCACAGAATCATCGGTTGAATATTCGCTCATATCAAATCTAATCATCTTATCTTCCCCGCCAAAATAAATGCCGGACAAGGCTTTTGCAGTCGCAGTTTTACCAACACCTGTTGGACCTAAAAATAAGAATGATGTTGGCTTTGTCTTACTACTAAGTCCTGTTCTTAATCTCCTCAAGGCTTCCGAAACTCCAAAAATAGCATCTTTTTGCCCGATTACATATTTGGAAAGTTCAGTTTCCAGATGAAGCAATAATTCTTTTTCTTTTTCTTTGGGAGCTCCGACTGCAATCTTGGTTCTGGATTCGACTTTGTTAATTACGTCCTGTTCTTCGATAATTTTTTTGCCCGACATAGCAACTGCACTTGCAACATCTTCAAGAAGGGTTACACCTGCACCCGGCATTACGCAGTCCTGTAGATATTTATTGGCAAAATTGCTGGCCACTAGAACCGCTTTATATAAAATTGTAACCCTGTTGTTTTTTTCAATCTCCATACTTTTCTGTAAGAGCATTTGAAAAGCGACATCTTTATCGGGTTCTTCAAATTTCGCAGTTTCAAATACGCTTGCTAGGGTAAGTTTTGGTTCAATAAATTTCTTGTAAGATGAGGGGGTGACGTTTGCGATTATTCTAATTACGCCTTTTTGCAAATACGGAATTAAAGCGCCCGACAGATTGGTGTTGAATGTTGAAGCGCCCAAAATATTCTCAAAATTCGGAATATAAATAATTATGTTTCCGCTATGAGAAATTTCCGTGATAATACTTTCCAAACGCTTTTCCAGTTCTCCCTGATTTACTGCTCCGGCCAAAAGAGCATCTACCAAAAGCTCGAAGAATCTTTGATGGCGCAAATTTCCTTGCAAGTTCCCGACAAAACTATCATAAGCCAAGGCGTTGACAAAAGAGCCCCGTCCGCTTCCCGGATTTCCCACCAGAAGACAGCTTTTGTTTCTGCTCAAAGCCTCGACAACCTCCTTATACTCCTTGTCTCTTCCTAAAACCATTGGTTTTTTGTTAACCGCATAAGACGTAATATCTGTCATGTACTTACTGGTTTCCAAAGTCCATCCGCTTACCCAACTCTCCCCAATTCCCTCGCCCCAAAAATCTACCCTGAAAGGTTGGGAAACTTGCGGGAAAACGGATTTTGCCCAAGCGGTAATGTTTTTTAAATCCTCCGTTTTGAGTTTTTTATTAAAAAATAATTTTGTTTTTTCTTCTGTGAGCAATAAATATGAAGCAAAAAAATCCAATGGATTATTATTATCCACATTTTTAAAAAGTTCTTCTTTGGAAAAATCAATTAATTGGACTTCGGATTTCGCAATTTCTGCTTTTTGCAAAACAAATGAAATGTCTTGTCTTGAAAGCAGTTCTTTGATAATTTGCTGTGTTGATTTTCCGGAAATATAATCTACCCAGCTTTTCTTAGGTTTAAAAATTGAAAATATAGCTAGAATCCACAAAACCGAGAGAAAAAATAAAATCGGGTCTTTATACAATAAAACCGTTAAAACCGGCCAGGAAATAAAACTTATGATAAACAAAAATTCTAGCAAAAGTAGTAGTAGCAATAGGATAACATCAGCAACAATAACCCACGTTTTTATAAACATCCCCATTCCAATAGAAAATCCTACCAATCCTTGCCGATACTCATTCTTCCAAGGCTTGAAATATGTTTTTATGAGAAGAGGCAGAGAAAATAGTTGTAAAAAAGCATTATTTAAGGAAACAAAAAAAATAATTAATTTGTTAGGGAAATCTACAAACCAAAATCTTAAAAATCTCAAAGGCAGCATAGATTCAGTATATCACTTTTATTGTTCTTTGAGAGTGGAGAGGCCGACGAAGATTATTTTTTTCGTTTCTTTTGAAAGAAAAGAATATAAAGAAGAGGTAAAACTCCAGCTGAATTAACAACTGCTAAAAAAATAAACCAATAAAGCTGACTATTCCTTGCTGCTTTCCATAAAGCTACCGTCTTTACTATTATCTCAAAAATTGCAACAGTAAAAATTATTGGAAGCAACCAAGATAGATATTGCTGCTGATCAAATTCCATCATATCTTATTTTTACTCCCAATAATTCCTCTTGTCAATATCGGAAGAAAGATTAGAACCAGGAGGATTTCTTGTTGGAATCTTCGCCCATGAATTCTCTAAGAAGTTCTTTCTGTTTTCCGGTTAAGTGTCTTGGAACTATCACTTTTATTCTGACATAATGATCTCCGCGGCCACTCCCGTGCAGATGTGGAACGCCTTTTCCCCGCAATCTAATCGCAGTGCCCGGCTGGGTTCCCGAAGGAATTCTAAGTTTTAAATTTCCAGCAACTGTTTCAATATTTACCTCTCCGCCCAAAGCCGCTAAGGCGAAGGAAATCTCCTTGACTCCGACAATATCATAGCCTTCTCTCTGAAATCTTTTGTCCGCAGTGACAGAAACAACCACATCATAATCACCAAAGCGGATTCTGGAGCCTTCATCAACTCCTGCCGGAATTTTGATTGTTTGGGATTTTTCTCCGATATTGACTTTTTTTGTAGTCCCGTTGACTGCTTCCAGAAAATCAATGGTTAGGGAATAAGCTTGTCTTCTTTGTCTGCCGAAAGGCGATGCACCACCGAAAAATTGCTCAAAGATTTCAAATGGATCATTAAAGCCTCCAAAATCAAAACCTGCTCCGCCGTCTCCGCCGGTTGAATAGGTGTAGGAAAAGGGTCCACTTTGAGCTCCGCCGAAAGGTCCGCCGGCTCCGCCAAATGGACCTTGACCGGCTCCTTGTTCAAAAGCCGCATGGCCGAATTGATCATAAGTCTGTTTTTTTTGCGGATCAGACAAAACTTCGTAAGCCTTGGTCACTTCTTTGAATTTGCCTTCTGTATCTTTACCCTTATTTCGATCCGGATGATACTGCAAGGCCAGCTTGCGGTAAGCTTTTTTAATTTCAGCTTCCGTTGCGTTTTTCGTAATCCCCAGCGTCTGATAATAATCTTTAGCGTCTGCCATATTATTTTGTAATTATACAACAAACCCCGCCATGCGGGGTCATTAGAAATTAAAAATTAAAAATTAGAAATTTAGTTGACTACTTCTCCCTCAACCGGCTTGTCCTCCGAAGCTTTAGCGGAGGAGGATTCTTCTTCCTTCTTAGCCTCGCCATCTCCGCCTGCTTGCTGACCAGGCTGCTGTCCTGGTTGCTGTTGGCTCATTGCCTGACCGACTTTTTGCAAACTGTCTGACAAATCTTTGGTTTTGGCTTCCAGATCTTCTTTCGAACCGGAATCCAAAATCTTTTTCAGCTCCGCTATTTTATCTTCAACCTCTTTTTTAAGATCTGCCTGCACTTTGTCTCCCGCATCCTTAAGGCTTTTTTCCGCTGTAAAGATTAGGGAATCTGCCATATTTCTGGCTTCAATTTTTTCTTTTTTCTCTGAATCCTCTTTGGCATGCATTTCCGCCTCCTTGGTCATTCTTTCGACTTCATCCTTGGACAATCCGGTTGAACCGGTAATCTTGATGCTTTGTTCTTTTCCTGTAGCTTTATCTTTGGCTTTGACATTCAAAATTCCGCTCGCATCAATATCAAAAGTTACTTCAACTTGCGGAACACCACGGGGTGCCGGAGGAATTCCGTCCAGAATAAACCGCCCCAAGCTTTTATTATCCGCCGCCATTGGCCGTTCCCCTTGTAAAACATTTATTTCCACTTGAGTCTGATTATCCGCAGCCGTTGAGAAAACTTGCGATTTGGAAGTTGGAATAGTGGTATTTTTGGAAATTAAAGGTGTAGAAACCGAACCCAAGGTTTCAATTCCCAAAGTCAAAGGCGTCACATCCAAAAGCAAAACGTCCTTAACTTCTCCGCCCAAAACTCCTCCCTGCACAGCTGCTCCGACCGCCACGACTTCATCCGGATTAACCGATTTATTGGCTTCTTTGCCGAAGAATTTGGTCACAGTTTCGATAACTTTGGGCATCCTGGTCATTCCTCCGACCAAAACTACTTCATCAATGTCCGTTACTTTTATTCCCGCATCCTTTAAGGCCAACTCTACCGGCTGAAGAGTTTTCTGCATCAAAGAATCAACAATCTGTTCCATTTTTGCCCGTGTCAAGGTCATGGTCAAATGCAAGGGACCATTTTTGCCCTGGGTAATAAACGGCTGATTAATTTCTGCCGAACTGGAGCTGGATAATTCGATTTTGGCTTTTTCTGCCGCTTCGCGGAGCCTTTGTAAAGCTTGCGAATCTTTTCTTAAATCCACATCGTTTTCTTTTTTGAATTCTGTAGCCAGATAATCAATGATTAATTGATCAAAATCGTCTCCGCCCAAATGCGTATCTCCATTGGTGGATTTGACCTCGTAAACCCCTTCTCCCAATTCCAAAACTGAAATGTCGAAAGTCCCTCCGCCCAAATCATAAATGGCAATTGTGTGGGCATTTTTCTTATCCAGTCCGTAAGCCAAGGCCGCTGCAGTTGGTTCATTGATAATCCGCAAAACTTCCAGTCCGGCAATTTCTCCGGCTTGTTTGGTCGCTTGTCTTTGAGAATCATCAAAGTAGGCGGGAACCGTAATTACTGCCTGCGTAACTTTTCCGCCCAAATAATTTTCCGCATCGCCTTTGATTTTTTGTAAAATTTGCGCGGATATTTCCTGGGGAGTAAATGTGCGGCCTTCAACTTCCACAACTGCCATTCCGTCCCGGCCGGATTTAATTGTGTATGGCAACCATTTCATATCAAATTGTACCGATTTATCGGTAAATTTGCGGCCCATTAATCTTTTTATGGAAAAAATTGTCCGCTTGGGTTTGAGGACAATTTGATGTTTCGCAACATCTCCCACAACGTGGCTGATCGGATCAACCACCGACGGAATAACATTGCGTCCTTCCAACGAATGGATAACTTTGGGAGACCCTCCCTCCATTACCGCAACACATGAATTTGTTGTACCTAAATCTATTCCAATTATTTTTCCCATATTAATTTGTCTCCTTTTTCCCGACCGCTACTTGCGCCGGGCGTAAAACCTGATCTCCTATTTTGAATCCTGCTCTTAATTCCTCCATTACTTTGTTTTCATCTCCGGCTGCTGTCTTTATTCCCTCCATTAAATTCGGGTCGAATTCTTTTCCCTGTGTCTCAATTTTTTCGAGCCCTTCTGTTTTTAATATATCAAAGAATTTTTGAACACTCAACTTTAAACCTTCATCTTCGAGATGCTTACTTGATAAGAGCAGAAAATCTAAAGCTGGTAAAAGCCTCAAAATTAAATCTTTGTTAGCTTTTATCAACCATTCTTTTCGCTCCTGCGCAACTCTTTTTTCCAGATTTTGGTAATCTGCAAAAATCCGTTTTACTTGATTTTCAAGATCTTCGATTTTTTGTTTTAAATGTGCAACTTCCGAATTTTCTGATTTCTGTGTTTCATTTTTTTTCTGCGCTTCAGTGTTTGCATGCTTTTTATTCTTATTGTCATTTTGCATTTTTAATTTTTAACTTTTAATTTATTATCTTACCAGCCTTTGGCAATTTCTTCAATTAGGTCTCCGAAATATCTAACTGTCGGAACAATCTGGGTATAGTTAAGTCGGGAAGGTCCCAAAACTCCAACTTCACCGGTTAATTGTCCCGGAGTTTTGTAATGAGTAAAAACAAATCCGTAAGGCCCTTGCATATCCGGACCTAACTCATCACCCAAAAGTACTTGCACATCTTCAGAAACTATATCTGCAAAATACTTCCGGGGCGCTTCAAACTCATCCATAGTTGAGAGCAGATTTTTCATCACATCAATATCAAAAAATTCTGGCATTTCCAAAATATTGGCGTATCCCGCACAATAAACATCTCCATCCGCAGTGGTCGCGATTGCCAAAGCTTTGGTCTTGTCCGCTAAGGATTTAGTAAGTTTGCGCAAAAATTTATCTTCTTTTTCCCGGTAATCCCAGAGACTTTCTTTAACTGAAGTTTCTTCAGTCACTGATAAATCTTTTTCTTTCATGAGCTGTTTGACGTAAAATTTCATTCCGACAGGAGTCGGCACACGACCGGCTGAAGTATGAGTTTTCTTCAAATAACCTAATTTAGTGAGCTTGACCATTTCATTTCTAATAGTTGCAGGGCTGGCGCTAAGGCTGTATTTTTTTTCCAGAGTTTCCGAACCAACGGCTTCGGCTGTTTCGATGTACTCTTCAATGAGGCTTTTTAAAATTTCAACCTGACGCTGAGTTAAATCATGCATAATAAAAATTGTGTTAGCAGATAATATACCACGACTGCTAATTAATGTCAAGCCCCACCCATACTATAGGTGGGGCGCCGACCCCGTCAAAGTGCTCATCGAGGCGTATTCGAATAGAATTAAAAAGCTAATCTTGCAAGATCTTTTCCTATTTCGCCTTTATACACAACTACCTGATTTAGTTTTGCTGCTTCTTTAGGATTATGTAGAAGAGAATAACAATAACCGACTTCATTTAGTTGTCTCGTTTCTTTTGACTTGAAAGCTAGATAGTTATTGCGTGAAGTAGCTACTCCATCCATAAATAAGAACTTGCGCTTCAAGAAATAGTAAATGTCATCTTCAGAAAATCCTATAGATCTCCCACAAATTATGAGAAATAAGTGTTGGAATTCTGCGATTATATCGCTTGGATGGGAATGCGTTTCACTAATTGGCTCTATTCCTTTTATCCTACCCTTCGTTAGCTCCTTTGAGATTACCCATAGAGGCACTTCGCTGTTTTTGCCTTTAACAGGCGCTTTCTGCGCGTAAAGCGCTCTTTTGTCCTCCTTAAAACCCATCATTGACCATCTCTCCACTCCATCTCTTCTCGTCAGACTTCTCATCCTATTGAAAACATTATGCATAAAACTGTTTATCTGCATTTCTTGTGGATATTCATTTTTTGACAACAGATATTCTGGTCCACGGGCAAGCGCAAGCAGATACTCTTCGAGAAGTCTAAAGTCCCATTTCTGCGGCAGGCTATATTCTTTTTGTATGGGCGGCATATTGGTAATTTCGCTCGCCTGAATTGTCTCTCGATTAGTCATGCGCGAATTATAAAACAATATGCATGTTTACACAACAATAAAACTGCTATGGTTAAGCCTTAAACTTGTGCTAAACTGGAAGTATGAATCGCAGGAAACGGCCGGTCTGGTTATTAGTTATTAGTTTTTTGTTATTGGTAGGCCTCGCCTATTTAATTATTTTCCATTCTCCTTCAGCTCAATTTGCAATTTACTCCGCCGGCTGGCGGATTTCAATTTTACCCGTTTTCTTTTTATTGTTCTTTGCTTTTCTCCTATCATTCATCACTTATCTCCTCCGCAGTCTTCGCAGAGCAGCGTTGATTGGATTATTAATAGTAATTTATCTTGTTTTCCGCATGCTGCACCTAGATAGCCCCCACTTTCCGATTCTACTTCTCGCCCTTTTCATCACCCTCGAGCTTTTCTTCAAAAAGCACATCTAGCTATTGCCCAATTGTGAGCACTGAAACAAGCGCGTTAAAAAATTGCGGAGTGAGTTGTCAGGGGAATTCCTCAGCGAGCGCAAACGAGATTGAGGAAGGGGTGAAATTACCCGACTAACGAATGAGGCAATTTTAGCGCGACTTTCACGCGAACGAGTTTTTGGTACTTTTGTCGGCACAAAAGTACAAGAAAAAAATAAAAAATTAGATCCTGAAATAAATTCAGGATGACATGGGAAAATTTCTCTGCTAGAATGACCTCATGAGCAAGTTTTATATTACAACCGCTATTGATTACGTTAACGACACTATTCATCTGGGGCATGCTTTTCAAAAGATTGCCGCTGATGTTTTGGCGCGCTATCACAGGATTACGCTTGGAAAAGACAATGTTTTTTTCCTAACCGGAACCGACGAATATGGACAAAAGGCTGAAAAAGCGGCCAAATTGGAAAATATTCCTCCAAAAGAATTTGTCAAAAAGATCTCCGATTCCGACCAAAAAGAACAAGACTCTCTGAATATTTCTTACAATCGATTTATTAGAACAACCGATCTAGACCACGCAGAAGTTGTTAAAGAAATTTGGAATAGGGTGCAAAAAAACGGTGATGTCTATTCCGGAGAATATCAAGGCTCATATTGCGAAGGTTGCGAAGCTTATTATGTAAAAGAGGATTTGATCAAGGGAAAATGTCCCGTCCATCCAACGCTGGAAATAAAAATAGTTAAAGAGCAAAATTATTTTTTCAAATGGTCCAAATATAAAGATTTTCTGATCGATCACATCAAGAAAAATCCTGATTTTATTTACCCCGCCCACCGCGCGAAGGAAATGCTCGAATTTGCCAAAAATATCAAAGACATTCCTATTTCCCGGAGTAATTTTACCTGGGGAATTCCCGTTCCTGCCCGCAATGCTTCGCATAGCGATGCAGGCGAGCCCGAAGATTCGAAACAGATAATTTATGTTTGGTTTGACGCTTTGGTTAATTATTTAACTGGAGTTGGATTTTTGAAAGACAAGGAATTATTTGCTAAATTTTGGCCGGCTGACGTGCATATTTTGGGCAAAGATAATTTACGCTGGCACGCTCTTCTCTGGCCGGCAATGCTCAAATCCGCAGGCATTGAATTACCAAAAGCCATTTTGGTAAATGGATTTTTGAATATCAACGGACAAAAAATCAGTAAATCTGTTGGGAATGTTATCCGTCCGACAGATTGGGTAAAAAAATACGGAGCGGATGCTGTCCGCTATTATCTTTTGAGATACACCAATCTCACCGATGATAGCGATATTTCCGAAGAAAAATTATTGCAAGCTTACAACGCCGATTTAGCAAATGGTCTAGGAAATCTCGTCGCCCGCGTTGCCAAACTCTGCGAAAATAATAATCTCAATTTGACTAAACTTAAACAAGATAGGCCTAATCAAATATTGGAGGAGATAAAACCCTTGCTCGAAGGTTTTAAATTAAACGATGCCCTAAGCTATGTATGGGGATCTATAAAAGGTTTAGACCAATATATAAACAGAGAAAGACCTTGGCAAAAAGAATTAATAGAAGCGAATAAAATCCTTAGTAATATTGTGATTGGCTCTGAGGCGTTAACCTCATTAAATGAAATTGCGGAAGCGCTTAAAATATTTCTTCCCGAAACTGCGGAGAAAATTGAAGGACAATTCTGCGGACCAAAAATTATTTCCGGAAAACCCCTCTTCCCGAGAATCTAGATTAAGATATAATAAAACTTATGATCGCTACCCAGTGGTTTAATAAATTTAAGAAATATGAGCTGAAAGTCCTCATCTCATCCTCAATTCTCTTGCTTATTTTTTCTTCTTTTTACTTTATAGAGTCAACAAGGTCTAGAGCTCAAGTCTTAGACCTAGCTAAAATTTTAAGCGATTTAAAAAATCAAGACCAGGTTAAAATTAACGAACAATTAAAAATTAATATTAAGAACATTCATGATGCCTACAATCAGATCATAAAACCATACGAAAGGATTCAGGATTTAAAAGCACAAAAACAAGATGTTAAAGATTTGGAAAAAACCTATGCGGGAATTCTGCAATATTTATCTGATCTGAATTATTCATCGGGCTCTGCCCTTCTGACGCAATTAAATAGCGATATTGACAAAAAATACAATGCGCTGGCTACAGCGCAAACGTTAACCCCCTCAACGCAAACAGCAAGTGTAAGCAATACTCCTCCGGGAAGCGGATATAGCTTTCAAGCAGTAAAAACCGAAAATGGAACTTTTAATGTGGCAATTATTGCTGCAGATTTGAATTCTACCAGAGTGATTGTTGATACGGCATCCGATTCCGATTGCGCTAATAATTGTCCCGTAATGAGCTTGGGCGATTATGTTGCCAGATCCGGAGCATATGCCGGAATAAACGGACCGTTCTTCTGCCCTGCCGAATATCCCAGCTGTGCCGGAAAAACCAACTCTTTTGACACTCTCTTAATGAATAAAAACAAACATTATTTTAATTCCGACAACAATAAGTATAGTACCGTGCCTTTAGTTTATTTTTCGGGAAATTCCATGGGAGTTCGGGGACAGTCTTTGGAATGGGGACGGGACGCGAGCGTAGACGCGGTTGTAGCAAATTTTCCGCTTTATATTTCCGGAGGAAATAATGTATTTGGCGGAAGTTCCGATCCGAAAATCACCAGCCGCGGTGCCAGAACTTTTGTCGCAAATAAAGGAAATTTTGCTTATATCGGAATCGTTTATAATGCAACTTCGGCAGAAGCTGCAGATGTTCTTAAAACATTGGGAATGGAGAATGCATTAGGATTGGATCAGGGAGGATCAACTGCGCTTTGGTTTGGTGGCTATAAAGCCGGTCCGGGCAGAGGTCTCCCTTCAGCCCTCCTCTTCGTCAGGAAATAGTTTGCTTACTGCTATAATAAATGCATGGTTGATGTGCATTGCCATTTGAATTTCCACTCCTTTGAAAAAGATTATGATCAAGTCATTAAAAACGCTTTTGCGGCTGGGGTGACGAAAATTATCAATGTGGGAACCAAAATTGACTCCAGCGAAAAAGCCATAGATTTAGCGCAGAAATATAAAAATTTATACGCGATTGTCGGCGTTCATCCTCACCACGCAGATAAATTGGAATCTGATTGGCTGATAAAACTTGAACAGTTGGCAAAAAAGCCAAAGGTTGTAGGAATCGGAGAAATCGGCATGGATTTTTTTAGCTATAAATCTAATGCGATTGTTAATCCCATTCTTCAAAGAAGAATTTTTATTCAACAAATTGAGTTAGCTCATAAGCTTAAATTGCCTTTGCAAATTCATAACCGCCAGGCAGGTAAAGATATTCTAGGCATTCTTGTTAAGCATAAATCTTATCTCCTAAATCCCCCCGGCATGTTTCACTGCATTGCAGGATCCATAGACATATTGAAATCTGCTCTGCAGATGGGTTTTTATGTTGGTTTTGACGGAAATATAACTTATGATGGTTTGGCTCCGGGAGAAGACACGACTCTAAAGGACTTAGTTAAATATGCTCCGCTTGATAGGATTGTGGTTGAGACAGACAGCCCCTATTTAACGCCGGTTCCCAGGCGGGGTAGCAGAAACATGCCTGAATATGTTATAATTACAGCCAAGTTTATAGCGGATTTAAAAGGTCTATCTTTTGAGGAAATTGAGGCTAAAACAACCGAAAACGCGATAAAACTCTTTATCCTATGACGAGCTTTTTCCAAAAAGTTTTTGCACGTTACCCGATAAAAACCAGAAGAGGTTTGGAGCTCCTTCCCGGATTTGTTTCCTGGACATTAATTCTCTTTCCTATTTGGGGCTCAATTTTGATGCCCTATATCGTTGCGTATTTTATTTTATTTTTTGATGTTTATTGGTTTTTTAAATCATTTTCCTTAGCAATAAATGCGTACGCAGCTTCAAAAAAAATCAAGAACGCAGAGCAAACAAATTGGCTTGCCAAACTCAAGAAATTATCTGACTATAAAAGGGTTAGACACGTTGTAATTATCCCTAATTATAAAGAAAATCTTAACAAATTAAGGCAGACTGTCCGGTCTATAGCCTCGCAAACACTACCTACAAAACAAATCTACGTTGTCTTGGGAATGGAAGAAAGAGAAGAAGACGGAACGAGAAAAGCGCAGGCCATCATTAAAGAATTTAAAAATACCTTTGGTGATGTTTTTGCAACTTATCATCCGGATATGGCGGCGGAGGTCAAGGGAAAATCCTCCAATGAATCATACGCCTCCAAAAAAGCATACTGTAAACTCATAAAAACAAGAATTATTAATATCAATTTCGCAACTGTATCATCTGTAGATGCGGATTCCGTTTTTGATAAACAATATTTTTCTTACCTTTCTTATGCATTTCTAACAGACAACAAAAGATACAACAAGTTCTGGCAATCGGCTAATGTAAATCACAATAATTTCTGGACTGTTCCTGCACCAATCCGGATTATTGCTTTTTTTGGCAGTCTTTGGAGAACGGCACTTCTCGTTCAGAAAGACCGTTTGATTTCCAACTCAACCTATTCTCTATCCTTTTCTCTTCTCAAAAAAATCGGATTCTGGGATACGGACGTTATCCCCGAAGATTATCGGGTATTCTTTAAAGCTTTTTACAAACTTCAGGGTAAGGTTTGGATAGAACCGATCTTCTTAAAAACTTCTATGGATGCTCCTCTATCTTCAAATTATCTAAAAAGCCTAAAGAATAAATACCAGCAAGAAAGACGCTGGAGCTGGGGAACATCAGATGATCATTTGTATATAAAATGGTGGCTGACTGTCCCCAATGTTCCCTTCATGAGAAAAACAATCATGCTCTACAATGTTCTTTTGGATCACTTCCTGTGGCCGGTCAATTGGTTCATCATCACTATTGCGGCAAACATCATTCCTTTCACAAATCCTGTTTTTCAAAGAACGACTCTTGGCTACAGTCTCCCCGGCTTGGCCGGATTCATTCTGACATCATGTCTAATTGCTTTACTGGCAATGGTAATCATTGATTTTAGAAATCGGCCAAAAAATCCTTCCGTCTCTAAATTTAAAGAATTTCTATTTCCCTTTCAGCTTATTTTACTGCCAATCGTCGGATTCTTCCTCTCAACCCTTCCTGCTCTTATCTCTCATACTCAATTAATCAGAGGGAAAAGATTAGAATATAAAGTGACGGAAAAAATATAGTTCATAGCGCGTGATATGAAAATCCTAAAAGGGCTTGAGGGCAGTAGACAATTTTGGTTTGTAATATTCACCTCATTTTTATTTTTTATACTAAGATTTCCTTCCCTTTTTGAACCGCTCTGGTATGGGGATGAAGGAATATATCAAGTAGTCGGAACCTCTTTAAATCATGGAAAATTACTCTATGCTCAAATTTTTGATAACAAACCCCCGCTTTTATATTGGCTATATGCAATTCTCCAATCGGATCAATTCACAATAAGACTTGCCTCTCTTATCTTTGGGGTGCTGGCGGTAATAATGTTTTTCTTTTTATCTAAAAAGCTTTTTGAGAATGCCAAGAAAAATAATAATATCGCTTTTTTAACAACATTTATATTTGCTATTCTATTTGGCTTGCCAATATTGGAGGGAAATATTGCAAATGCGGAAAACTTCATGCTCCTTCCAATTATTGCCGCTGCGCTTCTGATCTCAAATCTCAAAAATCAAATTTCAGATCTTAAATTATTTATAACGGGTTTACTTTTGGGAATTGCGTTCCTCTTTAAAATTGTTGCAGTTTTTGATTTCGCCGCTTTTCTGGCTTTCTACTTTATCCTAAACTTTAATTCTTTTAATTCTTTAAAAAAGGCAGTCAAATTATCTCCCATTATTACCGGATTTTCTCTGCCTATATTTTTAGTTGCTTTATTCTTTGTTGCAAACGGTACTTTAATAGATTTTATAAGAGCAACTTTCCTCGCTAATGTTTCCTATGTAAGTTACGGGAATAAAATCGGTAGTCTGCCCATTCTTCTTTTCATAAAATTGGTTCTTCTGGGAGGTTTTCTTCTTTTTGCTTTAGCGAAAAGAAAAAAGTTCAACCATACGACTCTTTTTATATCAATCTGGTTTGCGTTCTCATTATTTAATGCCTTCTTTTCCCAGCGCCCATACACTCATTATCTTTTGGTTTTAATTCCAAGCCTATCCCTGATGATAGGCTTGATTTTGCTTAATAAGAAACATCAAAAAACTATAACTGCCATATTCTTAATAACATTATTTATTATTGTAAAGGGGTTTGGTATCCCGGGACCCAATCGAAACACCAATTACTATCAAAATTTTATCTCATATGTGATAGGTGGGAAAACAACTGCTCAATACCAGGCATTTTTTGACCGGAGTACTTCTTTTGATTACGAAATAGCGCGTTTTATTAAACCTAAACTAGACATACATGATACTATTTTTATTTGGGGAAATAACGCCCAGCTATATCAGCTGGTCGGCGTAGTTGCCCCGACAAAATACGTTGTTGCTTATCATATCTCAAATTATAAAGATGGTGCAACAACTACTCAAACGGGAATAGAAAAAACGAAACCAAAATTTATTGTAATAATGGCAAACAGCGGATCAATTCCCTTTCCCCTTATAAATTATTCTAAAAAAATTGATATCAATAACGCTACTATTTATGAAAGAATTTTTTAAAGATATCCTCCAGGACAAAACTATAACTTCAGCATTTTTTATAAATATTTTTTTGATAATTTCAGCTATTGCCTACATTTTATTTTCTTATGGAAAACTTCCTCCGTTCATTCCGGTTTTTAACCAATTACCCTGGGGAGAACAAAGGCTGGGGAGCCAATTCACGATATTTATTCCGATACTATCTGCTTTATTAATTTTTGTAATAAATATATTCATAAGCAATTTTATCTATAAAAAAATCCCCCTGATTGCCCGCATGTTTGCCGCCATTAGTTTACTTACGGGAGTTCTCACTTTTCTTTTTATCGTAAAAACTATTACATTAATAATTTAAAAATGATAATCTTTCTTCCTCTAATAACTGCATTTCTCATAACAGTTATAATAACTCCAATATCAATAATTCTCATAAAAAAAATGGGGCTTCTGGATAATCCTAAAACGCACAAGCACCCTGGCATAATTCATAAAAAAATAATTCCCCGCGGAGGAGGAATTCCTCTTTTTATCGGTATTCTCTTAGCCGGAATATTTTTTCTGCCTCTGACCAAAACTGTAATTGCACTTTTTACGGCAGGAGGTATTGCGCTTTTAATTGGAATCCTTGATGACAAATATGATATTTCTCCTTATGTACGTTTTGTTGGAAATATAGCTGCGGCATTAATTGTCGTAAAATCCGGCATTACTATCCCCTTCGTAACAAATCCTTTCGGAGGGATACTTTATTTAAATTCAATAATCTTGCCTTTTTCGATTGCTCTTTCGGATATCGTTGCAATGCTTTGGATTATTTGGGTCATGAACATGTTAAATTGGAGCAAAGGAGTTGACGGCCAGATGCCGGGAATTGTCGCGATATCCGCAATAACAATTGGACTTCTTAGTCTCCGATTTGCAGGATCGGATTCATTCAGTCAGATAAGCGTAGATTTATCATTTATGATAGCGGGTGCATCTCTGGGATTTTTAATGTTTAATTTTCATCCCGCAAAAATATTTCCGGGGTATGGGGCAACTGCAGTTTATTTATTGTTAAGTGCCGCATCTATTCTTTCCGGAGCAAAATTGGCAACAGCAATTTTGGTAATGGGAATTCCGATGATAGACGGACTTTTTACTGTCTTACGCCGGCTCTTGTCGGGAAAATCCCCATTTTGGCATGATAAAAAACATCTCCACCATCTTCTTTTAAGTTTTGGAGCCAGTCAAAGACAAATCGCATTGTTTTATTGGATAATCTCTGCTATATTAGGGGCACTTGCTTTAGTTTTGTCAAGCCGTGCAAAACTTTTTGCAATTATAATGCTTTTAATTGTTGTTGGAGGAACATTACTCTTCTTGCATCGCATATTAAGCAAGACTTATGATAAAGACCGCCTATAATACTTTGCGATTGCTACGGCCAAGGCAGTGGATAAAAAACACGGCTATCTTTGCCGCAATAACATTTTCCGGCAGTCTATTTGAATGGCAAATCCTTAACAAAGTAATTCTTGCATTTATAGTATTCTGCAGTCTTTCTTCCGCAAGCTACATCATCAATGATATTTTCGACATACAAAAAGATAGGCTCCATCCGTTTAAAAGATTTAGACCCCTGGCCAACAAAACTTTGTCGGTAAATTACGCTTTGGGAGTTGCATTTGCCCTCATAATCTTTTCTCTTTTTCTGGGATCTTTAGTTAGTCCGGCATTTCTCGTATTGGGCGTAATCTATCTAGCCATTCAGTTTTTCTATTCCACAATCTTAAAACCAATTGCGATTATTGATATTTTAGCCATTGCTTTGGGATATATTCTTAGAGTTTATGCGGGAGAATTGGCCGGAGGTATTCATATTTCCGTCTGGCTTTTATTAACAACCATTTCTTTATCGCTTTTTCTGGCAGTTGGAAAAAGAAGATCGGAATTAACCCTTGTCTCTCAAAATAAATCTGTAAATATTTCCGACGTCAGAAAAACTTTATCTCATTATTCCGAAAGACTGCTAGATGTTTATGCTTCGATTTTCGCAACTTCTACCTTTGTATCCTATACTCTTTTTACTTTTTTGGAAAACCCGCGCGGATTTAATCTTGGACTAAGCCTTCTTCTGCCGGATTTTTTGCCTGCCTTTTTTCAAAGGAAATGGTTAATGATAACTATCATTCCTGTCGTTTATGGCCTCATGCGTTACCTGCAGGATATTTATGAGAAGCATGAAGGAGAAAGCCCCGAAAGAGTATTGACCTCTGACAAGCCTTTGCTGGCAGCAGTAATTTCCTGGATTTTTCTATTAATTCTTATTATCTATGCGATCGGTCCCTAACGTTAAGCTTCGCCTTTATTCCCATGATAAAAATCATACGCGATTCCCGCAAGGCAACTCCAAGAAAAATACCAGAGTAATTCTGTAACTGGAATGTTGCCAATAATCTTTATTCCAAAAGCTGTATTAGCTAGCAACCAATATTTATCCCAATAACCTGGGGATATAAAGTTAAAAAGCAAGATATAAATTGGAATAATTACTGAAAGAGATAATATACCAGACATTATAGATTGCATCACCAAATCTTTTCTTATAAAAACCATCATAAAGGAGAGTATAAGAAATACAAAAGAACTAACAAAAATTGAATTAATCTTCAATAAATTATTAAATAATAACAGCGAAAGAATGCCAATGACAAAGAAAACAAAAAAAATAATTCTGTGTCCTTTTTCATGTTTACTACCTTCCTTTTTAAAAAGAACTTTATAGATGGTCGCTGCTATTCCAGTAAATGCAAAACCAAATAAAAAATCTTCCAGGAAGATTTTTGCATCACCAAATAAAAGTGGAGGGCGCCAATAATCTTTAAAGTACCAAAATTCAGCAATTAGGCCAGCTAACCCGCCTACAACACTTGCTTTAATTAATATTCTTCTTACTTCCTTTTTTAAAAACAAAAAAAATACTGACCAAATTAACAATAGGAGAATTGATAGCAGTAAATAAATATATTTATCCACAACCATTATTGTTTGATTGCATATTGAGCGCTAATCCAGCCTGTTTTTTCATCGGTAAGCTTTATTTCGAACCACCCCACTTTTTCGGAAATTAATTCATAACTTTCTCCGGGTTTTATTTGACCTATCTCGGCAGAGTTAATTGAACTATTTTCTCTGACCCTTAGAAACCCTGTCGGTGTGTCCAAAATTAAAACTTTAGAAACCGTAACAGATGAAGATAATGTTGCTGTTGGAGAAGCAACAAGCGGATTAGATAAATCAGCATTAACTCCCAAAAAAATCAGGGAGCTAAGTCGAAATCCTAAAGCAGTTTTAATTCTTATTGACTTATCTTTATATCCGTCCCTGGTGAGCCTTAAATCGTGATCGGATTCGCTGACTTGTTTCAAAAGTAAAGGTGTTACCCCAACCGGATTACTGTCCAAAAAAACATTGGCTTTGTCAGGTAAAGAAATTATCATTACCTCAACGTCTTTTTTATTTTCCAAAGGCGATAAACTTATAATACTCCCATCGCTCTCGCCATTATCAGCGAATGCTCTATCAACAGCCGTCAAAGTCGACTTATTGATAGTAATCTTTATCTCATATGGTCTGAAGCTCCCGTCAGGAACTAATTTGATAGTATAATCTCCAACAGCTAACATCTGTGCTAAATCACAAGCACAAAATGGGGTAGTTCCTACTAATTTATTTTCCAAATAAACTCTGCTTTTGGGACTGGATGTCACTTGGAGCGCGCCTTTTCCGGACTGTCTGTCAAGAAAAAATAAAATACCAAAGAAAATTACAACCGCAATTAAAAGGGGCGCCAAAAACGACAAAATTTTCTTCATAAAACTTTTGTAAAAACAATTATAGCAGAAGGGATGCTAAAATCTGAATTGGTTTTAATGTTTTAAAACATTAAAGTATATTTAGTTAGTGATATAATTTATTAATAATGATCACTTATGGTGATTTTGAAAAAGTAGACATCCGAGTTGGAAAGATTATCAGAGTTGAGGATTTTCCGGAGGCTCGAAAACCTGCATATAAATTGACTATCGATTTTGGCCCGGAAATTGGCATTAAAAAATCCAGCGTTCAAATTGTTGATTTATATAAAAAAGAGGATTTAAAAGGATTATTAATTCTTGGAGTTGTAAATTTTCCTCCAAAACAAATCGGTCCTTTTATATCTGAGGTTTTAACAGTAGGAGTTGCAAACGAGGAAGGACAAGTCGTCTTAGTCCGCCCCGACAAAACCGCCGTCCTCGGCTCCAAATTATTCTAATATATTTTTGAGTTTTTCTAAAATCTCTAAAGTAAAAGGTTCATTTAATTTTCCTTTACTTACCCATTCAAAGTACTCTAGCTCTGTAGATTTACCATTTAATACTTTTAAGGTATATCTAACATGATAATTATTATCCTTAGAAATCATCTCAAACATTTTATTTTTATCGAATGAGGTTATTAAATATTCTGACCAGACACCGTTGCGATTTACATTTCTATATATGGTCCCTAATTTAGGTAGCTTTTCGTTCGCTTCTTCTTTAATTATGGAATCTATCCAAAGAGGAGTATTTTTGGGATTTAATACAAATAAAAAAACTTTATTAACTGGCCTGTTAATTTGAATCACGAGTTTATTTTGTTTCATTGACAAGATTATATCAGAAGATATAAAAAATCCCCTCTCGGGGAATTGTAAATTGTTAAATGTCAATTGTTAATTGTTTTAGTAGTCCATGCCGCCCATGCCGCCCGGAGGCATTCCACCCGGCATTGCGTCTTTCTTCTCCGGCAAATCCGTAACTAAAGCTTCTGTAGTTAAAATCATCATCCCTACACTGGCTGCATTTTGAACTGCCGTTCTAACGACTTTCATGGGATCGATTATACCTTGCTCTATCATATTCACGGCTTCTTGATTTATCCCCATAACGTTTATTCCCATACCATGCGCATTTGAGCTTCGTATTTTCTCTATCATTGCTTCTCCATTGTATCCGGAATTTTCCATCAACGTCTTGAAAGGTTTCTCCAGGGCTGCTTTTATAATCATTAATCCGGTTAATTCATCATCTCCAGCCTTAGCGTTTTCTAAATGTTTATTATTTATTTCTTGTGCTACTTCTAACAAGGTAATTTCGCCTCCTGGCACTATTCCTTCTTCTAAGGCCGCTTTTGTAGCTGCGACCGCATCAATAACTCTTTCTTTTTTATCCTTAAGTTCAACCTCTGTTGCAGCCCCAACATTTATAACAGCAACGCCGCCGGAAAGTTTTGCTAAGCGCTCCTGTAGCTTTTCCTTATCAAAATCCGAAGTTGAAGCTTCAATTGTTTTTCTTATTTGAACAATTCTTGAAGCTATTTTTGTCTTAACTCCCTTTCCTCCAATTATTCTTGAGTTCTCCTTATCCGCCCATACTTTATCCGCGCGTCCGCAATCTTCAATGGTAACAGAGTCAAATTTTCGTCCGGTATCCTCCGAAATTACAGTTCCGCCTGTTAAAATTGCAATATCTTCTAACATTTCTTTTCTTCGGTCTCCAAATCCGGGTGCTTTAACTGCTAACGTATTAAACGTTCCTCTTAATTTGTTTACTACCAAAGTCGCTAAGGCTTCTCCATCTATTTCATCTGCGATAATGACTAAATTTTTGGAGACTTTGACTAAATTTTCCAGGAAAGGTAGAAGTTCGTTAAGAGCGGAGATTTTTTTATCGGTAATTAAGATATAAGGATCTTCAATTTCCGCTTCCATTTTGTCCGAATTGGTAACGAAATATGCCGACGCATAGCCCTTGTCAAATTCCATTCCTTCTTTGTAGTCTATTTCCGTTGAAAGACCTTTGCCTTCTTCAACTGTAACAACTCCATCTTTTCCAACTTTTTCTAATGCTTCTGCTATCTTCTTGCCAATCTCTGAATCACCTGCCGCAATCGTAGCAACCTTAGTAATGTCTCCCTTTTTGACTTCCTTTTTAACTTCTTGTAAATAATCAACAACAATTTTGACTCCACGCTCAATTCCTTTTTTTATAATCATTGGATTTGCTCCTGCCGTTATCTGTTTTATTCCCTCTTCAACTATTGCTTGAGCTAAAATTGTTGCTGTAGTGGTACCGTCTCCCGCCACGTCAGCGGTTTTGGATGCAGCTTCTTTCACCATTTGTGCTCCCATGTTTTCAAACTCATCTTTAAGCTCTATTTCCTTAGCAACTGTTACCCCATCGTGGACAACAGATGGGGCTCCCCATTTTCTATCAAGAGCTACATTTCTCCCTTTAGGACCAAGCGTTGTTGCAACTGCTCTTGTCAATTGATCTACTCCTGATTTTAATTTTATTCTTGCTTCCTCGCTGTAAATTATTTTTTTTGCCATAGATTTATAAAATTATTGCCAAGATATCGTCCTGGCTAACCATTGTCCATTCTTCCGGACCAACCTTGACTTCGGATCCTCCCCATTTTTTGTACATGACTTTTTGTCCGACTCTCACCACAACCGGCTGTTTTTCTCCCTTGACGACTTTTCCATCTCCGACTGCCATAACTAGCCCGATTTGGGGTTTTTCTTTTGCACTATCCGGCAGAATGATTCCGCTGGCGGTTTTAGCTTCCGCTTCCAGAGGTTTGATAAGCACATTGTCAAACAGTGGTTTTATATTTAATCTCTTTGCCATAAGTAACTGACAGAATATACAACAAAATTAAAAAACTGTCAAGAGTTAGTCCGCGGAGTTGACATGTTCTCCTTTTCTCTATACGATAAATCCAGCACCCTTTATTAAAATTTAAATCATAAAGCTATGTAAGCTTTTAGAGGTGCTGGATAAATTCTAGGGATAAGTATGTCCATCTTTTCATCATACAAAAAAATATTCTTATTAGGTTTTATCATCGTAATCCTTATTGCAATTCCATTCTCCGTATATCTTGCCCAAAAACGCCAGCAAACAACTACCAAAGCAGCTGCTTCTACTGTTCTTTCCTTTGAACCGGCTTTGGCAACAACAAAAGTAGGTGACATTTTGGTCTTAAATATCATGCTGGATCCGGGCGTTGGCACATCTGCAAATCAAGTTTCTTTCGTAAAATTATCGATTAACTTTGACCCAGCAAAATTTACAACGTTACCCACAGATAGTCTTAAGCCAAGTCCGGAATCTTCAAATACATTAACTACTATACTTGACGGTCCCACATATGATAATGCAGCCGGAAAAGCTACTCTGTCCTTATCTATCGGAGCAGATCCGACCAAAGCCGTGACAACAAAAACTAAAATCGCAATACTTCAACTTAAAGCGACTAACTCAACCACCCCCACTACTCCAAACATAACTTTTGATTCCGCTCCCAACACGCAAGTCCTGTCAATTGCCTCTTCAGACCAGACAAGCGAAAACGTACTATCAACAACCATTCCTGCAAAAGTAACTGTTACTTCCACAGCAGTAACTATCACGCCAACCTCTATCCCCGTTACTTCTGCTCCCGGCTCCCCAGGATTACCGCCGCCGTCATCTTCGTCGCTGACTCCTGTTTGCTCAATTCTGGGAGTTAACGGCTTAACCAACGGAACTGCTCCATATCCTCTCACTTTCACGGCAACGGGAAGCGACTCGGACGGCACTATTACCAAAATTTCTTTCAATTTTGGGGACTCAATTGAAGATTTAACCACGGGAGGCGGAATAGGAACGAGCTCTGTAAGCGGACAGCTGCTTCACACCTATAAAACTCCCGGAATTTATACTGCCTACGCAATTTTAACCGATAATACCAACAATTTAAGCGTTCAGCAACCCAGCTGCACTAAAACGATTACAATTACAGGACTGCAGACTAGCCCAACTATAATTACTCAGCCGCTTCCTCCACCCGGAAACGGAAAGATTATCTTTGGTCTTGGAGCGATAGGAATTATCTTTACAATTATCGGTAGTGCCCTGCTACGTCTCTAATTGCCCTCTTCAATCATAGATAGAAGCGCTTCTTGAGGAATTGATATTTTTGCCTGGGAAATCATGCGGGATTTTCCTTTTTTCTGTGCTTCCAGTAGCTTATCTTTCCTTCTCCTGTCTCCTCCTGACATCTTGGCTAAAACATCTTTTCTAAAAGGCGGAATTTCTTCACGGGCTACAATCTCCCCATCTACAACTCCTTGAATAATTTGTCTGAATTGCTGTCTTGACAAAGAGTCTTTAAGTCTGGCGGCTTTTTTTTTCGCTTCACTTATTGCCTCATCTTTGTAAGCCAATTCCGATAAAACGTCAATTCCGATATCATTCACTTTTATTTCTACCTTTGCCAAATCCGCTTCTTTATAAGATGTAACTTCGTAATCCAGGCTCGCAAACCCTTCCGATGCCGATTTCAAATCCGAGGAAATTCCTCTAATAAACATGCTGTAGGGCATATCGTAGGATAGGACCGCATAACTTTCATGGTAACTTAGATCCAATAAGCTTCCTTTCCGACTCTGGCAGATATTCATAATCGGTCCTACATAATTTTTCGGACTATAAACTATCAGTGTCATGTAGGGCTCAAATATTGTCCCATCTTCTTTTTTATCATATAGAACCTGGGGCATTGTCAGCAAAATTTCCAAATTAAATTCTTGTTTTATTCTTTCTTTAACAATCTGCGCGTGCAAAAGTCCCAAGAAACCTATTCTAAATCCGCTTCCCAAATACGATGAGTATTCTTCCGTGTAAGTTAGGGCCGTATCATTTAAAGTTAGTTTCGCCAGAGATTCTTTTAGATAAATATAATCTGATGTAGCTTTTGGATAAACCCCGAAAAATACCATTGGTTTTGGAATCTTATATCCAGGCAATGCTTGAAAATTGTTACTTGTTAATTGTAAATTGTTAATGGTTATCGTATCTCCAACACGCACTTTTCGGATATCCTTAATTCCCGTAATAATATAACCAATTTCTCCTGTTGCAAGGCTACTCGCAGAGACTAGGTGTGGAGAAAAATATCCGAGGTCCGTAATTTCTGACTCAAGATTATTCTGATAAAATTTAATTTTTTCTCCTTTTGAAACTTGTCCATCAACAATCCTGACGTAGGCAACTACTCCGCGGAATTCGTCGTATACAGCATCAAAAATTAACCCTCGCAATGTTTTTTCTTTTCCCCCTTTTGGCGCAGGGAGTTTTTTAACAACAGCTTCTAAAAGTTTGTCCACGTTTCTGCCTGTTTTTGCAGAAATACAAATTATTTCCTCTTGCTTAAAGCCAAAAGTCTCAATTAGCTCTTTACTGGTTATTTCTGCTTGTGCGCTGGGCAAATCAACCTTATTAACTACGGGAATTAATACTAAATTTTGTTTTTTCGCTTCCCTAAAATGCGCCACGGTCTGAGCCTGAATTCCTTGAGTCGCATCTACTAACAATATTGCTCCCTCGCAGGCAGCCAGAGTCCGGGAAACCTCATACGAGAAATCAACATGGCCGGGAGTGTCAATTAAATTCAGAATGTAGAATTCAGAATTAAGAATGTATTTCATGCGGACAGGAGCAAGCTTAATGGTTATTCCTCGTCTGCGGCTGATTGGATTTTGGTCCAGAAATTGCTCCTGCATTTTATCTTTTTGGATAGTATTGGTTATTTCCAAAAGCCTGTCTGCAAGAGTAGATTTTCCATGATCAACATGAGCGATAATTGCAAAATTCCGAATATTACCCTGAATCATATAGATGATATTATATCGGAAATCGCAGCCTAATGCGGAAAACTTTCAAAATCAAATAAGAACAGGGACTAATTAGGTCTTGTAGGATTTGAGTTTTCAGCTATTATAGCTCTTGCGCAAACCTGAACCAACAAAGCTTCATTCCACAAGATATGATTATTGTTTGGGGTAAGCCCTCCTCCGCGTTGGTCTAAAAGTTCTGGAAGATAACCATGCTGGTTCTGAAGATCAATTACTTTTTTGAGACAGACTAATCCTTTCGCTTGAAATTTTTTGCCTGTGTCACGATCTCCATTATTGGATAAATTAATTGCCTTCTCCAATAGTATCTTTGCTTCAAAAAGAGCTCCCATTGTCCAGATAGCTTCTTTTCCTTCAACGCCATAATAAGTGTCTCCTATGAAACGCTTTTTCCCTGGCCATTGACCATTACCCAATTGACTATTTGATTTTATAAAATATGGCGAAAGAGAAAATCCATCTAATGCTCCTAATCCAAGAGCTACAAGCGTAGCTAAATCAGTTTCACTATGGTGTCCGAAGGGAATCGTGTGCTCTTTGGGATAATTGTCCTCAGCAAATTTCCTGGCATTGAACACTGCTCTTTTAATTGATTTCTTAGAAACTGCCGAAACAAATGAGCTAATTTGCTCTAATCCTTTAGCAACAATTGCAACCGACGAAAGAGGGGCGGGACTATAAACAGGACATCCTTCCCACATGGAAGATTGCTCAAGCTCTGTTACTTTAATTCTTGATAGATATCCAACGATTGATTCTACTGCATCCTGCCGGCTCGTATCCAAAGAGATAAGATTCTGTTTCAAGCCTGAACCTAAGCTTATTAATAATTCTCCCCAGCAATCAGGCTGATTCTGTCTATCCCAAAAAGCTTGTCTTCCATCTGTTTCAAAATGTATTGGCGGAGCCTCCCTAGTTAGCACTCTATAGCCTAACAAGTGCCCTTCCTTATCTTTCGCTTCTTCAGATTCTTGCTCAAACGCGCTTTTCCAAGGCTCACGATTAGCCAGATCAAGCATTTCCTTCATAAAACTCGCGGCTGACTCAATAGCCTTTCCCCCTATTTTCGATTCGGGAGGAAAAATTTTGAGGAAATACGGATCCCAAAAAGCGCCCGCAGTTATTGAGCCGTCTCTAACCCAATGACGGTGGTATGGATGGACATTGCGCTCTTTCGTTGAGGCGGGAAATAAACCCGTTACAGGGTTTTGCGCCTGCAATATGGTGGGAACGCTACTTTCGATAAGTTTTCTATAATTTTCTTGAGAAGATAACAACTCCTTACCATTCGCTGGAGATAAAGCCTGCCCTATGGGTTCTTTTTCTGTTAAAGAAACCATAAATAAAGCCTGAAAGCTTAAAAAGCTTAACCTTATTCAGACTATCCTTTATTTATTGCCTTGTCAATGTTTGGAGGACTAAGGACTAAGATGGGTTCCGTCAATTGCCTCTTCGCTTTTGCTCAAGATTTCCCTCCAATTCCCAATTTTCTTAAAAATTAGTAAAAATGTACTTGCTTCTTTGACGTTAAAAAACCAAGTTAAGAAAAGATAAAAAGAAAGACCAATGAAACTTGAAATGCCTGTAAGAAATATCAGATTTATAGTCCGAGTGGTGTCAAAAACTAATTGATCCAACAGTTTTATCGGAATATACAGGGAAATGCCTGTAAAAAATGTTGCAATCATAATCTTAAGGGGTGGCAAGAACAACAAAGCTTTCGGAAACCCACCTACTTTTCTATCAAGAAGAATAATCAGTATAATTAATTGTAGAACATTAGCCAAGGTAAATGCTAGCGCAATGCTTTCAATCCCCATGCTTTGGACGATTACAAAATAATATCCGAGTATAATAAGGAGTACCGTTGAAAATGCGCTAACAATTAGAGGAATAAAAGAGTTGTGTAATGCATAAAATGCGCGGTAAAAAAGAACAATCAGGGCTTGGGCAAAAATAGAAAGAGATAAAAATGCCAAGATGTGACCGGTCAAAACTGTTGCCGTCCAGTCGAATTTATCCGCCCCGAAAGCCAGTCTCACAATGGGAATACGTAGAACCAGCATAATAACTGAGGCCGGAAGAATAAGATAGAGCATTTGATTGAAGCTTGTAATAAAGGTTATTTTAAAATCGGCCAAATTGTTTTTTTCGCGGGATAAAACCGGAAATGCCGCTTGAGCAATACTAAGTCCAATCAGTGAAACTGGCGCGAACATCAGAGTTTTTGCCGAATCAAAGAGTAAATTAGTACGTCCGGGCTGAGCCATAAAGGCAATAATTGCCGCAAGAATAATTGTGCCCACTTGTTGAACTCCGACCTGAATAGTACGAGGCCACATCAGCATAAATACTTTGTTTAGTCCCTGCGCTTTAAGAAAATCGTAGGACGGAACAAAAGAAAATCCAATTTTTTTAGTAAGCGGGGCTTGAAGCGCCACAAAAATAATCGCACCCAGAATGACACCATAGGGAACAGCATAAATTCCAAAACGTTGATGAAACAGCAAGATACCAATTATTATTCCGACATTGTAAAATGCGGCTGCTATTCCAGGAATGAAAAAATGATTATATGATTGCAAGAGCGCGCTAAAAAACGTACCGATTATATAAATTATCTGACCTATAATAATAATCCGCATTAAATTAGCCATAAGCTCCATGTCGGGACGAGAAAAATTTTGTCCACCGTTGAAAATAGTCAGTATTTGTGGGGCAAAAATTACCAGCACAAGCGAGAAAGCTACAAATACGGTAAGCCCCGTTACCAGAAGCGTTGAAGCCATTTTGTGAGCTTGGCCTTCTTGATTTTTTACTAAATATTCAGAAAAAACCGGTATAAAAGCTGAGGCCAGTGCCGCTGCAATAGCTAATTGGAAAATGGTATCGGGAAGTATTGAAGCATAATTATAAATACCCAAAGTATTAGATGGCCCAAAAATAGAGAATAACAATCTTGTACGCAGTAAGCCTAAAATCTGAGATAGAATAACGGTTGCCATGATTATAAAAGCGGCGGAAAGAATATTGGTTTGCCGGCGAAGAAGCAGAGTGAAACTTTTTTTCAAAAAATTCTGGACCATTGTTTACTTTTACAGTATAGCATGCTAAAATGGCGCAATGCCAGTAATAAGAAGTGCCAAAAAAAAATTAAAAGCCGATAGAAAAAGGGAATCCGTTAATAAAAAAGCACAAGTTTTTATTAATTTTGTTATTAAAAAAGCTCAAAGAAAACCATCTCCGGAAAGCATCCGAAAAGCTTTTAAGGCCATTGATAAAGGAGTAAAGAAAGACATCTTTCACAAGAATAAAGCAGCCAGACTCAAATCCAGATTGTTAAAGCTTATTGCCAAAAAGTCATAATCCTTAATGAAAGCGAAAGTTTTAAAATCAGCCGGAACAAAAAAGACTAAAAAGAACAAAAGATAAGCTCCATAAGGCTTTGACAAAAAGCCTAAATTCCCCTAGACTAAATTTATCATGTCAGACAATCTGCCTTCTATAAATTTAATAAAAAATAAGCAAATTCCCCTATTTGATAAATTCATGGATTGGATTTTAACAATCGGCCGCTTAATCGTAATAATAACTGAATTTGTAGCAATATTAGCTTTCGTTTATCGATTTTCTCTTGATGAGAAGCTTGTTGAACTGCATTCCGCAATCAAGCAGGAACAAAATATCATCTCTATTTTTAAAAATGACGAGAGTAAGTATAGAAATTTGCAAGACCGTCTTAACTTAGCTGCAACTTTTTCGGAAAAGGCTACCAAGATCAACCAAACGATTACAAATATCACAGATATTGCAAATTTAATACCAAGTCAAACAAGAATTAATAATTTTATTCTGAATAAAGATCGGATAAATATAGACTTTAACGTAACCTCCGTATCATCCTTGGCAAGCTTTATAAACCCTCTTAAAAGCTATCCGGGAATCAAATCTATGAGTATCGATAATATAGAAAGCAAACCATCCGTTGGTCTTTCCGCTAATATTACCGCCATACTTAAATAAAATATGCAAAATAATTCTCAAGATTTAATAAAAAAAGGATATTCCCCGACCATTCCATATCTAACTCCGGAAAGGAATCAAAAATTTTTTGGTATAGTATTAACCCTTTGTGCTTTATCCTTTTTTGGATTTTTTGCGATAAGACCTACGGTCTCAACGATCCTAAAATTACAAAAAGAGCTTTCTGACAATCAGTTTGTTTTAGATCAACTTAAAACTAAAATAAAAAATTTAACCGAATTAAGAAAACAATATTTTAGCTTACAAAGCGATCTGCCAACGATAACTAGTGCAATCACCATACAACCGGACGTCCAACTTCTTTTTGCACAGATACAGTCTATTGCGCAAGCGTCAAGCATTACTATAAAAAAACTTCAGAATTTTGAAGTAGAGATTTCAAGCGGGAGCAAAGGTACCAGGAAAGATTATTATGCCTATTCTTTTTCAATTGCCGGGACTGGGTCTTTTGAGAATATATCTAAGTTCATATCAACGCTTACGAATATGGAAAGAATTGTTAATATTGACGTTTTTTCCATCAATATGACTGATCAAGACAGCGGATCTTTAGGATTCGATATTCAGGGGTCTGCATTTTTCAAAGATAATTTATGAGTTTTTGATATGAAACAAAAGGATATTTTAATAATTCTAATTCTTCTTTTCATCTTTGTTCTAGCCTGGATCGGAGGAAACATTTATCATAGCGGAGTAAGCTCTACAATATCCGAAACAACAGCTAAAGATATCGCGCCTATTACTCCGACTTTTGACACGAAGACTATTGATAAATTAAAATCCAGAAAAAAAATAGTTCCATCTTTTGAGCTTGAGAGCGTAACTCCTACTCCCATTGTTCTGCCTACTCTACCTCTCTCCCCAAACGCTTCTCAGGAAGGAAAGCTGTTGTTGTGATCCATTCGATAGACTCAGGATCATATTGAGGAAATCAAAATATGAGAAGCAAATTGCTCAACAGAAGAATTCCGACAATTCTAGGTATTATTTTTATTTTATTAGGCATACTCTTAACAACTCCTATCATTAAGAATCAAACCATGTTTAAAAGTAGCGCTATAAATTCACAAGAACCCCAAAATGTAAGAATGACGAATATTTCGGATCAATCCTTTACCGTAACTTATCAAACCAAACTGCCTTCTACCGGTTCTATTAGTTACGGGAGCGATAAAAAATTAGGAGAATCCGGATTGGAAGACGCAGATAAACAAACAGGATCTTTTTCTCCCAAAAAAATTCACAGCATATCTGTAAATAAACTAACGCCTACTACAAAATATTATTTAACAATTATTTCAGGATCTAATACGTTTCTAAATAACGGAGCCCCGTTTGAGGTAACAACCGGAAGTACTATTGCTTCTCCATCTGCCAATCAGAATGAGATAAAAGGAAAAATTGTTTTACCGGATGGCAGTATTCCTCCTGAGGCGCTCGCATACTTAAGTACGGAAAATTCACAACTTTTATCTACTATAACTGCCAAGGATGGAAAATTCAGTTTTTCATTAAAAGGGTTGAGAACTAACGATCTTTCTAGTTACCTCAAGGCAACTGATAGCGCTGTTTTCAAAATCTCCACTACGGATGGCTCTTTAAATTCAACCGTATTAGTATCTTTAAATCAGGCAAATTCTATTCCGGTTATAACACAATCTAATAATTACGATTTCACTCAGGAAGTTTCTGCTGACGCGTCAAGATCGGCAAAATCTTTGGGTTTTCCTTTGATTATTCCTTCCGGTAAATTTTTAAAGCCTGAAATATTAACTCCGGAAGAAAATCAATCTTTTACCGATCAAAAGCCTCAGTTCAGCGGAACAAGTTTGCCCAATGAAAAAGTTGAAATTATTATTCATTCGGATGAACAGATAACTACTCAGGTAACTGCGGACGGTAACGGCAATTGGACATATAGACCTTCCAATAATCTGTCTCCGGGCGTTCATACGATAACCATAAAAACTCGCGATTCAGCCGGCATATTAACAACTATCATGCAGTCATTCACTGTTTTTGCAGCTGGTTCCCAGATATCAGAACTCGCTACTCCTTCTGCTACCCCTACTGTTTTCCCAACAGTTGTCATATTGAGTCCAACTGTAACTCCAACTTCACTACCCACCCCAACACTCGCGCAAGTGGTAACAAAAGGCGGTCTTCCCCCACCGGGAGATCCGCGAATCACATTTGTTACTATTGCCGCTATTGCCACAACTGTTGCCGGCATAGTATTATTCTTATTAACTCAGAAAATGCCGCTATGAAAATCGCAGTTGTGGGTGCAGGGTTTACCGGCCTGTCTGCAGCTCTTTATCTATCTAAGTTTGGTCATAGTGTTACCGTATTTGAAAAAGATTCCTACGCCGGTGGACTTGCCATGGGATTTGCGCAACCAGAATGGAATTGGACATTAGAAAAACATTATCATCATTGGTTTACAAACGATAAATACTCATTTAATTTAGCAAAAGAGGTTGGGCATCCTGTGCTTATAAAACATCCAAAGACATCTGTGCTTGTTAATGATAAATTTTATAAACTCGATTCCCCTTTTGATGTATTAAAATTTTCCGAGCTTAGTCTCTCACAACGATTAAGAATGGGACTAATCATAGCCTTACTGAAATATAATCCTTTTTGGAAATTGCTTGAGCGATATAAAGTCTCCGATTTTTTACCTAAAATGATAGGGGGGAGACCATATAAAATTTTGTGGGAACCTCTGCTTTTCAAAAAATTTGGATATTTCGCAAATAATATTTCGTTAGCTTGGTTTTGGGCGCGTATAGTTAAGAGAACCCCCTCTTTAGCCTACCCCAAAGGCGGATTTTTAGAATTCACAAATGCGGTTGTATCTATGATCCAAAAAAAGGGAGGAAAAGTCTTGTTTAATAAGGAGATAAAAGAAATAAGTGTTGAAAAAGATGGAAAGGTCAAAATTGACAATTTGACATTTGACAAGGCAATTATAACTTTACCCTCTTTCTTATTTGTGCAAATAACTCCGCAACTACCAACAGTTTATAAGCAAAAACTTCTGGATTTAAAAGGTTTAGGTGTAATCAATCTTATTCTTCGTCTAAAAAAACCTTTTTTCCAAAATGAGACGTATTGGTTAAATATCTGTGATACAAAATATCCTCTTACGGGAATTGTGGAACATACAAATTTTATGGAAAAAAAATATTACAATAACGAACATCTTGTATACCTTTTAAATTACCTGCCTCAAAATCATTCTTATATGCACATGGACAAAAAAGATTTATTAGAGGCTTATGATCCTTTACTTACCAAAATAAACGGAGAGTATAAATCGAATATTATAGAAACCTACCTTTTTTCTGCTCCTTTTGCGCAGCCAATCATTCCGATTAATTACTCCAAAATTATTCCACCCTTCAAAACTCCCTTAAAGAATGTATATCTGGCAAACATGCAACAAGTTTATCCCTGGGATAGGGGAACAAATTACGCAATAGAATTAGGAGGAAAAGTAGCAGAATTACTTCTCAAAGAAAATTAAGCATATGTTTTTCAAAAAAAATATATTTTTTATAATCATACTTTTATTAGGTGCTTTTCTTCGTTTTTATAAATTAGATTGGGGTCAGGGATTATTTGCCCACCCCGATGAATATCATATTGCCAGTTCTGTTGCTCGATTATCTTTCCCCAATCAAATGAATCCTCATTTTTTTTCTTACGGCACGGTAATTATTTATTTAATCTACTTTACGCAAGAATTAATTAAATATATCTTTTCAAATTTCAATTCGTTTTTGATTGGGCGTTTTTACTCTGCTTTATTTTCAACTTTTACTATCTTTATCGTTTACAAAATCTGTGCTACTTTTTTTACAAGAAAACAATTTACTCTTATAGCGGCTTTTTTAGTTGCAATAACTCCCGGACTTATTCAGCAAGCTCACTTTGCCACTCCGGAATCCGCTCAAATCTTTTTCCTATTTAGCTCTTTGCTTTTTATGCTAAAGTTTGTTAAACAAAACAAAATTTTGTATTTAGTTATCGCCTCTATCTCTCTGGGGCTTTCACTGGGTGTAAAAGTAAGCTCTATTGTTCTTTTGCTGCCTTTAATAATAGCTGCAATCATTATTTTATATCCCAAAAAACTTTCCATTCTTAAAAAACTATTAAAATTTACGGGTTTAACGCTAATAATCATAATCATTATAACTGCTACCTTTTTCCTTGTTGCACCCTATGTCTTCCTGGACTTTCCCGCTTTTTTGAGTAATTTGGAGTATGAAGGGGGACTAGCTATGGGGAGATTTTCGGTTTTCTATACAAGACAATTTATAAATACAGTGCCTGTTTTGTTTCAAATAGAAAAGATTTTGCCTTATGCATTGGGGCCATTTCTGCTTTTATTTTCATCTATAGGATTCATGTTCACCATAATTAATCTTATCTGGAAACCAAAAAAAGAGGTTATTATAATTACTATTGCATTTTTATCTTTATTTATATCTAACGCTTTCCTTTTTGCTAAGTGGACCAGATTTATTTCCCCGACATTTCCTTTCTTTGCAATATTTGCATGCTATTTACTAGATTTCTTCTATTCAAAAAACAAATCTATATCAAAATTGCTTACTATTATTTTACTAATTGGTACCCTCTTATGGACGGCTGCATCTTTCTCTATCTATTTACGTCCTGATGTGCGAATTACCGCCTCAAATTGGATCGAAGAAAACCTTCCTGGAAATTCCATTATTCTAATTGAAGGCGGCAACATGATCGATATTCCCCTGCGAGGAAATTTTAACAGAATCGGTTTTGACTTTTATAATTTAGAGGAAGATGCTTTAACAAGATCTAGAATAGCGATCGGGCTTGAAGAGGCAAATTATTTTTTAGTTCAGAGCAGGCGTATTTTTATGAATCACCAAAGATTACCCAAGATTTTCCCAAAAACAGCAAATTTTTATAACGCGCTTTTTGCTGGAAAATTGGGATTTGAGCAAATTCAAGAATTCCATTCTTATCCAACGCTGCAAATTGCAAATTGGAAAGCTGAATTTCCCGATGAAACAGCAGAGGAAACCTGGAGTGTTTTCGACCATCCCGTAATTCGCGTTTTCAAGAAAACCAAACAACTTTCAATAGGAGACTATGCAAAATTTTTGGAATAAGGAAAAAATACTTTTATTATTAATAATCCTTTTCGGAGCATTTTTTAGATTATACGGTCTCAATTGGGACCAGGGATCTCACCTTCATCCTGATGAACGGGCAATTGTCATGTTTAGTCTTCCTCTTCATTTTCCATCAAGCGTATCTGAATTTTTATCTGTAAGCAGTCCATTGAATCCGCATTTTTTCGCATACGGAAGTTTCCCCCTTTATCTACTTAAGGCCACAGGAACATTTGCGACAATCTTTAATCCGCAAGCTCTTAGTTATGACCAAATTAATCTGATTGGACGTTTTATCTCCGCTGTTTTTGACACAAGTACTCTTTTGCTCATTTTTTTGTTAGGAAAAAAAATATTTTCAAAGCCGGTCGGACTTTTGGGAACTTTCTTTTACGCCATTAGCGTTTTCCCTATTCAGGCAGCGCATTTCTATGCTGTTGACACAATTCTCACTTTCTTTATTTTGCTTACTCTTTATGCAATTATCGTTTTCTATGAAAGACCCACAAAAATAAAGGCTGTTTTTATAGGAGTTTTATTCGGAGCATCTCTTGCCACAAAAACAAGTGCCCTACCATTAATCATTTCAATCGGAGCAGCATTGATTTCAGACTTTGTCTTAATCTTCATAAAAAACCCCCATCGACCCCGCATTTGGTTTCCTCATCTTCCAAAACTATTAAAAACACTTTTTGTAGAAGGCGTGATTATTGCAATCTTTACTTTCGTATCTTTCTTGATATTGGAACCTTATGCGCTTTTGGATTTTAAGGAATTTTGGAGGCAGACACTGGAACAGTCTCAGATGACACGTGATGCCTTCGCCTTTCCATATACCTTGCAATATGTAGGAAAAATTCCATATCTGTACGAATTAAAAAATATTTTTCTTTGGGGACAAGGACCAATTCTTGCAATGATTTCTTTTATCGGAATTCTTTATGCATTATTTCTTGTCATAAAAAAGAAAAAAGAAAAAAAATGGGCGCAGGAATTTATTCTTCTAATTTTCTTCTTAAGTTATCTTGTGGTTGTCGGAAAATTCGCGGTTGGCTGGATGCGCTACGTGCTCCCCCTCTATCCCATCTTATGTCTTTTTGGAGGATTATTTGCCTGGCAGTTATTAAAGTTTATTCAAAACAAATTTTCCCGCCATAAATTTTTAATTTTAAATTTTCAATTTTTAATTCTGCTAGTTTTGCTAGCATGGCCTTTATCCTTTATGCATATTTATACTCAGCTTAACACCCGCGTTTTAGCCTCTGAATGGATTTATAAAAATATTCCAGCTGACAAAATAATTGCTCGGGAACACTGGGATGATGGCCTACCATTTGGAGGAAAAATTGAGTACGAAAGTTTAGAACTTCCAATTTATGGAATGACTGATCCTCTTACGGAAAAAGAGATTCGCCAAAAAATTCAAGAGACTGATTACATAATAATCGCAAGTAACCGTCTATATACTCCCCTACAAAGAATTGCTCAAAATTGCAAAAACTGGAATATTCTTCAGCAAAGATGTCCACAAAATGCTAATGCTTATTATCAACAGCTTTTTAATGGAAAATTAGGATTCAAAAAAGTAGCAGAATTTGAAAATCCTCCGACGATCCCTTTATTAAATGTTCCTATAGACGACCAGGGTGCTGATGAATCCTTTACTGTCTACGACCACCCCAAAATCATGATTTTCAAAAAAACTCATTTATAACATAAAATGTTCTTAAAGCTATTAACTAGCGGTGTGTCTCGAAAAATAATTGGTTTAGTTCTGGGATTTTGCGCACTTATTTTGAATCTATATTCTTTTTATTTTCATTCAATAATTGATTTTACTGCGCCCACCAATGAAGCATTCATAGCAACTTTAACCTGGCTTATAAGTCTAATTTTATTAGGAATTTCAATATTTATTCTTTCCCCTTCTAGAAAAACAGAAGGCAATGGGAACAACAGTCTAACATTAATCGAAAAATTTTTTTTATCAATTATATTAATTTTTGGTTTAATTTTACGCATCTATAAGCTTAATCATTTGGGACTATATTTAGACGAATGGTACTGGTTAACTAATGCAAGAGGAATTCTAGATGGAATCATAAGAAGTCCTTTTGGATTTATTGGAGATCAGCCGTCAAATATGCCAGCATACATAGTTGCCCTATTTCTGGCTATATTTAAGAACAGTTATCTTGCCGTCAGACTTCCTGGAGTTCTATATAGTCTTTTAAATATGATTTTAATATTTTCTTTCCTAAAAGAAGCGTTTAATAAAAGAATTGCTTTAACAGCCGCTTTATTATTATCGACTTCCATCTGGGATATCCATATGTCCCAGCTTGGCTGGAATAATGTTAATCTAAATCCTTTCCTAATTAGCGGAACTTTATATTTTTTATACATGGGTATCAAAAACCTTTCTCCTAAGTGCATATTTTTTTGTGGTATTTTTCTCGGAATAAGCGTGAACCTACTTTATGTTGCCTCCTTGGCATCAATTGCTACCGTAGCTTACTTTACGTTTCACCTTGTATTGAATAAGCACAGGCGGGTAATTTTTTATTTATTTTTGTTATTATCTTTAACTATCTTTCTTATGACATCTCCGACAGTTATTAAAATAAATAAGTATCCCCGACAATCAATCGCAAGACATCGGGATTTTATTTCACAAAATATAGTTAATTCCAAAAATCAATCCGTAATAAATTACTATTTTGAACAACTAAAACTTGGTCTTACAGATTTTGAATATAAACAAGAAAAGTTTAATATCGTGGGCTTATGGGGAGTAACCTTGGAACCATTTGTTTTCTTATTCTTCTTAATGGGCTTAACTTATACTTTCCTTCGCATTGCCATGCCCCAATATTTTTTGATAATAGCAAACTATATTATCATGTTTATCCCTATTGTTATCTTATATAGATTTACAAGTGCATGGAGGGAATTCGGGTTTTTACCAACTATTTATATCACAGCTTCTATTGGCATATACGCTTCGCATAAACTAATCTCACGTTTCATACGGTTTTTTACTTCTAGGAGACAGAAGATGCATGAAAATTTAATCTTTGTCATTATCGTTGCAGCATATTTTGCATCATGGTATTACTTTTATTCCCGCTATTATGATAATCATTTGAAAAAAGAACCAGACGTTTATGAAACTTACTGCAAGAAAATAGCAAACGATATTGCTGAAAAGGCGCCACCCAAGACTCTTATTTTGCTTCCCGATGAAATATGCAAAAATCTTATAATGATTTCTTTATGGAATCTATACTCCTATAAAGGATATAGAGATGGTTTATCTTTACGCCATCTTATACAGGAAAACAAACATGGTTTAATTGTAAAAATATTAAATGGTTATACTAGCTCCTTCGATGATAAAGATTTAGAATATAAAGGCCATAAAATTTTTGACAAACTCGTCTTACAAAACAATGATATTATATATGCTTACATCTATAAATTTTAATATAAAATGTTTTACTCAGGCAAAAAAAGTAGATCTTCTCTTAAAGGAGTGGGAGAATTAAGTTATACTTCAGAGAAAATCGTAGGTTGTTATGGGTATCGAAAAGATGCTGTTTTTACAAAAAATAATTATTAATGAAATTAATATCAAAATTCGTTAACAAGTATTCCGCCCAGATAATTCTTGGATTGATAATTTGTCTCGCTTTAATTCTTAGAACTTATAATCTAGATAAAAATCCCATTGGTTTCTTTACGGATGAAGCCTCTATTGGCTACAACGCTTACACAATTGCCACCCAGGGGGCTGACCAAAATGGAACTATTTTCCCATTTTTTATCCGATCGTTTGCGAATCCGATAATCATTTATGCTTCTGCTCCCATCGTGGCCTTACTTGGGCTTAGTGAGTTTTCAACCCGACTTTCATCTGCATTACTCGGAAGTCTAACAATATTTGCAATCTATTTCCTTAGCAAGGAATTGTTTAGTAAATATAAGTATAGAAACCATATTGCTCTTATTTCAGCGTTTTTTCTTGCCATTTCCCCCTGGCACATTCATTTCAGCAGGGTGGCATTTGACCTTATACCTTTTGTGTTTTTTGCTACTCTTGGTTTGTATTTTTTTCTTAAGGCTCTTAATAATATCAAATTTCTTTTTATAAGCACATTTATGTTTGCTCTTGGGGCATACGCATATTATCCGGCACGAATATTTATTCCATTATTTTTGTTATCTACACTCATAGTATACTTACAATTTGTGATAAAAAATAAAAAATTATTTATTTTAAACTTTATTTTCTTAGGAATTCTTTTAATCCCGATAGCAAAGCATATGTTCTTTCAAAACGGAATTGACCGATGGAATCAAGTTGACATATTTACCCATGTTGAAAAAGGTCAATCTGTTCCATTTCATATCCTCAATAATTATCTTAGCCATTTCTCCTTAGATTTTCTTTTTCTCAAGGGAGACGTTGGCATGCCGGGACAATTTGTTACAAGACATTCTGTTCACAATATGGGAGAACTTTATTTCTTTCAATTGCCTTTATTAATTCTTGGATTTTGGTATCTTTTTTCAAAACGGGAAAAACGAATTCTTTCTTTAATTATGCTATGGTTTATTTTATATCCTGTTGGGAGCATGTTCACTTTAGATGAAAGTGCGCAAGCGACAAGATCTATAATTGGAATCATCCCGTTTCAAATTTTATCCGCAATTGGATTATATTATTTATTAATTCTATTTTCAAAATTCAAAAAACTCTTAAATTACTTTTCCATATTTAGTATTCTTATTATTATTTTTGCTTCTTTTATATATTATCTAAATTTATATTTCATAAAATATCCCCTATATTCATCAGGATATTATGGATGGCAATATGGATATCGATCTATTATGGATACTCTTAAGCGTCAGTCAGGAAATTTTGATGAAATGCTAATTACTCATAGATTTAATGATGGAGAAGAACTGCTAAAATTCTACAATGTAGTTTACAACTGCACAAATTGTAGAGGAATGTCTAATCCCATCTTCATTGACAAGACAAGAAAACAATTATTCGCTATTAGACAAGCTGACATAGATGAAGCGCAGAAAATTTACCCACAACTTTCATTTGATATTCAACAAACAATCAATCTTCCGAATGGAGAAACAGAATTCCGGATCGGTACTTTTGTACCAAAATAAAGCGTATTTCTTGTCTATTATAAGTTAACATAGTACAATAGTTTCCATGTCAAAACGCGTGCTTATTACCGGTGGATGCGGATTTTTGGGGGTGCATCTTGCCAGACAGCTTCTGAAAAATAATTATGAAGTAACACTTCTGGACATAGCTAACCTGGATGCGAAAGATCTTTTCGGTAAAGTTAAGGTTATAAAATGTGATGTCAGAGATAAGAATAAAATAGGGAAAGCAATTAAAAATTACGATTACGTTGTTCATGCGGCCGCGGCTTTACCAATTTTAAGGGAGAAAAAAATAATTTTTGATATTAACATCAATGGTACAAAAAATGTTCTTGAGGCGTCTTTAAAAAACAAAATAAAAAGATTGGTTTTTATCTCATCCACCGCGGTCTATGGAATACCCAGGCACCTTCCGGAAGCTGAAACAAATCCTCTTGACCCGATTGGTTATTATGGAGAGTCAAAAGTTACCGGTGAAAAACTTTGCTTGGAATATGCAAAAAAAGGATTATCGGTTAATATTCTCCGTCCGAAATCTTTCTTGGGACCAGAGAGGTTGGGCGTTTTCGAACTATGGTTTGAGGCAATATATAGCGGAAGGGCAGTATTCATCTTAGGCAATGGAAATAACCGATATCAACTCTTGGCCGTATCCGATGCGGTGGATGCGATAATAAAAGCATTGGAAAGTAAAATTGATGGAGAAATTTTCAATATTGGCGCGCTGGAATTCCAAACTTGGAATCAGGATCTGGGATCTGTAATAAAACATGCTAAATCAAAATCCAGAATAATAAAATTACCTACAATTCCGTCACAAATCCTACTGGGTCTCTTAGAAATACTTAATTTGTCTCCTATTGCCGCCTGGCATTACAAGACTATGCCTGTAGATTCGTACATTTCCGTAAAAAAAACAGAAAAATTGTTAAATTGGATACCTCAAAAGTCCAATGAAGAATTATTAATTGAAAGTTATGACTGGTATAAAAAGCATAGAAATGAAATAATAAATAAAGTCGGCATGACTCATAGAGTCGGTTGGAATTTCAAACTGTTAAATCTTATCAAAAATATATTTTAAAGATGAATATTGGATTTGATTTGGATAAAATATTTATAAACTTTCCGCCCTTTGTTCCCTCAAAAATTATTGACTTGTTTTACAAGGAAAGAACTAATCATGAATTAAAATATCGAATCCCATCTAAGGCGGAGCAGATCATCAGAATATTTAGCCATCATCCTCTTCTCCGTTTCCCAATTACTCAAAACTTGAATTATCTTAATAATCTAGCTTTGGCAAACAACAATAAATATTATCTTATTTCCAGTAGATTTGGTTTTTTAAAAAACAGAACTGATAATCTTATTAAGCGCTATCGCCTTGATAAAATATTTAAGGCTATGTATTTCAATTATGAAAATAAACAACCTCACCAATTTAAAAATGAAGTTATAGGAAAACTGAATTTAGGCATGTACGTTGACGACGATTTGCAGCTCTTGGAGTATCTAATTGATAAAAATCCCAAAACTAAATTTTTCTGGCTTAATAATAAAATCAGTAAACCCCTGAAGAAGAATTTATTTGCTATTAAGCATCTTTCCGAAATGTTTGCATAATATGTTTTTTTCGGATTTGATAAGTATTTTTCAGTGGTGGGTGACAATTTTTTTGGTTGGGGTTGTTTTCGTCCCCATAACAGGCTTATTATTCCCTACTTTTTTTGACAAGGGATATGCTTTTTCAAAGATTATCGGGATAGCCATCATAAGCTATGTTGTTTTTATTCTTGGTTTTTTAAAAATTTTGCCGTTTGAAACGCAAAACGTTTTCATAATTCTCGGAATATTTTTATTAATATATTTTATTATCGGCAAAAAAGATATCTCGTCTGATATTAGAGCTAGGCTTCCAATCTTTATCTTCGAAGAATTTATGTTTCTGGCAATTTTAATTCTTTGGTCTTTCATCCATGCGCATGCGCCGGATATTCACGGACTGGAAAAATACATGGATTATGGATTTATCAACTCAATTTTAAGAGCTAAATATTTCCCTCCACTGGATATGTGGTTCACTCCCGATTCCATTAACTATTATTATTTTGGACATTTAGTTACAGCCGTATTGACAAAACTTTCATTCCTTTCTTCATCAATTACATTTAATCTGATGCTCGCAACAATTACAGCAATCGGTTTTACATCCGCATTTTCAATAGTCGCTAACCTGTTACATTTCTTATATAAAAATGGTAATTTAAAAATTCCAATAATCGGCGGATTAATCACCGGATTTTTACTTAACTTTGCAGGAAATTTACATACTATTTATCTGTTTTTCAGGCCTTATGAAAATGAAAATCCCATACCCTTTTGGCAATTAGCTTTCTCACCGTCAACCTACCCCAATAGCTATTGGTATCCCAATGCCACGCGTTTTATTCATAATACTATTCACGAATTCCCTATTTACTCTTCCGTTGTCTCCGATCTCCATGGACACTTCCTTGATGTGCCCTTTGTTTTACTTACCATAGCCATTCTTCTGTCTTTATTCTTCAGATCAAAATTGGAAACGATCAATTGGAAATTGGAAATTGTGCTTATAAGTTTCTTATTAGCAATAATGTATATGACCAGTGTTTGGGACGGAATTATCTATTTCTTGCTAACCGCCCTTATCTTTCTGTATATTATCCTTTTACCAAGAATTTATTCTGCTTCCAAAGAAATTAAAAATGAAAAATTAAAAATTAAAAATTTATTTCAAATTGAAAATTTTAAATTTAAAATTAAAACCTGGATAATTCGTTTAACAATCTTAGTCATTGGTTTTTTTCTTTTTTCTCTGCCTTTTAATCTCAATTTCAAGCCTTTTGCTTCGGGAGTTGGAATACTTTGCGCGCCAAAATTCTTAATCGATTTAGGAAAGTTTGGGCCTTTTCTTTTTGAATCAAATCACTGCGAACATTCCCCCATCTGGCAACTTTTGATTCTATATGGATTTTTCTATTTCTGGGTTATTTCATTTATCGTATTTCTAAAAATTAAATATCAAAATTTAAATCTCAAAAATTTACCACCTTCCGATATTTTTGTTGGAATTTTAATAATATTGTCAACCCTTCTTATAATTATCCCCGAATTTATCTACGTAAAAGATATTTATCCGGCACACTACCGCGCCAACACAATGTTTAAACTTGTCTACCAATCTTTCATTATGCTTTCTATTGCTTCGGGCTACATCATTATTCGGCTATTCTTAATTCATAAATCCTTAATCATAAATCAAAAATTTAGATATTGGTTATTGGGTTATTGGGTTATTGGGTTATTAATGTTAATACTGGTTTTCCTTTATCCGCATTTTGCGATTAATTCTTATTTTGGAGATTTAAAAGTTTACTCAGGACTTAATGGAACAAATTACTTGCGATCACTTTACCCTAATGATTATGATGCAATTTTATGGATTAACAAAAATATTAAAGGACAACCGGTTATTTTGGAAGCACAAGGAGATTCGTACACGGATTACGCAAGAGTTTCAACCGACACCGGTCTTCCGACAGTCTTGGGCTGGACTGTTCACGAATGGCTCTGGCGCGGAACCTATGACATTCCCGCCCCCAGAATTCCGGAAATTGAAAAAATGTATGCATCGCAAAATCTGGAAGAAACAAAAAGTTTGTTACAGAAATATAATGTTTCGTTAGTATTTATAGGTGCCCTCGAAAGACAAAAATATCCAGATCTCAATGAAACAAAATTTAAATCTTTAGGAAAAATAATTTTCCAAAAAGGCAGCACGAAAATATTCAAACTCTATTGAATAGGACACTTCCCGATTTTAATTTCACATTCCACATATTTTTGAATCTCCGAAAAATTATTATTTCCAATTCTAGGTATCAAAACCCACTCATTGTTATATTTTTCCGAAATAGCCGGATTGATCAATAGTCCCGATCTTTGAACCTGTGGGTTCCCACTGTCCAATACGGCACTTATTATTTTTGCAGTTCTCATTTTTGTTGCAAGTCTTATAAAATCATCAAATTCATCTTCTTTTATGTTAGTATCGACACTGTCTCTAAGAATGTCGTAAAGACCAATTACCTTCGCAGGATTGACTAAAACGTTTAGAGAAAAAGCTTTGTCTTTAATCCCATTTATTACTGCCGCCTGTCTCCCCGATCTGGCAAAATCGCTTCCCTGCTCTCCTTCTGCGTGACGGGACCTTACAAATTCTAAAGCAGTCTGACCGCCTATCTGCTGAATTCCGGCATCCACATGCAGATGCTTATATCTACATGGAAGGTATGCCCATAAATCCTGTTCTGCAGAAACTGAAGCTATAAAATCCTTAAGTTCCGTATCCGTATGTCCGCAAAGATTTTCTTCTTGGCCTCTAATAGGATAGTGGTAATCATCCAGAGCACTGACAACATTAACATTTATTCCCCCCAGAAGGTCTACTGCTTTAACAAACCCATCAAAATCAATTCGTATAGCATAATCAATTGGTTGATTAATAATTTTGCCTACAACTGCAGAAGAAAGAATAAGTCCTCCGCCCTTTCTGCTAGTTTCTCCGTGTATATAAGCCGTATTAATTCTTTTATCATACGCTGTCAAATCAGGAACCCATAAATCTCTTGGAATCGAAACTAAAGTTGCCTTATTGTTGTTTGGATCAAGACTTGCAAAAATAATTGTATCCGTTAGGGATGGCCCGTCATGTGTTCCTCCGCCTATTCCCAGCAAAAGAATATTCACGCGGTCTTGAGTTTTTTTAAGATTTACTTCTTTATTGAACAGGAGTTGAAAGAAAAAAGGAGACAATTGTAAGGCGGTAATTATAACTTTACCAAATAAGATCAAAATAAAAATCCCAATAATAATGAATGCTTTTTTACGCATTTTTTGAAATTTGAAGAAATTCTAGCGGATCAAGACTCGCTTTACCTACCAAGCCGCCATCAATATTCTTTTGCGAAAAAAGAGAGGCTGCATTATCGGGATTGACACTGCCACCATAAAGCGTGATAACTCGCTTACCAATTTTATTACTTATTTCCATAGCATTTTTATTCGCGTCTTCCGGACTTTCAGGGCGATAGGCGCCGCCGCCGCTGATAGCTTCCGGCGGTTCATAAACAAAAACTATTTCTTCGGCGTTATCAAGAATGAATTTTCCATGTGCAAGATAATAATCCATCTGAGCCATATCGCTAACGCATAAAATCGGAGTAAGCTTATTCTCAAGAAGAAGTTTTACTTTATTTATGACATCTTCGTTCGTTTCATGAAAATATTTTCTTCGTTCCGAATGTCCGATTAAAACATAATCTGCAAACTCTTTTATTTGTTTTCCGTTAATCGCTCCCGTATATGCGCCTTCATTAAAAGGCGAGATATCTTGTGCCCCAAGTTTTATTGGGAGCTCTTGTTCCTCAATAAATGCTTTCATTGCGGGAAGGTGGATAAATGTTGGACAAACAATTATTTCTTTATTTTCCAGATTTGGGATTTGAGATTTGAGATTTGAGATTTTTTGAAGCCATTCTTTAGCTTCGGATTCCGTCTTATTTGATTTCCAGTTAGCTACGATAAAGACCTTTTTCATACATTCGATAAACTCAGTATGATCTTGAGCTAAGTCGAAAGATCATATGGTACAATTACATGGGCTTTCATGCATTATACTATGAATTCAGACTTTCTCAAAGACTTAAATCAGGAGCAAAAAAGAGCGGTTTTGCAAACCGTTGGTCCTGTAATTATCCTGGCAGGCGCAGGCTCAGGCAAAACCCGCGTACTGACCTATAAAGTCATGTATTTGATGCTGGAAAAAGGTATTGATCCTTTTAATATCCTCATGGTAACCTTCACAAATAAAGCGGCAACGGAAATGAAGGAAAGAGTCCAAAAAATGGGACCTGTTCCAACCGTTGCTACTTTCCACGCTCTTTGCGCCAAAATCCTAAGAATTGAAGGAAAACATATCGGTCTTCCCTCTCAGTTTGCGATATACGACACTCAAGACCAAATAGATGCAATTAAAGAAGCAATGAAAAGACTGGATATTCCCATAAAAGACTACAAGTCATCTTCAGTTCTGGCAACTATTTCTCAGGCAAAAAATGAGCTGATTAGCGAATCCGAATACTCAAAATATGCCAGGGGGTATTTTCAGGAAAAAGTTGCGAAAATTTATCCTATCTATCAAAAAATATTATCCGAAAACCATGCTCTTGATTTCGACGATCTGCTTTGCAAAACCGTATTTCTATTTGAAAATAATCCTGAAGTGCTTAACAGATATCAAAACCGTTTTAAGTATATTTTGATTGATGAATATCAGGATACTAACCGCGCACAATACATTCTGACAAGAAAATTAGCTAAAAAATGGAACAATATCTGTGTTGTGGGAGATTTTTCTCAAAGCATTTATTCCTGGCGCGGTGCAGACTTTACCAACTTGATCCGCTTCAAAGAGGATTTCAAAAACACCAAAACTTTTTCTCTTTCTCAAAATTATCGCTCGACACAGAAGATTCTGGACGCAGCTTCCTCCGTAATCTCTAAGAATACTACCCATCCAGTACTCAAACTTTGGACAGAAAATTTGGCGGGCGAAGAAGTTACAATATTTGAAGCGCAAAATGAACAGCAAGAAGTAGAATTTATCGTTGAACAAATTTCAAATTTCAAATTTCAAATTTCAAATTTCAAATACTCCGATATCGCTGTTTTATACAGAACCAATGCTCAATCACGGGTTTTGGAGGAAATTTTCCTGCATAACAGTATTCCGTACGTTCTTATCGGCGGAACCAGATTTTATGAGAGAAAAGAAATTAAAGATGTATTGGCTTATTTAAGAGCTTTGGATAATATAGATGATAAAATATCTTTAAAACGTATAGAAAAAATTGGAAAAAGGAAAATGGAAAAATTTCTGGAACTTCAAGAATCGTTCAATAAAAACGCTGATATTTCGACTTTGGATATCTTGGATAATGTGGTTAAGCAAACTGAATATCTTAAATTGTACGATGAGAATGACGAGGATGACAGAGACAGATTGGAAAATATCAAGGAACTCCGCTCGGTTGCGCTTAAATTTCCCGTGCTTACAAATTTTTTGGAGAATGTCTCCTTGGTTGAACAGGAATATATGCCGGACAAAATAAGCAAACAGATAAAAAAAGACACGGTAACTCTTATGACCTTACATGCGGCAAAAGGACTTGAGTTTCCCCATGTCTTTATGGTTGGAATGGAAGAGGGTATATTTCCGCATTCCCGCTCCCTCATGGATAAAAATGAACTTGAGGAAGAAAGAAGACTTTGTTATGTTGGAATGACACGGGCTCGGGAAAGACTTTTCTTAAGCTATGCCAGAAAAAGAATATTTTTTGGCCAAAGAACATCGAATATCGTATCCAGATTTATATTGGAGCTACCCGTTGATGTAATAGAAAAAAATATTTATTTGGCTCAAAAATCGCAAGAATTTATATGAAAGACAATTTTTTTTCTCACCCATTGCAATCAAGTGAATGGGGTGAATTCAGAAAAAAAACAGGGGTTAAGGTAATAAGGATAAATGGAATCCAAATGACTATCCACCAAATTCCTCATACTCCGTGGACTATAGGATATGTTCCCAAAGGCCCTCTCCCAAACGAAGAAATTATTTCAGAATTCATAAAAATTGGAAAACAAGAGAGATGTATTTTTATGCAATTAGAACCCAACGTTGAAAAATCTAAGTTTCCTAATTACCTAATTACCCAATTACCCAATATCCGCCCTGCCGCTCATCCTCTTTTTACAAAATATACATTTATTCTTGACCTGACAAAATCTGAAGAAGAATTACTAAAAGCAATGCGTCCAAAAACTAGATACAATATAAAAGTAGCCGTCAGACATGGGGTTAAAATTGTTCAGGATGACTCGGATGAGGCGTTTGAAACTTATCTGAAGTTAACTGAAGAAACAACGGCAAGACAAGGTTTTTATGCGCATACTCAAAAATATCATCAGTTGATGTGGGAAACTCTTCGCTCTGCTCAGGGCAAGCCGGATACGGATAGGCTAACCGCTCATCTTTTCCTGGCAAAATATAAGGGGCAAACGTTGGCCGCGTGGATTTTATTTGTTTATAAAGATATTCTTTATTACCCATACGGGGCATCATCAAATTTACACCGGGAGGTAATGGCATCAAATTTAATGATGTGGGAAGCAATCAGGTTTGGAAAAAAATTAGGACTTAAGAAATTTGATATGTGGGGCGCTTTAAGCAATAATCCTGATAAGAATGACCCCTGGTACGGATTTCATAGATTTAAAGAGGGATATGGTCCAAAATATATCGAATTTATAGGAAGTTTTGATCTGGTTATAAATCCCATACTCTATGAAATCTACAAAATCCTGGACAAGGTTAGATGGACTCTTCTGAAATTCAAGAAATGAAAAAAATAATTCCTCTTATTTTTTTAATATTATTTTTTTTAATAATAAAGATAGCCAGTAATGGCATCCGTCTTTCAGACACAAATATCTACTTTAACATTGCTTATCAGATATCACAGGGAAAAATTTTATATAAAGACATCTTTTTTTCAAATTTTCCTTTCTTCTCGTATGCGTCTTCTTTTTATTATTTTTTAAGTAGTAGAAGTATCGAGTTTTTTTATTTTACATCCAGTATTGAGACAGCAATAATTACTTTTCTTATATATTTAATTACCTACCGAAAAACTAATAATCGTATTATTTCAATAATAAGTTCCGCCCTATATGCCCTATCCTTCATGGTCTTATCTACTTCGGATCACCAGACAGGAGTTTTTACTGCTTCTTTACTTGCTGTTTTAAGCTATTATTTCCTGCAAGAAAGAAAAATCTTAACTGCGGGAATTTTTATCGCTCTTGCGATTCTTACAAAAGCCTATTTCCTTCCTATTTTTCTGGCTTTTTTTATTTATTTTGCCATTAAAAATGAGTGGAGAAATTTATTCAAATTTAGTTTGTCTTTTGCGGTAACCGGATTAATAATATTATTACCATTTTTAATTCAGGCACCCGGGCAATTAATTTCAGACATATTTGGATTTTCCTTAACCCGTCCTGTTGGTCTTTCGAAAACAAACATTGCGTGGTTTTTTATCACCAAAGACTTGCTCCTTTTTGTTTTTATGATATTTAATTTATTAAACATCAGGAAAAATATTCTGTTCGGCTTAATATCGCTTTTTTCTATAGTCTTCTTCTTAGGTTATCGAGACGTTTATTACCTGTATTTTAATTTCCTAACACCTTTTCTTTGCATCTCTTTTTATGAAATTCATTATTTTTTACGGAAAAATCTAAATATTCAGAAGATGGTTATTCCAACAATTATTTTTATATTTATTTTTTACAATTTATTCACATACTTAACGGCGTATAGGAATTTAGGGAAAATCCGGGAAGTAAATAGTATTATAAAAATTATTCTTAAAGAGAAACCTGATTATTTATATGGCATTAACGATCTTACGCCTGCGTTAATAGCCTTAACCCGAATTCCGGCTCTGGAAAATGTTAATGATGCGCATGAATATTTTTTTACCAGAAAAATTTATGATAAAAAACTATTGACCAATAAGGCAGTTGAAAGTAAAACTATTATTATTGCCCATGGAGCAGATTATCCACAATATAATATTAAGCAGGATATCTTAGATAATATTTTTGTCAAAGAAGCTATTTATAAGAATTGCAAAAACATCTTTAGCATTCCTGTTTTGTCGGAAGGAGATACCAACAGAATAAATTTCTTTAAATGCTATTGAAATCAAAGTGTTATTTTTTAATTCTATATAAATAAATCTCATTTGCTTTATCGAAGTCTACAAGAGGTAATTTAATTTTATATCTATAACTTATAATTACCGTCCCAGGCCTGAGCTCTTTCAAAAACTTTGACCTCAATTTCTGCAAGACTCTTGGGACAAGATAAACGAAGACAATGGATGCCTTAGAAATGTTTACATCATAAAAATTTTTCCTGATAATTCTTACTTTATCCTGCACTCTCATGATATGTATCATTAGAGTGGATATTAGCGCTCGCAATGGATCTATTTCAATGCCTACGCCTCTTGCTCCGAATTCTTTGGCTCCAATAATTAAAGCTGTTCCGTCTCCGCATCCCAAATCATAAACAATGTCTTTCTTATTAACTTTTGCCAAGCGACAGATTGCCCGGGCGACTTTTTTGTTGGTTCGCCACCAAGGAGCCCAAGGACTGTCCGGCGGCCAAAACATAGAAAGAAGTAAAAATAAAAATCCAATAATTAACAACAAAGCAATATTTATAATCCACCACAAAAACATATCAAATTCTAAGTATTACTTTCCCAACAACTTCCCGCATATTAATCCACCCAAAATTTCTACTGTCCGTACTTTCTTTTTCATTGTCTCCGATGACAAAAATTTTTCCTTTTTCAACTTTGGCAATTCGTTTTATTATAAACCTTCCTTTTTTTAAAACAACTACATCCCCAATTTTGGGCTTACTTAAAAAGTATGAAAGTCTATTTGCTAAAATTGTATCTCCTGTTTTAAATGCCGGAGCCATGCTATTTCCTTCAATTTTGAATTTAAAAAGAGGAATCACTTTTTAGGAGCCGCAGATTTAGCCTTTTGAAATATCTGGGAAATTTCATCCACAGCTTTTACTAATTCTTGTGCCGATTCAATATTTACTTCCTGTTTATTTTTTGAGCAGAGTTTTGCGGCTTTCCAAAATGTATCGTGAAGCTTGGGAAAAACCGCTAAATGTTCGGGTTTGAAATAATCAGTCCAGAGTATCAATAGTTCTTCTTTGCATTTTCTCGCATGTTCTTCTTTTGTCAAAACGCATCTTACAAATTTATTTCTATCATTAATCGTTAGGTTTTGCATGGGCAAATCTTGAATTAGCTGAACCATTTTAAGTACTGTTGATGCGGCAATTTGCGCCGGTTTGGGATCATAAATTCCGCAAGGAACATCGCAATGCGCATATGCGGTTTTGGTTGGAAGAATCTTGAAAATTTCAAAAAATAAACTTCTTAGAATCATAAGTAACCCCATACTAGTCCTTTCAAAAAAACCTGTCAATAAGACATCATGCTTTTTTTAAATCTTCCTCGAATTTTACAAAGCGCTTCATCGCTTCAAAAAAAGGTATGATTGTTAAAAGATACTTAAGGAAAATCAGCTGCTGAAATATGTAGGCAATAATTCCGAAAAGCTGATATTTTCCTATGACATAGGTGACGAAACGGCTTCCTAAAGGCACTACATATCCTTTATGATGGTATTTAAAAGGGAGAAGAGGCTCACTGTTAATTGATCTTAAGATATTTTCCGCTGCGAGCTTTCCCATTTCTTCCGCTTTCGGAGCCACACCCGGAGCTACACTGTCTCCTGCCGCAAAAACATTTTTTAAATTTTTTACCGCAAGTGTTGTTTCTACTTCAATTTTACCCAAAAGATTATTCGGCCTAACCCCGCCCGTCCAGACAAAAAGGTCATAGGGAAATACTTCTCCACCTTCAATCTCAACCTGATCTTTAGTGACTTTTTTTATATGCTTACCCAATATTAAGTGAACATTGCCTTTTTCCAGCCTTTTTTTCGCAAGGTGAGAAACCTCATCTCCAAGCTCTTTTAATAAAACAGGCAGACCTTGAATAAGCGTTATATTTAAATGGCTCTTTTTGGTTGCCAATTCGCAGGCAAATTCTGTTCCCGTAAATCCTCCGCCTCCGACAATAACTCTTTTTGCATTTTTTAAAGCATTTTTTATCCGTACCGCATCCTCCAAAGTTATCAACGGAACTGCGTACTCTTTAATTCCCGGTATGCCGAAATCCGCCGAATTGCTTCCGGGAGCAAAAATCAGATAATTGTATGCATATTCCCTGTTTTCATCCAGAAAGATTTTTTGGCCAACTGCATCAATTTTCTCAACATTTCCCCGTACGAATTCAAGCGGATTCTTAAATATGGACATATATGGAATGATTGCATTTTTTGACAATTCTTCTGCTGTTGCAACCTCGTAAAGTGCCGGAGTAAAAGTGTGAAAGTTATTTCTATCGATAATCATTACATGCAAATTACCGGAGTTGATTTTATTTTTTAGAGTTAGCCCGGCTCTTATTCCTGCAAATCCTCCACCCAAAATAATTATATTTACCATAAGCATGTATTTTCATCTTATCTATTCCATAAACTTTTCTCAAGGTGTATACTTGAAATCGTTATAGATAATATGGTATCTCATGATTTTGATGTTGTATGCGTTGGGAATGCAAAAATCGACACTTTCCTGACTCTGCATGAAGCAAATAGCCATCTCCGCCTTCTGGAAGAAACTAATGAGCTTTGCATAAAGTTCGGTGAGAAGATAGCTGTTGACAAGGCGGAAATTTTACTTGGAGGAAATGCAGCAAATGTCTCCGTTGGTACATCTCGCCTTGGATTGGCTACTGCAATTGTTGCTGAAATAGGTAAGGATGAATTTGCCCAAAAAATAATCACTACTTTATCTAAAGAAAATGTTAATACCGAAAAAGTTTCCCAAACAAAGGATCAACAATCTTCTTTCTCTACGATTATTAACTATAGAGGAGAAAGAACTATTTTTTCCGAACATGTAAAAAGATTGCATGATTTTAATCTTGAAAATATTTCAGCAAAATGGGTTTACTTAACATCTCTGGGAGAAGAGTGGAAAAACGCTTATCAAAAAACTGTTGATTTTGTCAAAAAAACGGGATGCAGGCTCGCGTTTAATCCCGGGACTTTACAAATCGAAAACGGCAAAGATAATTTACAAAACGTTTTGCTTGTTACAAATTTACTTTTTGTTAATAAGGAGGAGGCGGAAGAATTATTGAGGTATCCGCATGGACAAAAAAGCATTCAGGATTTAATTGTAAATTTACAAAAGCTTGGACCAAAGATTGTGGTAATTACGGATGGCAAAAATGGCTCTTTTGCAATTGACGAAAAAGGAAATATTTCGAAAAAAGATATCATTCAGACAGAAGTTATTGAGAAAACCGGAGCGGGAGACGCTTATTCATCGGGTTTCCTCTCCGCGCTAATCTACAATCAGTCAATTTCCGACAGCATGAACTGGGGAACAAAAAATTCCGTATCTGTAATTAGTAAAATCGGCGCGCAAGCCGGTCTCCTTTACAAGACTAATTTTAAAAATGATTGATAATTTAGGCTACAAAAAAAACCTTTTTATACTTCCGTTTGATCATCGATCTTCTTTTATTAAGCTGTTTGGATTTACAAATCCGGATTTATCAACGGTCGAAAAAGAGACTATAACTCACGCTAAGGAGATTATTTACGAAGCTTTCAAAAGAGCAGTTTCAGACGAGTCCCCACGCCTGTCAAGCAGGCGAACTCAGCCTTCGGCTTCCGTTCCAAAAGAACAAGCGGCAATTTTAATTGATGAGGAATATGGGGATAAAATTATCCGGGATGCGAAAAATTGCGGCTATAATGTCATTCTAACTACGGAAAAAAGCGGGCAGAAAGAATTTGCTTTTGAATATGGAGATGGTTTCGCTGTCCATATTGAAAAATATAAACCCTCTTTTGTAAAAGCTCTCATCCATTACAATCCTAACGATGACCCTTTATCTAAAATGCGTCAGCAGCAAAAATTAGAAATTTTAAGCAACTATTGTCACGAGAACTCTTATAAATTCTTATTGGAAATCTTGGTTTCTCCAACGGAATTACAGCTTAAAGAGGTTGATGGAAATAATAACTTATACGATAATGGAGCAAGACCCAATCTGACAGCAAAAGCTATGGAGGAGCTACAAAATGCTAATGTTGAACCGGATATTTGGAAAATTGAGGGAATGGAAAAAGAGGATAGTTATAAAATTGTCACTTTGCAAGCCCGTAAAGAAAGAGACAATGTTGGAATCGTTATCCTGGGACGGGCGGAAAACCCGGATAAAGTAGAAAGATGGATAAAGTCAGGAAACAAAATTAAAGGGATTATCGGATTTGCAGTCGGGAGAACAATATTCTGGGAACCTTTAACCGGGTATAAAAATGGTAAAATAGAAGAAGAAAAAGCAATAGAAATTATTAGCAATAATTTTTTGCATTTTTATCACGTCTTTACGGATAATAATTAATCTTTATGAAAATTTATTTAGGAACAGATCATGCAGGCTTTCAACTAAAAGAAAAAATTAAAGCTTTTCTTTTAGAGAAAGCTTTTGAAGTTGAAGACTGCGGTGCACTTACTTTTGACAAGGATGACGATTATCCGGATTTTATCGCAAAAACCGCAATTAGAGTTTCTGAAAATCCAAATTCAAAAGGAGTGGTGTTTGGAAAATCAGGCGCAGGAGAATGTATTGTTGCCAATAAAATAAAAGGGATAAGAGCAATACTCGGTTTTAGTTCGGAAAATGTAGAGCTTTCCCGATTCCATAATGACGCGAATGTCTTATCTTTGGGTAGCATGTTTGTTGACGAAAACTTGGCAAGAAAGTTAGTTAGAATTTTTTTAGAAACACAATTCACCAATGAAGAAAGACACATCAGGAGAATTAATAAAATTAAAGAGCTTGAGAATAATGGCATTAATTAAAAATTTCGAATCTTTAAATAAAACGCGTGAGCGGAAAATTTGTCTGGATCTAATTGAAGCCGCCTTATCATCCATACAGCCACAAAATATAATTGCGAAAAATCTTTCTCTAAACGACAACATACTAACCATTCAGGATAGAATAATTGATTTGACACGCTTTGAAAGAATTTTTTTATTGGGATTTGGAAAAGGTTCCGCAGGTCTTTCAAAGTATATTGAAAGCATGCTGGGAAGCTTATTAACTGAAGGATATGTAATCGACCTTGAACCGGAACGATTCTCCAAGATCCAGCTTACAATTGGCACTCACCCATTACCCTCAAGCACTAATTTATCTTTTACCAAAAACGCTCTCCAGCGTTTAGGCAACTTGACAGAAAGAGACTTGGTTATCGTTGTAATTGGCGGAGGAGGATCGGTTCTGTTCGAAAATCCCTATCGGATTGATCTGGAAAAATTAATTGAGGTTAACAGATCCTTGCTTTTTTCCGGAGCAACAATAACGGAGATGAATCTTGTCAGAAAACATTTGTCCCTAGTCAAAGGAGGAGGATTAATCAAGCCGCTTTTTCCAGCTTCAATTATCAGTCTTATTGCATCCGATGTTCCAGGGAATGATCTTTCCGTGATCGCCTCCGGCCCCACAGCAAAAGATGAAACTACCAAGGAACAGGCAGTCCAAACGCTTAAGAAATATAATCTCTTTGAAAAACTTGATCTTTCGGAAGAATATTTTATAGAAACACCTAAGGAGGACAGATATTTTGCAAACACCACGAACATTCTTCTGGTAAGCAATCAAACCGCGCTTTCCGCAATGCAGAGGAAAGCCAAAGAATTAGGTTTTGCTGCCAAAATTGTGACAGATAGGCTTCAGGGAGATGCGAGAACAGCGGGAAAAGGATTGATAGATAAAGCTTCTTCAGGAATACTTTTGGCCGGGGGAGAAACAACTGTAAAAGTCTTAAACAAAGGAGGACAGGGAGGAAGAAACCAAGAAGTAGTTTTAGCAGTACTTCCTATTCTGGATGAAAAGACCACAATTGTCTCTTTTGATTCCGACGGCTGGGATAATTCGCCTTTTGCCGGAGCCGTTGGAGACTTTCTAACAATCCAAAAAACCAAAGAGCTGGACATAAATCCGGAAACTTTCTTACAGGAAAATAATAGCTTCCTTTTCTTTGAAAAGACCGGCGATGGAATTATTACGAACCGCCTTCCTTCCAATGTCTCAGATCTTCTGATTGTTCTAAAAAAATAATTTTGTTATTATAAAATAATGCCACAGGAATTAAACGAAGAGAAATTAAAGGATCTTAAGAATAAAGCAAATAAAGTCAGGCAGCTGATTATTGAAATGCTGGTCGAGGCAGGATCAGGTCATTCAGGCGGACCGCTGGGAATGGCGGACATTTTCACTGCTTTTTATTTTCATATTTTGAACCACGATCCAAAAAACCCAGATTGGGACGATCGTGATCGATTAATTTTATCCAATGGACATATTTGTCCTGTCCGATATGCAACCATGGCACTATCGGGATATTTTCCAATCAAAGAGCTCAAAACTTTAAGAAAGATCAATTCTCGTCTACAGGGACACCCTCATTGCGGTTCCCTTCCGGGACTTGAAACGACTTCTGGACCCCTTGGTGAAGGATTATCGCAGGCAATCGGCATGGCTTTAGCCGGAAGAATGGATAAAAAGTCCTATTACGTTTATTGCTTAACCTCGGACGGTGAACATGAGGAAGGAAATACTTGGGAAGCGGTGATGTTTGCGGCAAAAAATAAATTAAATAATTTAATTCAGGTTATAGACCGCAATTATATTCAAATAGACGGGACAACAGAAAGCGTCATGCCTTTGGATCCCTTAAAAGAAAAATATGAATCATTCAATTGGAACGCAATCGAAATAGACGGCAATGATATCAAAAGTTTTATTGAAGCAATTGCCAAAGCAAAGTTGGTGCCGGACAGGCCAACTATCATAATTGCCAGGACAATTCCGGGTAAAGGTGTCAGCTTCATGGAAAACGATTATCATTGGCATGGAAAACCGCCAAACAAAGAAGAAGCGGCAAGAGCACTAAATGAATTAAGAGTATTGCAAGAAAAAATTCAAAACGAATAGTAATAGCGAGGGGTGGCAAAAGAGGAAGGGCTCCCGACCCCACTCCGCTTGAAAGCTTTGAGGGGCAAGCAGCGCTTAGCGGGCTGCGCCACTCCGAAGCCTTGGCGGAGGATGGAGGGATTACTTTTGACAGGACCCCGAGCAAATAAATATGCTTAATCCGGATTTAAAACTAAACCCAAAATTATTTGAGGCTGATGCGGAAGTTAAAGCAACCCGCGCCGGTTATGGCGAGGGGCTCCTACAGCTGGGAGAAGAAAATCCTAATGTAGTTGCGCTTTGTGCCGATCTAACCGAATCAACCTATGCCCATCTTTTTGCCCAAAAATTTCCTGAAAGATTTTTTCAGGTTGGGGTTGCCGAGCAAAATATGGCAGCAATCGCAGCCGGCCTGGCAATCAGCGGAAAAATTCCCTTCATATCCTCCTATGCCACTTTTTCTCCCGGGAAAAACTGGGAGACTATCAGAACAACCATTATTTACAATCAAGCAAATGTTAAAATTGCAGGTCACCATGCGGGAATTATGACCGGACCGGATGGAGCGACTCATCAAGCAACCGAGGATATCGCCAGTGTCCGTTCTTGGCCAAATCTAAAAATCTTGGTCCCATGCGACAGCATAGAAGGCAAAAAAGCAACAATTGCAGCCGGAGAAACAGAAGGCCCTATTTACCTGCGCTTTACCCGCGATAAAACTCCAATTATTACAACTATTGACTCGCCTTTTGAAATAGGTAAAATTCAAACTTTTTGGACAAGCGAAAAACCTGTTGCCACTATTTTTGCAATGGGCTACATGCTTTATTATGCCTTAGTTGCCGCAAAAGAATTAGAAACGGAAGGAATTCAAGTCTTAGTTGTAAATGTTTCAACGATTAAACCTTTGGACGAAAACGCTCTCTTATCATTAGCAAAACAAACAGGAGCCTTTGTCAGCGTCGAGGACCACCAAGTAGCGGGCGGATTAGGAGGAGCAATTGCGCAGTGGAGTACAAAGAATATCCCAACTCCTATGGAATTCATCGGGCTTCAGGATACTTTTGCAGAGTCGGGAAAGCCTGCAGAATTGATTGAAAAATACAAAATGGGAAAAGACCATATTAAAGCCGCTGTTAAAACAGTTATCCAAAGAAGCGCTAGATTATGATTCAAAATCTCCCGGAAGAGTTAAGAAAAATAATTAAAGGCGATGTTTTATCGGATGACCAAACCCTCAAAGACTATAGTCATGACTATAGTCTTTTTGAAGTGAAATCAAAAGTTGTTGTCTTTCCCAAAGATGCGCAAGATTTACAGGCATTGATTAAGTATGTTGCTGAGAATAAAAAAAATGATCCATCATTGTCTTTGACAGCCAGAGCCGCGGGAACAGATATGGGCGGAGCCGCTATTAATGATTCTATTCTTGTAGAATTCACTAAATATTTTAATCATTCGCCAAAAGTAAATGGGGATATTGCTACAACCGAACCGGGTGTCTTCTTTAAAGATTTTGAGAAAGAAACTTTAAAGCATAACCTTATTTTTCCGTCTTACCCCGCATCAAAAGAAATTTGCGCCATGGGCGGAATCTTAAACAACAACGCGGGCGGAGAAAAATCCTTGCAATATGGAAAAACGGAGAAATACATTAGAAAAATGAAAGTAATGCTAAGAGATGGAAATACCTATGAATTAGAAAAACTTTCAGAAGGCCAACTTCAGGAGAAACTTGCTCTTAAAACGTTTGAAGGAGAAATCTACCAAAAAATGTACAAACTGATTACTGAAAATTATGACGAAGTTGCAAAAGCTAAACCCGATGTTTCCAAAAACTCTGCCGGATATTATTTATGGAACATTTATGATAAGGCAAATAAAACTTTTGATTTAACTCAGCTTTGGGTGGGGGCGCAAGGCACACTGGGATTTTTACTTGAAGCGGATATTCAACTTGTTCCGACGTACCCCCATAGAGAAATGGAGATAATTTTTCTGCACGATCTTTCACATTTGGGAGAGATTATTGATGCAATATTGCCACTTCAGCCCGAAAGTTTTGAGTCGTATGATGACAACACTCTTAAACTTTCCCTTAGGTATTTTCCGGAATTTGCCCGCAAATTGGGCATCTGGGGGCTTATCCAGTCCGGACTGGCATTTCTACCGGCATTTTTGGAGATGTTAATCGGCAGACTTCCTAAACTTATTTTGCAAATTGATTTTACAGGCAACAGTCCCGAGGAACTTCAAAAAAAAATAGCCACCCTCCGCGAAAAGCTTAAGCCACTGCATCTACAAACCCGGACTGCTATTGATGATGCAGAAAAAAAATATTGGCTGATTAGAAGAGAAAGTTTCAATTTATTACACAATAAAATAAGAGATAAACACACCGCCCCCTTTATTGATGATTTCGTGATCGACCCGCATTTAATCTCGGAAGTTATTCCGAGAATAACCACAATTTTGAAAAAACATCCTGAATTCATTTTTACTGTCGCAGGCCACGTTGGAAACGGAAATTTTCACATCATTCCCTTGGTTGATATTGAAAATCCCAATGTCAGAAAATATATTCCGATAATTGCAGATCAAGTCTATAATATTGTTAATAAATATCATGGTTCAATAACCGGAGAGCACAACGACGGATTAATCCGAACTCCCTATCTGAAACAAATGTACGGAGAAAAAATTATTCAGCTTTTTGAAGAAGCCAAAAAGATTTTTGACCCTGACAATATCTTCAACCCGCGGAAAAAAGTCTTCGGAGATCTGAAATTCGTGATGAGCCACATTAGGCAAAAGTGGTAGGTTAGATTTCCGCAACTTTTCTTCTTTTCGCGTAGAGAATATAGGGGATGATACTTAATAAATTCGTGACTGCCACCAGATAAAATAAAAAGGCAAACCCATATCGATTGGCCACAAATCCTCCGATGGTGGCAGCCATTGCCATACCCATAAACACAAATCCGTCATAAATACTCCACTCCGTAACTTCTTTATCCTTATCCAGATGTGAAGAAAATAAAGAATTTTTTGCAGGAGAAGCAATCCCCAATCCCGCACCAATAACACCATAATAGAAAAATAAAGAAAGAATATCTTTGGTTAAAGCAAACCCCAGATATCCGCCGCTCATGAGAATAATGCCGATAATGGTGACTATAAATTTCTGCATTTCGGATGAATGGGAAAGATATTTTCCGCTGATCAATTCAAAAACAACTCTCACAATTAGATAAGTACTAAAAGATGCTGCCGCAATCTCGGTATTCCCTTCGGGTATTTGAGTGGCCGCAAAAATAGCGAAAATCGGAATAATCGCATTCCAGGAAGACCAAAGGAAGATTTCGGAAATTATAAATGCCTTCACAACCGCATTCATGTGAAAATGTGAGGGTTTTCTTCCGAGAAAAACTTCTTTGATCATTTATCTTAGCTTATCACATTTTTACCAGGGTTTGAAATCCTCTTGAGCCAGAAATTTTATTAACTCCATTCCTGTTTTATATCCCGGACGCAGTCTGTAAAGAAAAAACTTATTTCGTATTGTTTGTTTAATTCCCGGAATAGTTGAAACCGCATTTGTATATCCTGCATTTTTAACCATATTTATTGTCCGCCGGTCAAGCGCCCCGTACGGATAGGCAAAAGAATTAACCGAAAGCCCGGTCATATCTTCAAGCACTTTCTTGCTCTGCGCTATTTCATATTCTGCAGTTTTTTTATTGATGTCTTTAAGCCAGGTGTGATTGAGCGTATGAGATCCGATCTCAACCAAAGAGCTTTTGGCAATTTCTTTGACCTGAAAAGTGGACAGATAATTTTCTTGATTCAAAAAATTCGCAACGACATAGACAACTGCTTTTACTTTTTCCTTTTTGAGGATGGGAAAAACATCCGTGTAAAAATCCGAATATCCATCGTCAAAGGAAAGAATAATTATTTTTTTAGGGAGTACTAACTCTCCAAGAAGATCTTTTATCAAATCGTCCGGAGCTACAAAGGTGTAGCCCGCAGTTTTTAAAGTTTTTATTTGAGCCTGAAGAACATTCGGAGGAGTTGCAAAATTTTCTTTCTTCGGATCATTTTTTACATACTCCACGTAATGATACAGAAATATAGGTACTTTAATTTGTTTTTCAAATAATTGCGGTCCTATTCCCGTATCCGATAGATTTTCCAGCTCCGGCGGAAGTACCGTCACCAAAGTATCCATACTTAATTCCGGAACCTTGCGTAATTGATAGGACATTAGTAGTCCTAAGATTGCAAGAAGAATAACGAGTGCTCTGATATTTTTTTTCCTAATCATTTATTCCTGTATTATACGCAGTTTCAGAGTTGTTTGACAACGCAATCTCTTTATGATACATTTCTCCCAATGACAAGAGAAAAATCACCAAAATCCGATCTTGAACAACTTGCTATCTCCAGCATGGAAAAGCTCCGCCTTAATACTTATCCCGGAAGAGGCATAGTGATGGGATTTAATAAACAAGGGGATCAGGCAATTCAGATCTATTGGGTCATGGGAAGAAGTGAAAATTCCAGGAATAGAATTCTCGTTCAAGAGGGAAACGTTGTTAAAACAAAGCCTTTTGATGCAAGCAAAGTTAAAGACCCAACTTTGATAATCTATACGGCTATGAAAGAAGTTAGGGGAGGACACCTCGTATCAAATGGAGATCAGACAGACAGCATAGCTCAAATAATAGAAAAAGGGGGCACCTTTGGAGAGGGGCTAAGGGAAAGGACGTATGAACCTGATGCGCCAAATTTTACTCCAAGGATTACAGGAGAATACTCGTCTGAATCTGAATCTCCATTTTTTATCCTTTCAATAATCAGAAAAGATCCCTTTAGTGATCGCCCAATACACAACCTTCAATTATATAAACCCGAGAGTGGAACAGGTAAATGTATTCATACTTATGAAGGAGATGGCAATCCTTTACCATCGTTTAAGTTAGATCCTTATCTAGTCACCCTTGAGGGATCAATAGATCAGATAGCACAAACATTCTGGGATTTACTGAATGCAGAAAACAGAGTAGCATTAGCTGTAAAAGGGGTCGATATAAGAACTGGAAAGGTAGACTTTAAAATAATTAATCAACTCGGTAATAAATAAGAACTCTGAATACTCTTCACCCAACAAATGAGCAATTTCCTGAAAAAATTGCTCTGCGGGGGCGGAAAAAAATCGAACTTCGTTATGGGGAAAATCCGCACCAAAAAGCTGCAGTTTATTTTGAACCGAATAATAATTCTCCGCTTAATAACTTACAGAAATTAACCGGCAGAGATTTGTCTTATGTTAATTTTACAGATGTTGCAGCGGGACTGGAGTCAGTCAGGATTTTTGCTGAACCTGCAGCTGTTGTCATTAAACACAACAGTCCTTCCGGAATTGCCTTGGGCTCCTTGCCTGCCCAGGCGCTTAAGCGCGCGGTGGCCGCAGATCCGGAATCCGCATTCGGCGGAATAATTGTTTTGAATAAACCTTTGGATATTCAAGCAGCCAAAACTTTCGCCGGTTTTAAAGAAAAGAACGGTGTACTAATCGATGTTGTTGCTGCCCATAGCATTACCAATGAGGCAAAAGAGTTTATCAGAACAGTCCGTAAAACTACCGGCATCTATACTTTCGGAAACATTCCTAAGCAGAGATCAAATTCGACTCATTTAAGATTTTTTGACGGCGGATTTGTAGTCCAGGAGTGGGATGATCAGATTGATTTTTCCAAATGGAACATTGTCACAAGAAAAAAACCAACCTTCAAGCAAAGAAAGCAAATGGAGCTTGCCTGGAAATTTATCGGCAGAATTAGGTCAAATTCAATTATTGTGGTTGACAAAAATTTGCCAATGACCCGGGGTATTGGGTCGGGACAGACTTCCCGGGTAAGGGCTACCAAAATTGCTCTTGAGCAAGCAGGCAAAAACGCCAAAGCTGCGATTTTGGCAAGCGATAGTTTTTTCCCCTTTGATGATTCGGTAAAGCTGGCTGCGGAAAGCGGAATAGCCGCGATTGTCCAGCAAGGCGGATCAATCAACGATCAAAAGTCAATTGATGCGGCAAACAAAGCAGGCATTGCCATGGTTTTCACCTCGGAGCGCAAATTCTGGCACTAATTCCTGCTCCGTAATCCTCGGATTAATCTGACTGACACTTTTGATTGTATTATAAAGGCTTTCCAAAATCCAATATGGGCGGAGCAGGCAAGAGAAAGACTGAAGGAGATTAAGATTTTAATTAAAGGTAGTGCCGATTAACTATCTCTTCAGATATTTCTTTTCTTGAATTGCTGGCATTTGATAAATAGATATTCATTTTGTCCTGCGAGATGTCATCAATATAAGTCTCCGTTATGTTAAAGTAATTCTTATCTATTTCACCATGATAATTTAATCCTGAAGTGTATAAAATAAAGTTGTTTGTATTTTTATCTTCTTCGTCATAGTCTTGCCATGTTCCATCGGAAAAATCAAGATAAACACCAAGGTATTCTGTGCCCGATTTGAGATTAAACTCCGAAATTTTTCTAATGTTTTTCTCGGTATCAAAGTTTGAAAGTTGAATTTTTATATCTTTTTGAGGAATGAGAACTTGAACTCTACGGGTTTGATTTAGGCTATATTGCTTATTGCTATAAAGCCATTGTTTTTTGAGAGAATAATTTATTAACCAGTCAAGACAGAATTTAACGTTTAGTTCTGTCCAATTCTCTCTTCCCCAATAAACGCTTGTTTTAAATATTGTTTTATTTGTTTTTGTATCAATGCCAAACTCTGGAATAAAATTTTTAAACCTCCAATAAAAATAAGGGGTTAAACCGAGTTCTAAGTGATTTAAGGCAATTTCATTTACGTTCTTCTTGGGAAATTTATACCTGGCTCCTTTTTTATTAGGATTAGACAATCTATCAAACATATCTGCCAAAGAAGAAAGTGTGTAATTTTTCTCGAAATAATCAAAATAAATTTCACCAATTCTTAATAAAATCTCTCTATAAGTATTGTGGGTATGCTTTTTGTTTCCATATAACTTTACCTCAACTTCTTCAATATTTTTCTTTAGTTTCTTATCCATTATAAGAGTTGAAAGGCTGATTGTATTCAGGTCAGTCCCAAAAATATCACTTATTGTCTGATAAAAATCTACAATTATTTTATCTATAATTGATATTGTTTGGGGTATATTCGGAAGTAACGCGTGATGCTTATAAGAATCTCTAATACGACATAAATTACTTAGGCTCGTTTTATCGAAAGATAATTTTTTCCCAACGGCCTTAATTAATTTTTCATACTTGTCAGGAATTGAGTTATCTTTAAGTGGAAAATTTTTCTTTAAAGCTATTGCCCAAAATAAATTTTCAATTGAATCATGTAATAGCGATATGCCTATTGTAAAACCGTATTCGTTTGTTGTATCCCTTAAATAGTTTGATGCTTCTTCTAATGTATACCTGAGAAAAACCAATTTTTCTACTAAGCTCTTGCTTGGATTATTAGTCGCCTTTCTGTTTGCCTTTTTCATAAATTGTTAAGGAAATAATGTTGATAGTTGAGGTTTTGTGGCAAATAACAATATGAATGTCAAAGTAATAGCTACCTTATTTTGCATATCTTAACAAAATCCCAACATGGCCAGATTAAGAAAAATCGGCTCCTCCGAGAGGATTCGAACCTCTAACCTTGTCCTTAACAGGGACCTGCTCTACCTGCCCGCAATCGCTGAAGCGATAGCTTCTGCAGGCGGGCCATTGAGCTACTATTAGCAATTCTGCTCCTCCGAGAGGATTCGAACCTCTAACCTTGTCCTTAACAGGGACCTGCTCTACCATTGAGCTACAGAGGAGCAGAATTGCTAGACTACTTTAATCTTCCTTTTAAATATTTTCTACCAAATCCTGTTTTCAGCGCCTTTTCTCTTTTAATAGCGTTTCCCCTTGATAAACATGCCTCATAGTATACCAAAACCATAGGCGACCTGCTTTTAGTTGCTGTTACTTTTCCCCTGTTGTGTTCTGATACTCTTTCAACTAAATCATCGGACCAACCGATATACAAATTATTATCCTTTTTACTTTGCAAAACGTATGTATAAAAAAATTTTGCCACATCTGCACACTTTCTACCTGCCCGCAATCGCTGAAGTGATAGCTTCTGCAAGCGGGCCATTGAGCTACAGAGGAATGTTAGACAATTTTACCATTAAACAATGGATAAATCTAGGGCTTTGAAAAGCCTTGAAGGTGCTGGATAATTAAGTTACTATATTAGTGTTACGATTCTCGAGCCAATTTTTTTAGTCTTAGACTTTGATGACTCCGGTAGACATTCGAATCTTTTTGGTATAATTACCCCATAAATAGGACGCCACATATATGAAATTATATCTTTCATCATATCGTTTGGGAAATAGTTCTGAAAAACTAAAAGAATTATTTTCTGACAATAAAAATATTGCTGTCATAGGCAATGCTATGGATTTTGTGGATGGGATACAAAGAAAAGAAAAGATAAAACAATCAATAACAGAGTTGAAGAATTTAGGAATGTTTCCCGAAGAAGTAGATTTGCGTGATTATTTTGGAAAACAAAAAGAACTGAGTAAAAAATTAAAGCATTATAATGCCGTTTATGTCAGGGGAGGAAATACTTTTATTCTAAGACGTGCAATGGCACAAAGTGGTTTTGATAATCTGATGAAAGAGAAAAATAAGGATCCGAATTTTGTTTATGCAGGTTATAGCGCAGGCATATGTGTATTATCGCCTAATCTTCATGGACTCGAACTTATAGATGATCCAAGCGCGGTTCCGGACGGCTATAATCAAGAAGTTATTTGGGATGGCTTGGATATTGTCGATTTCTCCATTGCGCCGCATTATAAATCGAACCATCCTGAATCTGAAAACGTAGACAAAGAAGTAGAATATTTTCTTAAACACAAAATACCTTTCAAAACTCTTCACGACGGTGAGGTTATTATTAGGGAATAGTTTTATAATAAATTCTAGCTTCGCTCCATCCAGAGGCGGGCAAGCATCAGGCGGAGCTGCGTAAGACTATAACCCCAAGCTGGAATCGATCGACTCGGGACGTATAATTGACATCAAAGTTTAAAAGGACTATAAACTAGTTAATGAAAAAGTTAATTCCTGTTGGTGTATTTGTAGTAATTATTCTGGGGGCAAGTTTTCTTTTTATCTATAACTCTTCCTCCCCATTAACACCCGGATCAAAACAAACCAATGAAAGTTCTATTAATACTTCCTTTTCAAACCCTAAAAAAAGCGCTCACTATGAAAGTAATACTCCGGAGCATGGATCAACCTTAGCAGGTGTACCGATAAATGTAGTAATAAACTTTAATTTCGATCTCGCAGTTCCATCAGATATAAAAATAGAAAATGACGGGAAGGATTATGGAATTGGAGAAACCGAAATTGATGAGAATAAGCTATCCATGAGAAAAAATATGGACCCTAATTCGCCAAATGGAATTTATACTGTTAACTACAAGGCTTGCTGGCCAGATGGAAGCTGCCATGACGGAGGTTTCCAATTCGCAATAGACAGGACACAAGATTCTTCATATGAAGATATGATTGGACAAAATGAAATAACAATCAGAATGAGCGAGATACAGTTTATGCCTAAGAATTTAAAAATCGGTAAAGGCACTAAAGTAACCTGGGTCAACAATGACGAAGTTGAGCATTTTGTAAACACAGACTCTCATCCAGCGCATACATACTTCCCTAATCAAAACTCTAAAGCTCTAAAAACTGGAGACACCTATTCTGTTACATTCAGCGATACGGGAATTTATCTCTATCATTGCTCGGCTCATGCCGACTCAATGATTGGATCAATACTCGTAGAGTAATAGCTCCTCGACTCATCCATTAAGCGGAGTTTAATCCTGGATAATATAACTATGATGTCGAACGGTTCTTGACCGACACACAGAGCCAGATATGATGCTGGAAGCATAAAGCGTCCCTTTTTATTGATATTACGGGCTTTTTCAAGGGCTCGAATAATCTTTGCGTGAACCTCGCTAGGAAAGCGATTTCCAACTTTCCCAACTTTAGGTTTATTTTGTGCTAAAATAGCGGTGACTACAATAGATACAATATGAAAACAATTTTCTGCGAGTTTCTCGACAGTCAAGACAAAAACGGCACTATTACCATCAAACCGCTGGGAAAAGCAAAAAATAATATTACTAAGCCAACACTACCTGGCTGGAAGGATATAATCAGCGAGATTGTAATTGATAAAAGATATGCCAAAGGCTTAGACGGGATTGAGGATTATTCTCATGTAATTATCGTTTACTGGATGGATAAGGAAAAGGAGTGTCATCTCAAGCATCATCCTCAAGGCAGAGAAGATATCCCATATATTGGAATCTTTGCTTGCCGTTGTCCGCAAAGACCAAATAGAATTGCTATCTCAACCGTTGAGTTAGTCAAAAGAAAAGGGAATATTTTAACGGTTAAGGGTTTGGATATTGTCAATGGTACACCAATACTTGACATCAAACCTTATACCCCTCAATATGACGAGGTTAAAAATGCTAAAGCCTCCGATTGGGTCAGTAAACTTGTTTTCTAAAAAACGCTAAAGTTGTAGATAAATAATAGGTTCTAATAGCCTTTCTGTAAGCTCAGTGTAAGCGGACAGGCGTTAAGCCGAGTAATCTTACCTCAGGATTGACAATTTCTGCTTTTGATGTATAACTATTATTAGTGCTAAAAGAAAGTGAAAATTATGTCTAGAGAAGCTAAGCTCTTAATTTTAACTTGGGTAATGATCGGATTATTGGTCGCTGGAGGAGTAGGTTTTTATCTTGGAAGGGCGACTGCTCCTAAGACTCAAGGAATCCTTCAGGATGGAATTCAACCGCCGGGGTCACAGCAGCTCGGACCGCAAAGCGGACAGCTCCAGGGTTCGCCTTTTCCAACAGGAAGACAACAACCACCTCAAGGGCAACAAAATCCGCCAGATGGAGGAAGTCAACCCCTTCCGCAAAAATAGGTTAAAATAGCCCTTCTGTAAACTCAGGGTAAACTGTCCCTCCAGAGGCGGGCAAGCATTCGGCGGATAAAATTAGCTTCAAATCTCTTTTACTTAAGAAAAGCTACCACCACTTCAAAGATCGGGGGAAAAACCATCAGGGAAAATAAAACTATTGAGAAGCAAAACGCAAGAAAGGCTGATTTTTGATTCTTTAATCTCATAATTCTAAATATAAAAAGGGCAATACCCATCACCAATATCGACGCCAAAAACAACCCCAGTAACGGACCCATGGGTGGGTAAAAGTTCAAAGTTGCTTTAACGCCCGGATAAGCTCCTTTCAGAATATTTAACACCCAAAAGAAAGTTAAACTGCTTACTGCTGAATATAATACGCCAATTGCCTGCTCAAGGTTCTTATTCTGCATATATTTAATAAACTTCTGCCGCTTTGGTTACTAAAACTGCTTCTCCTGCGACCATCAGAACAAATAATAACGAAAATATTATGGCTGCCAGTGTCGCGTATCTTAAAAACCTATTTTTATCGGAATCTGAAAATGAGCTACCTAATTTAAAGACTATAAATAAGGCACAAAAAATTAAGATAGGGGGCGCAAACGCTAGAAATTCTTTATGTTCAAAAACGATCTTGTGCAACCAGGCCGTATCCGGGAAGGACAATAACGTATCTCTGGGTCCGCCTACTGCCCGATAAGGCATATAAACCAAAAGTCCGGCAAGATCCAGAAACACTAGGTCCAAAAATAAGATTAGTAAAACCTTTCTTAGCCAGGAAACCGAAGATTTAACCCTGTCGGTCAAAAAATATAAACAAATCGCTCCTCCAAATAAGATCAGCGAAATCATCCCCAAAAGACCATGCAGATTTGCAAATTTGCTCCAAAAAGGCAGTTCGGAAATTCTGGTAAAAAATTCGACCATTTTTGCTCTTATTCAGTATAATAAAGCTGTTTATTAAACGCAACAGGTTCAATCCCTCCCATCAGGTGGTATAATTGTGGCGATGAAATCTTTGGAAAATAAAGTTGTGGTTATAACCGGCGGGGCCAAAGGAATCGGATTTGCGGATGCCAAGTTATTTTTGCAGCGAGGCGCCAAAGTGGCAATCTGCGATCTTTGGGAAAAAGAATTAATCAGTGCTAAAAAAACACTTAAAAAATACGGCGAAGTTTTTGCCAGAGCTGCGGATATACGCAAAGAAAAAGCAGTTGTAAAATTTGTAAAAGAAGTCATCGCTCATTATGGAAGACTAGATGTTTTGATAAATAATGCCGGAATTTTGCCTTCGCGCGCAGATTTTTCAGAACAATCACCTTCCGTAATAGATGATGTTATTGATACGAACTTAAAAGGAATTTTATACATGACCCGGGCTGTTATAAACCATATGATAAATAAAAAATCCGGAATTATTATTAATATGTCCTCTGTAGCCGGCATTGAGGGGTATGCGGAAATGGCTGTTTATTGCGCCACAAAATTTGGGATCAGAGGTTTTTCCGAAGCTCTTGATGAAGAAGTTTCCGGACAAGGAATTAAAGTTTACTCAATCTGTCCGGGACCGGTCAAAACTGATTTGAATGCCGGATTTACCGGCCGGCCAGCGGAAGGAATTCCACCTGAAGAAGTAGCAGAACTGATCGTTAAAATCGTAGCCACTCTTCCCGCATCAAAAACTTGCTTCGAAATCTAAATGTGGCAAGATTTGGCAAGATATGGCAATATTCGGCAAGATCTGGTAAGATAATACTGAGTTTATCGAACGTATGAAGATTCCGCCCTCATATACCATTTCCGACGAAATGCTTTCGCTAATTACCAAGATTGAAGCGCAGCGTCTATATTTTTCTTCATTAAATCTTGAAAGTCAAATTAAAGAAAATATTCGAAGAGTCAGCCTGTTAAAAAGTTCGCTTTTTTCAGCCCGCATTGAAGGAAATCCTCTGAAAATATCCGATTTTGATTTTTTGTCGGAAACCGAAAAAGAAAAGAAAAAAGAGATCTTCAATATTGTTGAAGCAATCAACTTTATAGATAAAAAAATCACGAAAATTCCAATTACGAAAGATATTATCTTATCTCTTCATGCGTGGGTTTTGAAAAATTTATCTCCGGATGCAGGGCATTTCCGAAAAGAAGTCAGTGCAATTTTTAATCAGGCAGGGATGGCTGTTTACATGCCTCCCCCGCCATCCCAAATTTTAAAATTATTGGATAATCTTTTGATTTATATAAACTCTGAAGAAAAATTTCCTTTGCTTAGGGCTTTTGTTGTCCATCTTATCTTTGAAAAAATTCATCCCTTTATTGACGGTAATGGCAGGGTCGGCAGGCTTTTGATTTCGGCAGTTCTTAAGTCGCAAGATTGGGATTTTACTTTCACAGTGCCTTTTGAAGAGTATCTGGACGAACATAAAGACGAATATTATTCTCATTTGAATGACGGGTTGAAAAATACCAATGATTATCTTGAATTTATGCTTGAAGCATTTTACCAACAAATAGAGAGGATAAAAATTCAGGTTAATGCGGAAACCGCCAGAGAAAAGCATCCGTTTCTTCCTCCCCGCCAGGAAGAAATATTCAACATTATTAAAGATCAATTTATAGCCTCTTTTGATATGATCCGTAGGCGTTTTATTCAGATTCCGGAAAGAACTCTTCGCTATGATTTAAAAAAGCTTTTGGATAGAAAACTGATTGAAAAGTCCGGCGAAACCAAAGGAAGATATTATCGAATAAGAAAATAGTGAATAGTGTATAATTTATTTATGGGAAGAAAACGTGTAAGAGTTGGAGCAAAGAAAAGATCTCATTCTTATAAAACCAAAAAACGGCTGGCAATAAAACGCGCAATGCTCTTGCAAAGAGCCAAGAAAAAACACAGAAAATAAATAGCGCTGGTCCCCCCGGGTTAAAACATTGACATTGGATTTCTTTCCTGCAAGAATAGGCGTATGGCGGAAGAGGAAAAGGGCTACAGATATAGCAAAAGGCCATTGTGGCAATGGTTTGTAATTTATTTAATTATCGGAGCGCTTGTTTACGGCCTGATTTATTATTTTGTTTTTGCCAAAAATAGCTATAATAATTCGCAGCCAGCTCCCAACGCAAGTCAAGCCCCAACAACTTCAGTCCCCGCAGCTAAAAATGCTATCCAGATAGTAAATTTTAGTTTCTCCCCGGCAACACTAACAGTTAAAGTCGGAGATACGGTTACCTGGACAAATCAAGATGGCATTGGGCACAGTGCAACTGCAGATGACAAAAGTTTTGACACCGGAATTTTAAGTCAAAGAAGATCAAGAGCTGTTACTTTTGGTAAAGCCGGAACTTATACTTACCATTGTAGTCCTCATCCCAATATGCGCGGAACAATTATTGTCCAGTAACTTTTTCCCTTTAAGTAACTTCTGCTAGACTAAGTGCATGACCATTTTCTTTTTTCTTACGGCTCTTTTTGCAGAAATCGTGGGAACGATTGCCGGTTTTGGTTCATCGACTATTCTTTTGCCTTTAGCGACCTTCTTTTTTAACTTTACAACCGCGTTGGCTTTAGTTGCTTTTTTTCATCTGTTTGGGAATTTAAGCCGAGTTGGCTTTTTCAGAGCAGGACTGGATAAAGAAACTATTCTTAAGTTCGGCATTCCCAGCGTCATTTTTAGTATAATTGGAGCACTCCTTGTCAAATATGTTTCACAAGATTTACTGAAAGGTATTTTAGGAATTTTTCTGCTTATCTATTCCACAACATTTTTATTAAAAGAAAATTTACAGATCAAAAAATCTCTTGTTAATGCACTTTTGGGCGGAAGTTTATCCGGGTTTCTGGCAGGTCTTATCGGAACAGGCGGCGCATTGCGGGGAGCATTCCTTAACTCCTTTAATTTACCAAAAGAAAAGTACATTGCAACCTCCGCTTTTATTGCCATTATAGTTGACGCAACCCGTATTCCGGCTTATCTGAAAGAGGGCTTTCTGCAAAGTTCTTACAACTGGTATCTACTTATTCTTTTCCCCATTGCAATCGTGGGGTCTTTTATTGGAAAAAGAGTTGTTGTAAAAGTGCCACAAAAAATATTTAAAAAAGTTATACTTATGGCAATTTTGCTGATTAGTATTCAATTTATCTACACAGGCTTATTGCACAAATAAAAAGGCCGGCTTTCTTTATTTTTTAAAAACATAGATTATTTGATAAAATATATTTATGAAAATTATTAAACAAACTTATTTGATTAATTCTTCTATTGAGGATGTCTGGCAGGCGCTGGTTGATCCAAAATATATTAACGCTTGGGGAGGCGGACCTGCAAAAATGGCTGACAAAGTCGGAACGAAATTTGAGTTTTGGGGCGGAGATATTCATGGAAAAAACATCGAAGTTGTTCCAAAGAAAAAACTTGTTCAGGAATGGTTTGGCGGAAATTGGGGAAAACCCTCTCTTGTTACTTTCACTTTAACCCAAGAAAAAGATGCTGTTAGAATAAATCTTCTGCAAACCGATGTTCCGGATAACGAGGCAAAAGATATTGGTGAGGGATGGAAAGATTATTACTTGGGGCCCCTGAAAAAATATCTGGAAAATAAATCCAGCACCGAACCGGTGCTGAATAAAGCTTCTTAGTCTCCGAGGTAATCGCGGAGTTTGTTTCCCCGGGACGGGTGGCGGAGTTTTCGCAAAGCCTTTGCTTCAATTTGGCGTATTCGCTCCCGGGTAACCGCAAACATCCGCCCGACTTCTTCCAAGGTTTTCGGCTTGCCGTCTTTCAGGCCAAACCGTTCTTCCAAGACTCTTCTTTCCCGATCCGACAAAGTCATCAGCACTCCTTCAACCTGTTCTTTCAAAAGCTCCCGGGATGCGGAATCAAAAAGCGTTGGGGCTCCAGCATCATGAATAAAGTCTCCGAGCCGGCTGTCATCTTCATCCCCAACGGGCGTTTCCAAACTGGCCGGCTCCTGGGAAATTTTGATTATTTCCAAAGCTTTGTCAGGATCGATTCCCAATACTTTGGCTACTTCCTCCGGGGTCGGCTCGCGTCCCAATTCCTGCATCAGTTTCCTGGAAGTTCTTAAAAACCGATTAATATTTTCAACCATGTGGACCGGAATTCTGATGGTTCTTGCCTGATCCGCAATTGCCCGGGTGATGCTTTGGCGGATCCACCAAGTGGCGTAGGTTGAGAATTTATAGCCTCTTCGCCAATCATATTTTTCAACCGCTCTGATCAGCCCTTGGTTTCCTTCCTGAATCAGATCCAAAAGCGTTAAGCCCCGTCCAACGTATTTTTTGGCAATCGATACTACCAAACGCAAATTCGAGGTGGTCAATATTTTTTTTGCGGCTTTGTCTCCTTTTTCCACTCTTTTCGCCAGAGAAATTTCTTGATCGAATTTAAGAAGGGGGATTCTGCCTATTTCTTTAAGATACATCCTCACCGGATCCGAAACCGTTCCCTCGGTCAGAACCGTCAAAGCCTCGAGTTCCTTTTCCAAAGCCTCCATGGGCTTATTGTCTCCATCCTGATCTTTGACAACCGATTCGAAAACATCGATATTGGATTCCAGCAACTTGTTGTAGAGATGATCAAGCTCTATCAAATGCTCTTCGGGTCTGGGGAAAATAGAGAGTATTTCATCTTGAGTGATGTACCCTCTTTTCTTAGCAGAAATTACAATATCGGAAAGTATATCCGGCGCTTTATCTTTTTTCTTCATAGCTATCTGAAGCCTTATTATACCACGCTTTAGGATTTTCCCAAAAGATTAATTGTTGAGGATAGCTCTTTTTCCAAATCATTAACTTTCTTGAGATCTTCATCTTTTTCACCTTTTCTAAGATTGTCTGAAATCTCCTTGATCTTATTTTTTAAGAAAAGCGCTCTTAATTCCCTAGCAACTTTTTCCACTTCTTCTGCATGTTTTTTATCCTCCCCAAACGAAGGTATTGGAAATAAATATGCTTTATCGAATGTTGCTGTCAACTCTTTGGGAAGAAGATTCAAAAAATACCGGCTATCAAACTTACTATTACTTTTGAAATAATCAGCCAACTCAGAAATTATCTTTTGGTAAGAGTCAATTTCAAATTTATAATCTCTGAGAATTGCCAGGCTTCTTTCCAAAATCATTTTTGGATTATCATGCTGGACTAGGAGTGACATTAAATAATCTTCCAAAACCTCAATTCTTGACCTTTTATCTTTTTTACTAATAAAAACATCTTCTTTCACAACTTCTTTTTTCTCGATTTTTTCTGCTTCCTTTGCTAAGGCATCCAAAGAAACATCCAGCTCGCGGCCTAACTTCTTCAAATAATGTTCTTTGACTATCTCGTTGGAAATTCTTATAAAAATAGGCAGTAATTCCTGAGCAATTTTTCTTTTCCCATACACTCTGTCTTTCTCAAAAGCGGAAAATGTTTTTGTGATTAGATAGTCATAAACCGGAATATCTTTTTTTATAGCTTTCTTAAAAGCTGCCGGATCATTTTTGATTGCTTCATCTGCATCCTTAGCCTGATCAAAAATACAGGTTGTGATATTTATTCCTTTTTTCTCCAAAGAGGGCAGACTTCTTTTTGTCGCCTCGTATCCCGCATCATCTTTGTCAAAGCAAAGACAGATATTGTTTGTGAAACGGGCGATAAGCGCAACCTGATCATCGGTTAAGGCTGTTCCTTTTACGGCAACTGCATTTTTAACGCCAATGCTAAAACACGAAATAACATCCAGTTCTCCTTCAACGATAATCGCCTTGTCCAGTTTTTTAATTTCTTCTTTGGCCGTATTTAAGCCAAAAAACATACTGCCCTTGTGGTAAACAAGCGTATCTCTGGTGTTGATATATTTTCCGCCGCTGTACGGTTCTTCTATCGCACGGCCTGAAAATCCCGTAATGTTTCCTCTGTGATCAAAAAGGGGAAACATTACTCTATTCCTAAAAAAGTCAAGCACGCTTGCTTGTCCTGAGCTAGTCGAAGGACCTCTTCCGTAAAATGCCAGCCCTGCCTCTACCAAGTCTTCTTTTTTATATTTTTTTTTATTGATTAAATAATTGGACAAATCAACGCCATCTTTTGGAGAAAATCCAATCATAAAAGTTTCGATTAGTCTTTCATCCAACTTTCTTTCTTTTTTTAAATAAGTAAGCGCTTTTTTACCGGCCTTATGGCTGGTTAGGACATAATGATAAAATTCCATTGCCAGTTTATCTAACTTGTAAATTATTTCTTTTTTTGAAGAGAGTCCCTCTTGAAAGCCGGATTCACGAAGATGTATTCCGGTTTTCTTTGCCAAAATGCGGAGTGCTTCTATAAATTCCAAATGTTCATACTCCATTAAAAATGTATAAACATCCCCGCCCTTGCTACATCCCCCGAAGCAATGCCAGATTTGCCGCTCAGGAGAAACAATAAAAGACGGAGTTTTCTCGTTATGAAAGGGGCAAATCGCTTTGAAATTCCTTCCCATTTTTTTTAGAGGAATATATTCGGAGATAAAAGAAACCAAGTCTATTCTTTCCCTGATTTGCGTAACTTCATCCATAGGCAGCTCTATTCTATCATCTTAGGGATTGCTTTTCCTATGCCTGTGACTTACAATAGGTTTTGTTGGGTTTATGGCTCTAAATGTAGTTATCGGAGCGCAATGGGGAGATGAAGGAAAAGGCAAAATAATCGACTATCTCTCTGAAAAATCAGATTATGTTATCCGCTTTCACGGAGGAAACAACGCAGGCCACACCGTAATCAATAAATTTGGAAAATTCGCTTTGCATCTTGTTCCATCCGGAATTTTTTATCCAAAAACAAAGGTTATTATTGGGAACGGGGTTATTGTAGACTTACATGTCCTCCTTGAAGAAATCAAGATGCTTAAAAAAAGAGGAATAAAAATAAAAAACAAGTTATTTATTTCTCCCCGCTGCCATCTGATAATGCCGTACCACAAACTTCTTGATTCCCTGTACGAAAACGCAAAGGGAAAAGGTAAAACAGGAACAACCGGTAGGGGTATAGGTCCGACTTATTCGGACAAAGTAAGTTATAACGGAATAAGAATAGCCGACCTCATGAGCCCCAAGGTTTTTTCGGAAAAACTCAAAATTCAGCTTGCAGTAAAAAATAAAATTTTAAAAGCCCTTGGAGCAAAACAACTAAGTCAGGCAAATATTGAGAGGGATTTTTTTAGTTTTAGAGAAAAAATAAAAGCATATGTTTTAGAACCTTTGCCGTTAATTAAAAAAACTATTAAGAATAATCAAAATATTTTGTTGGAAGGAGCTCAGGGAACGCTCTTGGATAATGATTGGGGAACATATCCGTTTGTAACCGGCTCTACGGTTTTGACTGGAGGGATAAATGCGGGAGCTGGAGTTCCGGTGGACAAAATAGATAACGTAATCGGAGTCGTCAAAGCTTATCTTACCCGCGTTGGAGAGGGACCATTCCCAACAGAATTAGCGAATAATTTAGGAGAAAAACTAAAAACTATTGGCGGAGAATTTGGAGCAACCACTGGAAGACCCAGACGCTGCGGATGGTTGGATATTGAATTATTAAAATTTGCCTGTTTTATCAACGGATTTACGAAGTTGGTAATTACAAAGCTGGATGTTCTGGATAGTTTTCCGGAAATAAAAATCTGCACTCATTATACTTTAAATGGAAAAAAAGTTAATTACTATGACGGGGACGCAAATTTTCTGACAAAAATAAAACCTGTTTATAAAATACTTAAAGGCTGGAGTAGCCCAACTAAAGGTGTTACTAAATACAACAGCTTGCCAAAACAAGCGAAAGAGTATATAAAGAAGATAGAAAATTTGGTAGGAGTTAAAGTAAAATACATCTCAACCGGCCCAAAAAGAGACGAAATTATAAAAATTTAATTATGCCAGCACCAATACGTTACGCAGAACAAATTCCTGATATTGTGAACATTTGGGAACCCGAGGGCTATTTTCGGGCACAAGCTAAAATTTGGGAAGCGCAATGCGAGGCCAGACATGAATTATATGGCAAACCAACCGCAAGGCAATTAAAACTAATCAAATCTGCTTTAAAATTAACTTCAAAAGATATTGCCACTCTTAGTGAGGCCAAAGGACATGAGACAAAAAAATTGCTCCGGACAATACAAGGCCGTCTTTCTCCTGAAATAGGAAATTCCATCCACTTAGGAAATACTAGCGCTGACGTTCTCGATACGAGTCTTTCTTTACAGATAATTGAATCACTGAACATGCTAGGAAACGACTTTAATCAACTGGGAAAATCTCTAAGAAAACTTGCTCTTAGACATAAGGGAACATTGCAGATAGGAAGAACTCATGGACAACACGCAATACCCCAAACCTTTGGTCGTCAAGTTGTAAGTTGGTATGCAGAAGTAATACGTGGCATTGAAAGGATCAATCAGGCAAAAGGAGTAATTGCTGTTGGAAAATTATCCGGAGAAATTGGAACACATGTCTTCATTGATCCACAACTGGAAAAACTGGCATTAACAAAGTTAGGTCTCAAACCGGACGAAGCACCAACTCAAATTATCAGTCGCGACAGACATGTTCAGGTTGTAGGATTAATGGTAACTAATAGCAGCACGCTTGCTCGCATTGCCGAAAACATTAGACACCTAGCAATGACGGAAATTGGCGAAGTGCAGGAACCGTTTGAAGGATTAACTCATCCAGGCTCAAGCGCAATGCCGCACAAAAGAAATCCTGAATTATCAGAACGCATTATTGGTTTAGACAGAATAATTCGAAGCAAAATAACCGAAGAATCAGAAGCAACCAGAACTTTATTCGAAAGGGATATTAGTCATTCTTCAACTGAACGCTATGTTTTTCCTGACGTATTCGAAAATCTTGCTTATGCCGTTCGACTAACTAATTTTATTATTGATAATCTGGAAGTATTCCCCGGAAAGATGCGCAAAAATTTGGAGATTACTCATGGATCAATTTACAGCTCACACTTACTAAATGCGCTTATCGACTCGGGAAAATATTCAAGAACTCAATCTTATGATATGGTAAGAAAACTCGCCCAACAAGCAATTGATCAAGAAATAAATCTCAAAACATTAGCTTCAAATGAACCACAAATTATAAAAGTATTGAAGAAAAAAGAAATTGACGAGCTTTTCAATCCCGAATTTTATCTTAAAAATATTGATGTTGCTTTCAAAAGAACAGGTTTAATTTTTTCTAAAAGATGAAGAAAATATTAGTAGGAATTTTACTTGGTTCTGATTCGGACTTACCTGTAATGTCCAAAGCTTGTGAAGTTCTGGAAGAGTTTAAGGTTCCCTATAAAATTACAGTTTCTTCAGCGCACAGATCTCCGGAATTAACTGTTAAAAATATCGAAAATTTTAAAAAAATCGGCGTTAAGGTAATTATTGCCGGAGCAGGGCTGGCAGCGCATCTAGCCGGAGTTGTTGCCGCCCACTTTCCTCTTCCTGTTATCGGTGTTCCTTTAAGGGGTGGAGCGTTAAATGGAATTGACTCTTTATATTCAACTGTCCAGATGCCTCCCGGAATTCCGGTGGCAACTGTAGGAATTGACAATGCCAAAAATGCGGGACTTTTGGCTATTCAAATTCTGGCAACATCCAATAAATTACTTGAGAAAAAATTATTAGAATATAAAAAGGAATTGGCACTTGGCGTTTTAAAAAAAGCGGAAAAACTGGAAAAAGTAGGCTGGAAAAAATATTCATGAAGATTTTAAAAACTGTTGACTTGAAGGGATTTGGCAAAAAATATCAGGGAAAAGTCAGAGATTATTATATTCAAAAGAATAATCGGATAATCATTACCACTGACCGCCAGTCCGCATTTGACAAAATTTTGGGATTTATTCCTCACAAAGGACAGGTTCTTACCCAATTGAGTCAATTTTGGTTTGACAAAACCCGGGATATTATTCAAAACCACTTAATTTCCATTCCCGATCCGAATGTAATGATTGTCAAAAATTGCAAAGTTATTCCAATTGAAATGGTAGTTCGGGGCTATATCAGCGGTTCTACATCTACATCTGCCTGGACTGCTTACGCAAAAGGGGACAGGATAATTTACGGCATAAAATTTCCGGAAGGTTTGGAAAAAAATCAGAAATTAAAAACTCCAATTATTACCCCCACTACAAAGGCCGAAAGGGGGCATGATGAAAAATTAACAGAGAAAGAAATTCTCCAAAGAAAAATCGTAACAAAAAAAATATATTCTCAAATGAAGAAAGCTGCTTTGCAGCTATTTGAAAGAGGAACAAAAATTTGCGCCAAAGCCGGAATTATTCTAGTTGACACAAAGTACGAATTTGGCCTGGACGAAAAAGGGGAATTAATGCTGATCGACGAAATTCACACGCCGGATTCTTCTCGTTTTTGGATTAAAAAGACTTATAAAAAACGTTTTCAAAAAGGACAGGAACCGGAAAATTTCGACAAAGAATTTTTAAGACTTTGGTTTAAAGAAAAAGGTTATTCCGGAGAAGGAAAACCTCCCAAAATGCCGGAAGGATTTATTGCAAAAGTAAGTAAAAGGTATATCTCTATTTACGAAAAATTAACCGGAAAGAGATTCAAAGCGGATTTATCCAACAATCCTTCCAAGAGGATTCAGCAAAATTTATCGACCTATCGCTGACCCAAATCTCTCTCTTCGTTTTTCCAGCGCAGCCCTAGCTGCTTTTCTAATCCCCCCTGTGGGTTTTTGTAAACTATCTATTACAGGCAACTCGTCTCTAGTTAATTTAGAAAAATTCACCAATTCGCCCTTCTCAGCAGCTCTGGCAAAGATAACGCCTCTGGGGCTAATATTAACCCCTAAATTATTAAGTGCGACCTCCTTAGTTACAATCATTCCTTCATCTGTTTTAACCGATTGCCTCAACAGCGTTTGCTCCGTATAATCATCTTCTACCACGGTTATTCTTGAAGCGGGACCATAATTCTTGGTAAGGATCCCTTTTTTGGGCATCAACCCGATAGCTTTAGCAATTTCTGGCAAACTTTTATTGGAAAATAAAAAAGTTGTTTCTGACGACATATTTTTTCTTTTTACAAAACTAGGAGCAGTATATTATAGCATTATTTCGTTGTCAATGACTATTAAAACTTATTCCCATTCCATTGTTGCGGGGGGTTTGGTCGTAATGTCATAAACAACTCTGGAAACACCCGGAATTTCATTCACAATTCTTGAGGAAATTTTTTGTAAAATTTCGTAGGGGAGTCGCGCCCAACTGGAGGTCATAATATCCTTGGACTCAACCACCCTAAGCGCTACAACTTCTCCAAATTGCCTGCCGTCTCCTTTCACGGAAGTCGAATATGCATTTGTCATTACCGGAAAAGATAAAAAAATATTCGGCAAAATCCCAGCTTTTTCAAGTTCCGACAAAACAATACTGTCTGCTTTTTTTTCCATCTTCAATCTTTCTTTAGTGACCTCTCCTCTAATTCTCACTGCATATCCCGGTCCGGGAAAAGGCTGTTTGTTAACAAACTCTTCGGGTAACCCTAATTTTCTGCCGAGCATCCTTACCTCATCTTTATAGTAATTTCTCACTGGCTCCAATAACTTTAATTTCATTTTTTTGGGAAGTCCGCCAACGTTATGATGGCTTTTTATCTTAGCCGAATATTTTGTGCCCTGACTTTCAATAACATCCGAATAAATTGTACCCTGCAACAAATACTTTACCGATAGTTTTTGGGCTTTTAATTTTTTCATTTCGCGCTCAAAAATTTCTATATAAAAATTGCCGATAACCTTTCTTTTTCGCTCGCTATCTGTAATTTTTTTGAGTCGCAGTAAAGTCTCCCCTACCGCATTTATTACTACAGGCTTTATACCAATTTTCTTGAATATTCTAATTACATGTTTTTTCGTCCCTTCTCTCATCAACCCATTTTCAACATAAATTGGGATGAATCTCTTCCCTATTGCCTTGGCGGTTAAGGCCGCAGCCACAGTTGAGTCAACTCCGCCCGATACCGCTCCAATTACATAATCTTTCCCCCCAACTATTTTCTTAATTCTTAATTCTAAATTCTTAATTCCTAATTCTACTTTATTTTCTGGAATAACTTTTAAGCCACATATTTCTATAAAGTTTCTTAAAATTTGACTGCCGAACTCCGTGTGCTCTACTTCCGGATGAAACTGCAGTCCATATATTTTTCTATTTTTATTTTCAACAAACGCAAAAGGAACTCCCCCTGATGAGCCGATTATCCTAAATCCCTTTGGTAGCTTAATCACTTCATCGCCATGCGACATCCAGACAACGAAAGATTTTGGCAAACCTTTTGCAATTTTGACTTTTGATTCTCCATTGGAGAATTGAATTTTGAGTTTGGTTGGTCCGTATTCTTTCTTGCCAGAAATAACTTTACCGCCCAATAAATGCGCTGTTAATTGCAGTCCGTAACAAATTCCCAAAATTGGAATATTTAACGAGAAAATTTTTTTATTAACAATGGGCGCATTTTTTTCATAAACCGATGCCGGCCCTCCGGAAAAAATAATCCCTTCAGGTTTGTCATTCTGAATTTGTTTCAGAATCTCCTCCGGATGAACAATTTTTATATCGCATCCTAATTCTTTTATTCTTCTTGCAATGAGGTGTGTTGTCTGAGACCCGAAATCAACAATTATAATCATAGTCCTTGTCATGCTGAATTTATTTCAGCATCTCATCACGTCGTTAACAACCTGCCTGCTGGCAGGAGATCCCGAAACAAGTTCGGGATGACACCGATATGAAATCATGTATAGTTTTTGCCGGGATTGGTAACGAAGATATCGTGAGGATGACTTTCAGTTAGTGATGCTTGCGTAATCTGAATAAAGCGGGTTTTCTTCCAGAGTTCAAGCAGATTTTTTGCTCCAATATAGTACATGCCGGATTTTATTCCACCGACTGCCTGATTGACCAGCTCTTCAACCGTACCCTTTACCGGCACTAATCCTTCTACTCCTTCCGCTACCAAAACTCTATCTTTATAATTTTTTCCATGAAATTCGTCTTCCGATTTAATTTGGGCTCCCTTTTTCATTGCGCCTTCCGACCCCATTCCCCTGTATTCTTTGAATTGATAATATTTTTTCCTATTAGAAATTCTGTGAAACCGAGAAGGAAGTTCATTCTGTTTTAAAGTTATGAGTTTCCCCGGAGCTTCAAGAGTTTGAGCAAAAAATCCTCCCATCATCACAGTTGATGCTCCCGCGGCCAAAGCTTTTACCATGTCTCCTGAATATTTTATTCCCCCATCGGCAATAATCGGTACTCCAAATTTTTTGGCAACCTTAAATGTCTCCATGATCGCTGTTATTTGCGGAACACCCATACCGGAGATAATTCTGGTTGTACAAATTGCTCCCGGTCCCATTCCCACCCGTAATCCATCTGCTCCTGCGGCAATTAAAGCTTTTGCTCCATCATGGGTTGCAATATTTCCGCCAATTACATCTATATTTTTATAATTTTTCTTAATAAATTTTATTGTTTCGATTACTCTCTTGGAATAACCATGCGCGGAATCAACCACTACTACATCTACTCCAACTTTTACTAAGGCTTTTATCCTCGCTTCGAATCCACTGGATGCTCCAATTGCCGCGCCAACTAATAAATTTTTATTTTTGACTTTTTTAACTTCCAGTGCTTGATTTTTTATAGACAAATTTCGGTGAATAATTCCAATCCCCCCCAATTTTGCCAGCTCAATGGCAAGCTTATTCTCTGTCACTGTATCCATCGGAGCTGAAACCAAAGGAATGGAAATTTTTATTCTTTTGGAAAATTTAGTAGATAAATTTATATCCTTACGGGAAAAATCGCTGTATCCCGGGATAAGAAGAATATCATCAAAAGTGAGGCCAAATTGAAAAGAAGGATTTCGTGGCTCCATAATTAACTCTACACCGTTTCGGTCTGTTTGTCAAGCAAAAGAGGGGCATTTTTTACTTTCTTGGTCTCCCCACATTCTCAAAAGCACTATTAAAATCCCTGTAAAATAAATATCCTTTTTCTGGTGGAATAAGCCATTTTCTCCTACGCTTTCTTTTCGGAGCAATTTCAACAATTTCCATCTCTTCCCATTCATTTGGAACAACCGGCAGAATTAATTCTTGAGGAATATTCTTAATTACTATGACAGTTGCTGTCTTCCTTTTTAATTTTATTGCGAGAAGCATTCTATGCAATCCATCTATGACAACATTCTGTGTTTTACCATTTGAATTCTTAACACATTCTACTATCGGAGGAATAAAGGTATATTTTTTATCATTAGACTCATACACGCAATAACCATTCATGTGAAAAATGTCTTCCCTATATTCTTTTTTAAAAATACTATGCAAATCTTTGACGAGCTGATTAGATGATTTTAATTGATAAAGCTGAAGAGGAACTAGGTCTTTTATTTTTACTTCCTTTAATTCTATTAAGGTTTTTTTGTATACAAACACTCGCTTTCCTATTTTTTCGGAATTTAGCAGAATTACTTTTCGCAAATTCTTAATAAGCTCTTTTTTAGCATGTTTCTTATACTTTAATATTTTCATACAGGCAATTATATCAATTTATATTATAATAAGCTTAATTAAATGACAAATAAGGGATTATTTATTGTTATCGATGGCCCAAGTGCCAGCGGAAAAGATAGTATTATCAAGCAAGTTCTTAAAGATTTAAGTGAATTGGGGGTAAAAGCCTTATCCATAGAAGAGACTAAAGAGAAGAATTATAATCGAAAAAAAATCCTGAAAGAAAAAAATAAAGGGAATCAAGAAGTCGCAAGAGCGATAATTGATGAAAGAAAAAAACTTTATCAGGCAAAAGTTATCCCCCAATTAGAATCTGGAACTTTGGTAATCGCAAATCGCGGAGAACCATCAACATTAATTTATCAGACTTTTGAAAATCAAATAACCATGGAGGAAATCTGGAATATGCATAGAAACGAAACTATGCTCATTCCCGATTTGATAGTTATTGTTAATTGTAGTGTTGGTGAAGCGTTGCGAAGGGAGAGTTCAATGAAAATTTCAGATGAGAACAAAGATGAAAATTCTATGAGCGGCAAATTCACTAAGGATTTTGAAAGAAGAAAACAAATACATGCAAAGTTCGAAAAGGTGAGGAATTTCCTTGAAAGAAAAAAACTTCTTGTAATTTACCTTAGAACTGACATTATGGATATACAGGAAGAGAGCCAAAAGGTTGTAAATTTCATTAAAAATAAGCTAAACTACGTACGTGAATAAAAAGATAATTTTAGTTGATATGGACGGCGTGCTGGCTGATTTCGAAACGAGATTCCTCGAGGAGTGGAAAAGGAAATTTCCTAATCATCCGAAGGTGCCCCTTGAAGAAAGGAAAACATTCTACTTAGCAGAAAGTTATCCCGGCGGACTGAAAAAGGAAATAGAAATCATTCTTTCTGCTCCCGGATTTTATGAAAATTTAGAGGCAATTTCCGGAGGAAAGGAAGCATTGGCTAAGATGCAAAAACTTGGGCATGACGTCTTTATTTGCACGAGTCCTATTTCAAAATATGAAAACTGTGTTCTTGAGAAATATCGCTGGGCAGAAAAAAACTTAGGTTTCGAGTGGACGAAAAAGATAATTATGACAAAGGATAAAGCTCTTGTTTTCGGAGATATACTTATTGATGATAAACCGGAACACAAAGGCGCAAGAAAACCCGCCTGGAAACATGTGCTTTTTGAGGCACCATACAATAAGCATGTAAAAGATAAACTCAGGATTACGTGGAGCAACTGGGAAAGAATATTAGAATAAATAATTCGTGAATTAGGCTTTAACGGGAGCAAGAATTTTTTTGGGGCCTAAAAGCGTAATAAAACTATCCGCGTCAATTGTTTCTTTTTGCAAAAGTTCTTTTGCCAGAATATCCAGTTGTTTTTTTAATTGCGTTAGTATTGCAACTGCAGTTTTGTAACCGGCATCGGTAATTTTCTTAATTTGCTCATCAATTTTTGCAGCCATTACCGGCGAAACTGTTTTCTGCTCATAGAAAGTTTTTTGCTCCGTATCCAAATTTATCGGACCTAAATCGCTCATTCCATATTCAACTACCATTGTTCTGGCAACTTCGGTTGCTTTGGCAATATCGTCAGCTGCTCCGGTGGTCATCTCTTTGAAAATCATGTTTTCCGCAGCTCTGCCTCCAAGCATTACCGCAATCTGCTCAATTAATCTGGTCTTTGTTTCATGAACTCTTTCCGATGGTTCCATCATGGTGTGGCCCAGACTCATTCCGCGGCTGACAATTGAGATTCGGTGAACCGGATCCATATGCGGCATTTCCCAAGAAACAAGAGCGTGTCCAGCCTCATGATATGCGGTCATTTTCCTGTCTTCTTCCGATTGCAGTCTTTTCTTCTCGGGGCCTAACTTTACTTTTGTTGCCGCTTCCTCAAGATCTTTGGTGTCAATTGCTTTTTTTCCTAAGCGAGCCGCTAATATGGCGGCTTCATTAAGCATATTTTCCAAATCCGCTCCGGAAAATCCGACTGTTCGTTTGGCCACCTTATCCCAATTAACCCCTGGCGCAAAGGGTTTACCTCTGGCGTGAATTGCCAAAATCGCTTTTCTTCCAACAACATCCGGCATATCCAGAATAACTCTTCTATCAAATCTTCCCGGTCGAATCAGCGCCGGATCCAAAATATCAGGTCTGTTTGTGGCTGCCATAACCACTAATTGTTCTGTTGGGGCAAATCCGTCCATTTCAACCAGAATTTGATTTAAGGTCTGTTCTCTTTCATCATGCCCCCCCATAAAACCTGCTCCGCGCTGTCTACCAATCGCATCAATTTCATCTATGAAAATAATCGCGGGTTGGGCCTTTTTTGCAGTATTAAATAGATCGCGGACACGGGAAGCTCCAACTCCAACCAACATTTCCATAAATTCCGATCCAGCCATGGAGAAGAAAGCCACATTGGCTTCGCCGGCTGTGGCTCTTGCTAAAAGTGTTTTTCCTGTTCCGGAAGGCCCAACCATTAGAACTCCTTTTGGGGTACGGGCGCCCATGGCCTTATATTTGCCCGGGTTTTTTAAGAAATCCACGATTTCCGTTAATTCCTGCTTTGCCTCATCTACGCCGGCAACATCCGCAAAACTAATTTTTGGTGTATCTTTGCTAAAAAGCTTTGCCGAAGACTTGCCGAAAGAAAAAATATTTTCCTGAGCTCCGCGGGCCTGACGGAAGATAAAATAAAAAAATGCAACCATCAGAAGAATTGGAAGAACGGAAGAAATAATATTCAGCCAATTATTAAATCCCGTCTCATCTTTGATAACCACTTTTGTTTTATCCAACTGTACGCCGGCATCTTTAAATATTTGGTAGACATTTGCTCCTTGCTCCTTGAAGCTTTGAAAAGTCTCTTTTCCCTTTGTAAGTATAAGTTTATTTTCCAAAACTTGTATTTCCGTCACTTTCCCTGCATTTACATCTGCAACAACTTGAGAAAGAGGAATTGTCTTCATGTCGGAAGATGGTTTATTATTGGTTCCCATGAAGATAAACATTGCAAAGAAAAACAAAAATGCATAGACCAGGAGATTTTTCCACGAAAAACGAACTTTAACTTTGACAATTTTATGTTTCCTGCTGTTACTGTTTCTCCTAATGTTGGAAGCCATAAGCCGGGTAATTATATCACAGCGAGCCTGAAAATTCTATGCAGAAATTCCCATTTTCTCTTTGACAATTTTGAGGGTTTGGGAGGATTTGGTCTTAGCAAATTCAGCTCCTTCATCTAAAACTTGTCTTAATAACTTATCGCCCGATCTTATTCCCTGATATTTTTTTTGGATTTGGCTCAAAGATGAAACCAGTAAACCCGCCAAAATAGATTTGAATTCGCCGTAAGATTTTCCTACTAATTCTGAAGTCGAGTTTTTGAAACTTTGATTTTTGAAAACAGAATAAATTGTTACAAGATTGGCAATTGCTTCCGAAGGATTTTTGGAAATACTGGAGCCGGAATCCGTCACTGCTCTTCTTACCTTTTCCCTAATTTCTTTTTCACTATCTAATAAATTAATTGTTCCCAACGGATCTTTGTCGGATTTACTCATTTTGGAATTCGGATTTTGCAGACTCATTACTCTGGCAGTTTCTTTTTGAATTACCGGCACAGGAAGTTTAAAAGTTTCTCCATATTTTTTATTAAATTTTTCTGCCAGATCGCGGGTTAATTCAATGTGCTGTTTTTGATCTTCCCCAACCGGCACCTCATCTGTTTGATAAAGTAAAATGTCGGAAGCCATCAAAACCGGGTAATCAAAAAGCCCAACATTCGCTTCGTGTTTTTCGCTTTTTTCTTTAAACTGGGTCATTCTTTCCAGTTGTCCGAAAGGTGTAATCGTATTTAAAAGCCAGGTAAAATACGGATGGTCGGGATTTTCGGATTGAATAAAAATGTGCGCTTTTTTAGGATTAATTCCACAGGCCAAATACAAAGCGGCTACTTCCAATACTTTTTCTTGCAATATTTTCGGATCTTGAGGTACGGTGATAGCGTGCAAATCAACAATGCAAAAAAATAATTCTGAATTCTGAATTCTAGATTCTGAATTCTGCAGATTAACCCATTGACTTAATGCGCCAATATAATTTCCGATATGCAGATTTCCTGATGGCTGAACTCCGGAAAACACTGTTTTCATATTCCAAACCTCCCGCTTGCCCTTCCGTAGCCTTGGCGAAGGAGGGAAAAAACCGTTTTCATATTATTCCTAGTTTATCACAATTTACTAGCTCCCATAAAGTTTTTCCATTTTATTAAGAGCTTCTATATAATAAATCTCGCAAAGTTGTCTTAAAGTATACGGTGAATTTCCATAATATGGTTCAGTTGCGCTTTTAGCTGTTACTATAACCAGTTTTCCATCTATCCTTGTGATTTCCTTGCCAACAGGAATTTTCGGAACTTTTTCTTTTTGATGAATTACGGGTGCAAAACCCAGTCTTCTCTCATTCATACACATCACCTCCTTTCTTAAGTAATGCCATAGCAATAATTTTTAACGGATTAAAAACTGGAAAAGTTTGTTTAGGAGGAAAAATTAAAGGCAATTCCGTACATCCCAAAATTATACCTTGTGCTCCTCTTTTTCTAAGATTATTGGCGGTAGAGAGAAGTATCATGCTGTCTTTGCGGTCAGGATTGAAAAGAGATTCTTCGCTTCGTTCAGAATGACAACTCCCTAACGGCTTTCTTAAACTGTTCTCCCCTATCTTTATAATCCTTAAATGTTCCGAAACTGGCGGAAGCAGGAGATAATAAACAAATTTTTCCGGGTAGAGTTTCTGCAGCTGCAATTCGCATTGCCTGCTCCATTGTTGTTACATCAAATTTTTCCGGACGGCTTCCTTCCGATGTAATTTTGCAAATTTCCTCCCAAATTCTTGCCCCAGACGGCGGAAATAAAATCAAAGTTTTTATTTGCCCCCTACCCACATGTTGTGCCAAACCGGAGTAATCAAGTCCTCGGTCAAAACCTCCTGCAATCAGAGTCTGTGTATCGGGAAAGGTTTTAAGCGCTTCAATTGTCGCTTCCGGTATTGTTGCCAGGGAATCATTGTAAAAAAGTATGCCATTTTTCGCACCTGCAAATTCTAATCTATGCTCCAAACCCGTAAATTCTTCTAAAACTTTCGCAATATTTGTCTTTGAAACACCGGCCAAAATTGCCGCGCAAACTGCTGCGCAAACATTTTCTAAATTATGGCGACCTAAAAGCTTTATTCTCTCGATGTCAATAATTTTTTTCGCTTTACCATCGCGGCTCATCCAAACACTGTCTTCTTTTATGAAGCATCCGTTTTCTACTTCTCTTTCCCTGCTTACCCTGAAGATTCGTCCTGCTGTATAAATGTCCGACTCGTCGCTTGCCAAATAATCCTTATTTATAATTGTAAAATCTTGCGGATCTTGAAATTTTAAGATATTTCTTTTCGCATCAACATACGCTTCCTGAGTTTTGTGATAATCCAAATGCTCACTGGTAATCATGAGAACTACGGCAATATGCGGACTTATTTTTAGATCATTAAGCTGATAGCTGGACATCTCCAAAATCGTCCAGGAATTGTCATTTAAATTATCTATAAAATTCAAAGGAGATTGTCCGATATTTCCCCCCAAATACACATCGAGCCCTTGTTTTTTCAACATCTCAAAAATTAATGTTGAAGTTGTGCTTTTTCCTTTTGTTCCGGTTACCCCAATCACTTTCCCTTTGGCATTGGATAAAAAAATATTGGTTGCGGTTGTGTATGGAGTTGTTATTAATTCCGATTTTACTCCCGGAGATTTTATTGCAATGTCGTAACTTTTTTGTTTGTCCAAATAATTACTTCCATCTTTTTGATCAACAATATCAATTGTAGAATTTTGTAAATGTTTTTTAAGATATTTAAGCGCAGCACTCCCTTCAATTCCTTTTCCGACAATTAAGATCTTTTTGTCTTTTAATTCCGCAAGTTTCATAAACTTTTAAAATGCTTCACAAGAATTGTTTTATTAAATTCTCCTTTTCCTAAAATTCTTTCCAGGGCTTCTTTGACTTCTTCCGGCGTACCAACGCACTCAAAGGGTTTGAAATTTCTAATGCCAATTAATTCTTCAAAAAGCGGCAAAAGGCTTTTTTCCTCAAGCAGGTTCTTGCCAAAAATAGCTAACACTTCTTTTTTGGGAAGAAAAGCCGCAAGAGATATAAAAACAAACAGGCACTTCGGACATTCCCTGCACCATCGACTTGCCTTGAGCGAAGCCGAAGAATTAATTTTGTAATTCTTATTGCAGCTGGAAAAAACTTTAAAATATTTAGGATATTTTACAAATTCTTCCACGGCTTGCAATTCGGTCATCTGCCTTAAAGGTGACGAATACGAAATGTCCGGCGTTATAAATCTTTTAACATAATCATTAAAAAGTTTTTCAAACTCTTCGGATTTGCTCCACTGATGATTAACCATTTCCCCCAAATATTCAACATTTCCATAGTTAGCACTTTTCTCATTTCCAACAATTACAGATCTATAATCAAATAACGCCGCCATTAAAAGGAGTATAAATGCGTAATATACAGAGATTGGCACGTGCCCATTGTAAACGTCCGCCTCTTTATTTAACTCCAAAAGTTTGGGGTCTATTTCTTTGAATGTATTAATTATTTCTCCGCCGATCATCTTGGCAATTTCAATTTGTATCGGAAAACCTGAAGTAGCCAGATCAAATTGCTGATTGGATTGCCTTAAAAGTTCTGCTGCAACTATTGAATCTTTCCCCCCTCCAATTCCCAAAAGCGAACGGTTTTTTCTGGGAAAAGAAACTAATTTTTCTGAATTCTGCTTTGCAGAAGGAAAACTGACTAAGCCTCTAAAATCGATTTTGTTTTTATAAAAAAACTCCCCCATTCCTTTGGTATAAACAATATTCCAAAATTCCGCCTGTTCGTGGGTAAGAAAGTTATTCTCGACGACAATTTCCTTCGGACAGTAAGCCTTCCAATACGAAATACCCAAAATCAGCATGAGATTGTTTAATAAAGATTTAAGTAAAGTTTCAGGAATTTTGTTCGTGACCGGAGGAAAAGAGATCTTTTCCGCAAAATCTATGTTTTTCTCACCCCTGAAGCCAAAACTAAAAATTATTTCGCCTTTTTCGAGATTAGACTCGTGCCCTTTGAATACAAATTTCATAAAAAGTACCAGGGGTGGGGATCGGACCCACAACCGCAGCGTTATGAATGCTGTGCTCCACCATTGAGCTACCCTGGCGAGTGTTAACTATTTTAACATTTTTAGTCCTTCAATCCAACCCTTCATCTTCAATAACCGATCTAAGCTTTCTCTTACATGAATCCTTAAAACTCCGTGATAATTAACCGTATTATACTGTTTTTTCCACTTCGAGGTTTGAAAAAAAGGTTTCGTAAACTGATCTAATGGTATTCCAATTGTTCTTGCCCAAAAACCTTGTATTTCATTAATCTTATCTTCATACAGACAATTAAGCGTCAGTCTTGCAACTAATTGACTCTTATCGACGCCCAAATACTTTTCCAGCCAATAAATATAAAATTTAATCATTGCTGGATCGGAATTACAGAAACCCAATCGGTGCTCATGCCTATTCTTAAATCCTTCTGCCCAATATAGGGAAACTCCCGCGATTAAAAAATCCCTAGGACTTAGTTTTCCAATTTCCTTTAGCCCAATTTCCAATAATTCTTTTTCATTTTTTTGCCTTTTTTCTTTCTGAACTGTCTGAAACCGCACTCTTCCCTTTTGCAATGATTTTTGAACACGGTTTTTCAAAACCAAAGCCTGGTTTTTAGATAAAATAATATCTCTAATCCAAGTACGAATAGTTGTACGAGGGACACCTGTATTTTGGAATATCTGGCCAAGACTAAAGCCTTTCTGTCTTAGATGGCGAACTTTATTCTTTATATCTTGGCTATATTGCACATATCTATTATGCGCACTTATATGCATAATGTCAATAAGAAATTGATAATCTCGAGCGTTGTACAATGTCGTATTGACTACAACCTCTAATTCTGATAAGATGCTTCTACGCGCGGGGTAGTGTACAGTGCACGTGAGGCTCAAAATGGGCCTCCCGCCAAGTAATTGACGGGAAGAACTTAGCTATATCGGTGAAACCCTAGATGGATTCAGGGTAATACCGAGGGAATCCCGATTCGATCGGGAACTCCGTAGAGACTACACGCTAAGCCCCCTGCACATTTCAAAGATGTGAGAGGGGTGAAGATATAGTCCGACACTCTGGGTAACCGGAGCAACAGATGCATAATCTCACAGGTCGGGCGCAACTCCCGACCCCGCAACATATCCTCATTTAAAGAATAAATTCCACCACTTTTTCCAATTCGGATCGTTATCTTTCAGTATCTCTTGGGAGTTTTCCGATTCCTGCGGGATAAGTACCTTTTGCTCACCCTCTTTAACCATGAAGAGCTTGTCCCGAGCCTCTCTTTCGATAAATTCCTGGGTTTGAGAATAGGAAAGTGCAGATTTTAATCTTTGATTCTCCTGCTTCTGGAAATCTAATTCTTTTTGCGCCTGTGTAACAAAATCTTTTTTTTGCCAAATATTAAACACGGAATTTACTAAATTATTAATAATAAAGAGTAGGATGACTACGATTATAATAAAGATAATTTTTTTCATCTTGACTTACAACTCTTTTACTGATATTATAGGCTATCTAAATTCTAGATATGAAAGCAATTAACATCCAAGATGCACATCAAGCATTCAAAAAATACTTAAGCGAGAATAAGCGCTCGGCATCAACCATTGTAGCATATGGTAAAGATATTGAGCAGTTGGTTAATTTTTTGAAGGAGCTTTCCAAAAGCTACGTCCACGAAGCAACCAAAGAAGACCTTGAAGCATTTTTGGCTAAAATGGCCAAAAACGGCTATACTCCGAAGTCAATTTCCAGAAAACTCAACTCAACCAGAACGTTTTATAGGTTCCTTAAGGTAAATGACTCTGTGACCGCTGATCCTTCTCTGCTCATTGCGCATCCAAGATATCAATTGGCGGCCCCCAGAATTCTGACTCCCACAGAGTATCGGGCTTTGCGAGATGCGGCCAGAAATGATTCACGCATGTTTGCGATTATTGAGCTTTTACTCCAAACAGGAATCCGGATTGGGGAATTAGCTAACCTCAAACTCTCCGATATTCGCAAAGATGGATTGCATATTGCTCCCGCCGAAAAACATGGAGAAAGAATAGTTCCCTTGAACGCGAGAGCCAAGGAAGCATTAAATAAGTATTTAGAAATAAGACCGAAAACAAACACGGAACATTTATTTATCACCAAATCAGGCAAGCCATTTTTGATCAGAAATATCCGAACTGCGGTTGAGAGATATTTCCGCTTAGCCGAAGTGAAGAATGCTAAAGTGAATGATCTGCGCCATACCTTCGTGGCATATCATTTAAAACATGGTGTTTCTTTGGTTTTGATTTCAAAAGTTTTAGGACACAAAAGAATTTCTACAACCGAAAGATATCTTGAATATGTTCCTGACCGCGCGCATGAGAATAGCATCCTCAACGAACTCTAAGGAAGTTTGAGGCGGACGAAGTTTTCTGCGAATTTAAAGCCTTTTTTCTCTCCCAATATTCTTGCTCTCTCTAAAACTCTTTTTTTCACCTGCTTAAAATCTGCAAATTGACTGACATGCATGGACAAAGCTTTTATTTTTTGTTCAATATTTTTTGAAATATCTACCAGACGGTCAACCTTATCAAAGCTAACCATCCACAATTCCTCGACCCGATGCGGAGTTAATCCATCTTTCTCCAATTCCTGGAAAGTTAAGCGGTCTCGGCACAAAGGAAAACACGCATCCATGGCTGCCAATCCGGCCGCGCGGTGATCCGTATGATTGACAAATCCCCTATCTTGTGAGTAATAAAATGTCGGATCCATTGAAATGACAATACTTGGTTTAACTTTTCTAATTATCCTAACTATTTCTTTTTTGAGGATTAAGTCGGCAACTAATTGCGTGTCTGTGTGATTAAAAAAAAATATTTTTTTAAGGCCCAAAATCTTGCCTGAAGCTTCCTGTTCTTCTCGCCTAATTTTCACCAAACGCTGGTGGGTCATTTTGGGATCATCCGAACCACGGCTACCGTCTGTACAAATTATTAAATAGGCCTCCCAGCCTTCTTTTGCCAATTTAGCCAGAGTTCCGGATGCGCCGAAATCCATATCATCAGGATGTGCACCCACTGCCAAAATCGTTTTATTTTTCATAATAATGTAGGCCCAGGGGGAATCGAACCCGCATCAGGTGTGTATAAGACACCCGCTTTACCATTAAGCTATGGGCCTGTGAGTATTCAGATTTTAACAAACTTAGCCGTAATGAGCAAGGACTAGAGGCGGGCGCGTTGGGCGATTGCGGCTTCGATCGTGGCTGCGTCTTTTCCAAATTTAAGTCTGGATAATTCTCTAACCAATTCCGCTACCCTCGGATTGGCCAAGGCTTTTTCTTTTTCCAAATCCCGGGTTAAGTCCATAGAAAATGGCGTAACCGGCTCACCGCCAACAATGGTTTTGACATAAGTATTGTATCTTTCGACATTAATCAAATCTGCTTCTGCAAAAACAGGTTGGAATTCGTGTTGCAGGTAATTTGCATCATTTACTCCGACCCGGAAAGCCACCACAGTTCCAACATTGCCAAAAATAGCATTTTTGACTTCTTCCTCCATTTGTCCGATGAACTGATTGGCAACGATTAAATTCAGCTTGTATTTCCGGGCTTCCGACAAGATTTGCGCAAAATCAGGAGTGGCAAAATTTTGAAATTCGTCTACATACAGGAAAAAATCGCGCCTTAAATCTTTGGCCATATCTTGTCTGCTCATTGCCGCCACCAGGATTTTTGGAACAAGCACAAGACCCAAGAATTGTGAATTTTCTTCCCCGATTTTTCCTTTGGCTAAATTTATCAGAAGTATTTTCCCTTCATCCATGACTTTGCGAAAATTAAATGAGCTGTCTGACTGTCCGATAATATTCCTAATCATTTTATTGGTGACAAATCTGCCGAACTTGGAAACTATATAATCTAAAACTTCGGATTTATGGAAATCTGACGTTTGGGCAATTTGATCAGTCCAGTAACGGCGAATAATCGGGTCGGTAACTATCGGCAGGAGCTCTTGCACATAATTTGCGTCGGTCAAGACACGCACCACTTCGACAAAAGTTGCTCCTTGTTCGTACATAACTGTTAACATGGCATTACGGATCGCATGCTCAAACCGGGGTCCGATAATACCGGTTTTGTTGGGATCAAAAAGCTTGTACATTAGGCCGATAATCGAGGAAACAACATAATGTTTTTGTTCTTCGGTTTGGGCTTCCAACATATTTAATCCCATTGGCCTGCTGGTATCTGCCGGATCAAAAAGAATTACATCCTCGGCTCTTTTTGGCGGAATCATTGGTAAAATATCATCAATTAAATCTCCATGCGGATCTATTACCGCTAACCCCTGACCGCTACGAATATCCTGCATGATCATGTCCTTGAGAAATTCCGATTTTCCCGTACCGGTTTTACCAATAATATACATATGGCGTCTGCGGTCATCGATGTCCATATAAACCGGTTTGGCCAATCCCCGATAAGTGCTTTTACCCAAATATAGTCCCGAAGTTGGAATAGTTGCCGGAGCGGGAGCCCTTTTTGCATTCATCCAAAAGATATTTGGAGTTGTCACTGATTTATTCGGAAAATGATATAGAGTCGCCAGTTCTTCGCTGGTTAAGACCGATGATCCTCCCCACATCGGCAGATACCGATAAATGAAATCACTCATAAACATACCTTTTAGTCTGTGCTTAACTTTCTTGAATGAATTAATTCCTTCAAACTGGCTAAAGATGCTCATGATGTTGCCAAGATGCGTTTCCGCAGCTTCTTTGGATGTTGAAGAAACAACAATTCTGATTGTTGTTTCAAATCCGGGCTTACTGATTTTATTCTCAATTCCCTCTAATTCTTTGGCATCTGAAGAATATTTAGCTGTTTCCGGATTTGACTCCAGCTTTTTAGTTTTAGTCAGATAGCTTCTTCCATGCTTTTTCCAAGAACTACCGGCAGGAGTAATCAAAATCTGAATTGCCGCGCCCTCTCCCTCTGTCATTTTGGCCAAAACCGAAGTGATTGAAGATAAAGGATCGGTCGGCAGGTCTTTATAAACTTTTATTGGCTTATAATTTTCGGATTTAAGCCTCAAGGACGTAAAAGCCACCTTACCTTCTCTTGAGAAAATATTGTACTCATTTCCGATTACTATGCCCTCTCTTTTTATGTTATCTACGCTGACAATTTTTATCTCCGCATCCGGGTATGCTCCGTTAATTTGTTTCTCAACCAAATCTTGTAATTTTTTCGGCGTATGCACATAAAAACGAATATCCCCGGGCATTCCCACTATTTCAAAAGATAAATGCGGGGGCAATTTAAAAACTCCCCCTTTGCCAATCGCTGAAAGAGAAGAAAATAATTGTTCTGCGGTATCAATCTTGATTTCATTGTCCCGAGGAAGCGCAATTTGCAGCAAAACCGATTCCAGTGAAGTCTTTTCTCTTCCCTGATTTTTGTACCAAATGATTAATAATTTACTTAAATAATATAACCCAACACCTAGAATAATTAAGGCAAGAATAATCAGCACGAAATTCGTTAGATAAGCTATCGCATTGTCAATTGAAAAATTCTGCATAAGTTAAAATCCCATTGCTTTGATTATTTTTTGTATCAATCCTGCCTGCCATTTTCCTGAATCGTCATCTTGACCGGTTTTAAGCTTATTCGTTATTTCTTCTTCTGACATTGGTAACTTAATCGGAGCTGATGGCTGAGTTAAAACAGTGATATTCGGTCCCGCATGCTCCATGCCTAATTCTTGGTGTTCAAGAGTTAAATTTGGTTTATCGGTTTTTACCTCAACACCTGATTCGGATACCTCCTGCGGAAGATTTGGACTAATCTCCGGACCGGCCGGCCTGACAAACTCGGATAAATTTGTTCCTATCGGGGTTTTCTCTTTATTCAAAGATCCCTGAGGCCCAGTTACGCCACCCGAAACAGGCGCAAAGACAGGTTTTTGATCTAAAACTTGTGTATCTGTATTCATATATTTATGATACCACAAAATAAATGCTACTATAATAAGGTATGCTGGCGAAAGTTAATTCTTCTGCGGTGGTTGGCTTGGATGCGGTTCCGGTTGAAGTTGAAATAGATATTTCCTCACGAGGACTGCCCTCCTTTACAATTGTCGGTTTGCCGGATAAAGCAGTTGAGGAAGCAAGGGAACGTGTCAGATCGGCAATTCTTAATTCCAATGCGACTTTTCCCGATCACCGTATCACTGTTAACCTTGCCCCGGCTGATCTACCTAAAGAAGGACCGTCCTATGATCTACCGATTGCTCTGGGAATTTTGATCGCTTCAGGCCAAATCGAAGCGGATCTCGCGGACAGCATTTTTATGGGAGAGTTGTCTTTGGACGGCAGACTTAGGCATACCAATGGCGTTTTGCCGCAAGCGCTTCTGGCACAAAGCAAAAAATTAAAAAGGATTTTTTTGCCTAGCATTAATGCTAAAGAAGCGACAATCTTGAAGGGACTAAAGATTTATCCACTGAATACTTTATCCGAACTATTTTTTCATTTAAAAAACCAGAGATTAATCAAGCCCTTAAAACATCTGAATTTAAAAGATCATTTTAATCAGGAAACTTTTGAATTTGACATGAGCGAAGTCAAGGGGCAGGAGGGCGCCAAAAGAGCTTTGGAAATTGCTGCGGCCGGTAATCATAATATTTTGCTCAAAGGTCCGCCCGGCGCCGGCAAAACTCTTCTGGCCCGCACGCTTCCCTCAATTCTTCCCACTTTAACTTTACAGGAAGCTTTGGAAGTAACTAAAATTTACAGTATTTCCGGATTGCTGAATAACAGAGCCCTAATTGTCACCCGCCCGTTTCGCTCTCCCCACCACACCACTTCTCATATTGGCTTAATTGGCGGCGGAACAAATCCGCACCCCGGAGAAATTTCTCTAGCCCATCGCGGCGTTTTGTTCTTAGACGAATTTCCGGAATTTCCCCGCCATGTGCTGGAAACGTTAAGACAGCCGGTTGAGGACGGCATTGTGACTATTTCCAGATCTGCCGGACGGGTTAATTTTCCGGCAAAATTCATGCTGATTGCCGCACAAAACCCCTGTCCATGCGGATTTTTCGGCAATCCGACAAAGAATTGCAAATGCAGTCTTAATCAAATACTCCGCTACCAAAGACGCGTTTCCGGCCCAATGCTTGACCGGATTGACATTCATTTGGATGTTCCGGCAGTAAAAGTGGAAAAATTGACTCAGCAAGGCAATTCCGAACCTGCTGAAGGATCTTTAACCATCAAAAAACGGGTACAGGCAGCCCGCGATATCCAAACTAAAAGATTTAGAAAATCCAAAATTACCTCCAACTCCGAAATGAACAATAAAGAAATCAAAGAATTTTGCGAATTGGATAAAAGCTGTATTAAGCTTTTGCAATTGGCAGTTGTCAGAATGAATTTATCCGCCCGCTCCTACAATCGGACGATAAAATTGGCCAGAACGATTGCGGATTTGGCAGGCTTAAAAAATATTAACTCAACTCATATCGCGGAAGCTCTTCAATTCCGGCCCCGTAATGATAATATATAAATATGGAAAAAGGATTAACCACTCTTGAGGTAGCGGAAAAACTAAAAAATTTTGGCAAAAATGAAATTACCACACAGGAAAGAATATCTGCTTTTTCTCTTTTTACCTCTCAGTTCCCGACTTTTATTAACGGAATCTTGGTAATAGCCTCTATTCTCTCTTTCGTCATCGGAAACACGCTTGACGGAACACTTATTTTAATCATTCTGTTTCTTAACGCGCTCTTTGGCTTTGCGCAAGAATATCGGGCGGAGAAATCTTTGGACAAATTAAAAGCTTATGTAAAATCCGTAGTTCGCGTCATTAGGGATGGAAAAGTAATTCAAATCGATGCGGCAGATTTGGTTCCGGGAGATATCGTGCGCCTGTCCGAAGGAGACAAGGTTCCGGCTGACGGAAAAATAATTTCTGATAAATTCTTGGAAGTTGACGAGTCAATCTTAACCGGGGAATCTTTGTCTGTTATTAAAAATCGTAATGATACCGTTTACTCCGGAACCCTTGTCACTAAGGGTAATTCTCGCATACTGATTGCAACCATCGGCAACCAAACCCGCTTTGGTCAAATTGCCCAAACTTTAGGTTCTGTTGTCCCGGATAAAACACCACTGCAAAAACGTCTGGATGGACTGGCAAAAATTTTATCAGTTATCATCCTTGTCATTGCAGCTATTATTGTCCCCGTTGGAATTCTTCAAGGCAAAGAATTTATACCTCTTCTTCTTATTGCTGTTAGCATTAGTATTGCCGCCATCCCCGAAGGACTGCCGGCCGTAGTCACGATTGCCTTAGCCATCGGAACTGCAAAAATGGCCAAACGGAAAGCAATTGTCAGGCGTATGCAATCTGTTGAGACTCTGGGAGCGGTCCAAATAATCATTACCGATAAAACCGGCACTTTAACTCAAAATACTATGCGAGTCAAAAAATTCTGGACATTTAAAAAAGAATATCTAACCGCGCTTATCCGAGCCTGCGTACTGGGAAATACCTCTTCCATAATTGAAAAAAAAGAAAATAATTCCTTTGATGTAATCGGAGACAAAACAGACGGGGCTCTCCTTCTCTGGGCGAAAGAAGAAGCCGGAAGCCTGGAGAAAATAAAAGGTGAAGGGAAAATTCTTGAAGAATACTCATTTGATCCCCAAACCTCAACTGTCACCACTATCTGGCAAAACAAGGTCAAGCATATTTTTGTCAGGGGAGCTCCGGAAGTGGTTCTATCCAAAAGCAAGCTCTCTGAAAAAGAAAAAGAGGAAATCAATAAAGTTTATGAAGAATATGCCCGGGAAGGCTACCGGGTGATTGGATTCGGGACAAGAATTTCCCATCATCAAGGAGATATTGAAAGAAAAGATGCGGAGAAAGACCTAACCTTTTTAGGGGTGATCGGAATCTACGACCCACCGCGATTGGAGGCAAAAAGGGCGATTGAAGATGCTAGAAAAGCCGGAATTCAAACCATTATGGTAACCGGTGACAATATTCTTACTGCCGGAGCTTTGGCCCGGGAAATTGGACTGCTTGAAAAAGGAGATGATTTGGCAACGGGAGAAGAAATAGATAAATTATCCGATGAGGAGCTGGGAAAAATAGTTTTAAAAACCCGTGTTTTTGCCCGCACAAAACCTGAAGACAAATTAAGACTGGTCACGATCCTCAAGAAAATGGGTTACGTAGTTGGGGTAACAGGAGACGGAGTAAATGATGCGCTTGCCTTGAAACGCGCGGATGTGGGACTAGCAATGGGAGAATGCGGAACAGATGTGGCAAAAGAAGCCAGCGACATTGTTCTGACAGATGACAACTTCTCAACGGTTGTTTCTGCAATTGAAGAAGGTAGGACAATTTACAACAATATCTTAAAATCCATTACTTATCTTTTGACCGGCAATCTGTCCGAACTGTCTTTTGTTTTTTTCGCCAGCCTAATCGGACTGCCGAATCCGTTTTTTCCAACCCAAATACTTTGGATCAATCTGGTCACGGATGGCATACCGGCTTTAGCCTTGGCTTCCGACAATAAAGACCACACTGTGTTAAATAATAAACCGAGAAATCCCGCTGCGCCGATTTTAGGCAAAAGCCGTCTTTTATTCATCGGCATAATCGGCTTTTCTATTTCTCTATTTCTGCTGTTTGTTTTTAGAACTCTGCTTGAGAATGGTTCTTCGGAAACGCTTGCCCGGACCATAGTCTTTAATACTCTGATTATTTCCCACATGATTTTGGCTTTTATTGTCAGAGGAAAAACAATCTTTAGACTGAACAAATTCCTTATTTTAGGAGTGTTATTTACACTTATGCTTCAGGGGATTATCACTTTCAACCCTTTCTTCCAGCAAATCTTCAGGCTTGGGTTTTAATTTAGATTAATTTTTGTTGGTTTTTGTCTTCTTTAATTTTTTTCCCAAATGTGCGTAGGCGGATTTGGTGGCAACTCTCCCGGATTTGGTTCTTTTAATAAAGCCTAATTGCAACAGATATGGCTCAACTACTTCTTCTACTGTCCCTATATCCTCGGAAATCGACGCGGCAATGGTTTCTATCCCAACCGGTCCTCCTCCATGCTTGTCAATAATATTTTTCAAATATCTTCTGTCAAGCGCATCCAGTCCGAACGGATCAACTCCCAACAAATCAAGCGCTGAAACAATATTTACCTTATCAATATCTCCGCCGGCTTTAACCTGAGCGTAATCTCTGGCTCTTTTTAATAGTTTAAGTGCGATTCTCGGAGTTCCTCTGGCCCTTTTGGCAATCTCTTTAATACTTTCTTTATCGACTTTTACTTTTAATTTTTTGGCCGCATTGGCAATAATAATTTCCAGCTCGCTTGGGGCATAAAAATTAAGTCTGTGCACCAAGCCGAACCGATCTCTTAAGGGCGCCGACATGAGTCCGATTCTGGTGGTTGCGCCAATAATGGTAAATTGCGGCAGATCAAGTCTTAAACTTTTGGCTGAGGGTCCTTTGCCCAAGATAATATCCAAAGCATAATCCTCCATTGCCGGATACAAAGTTTCCTCAACTACTTTATTGAGCCTGTGGATCTCGTCAATAAACAGGATATCGCCTTTTTCCAAATTAGTCAAAATGGAGGCCAAATCCCCTGCCCGCTCAACGGCCGGTCCGGAAGTCACCCGAATATTTGCCCCCATTTCTTTGGCAATTAGATGAGCCAGAGTTGTTTTACCCAGCCCCGGAGGGCCATAAAGCAAAACGTGTTCGATGGCTTCTTTTCTTTTCTTCGAAGCACTGATGGTAATTTTTAAAGATTCTTTAATCGGAGTTTGCCCATGGAACTCATTCCACTGCTTAACCCTTAGAGAGGTAAATAACGCCTCCTCTTCAGGGTTTGCCTGTTCGCCAGAATTATTTTTTATTTTTGTTTTACTATCTTTCATAAATTTGAATTATGAATTACGAATCAAGAGTCATGGAAGGAAAGGAATCCAATCCTTAATTCATGATTCATGCTTCATGATTCATCTCCCCAAGTACTTCAGTGCTAATCTAATTGTTTCCTCAACTTTTTGCCCTTCTTTCTTAACACTCTTTATCGCGTCATGAATTTCTTTAGTAGTAAATCCAAAACCCTTCAAGGCAATTACCGCTTCTTCGTTGCCAGACAGATCATCGCCACTTAAATCAAGATCTGCAACTGACCCAAATTTACTTTTCAATTCAATAATGATTTTCTGCGCATTTTTTTGCCCCAATCTTGGTACTGCCTTAAAAAAAGAGGTATCTGCTTTAACAATTGCCGAGATAATTTGATCTTTATTGCCAATTGAAAAAATATTCATCGCGGTTTTAGGCCCTATGCCGGAAACCCCAATTAAATTTTCAAAAAGCTTTAAATCTTGAGCCTCCAAAAAGCCAAACAAAGAAATATTATCTTCGCGGACATGAGTATAAATAAATAATTCCAATGGGGATCCCTTATGGGCTTTTGCCAAAACATCGCTGGCGGCTAAAACTTTATACCCAACCCCTTTGACATCCAAAATAATTGAATTACTTTCTTTAAAAATTACCTCACCGTTTAAATGGCCTATCATAATTTATCCTGAGCAACGTCGAAGGATTTCGTCTTGATTATAGCACACGGATTATCTAATATAGATATATGAATTTCGACCCGAAGAATTTTTCCAATTCTCCTTATGTTAAACGCGTAGAAAAACCTTGGGGCTATGAATTGCACTGGGTGCCGGAAGATAAACCTTACATGGGAAAACTTCTCCATATTAATGCCGAAGCACGGCTTTCTTTGCAATATCACGATCAGAAAACCGAAAGTTGGTTTATTGTCAAAGGACAGGGCAAAGTAATTTGGGACAACGATAAGGGAGAGCTTGTCGAAACAGAACTTAAGCCGGGAGTTGGTTACACTAGCCAAATCGGCCAACGGCACAGACTTTGCGGGATAACCGATTGCGATATTATTGAGGTCTCCACTCCTGAAATGGGCACGACCTGGAGGCTGGAAGATGATTATAAAAGACCTGATGAAACTCCGCAGCAGCGCAAAAAAGAACGCGGGGAAACCTGATTTATTTTTACCTCTTGACAAAGGCATACAAGATACATACAATAATTGTATATGAATACTCAAACATTCAACATTGCTCTTCCTAAAGAACTCGTTAAGAAAGTTGACGAACAGGCTAAGGAAGAATATAGAAATAGATCTGAACTTATTCGGGAAGCTCTTAGGGTTTATTTAAATAGACGGGAAGAGTGGAAACAGATTTTTAAAGCCGGTGAAAAAGCCATGAAAGCTATGGGAATCAAAAGCGAAGAAGAGGTTAATGAAATAGTGTATAAATATAGACATGGCCGCAAATCTAATCAAAGTAATTCTTGATACCAATATTCTAATTTCAGGCATAGGTTTTGGAGGCAAACCAAGAGAAATTCTAAACCTTATTTTGGACGACAAAATTGAAACAATTACTTCACCCATACTTCTGGCAGAACTTGAAGACATCATTAACAAGAAGTTTCCGAAATTAGCATATAGCTTTGCTCTAATTAACAGACAGATTAAGGATAAATTCAAGATAGTCAACCCCAAAAAATCCTTATTAGTTGCCAGAGATGAAGATGACAACCGGGTTCTGGAAGCGGCTCTGGAAGGCGGATGCAGTTATATAATAACCGGCGATAAAGATCTGTTGGATCTAAAAACTTTCAAAAATATAAAAATCCTTACTCCCGATACCTTTTTGGATATATTCTGAAAGTGTAAAAAAAACGAGGTGAAAATTAGTTACTTATTTAATCTTTCGACATCCCTCCAGCCAATATCTTTTCTATAATGCAAATTATTTCCCTCAACACTTATCTTTGACATTGCCCGATATGCCATTCTTCTCGCTTCAACAATATCTTTACCTTCGGCAACTATATAGAATAATCTTCCGCCCCAAGCATAATATTTACCATTAATTTCTTTGATTGCGCCGCTATATAATTTTACGCCATCCATCTTTTTTATTTCTTCCAGCCCAAAAATTTGTCTTCCTTTTGCCCACCTATACTCTTCTTCTCTTGGGTAGCCCTTTGATGCTCCTGTCACCGCTACTCTTACTCTTTTGTCATGACCAATCTTTACTTTAGAAATATCCCCGCTTGAAACTGCTTTTCCCAACTCAAATAAATCACCTTTCAATCCCGGAAGAATGGCTTGCGCCTCGGGATCACCCCAACGAGCATTAAATTCAATAACGTATGGTTTCTGTTCATAAATATATCCAAAATTATCCGAACCTTTTATTTTATTTATTGCCATCCCCCCAAAATACAAAACGCCTTCATATGGCATGCCTCTTTCTTTTAGCTCTGCTAATACTTTTCCTATTATTTCCTTGCTTTCTTTCATTAATCCAGGTGTAGCAAGAAGAGTTGGACTGCTACAGCCCATGCTGCCGGTATTCTCCCCCTCATCGAAGTTATTTTCCCTCTTATAATCTTGGGCGTTGCCTAAAACTCGATAATGTTCACCGTCACTAATAACAAACAAGGAAAACTCTTCTCCCTGACTGCCGGCATCACCTTCTAGCCAGTCTTCAATTAAAAAAACTTTGCCGGCTTTCATTTTCGTCACTTCTATAATTTTTTCTTTAGCTTCCCCTCTATCTTTGGCTGCTTTCGCTCCTTTTCCGCCAGCCAAAAATGCAGCTTTTATAAATCTTGGCTTATTTGACTCCAAATCCATACGTGTTAAGGCAAAATTTAACTCATCTCTGGTATAAATATCAAAGCCAGGTTGAGGAAGTTGCAAGTGAAAACCAAGTTTTCTGGCAAATGCTTTATCCCATTCAATTCTGCCGGCTCCCCGAGTTGGCCCAACAACTGAAATTCCTTTCCTAATCAGGGCGTCTACTAGACCTGCCTCAACTGCCCTATCTTCGGCAACATCAACTAAATCCACATCTTTTTGCTTACAAAGATAAACTATTTCTTTTACACTGGTTGTCTTCAGCTGAGGATAAATTTGCACCGGTTTATCTGTATTTAATTTCATCAAATCATTACCGGGAACTGCAATAACTTTCCCCACATGATTGCTCTGCGCGTATTTATCAACCAGTGCCGCGCCTCTTCCTCCGCCCTCAACAACCAGGACTGTATTTCCCGTACTTCTTTCTTTCATTTCAATTTTTTATTTGTAAACGAGTGGGTTAGGGCGGCGGCGATGGCGTCGACAGTATCGTCTAATTTCGGCAATTCTTTTAATTTAAGTATTGTTTTGACCATTCTGCCGACTTGAGCTTTGTCCGCTTTGCCATACCCGGTCACTGCAATCTTAATTTGCAAAGGCGTGTAGGAAGCAACCGGAATTTTTTGCATTGCGCCGGCCAAAATGATCACTCCCCTGGCCTCTCCGACTTTAAAAGCAGTTTTGGCATTATTAGTAAAAAACAACTCTTCAATTGCCAAAACATCCGGCTGATATTTTTTAATCAGCGCGCAAACTTGTTTGTAAACATCAACCAACCGCTCTTGCGAATCCTTATCTTTTGAAGTTTCTATGCATCCGCAACTTTGAACTTTGAACTTCCCGCCTGCCACGCTTTGCGAGGCATTGCGGGCAGGTGAACTTTGAACTTCCAACACCGCCCATCCCACCCTGGCATATCCCGGATCAATCCCAAGTATCACCATAGACAAATCGTATTGTAATCTAAGCTCATTTAATGTACAATATCCAAATCATGAAAAGGTATAAATTGGCAGTTGAGGCAAGAAAAGTTTTGGGGAAAAAAGTTGCCAAACTCCGCAAAGAAGGTCTATTTCCGGCAAATATTTATGGAAAAGGCGTAAAATCTCTTTCCGTGCAAGTTCCCTACAAAGATTTTGAAAAAGTTTACAAAGAAGCAGGCCTTACAGGCATTGTGGATGTTGAAGTTGCAGGTGAAGTCAGACCATCCTTAATTCACAACGTTCAGCAAGATTATTACAAACACGTGCTCCTCCACGCAGATTTTTTCCAAGTTAATCTTAAAGAAAAAGTTAAGACCATGGTCAAAGTCGTTACTCTTGGCGAGCCAAAAGCAGTTTCCGAGAAGCTTGGTTTACTCATGCAAACTCTTAACGAGGTCGAAATCGAGGCTCTTCCTACAGATTTGCCGGACAAAATCGAAGTTAACGTTGAGTCCTTGGCAGTTCTAGATGCACAAATTGCTGTTGGCGAAATTAAGGCGCCAGTCGGCGTGACGATTTTGACCGATGCATCTCAAGTCGTTGCCAAGATTGGCTCATTAATCAGTAAGGAAGCTGCAGAACAAGCCGCAGCCGAAGTTGCAGCTGCCGCAGCCGCTAAAGCAGCCGCCGCTCCGGTAACGCCCGAGGCAGGAGTAGAAGGAGCAGTCCCGGCAGAAGGAGAAGCTGCCGCGCAGCCCGCAGCCGAAGCCGGAAAGCCAACGGTTGGAGCAGAAAGTGCAGCCGCACCCAAACCGGAAGCTACAGCGGCTACTTCAGGACAAGCAAAACCACAAAAATAACTTACTTGTTTACGAGGAATTTTTCCAACCTTTGTCCGTCTGTAGAGCTTGGATCCAAAATAAGCCCTTTTTCAAGGTGCGTTTTTGCCTTTGAGGTATTTCCCAGCTTATACTCCAAAATAGAAGCTTGAAAATAGGCAATCGGATAATTTTGGCGCTTGGAAATAAAGTCTTTCCAGAAATTTAATTCTCTATTTAAAATTATTCTTTGGGAGTCAATATCTTGTTTTATCTGTAAATTTTCTTGAAAATCCAGTCCCACAATAATAACCGCCACGATAAAAATAAAGACAACAAAAACCCTCAAGGCTCCCCCATAGAGCTTAATCAGGGTTACATGATTAATTTTTGGTAAAGAAAATTTAAAATTAACGGGTTTGCCCGCCGAAGCTTTAACGGATGCGGGAATAGCTCGGGAATTACTCGGGGATTGTTTGTTTTTTCCGCCAGCTGGCGGACTTTTCTTTTTTATGTTCTTAAACTTCATAATGAGGGTTTACCCGCCGACTTGTCCGCCAAAGCTTTAGCGACGGCGAAGGCGGGCCATTTATCAATCATTACGGATTCCCCAAACTTAAATCTCTGATAAATTTCTTCTGTCACAAAAGGCATAAAAGGATGCAATAATTTGAGAAGTGTTAAGTATAATGTATTAAGTATTATGTATGATTCAGGATTAAGTCGATCTTTGATGTCTTCTATGTATTTATCAGCGAATTCGTGCCAGGCAAATTCATATAAACTTTCTGCGGCATAGTTAAAATTATAAGATTCCAGATGTTTAGTTATTTCGTTAGTTAGCTGCTTAGTTTTTTCAATCATCTCCCTGTCATTATTATTCTTCGCCAATTCCAATAATTCTTCTATTGAATTTTGCTTGTCCGCCGACTTGTCCGCCAAAGCTTTAGCGACGGTGGAAGCTTTAGCGAAGGCGGAAGTTCGGTTCATTTCGATGAACCGCCCCATATTCCACAGTTTATTGGTAAACTTCCGCGTCGCGTCCAACTTGGGATAGGACAAAGCCTGATCATTACCCGTGGCATTTCCGTAAATTAGGGCAAAACGTACCGCATCTGCCCCGTATTGATCAACCAACTCCAAAGGATTAATCGCATTGCCCTTGGACTTGCTCATCTTTTTCCCATATGGGTCATTAACCAAACCGTGCAAAACAACATTTCTAAACGGTACCTTCCCTGTTCTATAGATTCCTACCATTACCATTCTTGCAACCCACCAACGTAGAATATCGTACCCTGTTTCCATTACGGAAGTTGGATAGAATCTATCAAAAAAACCACCTGATCCATCACAATCGCAATTTGCCATTAAAGTTGAAAATGGCCATTGGGCTGATGAAAACCAAGTGTCAAAAGTATCCTCGTCCTGTTTCCAACTTTCTCCCTTTGGCGCTTCACCCTCTGTAATCACCCATTCTCCGGTTTTCGAATTTTTCCAGGCTGGGATTCTTATCCCCCACACAATCTGACGACTAATGTTCCAATCTCTGATATTCTCCAAAAAGTCTAGATAAGTTTTTTCAAATCTTTGCGGATGAAATTTAATTTCTCCTTTTTTAAGAACATCTATCGCGGTTTTTGCCAATCTTTCCATTTTTACAAACCACTGCGGCAAAAGCATTGGTTCAATGGTTGTCTCACACTTATAACAAGTTTCTATAGTATGAATGTAGTTTTCATCAATCTTTTCTATCAATCCCATCTTTTGCATGTCTTCTGCAACTGCCTTTCTTGCCTGTCTGACATACAATCCTTGATACTTTCCTGTTTTTTCATTGAGTTTTCCGTCGAAGCCAATTACTTGAACAATATCTAAGTTGTGCTTTTTGCCTATTTCAAAATCTTTCATGTCATGAGCCGGAGTCACTTTAGCAACGCCGGTTCCAAAATTTGGATCGATTAAATCGTCTGCGATAACCTTTACCTTAAATTTGCCATTTACTCCTTGCACTTCAATTTCTTTCCCAACCCATTTCTGATAACGCTTATCCTCTGGATTAATTGCCACAGCGGTGTCTCCAAACTTTGTTTCCGGTCTAACTGTTGCCAAAACAAAAGGTCCGTATTTTATGTAATAAAAGGGGTCTTTTTGCTCTTTGTGATTAACCTCAAGATCCGAAAAAGAAGTGCCGCACTTGGTACAGTAATTTACAAGCCTATCTCCTCTGTAAATAAATCCTTCATCATACAGCTTTTTGAAGGTCTGATAAGCTATTTTGATGATGTCTTGATCAAGAGTAAATTTTTTCCGAGACCAATCCAGAGAGAAACCAAGTCTACGCAATTGACTCTCCATTCCTCCCCTGTTCTCTTGTACAAAATCCCAAATCATTTTATAAAGAGTATTCCTATCAAAGTCAAACCTGGACTTACCTTCCTTCTGTAGTTTTTTTTCAAAAACAAACTGTGTTTCAAATCCGGCATGATCTGCTCCGGGAAGCCAAAGAGCTGCATTCCCGAGCATGCGGTGATAACGAATTAAAACATCTTCAACTACATACATTGCGTGACCAAAATGAAGGGGTGCATTGGCATTTGGAGGCGGCAAAATAATGCAGTAAGGTTTACCTTTCGGATTTACTTCCGGTTTGAAATAACCTTTTTCTTCCCAAACTTTATAGATTTTTTCCTCAACATCCTTGTGATTATAAACTTTGTCCATGAAGCAATTTTAACACAGACGATATTAATCTCAAAGTTCAACTAGTAAGACCCAAAATATCAGAAGAATTATATATTAAATACTACCCGCAGACGTCGTTCCATTTTTCGACATTCAGGCTACTTTGGATATCGGAAACGCCCTTCTTCTTGATTTCTGTTTTTGAACTACTTTTTTTTGCTACTTCTGGAACTGCAGTTTTGCTTATAATGGCATCTACTTCTCCTGTCTGCCGTTTTACAAAATTAACTTCTACATGATTCATAATTAATTGTTCACTTTATATCACAACTGCAAATTCATTGTCAACTTGAGAAATCGATTCCCGAAGATTTAACGAAGAATTCCCTACTTCGGCCGCCATAGCTTTAGCGACGGCGGCAAGAGGCCTAGACTTCTACCATCTTGTAGCCTCTGGTTTTGACGGTTTGAATTTCAAATTTGGCGTTTTGCGATTTTAATTTCACCCGTAAACGGGCAACCAATCTGTCAATCGCCCAGTCAGATACCCCAAGCTCTTCAACTTCGGACCAGACTGCCTCAATGATCTCTTCTCTCTCGCAAATAACGTTGATTTTACTTTTAAGAAAAGTAAAAAGTAAATGTTCTTTTTTACTCAAGTCAACGCTCACAGCATTTCCCTTAGTAATTTGTCTTTGTTTTAAGTAATGGCTAAAAAGTGGACTAAACACCCCGCTTTTTCCTTTTTCCTCAGATATAAATCCGCTATCCCACAAATAGGTTGCAGATTTTCTTTCTTCAGAAGTTATTTTTAGATCTTTTTCTATTTTTAATAAAACACCCTGTTCGATGCTATTTAAACTTTCCCATAGTTCTTCTGATTGCAAAATTATCCTTTCGTCTTTTGACAGAAAATCTAAAATTTCCGCTTTGTTTTTCAACCTTACGTCTGATTCATGAAGGGAAATTAAAGCCAGTTGCAAATATTGCACATAACCGTCAACAATCTCAAAAAGAGAATCTTTCAAAGAATCCGACAAGGCAAGTGTATATTTAGTTTTATAAGTATCAAAGATAATTTGCGTATCTTTATATTCGGCCGGTTTGATATACATGTTTTGCGCAAAAAGAGAAATTGAGGATTTTGTAAAAATCTCTGGCGCCAAATCTGTTAATCCCCTAAAACTGGTAAAAACATAAGAGACTTTTTGATTTGCCGCATCCTTTAACCCCTGCAGGTTTCCGAATAATTCAGATGTGATAATTTCTTTTAGTCGATCAAAGCGTATAAGAAATATTGTCGGCAAAACGTTTTCATTGGTTATCTTTGCCAGGCTTTTTTTAATATTTTCTATGGTTAAAAAGGTATCTTTTGACTGCATACTGTCTAAGAATAATCTTTCGATATATTTTTTGGTTGGTTCTTGCAAAACCGAATTCTCCACACTATCCACAATTCTTTTAAGTGTTAGTATCCAAAAAGGAAAAATTTCTCTTTCAACCAAGTCATTGAGGTCAACGGGGATAAAAAGGTGCGAAGAGCCATCGGCAATATAGGTCTTGGCAATCCCTTGATGATTGAGAAAAAAACGGAGAAAATTACTGATGCCCACCCTCTTTATCCCAATCAGCACAACGTTATTGCGGTTTTTCAGATGCTGTCCCAAAGTCGCAGCATCGTCTTTCCTGAAGGAAATAGGATACAAAGCCTCAATTATTTTGTTCTCCATACCCTATTTTAATCGATTTATAACACTTTTAGCAACAGCTGTTGTCAAAATATGCTAAAATCGCTCTATGATTGAGGATGGATCAACTAGCATCGGCATAGAGCAAATGAGTCTTGAACAGCTTAAAATTATTTCCAATAATTTTACGCAGGAAATCCGTAATGCTAATGCCGGAGAGAAAACTAGTTTGGCATTTATCATTCACGATCTTTCTCCTTCTCCAATTGTTAAAGATGGTGAAACCTTTCAATCGCTGGTAATTGGCGGATCAGTTGGAAAAATAGCCACTCTTAAAAAGAATGAAAAGACAATTCAAATTCTAGACAAAAAAGAGAAGCCACTATCTTTCCAGACTGAAGCAGAATTTTTTGATTTTATCAACAATGGGCTTCCGGACAACATAAACGCTCTCGCTCTTAATTTTGCCTATGCTCTTAAGCCCGTTTTTGATAACGGAATGCTGGACGGGTTTTTACTTGCTTTTTCAAAGGAGGGTAAGTTACGCGGACTAATTGGAAAACAAATTGGGCGAGAGATAGAAAATCACGTATTTGAAAAGAGAAATAAAAAAATAAAAGTTGCTGTTGCCAACGATACTGTTTGTCTATTGACTTCAGGCCTTATTAAGTTCCGGGAAGAAGAGTTGGCCGGAGGAATTGTCGGAACAGGATTAAACTTTGGTTTTTTTCTTAACAAAAATAAGCTTGTAAATTTGGAGTCGGCAGATTTTAATAATTTTTCGCAATCAGCATCAGGAAAGAAGGTGGACGAGAACTCTTCCCAACCGAGCGCAAGTCTTTTCGAAAAAGAAACAGCCGGCGCTTACTTGTACAAGCATTTTAATCATATTTTGAAGGAAACCGGTATTAACTACCCAAGTATTGCCTCGACAGAAGAACTTGATAGGGTAAGCCGTGCTAATGTCCTGCGAGTTTCGGAAATCGCTCAAAGTCTGCTAAAAAGATCTGCCCAGTTGGTTGCCTGCCAAATTGCAGGCATTACCACATTTAAAAAAAGGAGTATGATTTTTAATATGGAGGGCAGCCTTTTTTGGAAAGGAAAAAACTATAAAGAAACCGTTGAAAAAACGGTAAAAGAACTGGTTCCGGAATATAAAATAGATTTTGTCGAAATCGAAAATAGTGCAATTTTAGGTGCCGCAAAACTTATAAGTTAACTTTTATTTTTTTGCAAAATTGATAATTAAATTTTTATCTCCTGTAATTTTCTCAGAATACGACAACGAGCTATCTTCTTTTTTCAAGCCTCCTGAATTAATCACACTTAAGCTATCGGGATAGTAAAGAGAAAAGGAATAAGGCAAAATATCAATACCTGGTTGCTTAAATATTTTTAAATTATAGGAAAAATTATTTGGATCAAAAACATTTTTTCTTAAAACAGTATATTGAATTTTAATTCTCACCAATTCACCTGCGGGAACATTCACCAAAAATCCATAGATTGCTTTCTGAGTCTCAATTGTCTTTTCGATTTCAAGGTCTTTTGGTGCTTTGAAGTTTTTTGCTTCATAAATTTGCGGGGCAACAATCGCATCGACAATAACTTGAGAAACATCATTTACCGATAATGAGTTTAGGAGGGTGTCGATTGGTAAAATAATTCTTAAATAATTTTTATAATTCCCATTCGGCTCAAAAGCAGCGTCATTTTTATAGCTTAAGCTTAATTCTCCAAATAGGCTCCCATCCGGCTCTATTTTTACAGTTTGAGTGACCTGTCTTTTAATAAAACCATTAACTCGATTCAGCCCTAAATTCGCTTCATTAATTCCCACAAAGTCATTCACGGAATCCCCGCTCTCTTTTCTTTCGTCCCAAAGCGAAGACGACCAGCCATTCACGGTAAAAATATTTTGTACATCTTTAAATTCAAACAATAAATGTTTTTGTGTAAGTGCGTTAGAAATTGCCTGCGCAATTAAAAGATAAGCTGTTTTCGCTACTATTGGCTTAGCTACTATTGATTTATAGAGAGATCTGGGAAAATCTTTATTCTGCGTATGGGACTGCATTAATTTATAAAAATTATTTTCATCAACATTTTCCTTATAATTAGCAACATAAACCGGTCCGATTGCCTGCAGGATGTTTTTAACAAAGGTGTTGTCAACTGCCACAACTCCCGAAACTTGCTGGCCTGTTTCAGCCAATAAAAAATTAGCTACAGAAAGAGCAGATTGAGCAAAGTCTACATCAAAATTGCCATCTTTCATGTACCAATGCTGTTTTGAAAGATATCTCCTGATCGCAAAGGGCGGCTCCACATGGCCCCTTAATTGTTGGTCGGCATCATCCACATTGTAGATATCAAACTCCATAATTTTGCCCTGGTTGAGTTTTAAAATACCATAAGAATTAATCAGTCCCCCACCAGGCCGGAGCTCCAGATTGTCTTGAAAAAGAATTAAATAGGTTTTAGGTGTTTCCATTCCTAAAATACCGGGCAATATATCCGTGGTAGCGGATAAAAGCTTAATTAAGGGATTAATGATTTCCAGATTTTGTGAAATCGATGCGGGAATTTTTTCCTCTAGCTTTATCTTATTTAATGCGACCATTGAGTTTTTCAGATAATTTTCCGCTTTGGCAAAATCATCGCTTGGATTTTCGCTTTTGCCGGTTAAAATTTTGGAAAAATAAGTTCCTGAATCAAATATTTGTAATAAATTCCCCGAGATCTTCAGACCCGAGTCCAAACTTTGCGAATATTTCCTTATGTTATCTTCTCCTCCAATAACTTTTGCTTGAAAAAATAGAATGTTCGAGGTTTGTTTTCCTAAATAAAAAAAAGTCTGCGACAGATGAAGAGAACTTTTGGCATTAACAAAATTACCCTTATCCATTTCGCTCTTTGCGTTATAAAGAATATTTAATCCCAGAAAAGAGAAAAGTACCGTAAAAATAATAGGAGAAAATAATAAAAAAATCATTATCCAAATTATAAAAAGGGGGACGTTCTTTATTTTCTTTGTGTCTTCTTCCAAATTATTTCTTTGTGCTCTTCCACCAGCTGACGGGTTCTTTTTTATATCAATACTGCGTATTTTTTGAGCCAGTGGATATTTATCGCTTAACAAATATTCTCCGTTGGGAGGATAAAAAATGTTTTTCGGTCTTGGATCGTGCCTGATGAAATCTATTGTAATTTCTGGATTGATTTTTTGAATCATGTGCGCTAAAGCCAGTTCGGATACCGGGTGTTTTGGGAAAATATAAAAAAGGGAATGTTTTTTTTGTATTCCAAATACCAGATCTATTAATCCATCCACTACGTCCGGCAAAAATACTGGGTAAGCCCCCCGCAGACCATCCCCCATAACCTGTATTTTCCCAAATCTCTGAGCCTGATAAATAAATTTATTGATTACCGACTTATAACCTTCTCTCCCAAGAATTAATTTGTTATCAAAGACGTCTCCAAATATCGCTATTTCTGCGCCGGGACATACCCGCATAATCTTATCAGCTGCATATTCTTCCGCTAGGGACATTCCTTGAACGAAAATAAAATTCGCATTAATGTCCTTAACTTTTTTTATAATTTTAGGTAATATTTCTAAATCCTGCCCCTTCTCATCAATAAATATAATATGGGAATATTTATTATCTGGAATGGTGGGAAATTTTCCAGAAAAAGGGACTTCCCCTCCTCGGCCGGCAAAGACTATTAAAAATTCTTGAGAAAGCTTTAGACAAAGAGATTCGCCAATTAATCCTTCCCTATCTATTACGAGAATTGGGCTTTTGGAAAAAGCAGACTTCATAGTATTCTACGTAGTATTATCTAATGCTTCGTTAACAAACGCGTCTGCTATTGCATTTTGTTCTCTGGGAATATGTTTATAAAACATTGGCAGGCATATTTGTCCTTCCCTATCCCGAACGTCCAGAAGTAAGTCTTTAAGAGCAACATTTTTTACTTTAAAAATTCCAATTATCTGCGAGCAAACCAGCCTTGAGTCTAGAAAAAAATGTATTTTCGCATTTTCCGCTAAAGCTTTTTTATTCTCAATTATCCAATCAAGCGCCTCAATTACTGCCTTGTATTCTGCAACATTGTTAGTGGATATTTCAATTGTTCTTCCAAAACCGGCAATTTTTTTATTTTTCTCATCTGAAATATAAACTCCGATTGCTGCGGGCCCGGGGTTTCCTCTGGCTCCACCATCTGTAAAAATATTTAAAGCGTTTATCATGTTTTCAGTTTATCACGAAAGAGTATATTTACAAAGAGGCTAATATGTTCATTTTCGCAAAAAGTTCTTATATTAAATTTCATCTAATGATTTCTTTTGGGATAAAATTGGGGGAGTAAATTGTGAAAATTATTTAACTTTGGGGCTGACCACCAAAACTCTATCACGACCTTCACCTTGGGATCCGGAAATAACTTCATCATCTTTTTCTAGCAATAAGTGAACTATTCTTCTTTCCCAAGATTTCAGCTCGGGAATTGCAATTTCTTTTCCTTCAGCCAAAACTCTTTCTTTTGTTTCCAGCGCCAAAGCTTTCAGCATTTCCGTTCTGTTTTTCTTGTAATCTCCAACATCAATTGAGATACGAACAAACCTTCCCAGATTTCTGGCAACACACAAAGATAAAGCTAATTGCAACCCTTCGAGGGTATCTCCATGATAGCCAATTACTACTCCCGTATCCTTGGTATTAAGAACTATTTCTACACCTTCCGCATCTTTACCCTTTGGTTCCAAGATCTCAAAATCTCCTTCAATATCCAGAAGTTTTAAGAGTTTTTCCGTTATTTCCTTAATGGTTTTTATTTCTTTTTTATCCATGCGCTTAATCCCCCAAGCCCCGCAATTTTATATTGCTGTATGATACCAAAAACCGTAAAAGTATTCCAGTACAAGGATAGTCCGATCGGAAAACCGAAAGAGAAAAATCCGATCATGATCGGAAATATAAACATGGATTGCGTCTGAAAAGCACTGGCAAAATCACTGGCATCTTTTTTATCAATCTGCGTTTTCTTCTCAATATCTTTTTCCAAAATCGCAACTCCCGTCTTTGCAGGAATCATCATTTTGGAAAGAATAAATTGAAAAACCCCCGTTAAAATAGGGACCAGTAATATTAATGAACTTACCGCGAATAAATTGTTAAAAGACATGATTTTTGAAGGCATTTCTCCAAGAGGAAGTCCAAAAAAAGAAATATCCCAAGCGTTTTTCAATTTTAAAAAATCAAAATAAACGATTTTATTAACCTCTGCAATGGCGGCTTCGGGTTTGAGGGTTACCATGCGTTGCAAAACCGAGTAAAGTGCCCAGATAATTGGCAGCTGTATAAGTACAGGCAGGCATCCCGCAGCAGGATTAATTCCATGCTCTTTGTAAAGCCTCATTGTTTCCTCCTGCATTTTTTTTGCATCCCCCTTATGTCTTTCCTTAAGTTTTGACAAATGAGGAGCAATCTTCTGCATTTTCATTGACGCTTTTAGCTGGGCGGTGGTCATGGGATATAAAATAAATCTAATGACAATTGTCAGTCCGATGATCGCAAACCCCAGGGCATACGGAAGGTGTATAAAAGAAAAAACCGAATAAACGGCTACCAAAATATTTATAATTGGATTGATAAAAACTAAATTAAAAAAATCTCCCATAAATTAATCCTTCAGCTGACGGGAAAAAACGGCTGGCATTTTAAGATTCTTATTGCGGATTTTTGCAAGCCCTGAAAAATGCCATTCTTGTTAATTGAAATTTTTGCGTATTCGGAGCAGGTGGGGGAATGCCGGCACATTTTCTGCACTCCTAAAACATTTTTTAAAGCTACCGAAATAAAGCTTTGATAAATATCAATAATTAAAAGCAAAAATTTTTTCATTTCTTAATAAGCCCTGCTTTTTCTAATGCACTTCTTACCATAAGCAAATTTTCTTCTTTAGTTTTACCAATTATTCCTTTTTTTACAATAAGAAGTATATCATGTCCGACATTTATTTTTTTCTCTAAATTTAAAAGTGTTGTTCTAAAAAATCTTTTTATCCTGTTTCGGATAACTGCTCTTTTGTCAATTTTTTTTGAGACAACAATCCCAAACCTGTTAATTTCCAGTCCATTTTTTTTCTCTTTCAGCAAAAATTGGGGAGTAGAGATGAGATGAGAATTGCTAAAGCTTATTCCTGGAACAAGACGGTTCTCTTTTTTAAACATTTATCCAGCACCTTTCAAAACACCAAGCCAGACTCGGTAAGTTACCAACATTCTTTTTTTCCGTACTGTCCAATATCTCGCGGTAAAAAGGTGCTGGATTTAGGCTTTCTTAACAGAAAGTTTTGCTCGGCCCTTTAATCTTCTTCTTCTGATAACTTTTTGCCCAGCATGAGATCTCATTCGCACCAAAAAGCCGTGTTTCCTAGCTCTTTTTGTTTTTTTGAGAGTGATAAATTTTTCCATAGAAAATAGTATAGCACAAAAAAGACATAGTTGTATCCACTTCCTCATCTTGACCCTACACCAACTTAGTCGCCTAGGCGACAGCGCTTGGGCGGGGTCTGCGAGATACACTTGCCATAGTTTGGTCTAGTAATACTTCTTGACAAAAAGTTATCCACATAGTTAAACTTCATAGTACATGAATGAAGAAAATAATATTTTGTGGAAAAAGGTTCTGGGGGAGATAGAAACCGAAGTCTCGCGCGCTAATTTTTTAACCCTTTTTAAGACCACTGTTCTTCTTTCTCTTGAAAATGGAATAGCCTCAATTGCCGCCCCTTCAACTATGATCATCGATCTTTTGCAGAAAAGGTTTTATACGGTTATTAAAAAAACCGTGGACAAATATACCAAAATTGATACGAAGATAATATTCATTCCGAAAATAATCAACAAAGAGTTTCGGGGGAGTATGACTGTTGCCCCATTACTTGCGCAAATTGAGAAAAATCAAACACCGGCAGTTGGACATCTTCCCAGAGTTAGAGCGGATTATACTTTTCAAACACTTGCCGTATCTTCAAGCAACCAACTGGCTTTCGTTTCTGCAACAACCGTGGCAAAGAAACCTGGCCTTGCATACAACCCTCTTTTTATTTACGGGCCGGTTGGTGTTGGTAAAACTCACCTGATGCAGGCAATTGCTAACGAGGTTTACAAAAACGACCCTGATAAAAAAATCATTTACACCACCAGCGAAGAGTTTACTAATGAGGTTGTTGAGGCAATAAGAAATAATGATACCGCGAGAATGAAAAGAAAATTTAGAAATGTTAATCTTTTGATAGTTGACGACGTGCAGTTTTTTGCTGGTAAAGATAGGGCTCAGGAAGAGCTTTTTCACACTTTTAATATTTTGATTGACGCAGGAGCACAAATTGTTTTATCTTCGGATCGTCCCCCTTCCGAAATAAAAAAACTGGAAAAAAGACTTTCTTCCCGATTTGCCGGAGGACTAACTGTTGACATAGAAGTAGCGGATTTTGAATTAAGATGCGCAATCCTTTTAATCAAGGCGAAAAAATATAACCTTGATCTTTCAATAGAAACTGCCAAAAAAATTGCAGAAAGAACGCACGATTCCAGAGAATTGGAAGGCCTACTTTTGAAAACGATTACCGTTGCAACCAATCGGGGAACTGCAGTTACTCCGGAGTTGGCAGAAAATGTCTTAAATAAAGGGATGGTTGAAGAAAAAAAATTTCTTCGTCCGGATGAAGTCATCAAAAACATTTGCTCTTTTTATAACATTAAAGAGACTTTAATCAAGGGTCCAAAAAGAGATTCCAGACTTGTGAAAGCGCGGCAAATTGCAATGTTTATTTTAAAACAGGATTTATTATTAAGCTTTGTTGAGATAGGTAACATTTTGGGGGGGAGGGACCATACTACAATTATATATGGTGTGAGAAAAATAGAGGGGTTACTTTTGGATAAAAATTTCTCTAAGGAGATCATGGGGATAAAATCTTTATTTCAAAAGCGGTGGGGGACACCTTGAAAAACGGTTGGGTTTATTAACCTTCATACACATTGTTTTTCCACAAGTTATCCACATTTTTTTAATCTCTTTCCTTGCTTTTTTCCACTTTTCCAGATACACTACTACAACTACAAACTTAAAAACTGTAGATTAAAATGAAAACTTCTCTAATTTTGGACCGTCTACAAAAGAAGATTTTATTCGTCAATCACGCGATATCCGCTAGGAGCCAACTACCCACACTGCTTAATTTTTTAATCGAAGCTAAGGAGGGAGGAGTGACAATTAGCGCAACCGACCTGGAAATAGGAATAATAGTAAGCGTCCCAGCAAAAACAGAAAGAAAAGGGTCGCTAATGGTTCCGGCAAAAACTTTCGTGGAGTTAATTGGAACAATTTCTTCTGGTAAAATCAACCTCGAAACAACACCCGAAGGACTAATGTTGACTGGAGATAGGGAAAAGGCGGTTTTTCAAACCACCCCAACAGACGAATTCCCAAAACTATATGAAGATAGGGGTAAGTCAATAATGGTTCTAAAAAAAGAAACACTAGAGAAGGATTTTTCCAGAATTGTTTTTGCAGCCAGTCCGGACTCGGAAAGACCAGCGTTGTCCGGTGTCCTGATAAAGGAAAGTAACGAAGGTTTCTTGCTGGTGGCAACTGATGGATATAGGTTGTCATTAAAAAAGAATGCCCTACAAAGCGCAAAAAAAGAAAAAGGAGAAGGAGAAGTCTCCATGCTTGTTCCGGCCCGCGTGATTAGGGAGTTAATTCAGATGGAAAAAGATGAAGAATCTGAAGATGTTAAGGTTTTTGCTTCAAAGGAAGAAAACCAGATAATCTTTTCCCAAAGCGATACCATGTTAATTGGTAGGCTGATCGAAGCCGAGTTTCCTAATTATGAAAAGATAATCCCAACGGATTTTTCTACCAAAGCGGTTTTTGAAAGAGATAGTTTGCAAAAAGCCATTAAAGCGGGTTATGTTTTTGCCAGACAAACAGCCGGAATTATTAAATTAGCTATTCAAAAAAATAAAATATCTGTTTCCGCCAATGCTCCGTCAGTCGGAAAAAACCAAATTGAAGTGGATGCGAAAACAACCGGTGAAGAAAACGAAATTGCCTTTAATGCCAGATACCTCCTGGATTTTCTAGCCAATTCAATTAGTGAAACAATCTCCTTTGAAATGACTGGACCGCTCAATCCGGGAGTTTTTAGGGAGACAGATGACTCATCTTTTATGCATTTAATTATGCCAATTAGAGTGCAGGAGGCGGCGTAGGAGATGGGGTTATTGTCTGCGTTGGTGGGGCACCGAGCAGGAATATAACTGCGACGGTACCAATAAAAACAATGGCAACAGTAAGTACGACCAGCCCCGTGGGAGTAAAAAGAAAAGCTCCAAATCTAGCTGCTCCCTGCGCAGCCAATCTTCCGACTTGAGCTGCCGATTTTAATCCGGTTTTTCCGGAAAGATTCCTAAGTCCCCTAAGGTTATTAAGAGCATTTATTCCCTGGCTAATTCCTCCTCCGGATTTTTTTTCTTGCTCTTGATTATTTTGTCTTTCTTCCAGCGTTGGGTCCATAAGATGTTAAAATATTTCCGGTTCGTGTTTGGGCGGAATAGGAAAATTGCTTGGTGACATTTCAACTGGGTTAGTTTGAGGTGTAGGTAGGTCTTGCGGGATAGCAACCGGTTGTTGACTGGCGGCAGCATCTCTCTCTTGCATTTCTTTTATCTCCTGGGGATTGGATGTGGCAAGTTCTTTTTCGTAGGGTGCGGCAACTATCTTAACCACAACATGACTTTGTCCCGCAAAAAACAATCCTTCTCCAACGCCTACAGACAACAATAATTCTTTTTCTCCCTGCGACAAGTAAAAAATCTTGGAAACAGAATCTATTTCGGTTGGGCTTTGTTTTAACAGTATTTGGATTGACGAGTTAGATAAAACAGCTTTTCCGTAATCCGTGGACAGAAAATCTCCAACGTCCTGAGTCGCGGTTGTTAAAGCCAAATAATATTTTCTGGCTCTTTTGGCTATGCCATAAACAAAAGACGCCGAGTCCTCATATTTCATCAAGTACCAGGCTTCGTCCAAAATCAACAGGCGTTTTTTCAGACTTTTTCTTACTTTTGTCCAGACGAAATCCAAAACGATGTGCATGGCAATAGGCCTTAATTCATCTTCAAGTGCCTTGACGGAAAATGCGGTAAAGGGATTGGTGATATCAAAATTTGATTGCTGGTTAAATAGTCCGCTCAAACTTCCCTTGATAAATTTTTCCAGCCGCAACGCCAATTCGCTGGCGTTGGAATCCTCCATGCCTAGAAGAACCTTGTAGAGATCTTCCATGAGTGGGGGCTGTCTGGTTTGAGTTACGGGATCTGTAGTTATTCCTTTTTGCCGGTAAGTTTCCACCAGCGCCCGGTCCAAAATCGCATCGGCCGTTGCGTCCAGTTCGCCCAGAACAATTCTTAAAAGCCCATGCAAAGAAAGTATCTTCAATCCCAGCTCGTTTTCTCCCTCAGTGTACATTCCGGATAAATCAAAAGGATTAATTTTGATTGGGGAGGACGTGATGAAGGAGACATATTCTCCGCCTAGAGTTTTAGCAATTGCTTCGTATTCTCCCTCGGGGTCAATGATGATAACTTCCGTTCCAAACATAAATTGGCGCATTGCCTCCAATTTAATTAGGAAAGATTTTCCCGAACCGGATTTTCCAAAAACAACTTCGTTGGCATTCTCCAAGGAAAATCGGTCAAAAATGATTAATGACCCATTCTGCTGATTCAATCCGTACATAATTCCCTTGTCCTGGGTTAAGGTTGCGGAGGTAAAGGGAAAAGTTGACGCCAGGGAGGTGGTGTCCATATTCCGGGTGATAAAAAGATCATCTGTGCCAAGAGGGATAGTTGATTTAAACCCTTCTTCCATTTGCAGGGTTGACAATTTGGGAAGTATCAGAAGGGAAGAGAGCGTTGATTCAAGTCTTTTTGATGATTGCTCCAGCTCAGCGAGGGATTCCGAATACAAAGTGATATAAAGACTCATTTGAAAAAATCTTTCCATTCCCTTGGCGAGCTCTTCCGTTAAGCCTGCAGCATCATCCAGTGCCGCCTGAACTTTGGCATCAACCACTAATCCCTGATCGATTTGAGAGGAAATAGTTGCCTCCATCTCGGCGGTTTTACGTCTTAAGTCTGACAAGACATCCGAGGATGAAGTTGGATAAATAAACATTGAGATATTTAAAGAATGATTGAAATCAATCACCGGGGAAAGCCAGCCCGGGGAAACATAGCGCGGATAGCCGGCAATAAAAAAAGTTTTGTAGAATCTTTCTCCCACCCGGATATAATTAAAATCAACCTCAGCCGAAGATGGGGCAAGCACATCTGGCAGGGAAACCATGCCATTCTGAATAATTTCCGTAGGAGAGGTTAACCCCTCGGCTTGCTTGATTTCCCCTGTCTTTTTATTTGCAAACATATTAAGTAATTTGTGCTTTTACAATCGGATATTTAATGTTTTGAGCAATTTTGTCAATTTGTTCAATGTCTCCGTTGTAGATTTCATGAAATAATTTCACCAACTCTTCTTTGGTTAGGGTTTTTGCTGCTAGATTCATGCGGCGGAGCATTGCATGCAGGCTCTCGGCTTTTGTAGCTAGCTTTGCTTTGGCAGACAGAAAGAAATTATCCCCTCTCCCAAGGATGCCGCTTTCCAGTCCCGTATAATGAATTGAGATGTAAAATTTTTTGTCCAAAACGGCATTTACCTTTACCAGCTCCGCAACAAAATCTTTATATAATTTGATTTGGCTTTTTAAGAGCTGATTTTGGCTTTTTTCCACCTCTTCTTCCAAAAGCCTTAAGTAAGAAGAAATATTTATTTTCTTGCTGCGAATAAATACCTGAATAGGAAAAGATAAAGAATTTAAAAGCGCTGAATAGGAGAGGACTTTGACATTTTGCTCCTCTTGGGATAAAAGCGCAAAGTTAGTTGCTTGAACTTCAATTACTAAACAGGCATTTCCGGAGGCAAGTAAAACAACATTATCGATAATATCCAAAATCTCAATAAATTTTTGAGTTGTAGCTTTTGTTTTTTGAGCAGATTTATTCATAAGAACCTAATTTGTATTAAACAATGATCTTCTCAGCTCTTCCCGTGTGTCAACAGAGATCGCCTCGATAGGCAAGATAATTTGACCGGCAACATTAATCATCAGTTTCTCAAATCTATTTTGCGCTTTTGGATCTTCAAACTCGATACCGTATACTCCGTTTATGAGCGGAGTAGCCGAGGCAAATCTGCCAAGTTCATTTGTCTTAAACGCTCTAACTGGATTTCCCTGACTATCTTTTATTTCAATTAGAATATTAGATAAAGCATTGCCACGGGCATCTTTGGTGATTCCGGTAATTAGATTTGGAAACTCAGGAACATTTGGCGTACCGATAGATTTATTGAACCCTTTTAAGGGCATTATATTTTCTGCTTGTCCCGCAAGGGGTGGATGAGGCGGGATAGTCGGCTTTACCGGCAACATGGATGCAAGCGGAGGGGTAGCTTGTGCATTTACATTAGGCAACGAGACAACTAGCTTTTGTTCGCTTGGGGGTTTTGGCAAATCACTCTGCCTAATTGGATTTAATTGGGGACTAGTCTGCAAAACAGTCAGGCTTGGGGCGGGCTGGGAAGCATGGCTTGTTGCCAGACCGGATACAGACATTAAAAAATTGTTTTCGATTTCATCAGCTTTATTTCTTGGCTTGGCATTCAGAGTCACCAGATAAGCTTTGAGCTGATCTTTTGGGAATGGGCTAAGGTCATTTTTATATTGGCCGATGTTCTTAATGGTTGTTGCTACAGGCGTTTTGTTGGGAAAATAAATTTGGCCTCCGGTTTTTTCATAAACAAATTGAGTTGGCCTAAATAAGGCCTTAATGTAATTTCCAATCATAACATCCATTGGGCGCCCGCTCACAGGAAAATATGCAAGCCCTATGCCCAAACTAGCGGAAAATGCGCAAAGCGGAAATTTTATAAGAATGTTAATGGGTAGCTGGAACAAGATCCAGGCGAAAACAACACCTGTTGCCAGGTAGGCAAATTGCTTTACCGTCATATTGCCGATTAGCTTAAATTGAAAGCCGGTAACATCTTGAGGAATCGGATGATTATCCATCAAATTTAGCATATAGCGTGAAAAATCACAATGCAAGATTATCAAAATAGGTCAAAAAAATAGAGTTTTAGCCTCCGGTGTGAAAAATGGTATTATATGTGTATGGCTTATTTTGTTCTTCTGCTTCTGGAAATAGTTATTTTGTTTTTTCTCTCAAGGTCAATGAGTAAAACTCTTTCTAAATTCATGTCAATAAATCTAATCTCGTTTCTTCTTTTGCCCGGGATGATTATTCATGAACTAGCCCACCTTTTCATAGCAGTAATTTTATTTGTTCCCGTAGGAGATATGGAATTTGCCCCAAAGAAAAATGGTAATGGAGTCAAACTCGGAAGTGTTGAAATTGCCAAAACAGACCCGATCCGTAGAAGCATCATCGGATTTGCGCCTATTTTTGCGGGATTAGTACTGGTTGTCAGCGCTGTCTATCTTTTTAGCGCGAATATTCTATTTTGGCAAAAACAAAATCTTTATCTTTTTACAGCTGTGATTTTAATTCTCATTTACTTACTGTTTGCAATCAGTAATACTATGTTTGCAAGTAAACGCGACATGGAGGGAACAGTGGAAATTCTGATAACCCTTATTACAATTTTTATTGGCGCCTACATTCTTGGTTTTCGCTTTCCAATGGCATATTTAGATAAAATATTTACCAAAGAATTGCTTGGGGTAATTCAAAAATCATCCATATTTTTACTCGCGCCGATTACAATAGATGTTTTTATCTTGGGGGCAGTAAAATTATTTACTAACAGCCGAAGCCAAAGGTCTTAATACATGGCACATTCGTAACCGTAGAGATAAGATTGATTAGCAAGAAAGAAAAGATGACAATTGCCAGGCCAATTATTCCGAAAACAAAACTATTTCTTGCTCCCTCAATCCTTTTGGGATCTCCTCTGGCGTTCATAAATCTAAAACCCCCAATGATAAACATTATCAAAGCTGTCAGTCCTGCGAATACCAGAAGCGCGCTAAGAAGATTTGCGAAAACAGCAGGAATGCAATCAAGGGTAGCAACCTCACTCTCGCCACCCTGTACGCAACTATTAACAAGGTCATCCCACTCTTTAAACATAATTAGAGAGTAGCAAAGAAAGAATTAAAAAACAAGATGAGGAAAACCTATAATCCAGCGTTAATTACTGGCCAATTACCGGAATTTTAAGGTCTGTTGCCTTTATTCCAAAAGCTGCAAGGACTACAGATAAGATAAAGACTGCCAGAATAACTACAATCAGTCCGATAATCGCAGCCAGGATGTGATTTCTAGCCGCTTCAACTTCTGTTTTATCGCCTCTGGAGGTGATCCATTTAATTCCGCCGTAAAGCAAATACAAAAGCGCAATAACAACCGCCAGGATTATGAAAAACACAACCACACCCTGGATTGTTTTGGCAATATTCCCGCCGCCAAGCTTACAAAGGATTCCGGCGATTCCCGTGGCTTGAACTACGCCACTAGTATCCACAGCGCATGGATCTATAGTAATTGGAGTTGGGGTTTGGGCAAAAGCAAGAAGGGGTAAAGATAAATAGGTAAATACGCTGGAAATAGAAATAAATCCAGCACCTAAAACATTCCTTTTGTGCATAGGCGTGATCAATTTAAGAAGGTGCTGGATAAATAATTTCTTCACTAAATTTATCTTAAGCAGGAATTTAAGAAATGTCAAGCCCCACTTGCGTCGCAAGTGGGGCGCCGACCCCGCCCAAGCGCTCTTCGAGCCGTATTCGAATAGAATTGAAAAGGCGAGAAGTAAGCTGGTGTGGGGTCAAGGGGTATGTGGTAGGTGATGCTTGAAAGAATTTTTGTTCGCCCAAGCAATTATTTTCTGGGCATTTGAAAAATCTTTATAAACTATTTCGCCAATAATTTTTTTCTGATCGAAATATAAATGTAAGACATTATCCGCTTCTTCATAGGAGAAACCCAATTCTTTTTCGGCGGTGTGTCCGTTCCATAAGCCCGGCGATGGCTTTTGCTTAAGAACATTTTTTGGAACGCCCAGATATTCTGCCAGTTGATAAACTTGAGTTTTATATAGATGCCTGATCGGTTCTATGTCCGATGCTTCATCGCCAAATCTTGTAAAGTAACCTAAAAGAAATTCGGATTTATCTTCTGTTCCCAAGACCAGTGCATTATTTTTCTTTGCAAGATCGTACAGCATCGTCATGCGAATTCTTGCCATTACATTTCCAAGTCTGATCCTATCTCCGTCCGGTATATTTAATATTTTCTTGAGTTCATCAACAGCGTTCTGGATGGAAATGTTAAGGATATTTTTTTCTGGAATATTTAATTTTTGCAAAAGAGGCTTAAGGGAATTGATTTGAGATTCAAAATAATATAAATGCGCGACAAAAATATCTTCTTGAGGAATGGATTTTTCAAGGAGAGTTAGACTAACCGCGGAATCTATTCCTCCGGAGAGTCCAATTACCACATTTTTAAACTTTTGTTTTTTTAAAACGCCTTTAATAAAAGCAGTAATCCTTACCGTTTCGGTAGATGGATTTATCTTAAGCGTATTTCTCATAATTTCAAATTTTCAAACATTTTGATTTCATTTCAAATTTTAAATTTCAAATTAAATTTATGAGTATAGCTTATTCTCTATTATATAATCTTTTACTCTTTTTGGTACCATGTTTGAAATAGATTTATCCAGCACCGAATCGGTGCTGGATTTATTCCTCTTAATTCTCTCACGCGTAAGTTTTGAGGAAACATAAATTGGCGGGAATTTTTTTTGGTCAATTGAGATAATGTTCTTTGGAAATAAAACTTGCTTGCTAATTTCTTGAAGTTTTATCTCTGCTTTCTTAAAACCGGTTCTGGGAACAATAATCAGTTTGAAATTATTAATAATTTTTTTCCACTCTTTCCATTTTGTAAAACTGTCAACCTGATCGGTTCCGATAATCCAGGAAAATTTGTCCTGCGGATGCTTTTTAGCTAATTCTCTAAGAGTGTCAATAGTGTAGCTAATTGTTTTTTTCCTTATTTCAAGATCAGAAACCTTAGTTGGGCCCTTTTCCAAATATTTGGTCATCTCTAGCCTTTTGTTGGGATCTGATAAATTTTTATTGAAAGGGTGTTGATAGCAGGGCATCAGCCAGACTGAATTAAAGTGAAATAATCTTATTAATTTATTAGCGATAGCCACATGTCCCTTGTGAGGAGGATCAAAACTTCCGCCCAGAATTGCAATATTCATGCCACTTCGCTTGACCCCTTTTCCTGCATTTGTTTTTATCATATTAATTCACCAGCTTACTTGTTCCTCGTTCTTAAGCTTCGGGGCATGACCCTTCCGTAGTTTTAACGAAGGATGGTCATGTTTTACGGCTTTATTCTAGGTCTTTTGCGGATTATTTACAAGATGAAAGCGGTTTAAAAACAATACAAAGAAGATCGGTTCCTAGGAAAGCGCTGACTGCGCTGACCATTAAAAAGGATAAGAAAATCAAAACTAATCCCAAAATTGCATAAGTTACTCTTTGCCGACCCCGGTTAAGTTTGTCTTTTTTCCCTTCGGATTGAATGATGTCAATTCCGCCCTGGATGATGAAATAAAGAGCGGTTAAAATCGCGATTATCAAAGCAAGGTTAAGAAAAGCCTGTATGATCTTCGAACCTGTTTCCAGCCCGCCGGTTGGCACGCCCCCGGGTGGGTTTAAGTCGACCTGTCCGTACCCCGGAACATTAATAGATAGATATTTCATAAATGATTATTCAAAACCCGGAATCTTTAGAATATCAACGCCGACGATTTGCAAGATAACAAAAGAAAAAATAATAAACAAAAGGCCGATGACAGCCGAAATCAGCTGTTCGGTTGCACCCTTAACTGCTTCCGGATTTCCCCGGGAAACCATAAATTTATACCCGGCAATGATAATTAAAATTAAAGCAATCCCTCCGGCCAGCCCCAAAACAATGCTAAAAACAGATTTCACAAAACTTGCAGGATCCGTGCTGATAATTCCAAGCGCAGTATCTACGGAGAGACATTTCTTTGTGCTTTCATCAAATTCTTTGCAGGGAGGAGGAACAGCTGGGATTTGCTCGTCAGAAGATAGTGATGCATTTTTTGTTTGGTCGCAAGACGTATCACCCTCGGGAGGATTAGTGGTGAAAGATAATGCGATACAGTTTTCTCCGGTTCTCTCTTGTCCTTCCATGTCCACACAGATCTGCCGTTTTTCCGCTCTTTTAGTTTCTTCACGTGGAACAGTTATTGTTAAATTAGAGCCGGAAGCGTCAGATCTTCCGATAAATTTGTGATCTGCAAAAAAACCATCGCTTTTCCACCACCAGCGATAATTAGTATCCGGCTGTAATCTGGTAGCTATTAAGATCACTTCTTCTCCGATTTGAAATGAACATTTAGATTGAGCAAGCGGATCTATCTTTGGAAGATTTGCGGGAGGCTGTGTTGGGGTTGGCGTTGCGGCTGCGCTAACCATAATAGAAGTTTTACTTACTATATTGCTTTGGTTTGCGCAGTCAGATAGGTTGGATGCTTTTGAGCAGACCTCAAGGATCCATACTCCGGGATTAGTTTTTCCGATAGCCCCCTGAAACAAGTTAAGATTGGCAATTAAAGTTTGTGAATTTTGAGGATTTTTTCTGTCTGTGGTGAAATAATTAAGAGATCCGCCAAGGGCTACGCTTTGGGGGTGTGCAAAAATAACATATCTTACTGATGTTTGGAAGTTGCAGTCGGTGGTAGTTATTGTAACATCCCCGTTGTAATCAGGAGGGAATGAACTGGGATTGGCGCTAATTGTGCATGCATAGGAAGGTGTGGCTAAAAAGAGAAATATAATTAAAAAGGAAAATGAAATTAAAATATTTAAACAAACTTTCCTCACCCATTCATCGTAGACAAATTTGGTTATTTTTGCAACAGCGTAAAGCCCTTCAGGCCACATTGCAAGCTAAAATTCAAAAACTCAAATATATGCTAAGCTGGCTTTATGGACATGGGCTGGAAAATTATTTACTATATTTCAGCCAGCGGAGAAAATCCTGTCAGGGATTTTTTGGATAATTACCCAAAAGCCAAACTAAAAGCTTTAAGAATTCTTTCCCATATTGAAGAATTTGGTTTGAGCTATGCAATACCGCACGTTAAAAAATTAGCCGGTACACCTTTTTGGGAAATCAGAATTTTGGGAAGAGACAGCATCAGAATTCTTTATGTCACAAAACACGAAAAACAAATATTGCTGCTGCACGCATTCATTAAGAAGACCAATAAAACACCGAGAAAGGAAATTAATATTGGTCTATCAAGATTATCAGAAATTAGTTCTTGACAAAATATATTCTAGAAGATATAATCTTTGTATGAAAAGAAATACCTATACTTTGCGGGAACACATACGGGAGAGCTTAAGAAATCCTGAATTTAAAAATGAATGGGAAAAAAGCGAACCGGCCTATCAATTAAGCAGGGCTTTAATTAAAAAAAGGCTTGTTCATAAAATATCGCAAGTTGGTTTAGCCAAAAAGGCTAATACTACCCAAGCAGTCATCTCAAGGCTGGAGAATATGAGCGTCAATCCCTCGCTGGAATTGTTACAACGCATAGCGAGAGCTTTAAATGTCGGTCTGAAAATTCAGTTCGAATAATTTTTTGATCCTGATTTTTTTGACATCTTAAGATCAAAAATTCTACTCCTCAAATATTCAAAGTCGAAGGCGTCGAGAATATCCAACTTCAAGAAATCAAATCCCTACCGTCTAGTTTAAGTCAGGTTGATTTGTCAAGATTAATCAATTTTCAGAGAGTATTATGCGGACGTCATGAACATGAAAGAAGGAAAACCAATTGATTTGACAAGCGTGCCTCAAAAACGTATTCTAAATGAAGACGGAGATATTTTTATGGCAGAAAACGGAGAAGGACCACAAGCACCAAAACAGCCAGAAGGAAATAATGCAAAAAACCCTCGGGAGGAAAAAATAATAACCCCTGAAGAAAAACAAAAAATTAACAACGCATGGCAGACGCATAATTCATTGAGAACATCAGAAGGAGAAAAAATTTCCGTTGATGAAATGCGAACTCAGGAAATGCTTAAAGAAAAAGGATTTATGCCTCCCCTTACTCAAGAGGCTAAAGACCTTCTTAAAAACGTTGACGAGGGATTGGGGCCTTCGCAGTTTACCGCTAGACTTGAGCGGATTCTAAGAGAAAATGGAATAAGTCAAGAAGACATTAATAGCAAAAATACTCAAGAACTTTTTAATATTTTAAGATCAAGCAGGGTTCCGGAGCAAAATACCGAATCCCAGGGAAAACAAAATCCTGTAAATGAAGGAGAAAATAACCATAAAAAAGAAGCTCCAGAAGCTAAGGCGCCAGGTGATAAGCCTAAAGAACAAAAAAATATAAATGCCGAAGATGATCTTTTTTCCCAAACCCCAAATATTCCCGATGACGAAGCGGAATTAGAAAGAATTGCAAAAAAAGATCTAGAGGCATCAGGGATAACAAAAAGCGCCGCAGAGGGGTCAAAAATTGCACAGGATGTCTTGGAATTAAGAAAGCAACAATTGAGGAATACGAGAGATTTTATAAAAGGCGTTGAAATGGAAACACGTGCATTTGGAAAAGGTCCCGCGCAATCTCTCTCGGAAATAATTCAGGGAGTAAAAACCGGAAGGATTAACGCAATTGATGCGGAACCTTATATACAAAGATATGCCGAAATTGCTGCGAAACAGAAACAAGATATGGGAGAACAGGCAGGCAGAGAATGGAGAGAAATTATTGGAAATCTTGAATCAAAAACAGGATATGAAAAAACAAAAGCGCTAAAAGACGTAATAAGAAAATTAAATCCCGACATGACGATTCCGGACGAATTTTTCGAATTGGTAGCAAAAGACGATGAGGCATCCGAGCAACTTGTTTCAAAGATTGTCTATAAACCTTTTGCGACTCCTGAAGCGGAATACAGTTTATCCTTCTATGCAAGTATCAACTTCGAAAGTTTTTTAACTGTTGTCGGAAATGTTGAGGAAAATGTTGGAAGTAGAAAATCAAGCGAAAGACGCCAAAACTATAAAGAGCAGCATGAGATGGCATTACGCTTACACGAAGCCAATAAAGCCATTGTTACTCAGTCGGCAAATATAGACGGACTAATGAATATTGCAAGGACGATTACTCCCGAACGACTGCAAACAGGAATTGAGCTGGATGGGGTTGAACAGGCAAGGCAAATATGTGAGCTGGCTTTTGGAAGATTATACGCCAATTACGATAGGCTGCAGGCCCAACGATACCAAACGGAAATAGCTGATTGGGCAAAGGAAACCTTTGTAAGCGAGATGCCTAAAGCGGGCATAAAAAGTAGGTTTGAAGGACCGGACAAAAAACTGCGCAATCTGGAAGACTGGGAGCTTGAAAGAGCCTTTGGTTTGGGAAGAAATTACCAGGCAACTCTTTTAAGAGTTCCGGAGTTGGTAAGCTGGGGAAATATTCCGAAACCAAGCGAAGAGTGGCTCAGATCACCGACCTCGGAAACTCTGGCGAGAATAATCGGAGGATTTAAGATGCTACAGGGAAGATTTAGATCCGGAGTGACGAAGGGAGGACCCACCTATGTACATCTGATTAATCATGATGCAGTAAAAAATTATAAAGGACTTAGCAGAATTGGAGTACTTGATGTTAAGAAAGAGTTAATTCCTCTTTCTCTATTTAGTGCGGGAGGTTTTGAAAAGGGATGGAGACCTGTCGGATCATATTTAAATACCCCGTTTATGAAAATTGATATATCAAGAATTCCTGAGGCGCTCCGGCAAATGAGAAGTGGGGGAGGAGAGCCGGAAAGAATATTTAAAAAATATTTGGAGGAACAAAAACATAATGACCAATCGTTAATAACTAATCCCGATAAATCTTCGACGGAAGTAAATTTAGGCGAATTCTTAGTTTATAATACTGGACTTCTTCAAGAAGAGTTGGGACAAGATATTGAAATCAAAGGAATTAAAATCCCGAAAGAAATAACACAAACCGATTACGGCAAATCAAAACTTCTTATGGAGGACATGTTTCTTCCTTTGATGGGTTTTACTTTAAAACCGAAAAAAGTCCAAGAATTTAACGCGGAAAGAAGCAGAATAGAAAAATATGAGGCTAAAGGCCTGTCCGTAAAAGAAGGTGAAAAAGCAAGGAAAGATTTATTTAGTGGGCATTTCGAAAAAAACGAAAAAGGCGAAGACGTATACGAATATGACTATTTTAAATATAATCAGAAAGAAGATCAAGTAAACTTTTCTTTAGGTCTTCTTCTCTCAACAGGCGGAGTCAGCAGTAATATTAGAATCCTCATTTGGCAAAAAGTTGCTGATATAATGCCTTTAAGAATCGCACAGTTTCTGTCAGAAGAGGGCGTAAAAAATTTGCCGGGTTACGAGAAAGTCAAGGGAGAAAAACTGAGTGATGGAGGAACGAGACTTTTTAAAAAGGATTTTGAAAACAAACTAATCAGGTTGCATATGATTAGGATGCAAGAACAGAAGAAAGTCTTTGAAGTGACGAATCAGGGTAGAAGACATGAGGCTCTAAGGCTCTCTGATTATTTTGAAGCTGCTGGTTTGACGCAGGACGAACGGCAATTTGTAAAAAAGTTGCAAAAATTAGGTAGGGAAAAAGCTTCGGAATTGGCACAAGTTGATTTTCCTCATGTAGCGTTTCTTGATGATGTTCCTTTCCAAAAATCAGAATACGGCAATCTCGGTCCGGAAGTTTATGCAAGAAGAATGAATGATGAAAGGGGTTATTCAGAAGCAAGAGATGCTGCAGGAGGGGTTGTTGAGCATATTGGGGGATCATGGGGAGAAATAAAAAAGCATTTGAAGGAAATGGAAGGAGCATTGAGTGGTCCGGAAGGATCATTCACTGCCCAGAATGTGGCATACAAACTTATAAAACCATATTTTATGATGGCAGAACAATTTGGTAGGGCCAAGATCCCGGGATACAAGCCTATTGCGGAATTTTTAAATATTCCTACCTCCCATCTTCAAAGATTATTTTCAACAAATGCACCTTCATGGAACGTAAGAGAATTGAGCGTAAATATACGCGATTTGGCTGCTGATGATGGAATCCTCCGAAATGAAAAGATGCCCGGAGAGAAAAAAAGCCAAGTGAGCCAACTCTTAACGGAGTTTAATGCTCAACCATTTAAAGTCGCATGGAGCGAATTCCTGAATGCTTTAATGATGTGGATGTTATTTTCTCTTGCGGCACTTCCATCAAAAATAAAAGACTACGGGAAAAGATAATTATTATTGAATATTGGGTTCGTTTTCTTTCTTTTTAGTCTCTTTCGCCGGTATGGCAAATCTACCAATTAACGGCAGTCTTTGTGCTACTTTTTGTCCAGCTAAGAAACTAAAACCAGTCATAACTGGCCCGAATGGGGTAGTAAGTGTACCCGTGCCCGCGCCGATAGCGGCTCCAATACCAGCTTCGGTCTTGGGAGTTTTGAGGGCGGCTTTGAGGATATTTACGACATTTGGAGTCATTAAAATAATTCCAAGACCAATTAGGGATCCAATTAAGCTTGGATTACCGGGATTCCCTATAAGCGGTGGGACAAAATTTTGCGTCCCGGTCGTAGGCGTAGTTCCAAAGGAGTCCATAAAAACTCTTCCTAGCATAAACATAGCAAGGACTGTCGGAAAAGCCAGTAGATTTGCCCCAATATTCCTGAACCACCCACCAAGACTAATCGGACTTCCCGGGACAATTCCGCCAATAATCCAAAATGGCGCTAAGACAACCGCTAACAAAATTTGCACATAAGCCATAAGCAGCGCGAACCAAAGTCTAAACAAAGCAATCAGAAGCGCAAAGAATATGATTAGATAAACAATAATTATGGGGACAATTTCTCTAAGAAGATATTGAGTAGCAGCAGAAACGACGGCGCCTGCGCCAAGCGCTCCAATGGTTTTTGCACCAAGAGTAAGAGCGCCTACAAGATCAGATATGAAAGGGGTCCCCCCTTCGGGATTAGGGGTATGCGCAATCTTCCAAAACATTGCTGATCCTGCCACCCAGCTTATGAGATCATATATTAAATCGAACGCGTTAAAGCCTACCCCTGTGGTCTTCAAGACGAAGTTAAAGGGATTAAGCGTTGCATTTAAGCAGTTTAAGGGGCTGTCGCAGTGTTCAACCCCAATAAGATTTTTAAATATATCTGCCACTCCGCGAGATATATTTGCTGGTATTCCAAAAATTCCTAACGGCGAAATATTGTTAGATGCCGCTAAGGCGTTTTGGCCCTGAATGAGGGATGGATTTAAAGATTGAACATTTACATTGGGGATTCCGGATATTATTCCATATGACAGGTATATTAAGACCCACATCATGTCGATGAGGAAGCCGGCGATGGCGAAGGAAAAGGTGACTGCCAAAATTCCGACGATAATTTTGGGAATTTGGTTTTGAATCGTCATGACTGTCCGCGGGTCAATTTTTACCCGCAGCATTATTGCCAGCCCGATGACGACAAAGACGATGACTAATAAAAGATAAACAATGTTGCGGAAAGCCGCCCAAATTCCGATGAGGGGCGTCAGGCTTTGGAAGCCTGTTCCGCCTGCGGGTGGCGCGGCAAAAGCATGTTTGGTAATCCCAAAATTTTGCGCCAGATTTTGGAAATAGTCAGCAGTGTGTAGGGGCGGGGTATAGAGTGTAGCAATCATGTTGCCCATAAAACCAATTGCTCCCCCGGTTTGTGGGGAAGGCAGAAAACCGATTTTTCCGGTTGCCTGGTCTGCTCCGAGGCAAGATTGTTTGGGATTGATCGGATCAACTCCGGCAATCTGGCAGGTTAAAGAGCTCATAACTTCAATCATCACGGTTTGCGTCCAGTTATGCAGATTATTCGGCACGTCGGCATTAGTATTGGATGTGGGATGGTTAGTGGTTTGCGTAGCTGTATTTGCATGAGCAGCAGAGGGTAGAAGGTAGAAAATAGAAAGTAGAAAGAGGGAGAAAATTAGAATAATTTGAAATTTTAGTTTTGATTGAAAATTAAAAATTAAAAATTGAAAATTGGGCAGCATGCTCCATATAGTTTGTCTTATTTTGTGTTTTATGTCAAGTTGAAGTAAAATACAAAGGCCTGTGCCTGTAGCTTAATGGATACCCGCCGACGCTGAAGCTTTGGCGGGCAGGGAGCATTCAGATTGCCTGGCACGTTAAGTCCTTGTAGCTTAATGGATAGAGCATTGGGTTGCGAACCCAACGATTGGGAGTTCGAATCTCCCCGAGGACACATAAAGACTTTTACGTGCCGGAGCTGCGGGCATTGGAGGATTCGCATAGTGGTCAATTGCACGAGTTTCGAAAACTCGAGGGAGCAATCCCTACACAGGTTCGAATCCTGTATCCTCCGCCCTTGTCCTCGTAGTTCAACTGGATAGACCTGCCCGCCATCCCGATTTAATCGGGAAGGCAAATGCAGGCGGGGCGTCAGGTTCTTGTAGCTTAATTGGATAGAGCACTGGGTTCCGAACCCAGCGATTGGGAGTTCGAATCTCCCCAAGAACACATTTGACAATTTAACGTTTATGAAAATTCAATTTTCAGCAGGGGGGATAGTGTTTAAAAGAATCGGCGATAAAACAGAAATTCTGGTTTCGCAGCATTCCCAGCACCACGGTTGGGTTTTCCCCAAAGGATTAATTGGAGACCATGTTGAAAAAGAAAACAAAGAAGAAACGGCGCTAAGGGAAGTAAAAGAAGAAGCAGGAGTAAACGGAAAAATTACACGAGCCTTGAATCCGATTACTTATTGGTTCGTTATGGATAGTGAAAAAATCAGAAAAACTGTTTATTATTTTCTAATGGAATATGTGAATGGAGATATTTCCAAACATGATCATGAAATGGAAGCAGTTGTTTGGTTGCCGAAAGAAAAAGTTGAAGAAAGATTGACCTATGAATCTGATAAAACTGTCTGGAAAGAAGCCAAAAATCTAATTTAAACAAGGAGGGATCGCATAGTGGTCGAGTGCGTACGCTTGGAAAGCGTATATGTCCGAAAGGATATCGGGGGTTCGAATCCCCCTCCCTCCGCCAGTTTTTTTAACTTGTAGTTTTTTCCAGAGGGAAGTTTTTTTCAAGCCAAAGACCTGATTTTTCCATAAAATTTTGTCTGATGACCTCTCTGTAAGGCAGATAGGAGAGAAGAGCGGATTTAATGTGCTCGCGGTCGATATTACCCAAAGTTAGTGTTAGTTCTCCGGGAATAAACGAATGAGTCCGGATATGGACCACATCAACGCCTTCTTTCTTTTTAAAATAAAAATCATATAATTCCTGCCAGAGAAAAAAATGATCCTCAACTGTCACTCCTTCACTGGAAATTCGATATTTAAAATCAGACGGTGCAATCGAAGCTAGGGCAAAAGCGACAAAAAGCAGAGATAAAACTACCAGCATGAGCATATATTGGGAAAAAAGAAACAAAATCACTTCAATTAAGAGCATGATTAAGAGACCGGTTAAGTAGTATTGTTTACTTCTTTTTCGGAAGGGTCTTCCGGGAGCGCTCCATTCCAAAATCGTCTCAACCGTATTCTGATGCGCTTGAGGCTTGTTTAATTCCAAAGGTTCTTTGGGTAAACCTTGCCTGCCGGCAGGCAGGTCCAGCGGTTCCTTCGGAAGCATTTTTTCTCCCGCCTCAGCGGGATCCCGCATTTGCGGTGATTCTTGGGTAGCCATATCTTTACTTTATATTAAAAGAAGATGTTAGTCAACGGAGCTAGCGGAGAGGGCGAGATTCGAACTCGCGAAGAACTTTCATTCTTAGATGTTTTCAAGACATCCGCTCTAGTCCACTAAGCGACCTCTCCAAGGATTGAATTTGAGTATATCAAAATAAGAGGATAACAACAATTTGCTTAGACTTTTAGAAAATAGCCCACAGCAACCCCGATAATCGTCGCGATCGAGCCGATGATAAGCAATTCAATTGCGCTTCGTAAGGGTTTATGTTCTACCAGCTGCCCTTTAACGTAGCCGATAATAAAAAGGCCCAGAAACGAAAAGACTATTGCTATGTCTCTGGCAATCGGCTGATCAAAAATTACTGTCGGAATAATCGAAAAAGATCCGCCAATTAAATATGAAATAAACATGATTAATGCGCCAACATAAAGACTATCGGTATGTTTTCCGTTTTTATCCATTTGATGTACTGCTTTTTCGCTGGAATATTGTCCGGCAGCCATTGAGGACGCTTCAACCATGACCGCAACTATTGCCGCTAGAACGATAATTTCCTTATTGCTAACTCCTGTAGAAATTCCTACCACGACCCCGGTGGTTGAAACAATTCCATCTTGAAGGCCAAACATTAAGGACCGAAGATAATCTTCATGTAGAAATTCTTTGATTTTTTTCATAAGTATTTTTAATGAATCAAATTAAATGTCTTCTTAGGAATGCTCTCCCCGATCCTGATTTTAAATATTTTTCAAATTTAAAAGCCGTATATCTATTTTTAAAAGCAAAATATCCTATTAAAATCACTGGCAATCTAGATTTAGTTGCAGAGATGTTTCCCTTATTATGTCTAGCCACTCTTTCTTTTAGATCATCCGTGCAACCAATATAAGTCTTCTTATCTGAACATATTAGCAAATAAACATAGTGCATATTTTTAGGCGGACTGCGTCTCGCCGTAGCTAAGCCGAATCCCGCCTTCGTTCTGCAAAGCAGAACTTCGGCGAGGCAAAGGCGGAGGAGACAGGATTCGAACCTGCGTGAGCCTTTCGGCTCAGAGCTTTAGCAAAGCTCCGCAATTGACCGGACTATGCGACTCCTCCAGAGCTTCATTATACCTTATTACTGGCTATTTTGCTAAACTGAACTCGTGGGATTATTGGATTTTTTCTTTCCCAAACATTGTGTGAATTGCCGGAAAATAGGGGATTACATTTGCGCCAACTGTTTTTCTTTTATCTCCTTTGATGTTTCCATGATTTGTTTGGTCTGCAACAAGGGTTCAATTGACGGGTTAACTCATCCGGGGTGCCGGGGAAAATATACGATTGACGGGGCGTTTGCGGGAGTTAGTTACAAGAGAACTATTAAAAAATTAATTTATAATTTTAAATACAAGCCTTACCTCGCCGACTTGAGAAGCGTTTTAACAGACCTTTTTTGCGAATCGCTTATTCAGCAGGAACTTTTTCAAAAAGCTCTCGGATTTTCACCGATTCTGGTGCCGATTCCGCTTTACTCAAAAAGATTGCGAAAAAGAGGTTATAATCACGCAAAGCTATTGACAGAAGGCTTATCAAAAAAACTTAATCTTAAAATGGTTGAGGTCTTGCAAAGAACCAAAGAAACCAAGTCTCAATTCGGATTAACCCTCAAAGAAAGAAAAGAAAACATCAAGGACGCTTTTACTCTTGCTCCAAATATCCCCGCCTTCGCCAAGGCTTCCACCTTCGCAAATGCTTCGGCGGACAGGTCGGCGGGCAAGGCCAATATCCTCCTCGTCGACGATATCTTAACCACCGGCTCAACTCTTTTGGAAGCGGCCAAAATGCTTAAGAAAAGCGGAGTGAAAAAAGTCTGGGGATTAACTCTGGCAAGAGATTAATTTATTCGTTGCTAGACCAAGCTTGTAATCGTAAGGCAACTTGCTATAAAATAGGTGGGATCTTTATGGTTTCATATAAATTGCTTTCAAATAGCATTCTCTTTTTGGATGATTTGGAAAAAGAAATTGAAAGGGCAAAATTAAGTATTGATTTGCAATTTTTTACCTTTGAAGCAGATACGGTTGGCAACCGTGTAGCCAAAGCCTTGTTTAGAGCAAAACTCCGGGGAGTAAAGATAAGATTTATCATTGATCATTTTATTGACCTTTTCCATAATGATTATTTTATTCATCGGCCAAGGTTAAATAGGGTCTTGCAGAGAATCATTACCGGCGAATGGAAAAATACAAAAAAGCTGCTTGAATTAATGGGAAAACAAGGCATTGAAATAAAACGCACCAATCCCCTGGGCTTTTTACGAAGAAGAGCATTTCACAGAAATCATAAAAAAATTGTGATTATAGACAGGAAAGATCTTAAACAAGCGCTAGCATATATCGGGGGTTGTAATCTTTCGGAACATAACGCATCCTGGAATGATTTTATGGTAAAAATGAAAGGAGATATGGTTCCTGTTTTGCAAAATGATTTTAATGCGACTTGGCGGGATAAAGATATTAATGGCAAAGTTGAATTTAGTGATGGCGTGGTCATGACTGATTCTTCCAAGGGAAAGCATGAAATTATGCCCTACGTCATCAATTTAATTAATAATTCTAAAAAACGTATCGTAATAGAATCGCCGTACTTACGCGGCAAACATATTTGGGAAAGCTTGATTGAGGCTTCCCGGCATGGAGTTGATGCGCGCATCATTGTCCCGCTGCATAATAATCATAAAAGGTTAGGCGCTCCGACCGGCAGGTCTTTGAAAAAACTGATTGAGAATGGCGTCAGGGTTTACCGGTTTAAGGAAAATGGAGGAATGACGCATGCCAAAGCACTGTTGGTAGATGATATTACGATGTTTGGTTCAAGCAATCTAAGCGAATTCTTAGCCAAAAGACTTTGCGAAATAAACATTGCGTCCCATAACAAAAGCATGATAAAACAAATGCAAAAAAAACTTGACGAGGATATGAGAATGTCAATACTGCAGAATAAGTAAGGCGTGTAACTTCAAAACTATTTCAACGCATTTTTGATTATTTCAGCGCTTTGACAAAGTTTATTTAAATCCGCATTGATCTCCATGGTAATTAATCCTTGATAATTTTCTTCTTTTAAAGTTTCGAGGAGCTTGTCTATCGGTAATTCTCCCTCGTTTAAAGAAAGATGCGTGCCATTGGCTAAAAGCAGTTTTTTATTAAGCCAATGTCTCTTATAATCGCTGATATGGATATTCACAATTTTTTCTTTATTTTTTTTGTAAAACTCACAAATATCTCCCTTTGTTTGCGCTAAATGTGTCGTATCTAAAGTCATGGAAAGTCCTGCATTATTAACAACGGAAGAAAATTCATTGGTATTGTAAGTATAGGTTTTAAATATTGAGAAAGGGCTTTTTGGCATATTTTCAATTCCGAACTTAATCCCGTGTTTTTCTTGTAGATTTTTAAGCTCCTGAATAAATTCTTTATCAAATAATTTATTGCCTATTGCATCTGAATGGAGAGTTATGATGCCCGCTGGAAAATTATTAGCGATATCGCACAATCTTTGTATCTCCGAAAGTGCAATGTTAAAAACATTATTATTAGATTGATGGACGCTAAGGATGGACATATTGTGTTCTTTTACGATATTTTTAATCTCCTTAATATCGTTTCCAGAGATAATGTTAGAGACACGTAATTCAAAACCGTCAACACCGGCTTTTTTAAGCGATTGCAGAATGTGGTCGATGGATTGCGCTTTGTACATCCGGTGTTTTTCATCTGCGATAACTAAATTATTAAGTTTATCGAGTAGCGTTTCCCTTGCTGGAATTAAGGCCGAAAAAGCAACGTACAAACAAATTTTCATATCGCATTATTTTACCACAAAAAACCCCGCCTCGCGGCGGGATAGTGTAGAGATTAATGATATTTCTTGGAATCGAATTGAGGAGTATATTTTCAAATGGTCTCCGATATTAAATGGTTCAGCTTTGGCCTCAGCCTAAGTAAAGTATAGCGGTATCACAAGAGAGTATTGGAACATTATGACTTGATAAGATAACTTCAAATTATATTAATCTTTTATTTCTAAATGCAAAGCCTGAATTAGTTTTTAGATACTTTTCAAAATGCAAAGCTTTCAGTTTCGAAACAAAAGCTGAGTAGTGTACCAATTTAAGAGGTCTTAAATTTCTTGTTTGAGAAACTTCCCCCTTTTGATGAGTAGCTACACGTTGTTTCAAATCAGATGAGTAACCAATATATAAAGTTTTATCCCTTAATTGAAGAATATAAACATAATACATGAGGAAATTGTAGCAGAAATAAAAATGTCCCACTTCGTCCCTCTTCGCTTGCGCTACAATGGGATTACGTTTGGGACACTCTTCTTTTCAGCCATAATGTCTTACTAACGAAGTGTGGCTGTGCCACTTCGTAGCTCATAAGTTTACTTATGAGCGAAGAGTGGAGATGTCGAGCTGTGAGCTCGAGTCCAAGAAATTACTATAAAAACTTCTACAAGCTTAGTTGATTATTTTGTGTCGCGCTATTTTTTTCTAATCAACAAGAATTAATAGCGTCAAGGTTGATAAATACAATAAGGATAGAAACCAACTGCCCTCACCATCTCTCAACTGTAGTTATGCTTATAAAGTCCCGTTGAGAAAAGACTTCATAAACAGTTCAGCTTGTCTTAAGCGTATAAATACGCTTGTCGAAAAGCGAACGCTGGCATTTTATTGCTAGCATTTAATTTTTGATCAGTTTTACGACGTTTGATCGTTGTCGGCTTGCTGTTTTTTAAAGTGCAATCTTGTCGATGCAATGCATCCCCAAGACTGGTATTATACCTAAATTAATTTGTAAAGTCAAGGTCTAGCCTCAGCTTAGCCTTGTTTTGCCTCTTCCAATTCCTGCTCGACTTCGCGTTGAATATCTTTTTTCTTGATTGATTCTTTTTTGTCATATTGTTTTTTGCCTTTGCCCAAGGCAATTTCGACTTTGATAAAACTTTTGGTGGTGTACATTGACAGAGGAACCAAAGTCAGATTTTGACCTTCGGTTTTGGATTTTAGAGCAATAATTTCACTTTTGTGAAGTAATAATTTTCTAGTGCGCTGTTCGTCATAATTTTCGGGTCTCGCATATTGATAGGGGAAGATCTTGGCATTGATCAAATACGCCTCAGAACCCATAATCCGCACGTGAGACCCGGTTAAATCCGCATGTCCCAAGCGCACAGCCTTGACCTCGGCCCCATAAAGATTTATTCCGGCCTCAAATTTTTCCAAAATTTGATAATCAAAAAACGCCCGCTTATTCGCAATTTTCATTTATATGCTCCTTGTCTGTGTAGAATAGAAACTACAAAAATAGTTTTTTGCTCCGGTTGAATAAGATAAAGTATTCTATATGGCCAAGCCCGTAGCGAATAAACCCCTGCAAATCTTCCTTCTAGTTTTTTCCCAAGATGAGGATTTGTTTCGAGTAATTTTAACCTTTGCTGTACTTTAAACAATTCTTTTTTTGGAAGACGTTTGCAGTGGGAGAGTGCTTTTGGGGTAATAATGATATGCATACTGCTTATTTTAATTCGGAAAGAGGGATGCCCAAGCCCTTTTTTGCCTCTCTAATCCCAGTCAGAATGTCTTTTTCAGCTCCCGGAATTGCCAATATTTCCGCTGTTTCTTCCAATGATTCCAGCTCTTCTGCGCTGATTAAAGTTGCTTTTGGCTGGCCTTTGACAGTGATCACCACCCGATCCAGATACTTGTTTACTTTCGAAACGAGATTTGGAAGATGTTGTCTCACGTCGGATATTGACATCAAATTAGTCATATTAAATGAAGTGTACAACAACATGTACACCTTGTCAATGAGTAAAATGGGCATATATACCATGACCTCATGGGCTAAGAAGAGTATGTAGGCAGCTCATGTAGAATTTTTTGTCATAACTTGATACCATCAACTCATGGACGATATTATCTCCCTCAAAGATGGCTACATATTAGATAGAGCTACAAATAAACCCGTTGATATTAGAAAACCCGAAGAAGAAGTAAGACAGGAATATGAAAAAACCCTGCGTGAGGATTATGACTACGATTATGAACGAATGGATATAGAAGTCTCCATTCAACGAGGAGAAGTCCACAACAAAAAAAATCAGAAAGAAAGAGCTGACATTGTAATTTATAAAACCTCTAATAAAGCACAAAGAGACCAAAATAAAGATATTTTAGGAATTGTAGAAACAAAAAAACCGACAAAAAAAGATGGGATAGAACAACTAATGAGCTACATGTCTGCTACTACTGCTCTTTGGGGAGTGTGGATAAATGGCGAGGAAATAGAATATGTCTATAGAGACATAAAAACAGGAGAACTGAAAGAGGATTATATTCATCAAATACCAAGTAGCGGTGAAACTTTTGAAGACATAGAAAGAATAACAAAAGAAGATTTAAAACCTGTTCAAAATCTGAAACCTATTTTTAGAAGAATGTATTACACTCTTTATTCAAATACCAACATAGCAAGAAAAGAAAAATTAGGAAGCGAAATGACAAGATTGATTTTTTGTAAAATTTATGATGAGAAATATGATTTAGATAAACCACCAAAATTTAAAATAGGCTTTAATGATAGCCCCGAAGATGTCAAAAAGAATGTAGAAGAATTATGGGAGAAAGTTAAAAAATACCTTGTTGAAGATGGTATTTTTGAACAGCACGAAAAAATAGTCTTAGACCCTAAATCAATTGTTTATATTGTTAGAGAATTAGAAAAATATAGCTTGACGAAAACTGACAAAGATGTTATCGGAGACGCTTTTGAAGTTTTTGCAGAAAGACAATTTGTGGGTGATAAAGGGGAGTTTTTCACACCACGCCAAGTTGTAAAGATGGCAGTAGATATTATCAATCCTCAACCGGAAGAAAGATTATTAGACCCTGCCTGTGGAAGCGGAGGATTTTTAATTTATGCCCTAGAACATGTATGGGGCATTATGAACAATAGCCCAAAATATAAAGGAAGTAATCTTGAGGATGAAAAGAAAGAATTTGCCCGCAAATACTTTTATGGTATTGATAAAGAAATTGATTTAGTAAAAATTTGCAAAGCGTATATGTCTATTATTGGAGATGGAAGAAGCAGTATTGTCAAAGCCGATAGCCTCAAAAGTCCCGACGAATGGGAAAACGCTGCGAGAACTATTTTAACCGAAGACGGCAAAGACCAAATGAAGAAATTTGATGTTATCTTAACAAATCCTCCCTTTGGCAGTAAAATAAAAGTCCATCACGAATATATATTAAAAAATTATGACTTAGGACATAAATGGATATTTAAAGATGAGAAATGGATAATGACAAATGAAACAAAAGAGACAGAACCACAAATACTTTTTATTGAATTATGTCTTAATTTATTAAAAGATGGAGGAAGAATGGCGATAGTTCTCCCTGATGGTATTTTTGGAAATCCTACTGATGGTTATATACGAGAATGGATAAAAGATAAAGCAGAAATTTTGGCAATTATTGATTGCCCGCATAATACATTTATGCCTCATACTCACACAAAAACCTCCCTACTTGTTCTTAAAAAATGGGATAAAACAAAGCAAAAAAATTACCCAATAATGATGAGTGTTGTGAATAAATGTGGACATGATACAAGAGGGAATGAAGTTTATACAAAAAATGAAAATGATAAGGAGATTTTAGATGAAGAGTTTTCCAAAGTTTCCGAGATTTATAAAACATATCAGAATAGAGTTATAAAGGGATTTGATAGATTAGGCTTTACTCTTTACGAAGGTGGTTTAATAAATGGTATCTTAATACCAAGATATTATGACCCTGACACAATAAAAGATATTCAGAAATTAGAAGATACGGGGCGGTATGAAATGAAGTCAATTCAAGACCTTGTTGATGAAAAAGTCTTAGAAATTAAAGGAGCCGGTGGAACTGCACCAAGTAAAGACTACAATATCTATGATGAAATCCCATTTTTGAGAACATCCGATATAGGGGCTTGGGAAACCAGAAATTATGCTGTGCAGAATGTGAATGAACTCACTTATCTTAAATATAAAGACAAGCAGAGTTTAAAAGAGGGAGACATGTTGTTTATAAAGGATGGAACATATAGAATTGGAGAAACTTTAATTCTTACTAAATATGATTTAAAAATGCTTGTTCAAAGTCATTTTCTAAAAATAAGGTCGCTTGATAAAGATGGTATGGACCCGTATTTGCTTCTATATTTGCTCCATGTTCCTGTAGTTAGAAAACAGATAGATGAAAAAACTTTTGTCCAAGCAACTTTATCTACAATTGGTGATAGATTAAACGAAATCATAATTCCAATTCCAAAAGACAAAGGAATAAGAGAAAAAATAGGAATTGCTATGAGAGAAAAATTAGAAGCAAGAGCTAGGTTAAGAGCAGAAATAAGAGAAGTTTTTAATAAAGGCATAGAAGATGAAAATTCATAAAAAATTAACATTAAAAGAACTTCAAAAAAGACATGCTAAAAATCCTCAAGATAAAAAGTTGCATGATTTCTTAAAAAAAGGCGGTAGGGACAATGCTGAAGAGGATTTTAATACTGTATTGGAGAAAGCTGGGAAGACTTCAAAATCTTAACCTCCGCAACTTGCTTTAACAAGCTATCAAATATATTTATGTCGTTTCTATGATTGTATCTCCATGAGAACTCATCCGAGTAAGATTGTAGGTATTCTTTGGAGACATGCCTATAAACTCCAGTAATTCCTCTTTTTAATTGCGACCAAACACCTTCTATATTTTGAGTATGGATTTCTCCTCTTGTATATTCAGAAGCACTATGATTAACCGAAAAATGGTGATAACCATATTTAGATAATTGAGTATATCCTGCATAATTATCAGTCATGATACTTGCGTTTTTATCAACATTCTTCTGAATTTCCTCAAGTAAGGTATATTTTCCTGTATTTGGAATATGTTTTGTATGAAGTTTTCCACCTCTTTCAACCATACCCATAATTACTTCTTTTGGTATTTCGCTAAAGTTTGGCTTAAAAGCTCTATTTTTACCTTTTCCTCCCACAAAAGTTTCGTCTATTTCAACATTTCCGCTTAATAAGTCTCCCTTTGTTTCTGTCATTAAAAGTCTTATTTTCTTAAACATTCTGTGAGCTGTTTTATATGTGACGCCAAGCTCTCTTTGAAGTTGCTTTGCAGATATGCCTGAACGGGTCTGTGTCATTATGTAGATTGCGTAAAACCAGTATTGAAGTGGAGTAGTTGTTTTCTCAAAGATAGTTCCCGCTAGAGGAGAGACTTGATGGCTTCCCCCAAATTCACATTCAAAAACGGGACGACCTTTTATTTTATAGAATTTAGTGATTTTTTCACATTGTTTACAGAATATTCCATTTGACCAACGGAGGTCTTTAATCTTTTCTAAGCATTTGTCATTATCGGAGTATTTTTTAAGGAATACTCCAAGGCTAAACTTTTCTATCATAGCCTCATTATAGCAGGTTATTTACATGATGTCAAGGGATAAGTACCGTAAAATGGGGTAAATTTTGCTAAAAACGACTATAAGCTGTATAATATCACGATATGAAATCTATAGAGGTTAAAAGCGAAGGGCAATTAGCTATACAATCAGAACAGCAATTTAAAAAAAGTGGATTATTGGAGATGATTCTTAATCAGGGCAGACTTGGAAAAGTCCGTGATGGCTTGATTTTCGCGGGTTCAGGAAGAATCGTGGTAAGACCGGCCAGAAACAGCGATAAATCCAAAAAGGTAGTAGACATAAAGACTACTCCGGAGGGAACTATAATAATTAGGGGCGGACTATTTGGTTCTACAACTCTTTCTAATCCTCAATGGGAGGGCGGAAAGGGTTGGGACACGCTGGAAGAAGCTTTAAAGAAAGCATGCAAACACCCCCGCTCGGTAAAAAAATAATCCTTTTATTTTCCAATAATTATAACTGCGGAGGGGGAGGAGTCTGGAGATAGATCGGAAGAGGTTGAGGTAATGGTGTAATCTTTGGCGAGATCCTTTTTGAGCAGATCCAGAAATTTAGAATTTTCTTTTTTCACTTTGATCGTTACTCCAACATAATTAAAATTATCTGCGTTGCCGGTGGAAACGACATCGTAGCCAAACCCTTTGAGAATATTTGCGCCTCTGGCTGCGATACCTTCTTTGCCGCTGCCGTTACGCACCGTAATTGATAGCGTGCTTCTGTCCAGGCCGGATTTGTCAATCGGTGAAACCAGAGCCAGACCATCGTCCACTTTTTTCAGCAAATCTTGAGTCTGGGCTAATTCCTTGGACTTGACGGGGAATTTAACTTGATTATCCTGAAGGATTTTTTGTGCAGACAGAAAAGAGTCCCGCGCCAAATTTTTATTCAGATCCACCAGACTTTGCCCTTCATCATATTTTTTTAAGGCTTGAGGGTAAATTTGGGCAAAAAGAGCTTGAATTTTAGCCTTGTTTTGATTTTGAATTGCCAGAAAAATACTGACTGTCAAAACCACAACTATGACAATTGCGGTTAGTAAAAATATTTTTCTTGTCAGCGGAATCCTAAGGTTTGGTTTTCTGAATGCTGATTTTAAAAAAGATAAATATTTGTTAAATAATGAGGGTTCCTGAACTTGTACTTCCTGCTTTATTTCTTCATTTTCTTCAATGCCCTCATCAATTAGTTCTTCCGCTTGAGGGGTCTGAAATTTAATAAAAATTGCAGAAATTTTCCCATTTTCCGCTTTGTGTATTTTTGGAGCCAAGGCCTCCGAGATTTGAGCTGGATCAGGGTTATTCAGATTGGAGTCAAGCTCATCCTGCGTGACAACTTGTGAAAATGCCTCGGTTGCCAAAACTATTAAATCTTGCTCCTTGAGAAATCCGGACGAAGCCGCAGCCTTTTCTGCTGTTGCATTTTGTGAGTCAAGCGCCAGCCCAAGAGACCCGCCCCTTTTGATAAAAACTTTGGCGTTTCCCAAGCCAAACAAGTACAAAATGTTATTCACAAAGGCTCCGGCAGCAAAAGAAATGGCCACTCCTTCTATTTGATTTTCAAAAGTTGAGGAAACGGCTTTTTTAATTGATTCCAAATTTTTCTCCTCAATTGTAAAAAATTCCTGTTCCAGGCGCTCCAGTAAATTCTTACCCGAGATGTTTAAGGATTCCGTTTCGAGATCTTTCGTTTTCTCCAAAGATAAAACAGCAAAAAGCTTGCCGGCATTATAGGCCTGAGACCAGGAATTAAGGGTCGGGGTTGCGGATATCTTTGAGAAGGAGATATTATTATCCATTTTCTAAAGTATAACAATTGCTACTAAAAAAAGCGAAACAGCCAGAAAAATATTAATTATGGAAATTGCCTTTAATACCGGTTCGGCATGGGGGAGACGCAGGATTTGAGTCATAACCTTTATTTGGGTAAAAACAACAAATGTAAAGATTGCATAAAATCCGATTACAATAAGAGTAACGATTTTGACCCAGAAAACCGGCTGAAAAAAATTAATAAAATCTAAATTCATTTTGATTTTTTCTCCGTTAAGTCCCCAATAATATGCGTTGCTTCTCTGGGTTTTGGAACGGAAAAAGCTTCGAAATTTCTTTCGTTTCCTGCTGTTTGAACAAAGAGATTGCCATAATGGAAAAAAGTTGGAATAAACCCCGACTGTGTGTAATTAACATCTTCAATATGAGAAAGGTCTGTAACGGCAATGTTGTGTACTACAACATCTGAATAATCTATGTCAACAACGCGTTCCGAAGTAACTATAAATACATTGTAAAACCAATGCAGAAAGTTTACGAATACAAAAGAGAAGACCAGAAGGTAATAAAACAATACGAAAACGGCAGTGAAGCGATTCGCAGCGGGAGTAGAAAGAAAATCCAATCCAAAGTTTGAAAGGAAAGTCAAAATTATTACCGGTAATACGATAAGTACGAAAGATATTGTAATCCAGGATAAATTTGTTAGGATGTGAGACCGCAGGAATAAAATTATTGATTCTTCGTCTTTTTGTGTCTGAAATGAAACGCCTTTTGGATTTGGGCAAAAGGAGGACAAAACATTCATGTGGGACTCATCGATTTTTCTGCCAGCCGGAGGATTGATTTTTTTCTTTTCGTCTTGTTTAGATGCTACAAAAATATCCTTCATTTTTAGTTCCTTTCTATATCATATAAGGGTCCGACAATTTGTATATTAGCGGGAGCACGCAGATTAAAATAAGTTTTGAAAAAATCTCCGGAAAGACTTGGATCAGACGAATCTCCGCTGACGTGTACATTGGCCACCCGTCCTACCGACCAATCTACATCCACGTTTATTCCCGAAACGGAATTAAAAGGCGTAATGCCCCTATTTTGAAGTTCTGCTTTGACTCTTCCCGCATCCCAGGTATCGGTGCCCGCAGGATTTGGATTGGTGTTTTTATCTGTCTGGTAGAGATGTTCTTTAACGGATTGATCTGTCCGGGCAAGCATAATTACATTGACGATATCCGCAACTTCCTCTGATTTAAGCCAGGCAGTTTTATTATAGTCTCCTCTTGATCCCCAGTCGCAATAAAACCAAGGAGAATCTTTATCGTAAGCATTATTTTTCAGATCCGAAAAACTGGAAATATTTCCATTGCCGTCTTGTGCATTTTTTGTCCAAGGGGTGGCGCTCCAGCCAATATCGCTTGAAGAGTGAATGTATCCGCCGTGAGTAGAAGAAAACCAGGCTTTAACCGGATTTCCGCCCTGGATCATGACCATTCCGGCAGTATCGTTAACTGCCTGTTCCCAGTTGCCTCCTTTAGGATTGTCTTGAAAAACTTGGCATTGTTCAGTCGTACAAATTGAGCCCGAGCCATTGTTGGTATAAGCCAAGGCATAAGATCTGGCAGCAATTGTCTGAGCTTTTAAGGCCTCCATTCCTCCCTGATTACCCCATTCATTGGGAACTTCGTAGATACGTTTGACATAATCATCCAGAGAATAACCATGATAACCTTCAACATTAATTATTGCGTCTCTTTTTTCAATTGAGTCAAAATTATAATACGCTCTTAAGATTTGTTCGTATCCTTGTCCCGCCCTTGATCTGCCAAATGCTCCGTACTGATTTAAACCGACGCGGTTAGGAACGCCATAAGTGAAGAAACCAAAGCCTCCGCCAAATCCCGGATCTTTTCCGATATCGCTGGAACATCTTCCCAGAGAGCTGGCAAAAAGGGGAATACCTAATGCAGATAGCCTTTGGGCTAAGATTTCTTGCTGTCTGGCGGACAGAACAGCAATCTTGTTTGAGAGATTTGCCTGGTAAGTTTTTGCCTCTATTACTACCTTGTCTAAAGAGGCTTTGATGACAGCCAATTTTGCCTCTTCACTTTCTAAATCTTTCTTTTTCTGTTCCAAATCGGTAATCGAGAGAGCAATGTTGGTAATAATTACTTTATCTTGATCCGCTTTGGCTTTTTGATAGGCAATATTCTGGATGATTTCACTGGCCTGTGAGCTGGAAAGAAAATAGGAAAGCCAATTGGCATTGTAGCTGTCGATGTAATTTCTGGCAACTGTTTTGTCAAAAACTATCTTCTTTGCTTCCAGATTCTTATATCCATTGTCAATTTCCCGCTTCTTCCTGGCTAGATCAGCTTCTATAAAAGCAACTCTTTCTTTTATGTTATTAAGCTGGGCTTCCAGCGGCGCGGTTGCGGCTTTAGATTGATTATATGCGGTTCTTAAATCCTTTAATTGCGTGTTAATATCGTCCAGCTCATCTCCATAAGTTTTACTAATGCCGGAGAAAACAAAAACAGTAAAGATTAAAATTACAAAATATAGAATTTTTTTCATGGCAGCTTTGCCATTATAGCAAATGTTGCAAATGGACAGAATCAGTGATATAATCGGGGCATGGAAGACAATTCGTTTCAATCGCCGATAAGCCAATTTAATTATGCCTCTCCGGAAATACCCAAAAAACCAAAGAAGTTTATTTACCTGATCATTTTTTTGGTTATTTTAGTTGGTTTCTTCCTAATCAAAAATTTATTTTTTGGATCAAGTGAACAAAAAGAAACGTCTGTTGTGACTCCAACCCCAACCGAATTTCAATTTCCAACTGACACTCCGGCTGCAAGCATTAGTCCAACTTCAGGACCAAATCAGCCAACTGCAGTTCCAACTGTCAAGCCGATAAATCCTATCGATCAGTCAACAGGCCTGGACAGAAGTACCCTTTCAATTAAGGTTCAAAATGGCTCTGGCGAAACAGGCGTTGCGGCCAAAGGCGCAGACGTGCTGAAAAGTTTTGGCTATAAAATTACCTCAACCGGTAATGCCGATAATTATAATTATGAAAACGTAACTATTCAAGTAAAAAGCACAAAAAGCAATTTCCTGGCGCTTTTGAAAAAAGATTTAGGCTTTAGCTACACTGTCGGAAGTGCTTCGGCAGATTTATCTTCGGATTCCACCTCCGATGCTCTGGTAATTATTGGGAAATAAAATTTATAATTGTTATAATAATTATAAATCTTATATACCTATGGAAATAATCCCCGGAATTTTGGAAAAGGATTGGACGAAAATTAAAAAAAAATTGGAAATTGTCAAACCTTTTGCAAAATCGGCTCACATAGATATTCTGGACGGAAAATTTGCCCCCAACACCACTTTTTTAGACCCAACCCCGTTTGTTAAATATAGTCATTCTTCGACAGGCTCAGGATTGTTTTTGGAGCTGCACATGATGGTTGAAGAGCCAATTCAATATTTGAAACCTTTTTCGGATGTAGGATTTAAAAGATTTATCGGGCATGTTGAATGCCTCCGCCAGCCGGCGGATCAGGCTGAATTTGTCACTAAAGCACGTGAATTGGGAGAAGTCGGGTTAGCAATTGACGGACAGACACCACTAACAAATCTTAAAGTTTCTTTAACCGATTTAGATTGCGTTTTGATAATGACCATCAAAGCCGGATTTTCCGGACAAAAATTTAATCCGGAGTATTTGAAAAAAGTTGAGATTCTTCGCTCCGCTCGGGATGACATCAATATAGAAGTGGATGGAGGAATTAATGATAAAACAATTACTCAGGCAATTCAGGCCGGCGCGGATAGATTTGTTGCAAACAGCTTTATCTTTAATTCACCAAATCCTCAAGAACAATTTGATATATTAAAGAATATTGCCGAAACCCGCCTTCGTTAAAACTTCGGCGGGCGAGGGGAGGTGAAGAAAATGGCGGAGGAAAAAATGATGTGCGCAGGACATGCGGGCAAAAAATACATGCTTTTCGGAGTCTTGGCAATAGTCTATGGAGTTATAAATTACATGATCAGTGTTATGGGCTGGCAGCCATACATGGCTTGGATTGCAGGAGGAGTTATTTTGCTTTTAGTTGCCTGGACAAAGGGGTCAATGAACAAAGCTTAAAGTTAATTTTTAATTTATTTATTGATTAACCGGTGTCGGTGAGGGGTGCGGACAAGTGACGCAATACGTCTGATTTGTGGCATCGGTGACGACCAGTTCGTCTTTTTCTTCAACATTATCTGTTTGATTTGGAGCCGCTAAGTCTTGTGTGGTTTTATCTACCCTTACCTTTTGCAGCCCAGGGTCAACTCTCCAAGGATCAGTTCCTACAATGAAATATTCAAATCTGGTTTCACAGCGATTAGACGTTCCGTCCGGAGACGGAATCAATCCGGATAAAGAACAAACTTTTTTCTGAATTATGCCGGGCGGACGGGAAATCGGATGGGGGCTTTTATCTTTGAGAAGATAAGTCATAATCTCATGCCAGATGGGAGCTGCTCCGGTAATGCCTGAAGCAATATTGTTCATTGGGGTATTATCATTATTTCCTACCCAGCTGGCTACTACATACTCGGGGGTGTAACCAAATGTCCAGTTATCGCGGAAATCATTGGTGGTTCCTGTTTTAACAGAAACTGTTTGATTTGCTATTTTTAAGGATGAGCTGGGTCCGAACTCCAAAAGTCTGGCATTGTTATCAGCCAAAATGTCGGAAATTATAAAAGAAACTCCTTCCGGTAAAACCTTTTTGCCGAAAATCGGAGAAGGCGGAGGATTGTATTCCTCTATAACTTTGCCGTGATTGTCCATAATTTTAAGAATGGGGTGAAGATTAATTCTGTACCCGTTGTTGGCAAAAACTCCGTAGGCGGTAACCATTTCCAGCATCGTCACTTCTCCTCCGCCCAAAGTTAGCGATAAACCATATCTTTCAGGCTCCGAAAAACTTGTGATTCCCATTGCCGATGCGGTGGCAATCATGGCGTCAACGCCATTAAGCTTGAGCATTTTAACCGCCGGAATATTTATAGAATTACCCAGAGCATAACGCATTTGCAGTATTCCGTGCCACTTACCGTCGTAATTAACCGGACAATATTGCTTGTCCTCAACGGTTGGAAAACAAATCGGCACATCTGCAAAAGCGGTCGCACCGGTATATCCCTTAATTAGCCCCACGGCATAATTAATGGGTTTTATAGAAGAGCCGGGCTGTCTTAAGGCAAGCGTGATATTGACGTTGCCGTCAATTTTTTCATCAAAATAATCTTTGCTGCCAACCATTGCCAGAATTTCTCCGGTTGCAGGATTGGTGACCAGAGCGGATCCGTTAGTGACATGGTATCCCCGGAGCCTATCGATATTTTCTGTCACGACATTTTGGGCCTCTTCCTGAATTTTAGAATCAAGAGAGGTAACAACCTGCAATCCTCCTTCTTCAACCATTTTTTCTCCATACTTTTTGATCAGAAGATCCTTAACATACAAAACGAAATGGGGAGCGGAAATATTGTTGAAAAACTTTTGAAATTTTAGGGTTTCTTTGATTGCGGAATCCTTTTGTTTAAGCGTAATGTATTTTTGCTCAAACATTTTGTTAAGTATTTCCTCCTGGCGTTTTTTGGCAAATTCCGGGTGAGAGCCGAACGGGGAATTGGTAGTTGGAGCTTCAGGCAGGCCGGCTAACAAAGCCGACTCTGCCAAAGTTAAATCGCGGGCCTTTTTACCAAAAAAAATCTGGGAAGCTGCTTCAACTCCGTAAGTTGTTCCTCCGTAGGGAATTTGATTAAGATACATTTCCAGAATTTTATCTTTTGGATAAATCGCCTCGGTTGCAAAAGCCAGAATTACCTCTTTAATTTTCCTCAAGATTGTCTGCTCGGGAGTTAAGAGACTATTTTTTACCAGCTGTTGGGTGAGAGTTGATCCTCCCTGGAGCTCTTTGCGAATAATAATTGAAACCAAAGATCTAAAAATTCCTCTAAAGTCCACTGCTCCATGGTTATAAAAATCTTTGTCTTCAATCGCAATTGTTGCCTCCTGCATCTGTTTGGGAATAGCGGAAAGAGGAATAAAAGTTTGATTCTTATTGGAATAAATAGAATAAAGCAGTTTTTGGTCGCGATCAAAAATTTGAGTTGCCTGGGGAGTAGTTGAGCTATTTAATCTCGTCGGCAGAGGAAGGTCTTTGAGTATAAAAAAATAGGTTGTACCAATAAAACCGACTATCAGAAGAACAATAAACAGCAAAAACCAGGCGTGTTTCTTTCTAAACTTTTTCAACTTTTTTAATTTAGGTCTTAAAATGCTTGAAACTTTCATTTCTGTATAATAACATGATAATGCTGATATGTTAAGCTTTAATTTCTTAAAAGATGCAGGTGTCAGCGGGAAAAAGGTTTTTTTGAGAGCAGACCTTGACGTTCCGCTTGCAAATGGGGGAATCGAGGATGATACCAGATTGCTGTCTGCGATTCCTACACTTGAATATCTTTTAAGCCAGGGTGCCAAAATTATTCTTGCCGGGCATTTGGGTAGGCCGGAAGGGATTAATAAGAGTTTGAGTTTGGAACCGATAGCCAAGTGGTTTGCGAAACAATTAACAATTAACAATTTACAATTAACAAAAATCGGAGAGTTTGAGGGGTGGGAAATTGGGCCAAATATTTTTCTTTTGGAAAATCTGCGTTTTTTTGCCGGAGAAGAAAAAAATGATCCGGGATTTGCCAAGCAATTAGCTAATCTGGCAGATATTTATGTCAATGAAGCGTTTGCAGATTCCCACAGAAATCATGCATCAATTACCGGTGTGCCAAAATATCTACCAGGTTTTGCCGGACTGCATTTACAGCAAGAGATAGAAGTTTTATCAAAAGTTTTAGAGAAACCTAAACGTCCTTTGGTTGTGGTGATTGGCGGGGCAAAATTGGAAACAAAACTTCCTTTGGTTGAAAAAATGCATCATCTCGCAGATTACGTTTTGGTGGGCGGAAAAATTGCTAGAGATGTGAAAACTTTATTAAAAATACAGCATGAGAAAATTGAAGGAAGAAAGTCAGCACTTTTAATTGCAGATTTAAATCTGGATGAAACAGATGTCACGCCAAAAAGCATCGAGAATTTTCTGCAGATTATTGATCTGGCAAGAACTGTTGTTTGGAACGGCCCTTTGGGAAAAATTTCAGATAACAAAATGGAAATGGCAAAAAGCGAGGATGGAAGCAGAAAATTGGCGGAAGGACTGGTTAAGAGTAGTGCCTATACGATTGTCGGGGGAGGAGATACGGTTGGATTTTTGGAAAAAGCCTGTCTTTTGGATAAATTCGCCTGTCTGCCCAAAAACAGATGTTTTCTTTCAACCGGCGGCGGCGCCATGCTTAGTTTTCTCTCCGGTGAAAAACTCCCCGGCCTGGAGGCTTTAAAAGCCCGCCCGACTTCGCCTGCGACACTGGCTTAATGACAACCTAAACTGGTTAGGCAAAGTCGGGCGGGCTTGACTTTCATTCCAACGTGTGGTATACATTAGACATATGATACGGACACAAATATATTTGCCTCAACAACTCTATCAAGCAATTGATCTGGTGGCAAAAAAAGAGAAAAAAGCTAAGGCTCAAGTTATTCGTGAGGCTTTGGAGAAAGATATGGAGAGGAAACAAGGTAATGCCGGAGAAACATTGCTAAAACTTGCAGCGATGGCAAAAAAATATAATTGGAAAGGGCCAAAAGATTTGTCTGTGAATCACGACAAATATCTCTACGAAAAAACATGAATACGCCCCTGATTATAGATACCAGCGCTTTTATTTCTTTAGGAAGCATTACAGATAGCAACTACAAGAAAGCGCAATTCATAAGCAGTCGGATCAAAAAGGAGAATAGGAAAATCATTGTTCCAGGAGATATTTTTACAGAAACTATGAATGTGATAGGTAGACAAATAGGCCATAAAGGGGCAATCATACAGGCAAAGAACATTTTTCTGGATAGAAGCTTATCGATTGCCGAAATGACTTCTCAAATCCGTCAAAGAGCTCTGGATAAATTTAAAAAACAGTCCGAGTCTGTAAGTTTTACGGATTGCATAGTCATGGCTTTTGCCGATGAATATGGGACAAGAGAAATTTTTGGATTTGATGAAGCATTTCGCAAGAACGGATATATAAGAATGGGGATAGACAAGAAGTAATTCTTTGGTGAAAAACTCCCCGGCTTAGAAGCGCTGACCTAATGTTTCTTTGGACCGCCACTTGATTTTAATGCACCTAAAGTTCTTAATTTCCTTTGTAATTCAAACATCGTATCACGAGCTTCCATTCTATTGGAAACTCTTTCTTCAAGATCGTCATCAATTTTTAGAGCAATACACATCTTTGTAATACTACGTATTTGTTTATCTGTTGGTGGGAGCTTATGCCAAGCATTCTTTTCGGCTAATGATTTTTTGGGTTTGTCAACGGTTGTCATTCCTTCCCCTGATTTTGTAGAAGCAAATTCTCCCCCAAGCCTTAGCTGTGTTGGCTTGATCCCGACGGTTTCCATAAGAAAAATATAACAGATTGTTTTACTTGAGTCAAACTATGGGGCACGAGCTTATAAATCCTCTTGATGGATTTTCCGAAAACCTTTATACTGATTGTATGATTCGAGTTGCAATTAACGGATACGGCCGGATTGGCAGGGTAGCGCACCGGGTAATTTTGGAAAAACACGCTTCAGAAATTGAAGTTGTAGCAATTAATGCTGGGAGCTCAACGGATATAAAAGGTTGGATGTACCTGCTAAAGTATGATACGACGTATCATACTTTAAGTTCAAAGTTCAAAGTTCAAAGTTCAAAGTTAAGCGACGGAGAAAACGTAGGAACGTTAAAAGATTGCATAGGATATTTAATTATTAATAACCAAGAAATTCCGGTGTTCTCGCAGAAAGATCCCAGCCTTTTACCCTGGAAAGATTTAAATGTTGATGTTGTAATTGAGTCAACCGGCTGGTTTCTGACTCAAGAAAAATTGCAAGCTCATTTAACCGCCGGAGCCAAAAAAGTAGTCTTGTCAGCACCTTCCAGGGGAGGAGAGATTCCCACATACGTTTTATCGGTTAATGACCAAAACTATAAAAGTGAAGATTTAATCAACAATGCTTCCTGCACAACCAATTCTATAGCTCCGGTTGCCAGAATTATGGTGGATAAATTCGGAGTAGAAAAAGCCATGATGACGACAATTCACGGTTATACTCAAGATCAAAGATTGCAGGATGGCGGACACAAAGATTACAGACGGGCCAGGGCGGCTGCGGAAAATATAATTCCAACTTCAACCGGCGCAACGATTGCAGCTGCAGAAGCAATACCGGAGCTTTCGGGAATATTTAACGGGTTGGCGATCAGAGTTCCGATTGCAGTCGGATCGTTGTCTGATTTTACCTTTTTATTAAAAAAACCAACAACTAAAGAAAAAGTCAACGAAGTTTTTAAAAAGGCAGCAGAAGATTCAAGATTTAAGGGGATATTGGAAGTGACTGAAGATCCAATTGTATCAAGCGATATTATTGGTAACTCTTGCTCTGCGATTGTTGATTTATCTCTTACTCAAGTGGTTGGCGGAAATATGGTCAAAATTATTGCTTGGTATGACAATGAATTCGGTTACGCCAATAGGCTGGTTGAAGAAGTCATTTTAATTGGCGGAGGCATTTCAAAATGAAGAAAGAGCCGGTTAAATTGCCCAATATCCGCATGATTACTGTTTCCGGCCGGATTGCTTCAGGTTCTACAACTTTAGGTCATAAGCTTGCCGGGATTTTGGGTTGGCGTCATGTTGAAGGAGGAGAGGTTTTTTGGGAAGCAGTTCGTACGAAAATGGGACTTTTGGAGAAAGATACAAATTTGCGTCCCGACAAGGAAGATGAAGATTTCGATAAATCCTTGAAGCAAATACTAACCGGTGGAAAAAATCTAATTTTGGAAACGAAACTGTCCGGATTTAATGCGCAGAAAATTCCCGGAGTTTTCAAAATTGCAGTTATCTGTGAGGATGAAATGGGGCATGACAAAGTGGACATCCGGATTGACAGGCTGATAAATCGGGAAAAAATTTCAATAGAGCGGGCAAAAGAAGAGGTAATCGAGCGGGAAAAAAATGACTTGGAAAAGTGGAGGAGGATTTATGCGGAAGGGGATAAGAATTGGGTTTATTGGGATAAAAAATATTATGACTTGGTAATCAATACCTACTCACACAATCAAGACGAAACCCTAGAATACGCTCTTCAGAGATTAGGCTACAGCTAAAAATATATAGCAAGTACTCTGGATATAGTTTTAATGTAAGACTTATAGTGTGATATAATTCACCGAATATGAACAAAGAGAAATCAAGTCGGCAAAAAACAATCGGATTTGAAGCAGTTGATCAAGCTAGAGATCCCCTAGCGTTTACACATTATTTAAACAAAGTAAATTCATTGGAGGCAATAAGGAATTACAAGAGTAAAGTGCATGCGCTTTTAGAAGTTCGGGATGGAGATTCAATTCTTGATATTGGCTGCGGTGTAGGTATTGATACTGAAGAAATCGCCGAATTATTTGGGCCGAATATAAAAATTACAGGAATTGACAATAGCGAAAAGATGATTAAAGCTGCCAATTCCTCCTTAACCAATAAGAAAAACCATACTCAAATTAGATATGTAGTTGGAGATGCCTGCTCCCTTGATTTTAAGGACAATGAGTTTGATATAGTCAGAGCAGATAGAACATTTCAGCATTTGATAGACCCAAAGCGTGCGCTGAGAGAAATGGTTCGCGTTACCAAGCCGGGCGGAAAAATCCTGGTAATTGATGCGAATTGGAAATCATTGGAGATAAAAGGAATATCTAGGGAAAATTCAGAATTAATTAAGAAAACTTACGGAGCAATTATTCAGAACCCAAACATTGCAATTAAATTAAAGAAGTTAATGATTGAAGCAGGCATAAAGGAGGATCAAATCTATTTTGAAAAAACTCAACTCGTATTTTCTAATTTATCAAGCATCGAGGACGTTCTATGGATAGAAGATTCGTTAAATGAAGCGGAAAAAATGGGAACAATCACGCAAGAAGATAAGCTAAAATGCATGAGAGACGTTAAAAGGGCGGATTCGGATTATGTTCAGGCTACAATAGAACTTTATATTGTTAAGGGAATAAAAGCTTAATTTGTAATTCGGCTTACATTTTATAGGATAAATTTTTGTTAAAATTCCCTATCTCTTTTAGAGATATTTTTTTGACAATCTTAAAGAGATGTAATATAATACTTCGACCTTTGGAAGAAGTTAGTTTTTTTTTGGCGCGTGAAAGATAAATAAAACTATGGTAAAACAAGAGGTTAACGGTAAGGAAAAATTAACAATTGCTGAAAGAGCAAAAATCGTAAGAATAAGAGGCATTCAGAATAACGATCTTCCGCTTATCGCTAGGTGGGTTGCCGATTCTGAAACGCATGGGAAATTGGATTTTGCTCCGGAGCCTCCTAAAGACTGGAGAAATAGAACTGAAGTTCAGGCATACATAAGTCAATTTGAAGACTATTATAGAAATAAAAATAAGGATGAAGATAAAAATAAAGATGAAGATCCTAAAAAGATTACTCCTTTAGTTGCGGTTAATTCTATGCTGGAACCGGCAAGCGTATTAACTATAAGATGGCGGGGAGATCCTTATGTGCCAAAAGACAAAAGGATTGCATCTATTGAAGCTTTTATGACTGATCCGGAATTAAGGCATAAAGGCATTGGCAAACAAACTCTTTCCGCGGCGCTGGATGTAATATTTTATGAATATAAAGGATACAGCGGCGAAGCCGCCAGGGAAGCAAGGCTTTGGATATTCACGGATGCAAGGGCCGGGGACTATAGCAGCAACATTAATTTTTTCCGCCAATACGGCTTTGAGAATTTGGCAGGGAATTGGAAAGAGTACGTCGCCAAAAGGGAAATTGAAAATGTAGGAGATAGAGACGCCATGTGGTTTAAATTAACTAAAGAAAAATGGGAAGAAATTAAGCTGGGAAATTCAAAAATAGCCGAACATGCTCCGATTGATCTACTTAACCTGAGAATATAAGTTAAATTTCTAATCTTCTAATCTAAGTAGTTGCTTTTTTTATCCGCTATAGTATATGATACGTGTAATTTTATGAAAGTTTCAGCAATAATGCATCGTTCTGTGATTACGGTTACGGAGGATGTATCCCTTAAAGAGGTGGGTAGATTAATTTTTACTCTTGGTATTGCAGGAATTCCGGTTGTCAGGGGCAAAAAACTGATTGGAATTGTTACGGAAGAAGATATTCTCTCCAAGATGCATCCCACGATGCAAGATTTAATAGATGATTATGTTCATGCAAAAGATTTTGACACCATGGCAAAAAATATCCACAGCGTTTTAGATGTCTCAGCCGGAGAAGCAATGAATCCGCGTGTCATTTCCATAACTCCAGACACTCTCTTAATGGAAGCTCATTCGATAATGCAAATGAATGAGTTTAGCCGTCTGCCGGTTGTAAATGCTAAGAACGAGCTAATAGGAATTATTTCTCAAGGAGACGTTTTTAGGGCTATTCTTAAAGACGAAATTCCCCAATTGGAAAAAGAAAGATATGCCGGATTTATATCTCAATATTATGATCAAATGGTGAATTGGGACAAGCGTTTTGATGAAGAATTTCCAGCACTTTTTAAAATATTTGAAAAGGAAAATGTAAAAAAAATATTAGATGTGGGAGTTTGGACCGGAGAATATACCGTAGGACTTGTAAAAAGAAGCAATTATTTTGTTTTGGGATTGGATAACAATCCGGTTATGATCAAAACATCAAATGAAAAAAAAGCAAAATTGCCCGGAAGCGCTCGCAGAAGATTAAATTTTTCCCTCACTGATTACGCAGACCTAGACTCGTTAGCTAAAGATAAGTTTGATGCTGCAATCTGCATGGGTAACTCACTTCCCTATATTCCGGTAAATCCAAATGAGCTTTTTAAAAATTTGTCCAAAGTTATTTCGGATAAAGGTCTAATTATAATTCAACTTCTTAACTTCGAAAAGATTTTAAAATCAAAAAATAGATTGCTTAATTTTGCCATACATAAGGTAGATGGAGGAAGAGAGCAATTGTCCATAGAGTTTTTTGACAACAAAGACAAATCAAGTCTTTTTCACAATACAATTATATTTGATTATGATGGGATTAACTGGATTTATAAGGGTATAACAACCATAGGAGTGGAATATATAAAAAAAGAAGATTTAGAAAGCGCTTTTAGAAAAGCCGGATTTAAAAAGATTTCCTGCTTTGGAAATAACGGTGAATATCAAGGTGATTATGGAGAACTGTCTTTTGAATTACCCTTTAACCCCTTGAAAAGTGATTGGCTTAACGTTATAGCTAAAAAATAGAGACAGAAGGCAATATGAGAAAGGTTTGGGTGTTGGTATTTTTTCTTTTGATCTTCTTGCCGAACTTTAATATTTCTTTTGCCAAGTCAGACTCGGCTTTTGCTCAAACAGCCTCTTCAAGCTCTAAGCCTGAAATAAATTACGAATTGCCATATCCCGGACTTTTGCCGGATAGTCCTTTGTATTTCTTAAAAGCTATCAGAGATAAAACTGTCAGCTTTCTGATTTCGGATTTTTTTAAAAAAGCAGAATTTGATCTTCTTCAAGCCGACAAAAGACTTAATGCCGGCATCTACCTTTTTAAAAAAGGAAAAACCTCCCTGGCCATATCAACAGTTTCAAAAGCCGAGAATTATTTTGAAGAGGCTTTAAACAGGATGGGGGAGGCAAAAATGCAGGGAAGAAATATAAAAGAAATGGAAGAAAAGTTAAGGAATGCCTTGAAAAAACATCAGCAGGAATTGGGATATTTTGTTGAAAAAGTAAATGCCAATCTTACAGTTGGTTTCCAAAAAGAACAAAAAAGACTGGAAGGTTTTGATAGGCGGCTAAATCAATAATATTAAAAACATAGAGCAAGACTCTTTTATTGAAGACATTTTCCCTTCAACTAATTGCCCTAATTTTTTCTTTGGAGGTAAATTGGCCAAATTGAAGCTAAAAAAAGACCTGACCCCCTTTGATACAGAAATTTCTAGTTGACACAACAGATTTAGCGTTCTATATTGGGTATTGACACTAGTAGTAGTGTTTTTATGAAGTGTCCATATTGCGGATCAATAGATTCAGAAGTAGTTGAGACCAGAGCTTCGGAAGATGTGGACACTATCAGAAGAAGAAGAGAATGTTTAAAGTGCGGGAAAAGATTTACTACTTACGAAAGAATTGAAAATGTCAACTTGGTGGTTATAAAAAAAGACGGAAAAAGAGAACAGTTTGACCGGGACAAATTAAAAAGCGGAATAATCAGAAGCTGTGAGAAAACAACTGTGTCAATGGAGGCAATCGAAAAAATAGTCACAGAGATAGAACGTGAGTTAAGAGGAGCGGACAGTGTTGAAGTTGAAAGTAAAAAAATAGGACAGATGGTTGCAGCCAGACTTAAAAAAATCGACAAAGTTGCTTATATTCGGTTCTCAAGCGTTTTCAAAAGATTTGTGGATGTAGAAGACTTCGAAGAGGAAGTGCGACGACTAATAAAATAGCATTCAGACTACGGCTTACAGACTACAGTAGTCTGTAGACTGAAAGCGGAAAGCATAGTTATGAAATTGGATGGAGTAAGGGAAAAAGTATTTAAAGACAGGTATGCCCTTAAAGGTAAAAATGGTGAGCTTTTGGAACACAAACCGGAAGAGATGTGGAAAAGAGTTGCAAGAGGCATCGCACGGAACGAAAAGCCAAGCAAAAGAAAATATTGGGCCAAAAAATTCTATGACGTTATGACCGACTTCAAATTTGTCCCCGGAGGAAGAATTTTGTCGGGTGCCGGAACAAAATATCAGGTTACCTACTTTAACTGCTTTGTTATCCCGTCTCCAAAAGACTCTCGCGGCGGAATCGTAGATTCCCTAAAGCAATTAATTGAAATCCAGTCCCGCTCCGGCGGAGTAGGGCTTAATCTTTCATCTCTGCGCCCGAGAGGTGCCAGGGTGAAAAAAGTTAACGGAACATCTTCAGGTCCGGTTACCTGGGCCGGACTTTTCTCTTATGCCACTCATGACGTAGTCCAGCAAGGCGGAACCCGCAGGGGGGCAACCATGCTCATGCTTTGGGATTGGCATCCGGATATCGAAGAATTTATCACAGTTAAGCAGGACCTCTCAAAAATTAACGGAGCAAATCTATCTGTTTGCGTTTCGGATGCTTTTATGGAAGCAGTCAAGAAAGACAAAAAGTGGGATTTGGTTTATCCGGATTTGGATGATTCCCGCTATGATGCAAAATGGGATGGAGATCTGGCGCAGTGGCGCAAAATAAAAGGGAAAGTAAAAGTTTATAAAACCGTAAAAGCAAAATATCTTTGGGATTTAATTTGTACTGCGGCCTGGCGTTCTGCCGAACCGGGGCTGCACTTCCTGGAGAGGTCCAACAAAAGATCCAATACTCATTATTTCGAAACATTAATTGCGACAAATCCTTGCGGGGAGCAGCCATTAGGCGCTTGGGCGGTTTGTAATTTAGGAGCAATGAATTTGGCTGCTTATGTAAAAAACGGCAAATTCGATTATACGAATTTTGGCCTCGATGTGCGGGTCGCGATGCGGTTATTGGACAATGTTATTGATCAGACATATTATTTCTTTAAAGAGAACGAAAAGTGTGCAAAAGACATCCGCCGGACGGGACTCGGGATAATGGGAATCGGAGATGCACTGATTAAAATGAAAATCCGTTACGGGTCCAAAGAATCAATGCCAATAATCAAAAAAATCTTTGAGACACTACGCAATAATGCCTATGATGAATCCTGTAATCTGGCAAAAGAAAAAGGAGCATTTCCAAAATTCAACAGGAAGAAATATCTTAAAGGTTATCATATCAAAAATCTTCCGGCAGATCTTCGAAAGAAAATCGCCAAGCAGGGAATTAGAAATGCGGTTTTGTTAACTATTGCTCCAACCGGAACAACCAGTTTAATTTCGGGTGTCAGCTCCGGAATTGAACCGGTTTATGAATTTGTTTTTAAAAGAAAAGACAGGACCGGCGAGCACATGATGTATCATCCGCTGTATGAGGAGTGGAAAAAACAAAATCCCCCTTCGTCCATTTCAGGGCAAGCTCCGGAAAAACCCGCCTATTTTGTCTCGGCAAATGACTTAAGTCCTTTAGAACATGCCCAAGTGCAGGCAGCTGCCCAGGAATTTATTGATTCGTCGATTTCCAAAACAGTGAACGCTCCAAGTTTCCATACGGTTGAAGATGTTAAAGCTCTTTACATGTCAGCCTATGATTTGGGTCTGAAAGGGCTCGCCTATATGAGAGACGGATCCCGAGAGGGGGTATTGGAAAGAATTGTCCCGACGGTTACCTCAGCTCAAACCAAGGCTTCTTCTTCGCCAAAACCGGTTGTTCCCCGTCCAATGTCCCTTTCGGGAGTGACTTATAAAATTGAAACGCCTGTCGGACACACCTATATAACCCTTAATCATAACGATCAGGGAGAGCCTTTTGAAGTGTTTATGACAATTGGTAAAGTGGGCTCTGATGTTGCAGCTATGGCTGATGCATTGGGTCGCATGATTTCCCTGAATCTGCGTTTGACTGACGGGCTTTCACCGCGGGAAAGAATTAAGCAGGTAGTTGCCCAGCTAATCGGAATTGGGGGAGCAAGAAGTGTTGGCTTTGGTAAGGACCGGGTCAGGTCCTTACCGGACGCGATAGCCAAAGTCTTGTCAATGCATTATGGGTTTGCTCTGAACGGAAAAGTGGAGGACAAGCCTTTGACAAACGGTTTGACAAATGGCCTGCCCGACATTGCCAAGTCATGGCAGGCGGGACACGCCAACGGAAGTCTTACGAATGGGCAGATTGAGCCTGAAGTTGTCGAAAATACAGAAATTGTTAAAATGCAGCAATTGGCAATCGACGGAGGGGCGGCTGCCGCCTTATCGGACACGTCAACCAGTCTTTATGATCTTTGCCCGGAGTGCGGCGGAGGAAGTTTGGCTTATGAAGAAGGCTGTAAAAAGTGCTATGCCTGCGGATATTCGGAATGTTGAATGCGAATTTATACGGATTGTTAATACGAATAAATTCGAATTTAATATTTAGATTTAAAGTTAGGTAATCATGGTGTAAATCCATGACTGTGCCGCAACTGTTAAAGTCAGAAAACTAACTTTATTTAAATTCCCGAGCAGGATCTTTTCATTGTCCTTCTCGGGAGAGAAGGATTTTTTATGCCAATTTATACGCGGACAGGAGACAAAGGGAAAACAACTCTTTTTAACGGACAAAGAGTATCAAAGGGAGATTTAAGAATTGATACTTTGGGGACAATTGACGAGCTAAATTCAGCGATCGGAGTTGTACTTGCGGAAACTCAAAACTCAAAACTCAAAACTCAAAACTACAACTCAAAATTAAAAAGTGAGCTAATTAAAATCCAAAATGATTTATTAAGCATTGGCTCGGCGCTGGCAAATCCGAAAGTTAGCAGTAAGAGGTTAACAGTTAGTAGTTTATCAAAAAGGGTTAAGGAATTCGAAGATTTTATTGACAAAATGATGAAAAACTTACCACCCCTTTCCAGCTTTATCCTTCCCGGAGGAGGAAAGACAGGCGCCACTCTTCATTTGGCCAGAGCAATTTGCCGGCGGGCGGAAAGAAGAATTGTAGAATTAAATTCTAAAGAAAAAACCCTTCGGCTTCGCTCAGGGCAAGTTGATAACAGCATCATTATTTACTTCAATCGGCTTTCGGATTTGCTTTTTACCCTGGCCCGTTTTGCGAATTTCAAAGAAAAGAAAAAAGAGATAGTTTGGTCTAAGAGACATTAATATTATGGCTAGAGTAGAATTATTACAATATGATGTAAGACATGACTACGGAGAAAAAGATAAAACTTTTATTGCCACGCAATTAAAAACACATTTAGGAGAAAGATTTAATGTGCTTTTATCAATAATTGAATATGGAATTAAAAATGGGCATTTGGTTAGGTCTGGTAAAGAGGAGCCATTTATTCAATCAATTATCAGAGGAAGAGATGCAATTCAAGCGCTTGATCCAAGAGAAGTAGATTTTGCCAGAGAAAATGCTGAAATTATAGGTTTTCAAAAAATAGACCCATTTTTATCTGATCCTGAAACTCCCATTGATAGTAAAATGCTATCAATTTCTCCGGAAGGTGAGCAGGGATCAAAATATCAGCATAATTTTTATGATATTTTTACGCTTAAAGAAGTTCGGGGGCAAAGATATGTTGAGTTAACCAGATATAGTTCCGGATTATCAAGACGAGATTATGCTAGACGATTAAATCTTGGCATGCAAGACCCAAAAGCAGAAGATTTTCTTGCTAACCCAATTAAAGCGCCGCAAAATTTAAGTCCCGAGGAAATAAGTAAATTGCTACATATAGAGCACGAGTGCATGGATTCTTTGGAGTTTGAAAAAATTATAAAATCTGCCTATGTTCAATATTGTATGGAAAGATATGGGGAAAATCCTACTCCCAAAGCGTTTAAAGCAGTTTTAAATGCGGCAGATGAAATAATTTACGGTAATAAATTTAGAGATTATTCAACTTATATTCCAACAAATGCAGATTTAAGATATTTGGAAGATAAAAAGGTCCGTCAGGCGGGCGGACAATGTCCGGGAAAATCAGGAGCAGATCTTGATAATTCACCATTTTCAGTTTCAGAATTCGGATTTTCTGATGATAAGTTCGGTTCGCGTGAATTTGAGTGTCCGGAATGCGGAAAGACAAATATCAGACCTAAAGATGAGCTTCTTAAAAACTGCCAGCACTGCGGAAGCAACAAAGTAAGTTGTTAGCCTTGTAAGGCTCGCCTTGCGAGGCTAGATTGATTGGGTTATTTGCATATTTGAGAATTTGTTTATTTCCGTTATGGGGCGATTTCTTGCCAGGTTCTGGTGGTTTGCTGGACCATGGCAGGATAATTAAGAATAAAATCAGGCCTCTCAACAAAACTAACTGATGGGTAAGAATTATTATCTCCGCAAAGCGTCCGATTATTGACAAAAGTTCCCCCGGCTCTTCCCGCATTGGCAAAAGCAGAACCTGCGATATTCAGTCTTAAATCTGCACCAATAGCGCAGTTGTTGTTGCCATCAGCTATGAAATTGTTATCTGCAGAATAAAGTCCTTCGATGGTTGTGGCAGTGGAGGAGACTGTCTCTCCAAGGGCACTATTAACCCCGATGTCTCCGGATGCTGAAAATATCGCGGTTGACCCAACCGGAACTTTAATTCTTCGATTAATATTCAGATTTCCATTAACCAGAATGATAAAATTCCCCGCACCAAAAGTATAGTCTGCTCCGGCGAGATTAAGGTCGCCTTCTACTTTGTATATTCCATGAGTCGTAATATCAGCAAGGGATACAATAGGAATTGGCGTAATTCCTGATTTCTGCGCGGTTCCCAGGAGAAATCCATAAGAAGTTGGAATCAGACTATGAGTATCTGTAAAAACTTCAGGATATGTAGGACTTCCAGCTTGCCAGTTAAACGGATTGCTAGAGGCTTGTCCGTTTCCAAAGGAAGGGGTGCTTGCTCCGGAGAAAATTATTCCGGGCATTCCGCCGCTTCCGGGAATTGAGGCGTAGATATTTGAGGAAGGAAGAAAATTATTAAATCCGCTATCCCAGCGCATATCCGCTCCCGTAGATTGGAACCAGGCAGGCGCGCCGCTGGTTACACCTGCATTAAGATTAGAAATATTTCCTCCCGAACAGATCCCTTCGCTGGTTATCGGAACAGAGCAGCTTGCCCCAACGTTGACAATTAAAGAATTTCCCGGAGTTGTTGGATACGTGAAGGAATATCCGGGAGATATCCCCGAGAAGGTGACGGTATATTGCCCGGCAGAAAAATTGGTAAACGAATATACCCCTCCGGGAGGATTGCTGATGAAGGGAACAGGCGCTTGATATAAGGCGGTAATTTCCGCCTGCGACAACGCCCGATTGTAAATGCGGACATCATCAATGAGACCGTTGAAATAATCTCCACTATACCAAGAAGCTTTGCCGATAGTTGGAGCGGTAGTATCCTGAGAAAGTGTCGAAGCACTTCCAGTTCCCCTTAAAATACCATTAACGTAAATCTGGACAATCGAACCACCCCATACACCAACAATGTGAGACCAGCTCCCAGTTGGAATTGATACTGAACTCGAAGCTCCCGGACATGTTGAAGGAGTGCAAATATTAAATACTGCATATCCAGTATTATTAATGATTAACTTATAGCCTACAAAATTTCCTCCATATTTTGTAAAAATCGCACAGTTAGTATCTGTACCAGCACAAGTAAAACTATTTGGATTGACCCATGTAGAAACAGTAATTGCTGTTGTTGGTTTTAAAGCTGCGCCATCACTTAGACCCACATAATCATCCGTCCCGTCAAAACTGTAGGCCTGCCCGAATTTGCCCGGAATTGGAATTGCGCCATTAACCGTTCCGTTATTTCCATTGTCGGAGCTGTCCGTGGCATCACCGTCAAATTTCCACCAGCCCATCAGGTTTGGATCAGCGCCTGGGTTAGCAGTTATATTTACAGTGCCGGTGTAATTGGAATCTCCAACACTTTTCCCGTCCCCATTAGCATCAATAAAAATCTTTCCGCTGATAGAGAAGGAAGGAGACAGGGTTGGGGTGGGAGACAGGGTTGGGGTGGGGGTGACAGGCGGAGTATATTTGAAGAAAATATCCGCATAATTGCCGGCAACCGGCAAAGAAACGGTTGTAGAATTGCCTGCAGTGTAAGTTACGTGATTAGTGCAATTAATACAGGAAGAGAAAGATGTCGTATATCCGGCAATATTATCAGCAGTTACGGTATATGTGTTAGGGGATAGGGTATTGAAAAACCAAGTTGGAGTAGAGGTGGTTGATCCTACGCCGCTGACTGTTACCCTTTGCCCAACTAAAACTAAAGTATTCCCGTCTTGATCTACGTGACGTCCCTGAATTGTCACCGTACCCGGAATGGGCGTGGGGGTAATGGTTGGCGTGGGAGTAATGGTTGGAGTTGGAGTTGGGGTTGGCGTTGGAGTGGGAGTAATGCAAGCAATATCGGTATCCGTAGCTCCGGTAGTTTGACAATACCTGTCAATAGTTCCATCACCATTATCATCCACGTCCGCGGTTCCCCAGGCAGCGGTGTTGCCGCCCAGAATGCAGGTAGCGGTGGTGTAATATCTGGAGACCGGATCGGAAGTCGGATTAACAGTGGCTATGGAGGTATTGTAAGAGCCAAAACGCACTTGCTTTACTTTTGACAATGGTGCTCCGTAGACATCAACTTCAATCAGTCCTCCCGGTCCGCCCACAGTCAGATTGTGAGCGCTGGGAAAAGTCGTTACACTGCACGGCACCCCCGTAGGGGTGGGGGTTGGGGTAGGGGTGGGGGTTGGGGTAGGGGTGGGGGTAGCAACGGTGTACTTACAGCAGTAAACAGCGTTAAAATAAACATCCGTATCACCATATATACAATAACCATCTGG